>ERZ791734.3-NODE-3-length-670364-cov-11.792397_pt1 | contig 670364 bp, 648 predicted proteins | sample MGYA00509953_ERZ791734 | MGnify/ENA primary metagenome ERZ791734 (study PRJEB30046, sample SAMN00792038) | human gut metagenome | study: EMG produced TPA metagenomics assembly of the A metagenome-wide association study of gut microbiota in type 2...
TCTGTGCAATCTTCCTGCAAACAATTCCTAATGTACTTGGCAGTTCCAGACTTCCATTCGGTCTTAAGACCATATTTGGAGGTGCTACTTTAGATGATAACAACAGCAAGGCAATTAAAAGATCTGATTCGGAATCTGTCAAAGAAAAAATCTGCTGATGCGCAAATTTTGATGCGGAATTATATGATGGAACGATTTTTGAAACGAATTTCTTTATCAGAGTATAAAGACAAATTTATATTAAAAGATGGAATGCTGGTGGCAGCAATGGTTGGTCTGGATGCCAGAGCTACTATGGATTTGGATGCAACCATAAAAGATGCTAACGTTAGTTTAACAGATGTGGAGACAATTATATCAAATATTATAGCAAGAATAGCAGAGATTTATGAAAAAGAAAAAGATATTAATAGAAGTTTGGAGTGGTGTAGGAAGGCATTCAGAAATTCTGTTAATAACAAAGAGTTACAAGAGGAAATTGAGGAAAAGATAGAGAAGCTAAGTAAATTAGCATAATGAAATTGTTGTATAAGTGACTTGCTTGCATTTGGTCATATTAGATGCTATAGTGGGAAAAATTCATCATTGTAGACTGGATAGTATCACATTTATTATAGAAGGAAAATTGTTTAGCCTTGCTGTAGCTATTGAACGAAAAGCCACACCGAAAGCCACACATGCTTGACTTATCTTGAATTTACTAGGTGCATTGATTCTGTCGAGGAAGCTGCAAAGGCTGGTAAGTTCTAAAAAAGCTAGTATTTATGCGGTTCCTGGTTCTGCTAGAATGTGCCAAAATTAGTGCGTAAGACACAAATAAGACACAGGTAGAACACAGTCGTAGAACACAAATAATTGCCCCGGGAGATTATATGCTCCCGGGGTTTTTGCTATTATTGTATCAGTTCTATTTCTTCTTTTAATTGATCTAAAGTTCTGTGGGTGTACACTTTCTCAGTCACATCCTCGATAGAATGACCAACTATCAGCTTTATGATGTATTCATCCATGCCAGCATTTTTTGCCAATGTAATAAATGTATGTCTTGTATCGTGAGGACGGTGGGAGAGTTTTTATTTTCCCATGACCTTATTCCAACGGCTTCTGTATTTGTCGTATGTCATGCGCATACCAGACTGACTATCTGGATCATTGAATAAATAATCGGATTCCAATTCTTTAGCCTGATCTACTCGTTTTATGATCAGATCTCTTATTTTTGAATGAATAGGAACGCACCTGTTGCGCCCTGCATCAGTCTTAAGACCGCCGAACATGGTATTATTTTCCAGATCAATATCAGCTATTTTCAAGATAGACAGTTCTTGTGGCCGCCATCCGCTGTATATACCAATTAGAATCATATCAACAACACCATAGTTTATGTTCTTCCAGAGTAGATCTATTTCCTTCGGCGTGAATGGAACATGGATGATCTGAGGCTTTCCACTTTTGATGGCAATACAAGAGATCTGCATAGACTGCTTGACGGACAGATTCGTGAAATAGATGAACCTTTTGAAGCTGGTGGTGTACAAGTAGATGCTCCGGGGATGTTTGGAGATCCGGCGGAAGACTGCAACTGCTGGTGTTGTCTCTTGCAGCGTGCCAGATGGGCGCTGGATGATGAAGAGCTTCAGACTCTGAGAAAGCGAGCGGAATACTTCGGGTTGGATAAGACAAAGGATTTTGAAGAGTACCAGACAAAGTACTTTAAGGTGTCGTTTGAGATTGAGCATGAAAAAGATGTTGCAAATACCCAAAACGGTGATAATATAAGAGATATAATGTTCAAGGCATCAAAGTCTGATGCTGGCATTATTAGAGATGAAAAAGCTGTTGTTGACGCATATTCACAGTTACCGGATAAAGTTCAGAAAGCAATGGCTGATGTAACCTTTAATATGGGGCAGAACGGCAGTAGTTGTGATGTGAAAAAAGGCATTATTAACGTTGCCAAAGGCGCTGAGAAAGAGGATATAGACCATGAATTTGGACATCTGATAGAAGAACGTATGCTGGATCCTAAAGTTGTGGAAAAGTATAAGAAATATTTAACTGAGGGATTAAGCGATAAAAATATTACTACGGAAATATACGAAAATGATGCAGGGCAAAAATTTGCAATATATATTTTGCATGGCGATAAATTTATTAGCGAATATCAAGGCAGGTTATATGTTAGCCGCATATCTGATGCTGTTAATCCGGATGGAAGTATAAAAACTGAATTTTTATTGGAATCCACCTCAGAGCTTTTCAGAGTGTATCAAAAAGATAAAACAATCCTTAGTACATATGAAATCGGGTTAGTAGAGGAGTCTTTAAAATGAATTTAAAAGAAGAATTTTTAAATATTACATCGTATGAAGAATATGATAAACAAAGAGAAAAGTTTGGTACTTTGCCTCGTGATGCAGAATTTTTATCTCATTTAGACAAGTTGTATGGTCCAGGATACGTAGGCGGAGATATAGCCAATGGAGTTATAGAAGAACTATATAAACCCGGCAAAAGACACATAGGAGAAGAATAGAAAATAATGCTAGATGGATTACGAGCACTGTACAGAGATGTATGGTGTTTTTTTTATGCAAAAAATAGGAGGATGAAAGAATGCAGAAGTACATTGGAACAAAACAGATTGAGGCAAGACCGATGACAAGAGGCGACTATAACAATTACAGAGGATGGCAGATTCCAGCGGAAGAAAATCCAGCAGATGAAGGCTATCTCGTAAGATATTCAGATGGATATGAGAGCTGGTCGCCGGAGAAGCAGTTTAACGAAGCATACAGACCATGTGACAACATGACGTTTGGAATTGCTCTTGAAATGCTCAAGAAGGGCTTCAGAGTTGCAAGAAAGGGTTGGAATGGCAAAGGAATGTTTGTTGTATTCCAGAAGGGATATCCTGATGGCATACCATGTAACAAGCAGACCGCAGAAGCCTGGGGAATCAGCGAGGGTGACTTATTCAAGTGTAACCCATATCTGCAGATCAGATGTGTTGATGGTTCACACTCCATGTGGGTGCCGAGTATAAACGATTGTCTTGCTGAAGACTGGGTAATAGTGGAGTAGAAACGGAATAGCAGATAATTCAGACCGTGTTTTTACCATGGTCTTTTTTTATGCCCAAAATCGGCTCAAGGCAGTAAAACTGTGACCGACAAAGAATAACTCCGGCAAGAGTGATAACTGCCATGTGTGGCTACGATTAAAGCCAGAAAGGATGGAACAATGGAATTAAAGGAACTGCTAGGAGATGACCTGTATAAGCAGGTACAGGCGAAGATTGACGAGAAGAACAGCACAGAGACAGACAAGCTCAAGCATGTAAGATACACAGATCTGTCCGAGGGCAAGTACGTCAGCAAGGAGAAACAACGAACATATCACGATGCATCTTCTAAAGTCAATACAAGAATATTAGCAAATGATTCTTCTGGAATAGTGACAGAAGATGGATTACTTGAATTTGGAAACTTATGACGATCTTCGAGTTCTTTGTAAATTCAACCAGATGTGGCATTTTGTCCCATGCCTGACAGATTTCAAATTCATGAATATCTTTCAGAGCTTCTCATATTCGCGAAAAATACAATTTCTTTTATAAGAGAAAAATTTTTTGACAGCACGTAACGTGCAGATTTAATCTGGAAATAGCATCAGAAAGATCATAACAAACGGAAAAGTAAAATTAGAATTTGAATAGGAGATAAATGATATGTATAGAGAATCGGAAGATAATACAATTATATTTACAGCATTTAACAGAAAATTGTTAAGAGATTTAGAGGAACTGAGAAATCTTCTGGTTAGAAATAAACCTGAGAGTGCTATGAAAAAACTGAATGAATTAATTGAAGATACAAAGAGGGACATAACCGAATAATTTGTAGCATGGGAAATGGTTCGCGAAAAAAACATTCTCTTTTATGAAATAAAAAATCATAAAAGCCTTTGACAGCACGTAACGTGCAGATTTAGGCTGAAGGAGGATGTATATGGAACTAATGACTTTAAGAACAATGTGTGAACGATTGAATGTTTCAAGAAGAAGTATTCAATGTTATGAGCAGGCTGGTTTATTGAAGCCTTCGGCAAAAAATAAATATGGTCATTTGCTATATGATGAGCAGGCGTTTCAGAGAGCACAAATGATTCGTTTCTTACAACAGCTTGGGTTTAAACTGGAGGAGGTAAAAGAAATTATAGATGCACCTGATAATGTAAGAAAAGATGCGATGGAAGTACATGTGAGAATGCTTGAATGTGAAACAGAAAAAATGACGGAACTTATTCAACAGGCGAGAGTTTATATTAATAGCATTAATGGAAAATCTGAAAATGGAGGGAAGACAAATGAGAAGTAAAAAGAAAATTATAATCACAACATTTATTGGGGCAATCATGTTGCTAGCAGGTTGTCACAGTGTAGGAACAGATCAAGAGCAAAAAGATAATAAAAAAACAGACTCTGAAACTGTAAAAATTGAGGATATTGATTGGAATGTAGGAGAAGGAATAATAGATGGAGACAGACATATTGTGATGAATTATGTAAATAATTCAAAGTTGGACATTGTTTATTTCGGCCTGGACTATACTGAAAAAGAGGAAATAACGGAAGAAGAAAAACAAAAGTTTTATTCGGACATAGAGAGGAAATTTAATTTGAGTGATGACGATATGATTAAAATAAAAGAAGAAACAATTGGAATGAATACAAGTGTAGAAAGATTGGTGAAAGAAGGAGATGAAGTATCTAACGTACCATGTCACTATTTTTCTGGAATTTATTATTTAAAGGATAAAGCACATCTGGAACTTATGCAGCCGGATATTGCAACAATAGAATTCGTAAGTAATGGTAGATTATATACAGAATATTATGATTTCAAATCACAGAAATACTCCTTGGAATCTGATAGTGAAGAGACCGTACAATGGACAGAAAAAGAGATTGGAACAGAGATTGATAAGCCGGAAGCAGAAGTTATAAAAGTAACATTAGATCTGGATGATTATCTATGCTTTGATGTGTATGGAGTATCAGAGTCACAATTTGAGGAATATATGGATTTATGCAAGAAAAGGGGATATACAAAGGACGCAGATAAAGATGAGGATTCTTATGATGCGGAGCGGGATGATGGATATAGTGTTTCTATAGATTATGATCAGACAGATTGTATTATGGATGTTTCTGTTAGTAAGTAAATTTATTTATGATAGGCATAGCCGAATGGTATATTATGCAAACAAATATACCGTTCGGCTATAGTTTATTTGTTTTGTGTAAAAGCCGATATGAGAACATTTCAGGTTTTGCTTAAATGTTAAAAAATGAAGCCTTGGCAAATAAACGAACGTTTACTAAAATAAAAGTGTAAACGGTCGTTTATTTTTTGCCCGGAGGTTATTAGTATGAGTAATAGGAAAGAAGAAATATTAATTGCGGCACTTAATCTTTTCGCCAGGGATGGTTACGAGGCTGTCTCAGTCAGCCAGATAGCAGGAGAACTTGGTATGACAAAGGGAGATTATACCGTCGTTATAAGAGCAAAAAAGATATTTTTAACTGTATTGTGGAGCGGATGAAGCAACAGGAAAGTGAGCAGGCATCAGATCATGATATGCCGGAGGATGATAAAGAGAGAATGCCTGAAAAGTATGAGACGGTGTCATTGGATGATTTTGTAAAATATAATATCATGAAGGAAAATATTGATTTTTATGGTAAGAGTGGTTTCAGACAGGCAAGCGAGTATGGTATCCGTTATCACGGATTGCCGGAGGGCTATCTGGTTGACGAGCAGGAAGTGGAAGAGTTTGATAGGCAGTTAACGATGTTCTTTTCTATTTTCAAATAATAGCTGTTGACAAGTAACCGATAGGTAACTATAATAAGGTGGCCAAAAGGTAACCGATTGATGAGGCCGATTTAGGAGACAAGTGTGGAGATTAAAGAAAAGAATACAAAGGACAAAATACTGGAAGAAGCTTTAAAATTATTTGCACAGAGTGGATATATGGGAACGTCCATGAATGATATTGCTTCAAAGCTTGGAGTAACCAAGGCTGCATTGTATAAGCATTATAAAAGCAAGCAGGAGATATTGGACAGTATTATTGACAAAATGAATGAACTGGATATGGAGAGAGTAAAGCGGTATGAAATGCCGGAGGGCGATCTGGAAAAGGTTGTGGCCGAGTATAAAGAAACAGCATTTGATAAAATTAAGCAGTTTACAAAGGTGCAGTTTCTTCACTGGACAGAGGAAGAGTTTTCATCCTGTTTCCGTAAGATGCTGACATTGGAACAGTACAGGGAGCCGCAGATGGCACAGTTATATCAGAATTATCTTGCAGGTGGACCATTAACTTATATAGAAGCTTTGTTCTCGAATATGCTGGGGGATGCAAGAAAAGCCAGACAGACAGCACTTGATTTTTATGGACCTATTTTTTTGCTTTACAGCATATATGATGGAGTAGATGACAAGAGTCGGGTGATAAGGCTTCTGGAAGATCACATGGATCATTTTCTACAGGAAATGCAGAAAAATATATCAAACTAAAATGTCCGGTGGCGTGATGCTGAAGGTTGCAGTTATGGAGATTTCGAGAATTATACAGATATTTTCGACAACAGGAGGCCGAAAATGAAAGATAATATTTTCCCAAGAACATTCGATAAACAGATCGTTTATCTGAAAAATGTTATAAATACCCCTGATATAGAGGTAGGGGATTATACAATGTACAACGATTTTGTACATGATCCGATTGATTTTGAAAAAAATAATGTTTTGTATCATTATCCTGTTAATAAGGATAAGCTAAAAATTGGAAATGATGTGTGGATTGGATATGAAGCAGTTATTTTGTCTGGTGTAACAATCGGTGATGGCGCAATTATAGGCACTCGTGCAGTGGTAACAAAAGATGTGCCTTCATATACGATAGTTGGAGGAGTACCGGCAAAGCCAATCCGTAAACGATTTGATGAAGAAACGATTCAGAAACTTGAAGAAATCAGATGGTGGGACTGGGAAGAAGAACGAATTAAAAAGAATATTCAGGCAATACAGTCTGGCGATATAAGTATGTTAGAGCGTATGAATTAGAAATAAAAACATGACTTTAATAAAGAATATATACCATTTTAATTACAAAAGAGGTGAATGCAGACATGAGTACATTTGAACATGATCTTACAAAAGGAAATATCTGGAAGCAGCTTGTATGGTTTGCTGTGCCGTTTTTTATCAGTAATTTGATCCAGTCCTTATACAGCCTGATAGATCTGATCATTTTAGGACATTTTGGCGGAACAAATTCCATATCGGCAGCGAATATCGGAGGACAGGTGCTTGTGATCCTGACAAATCTTGCCGCGGGATTGTCAGGCGGAGGAACTGTGATGCTTGGAAATTATCTGGGATCAAAGCGTAAGGATAAGATCAATGGAGCAATCAGTACATTACTCACAACATTGACAGTTATGGCAGCAGTATTTATGGTACTGTTATTTATATTAAAACAGCCGTTACTTCGATTACTTGATACACCTGAAGAGGCATTTTCACAGGCAGAACAGTATTTGTTTATTTGCACTTTGGGCTTATTATTTATTTATGGTTATAATGCATTAAGTGCAATTATGCGTGGACTTGGTGACAGCCGGACACCGATGATCTTTGTTATGATTGCATGTGTGATCAACATTATTCTGGATCTGGTGCTGGTTGCCGGATTGCATTTAGGAGCCGGTGGTGCTGCTGTTGCAACTGTATTTGCACAGGGCTGTTCGATGTTATTTTGTATAATATATTTAAAACATCATGATTTTATGTTTGATTTCAAACCATCTTCTTTCCATTTTATAAAAGAGGAATTCCACACTCTGCTTCGTACCGGATTGCCGCTTAGTATTCAAATGGTTGGTACAAATTTTTCGTTTTTGATCTTGACGACATTTATTAACAGGGCGGGTGGTGTAGCTGCATCGGCTGCAGCAGGAATAGTAAATAATTTTAATGGATTTGCTATTCTTCCGGAAGCAGCGATCAGCTCGGCTGCATCAGCTATGATCGCACAGAATATGGGAAAGAAAGATGTGAAACGATCATCAAAGACTATGCACTGTTGTCTGGTTCTCTGTATTGGTGTGTCTTTGGTCGTGTTTACGTTGATGCACATATTCCCGGAGCAGATATTTCATCTGTTTGGCGTAAAAGAAGATGTCCTAGTCTATGGTATGCCGTATATCTTTGCTTTTTCGTTTGAATATGTGGGACTTCCATTTATCATGTCGTTTAATACGGTTTCAACCGCAACTGGAAATGGATGGATTACGCTGGTTACAAATATGGTATCTGCATTTATCGTTCGTATTCCGTTAGCATATGTTCTGGCATTTCTTTGTGAACTTGGGGTAAGCGGAATTGCGATTGCGATACCGATCGCGACAGCCGTTGGAGCTATAATATCATTTTTATTTTACAAAGCCGGAATTTGGGAAAAACACATTCTGTTATAAAAGGATTTATATGCCGTATCTGAAAAATTGAGTATAATATTTCTATCCGGGCAGTACAGATATAGAATGTACCTATCCCAGGCGTAGAACGAAGGTTGTAGTATGTCAGTTTGAATATGGAGCGGAAAATGGCATTTTCAGAAAATACAAAAACAGAAATTCAGATACGAAAATTTAAGGCAAAGACAATACTGCTGTTTTTTATTGTGATCACGATAACAGTAGGGGTTGTTTCATTTATAATAACAAGAAAATCTTCAAACGAGATGCAGAATAAGGTTGTTAACCTGGTTGCACAAGGAAATAGGCAGCAGATTAATAATGAAAAAAGCATTGGAAAAAATGCAGTTGATGTAATTGCAGATGTCACAATGGGGTATGATAATTACCAGTTGATCGGAGATGAAAATCTGGTCGTGCAGGGAAAATGTGAGAATAACTGGAGAGTCCTTTTATAAATAAGTGTCAGATGATTCTTATCTTGTATCTCATCCTGCAAAATGATAGAATAGACAACTGAAAACGATAACCTGCTGATTAGCAGAGAAAACATGGAGGATAAATCATGGCATCATGGAGAGATAATATTCGTCAGGTTGAGCCATATGTACCTGGTGAGCAGCCAAAAAATACAAATGTGATCAAATTAAATACAAATGAGAATCCGTATGGACCGTCTCCAAGAGTAAAAGCGGTTCAGGATAATGAGGATCTGTTACGGTTATATCCGGATCCGACAGCAGGCGCACTGGTGGATGCACTGGCGGAGTATCATGGTGTGGATGCATCACAGGTATTTGTAGGTGTAGGTTCCGATGATGTACTTGCAATGTCATTTTTGACCTTCTTTAATTCGGATAAACCGATTCTGTTTCCGGATATCACATATTCTTTTTATGATGTATGGGCAGAACTGTTCCGGATTCCATATAAGCAGATGCCACTTGATGAGAACTTCCGTCTGAAGATAGATGATTATAAGGGCGAAAACGGTGGAATCGTATTCCCGAATCCAAACGCACCGACCGGTATCTACGAATCGTTGGATCATGTAGAGGAGATCATAAAGAACAATCCGGACGTGATCGTGATCGTAGATGAGGCATATATTGATTTTGGAGGAGAAACAGCACTTCCGCTGATCGACAAATACGACAATCTTGTGGTAGTCAGAACCTTTTCAAAATCACGTTCCATGGCGGGACTTCGAATCGGTTATGCGATCAGCAACCCTGAACTGATCAAAGCCTTAAATGATGTGAAATACTCCTATAATTCATATACGATGAACCGACCGTCTCTGGTGCTCGGTGTAGAATCCATTCATGATGATGCATATTTCAGGGAGAAGGTTGGACAGATCATTGCAACCAGAGAAAGATTTGTGAAAGAGATAGCAGAGCTTGGATTTACCTGTCTGCCATCATCTGCAAACTTTGTATTTGCAACACATGAGAGTATTCCTGCAAAGGAGATCTTTGCTGCGGCAAAAGAGAATAATATCTATGTGCGTTATTTTGATAAGCCAAGGATTGACAATTATCTGAGAATCTCGATCGGAACGGATGCAGAGATGGACGCATTTGTCAGTTTTTTGACAAAATGTGTAAAAGAATATAAATAGGGATGGCTGGTTTTGCCTGTGAGCAGGCGGATAAAAGCATTGTTATCCATCGATAAAAAAATATAAGAGCGGATGTGTTTTTTGCAGATTTTGATAAGAAAGATGCGAAATACACATCCGTTTTTGCTTGTTCGGAAGAAAAACTGTTACAGAAACGCACAAGCTGTTACAAATAAACACACGCAAAATGTTGACGGTACATAGGAAATTCTTTATCATGATGGAAGAAATATTTCAGTAATAGAATCCGGATTTTATCATTTTTTCGAAATGTTTCAGACAAAGAAGCTGCGAAGGAGAGATAAAATGAAATTTAATGAATTTACAGAAACAGTCAGAGATGGGCTGGCGGTTTTATTTGAACCGGACAATATGGAGGTTGCGGTTACCAGAGTTGTAAAAAATAATGGGCTGATCCTTACAGGAATCAATATAAGGGACAGAAATTCCATGATAACACCAACGATATATATTGATGATTTTTACAGAGAGGATATTCAAAAGGAGGAGATACATACTGTTGTTTTGAGGATAAAGGATATCTTTACGGAACGATGTACCAAAGTATCATCCGACAATGAAATTCAGAACTATATGGATTTTAACTGGGTGAAGAACCGGCTGATCTATACGGTTGTGAATCAAAGTATGAATGAAGAATATCTGGAGCATGTTCCGTATATTCCGTTTCATGATCTGGCGATCATATTTCGATGTGTCTTTCATAAAGGTGAAAATGGTCTGGCATCCTCAACGGTATCAGAGGATGATCTGAAACGATGGCATACAGATACGAAGACACTTTACCAACTGGCAGAAAAGAATACTCCAAGATATTTCCCTCCAGTGATCGACCGGATCACAGCATATCTGAAGGCGAGAAACTGTCTTCCAGCATTTGTGGAAGATGAGTTTTCGGGCGAGTGCGGAGAACTGTATGTAATATCAAATGAAATGGGATTAAACGGAGCCGGAGCTATGTTGTACCGGGGAATCCTTGATATGTGTACGGAGCTTGCCGGGGACAGTATCTATATTATGCCGTCCAGTATTCATGAGTGTATGTTTGTGGAGGCTGGAAAAGTGTCGGAGCCAAAGATGCTGGCAGATATTGTGAAAGAAGCAAATGACAGTGTGCTTCACCGACAGGATATCCTTTCTTATAATGTTTATTATTACGACCGGAAAAAGCATATGCTGACGACTGTAACTGTATAAAAACAGGTGTTTCATCAGAAACACAGGCATAAAAGCACCTTGAAAACAAAAGAAAAAAGAGAAGTTTACAACTGTGTTCTGCGTATATTAATTTGAAGCTTTTTTGATTGACAAACGAAAGAGCATGACATAGAATTATATAGTATATATTGGGTGTAAGTTTATGTGTTGAGAGGAGAACGGTGTGGCTGAGAATTACGTTTCAAGAAGGGATAAGATCGTTGCATCGGCAGTTGAATTAATAGGCGATCTGGGATTGAATGCTCTGACAACCAAGAATCTGGCTCGTAAGGAAAATATATCCGAAACTTTGATCTATAAATACTTCGGGGGTATTGATGAAGTATTGACGGAAGTGGTCGTACAGTATGCGGCATTTGATAAGAATATCCAGATGACCGTGGATCACCAGACCGGATCGAATATGGATAAGTTACGGTTTTATGCAGATACATATGCAACCTATTATGATAATTATATCGGTATGGGTGCGATTATGCTGCATTATGAGGAATTATTGCATCTGAGTGAGACACGAGAGGTTATTTCTGAATGTATTCTGAAGAGAAATGAATTTGTCTGTAAGCTGTTTGAAGACGCTATAGCAGACAGAGAGATTCGGGAGGTATTTACCCCACGGGAATTGACATTGATGTTTAACGGTATATTTACAGAGGGTCTTTTAGAGCGAAGAACCAAATATTCCAAGAAAACATTTCGTGTTGAAGTAAAAGAGATGCTGAACCAGATTGAAAAGATGCTTAGATTTTAAAGTAGGAGGAAGTTTGTCATGAGAATATTAATTGCTGAGGACGATGTTGCAAATGCAAAGTTTTTATCAAAATATTTAAGTAAATTTGGAGAAGTTGTAATTACACCAGATGGAATTGCAGCTGTTGATGAATTTGTAAATCATTTGGAAAAGGGCGAAAATTTTGAACTTGTCTGTCTGGATATCATGATGCCGAAGATCGATGGATATAAGGTACTTGCATCGATTCGAAATGCAGAGAGAAAGCATGGCGTATCCAGAATGTTACGGTCAAAGGTTATTATGACAAGTGCACTGGATGAAACCAGCTTTGACAGCAATCAGGCCAGTGATGATTATGATGATTACATCTGCAAACCGATTGATATTATGAAATTCAACGAGATCCTTAAGAAGCTTGATGTTATTTAGGATGAATAAGAATGGATTTATTTGATTATATGAGAGAAAACCAGAAGGATGATGATTCTCCTCTGGCAAAACGAATGCGACCTGAGAGCTTGGATGAGGTGATCGGGCAGGAGCATATTATCGGAAAAGAGAAATTACTCTATCGTGCGATAAAGGCGGATAAGCTTAGCTCGCTGATTTTTTACGGACCGCCGGGAACCGGAAAAACGACGCTTGCCATGGTGATCGCACATACGACAAAGGCGGATTTCAAGCAGATCAATGCAACAACCTCCGGTAAGAAGGATATGGAGCAGATCATAGAAGAAGCGAAGAATATGAAGGCAATGTATGAAAAACGAACCATACTTTTTATTGATGAGATTCATCGCTTTAATAAATCACAGCAGGATTATCTGCTTCCATTTGTGGAGGATGGAACGATCATCCTGATCGGAGCAACGACAGAGAATCCTTACTTTGAAGTGAATGGGGCTTTAATTTCAAGATCTAATATTTTTGAATTAAAACCGTTGTCAAAAGAAAATATAAAAGAGATCATATTAAAGGCTGTTTATGACCAGAAGGGCATGGGAGCCTTTAATGCATGTATAGATGATGATGCCGTGGAATTCTTAAGTGATATGTCAGAAGGTGATGCCAGAAGTGCACTAAATGCAGTAGAGCTTGGAGTTCTTTCTTCTGAACCGGAAGCAGATGGGCAGATTCATATTACGCTGTCGGTGGCAGAGGAATGTATTCAGAGAAGAGCATTCCGATATGATAAGGACGGAGACAATCATTATGATATCATTTCTGCATTTATCAAGAGTATGCGTGGTTCCGATCCGGATGCTGCCGTATTTTATCTGGCAAAGATGCTGTGCGGTGGAGAAAGCATTACATTTATAGCAAGACGGATCATGATATGTGCCTGTGAGGATGTTGGAAATGCGGATCCAAATGCAATCTGTGTTGCAACAGCATGTGCGCAGGCGGTAGAGCGGGTCGGTATGCCGGAGGCTCAGATCATACTTGCACATGCGGCGATCTACGTGGCGTGCGCTCCAAAGAGTAATGCGATCGTGAATGCAATCTTTTCTGCAAAAAATGTTGTGGAACATGAGCAGACAGGACAGGTTCCGGTCTATCTGCGGGATGCACATTATGGCGGAGCAAAGAAGCTTGGACATACAGGTTATAAATATGCACACGATTATCCAAATCATTATGTAAAGCAGCAGTATCTGCCTGATGAGATCGCAGACAGACAGTTTTATGAACCGACGGATAATGGATATGAGCAGAACATAAAACAATATTTTAAGAAGATAAAGGAAGAACTTTAATGGAGAAAATGAAGCGGATAGCAGCCTTTCTTATGGTCCTTGTGATTCTTGGACTGGTTGTCTGGGCATTTATCTTGGGAATAACAGGCAGTGAATATTTTTCAGCGGCATTATTTCTGTGCATTCTGGTCCCGGTATTATTTTATGGAATCAGTCTGATCACAAAGCTGCTTACAGCAAAAGGAAAAGAACTGGCAGATCAGGCTGTGTCGTCAGATGAAACAAAAAAGAATAATGTTGAAAAATAAGGGATTATCTGATATACTCTATAAAGTTTTAAAAATTGAAACGAGGTATGTAACATGAGTTTATTATCACAGTGGCGCGATTATGCGTATGGTTTTGATGACAGAACACCAGAAGGAAAGCAGTTCTGGTTTGATTATTTTCAGGCAGAAAAAGGTATTTATGAAATAATTCTTGCAAATCCAAAGGCAGATCCTGTAAAAGGAACAGTAAAGGCACTTGCAGAGAAGTTTGAAGTAAGTATCCAGACCATGATCGGTTTCCTGGATGGAATTGATGACAGTCTGATCACATCGAATAATCTCGACGAGGTTACAGAGGATTCAGAAGTAACACTTGGTATTGATTATGAGAAGCTGTATATGAATATGGTTGGATGCAATGCAGAATGGTTATATACATTACCTGCATGGGACAAGATCCTTACACAGGAAAAGAGAGATGAACTCTATAAGAAAGAGAAGACATCCAGAACACTTGTAAAGCCTCCAAAGGTTGGAAGAAATGATCCATGCCCTTGTGGTAGTGGTAAGAAGTATAAGAAATGCTGCGGTAGATAATCTGATAAAGAAGAACTACAGCAGAATTTTATAACAGGAAAGAGAAAGAGAACAGACAGATGGTTGTATCCGTCCTGTTCTCTTTTCTGTTGAAGGGAAGAACGATTGGAAGAAAAACAGCAATTCAGTAAGGAACAATTAGAAGCGATCCGGCATGAAAAAGGGCCAATGCTAGTTCTGGCGGGACCGGGAAGTGGAAAAACGACGGTGATCACGCACCGGGTGAAATATATGTTGGAGCATGGTCGGGTAAATGGAAGTCAGATCCTGGTGATCACTTTTACCAAGGCAGCAGCAGGTGAGATGAAAAGCCGGTTTGAGAAAATAATGGGATATTCGAGTGGTGTTACTTTTGGAACCTTTCATTCGGTATTCTTTATGATCTTACGTCAAGCCTATGGATATAATGGAAGCAATATCATACTGGAATCGGAGAAATATCAGATCATTCGCAGTATTATTGAAAAACATAATATGGAATACAATGGACAGGATGATTTTGCAAAAAATGTAATTGCAGAGATCGGTCTGGTAAAAAGTGAACTGACACCGATCGGACAGTATCATTCGATGAACATGAAGCCGGAAGATTTCCGGATCGCTTACAGGGAGTATGAAGAGGTACTTCGGGCGAATAATAAGATTGATTTTGATGATATGCTCGTATTTACATATGAATTGCTTCGGGATAGACCGGATATCCGGAGAATGTGGCAGCAGAGGTTCCGGTATATTCTGATTGATGAGTTTCAGGATATTAACAGGATCCAGTATCAGACTGTGAAGCTGCTGTTAGGAAAAGAACATAATATATTTGCGGTGGGAGACGACGACCAGTCTGTTTATGGATTCCGTGGCGCAGATACGAGGATCATGCTTGGCTTCCCGGATGATTTCCCGGATACCCGGATGGTCTGCTTAAGTATAAATTACAGATGCAGCAGTGCAATCGTGGAATCGGCAGGACGTATCATTAAGAACAATAAGAAGCGGTATCAGAAGGAGATCCGGTCTGCATTTGAGAAAAGTCAGTGTGAGCGTGTGCATGTGATTGAAGTCGAGGGAATGCGGCAGGAAACAGATGGTATCATACAGAAAATCCGGGAGATGAATCAGCAGGGTATCCCATATTTGGATATTGCTATTCTTTATCGTACCAATTCGGAACCATCCGGACTTGCAATGAAGCTGATGCAGAATAATATTCCATTCCGGATGAAGGATAATATGCCGGATCTGTTTTCCCATTTTGTCGTTGTGAATATCCTTGATTATATTAAGGCAGCACTTGGAAACCGAGAACGGGCATTATTTTTACGGATCATAAATCGACCGAACCGGTATATAAGCCGGGAGTGTCTGGAAACTGATCCGGTAGATCTGGAGCGGATGCAGGAATTCTATAAGGACAATCACAGGATAGTGCAGAATCTGGTAACCCTGGAAACGGATTTCAGGAGAATCGCAGAATTAAAACCATATGCAGCCGTTAATTATATCAGGAAAGCGGTTGGGTATGATGAATATCTGAAGGAATATGCTTCATATAGAGGAATCGATCCACAGGAGTATATGGATATTGCGGATGAATTTCAGGAGATGGCAAGAGGTGCCGATTCCTTTATTGAGTGGTTTAACCTGTTAAATGAATACAGGATAAAACTGAAGGAACAGGGGAAAACAGCGGAACACGCAAAGGATGCAGTTGTACTTGCGACGATGCATGGGGCAAAAGGACTGGAGTTTGATCAGGTATTTATCATGAATGCAGTAGAAGGAATGACGCCCCATAAGAAATCGGTCACAGATGCGGAACTGGAGGAAGAACGGAGAATGTTCTATGTTGCCGTTACCAGGGCACGATATGGTCTGTATATCTATGTACCGAAGGTGGTGTATGGAAAGACGGGACAGATTTCCCGGTTTGTAACAGAAATGGTGATCGACTATGATATGCTGCAGGTTGGAAATAAAATCATCCACAAACGATATGGCAAAGGTGTCATAACATTTGTGGATGATAAAAAAATCTGTGTGTATTTTGAAAAAGATCAGATTACAAAAACATTAAGTATCGAATATACGATAAAAAATAATCTGGTTACTGTGTCTGAAGATGATTAGTCATCTTCAGACATGGAATTGAATTCCATCTCATCCAGAATTTCATCAAAAGCATCAGCAACCATATCGAATTCTTCTTCATCATCAATTGGTTCCAGTGTGAATTCATCGTTTGGAAGTTCAATATAACGGTATACAAGAACCTCGTCATCATCATAACCTTCCGGTGCTTCGACAGGAAGCAAAGCAATATAAGAGGTATCCTCAACATCAAAGGTAGCAACAATCTCACATTCGAGGTTTGTTCCGTCGTCGAGTTCAAGTGACATCATTTCGATATCATCTAATTCATCATCATTCTGTTTTGCCATGTTTGGTCTCCTTATTAAAATAAAATTGACGGTCATTTCCGGGTATGCCGGATACCATTCAAAACTGTGTTGACCGATCATTTTCATCATAATGGAAAAGTGACCAAAAGTCTACAGCCAAATTTTATAATTGCAATAAAATGCAGCACCTTTATTCATTGAATTATATGTATAAATATGATAAAATTAATATTATTTTGGAGTTATTCCATGGGAGGAAATAAGAGAAGATGAAGAAAGTTGCTTATATTGCTTCAGAGTGTGTACCATTTATCAAAACGGGTGGTCTGGCGGATGTTGTAGGAACACTTCCAAAAATATTTGACAGAAATGAATATGATGTTCGGGTTATCATGCCGAACTATCTTTGTATTCCAAATAAATACAGAGAAAAAATGCAGTATCTGACCCATTTCTATATGGATATCGGATATAAGAATGATTATGTCGGGGTTATGTATCTGGAATACGAAGGAGTAAAAGTATATTTTATTGATAATGAATATTACTTCAATGGATTTACCCCATACGGAGATGTAAAGTGGGATATTGAAAAGTTCAGCTTCTTTTCAAAGGCAGCATTATGTATTCTGCCGGCAGTAGGATTCCAGCCGGATATTCTGCACTGCCATGACTGGCAGGCTGGTCTGGTTCCGGTATACTTGAAAACGTTATTTGCCGGAAATCCGTTTTTCAGTGGCATGAAGTCTGTTATGACAATCCACAATTTACAGTTCCAGGGTAAGTGGGATATCGATACGCTCAAGGCAGATTCCGGTCTTCCGGATTATGTGTTCACACCGGATAAGCTGGAAGTCAGAAAAGATGCAAGTATGTTAAAGGGTGGTCTTGTATATGCAGACAAGATCACAACAGTAAGTAACACATATGCCAGAGAGATTCAGACACCATATTACGGTGAAGGCTTGGATGGGCTTCTGAGTGCAAGATGGCAGTCACTCTGGGGAATTGTAAACGGAATTGATTACGATGTATGGAATCCTGCTACAGACTCACAGGTGTACAAGAATTACAGTGTCGACAATTTCCGTGAACTGAAGAAGATCAACAAGGTTGAACTTCAGAAGGAATGTGGACTTCCACAGGATGATAAACAGTTTGTGATCGGTATTATATCCAGACTGACAGACCAGAAGGGACTTGATCTGGTTGATCGCATTATGAATGATATCTGTTGTGATGGTGTCCAGTTCATCGTTCTTGGAACCGGTGACAGCAGATATGAAGATATGTTCCGTTATTATCAGGGCATTCATCCTGCAAAGGTTTCTGCGAATATTTATTATTCGGATGAAAGATCCCATAAGATGTATGCGGGCTGTGATGTTATGCTTGTTCCATCCAGATTTGAGCCATGTGGTCTGACCCAGTTAATGGCACTTCGTTATGGAACAGTTCCGATCGTAAGAGAGACTGGTGGTCTGAAAGATACAGTAGAACCATATAACCAGTTTGAGAATACAGGTACAGGTTTCTCATTTGCAAATTATAATGCATATGAGCTGTTAGATGCGATCAACTATGCAAAGGAAGTTTATTATAACAACAAAGACGCATGGTATGGTATTCAGGAGCGTGGCATGAGAATGGATTACTCCTGGTACAATTCAGCAAAGATCTATAACGATCTTTACAATTCATTATAAAAACAAACGGTTAAACTCATTTTTCATAAATGAAAAATCAGGCAGAAGATGTTGCGATACATTTTCTGCCTTTTTACCGCAGAACATACAGATCTGGGGCTGCGGTCGTACGAAAACAGGTGGATCTGTGCAGGAAAGGTGGTTTCATATGGCTTTTGACGGAGTTGTAATATCAAATGTTGTAAGTGATCTGAAAAAGAAATTAGTGGATGGAAGGATCTATAAGATCTACCAGCCGGAAAATGATGAACTGAATATTATTATAAAAAACAACAGGGAGAATTACCGCTTACTGTTATCTGCAGATGCAAGTCTGCCTCTGATCTATCTGCTGCAGGGGCCTAAGGAGAATCCGATGACAGCTCCGAATTTCTGTATGCTGCTTCGTAAGCATATCGGAAATGGCAGGATCGTAGATGTCTGCCAGCCGGGCTTTGAACGTATCGTGGAATTCACGATCGAGCACCTCGATGAGATGGGAGATCTGTGCAAAAAGAAGCTTATTATAGAAATCATGGGTAAGCACAGTAATATTATCTTCACGGATGCGGATGGAATGATCATTGACAGTATCAAGCATATATCCCATCTGGTAAGCTCGGTGAGAGAGGTCCTTCCAGGTAAAGCTTATGTATATCCGCCGTCCGGTGATAAGCGTTCTCCATATGATGCAGATCAGGATTATTTTGCATCTGCGGTATATACAAAGCCTGTGACTGTTACAAAGGCAATTTATACCTCAGTTACAGGTATTTCACCCCTGATCGCAAATGAGCTTTGTTATCGTGTGGGAATCGATGGCGGACAGTCAACAGCAGCGTTAACGGATATTCAGAAAGAGAAACTGTATCAGGAATTTGAGAAAATGGTTTCCGATATAAAGACAGAAAACTATGTGCCGAATATTGTATATGATGGGTATATTCCGGTTGAATTTTCATCAGTAAGACTCAGTATGTATCAGAATTATCAGGTAGAAGATAAGGATGAAATTTCAAAGGTTTTAGATGAGTATTACTTTAAGAAGAGCAAGGTAACAAGAATCCGGCAGAAATCAGCAGATCTGCGGAAAATCATCTCAACTGCGATTGAAAGAGCCAGCAAGAAATATGATCTGCAGTTAAAGCAGATGAAGGATACCGAAGGTCGGGAGAAATATAAGGTATATGGTGAGCTGATCAATACCTATGGATATGGAGTGGAGCAGGGAACAAAGAGCTTCCGTGCATTGAATTATTACACAAATGAAGAAATCGAGATTCCACTCGATCCGACAATATCGGTGCTTGAGAATGCCAAACGGTATTTTGCAAAGTACAACAAGCAGAAGCGGACATATGAGGCGTTAGAAAAGCTGACTGTTGAGACCAGACATGAATTGGAATATCTACAATCGGTTCAGACATTTATCGATATGACACTGGATGAAAATGCGTTAGCTCAGGTAAAAGAAGAGCTGATGATCAGCGGATATATCAAGGGAAGATATGGCAAAAAAGGGGATAAGCATACCAGCAAGAGCAAGCCATATCACTATATATCATCTGATGGTTTTCATATATATGTCGGCAAGAATAATCTGCAGAATGATGAACTGACATTTAAGTTCGCAAATGGCGGGGACATGTGGTTCCATGCAAAGAAGATGCCGGGCTCGCATGTGATCGTACGGATGGAGGGAGCAGAAGAACTTCCGGATCAGACCTATGAAGAGGCGGCAAGGCTTGCAGCATATTATTCGTCTGGAAGAGAGAATCCAAAGGTGGAGATCGACTATACAAAACGGATGAATCTGAAGAAGCCGGCAGGAGCCAAACCGGGATTTGTCATCTATCATACGAATTATTCAATGATAGCAGAACCGGTGATCCGTGGAATAGAAGAAGTAACGAGATAAAATATTTGATTTTTTATGGCGGTTGAAGTATAATATAGTATCCATTGTTTTAAGGAGAATGTGATTTTTATGATTAAGAGCATGACAGGTTTTGGACGAAGCGAAGTCGTTTCCGGAGCCCGTAAGATAGTTGTGGAGATTAAGGCTGTTAATCACAGGTTTTGCGAGATCAATGTAAAAACACCAAAGAAACTGAGTTTTTTTGAAACAACTATAAGAGCATATTTAAAGAAGTATATAGAACGTGGTAAGGTAGATGTCTTTATCACTTATGAAGATCTGACCGAGACAAATGTCTCAGTAAAATATAATAAAGAGTTGGCAGAGGAATATGTTGGCTATATGAATCAGATGGCAGCAGATTTTAATCTTACAAATGATATCAGTCCATCGATTATATGCAGACTTCCGGAGGTTTTTGTTCTGGAAGAGCAGACAGTAGATGAAGATGAGTTATGGAGCCTGATACAAGGTGCACTTGACGAGGCGGCTGATAAGTTTGTGAAGTCAAGAATGGTGGAAGGTGAGAACCTGAAGGTTAATCTGCTGGAGAAGCTTGACAATATGACGGCTGCAGTCGATTATATTGAAGAAGTATCACCGGAGCTTATAACAGCTTATCGTCAGAAATTGATCGACAAGATTTCAGAACTGATTGATAGCTCAGCAATCGATGAGAACCGGATTGCAACCGAGGTTGTTATATATGCGGATAAAATCTGTGTAGATGAGGAAACGGTTCGTCTGAAGAGCCACATTGACAGCACCAGAAAGATTCTGGAGGCAGGTGGAAGTGTTGGAAGAAAACTTGATTTTATTGCGCAGGAGATGAACAGAGAGGCGAATACGATCCTTTCCAAGGCAAACTCACTGGATGTATCAAACCGTGCAATCGAATTAAAGACGGACATTGAAAAAGTCAGAGAACAGATACAGAATTTGGAGTAAACAAAGATGGGAAACAGAGGTTCATTAATTGTAATTTCAGGTTTTTCCGGAGTCGGAAAAGGTACCGTTGTAAAGAGACTGGTGTCTGATTATGGATATGAATTATCGATATCAGCAACAACCAGAAGTCCACGGACCGGAGAAGAACATGGAAGAGAATACTTTTTCATGGATAAGAGCGAATTTGAGAATCTGATAGATTATGGCGGATTTATCGAGTGGACACAATATGTTGAGAATTACTATGGTACACCAAGAAAATTTGTGGAAGAAAGTCTGAATCAGGGTAAAAATATTATCCTTGAGATAGAAGTCATGGGTGCTATGAAGATCAAAGAACAGTACCCTGATGCATTGCTGATCTTTATCAGTGCACCGAGCATTGACAGCCTGCGCGACAGACTGCGGGGCAGAGGAACGGAAGCAGAGGATGTAATTCTGAAGCGTTTAAAGAAAGCAACAGAAGAGTCTGCAGACATGGATAAATATGACTACATAGTGATCAATGATGATCTGGAAGAATGTATACAGACGGTGAATTCAGTGATCGTAGGCTATGCATGCAGAACATCAAATAATCAGGCTTATATAAAAGAAATAAGAGATGACCTGAAAGGCATCTGGTAAGAAAAAATATAGAAAGGGGATATAATTTTATGTTACATCCATCATACACAGACTTAATGGCAGTTGTAAATTCAGAGGTTGAACCTGGAGAACATCCGGTAGTTCAGAGCAGATATTCTATCGTGCTTGCAACTGCTAAGCGCGCAAGAGAGATAATAGCAGGACAGGAGCCACTTGTAAATACAGCAAGCAATAAGCCTTTATCCATAGCAGTTGATGAGCTTTACAGCGGCAAAGTAAAGATTGTCGGTGACGACGAAGAAGATAACTAATAAAAAAAGAGGTTGTTGCATTTTTGCGCAACCTTTTTCTTTTCTAAAAAGGAGAGCAGCATATGAAAGCAAGCGAATTATTAAAGGGACTGCAGTATTCGGTTATCTGCGGAGATGAAGATATTGAGATAAAAGAGATTTATAATGATTCCAGAAAAGTTGGAGCACAGGGATTGTTTTTCTGTATAGTGGGAGCCAAGTTTGATGGGCATGAATATATAAAAGATGTAACAGAAAAAGGAGCTGTCTGTCTGATCGTCCAGAAGGACGTAAATCCAGTTCCGGGTGTGTTGATCGTAAAGGTTGAAAGTACCCGGTATGCGATGGGAATCGTCAGCAGCAATTTTTATGGAAATCCTTCGTCCAAGCTGACAGTGATCGGCATTACAGGAACAAAGGGCAAGACAACAACAACATATATGATCCGTGAGATGCTGATGAGTGCAGGACACAAGACCGGACTGATTGGTACAATTGAGATCATGGATGGAAAAGAAGTCATACCGGCGAACAATACGACACCGGAATCCATGATCGTGCATAAGAAGTTAAAGGACATGCTCGACAATGGCTTAGACAGTGTTGTTATGGAAGTGTCTTCACAGGGATTGATGCTTGACCGTGTGGCAGGGGTTGATTTTGATTACGGTATTTTCTCAAATCTTTCCAGAGATCATATCGGACCAAATGAACATAAGACATTTGAAGAATATGCAATGTGGAAAAGCAAATTATTCACGATGTGCAAAACGGGTATCTTCAATGCAGATGATGCACATGTAGATACGATGACAGAGCATGCAGCCTGCAAGATTGTGACTTATGGAATTCATGGCGATTATGATTACAAGGCAAACGATCATAATCTGTATAACAAAGACGGACATCTGGGTATTGGTTATCATTTGTCTGGAAAATTAAATGGTGATGTTCTGGTTAATCTTCCGGGTAATTTCAGTATTTATAATTCACTGGCAGCGATTGCAGTTGCAGATCTGATGGGCGTTTCATTTGACAAGATACAGGCAATCCTGAAAACAATTAAGGTAAAGGGAAGAGTAGAACTGATCCCAATCTCAGACAAATTCACGATCATGATCGACTATGCACATAATGCAGTCAGTCTTGAAAGCATTTTGGAAACATTGCGTGAATATAATCCTGGCAGACTGGTCAGCCTGTTTGGATGTGGAGGAGACCGTTCCAAAGAGAGAAGATTTGAGATGGGCGAGGTTTCCGGAAATATGGCAGATCTCACGATCATAACATCGGATAATCCAAGATCAGAAGATCCACAGGCAATCATCAATGATATAAAAACAGGAATCGATAAGACAACAGGAAAATATGTAGAGATCATTGACCGGAAGGAAGCAATTCGGTATGCTATCATGCATGCGGAACCGGGCGATGTGATCGTACTTGCAGGTAAAGGACATGAGGATTATCAGGAGATCAAGGGTGTGAAATATCACATGGATGAGAGAGACCTGATCCGGGAGATACTGGAGGAAGAAGATGTTACCAAGATATGCGGATATAATAATCGATATTTCGCATGAAGCCATTGACCGGCCGTTTCAATACCGGATACCGGATGAATTACAGGAAAAAATCCAGATAGGAAGCATGGTTAAAATCCCATTTGGCAGAGGCAACCACCTTCGTACAGGGTATGTGATCGGTTTTTCGGATCAGACGGAATATCAGCCGGATCGGATCAAGAAGATTGCAGAACTTTGTGATCGGTCGGTTCCGGTGGAAGGACGACTGCTTGCGCTCGCTGCATGGATCCGGGAGAACTATGGATCTACAATGATCAATGCAATCCGCATGGTAATGCCGGTAAAGAAGACGATCCGGCAGTTGACGGATCAGATGGTTGTGCTGACGGATCAGATGGATGCAGAACAGTTAGCACAGGTCAGAGAACGATATCAGAAAAAACATGCACAGGCGAAGCTGCGGCTGCTACAGGCGCTGGAAGAATTGCCGGAACGGTATCTGTCAATGGATATTGTCAGACAGAGACTGAATATCTCTTCGGTTACACTGAAAGCGATGCAGCAGGAAAAAATCATCGCAGTCATCAGCAAAGAACGATATCGGACGGCGGGGATTTATGACTATAAAGAGGGATTTCAGATCACTTTAAACAAAGAACAGCAGATTGTAGTAGATGAGATAACCCATGATATGGAACAGGGACATCAACAGACTTATCTGCTGCATGGAATTACCGGCAGCGGTAAGACAGAAGTCTATGTGAATATTGTAAAGAAAACAGTGGAGATGGGAAAACAGGCGATCGTTCTGATCCCGGAAATTGCACTGACATATCAGACCGTACGGTATTTCAGGAATTACTTTGGAGACCGGGTGACAATCCTGAATTCCAGATTGAGTGATGGAGAAAAATATGACCAGTTCATGCGGGCAAAGAACGGGGATGTAGATGTTGTGATCGGTCCACGTTCGGCATTATTTACACCATTTCAGAATCTGGGAATCATTATTATAGATGAGGAACACGAATCCAGTTATAAGAGTGATTATCCGCCAAAATATCATGCCCGTGAGACTGCAGTAAAGCGGGCAGAGCTTGAACATGCAAGTGTACTGCTTGGTTCGGCAACTCCGTCCGTTGAGAGTTATCACAGGGCACTTAACGGGACGTATCGTTTGCTTGAACTGCATGAACGAGCGGGAAGCGGACAGCTCGCAAAGACCTCGATCGTTGACCTGAGAAAGGAATTAAAAGCAGGAAACCGATCTATCATAAGCAGGGAGCTTGCAGATGATATCGCGGATCGGCTTGCCCGCAGGCAGCAGGTAATGTTATTTATCAATAAAAGAGGATATAACAGCTTCGTTTCATGCAGAAACTGTGGTGAGGCACTTAAATGTCCGCACTGTGATGTCAGCCTGACCAGGCATGAAAATAACCGGATGATCTGTCATTATTGTGGATTCCAGATGCCTCAGCCAAAAGTATGTCCGTCCTGTCATTCAGGGTTGATCGGCGGATATGGAACCGGAACTCAGAAGGTGGAGGAAGAGGTACAGAGATTGTTTCCACAGGCGAGGATCCTTCGTATGGATAAGGATACAACAACTGCGAAGAATGCGCATGAACAGATCCTGGAAAAGTTTGGAAACGGAGAAGCTGATATTCTGGTCGGAACACAGATGATCGTAAAAGGACATGATTTTGCAAATGTAACACTGGTTGGGATCATTCTTGCAGACCTTACGCTGTTTCAGAATGATTACCGGGCAGGAGAACGAACCTTTGATCTGATCACCCAGGCGGCAGGAAGAGCCGGAAGAGGGGAACAGCCGGGAAAGGTTGTGATCCAGACCTATAAGCCGGAGCATTATGCGATAAAAGCAGCAGCCGAACAGGATTATTCTTATTTTTATAAAGAAGAAGAGGCATATCGGGGACTGATGAAATATCCGCCGGAATGGAATATGATGGTGGTATTGATGGTAAGTTCAGATGAAGCTTTTCTGGATCAGATGGCGGAAGATATCTGTGATTATATCAGAAGCTGTTCGGTAGATGATCGGAACATGAAGATAATCGGACCGTCAGCTCCGGTAATTGCAAAAATCCGTGATATTTACAGAAGGGTTGTCTATATTAAGAATTATCGGTATAATGAGCTGGTGGTTTTAAAAGATCGGATAGAACAATATATATCAGAGAAAAAAGAAGTTCAGGATTTAAGTCTTCAATTTGACTTTAATCCTTTAAATATGTATTAAGGAGAGAACGTGAGATGGCAACAAGAAAGATAAGAATCGATGGCGACAGTATTTTAAGAAAGATATGTAAGCCTGTTAAGGAGATGACTCCACGGTTATCTCAGTTGATCGATGATATGTTTGATACCATGTATGAGGCAAATGGTGTCGGGCTTGCAGCGCCACAGGTAGGAATTGTAAAAAGAATCGTTGTAATTGATATCGGAGATAAGAATCCGTTGACGCTCATTAATCCGGAAATCATAGAGACTTCCGGCGAACAGACCGGAGATGAGGGCTGTCTGAGCCTTCCGGGTAAGGTTGGTCAGGTGACAAGACCTATGCATGTTGTGTGCAAAGCCCTGGATCGAGATATGAATGAGATCACAGTAACAGGGGAAGGACTTCTGGCACGGGCAATCTGCCATGAGACTGACCATCTGGATGGGATCTTATATAAAGATAAAGTAGAAGATGGCTTATACGAGACAGAATAAAAGAATTACCAGATGACTATAAGGAGGCAGATACAATCGTATGAATATTATATATATGGGAACCCCTGAATTTGCTGTAAAGCCTTTGCAGGCAATCGTAGATGCAGGACACAAGGTTCTTGCATGTTTTACGCAGCCGGATAAACCGAAGGGAAGAGGAAAAACACTTCAGCCGACACCTGTTAAGGAAAAGGCACTTTCCCTTGATATACCAGTTTATCAGCCGATAAAACTCAGGGAGGAAGAAAATGTTCAGATTATCCGGGATTATCAGCCGGATGCTATCGTTGTAGCAGCCTATGGACAGATCCTTCCGGAATCTATCTTAAATATTCCACAGTACGGATGCATCAATATCCATGCGTCACTGCTTCCAAAATACAGAGGAGCAGCTCCGATTGAGTGGACGATCATTAATGGTGAGACAGAATCCGGTGTTACTACGATGTATATGGCAAAGGGATTAGATACCGGAGATATGATCGAAAAGACGGTTGTTCCGATCAAAGATACCGATACCGGAGTTACGCTTCACGATAAACTTGCAGACGCAGGTGCAGAGCTGATCCTGTCTACACTTTCAAAGCTTGAAAACCATACAGCTATACGGACACCACAGGATGATTCGTTAAGCTGTTACGCATCCATGCTGAAGAAAGAAATGGGAGAGCTTGATTTTACAAAAGATGCAGCTTCTCTGGAACGACTGATCCGTGGGTTACAGCCATGGCCGGTTGCTTATACGAAGATGAATCAGAAGACTGTACGGATCTATGAGGCTTCCGTTTGTGAACAACCGGAGGAGGCATTGGAGGATGGAACACAGATCGTTCCGGGAATGATCGTTCGTGTGACGAAGAAAAACTTTACGGTTGCATGTGGAAATGGAGCATTAATGATAAGAAAGCTTCAGCCGGAAGGCAAGAAGCCGATGGATTGTGCAGCATTTCTTGCAGGAAATAAACTTAAGACAGGTCAGATGATATATGAGTAAAACTTCAAGAGAGATCGTTCTGGATATTCTGCTTGATATTGACCGTAATGATCGATTTGCAGGGGATGCTCTAGGTGGAGCACTCCGGGCAAATCAATTTATGAATAAAAAAGAACGTGCTTACATCAGCCGGTTGACGGAGGGTGTAACAGAGCAGAAGATCAGATTGGATTATATTCTTAATCAATTTTCAAAAACAAAAATTAAAAAATGTAAGCCGGTCATCCGCTGTATTTTACGGATGGCAGCATATGAGATCTTTTATATGGATGCAGTACCGGATGAAGCTGCCTGTAATGAATATGTGAACCTGACAGGAAAAAGAGGGTTCCGGACATTAAAAGGGTATGTAAATGGCGTGCTCCGGAGTGTATGCAGGAACAAAGCTGCAATTACTTATCCTTCCATGGAGGATGGTGTAGAATCATATCTGTCTGTGAAATATTCAGTTCCGGAGGAGCTGGTGGGATTTCTGTTAAAGGAATACAGTACAGACCAGTTAGAGCAGATCCTACAGGCAGGCGAACAGGAGCGTGGCACAACGATCCGTGTAAATACGATGCAGACGACAACTGAGAAATTTCGGAATATTCTGATCGAAAAAGGCATAAAAGTAGAAAAAGGATATTATAATCAGACGTCCCTGATTATTTCAGGATATGATTATATCCGTACGGTTCCGGGATTCCATGAAGGCTTGTTTACGGTTCAGGATGAGAGCTCCAGCCTGCAGGTGCTTGCAGCAGGGATCAGATCGGGTGATGTGATTCTTGATGTCTGTGCAGCTCCCGGCGGAAAGACCATGTATGCGGCAGAACAGACCGGAGAACAGGGACATGTATATGCGCGTGATATCTCAGAAGAAAAGGTTGATAAGATCGATGAGAATCTGGAACGGTTAGAGCTTCATAACGTATCAACAAAGGTATGGGATGCAGCGATTCCGGATCCGGATATGATTGAGAAAGCAGATGTTGTTCTTGCAGATCTTCCCTGTTCCGGACTTGGTGTTATGGCGAGAAAAAATGATATTAAATATCATGTAACAGAGGATATGGTAAGAGAACTTGCAGCAATACAAAAGACGATTCTGGATGTCTGTGCCGCCTATGTAAAACCGGGAGGAACACTGATCTATTCCACCTGTACGATCGACCGGATCGAGAATGAAGAAAACGTGACAGCATTTTTAAAGGCACATGAAGAGTACGAACTGGAAAGCCTTTCTGACTATATGCCGGAATGTTTAAAAAAACGTGCAGAAAAAGGGTATATCACTTTGCTGCAGGGAGTGGATCACTGCGATGGATTTTTTATTTCAAGATTGCGCAGACGGAAATAGCAGATAAGAAAATTGATACCGGAGAGCAGAGCACTTTTCCGGTTATTCTATGGTTCAGGAAGAGAAAGATATGTTTACAGAGATAGAAGATATAAAAAAACTGGATATCCGCTCCATGATGTTTGATGAACTGGCAGTCTGGGTACAGGCAGTCGGACAGCCGGCATTCCGTGCAAAACAGATATTTGAATGGGTGCATGAAAAAGGAATTGCAGATGCGGAAGAAATGACAAATGTTCCAAAGAAACTGATCGAGGAGATAAAAAAGCAGGGCATGCATGGTGTAGAAGAGGTGACCAGACTGGTATCAAAACAGGATGGAACCAATAAATTTCTGTTCCGTTTACAGGATGGAAATGTATTGGAAAGTGTGCTGATGCGGTATAAGCATGGCAACTCCGTCTGTATCTCTTCTCAGGTCGGATGCCGTATGGGATGCCGGTTCTGCGCCTCTACAATAGGCGGTCTGATTCGGAATCTGGAAGCATCAGAGATGCTTGATCAGATCTATGCGATCGAACGGATCACAGGAGAACGCGTGTCAAATATTGTTGTAATGGGAACCGGAGAGCCTCTGGATAATTATGATAATCTGATCCGTTTCATCCGGATCATCAATGACGAGCGGGGCAAAAATATCAGCCAGAGAAATATTACGGTTTCAAGCTGCGGACTGGTTCCACAAATAAAAAAACTGGCAGATGAGGAACTTTCTATTACATTTGCTTTGTCTCTTCATAGTCCGACGGATGAAGACAGAAGAAAACTGTTGCCGATTGCAAATAAGTATTCGATCGCAGAACTGATGGAAGTATGCAGGTATTATTTTGAAAAAACAGGCAGAAGGGTAACCTTTGAATATTCATTGGTGAAGGATGAAAATGATACACCGGAGCATGCATATAAGCTGGCGGAGCTTCTAAAAAATATGCATGGACATGTGAATCTGATTCCGGTAAATCCGATCAAAGAGCGTGAGTATTGTCGTTCACTCGGTGATTCTGTTGAAAAATTCAAATATATACTTGAAAAGAAAGATATAAATGTTACAATAAGAAGAAGTATGGGCAGAGATATTGATGCTGCCTGTGGACAGCTTCGAAGAAAATATGAAGAGGCAAAAGAGACTTTTTAGACGGGAGGCATCAGATGAGATCGGATGGTAGAACAGACATCGGTAAGAAACGAGCCCAGAATCAGGACAGCATTTTCTTTTGTGATGAGCCAATTGGGCCACTGCCAAATCTGTACATAGTAGCAGACGGTATGGGTGGTCATAAAGCTGGTGATGTTGCATCAAGGACTGCGATTGAATGTGTAACAGAATATATAAAAGAAAGCACGTTGAACAATTCGGTATCCGTTCTAAAAAGAGCGATTGTTTATGCAAATGATAAGATATACAGAATGGCAAGGGAGAACGAAGATCTGAAAGGGATGGGAACGACCCTTGTGGCGGCTGTATGTGAGGAAGATGCCCTGTATGTTGCAAACATCGGGGACAGCCGGCTGTATTTTATAGATAATGATATCAGACAGGTAACTCTGGATCATTCCCTTGTGGAGGAATTGATACGATCCGGACAGTTAGACAGAAATAAAGGCAGAAATCACCCCGAAAAAAATATAATAACCAGAGCACTGGGAATATCAGATAAGGTCATGATCGATTTCTTTGAGTTAGATATGAAGGAAAATGACAGGATTTTGTTATGTTCAGATGGCTTGACCAATATGATCGAGGATGATGAGATAAAAGAAATCGTGATGGAAGACAGCGGGGATATTACAGCAGCGGTTGAAAAATTGATTGACAGAGCGAACTATTACGGAGGAAAAGATAATATCTCCGTTGTGGTTGCTGTAAAATAGTGAGAGGTGTAAACATGTTAAATCCAGGAATGATACTCAGTAATCGTTATGAGATAATAGAATTGATCGGTACGGGCGGAATGTCTGAGGTTTATAAGGCAAAATGCCATGTGCTGAACCGATATGTAGCAATAAAAGTTTTAAAGCCGGAATTCAGTTCCGATGTGAATTTTGTAACAAAATTCAGGATCGAGGCGCAGTCAGCAGCCGGATTATCCCATCCGAATATCGTAAATGTATATGATGTCGGGGAGGACAATGGCATTTACTATATCGTAATGGAACTGGTAGAAGGAATTACCTTAAAGGAATATATTCAGGAAAAGGGAAGACTGAAATCAGATGAGGCAATTAATATTGCGATCCAGATCGCACAGGGACTGGAAGTAGCCCATCAGAATCATACGATCCACAGAGATATAAAGCCACAGAATATTATTGTGTCAAAAAATGGCGGAATCAAAGTTACAGATTTTGGTATTGCAAGAGCAGCTTCTTCCAATACTATGACAGCAAATGCCATGGGAAGTGTTCATTATATTTCCCCGGAGCAGGCAAGAGGCGGCTTCAGTGATGAAAGAAGTGATATTTATTCGCTTGGTATCACTATGTATGAAATGGTAACCGGACATGTGCCATTTGAGGGAGAGAATAATGTTGCGGTTGCATTGATGCATATACAGGGTGAGATGATCTCCCCTAGAGAATGTTATCCGGACATACCGACGAGTCTGGAAAAGATTATTTTGAAATGCACACAGAAGAAGGCAGAGCGCAGATATCTGACAGCAAGTGCTTTGATCGCAGATCTGAAGCGCGTGCAGGCAAATCCGGATATTGACTGTGTTGTTGTGCCTCCAATCGTGCCAAGTTCGCCAACGGTTGAAATGACCTCGGATGAAATGAAAGCAATCAAAGAAGGAAGGCAGATGAATGAGCCTGTGTTGGATGAGGAAGATTTGGAACCGGAAGAGCATCCGGAAGACACACCGATCATACCACCTTCCAAATTTGATAATCTGTTTGATGATGACGACGATGAGGAGGAGGACGAGGAAGAACTCAGACAGCCGGAAGATGATGACGATGCAGAACTGGATGAGCTGGATCCAAAACTGAAAAAGATCATTATGATATCAAGTATTGCAGTTGTAGTTATCATTGCAATCCTTGTTGCATTATTGATTTCGAAGATTGCCGGTTTCAAGCTATTCTCCGGAAAGAAGGATACGACAGATACACCGACGACTACGGAAGCAACAGAAAGTACTGACGATACAGATGAGAACAGTGATGCCAGTACAGATGATGTTACTACAAGTGAACAGGCAACGATTCCAATGGTCAATGTAGTAGGTCTGTATAAAACAGCAGCAGAAGAAGAACTGAAAAAAGCAGGATTCACAAATTATACATTTGAAACAAAGAAGGACAATGACGTTCAGGAGGGCTATGTAATCAGTCAGAGCGTAGACGAAGGAACGGCGGTCTCAGCAGATGAGGAGATTGTTGTAACGGTTTCAGAAGGCAAGGAAGATAAAGAAGTTCCGGATGTCAGAGGATATTCCGATGACCAGGCAACAACCTTGCTTACAGAAGCAGGCTTTACGGTTACCCATGGTTATGAATATGACGATACAGTAGAGAAAAATTATGTAATCAATCAGTCGCCGGAAGCAAAGACAATGCAGCCGGAGGGTTCTACTGTTAAGATCATTGTCAGCAATGGTAAAGAGGTACAGGATGTACCGGTGCCAAATCTGGTAGGTAAGACAGAGAAGGAAGCAGAATCTCTGCTGAGTGATGCAGGACTGGTTGGAAATCCAAGCCATGCATACAGTAATGATGTAAAAGCAGGAAAGGTGATCAGCCAGGAAATTGATGCAGACAGTAAGGTAGAAGAAGGTTCAACGATCAAGTATGTGATCAGTGACGGACCGGAAACAGTTTCCTATACAGTTAAATTTACAGGTGCTATCACAAATGCAGGATATGATTTTGAGGCAGCAGGTAATGTATCAGTGACCGTATCTTATACGATCGGAGATGCAACTTATAAGATATATTCCGGAGCAGCCGGAGAGGAGTCCTTCCCACTGGATATCGGCGGAGCAGATTCCATCAGCGGTTTATCAGAGGATTCCGGTACATTTACGGTTATGATCACAGATTCAGAAGGACAGGATGTAACATCAAGCTTTAACACCAGTGGCTTGTCAGCATCCTTTACAAAGGAATAGGTGCAGGTATGACAGGTAAGATCATAAAAGGCATTGGTGGTTTCTACTATGTTGTCTGTGAAAACGGCATCACATATGAATGTAAAGCAAAGGGTGTCTTCCGGAATCGAAAGATTAAACCTTTGGTAGGCGATAATGTTGAGATAGAGATATTAGATGAAGAGAAGAATCTGGGCAATATTGAAGATATATTGCCCAGATTTAACTGGTTAAACAGACCTGCAGTTGCAAACGTAGATCAGACTGTAATTATTTTTGCAGTGTCTGCACCAGCACCTAACTTCAATCTGCTTGACCGTTTTCTGATCAATATGGAGCAGCATGAGGTTTCTACAGTGATCTGCTTTAATAAAGTGGATCTGGAGGGCTTTCGTCAGAGTGAAGATATATGCAGATCTTATACAAAGAGTGGCTATGAGGTATTGTTTATCAGTGCCGAAAGCGGCTATGGGATTGATGTGTTGGAAGCAGTTATAAAAGGAAAAACAACGGTATTTGCAGGACCTTCAGGTGTAGGCAAGTCATCGACACTGAATTCATTATTTCCGGATGCCAATGTGCAGACGGGAGGTTTAAGTGAAAAGATCCAGCGTGGAAAACATACAACGAGACATTCAGAGCTGATGTTTGTAGATGATGATACTTATATTATGGATACACCGGGTTTCAGTTCGTTATATACAGAAGGAATCGAAGCAGAAGATCTGAAGCTGTATTTTCCTGAGATTGCAGCATATACAGGAACCTGTAAATTTAACATGTGTAATCACATCAGTGAACCGGGATGCCTGGTAAAGAAAGCTGTCAGCGATGGCAGAATCAGTAAGATGCGGTATGATGATTATGTTATGATATACAACGAATTAAAGGAAAAGAGGAAATGGTAATGTTAAAGCTGTCCCCATCAGTATTGTCTGCGGATTTTGGACATCTGGCAGAAGATATACAGATCATAGATCAGGCAGGAAGTGAATATATTCATCTGGATGTTATGGATGGGTCCTTTGTGCCGAATATTTCATTTGGAGCACCGGTTATCAAGAGTGTTCGTCCGGTATCTGATAAGGTGTTTGATGTTCATCTTATGATTGATGAACCGGTGCGTTTCTTACAGGATTATAAGAATTGTGGAGCAGATATCGTAACAGTACATGCAGAAGCCTGCAAGCACCTTCACAGAACCATCGCAGCCATAAAAGAGCTGGGAATGAAAGCCGGAGTTGCATTAAATCCTGCAACACCATTATCGGTACTTGATTATGTATTAGAGGATGTAGATATGATTCTGATCATGTCAGTAAATCCGGGCTTTGGAGGACAGAAGTTTATTCCATCTTCCCTTCGGAAGATTACAGAGACCAGAGCACTGTTAAACAGCCGTGGACTTCAGACAGATATTCAGGTAGACGGCGGTGTCACTCTTTCTAATGTGGCTGAGATCATTCAGGCAGGTGCAAATGTATTAGTTGCCGGATCTGCAGTATTCAAGGGAGATAAGGTTGAGAATGTAAAAGCCTTCCATAAGATTTTTTCAGAAATACAATAGAAAGTAATAAAAAGGCAGAAAGCAGATCTGCTGTCTGCCGGAACAGGTAACAGGATATATGAATCGATATTTAGTTGTTACAGGAGGAACCGTTTCAAAAAAAGTGCTTGAAACGGTTCTTTCCGATTATGATTTTCAAAAAATAATAGCATGTGATAAAGGACTTGAAATCTGTCAGGAATGTGACATACTTCCGGATCTGGTTATTGGAGATTTTGATTCGGCAAAGACAGATATTGTAGCATCATATCGGGAAAAGACAGAATTTCTGGATCTGGATACACATAAGGATTTTACAGATACCCATGTTGCAATCTCTTATATACTGGAGCAGGAGATCAGACCGGATGAAGTAATTCTGGTTGGAGCAACCGGAACCCGTATGGATCATACTCTTGCCAATATTGGCTTATTAAAGCAGTTTGCAGAGACCGAAATATCGGCATATCTGATCGACGAGCATAACAGGATCACGATGACAGCACACCAACATATCGTGAAGCGTACCGATGCATACAGATATGTGTCACTGCTTCCATATACGGAACAGGTGACCGGTGTAACACTTCAGGGTTTTTATTATAATGCACAGGGGCTTACATTGAAGCTTGGAGAAAGCATCGGCGTCAGCAATGAGCTGATTGCAGAGTGCGGTCTGATCGAATTTGAATCCGGATTATTAATTGTAATTGAAAGCCGTGATTGAGATAGAGTCATTATGTATATCTGTCTAAACGAGATACAAGATCAAATAATAATAAAATGCAGTATTAAAGAATAAAAGGAAATAAAAAAGATACTCTGAAAGCAAAGGACCTGTATGATCCCGTGATCAGAGTATCTTTTTATAATGCTTATTATCAGAATAATCTTTATTTTTTCTTAGAGTCTTTCTTCTGTTTTACTTTTTCAATCTTTGTCTTCTTGATCTCTTTTAATTTAGGCTCTTTTTTTGCCTGCTGTTCGTTTTTATCTGCCTTAGCTGTGTTCAGATCCACAGATTTCGAAGCAGAAGATTTATTTGCATCTGATTGCGAGATCTTATGTTCCAGCTCTGGCAGGCTCGCCTTATACTTTTCGGTGATCGGATCAGAGTACAGAGACATGTAGTAGCAGTAGAGTGCTTTATATTCTTCGGAGGTCTTATATCCATTTGTGTAGATATGACCGTGCATTTCGTCAAAGGAATCTGTAGTTAATTTCTTTGCAATATGAAGTCCGATATTAGAACAGTGACTTCCGATACGATCCAGACTGGTCAGGATATCTACAAGAGCAAAACCACCGTCGATATCGCAGTCTCCGGTCTGTAAACGGATAACATGGTGATCTTTGATGATCTCTTTTACCTCTGTGATTGACTGAGCAAGTGGCTCGATACGGGAGACAGCCGTTAAATCATCGTTTTTGAATGCCATAAAGGTTGTATCAATGATATTGGCTGTAGCCTGTAAGAGCGTATTGATCTCCATGGTTCCCTGTGTGGAGAAGGAGATTTTTTCATCGGTGATCTTTCTGCCGACGATCAGAAGATTTTCACAGTGGTCACCGATTCGTTCCAGGTCACTGACACTGTTTAATAATTCAGATGCCAGCTTTCGTTCGGATGAATGCAGCCGCTTGGAGGTGATCTTTAACAGATATTCGTTTAACGCACTTTCACATTTATCAATGAACATCTCATTTTCCAGAAGTTTTCCAGCAGTTTCTTCATTATATTCCGATAATAACTGACTTCCAAGTTCGAAGTTTTCCTTGATGGAGTCTGTCATGGAGAACATTACCTTCTGCGCCTGGGTAAGAGCAATGTTTGGTGTATCAAGAAGCATTGGATCGAGAGATGCAAGCTCTTTGTCAATTTTGGATTCTTTATCGTCGCCGATGATCTTACCGGTCAGATCTGCGATCTTATTTGCGAATGGAAGCAGCAGGATCGCAATGATAAAGTTAAACATAAAATGTAGGTTTGCGATTACACCACGGTTGATGATCTTATCTATGAATGGGAAGGTGATAAACAACTGAAGTCCATAGATCACAACAACGAAGAAAATCGCACCGATAATATTAAATAACAGATAGGACATGGCAACACGTTTTGCCTTTTTGTTTGCACCGATACTGCCGAGCAGGATGGCGAAACATTTTCCTATATTAATACCGATAATAATAGGGATCGAAGAACCATAGGAAACAACTCCTGTTGAGGATAATGCCTGAAGGATACCGACTGAAGCAGAGGAGCTCTGGATGATCGCTGTTAAGACAAGACCAATCAGGATACCAAGGAGTGGATTGCTGAAAGAAATGAACAGATTCTGGAATGCTTCAGATTCTTTTAAAGGAGCGAACACAGCTTCCATTGTATTCATACCAAGGAATAAGATACCAAGACCGACTAAGATACCGGCGATATCTTTATGTTTTTTCTTATGGGCAAACAGAATGATAAAAGCACCAATACCGATCAGAACGGGTGCAAAAGAAGACGGTTTTAATAATTTGAGGATAAACATATCTTCGCCAAGATCACCAAGACGTAAAATCTGTGCGGTTGCGGTACTACCGACATTGGCACCAAATACAACAGGGATCGCCTGACCAAGCTTCATGATGCCGGCATTTACAAAACCGATCAGCATGATCGTAGTTGCTGCAGAACTCTGAATGATCGCTGTTACACCGGTACCAAGACCAAAGCCCTTAATCGCGCCGGTTGCCTGACTCTTACCGGTTGTCAGTTTTTCAAGTATCCGTTCCAGACTTCCTCCTGCCAGATTCTTCAGGGAATCGCCCATCATGTTCATTCCAAACAGGAACAGTCCTACGCCTCCAAGTAAAGTCAGAATTGAAAAAAAGTCCACTTCCATATCCTCCTGTGAATAAAAATTACCTTCTGAATAAATGTCAAAATCATGTAATGACCATGTAAAACAAAATTTACATGCTTGGATATTATAACATAGATAGTTTTCTTGTTCTATATTTTTTATTAGGATGCTTACAAATTTGTAATAATATAATAGAAATAAAAAAGAAATATAGAAAAATTATATAAAAAGAGACTTGACACGAGGAAGCGGATAGTGAGAACATAAAGCAGTAAAAAATGATCGGAACCCGGGTGGGTTTGAAGGAGTCTTTGATATGAGCAGAAGCAAAAGAAAATATTTATTTCAGAATGATCAAAATACATTAAACGGGGCACTGCTGGCTGGAAATAATTCAATGGCAGAGATGCTGCTCTGGTCATTGGTCCTGCTGCCACCGGTGATCGGAGTATATGGAGCCGGTGTGTGTTTTATCAATATTGGTCTGTTTGTCGGTACAACATTTGCCTGGTTGTTTCTGGTAAAGCGGCTCCGTTCTTATCGGGATCTTTCCCGGAAGACCATCGGAAGTATGTGGGAATTTTTATATGACAGATACCGGTCGGTTATATTAAAGGACAGCTTTCTTGTTGTATGGCTGCTGATCCTTCTGTCTATGACTGCAGCATTGTTGGAATATGGGAGTAAGGTGATCAGCAAGACGGTTGGCATGGAATATCACTGGGTTGCTGTAGGGATCGTGGTGATCTTAAGCATTTATATGTGCATACTTGGAAATAAAGTAAGAAGTGTAATAAGGAGTATCTTCTATATAATATTGTTGTTGGTATTCTTTGTTCTGGTCATCAGTTTGTTTATGGTAAATAAACCATCGGAGCTTCTCGATATTTATGGAAAGCTGCATATGAAGGGCGGAACCAGTGTATATCTGAATATTCTGTATTATAACGGCACACAGACCGGTGTTACATATATTATATCCATGGTCGGTATGGGACTTGGCTGTCTTGGACTTCCATTTTTATTTAATGGAGCATTTGAAGCAAAGGACAGTCATGAGCTGGATCGTGGACGGGTGTTGTCAATCCTGTATACAGGCGTGATGATTGTTGTGATCAGTGTCTGGTCATTGTTAAATGCAGTATGTATCTATCCGTTAAAGGTGACGCTTGATTCTGGAATTGACGAACTGCTCCGGACTTATGTTGCAGCCTTATGTCATAAGCTGGAAGTTCCGACAGAGATCCGATATGTTATACTTGGAGTTTTGGTTATTACGCTGTTGTGTCTGACCGAGCGTATATTTGCAATGAGTATGGAGGTAGCTCGGGGACTTCTGCCAAAAATGAAATGGATCAGGGATGAAAAGCAGCAGAATGTGGCAGATATAGGCCTGCTGGTTATTCTTTCAGGCGCATTACTGGTGATTGTCGGTATATGGAAGCCGGAGTATCAGAAACTGATCACGGTTTCATGGGAGTATGCATCTGCAATGGCAGCTCCATGTATATTGGCAGTTGTCTGGCGAGCAGCAAGCAGACCGGGAATTTTTGCAGGACTGTTTACAGGGCTTGCGGTTTGTTCTGTCTGGTATTTTGTACCGATGATAGAAGGAAATACACTGGCGGTATCAACAGAACTGAGTGCGGGAACTGCATCCTTTGTATTTGCTTTGGCGGTAACGATCATTGTCAGTATGTTTACGCATAAGAAAAATGAAGCGGAAAAGAAATTGTTTGACCAGATAAAGCTGGATCAGAGATAGAAAATGGAGATGCATGATGCTGTTTAAGATCATATGTGTTGGAAAGATAAAAGAAGAATATTATAGCAGTCAGATACAGGAACTCTGTAAACAGATCAATAAAAAGAACCGGGTAGAGATCATTCAGAGTGAGGATGAAAAAATACCGAAGAATGCATCCGATGCTGTAAAGCAGAAGATTATTGAAACAGAAAGCAGAAACAGTCTTGCAAGTATCGGTAAAAATGATTTTGTGATCGCTCTTTGCATAGAAGGTAAAAAATATACAACCGAACAGTTCGCGGCAATTATCCGTCAGGCAGAAGAGCGAGAATATGAAGCAGTATCCTTTCTGATCGGTGGTTCTCTGGGAACTTCAAACGAACTGGTCAGATGTGCAGATGTGAAAATGAGTTTTTCGGATATGACATTCCCACATCAGTTGATGCGTGTCATGTTGCTTGACCAGATTCGTATTATTTGTGATAAGTAATGTTGTTATTGATGGTATAGGCACGATAGAGCTGTTCCGTAAAGGCAATCAGGCAGATCTCGTTAGATAATGTCATACTGGAAACGAAAAAGGTCTGATCGGATAAAATCGGAAGATCATCCGGAGAAAATCCAATAAAATAACTGATTTTTGAATATCCGCCCAGGGCATAGTCAGAGATCATTCGGGCAAAGGCTTCGGAAGAGATCGTGTGCTTGCCTGTCTGGTCAGGGGTGATCAGGATATTGATATCGCTACTTGCAAAGGCAACTTTTTTTTTGCCTGCACAGCAGACTGTAGCTTTACAGAAAGGTGATAGCCGCTTGATATATTCATGAACAGCCGCTTTTATATTTGTTGCCAGATTCTTTTCTTTTATATAGATCGTATAATTCATGCCAAAACTCCGAAATTTAATAAAAAAGATGCATTTATGATTGATTATTATAATACAATCGCACCGTCAATTACAATAGAATCGCATTTTTTCGGGTAAACTACTGGACAAAGAGGTGAAACTACTATATATTATCAACTTGATCATTACAAATTGAAGATAAACGTGGAGATAATAAGATGAAGAAGATAATAGCACTTGATATTGATGGTACATTGACTAATTCGAAAAAAGAGATCACAAAGCCTACACTGGATAAGATTATGGAGATCCAGAAAAAAGGACATGTTGTGGCAATTGCATCCGGACGGCCGCTGCCTGGAATCCGGAAGATTGCGGATGAACTGGAACTGAATCAGTATGGTGGATATGTGCTGGCATTCAATGGCGGACGTATCGTGAATTATAAAACAGGTGAGATCGCATATCAGGCATGTGTAGATAATGAGATTGCAAGAAAAATATATGATTACTGTGTTGAGAAAAAGATTGGGATGGTGACTTATAAGGATGACATCGTTGTAACAGGAACCCCGGTTGATGATTATATGAGTCTTGAGGCAAGGATCAATCGTATGGAGATCGTACAGGTGGAGGATTTTCGTTCCTTTATTGACTTCCCGATCAATAAGTGCCTGCTGACAGCAGAACCTGATGTTGCAGAGCAGGTGGAGCAGGAGCTGGCAGCCCTGTATGGAGATTCGGTTACTGTTTTCCGTTCCGAGCCTTTCTTTGTTGAGATCATGCCAAAGGGTGTGCATAAGGCAACATCCCTTGAAAAGCTTCTGGAATATCTGCACATGGATGTAAAGGATCTGGTTGCCTGCGGAGATGGATATAACGATCTGACGATGATCGAATATGCGGGTGTCGGTGTGGCGATGGCAAATGCACAGGAGATCGTAAAGGAACATGCAGATTATGTTACACTCTCAAATGATGAAGATGGTCTGGTTCCGGTTATTGACAAATTTATCCTGGGCGAATAAAGAAGACAGTCCGGCGTAAATGTTATATTTTTATGAACAGGTTGAATTTGAATATTATTTGTAGTAGAATACACCTTGTTTGTTCGTGGAAAATTGACATTTTGTACGAAAAATAGTTCTGTTGAGATGAAACATATACACAAACGTATAGGAGAATGAATAATGAGCGATAATATTTTTAGCGATGAAGATTTCGACGATTATGATGATATGGAAGATACAGCAGCAAAGCGGGCACAGAAAAAATCTGCTGAGCGCAGATCTTCCGGGAAAAAGAAGAAAAAGAGCAAAAACAAACCATGGATCATTGCACTTATAGCAGAAATACTGGTGATCATTCTTGGAGGTGTCCTTTTTGTAAATGCTTATATCAATTCAGCATTTAATAAAATGAATTTTGAAGAGTTAAAAGACGTTAAGGTGAATGATGACCTTGCAGAAGAAACCGTAAAGAAGATGACCGGTTATACAACGATCGCATTATTCGGTGTAGATAGCCGTGATATTGATATGGTAGAAAGCGGAGCACGATCCGATGCAATCATCATTGTAAGCATTAACAATGATACACAGGAGGTTAAGATGTCTTCCGTATATCGTGACACATATCTGGAGCTTGCAAATGATTCCAAGAGCTATGAGAAGGCCACACATGCTTATGCTTATGGCGGAGCTTCAGAGGCGATCAATACATTGAACAAGAACCTTGACCTGAATATTACAGCTTATGTAACTGTAAACTTCAAGGCATTGACAGAAGCAATCGATGCACTTGGCGGTCTTGATATCGAATTGAAGTCCAGCGAGCTTGACAAGCTGAATCAGTGTATCGATGAACAGCAGAGAGTCAATGGCATCCAGTCTACGTATGTATATGATACAGGTGTTGTACATCTTGATGGTGTTCAGGCTACCGCATATGCAAGAATCCGAAGTACAGACCAGGGTGATATCACCAGAGCATGGAGACAGAGAAAGGTTATCAGCCTTATGATCGAAAAGGCAAAGAGTGCCGGAATCTCCAAGTTAAATGACTGCCTGAATGCAGTTGTAGATGATATCAGCTCCAGCCTTACAAAGAAAGAGATTATGGATCTTGCAACGAACTGCTTCAATTACAAACTGGAATCCTCAACCGGTTTCCCATTTACATGGTCAACACCAACACTTGGAAGTAAGGGAAGTCTGGTTGTAGCAGGAGATCTGGAGAACAATGTAGTCGTTCTTCACAGATATCTGTTTAACGATTATGATTATGTTCCATCCCAGACAGTTAAAAATATCAGTGCAAATATTATCAACGATACAGGATATTATAACCAGATCGATCTGGATACGTTTACAGTAGATGATGATCCGGATTCAATCGTTAATAAATAGTATATAGAAACATACCGGAAACGAAAGAACATCATGAAACCAGTCAGATTTTGTGGTGTTCTTTTTGTTATGGAGAACAGATCCGGGGCTTCGATAATTTGAATAAAATCTTTCCAACTTCCTGTTTGAAATATAGTTATATTGTGCTATACTAGGATAGAAAAATTTTGAGAAAACATAAGAGGTTACAATTATGGAAATGAACAGAGTGTTATTGAAACTTAGTGGAGAAGCACTTGCTGGAGAAAAAAAGCAGGGCTTTGATGAAAAGACTGTATATGATGTTGCCGGACAGGTAAAGAAGATCCTGGATAAAGGAATCCAGCTTTGTGTAGTAATCGGTGGTGGTAATTTCTGGCGTGGCAGAACCTCAGAAAATATGGATCGTGTAAAAGCAGATTCAATCGGCATGCTTGCAACTGTTATGAACTGTATCTATACCGCAGATGCTTTTCGTGTATTTGGAATCAAATCACATATCATGACACCATTTGCATGCGGAACAATGACAGAGCTGTTCAACCGTGATAAAGCTGTAGAATATATGGAGCAGGGAGAAGTTGTTTTCTTTGCCGGAGGAATCGGACATCCGTATTTCTCAACAGATATGGCAACTGTTCTTATGGCGGTTGAAGTAAAGGCAGATGTAGTCTTATCTGCAAAAGCAATTGACGGCGTATATGACAGTGACCCTAAGACAAATCCAAATGCAAAGAAATATGACAGCATGCAGATGAAAGACATTGTTGATAATAAGCTTGGAGTTATCGATCTTGCATCTGCAGTTCTTGCAATGGAAAACAAAATGCCGATGATGTTATTCGGCTTAAATGGTGAAGACAGTATTGTAAAGGCCGTTACCGGTGGCTTTACAGGAACATATGTGAACGTATAAATAAACAGGAGGAACAAAAAGATATGTTGACACAGTACGAAGAGAAAATGACGAAGACAGTTGAAAACCTGGAAGGGGAATATGCTACGATCCGTGCAGGACGTGCCAACCCTAACATTTTAAATAAGATCAAGGTAGAATATTATGGTGTACCGACACCGATGCAGCAGCTTGCAAATATCACCGTACCGGAAGCAAGAACGCTGATGATCGCACCATGGGAGCCATCACTGGTAAAGGCGATCGAGAAGGCGATCCTGAATTCAGATCTTGGGCTGACACCAAACAATGACGGTAAGAACATCATCCTGAATTTCCCTGAACTGACAGAGGAAAGAAGAAAAGAGATCGTTAAGGATATTAAGAAAAAAGGTGAGAATGCAAAAGTTGCTATCCGTAATATCAGAAGAGATGCAAATGACGCAATCAAGAAGATGGAGAAAGCCGGAGATATATCAGAGGATGAATTAAAGACAAACGAGGATAAGATCCAGAAGATGACAGACAAATATGTTGGTCTGATCGATAAGGCTATTGAGAAGAAATCAACAGAGATCTTAACTGTTTAATTTGGAGTAAGTATGAATAAAGAAATAAATGGAGAAATGATCAATATTCCGGAGCATGTTGCGATCATCATGGATGGAAACGGAAGATGGGCGAAGAAACGACTGATGCCAAGAACCTATGGACATTCAGAGGGCGCAAAGGCAATCGAGCGAACATGCGAGAATGCAGATGAACTTGGTATTAAATACCTGACTGTATACGCATTTTCTACCGAGAACTGGAAACGGTCAGTAGAGGAAGTATCTACGATCATGAATATTTTCCGTAAGTATCTGGTTGACAGCATCGAGCGATCCAACCGGAATAACATGCGTGTAAGGATCATTGGTAAGCGTGAGGACCTTCCGAAGGATATCGTAGAGAAGATGTATAATCTGGAGAAAGCTACAGCAAATAATACAGGACTTCAGTTTTCTGTAGCAATTAACTATGGCGGACGGGATGAGATCACAAGAGCGGTCAGACAGATTGCATCCGACTGTATGGCTGGAAAGTTATCACCGGATGCGGTTACAGAGGATACAGTCAGTGCCTACCTTGATACAAAGGAACTGACGGATCCGGATCTGTTGATTCGTACCAGCGGAGAGCTTCGGACATCGAATTTTCTTCCATGGCAGATCGCATATTCAGAATTTTATTTTACGGATGTGTTATGGCCGGACTTTGATATGGACGAGCTGGTTAATGCATGTCGGTATTACAGTCATAGAGACCGTCGGTATGGCGGGGTAAAATAAAGAGGAAATAATATGTTTAAACAACGGGCAATCAGTGCAGTGATCCTGGTGATCATTGCAGCAATCACACTTTATTTTGGCGGAGCACTTACATGTCTGGTAATGTGTGCGGTTTCGCTGATCGGTGTGATGGAGTTACTTCGTATATATGGGCTGAACAAGAAAGGACTTGGATATGCAGCTTACGGTGCAACGGTTTTTTATTATGCATTGTTGTATTTTGACCTGCATCAGTTTATATTACCGTTGATCGCGGTCTATATGCTTGTCATCCTTGCAATCTATGTGCTCACGTATCCGAATTACAAAGATAAAGAGATCATGGCGGCATTCTTTGCATTTGTATATGTAGGTGTAATGTTGTCGTATGTGTATCTCATACGAGATATGAAACATGGACTGATTCTTGTTCTGCTGATCTTTGTCAGCTCCTGGGGTAATGATACCTGTGCCTATCTGGTCGGACGCGCAATCGGTAAGCACAAGATGTCACCGATCTTAAGCCCGAAGAAGAGTATCGAGGGTCTGATCGGCGGAATTGTTGGAGCAGGAATATTAGGTGTTGTATTTGGTTTGATTTATAATCATTTCATGCAGGTTGCACATTCTGTATGGATATTTGCATTGATCGGAGCTGTATGTGCGCTGCCTGCAGTTATCGGGGATCTGGCGGCTTCTGCAATCAAGAGAAATAATGATATCAAAGATTATGGCAAGCTGATACCGGGGCATGGCGGAATCCTTGACCGGTTTGACAGCATTATATTTACAGCACCAATTATGTATTATCTTATATTATATTTGTTGTAATCAGAAAAAGCAGTGTGGGAGAGCGTACAGATGAACTGTGCTCATAATTACGCTGCTTTTCCTTTATGTCGCATTGGAAATAGTGCAGACAGATAAAAAATGTTAGATACAGATGTTTGAAATGGGTAAAGGAGAACAAATATGAAACATGTAGCTATCATTGGATCCACAGGATCTATAGGAACACAGACACTTGAGATCGCAAGATGGAATCAGGATATAAAAATCTGTGCTTTATCAGCAGGAAGAAACATAGACTTATTAGAGAAGCAGGCGAGAGAGTTCCGACCGGAGATCGTTGGTCTGTGGGATGAGAAGCTGGCAGATGAATTAAAAGATCGTCTGAAGGATATGGATATCCGTGTCGTATCAGGCATGGATGGGCTGATCGAGATTGCAGAATACAAGACATCGGATATATTAGTTACCGCTATTGTAGGAATGATCGGTATCCGCCCGACTGTGGCAGCGATTAAAGCGGGAAAAGACATTGCCCTTGCAAATAAAGAAACTCTGGTTACAGCGGGACATATTATTATGCCGCTTGCAAAGGAAAAAGGAGTATCGATCCTTCCGGTTGACAGTGAACATTCGGCAATCTTCCAGTCATTGCAGGGAAATACACATGATTCCATTGAAAAAATTCTGTTGACAGCATCCGGTGGACCATTTCGTGGCAAGAGCAGAGAGTTTTTAAAGCATGTGAAATTAGAGGACGCATTAAAGCATCCAAACTGGAGCATGGGAAGAAAGATCACCATTGATTCAGCAACGATGGTAAATAAAGGTCTGGAAGTTATTGAAGCAAAATGGTTATTTGATGTAGCACCGGAAAATATTCAGGTTGTGATCCAGCCGCAGAGTATCATTCATTCAATGGTAGAATATAAAGATGGAGCAGTGATCGCACAGCTCGGTACGCCGGATATGAAGCTGCCGATCCAGTATGCGCTGTTCTATCCGGAACGAAGATACATGCCGGGAGATCGTCTTGACTTTACGAAGCTTTCATCGATTGTGATCGAGACACCGGATATGAATACCTTTCTTGGGTTACGATACGCATATGAGGCAATCGGGATCGGTGGTTCGATGCCTACAGTATTCAATGCTGCAAATGAATATGCAGTAAAGCAGTTCTTAGATAGAAAAATCGATTTTCTTGATATCTATGATATCATCCGTGCATCCATGGATCATCATAAATTGATTGAAAATCCTGATATAGATGAGATTCTTGCAACCGAGCAGGAAGTATATGAATTTATTGAAAGTGGGTGTTAGTTTTTGAATATCATATTGATCATACTTGTTTTTGGTGTCATCATTTTCTTTCATGAGCTGGGACATTTTATCGTAGCAAAGATCAATCATATCACAGTAAAAGAGTTTTCGATGGGATTCGGACCGAAGCTGTTTCAGTTTCATAAGAAAGAAACACAGTATACGCTGCGGCTGATTCCGCTTGGCGGCTATTGTATGATGCTCAGCGAAGATGATGAAGAAAACGAAAATGATGAGAATTCCTTTGAGAAGAAATCCATCTGGGCAAGAATGGCGGTTGTACTTGCAGGACCTGCCATGAACTTTGTGATCGCATTTTTATTTTCCATGGTGATCATTCATTTCTGTGGAAGTGATCCTGCGATCATAGGAGCAGTATACAATAAAGATAATATTGAAAAATACCAGATCGAAAATGCCGAGGAATATTTTAATGGTGTATATCCGGCGGAAGAAGCCGGGATATCAGATGGCGATCGGGTATTAAAGATTGAGGGAAGTACAGTTAAAAATTTCCGTGAGTTACAGATCTATCTTCAGATCTATGGAGATGGTTCACCGATTGATCTGACACTTGAGAAAGAAGACGGAACGGTCTATGATACGACGGTACATCCGGCAAAGACACCGGATGGCTATAAGATCGGAATAATGAGTGTCGGTTATCAGCTCCCGAAGAACTTCGGAGAGCTTTGTAAATATTCTGCTTATGAGACCAGATACTGGGTAAAAGCAACCTTCTTAAGCCTGAAGCTGATCGTTACCCGTCAGGTAAGTTCGGATGAAGTATCCGGTCCGGTCGGAGTAGCGAAGAACATGAACGATACCTTCAATGAGGCAGCAAAGAGCAGTGTGCTTGATCTGTTCTTAAACTGGATGAATTATATCGTACTGCTGTCGGCAAACCTTGGCGTTATGAACCTGCTGCCGATACCGGGCTTGGATGGAGGACGATTTATCTTCCTGTTAATTGAAGCAGTAACGAGAAAGAAGGTTCCGAAGGATAAGGAGAATATCGTGACGCTGATCGGATTTGTTCTGGTTATGCTGTTGATGGTTGTGATATTATTTAACGATATCAAGAATGTATTCTTTCATTAGATGAACAGGAGTTAATATGTACAGAGATCATACAAAAGTTATAAAGATAGGAGACCGGGTGATCGGTGGTGGAAATCCGATCCTGATCCAGTCGATGACAAATACAAAAACCAGTGATATAGATGCTACAGTTGCACAGATCTTAAAACTTGAAAAGGCAGGCTGTGACATCATCAGAAGCACCGTAAATGATGATGCGGCAGCGGCGGCAATCCCTGCGATCAAGAAACAGATCCATATTCCGCTGGTTGCAGACATTCATTTTGATTACCGTCTGGCGATCGCAGCGGCTGAGGCGGGAGCAGATAAGATCCGTATCAATCCGGGTAATATCGGTGGTAAGGATAAGCTGGCACAGGTAGTAGCGGTATGTAAGGAACGGAATATACCGATCCGTGTTGGTGTAAACAGCGGTTCCCTTGAAAAAGAATTAGTTGAAAAATACCACGGCGTGACAGCAGAAGGAATCGTTGAGAGTGCATTGGATAAGGTTCATATGATCGAAGACTGCGGATATGACAATATGGTCATCAGTATTAAATCTTCCGATGTTATGATGTGTGTAAAAGCACATGAGCTGATCGCAGATCAGACGAATTATCCGCTGCATGTGGGTATCACGGAATCCGGTACGGTTATGAGCGGTAATATCAAATCCTCTGTAGGACTTGGTATTATCCTGCATGAGGGAATCGGAGATACGATCCGTGTATCTTTAACAGGGGATCCGGTCAATGAGATCATGACAGCAAAGATGATCTTAAAGACGCTTGGACTCCGTACAGGAGGAATCGAACTTGTGTCCTGTCCAACATGTGGAAGAACGGAGATTGATCTGATCGGACTGGCAGAACAGGTAGAAAAGCTGGTTGCCGATTATGATCATCTGAATATCAAGGTTGCTGTTATGGGCTGTGTTGTAAACGGACCGGGTGAAGCCAAGGAAGCAGATCTTGGAATTGCGGGCGGAAAAGGCTGCGGTATCCTGATCAAAAAAGGCCAGATCATAAAGAAGATCGACGAGAAAGATATATTATCAACATTAAAGTACGAGTTAGATAACTGGAGTGAATAGAACGTGCCGGTAGAAGCAAAATTATTTTTTGAAGTATTTCCTGAACTGAATATGGATAAAGAGCTGTCTTCCCTGTTTGAGGATACGATGATCGAAAAGGTAGTAATGAAGCAGGCAGAACGCCAGCTTATTATCAGCCTGCTGTCGAAGCACCTGATCAGCCGTCCGAAGATTGTACAGGTGGAAGATATCATTTGCGGACATTTATTTCGTGGACGTGGTTATAAGGTCATCATTGATGACCGTTATGAGCTGTCTTCCCAGTACAATACCAGAACCTTAACAGAGGTATATAAGGACAGTATCTTGTATGATGTCGAGAAGATCAGTCATGTTGGATATCGTTTATTAAAGCGGGCAGAATGGTATTATGCAGATGATATTATCACGCTTGCGATGGAAGACAGTAAGCTTTCAAAGAGCCATTCGATCGGGATCAAAAAATATCTGGAGGAGACCTATAAGAAACGGTTCGGTATGGATATCAAGGTCGGCTTTGATTATACGGAATCTGATAAAGAGATGCTCCGCCGTGCAAATGAACAGAAGATGAAGCTTGAGATTGAGGCAATCTTAAGTAATGTACATGAGGATGCGGATCTGACCTTGGATGGTAAATCAGTAGATAAAAAGAAGCTGGTCGGAGAAGGCAAGAAGGATGCTCCGGCTGAAAAGAAAGCACCTGCACAGGACGAAAAGCCGAAGGAGACATTTGCCGCCAGAAGGAAGAAATATACCTCGAATGATCCGGATGTATTCTATGGCAGAGACTGCGAAGGGGAACTGGTAAAGATTTCTACATTAGTAGATGGTATCGGTGAAGTCTGTATTCATGGCCAGTTGATCAAGATGGAAGAAAAGGTTCTCCGAAATGGTAAGACTTTATTCATCTGTAATATTACGGATTTTGAAGATACGATCGCATTTAAGATATTTGCATCAGAGGATGATGCGCCGGTTTATAAGGATGAGTTAAAAGAAGGAAGCTTCTATCGGTTAAAGGGTGTGCCGTTATACGATACTTTTTCCAAGGAGTTAAATATTGCATCTGTGCGTGGTATCAAGCATATACCGGATTTCCGTGTGCCAAGAGTTGACACATCGCTTGAAAAACGTGTGGAATTACATATGCATACGGTTATGAGCGAGATGGACAGTGTTGTTGATATCGAGAAGATTGTGAAACGTGCAAATGACTGGGGACACCCGGCGATTGCAATCACGGATCACGGCGTTGCACAGGCATTCCCGATCGCAGCACATGCAAAGGGTATGAAGGATGGCTTTAAACTGATCTTTGGCTGTGAGGGATATTTTGTCGATGACCTGAAGAATCTGGTTATCAATCCCAAAGGACAGGATCTGAATACAGAATATATCGTATTCGATATCGAGACGACCGGTCTTAGTCAGAAGAAGAATAAGATCATAGAGATCGGAGCTGTAAAGGTAAAAGATGGAGAGGAGATCGATCGTTTCTCGGAATTTATCAATCCGGAAGAACCGATCCCTTATAGTATAGAGCAGTTGACTTCCATTACAGATGAGATGGTTATGCATGCACCGACCGTCGACGTGATCCTGCCGAAGTTTTTGGAATTCTGTGGTGATGATATCGTTGTTGCACATAATGCAGCATTTGATACCGGATTTATCAAGAAAAATGCCAGAGATCTAGGAATGAAATTCGATAATACGATCATGGATACCATGACGCTCAGCCATGTGTTATTGCCGGAGCTTGGTAAGTTTACACTGGATCGTGTCTGTAAGGCGTTAAATGTAAAAAATGAACATCATCACCGTGCTGTTGATGATGCAAATGCAACCGCAAAAATTTTCGTAAAATTATATGAGATGTTAGTGGAACGTGGCGTAAAGACGGTGGAGGATGTAAATGAATTAGGTTCTGCATCGGATGATACGATCAAAAAAGGCAGAACATATCATGGCATCATTCTGGCAAAAAATGAGATCGGCCGTGTGAATCTGTATCGTCTGATTTCTGAAGCGCATGTCAGATATTTCAACCGCAGACCGCGTATGCCAATGAGCATGATCAATAAATACAGAGAAGGCTTGATCTTAGGTTCTGCCTGTGAAGCAGGTGAGCTGTTCCGTGCGGTCGTAGATGATGCACCGGATGAAGAAATTGCAAGACTTGTTAATTTCTTTGATTATCTGGAGATACAGCCGATCGGAAATAACGAGTTTATGACCAGAAAGAAGGAGAATCCTTGTACGATCGAGGATCTTCAGAATTATAATAAGCGTATCGTGGAGCTTGGACGATTATTTAATAAGCCGGTCGTTGCAACCTGTGATGTCCATTTCCTTGATCCGGAAGACAGTATCTATCGTGCGATCATCATGAAAAGTAAAGGTTTTGAGGATGCAGTTAATCAGCCTCCGCTTTATTTCAGAACGACGGAAGAAATGTTGGCGGAATTCGAATATCTGGGAAGTGAGAAAGCCAGAGAGGTTGTTATCACAAATACAAATCTGATCGCGGATATGGTGGAATATATGGACCCGGTTCGACCGGATAAAGCACCGCCTATCATCGAGAATTCAGATGAGACACTTACGAATATCTGTTATGAAAAGGCTCATAAGATCTATGGACCGGATCTGCCGGAGGTCGTTGTAGAACGACTGGAACGTGAGTTACATTCCATTATATCAAATGGATTTGCCGTTATGTATATCATTGCACAGAAGCTTGTGTGGGATTCCAACGATCATGGCTATCTGGTTGGTTCCAGAGGATCTGTAGGTTCTTCCTTCGTAGCAACGATGGCAGGTATCACAGAGGTAAATCCGTTGTCGGCACATTATATTTGTCCGGAGTGTCATTTTGTTGATTTTGATTCCGACATTGTGAAATCATATTCCGGTATGTCGGGATGTGATATGCCGGATCGTGACTGCCCTCGATGCGGTCATCCACTGATCAAAGAGGGACACGATATCCCATTTGAAACCTTCCTTGGATTCAAAGGAGATAAGGAGCCGGATATCGATCTGAACTTCTCCGGTGAATATCAGTCATGTGCACATGCTTACACAGAAGTATTATTCGGTAAGGGTAAGGCATTCCGTGCAGGAACTGTAACAACGGTAGCAGACAAGACAGCGTATGGTTATGTATATAATTACTTCAAAGATCTTGCAAAGGATGAAGCGAGAGCAGAAGCTACGGCAATGGGAGATCTGACCCAGAAGGAGATCGAGAAATATGTCGATGAAAAGGCTATCGTCACTAAACGAAGCTGTGAGATGGAACGTCTGGCAATCGGATGTACCGGCGTTAAGCGTTCGACCGGACAGCATCCGGGTGGTATGATCGTTCTTCCAAGGCATGAGGAGATCTATTCCTTCACACCGATCCAGAAGCCGGCAAATGATATGACGACGGATGTCGTAACATCTCATTTCGAGTACCATTCGATCGATCATAACCTGTTGAAGCTTGATATTCTCGGTCATGATGATCCTACGATGATCCGAAGACTGGAGGATCTGACCGGTCTTGATGCAACCACGATCCGGTTAGATGATCCTGATGTTATGGCATTGTTCCATGGAACAGAAAGTCTTCATATTACACCGGAGGATATCAATGGCATTCCGCTTGGCAGTCTGGGTGTGCCGGAGTTCGGTACGGATTTCGCCATGCAGATGTTAATTGATGCAAATCCACAGAACTTCTCGGATCTGGTGCGAATCGCAGGTCTGGCGCATGGTACGGATGTATGGCTTGGAAATGCACAGGAGCTGATCAAATCCGGTCAGTGTACGATCTCGACCGCAATCTGTTGTCGAGATGATATCATGGTATATCTGATCCATATGGGCCTGGAATCCGGTACAGCGTTTCAGATCATGGAGAATGTCCGAAAAGGTAACGTAGCTAAAGGCAAATGTGCAAAATGGGAAGAATGGAAAGAGGATATGAAGGCACATGGTGTACCGGACTGGTATATCTGGTCGTGCCAGAAGATCAAGTACATGTTCCCGAAAGCCCATGCGGCGGCTTACGTTATGATGGCGTGGAGAATTGCATATTTTAAGGTGAATTATCCGCTTCAGTATTATGCAGCGTTTTTCAGTATTCGTGCATCAGCCTTCAGTTATGAGATGATGTGCTTTGGAAAAGAAAAGGTACTGTATCATATCAATATGATACAGAGTATTGATAAGAATAAACGAACCGCAAAGGATGAAGATAAGTTAAAGGATCTGAAGCTGGTTCTTGAGATGTATGCGAGAGGTTTTGAGTTCATGCCGATCGATATCTATGTGGCGGATGATATCCGTTTTCAGGTAATAGACGGTAAGATCATGCCTTCACTGGCTTCCATTGAAGGAATGGGAGAGAAGGCTGCAAAGCAGTTGAAGGATGCAGCCGGCAAAGGCAAATTTATCTCAAAGGAAGATCTGCAGGCTCATTCTAAGATTGGAAAGAGTGCGATCGACAAGCTGTCAGAGCTTGGCATCTTAGACGGTATGCCGGATACCAACCAGCTTACCTTTGACTTTGTATAAACGGACGAAACAATATCTTTATTCTGTAAGCCCTGACACTGTATCCCTTTCATTACGCAAAACACTTGCGTTCTGTTTTTCACGTAGCGGTACTAAGCTCACTGCTTACAGCAGTTTGCCAAGTACCGACGTGAAAAAAGGTTTGCTGCATGAAAGAATACAGAATCAGGACTTGGCAGATAAAAGGTATTGTTTCTGTCTATGATAAAATTAATGCAAAAATATGCTAAGTTGTATTTAGATATAAGGAAGATCTATGTAGCAGCCCTGTATCCCTTTCATTACCAAAACACTTGCGTATTTGATTGACAATGCCCTTATTACAAGCTAAAATATGGTCAGTACAAAAAAATGTAAATTTACTGAAAAAAAAGCTTGCATTTTATCGTAGCTTCTGGTATATTAAACAAGTCGCTAAGATATATGGTTCATTGGTCAAGCGGTTAAGACGTCGCCCTCTCACGGCGAAAACAGGGGTTCGATTCCCCTATGAACTGCTATTTGATAACCTGGAAGTTTTTTCCAGGTTTTTTCTTTTTTATGCATAATCTATAACGCATGATAAAACTGCTTTGCATGAAAGACAGGCGAAAATAAAAACTATATTTATTGGAGGATTCCCATGAAGATTTTTAATACTCTTACAAGAACAAAAGAAGAATTTGTACCGATCAATGAAGGTAAAGTAGGAATCTATGTCTGCGGACCTACCGTATATGATTATATCCACATCGGAAACGCAAGACCAATGATTGTATTTGACACATTGAGACGGTATCTCACATATAAGGGATACGATGTAAATTACGTATCCAATTTTACAGATGTTGATGATAAGATCATCAAACGTGCAAATGAAGAAGGTGTTGATTCCAAGGTGATCTCTGAGCGCTTCATTGCAGAGACAAAGAAGGATATGGCAGCGATGAATGTACAGGAAGCTACGACACATCCAAAGGCTACCGAAGAGATCCCGGATATGATCGAGATGATCAAGACACTGATTGAAAAAGGACATGCATATGAAGTAAATGGCACTGTATATTTCCGTACCAGAAGCTTTGCAGATTATGGTAAATTATCTCATAAGAATATTGATGATCTGGAATCCGGACACAGAGCAGAGAATCATCGGCTTAAGGTTTCCGGTCAGGATGAGAAGGAAGATCCGTTGGATTTCGTTCTCTGGAAGCCAAAGAAAGAGGGAGAACCGTTCTGGGAGTCACCATGGGGTGAAGGAAGACCGGGCTGGCATCTGGAATGTTCTGTTATGTCTAAGAAATATATCGGTGATATCATTGATATCCATGCAGGTGGTGAGGATCTGATCTTCCCACACCACGAAAATGAGATTGCACAGAGTGAAGCAGCAAATGATAAGGAATTTGCAAGATACTGGATGCATAACGGTTTCTTAAAGATCAACAACGAGAAGATGTCCAAGTCACTTGGCAACTTCTTTACAGTAAGAGAGATCGCAGACAAATATCCACTTCAGGTTATCCGTTTCTTTATGCTGTCTGCTCATTACAGAAGTCCATTGAACTTCTCGGCTGATCTGGTAGAGGCATCCAAGAATGGTCTGGAACGTATCCTGACTGCTGTTGACAAGTTAAAGTCACTTGCGCCGGTAGATGTGGTGGGTTCCGATGTTTCTGTCGAGGCAGAATTAGATGGATATACGAAACGATTTGAAGCAGCTATGGACGATGATCTGAATACAGCAGATGCGATCTCAGTTATCTTTGAATTAGTAAAATATACAAATATCAATATTTCAAATGATACACCAAAGAAAACAGTAGATCTGGCAATCCGGACGATTGAGAAGCTGTGTGATATTCTTGGTATCATTACAGAGCGGGAAGAAGAACTGTTAGATTCTGATATCGAGGCTTTGATCAATGAACGTCAGGAAGCAAGAAAAGCAAAGAATTTTGCAAGAGCAGATGAGATCCGTAACATGCTCAGTGATAAGGGCATTATTCTTGAGGATACAAGAGAAGGAGTAAAATGGAAAAGAGCTTAGATCAGTATTTTACTGCGATATTAGGTGTAGAAGATTCCAATCCGGCAGAATATTCCGGGCTGGCGCTTGCTTATATAGGGGACAGTGTATTTGACCTTTTAGTAAAGACCGTTCTGGTATCAAAGGATAACAAACAGGCATTCAAATATCATAAAGAAGCTATTCATATCGTAAATGCAGAGTCACAGGCAGGTTATATCGATCTGTTGGAAGAGAAACTGACCGAGCAGGAAATGGCGATATATAAGCGTGGAAGGAATACAAAGACACATTCCAAGGCAAAGAATGCGTCGGTAGGACAGTACAGGAAAGCTACCGGTTTTGAAGCGCTGATCGGCTATCTTTATCTGAATAAAGAATATGACCGTTTATTTGAGTTAACAAGAGACTGCCTGGAATCAAAACAATTGATTGAGCATTTACAATCTGATGATGTGGATTAGAAATGGAGCATAAGCATGGAAGAAAACAGAAATGAAAAGTTTGAGATAGAGGGTAGAAATGCAGTTATGGAAGCATTTCGTTCCGGTAAAACAGTTGACAAGTTATATCTGCAGGATGGCTGTCATGATGGCAGTATCAATTCAATCGTGCGTGAAGCAAAGAAGCAGGAGACGATTATTAATTATGTTTCGAAAGAGAAGCTGAACCAGATGTCTTCGACCGGGAAACATCAGGGTGTGATCGCTCATGTGGCGGCCTATGAATATTCAGCGATCGATGAGATCTTTGCAAAGGCTGAGGAAAAAGGACAGCCGCCATTTATCTTTATTTTGGATGAGATTGAAGATCCGCATAATCTTGGCGCAATCGTTCGTACAGCGAATCTGTGCGGTGCACATGGCGTTATTATTCCGAAACGAAGAGCAGTCGGAATCACAGCAACAGTTGTTAAGGCTTCTGCCGGTGCAATCGCATATACACCGGTGGTTAAGGTAACAAATCTGGCGAAGACGATTGATGAATTGAAAAAACGTGGTATGTGGTTTGCCTGTGCCGATATGGATGGGGAACTGATGTACCGCTGCAATCTGACCGGACCGATGGGACTTGTGATCGGAAATGAGGGTACAGGTGTCAGTCGTCTGGTAAAAGAAAAATGTGATTATGTTGTATCCATACCGATGAGTGGTGATATCGATTCATTAAATGCTTCGGTTGCGGCCGGAGTATTGGGATATGAGGTTGTCCGTCAGAGAATGGGTGTAAAATAGGGGAGTACCAACGCCGTGTGTGTGTATGAAAGAAATACCGATGAAGAAAATATCCGGTTGATCCGGGAAGAAAATGATAATGCCGCTTTTGAATATCTGATCAAAAAGTATATGGGGATTGTAAAGAAAGAGAGTCGTGCCCTGTATATTATCGGTGCAGAAAATGAGGACATCATTCAGGAAGGAATGATAGGGCTCATTAAAGCTATCCGAAGCTTTGACGGAAGCAAAGGGGCATCTTTTTCTACATTTGCAAATCTGTGTATCAAGCGACAGTTGATCACTGCGGTGAAGCTGTCGAACAGGAAGAAGCATTCTCCGCTTAATTATTATGTATCATTTTATACGGAAAATGACGATGATGTTGCGCTTGTGGATGAGCTGCAGGCAGATCAGGCATTTGAACCGGAGAATCAGATGCTTGGGCAGCTGGAATCCCAGAAGCTTGCGGAGACGATTGATAAAAAACTCAGCAAATTTGAAAGACAGGTGTTAGAAGGATATCTTGCCGGAAAAAGCTATGATGAGCTAGCAGAAGCATTTGGAAAGACGTATAAATCTATCGATAATGCGATCCAACGAATACGAAAGAAATTACGTGATATAGAACAGGATTAAAGATATAATTCTGGGGGAGCAGCTTATGATAAATTCTATAAATAAAAAGAATGGCCTGAGGAAAGTGATGATCATTGTCGGCATGTGCTTTGTCCTTGGGCTTTTTTCAGGATGTCTGGATTTATCGGATGAAATGAACGAAAATCAGACAGGAAATACAACAGAGAATATAACAGAATCGATTGACAGTACGGAAGCTACGTCAGATGAGCAGATAACTTCGGAAGCGAATATCGGGGGAACAACAGACGATCTTGCCGGACTTACAGTTACTTTCTTAGATGTCGGTCAGGGGAATGCGGTGTTTTTTTCCTGTGATGACCATTACATGATGATGGATGGAGGTCCGTCGTCAGCGTCTTCATTTGTCGTGGCATACCTGAAAAAACAGAATATAGAGTCACTTGATTATGTGATCGCGAGCCATTATGATTCCGATCATATAAATGGTCTGGTGGGTGTGTTGAATGTATTTGACACAGAGACTTTTATCGGCCCGGATTATGTTGCAGATACAAAGATCTATGATTCGTTGATTGATAAGCTTGCGGCGCAGAACCTGACTATTACATTTCCAAAGACAGGGGATTCTTATACCTTTGGTGATGCGGTATTTACAATAGTAGCACCGATTACTTATAGTGATGATAATGAAAATGATAATTCTGTCGGAATTCGTATGACATATGGGGATACTTCATTCCTGATCTATGGGGATGGAGAGGAAGCCGGTGAGCAGGCAATGATCGCATCCGGAGAAGAACTTTCCAGTGACGTTCTGATGGTCAGTCATCACGGCAGCAGAAATGCCACAACAAAAGAGATGTTAGAGGCTGTTAAGCCCAGTTATGCGGTAATCAGCGTTGGGGCAGATAATTCATATGGACATCCGACCGAAGAAGTGCTTGATCGTTTGGCAAATGCAGGATGCACGGTGTATCGTACGGATCTGAATGGTACGATTCAGGCGTACAGTGATGGAAAAACAATTACTTTTATACCGGAACGGCAATCAGATATGTCAGGGGTGGGAGAAAATCAGAATCTGTCGGATGATACAACGAAGACAGATAATGTAACAAGAGAGAGTACGACAGAGAAAGTTCAGACGGAAATAGAAGCAGAATCAGAAAAGGCAGCAGAGCATACTTATATTATTAATACAAATACAGGAAAGTTTCATGAGCTGTCCTGCCGTTCAGTAAAGCGCATGAATGACAGCAATAAGAAAGAATATATCGGAAGCCGGGATGATCTGATCACGCAGGGGTATGAGCCATGTAAGATCTGTAATCCATAGGGTATGTTAAGAATGGGAGGATAAACGGATATGAAAAACAATTACAAATTTTTTCAGAATCGGGATTGTGAATTTTTCCCATGCCATAAAATAGAAAATGAAGATTCCTTTAATTGTCTGTTCTGTTATTGCCCCTTGTATCTGAAGGAAAACTGCCTTGGAAGTCCTGATTATATCTTAAATGGGAAAGGACAGAAAATCCGGGATTGCAGTAACTGTACGATCGTACATCGCCCGGAGATGTATGAAACAGTGATTGCACAGTTTCAAAAGCAGGACTGTGTGGTATTCGTCAGTATTTGGGATCTGAAGGATGAAATCATGGCGCGGATCGCAGAGATTGCTTCATGGGAACAGATGGAGCCGGAGAGCAGAAAAGAGCATAAGGATGAAGCCGAGAAAACGATTATGCGTTTTTTATCCAGATACAATAATCGAAACCGGTATCTGGTACCTGTACTTTTGCAGCCATTTTCCAGAGACTGTATTAAGTCTGATGGATTTATGCTCGGCAAAAAGAATATTTCATGCCGGATACTGGAACGAATAGATCCGTCAAAGATTACACAGGGATATCTGTATGCATTTCATGCCCCGGAGATCCGGATTGAGGAGATGGATTCATTACTAGGAACTTATTATCTGGAAACCTTTCAGATCGCATGTATGGATATTGTAAGAAAATGGATAAGAAAATACCTGGAACGAAAGCACAGTGTAGAGTTGGTGCATTACTGTAGTCCTTCTTTTGGACCCGGTTATTATGGAATGCCATTGGAAGCTGCCGGAATTCTTTGCAGCCTGATGGATACGGAACAGATCGGAATCAGTTGGCATAAAGAACGGATGGAGCCAATGATGAGTCTGGCAGGAATTTATCTGATCAGTGAAGAACCACTGATACAGAACTGGAATGATTGTGAAAACTGTATCGGACAGTCCGTTGGATGTGAATACTGTATAAATAAATCCGGACATTAAAAAAGAGCTACTAACGGGAGTCGGACCCGTGACCTCCACATTACCAATGAATAGCTTCTTTTTTCAGAGCGTTTTCTATTGTTTTCTGTTGTTCCGATATTCCTTTATTTTATGCGGTTTCCGTTCAATATCGTTCAATATTGTAAATTCATATTTTCCAAGTTTTTTCAAAATAGTAGACAAATAGTAGACAGAAAAAAAGCAAAAAAATCCCCGGTATGCTTTACCTTTAGATAACCGGGGATAGAAACTTTATTTGTATGCAAGGAGTTTATACATGTCATTACTTGCTTTGACCTCATTTTCTTTCAGGGCATGAGAGTATACATCAAGTGTAATAGACACCTTTGAATGACCGAGCATTTTGGATATAGTTACCACATCATAGCCAAGTGAGATCATTAGTGTAGCAAATGTATGGCGTAGCCCATGCAAATGTATTTCTGGAAGAAGTAAATTAACATCTTTGCATGTGTCATTGTACCGGAGAACCACTTCTTTGAATTTATGGGTTGGAGTGTCAAGATGCATTTGTTTACCATCTTCTTGTATAAACAAGTGGCAGCAGTCAAAGTCTGATACAGGGGAACCTTTCCAGTATGAGCCAAGACTGAAAGCGTATTCCCGTTCATGTTGTCGCCAGTTCTTAAGCATTGTCATACAGTTAGGTGGAAGTGGAACACATCTTATACCGGCTTTAGATTTGGGAGCTTTCTGTATTTGCCCACCCTTTACCTTGGAGCAGGACTTATTTATTGACACATAATTTTTATCAAAGTTTATATCATTCCATGTGAGTGCGATAAGCTCACCTCGTCTGAAGCCACCATATATAGCCAGATTAAAATATAATATCAGTTGTTCGGATGTGGTCATTGTTGTAGAATAACCTGCTGCCGCAATTTGTCCATTCTTCATTTTGGGACTATATTTGACCTCATACGGTTGTTCCAGATATTCGAGAAATCGTTTAGCCTGTTCAACATTAAAACAAGATTCTGCCGCATTGTTATCTACTGTTGGCAGTTCCACACGTTTGCAAGGGTTATCATCTATCAGATTCCATTTGTAAGCCTTGGAAAATACACTGGAGGCTATTGCATGGGTTCTTCTAATGGTGGCAGCAGACAGCCCCTTATCTTTCATCATGGAATATATGTCCTGTAGATGTAATGCATTGATTTTACATAGCTTCATCTTGCCTATAGTATTTTTGAAATATAGATCTATGGTGCTCTGGTAGCTTTCTATAACAGCTTGTGTTAAATTACTTTCGGCATATCGGCTGATCCATTCTTTGACAAAACTGTTGAATGTCATGGTTTCACCATCCAGATACTTGCCGCTTTTGCAGCGTTCTTCAAATTCAATAGCGAACTTTTCAATTTCTTTTCTTATTTTTGCTGGGGTTTGGGCAGTAGGAGTATAGGTTGTAGATTTAGTGATCTTTTGCTTGTCACTGGAGTATCCCAGTGAAACAGTGATCAGATAACTGCTGCCTCTTTGCTTGATGCTAGCCATAATAAATCACTTTCCTTTCTGTTCTTGAATAGAATTGTGACCTCTGGTATAATGAATATGCTTTTATTATGTTCAGAGGTACATCCTTTGTGATAATATGCTTGGAGTCGTTGATTGCCGTCAACGGCTCCTTTTGTATGTTTATTTTTAGGAATGTTTAAATTTTCCCGGAATCCATTAAGCTTTTAATATTCAATAATATAATATGTTCAGTCGTTTTATCTTGTATTTCTTTGATACGCAGTAGATCATTATGAGTGAAGGCTAGAAAACCTATATCACTGAGAGAAGTGTCTAACAGTAATATGAATCTGATTTTTTGGGTGCTGTCAGAAAATGGATATATATCGTAATATCCATTTTCAATCCAACTTGAATATAAATGATCATATTTTACTCTTTCAGTGGTAAGTTCTTTATTACTTCCACCACCGAAGGCTATCTTTGCAAAGTTATCTGTTGGCCAATCTTTGTTATATTCAAAATTAAATTTATCAATAAAGTCTTTTTGACATAGAATCCAATTCATGAAATGAATATCAATATTGTATGCAGATAAAATTTGAATTCTTTTATTTTTAACTGTATCAGAAATTTCCTTTATATGATCTGCTGTATTTATTTTGTCAAAATCTGTTTGAGTTATATTATCAGATTTGCCATCCAAATAGGCATATTGTATGTATCCGTTGGAAAGAGTAATATTTTCTGCAATAGCTTTTTTTACGGTGTTTGGAAGTGCTCTGCGTCCTGTTTCCCAGGATGCGATTGTACGATCTTTATAAGGCTCTCCATAATTTCCAGTAATTCCAATTTTATTTAGCCAATCAGCAAAAGATGCCTGTGTTTTTCCCATGATTTTTCGGATTTCCTTTAAGCGTTTTCCTTGTAATAACATAAGTTCTTTGTCCATATGAACTCCTTTCTGTAACAGATATGCATAATATAAGTTACGGTTGAGATGATGTTTTTTAGATGATAATATATAAACAACAACAGCAACCACTACAAAAACCATACACTAAAACAACAAAAAAGTCAAGGAGGAAGAAAATGAAGTGTAATGTAAGAGTACGCAAAGAATTGGAAACAAGAAGAATTAGACAATGGGAACTTGCCAAAGAGCTGGGGATAGATGAAGGTACGCTTTGTCGAAGACTCAGAGTAGAGCTTCCGGAAGAAGAACAGGACAGACTTATATCCATTATTCAGGATATACAGAAAGAAGGTGTGTGATATGCCGAAAATGGTAACTATAAAAGAGGCTGCTGCCATGACAGGAATTCCCTGTTACCGGCTCCGTTGCTGGTGCAAACAGGGCAAGATCATTCATGTACATACCGGTACGAAGGTACTTGTAAATGTTGACAAGCTGGCAGAGTATTTGAATACCGGTGAGATGAAATAGGGGGGAGTGTAATGGCAAGACGAAGGATGTTCAGCATGGATATTGTTGACACTGATAAGTTTATGGATATGCCACCTACTACACAGAACTTATATTTTCATTTGGGAATGAGAGCAGATGATGATGGCTTTGTTTCGTCACCAAAGAAGGTTGCATTGATATGTGGTAGTTGTATAACGGATCTGCAATTATTAGTGTCTAACGGTTTTATTATTCCATTCGATAATGGAGTAGTACTAATAACTGATTGGATTACAAATAACTATATCCGAAAAGATAGGTATACAGAAACTAGATTTAAAGAATATCTGGATGCTGTGCAAATAGAAAATGATAAATACATAACTGATCCCCTTCCTAGAGATTTGGTGTCTGGTATACCAAATGACAACCAACTGGTTAACGATGTGTATACCAATGGTTGCCACAGGTTAGGTAAGGATAGGATAGAGTTAGGTAAGGATAGGATAGATATAAATAAGGCGCAGGTTGCAAAAGAAACTATGGCAGCAGATCATCCATCAGATATGGATAAAAGGCAGGAACCGATTCGGCATAAATATGGTGAATACAAGAATGTGCTTCTTTCTGATGAGGATATTGAAAAATTGAAAATGGAATTCCCTAATGACTGGGAAGATCGAATAGAGAGGTTAAGCAGTTATGTTGCCAGCACTGGTAAAAGTTATAAAAATCATCTTGCAACTATAAGAAACTGGGCAAGGAAGGATAAGAGTGATAATAATGGAGTCAATGAAAGAAATCATGGCAAAGAGAAAGACAAGCCGACAATGGGGATCATTATCTAATATGTCCGAAAAAGAAAAAGTGCAACTTAAAGTTGATACACTCAATAACAGTGAGGGTACATTAGATAAAAATGTATACGATTGTGAGAAGTGTAAAAACAAAGGATATATATATTCAGTGATCGAGAATGATGGGCACTATTCAGAGCTTGCTAAAGAATGTGATTGTAAAGCTATAAGACAGAGTATTATTAGTATAAGGAAAAGTGGTTTAGAGCCGATTATAAAGAAGAGTACATTTGAAAGATTTGAAACGAATGAGAAATGGCAGCAGACAGTAAAAGAGAAAGCGCAAATATTTGCCAATACGGTTGATCATCTTGAAAATAAATGTTTTTTTATCGGAGGCGGTGTTGGAGCAGGTAAAACGCATTTATGCACAGCAATAGTAGGGCAGATGCTTTCGGAAAAAAGAACGGCAAGATATATGCTATGGGTCAGAGATAGTGCAAAGCTAAAAATGATGGTAAATGATGAAGCATATGAACCGGAACTTGATGATTTTAGAAAAGTGGAAGTGCTATACATAGATGATTTTTTTAAGATAACAAAAGACGGTTATGGTAAAGAGACATTACCGACATCAGCAGATATAAGGCTTGCATATGAGATCATTAATTATAGATATCAACATTCAGAACTTATAACAATTATATCAAGTGAGCGATTTATCAATGAAATTGAAGAAATAGACAGTGCTGTAGGTTCCAGAATCTATGAAATGAGCAAAGGAAATGTTTTAAATATCGCAAGAGAGAAAAAAAGAAATTATAGATTAAAAGACGCTGAAATATTGTAAATGTAAAGTGTTAGGAGTAACTGGAAAATGACGAACGAAGAACTGGTTGAGAAAATTCAAACAGGTATAGAAGTCACAGAGAACATGTACCAGTTATATGAGCATAATAAAGGCATTATATATAAAATGGCATATAGATATTCATGGGGAGCACCTCTTGAAGATCTGGCACAAGAGGGATATTTTGGGTTACATAAGGCAGCTATGAAGTATGATAAAGATCAAGATATTAGATTTAGTGCTTATTTGACGACAACGCTTTCACGACATTTAAAGCGATATATAGATAGTTCCGGGCGCATGATCAGTATTCCATTGTATAAGCAACAGCTTATATATAAATACAATCAGGCTACAAGTTCATATCTGTACCGGTACAAACGGGAACCTTCAAAGCAGGAATATGCGGGGCTCCTTGGTATCAGTTTAAAACAGGTGGAAGATCTTGAGAAGTTTATGTTTAGTGGTGAAGCTGAACGGGTGACAAGCCTTGATAAACAACTTTGTAATGACGAAGATGCTAATACTTTACAGGATATAATAACCGTTGCTTGCGAAGATCTGGACGAAATTGTAAATAGGTTAGCAATAGAGCAGATGTGGCAGGAAATAAAATGTAAGTTAAAACCTATGGAGTACGATATAATATATTTGCGTTATAGGCTGAGTATGAACTGGGAGGCGATAGGGAACCGGCTAGGTATGTCACAATGGGCGGTGCGCAATGTGGAGGAAAGAGCAAATAGAAAACTTAAGCATATTCCCGTGATAAAGCAGATGGCAGCAGACAGCGGACGAAATCTATAGATATAAAAACATGGAATACTAGGACTTGGTGGTAAGGTTTAAGCATCAGAAAATGCTGAAGCCAGACGACTGCTGCTGTAGGTTCGAAGCTATGTTGAAGCGAGGATTATGTGGATGCTATGAGGAACTGGACAAACGAATCGTTCTGTCAGGTTACAGGAATTATATGAGGTGATTTTCTACTTAAATTGAATGCCAAATAATTTAATGATACAATATTATAAAATATTAACAGGAGATTAAAAAATGTGTTTGTTTGATATAAGTGACGATTTAAAAGGAGCTATTATAGGATCGGTTTTGACATTCTTATTTACAGCATTGATAGAATTAAGAAAACAGCATTATGGGAAGGTTAGTGTTATCGCAACACATTATATATCTGAACTACGGAAATCTGAGACTGATGAATTAGAATATATTGAAGTGTATGCAAATGTTCAGTGTACAAATTCAAAGATGATCCCAGCAAGTATATATGATTGGATAGCGAAAGTTGAAACGGATAAGGGAGTATATGAAATTCAATTATCCAATCAGAAGTCAGATTCATATTACAATTTTTCAGAAGTTGTTTATTTGAATCAGAACCAAAGCGAAATAGTTATATTGAAGGGGGCTATTCCTGTTAAAACTATGGCTTTGGTAGAAAAGTATAATGGAATCGACAAAGTTGAAAAAATACTAAAAATTAATATATTGTATAGGTACAATGGGGAAAAGAGACGGAAAAAGGTTGATATGGTTTATCGGCATCCAAAGCGACAGCTAAAGTTGTAATGCATATTATATGAACATACAGGATGGCAGCAGATACTTGACCTGCTGCCATTTGTATGATCATGATATTTATATGTCATTTTGGTTATAAATGTAGTTTGCTGATACGTTATTCATAAGCCTTCGGTTTGTGGGTAACTGTCCTCCGGGTGCTGGTAACACCTGGGGGATTTTATAACAAGTCCTTAGCAACGTCCTCCCGCTATGAGGGAAGTGACAACGCTCTGGACTTTTTTGTTTTGACAAATACCTAAAATGTTGTATAATGTACTTAACAAGACAGCCGAGCGATAGATACTTCCTATCCGTCCGGCAAACATGACTAAAGGAAAACACCCCGTATGCTTGTCAGGCCGAGGTGTTTTTCTTATTTTCTATTATTCAGAATCGTTACAATAAGTATTGCAGTGGTTAATATAACCATAAATTCCTCATATGTACTCATAAGGCACCACTCCCTTCCAAGACTCGAACGGATATGGTGTAACACCCCTCGGCTGCCCGGTTAAATACATTATTCAATTTTTAGGTCTAGGTTCGTGCTTTATAAGCATAGCTGAATTCTATAACATAATGTGATTGCAATCAAGAAAATGTTTAATAAAATGATGTTTGAATTCAGCATATTATCTACCTGTTGCTGATCATGTGGAAGATAGGCGGACAGGCTGCTATAAGGTTGCTCTTAGTTCGATAACCTTTCCGATCATATAAGCTTTACCGGCTGATATGTCCGCATTATAGAGCCGTATGGGCTTATAGGCGGTATTAGTAGCAATAAGTTCTATGCCGTCAGAATGGCATCTTACCTTACGGCAGATGTGCCCCATGCCATATACACCGATCAATGCTATTTCATTATCAGTGAAATGCTCCTGCTGCCTAGCAATTACAATATCGCCGACTGTAATACGAGGTTCCATAGCGTTATCCACTATTTTCATTGCTATTATTTTTTTGTCATTTGCCATTTCCTCCGGGATGTACCCCAGTAATTTTTCTAATGTATTCATTTTATCCTTTACCTTTCCGGCAGCAGGTGATACAATCCCTTTGAATTGGTGGTAGGGATGTATCATCTGATACCCTTATCATGAGCCTTTCTGTTGTGTCACCAGCAGAAGGGCTATTTTTATACTGCAACGTCAAGTAAGGCTCCATAGGTCTCTTTATAGCTGTAACCGCCTATAATGCCCATTAGACGGGCTCTGACGGGCATTCCCTGATCGAGTAGTCTTGCGATCTCTGCATTGTAAGCCTTTGGCACATAGCCGATTTTGGCTTTCTTCTTCAGATAGGGGATATGAACCACTATACAAATGGAATTTTGATCATATGTATTATGGCTTTCTCGTTCAAGTGTTACTGTGAGGTGATCCGGTCTGAACTGGGCGAGGTATTTTAAAATCTCTTGTCTATTCTCATATGTGACACCTGCTGCCTTAATGGCTGTTCCTTTGGCGGTTTTCCATGCTCTCTTGAATGCTCTGGATAAGCTGTAACCGGCTCTGTGTAATTCATTAGCCATTATACAAACGGATCTACGGATATTAACAATGTACTTTTTCATAAGATCCCTCCTTTCTGAGCTCTGTTATAAGCTCTATAAATGTTTGTGCAAAATGCTGGTCAATCTCTTTGTTTCTTTTGAGTTGGGCTGTAAATTCTTTGTAGCTCTCATCCGATAATGAGAGAGCAAGTATTATTGATCTCATTAACATGTTGTGTGTTGCTCCTTTCTGCATCTTATGAATATATTATAACGTATATGGTCGTATCTATCTAGTGCAATAATATACAAATATACGACCATATATTTAGTAATTGTGTATATGGTCGTATATTGAAAGGGATGATATAATACAAATGAACAATATAAGGAGATGAGAATATGGATGATGAAAAAAAGAGTGGCTATAGAGGCTTTACTCCGGCACAGGCAGATGCGCATAAAAGGTATATGGAAAATTTTGTTGAAATAAAAGTTAGAATGACTGCTGATAAAAGAAGTATAGTTCAGGAACATGCAGGCAAGATGGGAGAAAGTGCAACAGCATTTATAAATCGAGCCATAGATGAGACTATGGAGCGGGATAGAAGCAAGTGATATATGGTTATATTCTCACAATGCATGGATTGTAAAAACTTTATAGGTAAACTGACAGACGATATATTTTATTGCAAGGCATTTCCAAAGGGAATACCAGAGGATGTGCTTTGGAATAAAATAGATCATCGAGAACATATAGCCGGTGATCATGGATTCTTATTTGAGAATCTATATACAAATGCCAAGTGATAAAATTAAACAGTGATTGAATAGACAGAGATAGCGTGTTATTATGGTGTAAATAATTGATAGTAGCTTAATAAAAGCGGCGACTAACCAACGCATAGATCCTTGGCATGAATCCAAGGCTATCATTATCAGCAGGTTATAACTCAGGAGGAGAGTCCTTTGATGGAGGGAGACCCCGTGTGCAAGTCCGGGTGCTTGCGTTATCGCAATAGAAAATAGTTTAGGCTGGCAGAACGTGTTGATGTATGGCAGCAGCCACTGACGAGGCATCGGTTCAATTCCGGTTGACTATTGCGGTTATAAGTATAGGGGAAGTAGTTTACGAGTGAGAACAATGGGTGCAACTAAACAATGCACCAGTGCAACAAGATAAGCCACTAGGTTGTGAGTACACAGGTGAGGTTGTGACAGAGGAGTCGGTTGAAATCCGTCCGCCCCTATTATGGAGCTTTTGCTATTATGGCAGGGCTCCATTTTACTACACAGACAAAGGAGGGAGAGCATGTTAAAAAGTACATTTTTGCATAAACTGAAACAGGATAGAGTTCTTTGTATAGATGACTATAGTATATCTTACAAACCGGCAGAGATAAGTAGTTGCGATACAGAGGAGAGATATAGATTCAAGAATATAGATGATCTGTATGAGAATGGAATGCTTGGATCTGAAAGGCTGAAGGATAAGCTGACCGGTGCTGATATGGCAATATTCCACAAGGATTATGGAGAAATTATAACTATAGACGATGGCAGCATCATGTTCTCTCCTTATGGCGATTATGACGAGATGGACGAACAGGAGATTAGAGCTCTGTGGATGGAAGTATACCAGGATGCAGGGGATGAGAAACATATATATTTTATGAATTTTGATATAATGCCATCGGAGCAGGTACAGGACATATTTATAGATGACCTTAAGGCAGCAGGCTATATTATCGGTGACCGGAAGAGATCAATAGTCAGTCCTTTGGAGCAATCTTTTCATTGCCAAGGCAGTGTGGGAGAGTTTGATATAGTTTTCAATGATGACGATGGAGCATTTATTTACTCAGATGATTCAGAGGTGATAGATAATCTCATGGAGTGGTTTAACAGGGATAACAGTTGAATGTATCATGTGAGAGATGTATGGATTGCTGCCATATGGAAAAATAATAAGAGCTATTCCGCTCCCGGCAACTCTACAAGGTAGAGGCAAATGGGGGAACAGAACGCTCTTATTTCTTAGTAATATATAGCGTGATAGCAAAAAAATCAATAATACGATGGTGTTTATTTGGCATCTCCATTTTAATATATTGATGATATATGTTCTGTAGTTAATAGAATTGTATATTTAAGACAAAATAATAAAAGAAATATTCTGAAGTTTACCAATCAAAAAGGAAAATGTAATAGATAAATACGGAAGAATTAAAAAGGTGGCAGCTTATATGAAATTTAAAAATACTCAAATAGAATTCATGAAAAAGATTGGAATTTCAATCAAACAGAAAAATATTTCTAATTCTGATATTTTATTGATTGAGGAAAAAGTTTCAGAATATTTACAGGAAAAAGGATTTAATGAGGATTATTCACCAAACCAAGAAGGTGAAATGTGTGAATCAATATTGGATATGTTATAACAAGGCACTTTGCAAATAGCAGGGTGCTTTTTATTTTGAATAATACTAAGCTGGCGTTACATAGGCAGCAGGGCATACTACAAATTACTAGATCCGGATGGCATAGGAGAATAGTGAGGCGTATTTAGTACAGAAAACAGAATAAAATATGCAGACTTTGGCATGAAATCCACATATTTTCACACAAAAATTACATAAAATCGCAGATTTGATATACAAAAATGGATGATCTGCTACCAAGAAAAAATAGATTGATAGCTAGTAGGGTGTGTCACAAATCGTTCCCCCTTATAATGTTCCGTATCTATAGGTGCACAGCAACTATAAGACATTTGGCAGCAGGTGGGGATGTAATGGAGATGAGGTTTGGTCGTAGTGTGATCTACCGGGTTTTCCGTGTGCACGGTGTTAATAAATGTTAAGGTTGGAGAGTATATAGAGCTTGTCAAAACTTGTAGTCAAAGAATATATACAACCTTACAAAACTTTACATCTGGGGATATATAGGTCAAGAAAAAACAATATACACATGTAATATTCAAAAAGAACATTTGCAGACCTGTAGGGGCTTTTGATGTGCTGAAGGGGGGAGACGTTTTGTTCACTCCCCCTGAATTAGGGGAGGTGGATTGAAGCGCTCCCTTGAAACGGGGTAGTGCTTAATGACTGCCTAGATTTAATCTAGGTAGTGTTGCATCTGTGCTCCTTGTGTGTTCTGACCGTATTCCCATTTTGGAAATACGAATGTATCGTCCTGGATGCGGTCCTGAATCAGGATTCCATGTACCGTTTTGGTATCTGAGGTATGATGTCGGTACTGGCGAGGGCATCGGTGTATGGGGTTATTATTAGTACCCCCATCGGTGTATGGGGTAACGATTCGTGACTCCATCTGCATATAGCGTAACGATTTGTGACGCTATTCATAAACTACTACAGGTTAGATGTAATTAAATGTTATTGCCAAAGTCTATAGCAAACATAGGGTGTCACATTTTGTTACCCCCTTGTTGTTGCCGCATTTGGCGACATCGGCAACAATAGAAAACTTGTCAAAACATGACATTTGAAAATATATACAGGGCTCCCTAACGAATAGTTATGGAGATTACAAGGGTACTTTGGGGTACGGTTGTTCAGGGAGTAGCAAAATGCGACACCCTTAATTGCTAACAAATGCTAACGTCAAAGTCGGTAAAACGCCGACTTTGAAATGTTGAAGAATGTTGAACCTCTTATAAGGTGAAACACCGCCCCAGGTGTTAACTAATCTTAAAGAAGATGGGGCCATTACTAATGAGGTAGGGGTACAGACAGGCACTGTTAACCTCATGATGGCAGTAATGGGAGAGCGGGTAAGCCTAACTTACATTGCCAAAGATAGCAATGGATCCGGCGCATGACCGATTGATACAGCAACTTAGAGGAAAATTAGTTTTTCCCCAAAATGGGAGAAACCTCTAATCAGCAGGGGAGACTTAATACAATTCAATTATAGATCAATATAGATAGATATTATCTGGACTGCTGCCGATGGGAAACATGCTGATTAAGGCAGCAGATTATAAAAAATTGGAAATAGTAGACAAATAGTAGACAAAAACAGATTTTTGCATGATTTATATAGAAGTTCAGGCAATAAAAAAACCGCTCTAAGCGGCATAAATACTGATAAATTTATAAGAGCTACTAACGGGAGTCGGACCCGTGACCTCCACATTACCAATGTGGCGCTCTACCACCTGAGCTATAGTAGCAACAACATTAGTTAATATATAGTAAAATGACGTATTTGTCAATAAGAGATTTGCTGAAAGTTATTGAAAATTACTGAGTTTTGCTGAGTTTTAGAATTTGCAGTTGAGGCTTTATGTAAAATGTGATAGACTTAAAAAAGTCATGCTAATTATATGAAGGAGGCATTAATGATGGCAGAAGAATCAATCGGGAAAAATTTTATTGAACAGATTATTGATAAAGATATAGCGGAGGGCAAGGTAACGAAGGTAGTCACAAGATTTCCTCCGGAACCGAATGGATATTTGCATATAGGACATGCCAAATCCATATTATTGAACTATGGTCTTGCACAGGAATATGGCGGACAGTTTAATCTGAGATTTGACGATACGAATCCAACAAAGGAAAAGACAGAATTTGTAGAATCCATATTAGATGATGTAAGATGGCTGGGTGCCGATTTCGGAGACAGAGTATTCTTTGCATCCAATTATTTTGACCAGATGTATGAAGCAGCAGTCAAATTGATCAAGAAAGGCAAGGCATTTGTATGTGATCTGACAGCAGATGAGATCCGCGAATACAGAGGAACTCTGACAGAGCCGGGTAAAAACAGCCCATACAGAGACAGAAGTATTGAAGAAAATCTTGCATTATTTGAAGCAATGAAGAACGGAGAGTTCCCGGATGGAAGCAAGGTGCTTCGTGCAAAGATCGATATGGCATCACCGAATATTAATATGCGCGATCCTGTTATCTATCGTGTTGCCCGTATGACACATCATAATACAGGGGATAAGTGGTGCATTTATCCAATGTATGATTTTGCTCATCCGATTGAGGATGCGATTGAAGGTGTAACGCATTCTATCTGTACACTGGAATTTGAGGATCACAGACCTCTATATGACTGGGTAGTACGGGAACTGGAATATGATAACCCACCAAAGCAGATCGAATTTGCAAAGTTATATCTGACAAATGTAGTTACAGGTAAGAGATATATTAAGAAGCTGGTAGAGGATGGTATCGTAGATGGCTGGGATGATCCAAGACTTGTATCGATCGCAGCACTCAGAAGACGAGGATTCACTGCTTCTTCTATTAAGAAGTTTATGGAGTTGGTTGGTATCTCAAAGAGCCAGAGCTCTGTTGATTATGCGATGCTTGAGTATTGTCTGCGTGATGATCTGAAGCTTACAGCAAACCGTTATATGGCAGTTCTGAATCCAATCAAGCTGGTGATCGATAATTATCCGGAGAATCAGGTAGAATATCTGCCGGTTGAAAATAATCAGGAAAATGAGGAAGCAGGCTCCAGAGAAGTTGCATTCAGCAAATATCTCTATATTGAAAGAGATGATTTCATGGAAGAACCGCCTAAGAAATATTTCCGTCTGTTCCCTGGCAATGAGGTACGTTTGAAGAATGCATATTTTGTAACCTGTACAGGATATGAGAAGGATGAAGATGGAAATGTAACAGTTGTTCACTGTACTTATGATCCTGCAACCAAGAGTGGTTCAGGATTCGAAGGAAGAAAGGTAAAAGGAACGATACATTGGGTATCAGCAGAAAGTGCAATTGATGCTGAGGTTCGTTTATATGAGAATATCGTGGATGAAGAAAAAGGTAAGCTGAATGAGGATGGTACTTTGAATCTGAACCCAAATTCGTTGACCGTATTACAGGGATGTAAGCTCGAGAAAGCATTTGAAGATGCAAAACCCGGTGAAGCATTCCAGTTCCTTCGTAATGGATTCTTCTGTGTAGATTCCAAAGACTCTACTAAGGAGCATCCGGTATATAACCGTATTGTTTCATTAAAGAGTTCCTATAAGCCGGGAAAATAAAATTTAGTCTATTAAAAGTATGAAAAATGATATATCAGAATTAGAAAACAGAAAATTATATATCCTGATCTCTAAGACACACACAGTTCCTGCAAGAATCATCAAATTCTGGACAAAAGAGCCATATGCACATGCATCCATTGCATTGGATCTGGAGCTTCGGGAGATGTACAGCTTCGCCAGAAAGGGAATCTATAATCCATTCAACTGTGGATTCATTATAGAAGATATTGATACCGGAATATTTGGCAGAGATGTTGAAACAAGCTGTGTTGTTCTGGAACTGACCGTGACAGATAAGCAGTACAGACATGTACTGCAGGAGCTTGCGGCATTTAAAGCAAATGCTGATCGCTATCGGTATAATTTTTGGGGACTTTATGGTGTTGTACGAAATAAGGCGATTGAGAGGAAATATAATTATTTCTGTTCCCAGTTCGTGGCAAGTGTGTTAGAACGTTCTGGTATACATATTCTCGATAAACAACCGGGGCTTGTAAGGCCGGATGATTTTCGGAAGAGCAGTAATGTTAAGGTGATTTACAAAGGCCTGCTCAGAAGATATCGTGAATACCTGTGGACACATGATCTGGCACAGGCATTTGGCGGTCATGTAACCAAACAGGCAATGTAAAAAGGTGACAATATTGCTGTGAATTTTATACTATATAAAAAATACTGTGTACATTACACTCACTATTATGAAGCAAACCTGCCCGAACGCCAGTCCTTAGTGAGCCGTATAATACGGCGAACTTAGTACTGCTGCGTTGAGGGTAGAGCGAAAGCGTTTTGCGGAATAATATGTGAAGTGCAATGTACACAGTATTTTTGTGTGTATCCTATGTTTATCAGGCAGGAATATTGTTGCTTTTTATTCTACAAATGTATGATTAGCCTTGATTATGCTGCGGGGGAGGGCATCCTTCGAGTTCTTCCATGGTTCATTCTTGAATCGATAGTCGAATTTATCGATGAACCAGCCGATATCTCCGTTGACACGTTCCATGTTTTCAAAATATAAGCGATTCAAGGCTTCTATGAATTCTTCACATTGGTTTTTGGACAGCTTTGTGACAGAGGTATCGTAGAGGATACCGTAGTGGTAAGTACAGAAGCCCTTGCTGCTTTTGAAGGTATCCTTGAATTCAGGATCCTTTTTCCACATATGAAAGATCGTATCGACATAGCGGTCAAAGGTACGATTCATACGGTCACAGATAAAGCAGGAGCTTTCCAGTTCTTTGATATAGGCACCTACACCGGAAAGATTTGACTGCTTGGAAAAAAGTCCCGGTTTTGCAGGAGTTCCTTTTTCTGATAAAGCTTTCAGATCCCGGATCGTTTTATCTGTGTGTGTCTTTAACATCAGGGCAAGTCCAAGACGATTCTTTTCTTTATATAACATGCCGATGTGATGGGAGCAGAAGCCCATTTTATCTGTCATAGCACGATTATCATCTTCCATATAGCTTGGTCCCATCGTATATTCGATGGCATGTTCCTCCAGCGTTTTCTGCATCTGACAGAGAGGGCATTCACAGTCTGCATGAAAGGCATCGTTAACAGGTATTGTGTATAATTGTTCAGCCATAGTATTCTCCATTTCTATATATCATTTGGATAGCAGCCTTTGAACAGGCGTTATCCTGTATCATGTCAGAAATCATCGGTTTGATTCCTGTATTAGAAGCATATCATGCAACACCTGAATTTACAAATCAAAATCGCCGGTTTTCGTTCTGAATTCAGGGTATATTTCATATAATGTAAGAGACCTTGTCCATTTAATATATTTTTTATCATTTTAGGGGTTGATTTTTTCCATAAAATGAATACAATAATAATTGTGTTAGCACTCAAGAGATGCGAGTGCTAGAAACTGCCGGAGCACATAAGGCAGATAAGAACGGATTTAATATGTTAGGAGGAATATATATTATGAAATTAGTACCATTAGGAGACAGAGTTGTATTAAAACAGTCCGTAGCAGAAGAGACAACAAAATCAGGTATCGTATTACCAGGGCAGGCAAAAGAGAAGCCACAGTATGCAGATGTTGTAGAAGTTGGTCCCGGAGCTGTTGTCGATGGCGTTAAGGTTCCTATGGAAGTAAAGGCAGGAGACAGAGTTATTTATTCTAAATACGCAGGAACAGAAGTTAAGCTCGGTGATGATGAATATATCATCGTAAAACAGAGTGACATTCTTGCAGTTGTAAGTGAATAATCAGATAGCAGAAAAACAGTTGGAGGTAGAAAGAAATGGCAAAGGAAATTAAATACGGAGCAGAAGCCAGAAAGGCTCTTGAAGCAGGCGTAAATCAGTTAGCAGATACAGTAAGAGTAACACTTGGACCAAAAGGAAGAAATGTAGTTCTTGCAAAGTCATATGGTTCACCACTTATCACAAATGATGGTGTTACAATTGCAAAGGATATAGAGCTGGAAGATGCATTTGAGAACATGGGTGCTCAGATCGTTAAAGAAGTAGCAACAAAGACAAATGATGTTGCAGGTGATGGTACTACAACAGCTACTGTTCTTGCTCAGGCAATGATCAATGAAGGTATGAAAAACCTTGCAGCAGGCGCAAATCCAATCATCCTCAGAAAGGGTATGAAGAAGGCTTGTGATAAGGCTGTAGAAGCAATCTCAGAGATGAGCCAGACAATCAACGGCAAAGAGCAGATCGCAAGAGTTGCATCGATTTCAGCCGGTGATGATGAAGTAGGTCAGATGGTTGCAGATGCTATGGAAAAGGTATCAAATGATGGTGTTATCACGATTGAAGAGTCCAAGTCCATGAAGACAGAGCTTGACCTCGTAGAAGGTATGCAGTTCGACAGAGGATATATTTCAGCTTACATGTCAACTGATATGGAGAAGATGGTTGCAGAGCTTGATAATCCATACATCCTGATCACAGATAAGAAGATTTCAAATATCCAGGATATCCTTCCGGTACTTGAGCAGATCGTACAGGGTGGTCAGAAGCTTTTGATCATTGCTGAAGATGTAGAAGGCGAAGCACTTACAACATTAATCGTAAATAAGTTAAGAGGTACATTCCAGGTTGTAGCTGTTAAGGCTCCTGGTTATGGTGACAGAAGAAAAGAAATGTTACAGGATATTGCTATCCTTACAAATGGTAAAGTTATCTCAGAAGAACTTGGTTATGACTTAAAGGATACGACATTAGATGACCTTGGTCGTGCTAAGAGCGTAAAGGTAACAAAAGAGAATACGGTTATCGTAGATGGTTTCGGAACAAAGGAAGATATTCAGGGCAGAGTAAATGTTATCAAGGCTCAGCTTGAAGAGACAACATCTGAATTCGATAAAGAGAAGCTTCAGGAAAGACTTGCAAAGCTTGCAGGTGGTGTAGCAGTTATCCGTGTTGGTGCAGCTACTGAGACAGAGATGAAGGAAGCTAAGCTCCGTATGGAAGATGCATTAAATGCTACCAGAGCTGCTGTTGAAGAAGGCATCATCGCAGGTGGTGGATCAGCATATATTCATGCAGCTAAGAAGGTTGCAGAACTGGTTGCAGAACTTGAAGGCGATGAGAAGACAGGTGCTAAGGTAGTTCTTAAGGCTATGGAAGCTCCGTTATTCCACATTTCAGCAAATGCCGGTCTGGAAGGCTCTGTTATCATCAATAAGATCAAAGAATCACAGCCGGGTATCGGTTTTGATGCATACAATGAGAAGTATGTAGATATGATCGAAGCAGGTATCATCGATCCTGTTAAGGTTACAAGAAGTGCTTTACAGAACGCAACATCCGTAGCATCTACATTACTGACAACAGAATCTGTTGTAGCTGATATTAAGGAAGATGCTCCAGCTATGCCGGCAGGTGCAGGTATGGGCGGCGGAATGGGTATGATGTAAAAATAAAATATCATTCATAAAGTTCAAATAGAGAATAAAAAGGAAGATAGTATTGTTTATTATCGTGTAAGATACATGATAGTGGCATGCTATCTTTCTTTTTTTTTGCATACGCATAGACTGTATTTTCAAACCCAGTAAAACATTTCATGCCGTTTTTCAGACATTTCGTGCACAGAATCCGGTATGGGGAAATGATTATGGTACAATACCAGAAAATAACTTATTTGGAACAACATAATGAGACATGCAGATATAATCATACTATATGTTGTATTATGTGTTGTATTCAGATGAATGAAAGGGGATAAGAAAATATGGTAAGACGACTAAAAGAAAACAAAGTTACAGGCATCCTGACGGCCTTGCTGGTTGGCATTGTTATGTTTGTAGGCATGGGAACAATGAAAGTAAATGCAACAGAATACAGGTCAGGAACGATTGATCCTACGACTCTACAGGTAGGGGATACGGTTTACAGAGGAGTTCAGACTACATCAAATCCTGAGGTAGCAGTATGTACAACATGTCATATGGTCTGGATTGCATATAATGCTGACCATATAAGTGTAGAGATGAAGAAAACAGAGGAACATAAAGATCATGCAAGTTCTGTTGGTTGGGCTTGGTTTAACTGGTATTTTGCAACAACGAATACAACATATATAAAAACTCCGGTTTCATTTGATACACCATATACGATTATGGAAAATGGAACACTTGGGTATACGATCACATATAATACAAATGGTGGAAGCGAGGTCGCAAAGGCCGAAAAACAGACTAATATTCCAAAAGACTTACCGGTTCCTACTAAAGAGGGATATGAATTTGCAGGCTGGTATAAGGACGAAGCACTTACAGAAAAAGTGTGGGCAGGTTCTACAGTGGTTAAAGACATAACGCTGTATGCGAAATGGACAGAGCATACGCATAAGTTTTCTCATTTATGGGAAAGTAATAAGTATGGTCATTGGCATGCGGCAACCTGTGAACATAGTGATTTGAAGGAAGATTTCCAGGAACATTCTTATAGAACTGCAGGTGAAGCCAGATATACATGTTCAATCTGTAAGTATGTAGATGCAGACAAGAAAGCTGCGGCAGATATCGTAGATGCGTCAAATACAGTATTAAAAGCAGATGAAGTGCAGGTCGGAGACAAGATTTATTTTGGTAATCAGTTATCGCCTAATAAATGGATCACTGTATGTAGGAAATGTCATATGATCTGGATCACATCTGCTGACTCTGATCCGGATAATATAGATGTAGGAATCAGTGATGGAGATCAGAAGTGTTATGAGGTTAAGCAGACGGATGAGCATAAAAACCATAAAGATGATGTTGGATATGCAGATTTTAATTGGTATACAACAAATTCAAATAGTCCATTAGAGAGAAATGTTCCATATACAGTTATCGAGAATGATAACCTTGGATATAAGATCACATATAACACAAATGGCGGAAGTGAAGTAACTGAAGCTGTACACCAGAAGAAGCTCCCGGATGTGCTTCCAACAACAAGTAAAGCTGGATATGAATTTGCAGGCTGGTACACAGACGAGGCACTCACAAAGGCGGCTGTGCCGGGTAAAGCATTAACAGGGAATACAATTCTTTATGCTAAGTGGACAGTGAAGCAGTCCCCTGTTGTAAAAGCAAAACGGACAAAAGCAAACGATCAGGCATTAAGCTCCAAGTTCAATATCACGACAGGAAAGTCGATTAAAGTAACATGGGGCAAGGTTGCAAAAGCAGATGGATATGATGTATATATGGCATATTGTAAGAAGGAAAAATACACCGTTGTTAAGTCTGTAAAATCTGCAAAGACCTTATCTGTGACGATCAATAAGCTGGATAAGAAGGCTGTAAATCAGAAAGATAATGTAAAATGTTATGTAGTTGCATATAAGAAGGTTGCCGGCAAGAAAGTGACCATCGGAAAATCCATTACAGGTCATGCGGTTGGCAAGAAGAATACGACTGTAACAGATGTCAAGAAGATTCAGACAAAGAAATCCGCTTACAGCCTGAAAAAGGGAAAAACAGCTAAGATAAAAGCAACTATTATTAAAAAGAATAATAAACTTCCACTCTTTGGTCATACAGCAAAATTCAGATATGACACATCAAACAAAAAGGTAGCAACTGTATCCAAAGATGGCAAGATCACAGCAAAAGGAAAAGGCACCTGTTATGTATATATCTATGCAGTAAATGGATGCGCTAAGAAAGTAAAGGTAACAGTTAAATAAAAGTAAATAGAAAGAAGTTGTAAATTCGGCAGTGGCTTGGATGGACAGTAGTCTGAGACCACTGTCGTTTTCTGTAGTAGACAACGACATAACAGTGACAACCTGCGTGAAATTATGCCGTTTTTAACAGGATTTCTTCAGTGATTTAGCCTGTATGGGTTGACACTGTTTAAACAAGAATGCTATAAAGAGAAAAAGGTGGGTAATTTCATAATTCAAATCTAAAAATCAAATATGGGGAGGTAATCTATGAAATTAAAAAAGAAAGTGTTTGGAATGTTGGCAGCAGTACTGCTGATGGTGACGGCTGTATTTATTGGAACGCAGGGTATGGGTCTGGTACATGCGGAGACTTTAAAGGTATCCATAAACGGAACCGAACTGCAGGATGGTAAATATTATGAATTTGGAGGAAGCAGAGGAAGCGGAACGATGAGTGAGTGTGCCCCGGATTCGCTTCCTGAGGTATATATCTATTATGATGCCGGCGTTATAGAAGTATATGGGAATGTAAGGATATATTCAAATGGAGGAAGTTCAACAGAAATCTGAAAATTGAAAACGGAACCCTGACGCTGAAAGGGTCGGGCAGATTCTATTTAGCAAACAGTGAAGATACGAAAGCATTGATTGCCGGAACTGAGGATTCATCCCTTATAACGGATGAGTATACTGGAAATATTGTGCTTAACGGATATGGCGGAAATGCTCTTATAAAAGGACTTTCTTTGGTAGATTTAAAAACCACCGGAGAAATAGCACTTAATAGTAATGATGCAATGGTCGGTGATGCATTCATATATGCCGGCTCTGTTAAGCTTGAGGCAAATGATTTTGGCTTATACCTGTCGGACGGAACGGTGAAGCATATGATAGAGGCAACGGATGCACAAAACGGAGAAATCAGCTTGATAAAAACAGACACCCGTAATTATTTGGATTTAATTAATGGCAGTAATATTAATGCATCAGAAGCCTTTTTCAAAGCAAAAGATATTTATCTGTCATCAAATGGAACTACTTCGAATCGGAGTATATTGTTTATTGGAGAAGCAATAGCAGAAGGTAATCTTAAGGTAGAAACCCAAAGTGGTGTAGAGATGAATGTCCAGAAGACCGCAGTAAATGGTAATCTTAAGATAGATACAACAGGCAGCGGTTATGTAAAAGTAACCAGTGAAGAGGGCGTTGTATCAACCGGAAATACAGAAATCAATGCACCTGCGACAACTGTTCTGTTACAGGCAAATGGTAATGCTGCTTTAATCGAAGGAAATGCGAAGATCAATGCAGAAAGAATATCCATGATGAGTGCAAATAATGCAGTAATTGCTGGTAATGCAGAGCTTCAAGCTCAATATGGGATTACCCTTACCGGAGCAGGGGGATATCCGGTCATAGGGGGAAGCACCATTATACTGAATACATCAGGAAACGAGATTTCGATAAGCAGAAGTGGAAGTACTGATTCCAATACTATACCGCTCCTTGGAGGGACATTGCAGACCCGGAATAATACAGTATCGTATGAAGATGGAGAGAAAAAATGGGTACAGATGACGGCAACCGGTCAGATATATTATGCAGATAATTGTGAACATCCGATTATATTAGGATATTCCGGTCGCTGTATGGTGTGTGAAACATCCAATATTGAATATGCAGAGCTGATAGGAGCAGATGGAACTTCAAAGAGGATGCTGAATGGTGATCTTGGCGGAGAGGGAGCATATAATGATCTGAGATACTTAGAGGATGGAGATACCATAAAACTTATCCGGGATGTGTATGCAAACGGAAGATATGTGGCGATTGATGAGGCGAAAGCTGTGACACTTGATCTGAATGGACATACGTTAGCGATTGGTACACTTGCCGCAGAAAATGACCTTACAATTATAAATGGTAACTACAAAGGCAAGATTGAAAATACTGGTACCAGTCTTACTAAAGTATTGACTTTCCAGAATGTAAAGGCAAGACTTGGAAATTTGCAATGGATGACAAATAGTGGAGTAGTGCTCGAAGAAAGTGAAGTTACGGTAGCAGGAAATAACAGTTCCGAGCAATGCTGGTTGGAGAAGCTTACAATGGATAAAACTTCAAAACTGGTATTAAACAATGTGGGGGATGGAATCGAAAATTATGGTCAGAATACACTGGAAGAGGGTCTGGGTTCCATTCAGGAATTTCTGCCAGACGGTTATTCACTTGTACGGAGAAAAAAATATCCGACAGATACAGCAGACAGAAATACAATCAATGACCCTAGTGGAGAGATCGCTCAAAGTGCAGAACTTCGTTATCGCAGAATGACTGATACAGAGGTATCTGTTACACTGAATCCGACAACATATACCTATGACAAAAAAGCAAAGGAGCCGGAGGTATTTGTGACCTATGCCGGACAGACACTGGCAAAAGATAAAGATTATACGGTTGCTTATGCAGATAACATAAATGCCGGAAATGCAGTTGTTACGATTACAGGTATGGGCATATATCATGATGAGACACAGGTACAGTTTAAAATCGAGAAAGTAGCCAAAGCAGCGCCAGCAAGGCTGACTGCCATAAATGTAAGTAAGGCAGGGGCAAAGGACGGAGCAATCGATAAGCTGACGACAGTAATGGAATACAGTACAGATGAGGTCCATTGGGTCAGTGTAACATCAGGCACAATGGTGAGTGGGCTTGCAGCAGGTAATTATTATGTACGATATGCAGAGACAGAGAACTATCTGGCATCTCCGACAATAAAGGTAGTGATCGCTGTTCCAGTGAGCTCCTATAAGCTGACAAATGCAAAGACAGCTGTTACTTTGGGTGCAACAAAATATGCTTATAACGGAAAGGCGAAGAAGCCTTTGGTAAAATCTGTAACTTTTGCTGGAAAGAAATTGAAGGCAGGAACTGATTATACAGTTATCTATAAGAAGAATAAGAATATTGGAAAAGCATCCGTGATCATCAAGGGAAAAGGCAAATATACCGGAGGCATAACCAGGAACTTTATAATATATGCAAAGAAAGGAACAACAGTAACATCTGGTGCATATAAGTATAAGTTTACCAGTGGTTCTGAAGTTGCCTTTGCAGGTATAAAGAGTACAAAGACCACAAAAGTAGTGATTCCAAAGACTGTGAAGCTTGGTGGAAAGACCTTTAAGGTAACTTCGATCGCAAAGAAAGCGCTGTACAATAAGACTAAAGTAAAGAGCGTAACGATGGGAGGAAATGTAAAGACGATCGGAGCATCTGCATTCCAGAAATGTAAGAAGTTATCTACGATAACTGTAAAGACAACAAAATTAAAGAGTGTCGGCAAGAATGCATTTAAGGGAATAAAAGCAAATGCAAAGATCAAAGTGCCATCTAAGAAATTAAAAGCATATAAGAAGATCCTTAAAAATAAAGGACAGGGAAACAAGGTTAAAATTGTAAAGAAATAAAAACGGGAGCTTTTTAATGGAATATAAAGTGCGTAGGTTATAAGCAACAATTTACACACTTTATATTCCACTTTTTTACGGATTTGCCATTTCGGGTGAGCGGAAACCTGGATACAGTAGTGTCAAACCAGCTCTGCTCACCGATCACATCTACAGGCATATAACCCTGTCCGGTTACGATCTTGAGCCGTGCTTCCTGTATTGTATCGGCAAAGAGAAATTCTCCATGCAGTCCGATGATTGTTTCATAGTATTCCTGTTCTTCCTTTTGACTGGTCTGATTCATGACGAGGATGCATGGAGTTTTTTTCAGATCGATGATTTCCAGGCCAGGCAATTTGCTGAGTGGATTTTTCGTGGATATTTCAATGTAGAGTGTGCTCTCAGCAAGAACCATATTGTTATATGCATCGGAGAATGCACGACGCCTGTCATTTAAAGAAAGATCGATTACGCCATTTTCCATAGCGTGATATAATTCTTCATGACTTCCGACAGAGATCTGAACATCAACAGCCGGGATATTTTTCTGAAAATAAAGAAATTGCTTCAGATAATTCATTTCCGTTATATCCCTTATAATAGCCGATTCTTAATAGTTTATTGTCGTTAGCAGCAATACGTTTTGTTTCTCTGAGCATCTGGACTATGTCACTGGTAATGACAAGACTTTTTTCGATAGAAATGTTCCCCGGCAGGTGTGAGAGAAAAGGTAATGGCACTTATGACACATGAGGGCAGCGGACTTGGGAACAGTGAACGTGATCTCAGAAAGATCTGTCAAGGTGCAGAGATCATAAAGCCAATGGAGATCAAATTTGACTCACAAGGCGGTCCGGTACTGCAAACAGCAGAGAACAAAATTAATGATTGGATCGCAGAGGTGAAAAGAAGCCTATAGAGAGAGTTAATATTTATTTTCCACTTTTATGAGCAGTGTGCTATAATGACATGGATTAGAAATGACTAACTTGATGTTTTCAATTCTTGTGTTCTGGCGAAATTGTGCGCCATATGAATGTGAAAAATACAAAGTCGTCAGCTTCCATGGATCGTGACACGTTTTATTGCATTGAAAGATTATCTTATGATGATGATCGGAAGAGCAGGCGGAGTGGGTTTATTGAAAAAGGCATTTGCAACAGATGATTATACGAAGGAAGATCTGCAGTATGTGCCAGATGTTTTAAGGCATTGCAGCAGAAAGACATTATGGCGGACATTTGATTCCTGCAATAATTATAAAGTTCCCGAACCAGTTCCTCAAATAGATACGAAGCTTCACTACTGGTACACAAAGGATGAGGAAAAAGAGAGAAAAAAGGATATTGAATATGTGAAACGTCAATTTCCACAGACAGAATTTGAAGTACTGCCTAAATTAGGCTATGCAGGACTGGTTCTGCTGAAACCGGAATTATTTGAGATAATGATACAGGTGCTTTAATAAAGGAGAGGAGTTAGACAGCTATGAAAAAACAGAGATATACATATCTGAACGATGGATTTGAGGGAGTTTTATATGAGGCAGAAAACAAGGATGACAGGCTACTGATCGTTATTCAGGGACTTAAGGGATTGGAACTGCCTGAGAAGTACGCGGAGTTATTTTCAGGGAAAGGGTATTCAGTTCTTGCCATGACTTATTATGGTGCACCCGGACAGCCGGATCAGATGCGGGCAATTCCTTTGGAGATGTTTCAGACTGCGGTTGACCGTATGAAAGAGTATGGAGATGGCAGATTTAGGCATTTTGGTATGTATGGTAATTCCAAAGGCGCAGGAATGGCGTTGCTTGCTGCATCAGTTGTTCCGGATATCAGTCTTGTTATAGCTGCATCTTCCTTTGGACATATTATGCAGGGCAGTGGTAAGGCAGATGCAGATCCATGTAAGGCTATGGTTTCATATCGTGGAAATGATTTCCCTTATGTTTCAAATAAGCATATGTTCTCCAACTTCCTGAAAAAATGTATAAAGGAACATCATGTGCGGCTGCTGTACTTTTTTGAGGAATGGGAGAAAGAGGGAACGATTGAGAATGAGATACCGGTAGAAAAGATCTGTGGAGATATTCTTTTTCTTACCTCTACACATGATGAATCTGTTCCGGCAAAGCATGATGCAGAATTATTGACAGCACGGTTAAAGCGGGAGAACTTCAGCTACGGCTTCAAACACATCAATTCAGAGACTGGCAGTCATAATCTCGGATATTTTCCGGTAAATAATGGTGCGCTCCCAAGAGAGAAGAAATATCCACAGGAATGTCAGAAAGCAAGAGAAGATACACTTGAAATCATTTTAAAGACATTAAATGCGTGGAGCGTAGCTGATTTGTAAAGAAAAAATATTTCTAGAATAAGATGTTGACACACATGGTTACATTTGATAATATTTATCGAGTAACTTAATATTCCATGAGGGAGTAGTTAGCGCGAAAGTGTGATTTGTCAACATTCTGATTATAATAAGAGAGTATAATCTGGCAAATCTTAAATAATGAGACTCATGTATATCGATTAACAGCTTGTGTAATACACACTGGCAGATAATTGATATACATGAGTCTTTTTTAATCTGTTGGACATACTTTATAGTGGCAGACAGTTCGGCTGACGGCACTGGTATGGATCGAGAAAAAAGGAGAAAAACATGGAAAAATTCATTAACAACGCCCCGTTTGCTCTTGTAATTGTAATTCTTGTGATCGGTTTTGTACTGCTGATCAAAGGAGCGGATTTTTTTGTCGAGGGAAGCTCGAGTGTAGCAAAGAGACTGCATGTTCCATCTATAATTATTGGACTTACAATCGTTGCGATGGGAACATCACTTCCGGAGACAGCGGTCAGTGTATCAGCATCAATAGCAGGTAATAATGAACTTGCAGTTAGTAATGTAGTTGGTTCTAATATTTTTAATCTGATGGTTGTTATCGGAGTATGTGCAATATTAGCTACAGTAAATGTGGCCGGAGAAACGATAAAGAGAGATATCCCACTTTCGCTTATATGTGCCGGACTCTTAATGCTTTTAGGAATAATCGGTCTTGGAGACAAAACAGGCATGACGCTGGGACATATGGATGGTGCTATATTTGTTGGTTTATTTGCAGGATACATTTTTTACATGATCAGGATTGCATTAAAGGCCAACAAAGAAGGAAAGAAAGTTGAGATTGAAGGTGGCTCGGATGAGGATATTAAGCTTGTATCCGTTCCGGTCAGTATTCTGTTTATCGTTGGCGGAGCAATAGCGATTGCAGTCGGAGGGGATGTGACCGTTGACGCTGCATCCAGAATCGCAAGTGATCTTGGAATGAGTCAGACACTGATTGGACTTACAATCGTTTCGATAGGCACGTCACTCCCGGAGCTTGTGACCTCAATTGTTGCAGCCAGAAAGAATGAAGTTGATATGGCACTTGGTAACGCGATCGGTTCAAATATTTTTAACATACTTATGGTACTTGGTATTGCATCAGTGATCAGTCCGATCAGTATAATCAGAGAGAATATTATTGATCTGTGTGTACTGGTTGCATTTACTGTGTGTGTATGGATATTCGCAGGGACAAAGAAGAAAATCGGAAGAATCGAAGGTTTGTGTATGGTTGCGCTCTATGCAGTATATGCAGTTTATATTGTTATAAGATAAATGTGGGTATAACAAATGATATTATTTTTAAAGGTATTTTTTACGGAATTCATAGCGGAGATGGGAGACAAGACACAGCTTATGTTGATTGCTCTTACGTCTAAGTACAAATTAAAAGATATCATAATAGGAACTGCTGCCGCAATTCTTGTACTGAATGGTCTGGCGGTTCTTGCAGGTGGACTTGTCAGCGAATTTGTTCCGGAATGGCTCATTAAGAATATTGCAGCACTTGCATTTCTTTACTTCGCAGCATCAACGATTTCCGATGGCGACGAAGAGGAAGAAGAAAACGGAAGATCAAAGATCAAGTTTGCGCCATTGGCTGTTTTCTGTACTTTTTTTGTAGCTGAGCTTGGAGATAAGACTCAGCTTACCGCTATAACATTTGGTGCGAATGAAGGTATGGGGGCAGCACTTATTGTATGGATCGGTTGTTCCCTCGGACTATTTGCAGCGGACATTCTTGGTATGCTGGTCGGTTATCTCTTAAAGAGCAAAACTCCGGATGGACTACTTAATACACTGGCATTTGTGATATTCTCGACATTTGGTGTGTATACACTTTATCAGGGACTTAAGCTTATCTCTTCGAGCGTCTGCCGGATTCCGGTATTGCTGATACTTATAGCTGTAGTCGTTATATTTGCAGGCTTATGCGCATTCCTTTTCGTAAGGCAAAAAAAGAAAAAAGAGGAAAAAATATAGGAAACGAATAGAATACAAATCTCGTTTCGTTAAAATAAATAGTCTTAATGTCAACGATTCGATTAACAATTTTGATAGATTATTGCGTGAAATAGTAGAAATAGTGCCATTTTTGTTTGATATTATACAAGAAACACAGAAAGATATATCGTATTATTGATAATATATGTTATATTTGTATGTAAGGAGAAAACATGATGGTTGAAAGGAAAACATTATCGCAATTATCTGTGCCAATATGCCTGGAAACTTTATTCTATATGCTTTCAGGGATGGTTGATACACTTATGTTATCATCTGTAAGTGATCAGGCTGTGGGAGCAGTGGGAACAGCAAATACTTATATAGGTGTTTTCATTGTTATGTTTGGAGTGATATCATCGGGTATGATAGCTGTTATGTCACAAAATATCGGAGCGGGAAGACCCGGGATAGCATATCAGGCCAGACAGCTTGGACTTATGTTTAATGCGTTCATAGGTATTCTGATGTCTGTTGTTCTTGCAATTTTTTCCGGTAGAATACTTAGAATAGTAAGTATTGCTCCTGCTTTGTTTGAACCGGCTGAAACATACCTCAAAATTGTTGGTGGAACATGTTTTTTAAATGCGATTATTCCTATTTTTTCCAGTTATTTGAGAGTATTTGGATATACAAAGCATTCCCTGATAGGAACTATTGTTGGAAATGTTCTTAATATAATACTAAATTCGGTATTCTTATTTGTATTTAACTGGGGAGTAATGGGAGTTGCCATTGCCACGGTTATTTCAAGGGTTGTAAATCTTGTTATTGTAGCGGTGATGGGCGCTGTACTTATAAAAGCAAAACAAAGTCCTGATCGTATTTTGCCGCGAAAGATACTTGCGCAGATTGTTAAAATAGGTTTTCCTTCTGCATTTGAAACAACACTTTATAATATAGCAATGACATTTATAGTGCGTTTTATGAATCAGATGGATGCGAACGGAATGAATGTCACAGCTCGTTCGTATGCTATGCAGATAGCAAATTTCTCATATTGTGCAGGAGCTGCACTGGCACAGGCTAATGCTATTATGACAGGCTGGAGAATCGGAGCAAAGGAGTTTGAAGAATGTGACAGGGGTATAAAAAAAGCAGAGATATATGGCCTTGTAATAGCCACATGCTTCTCTGTGACATTTGCACTGTCCGGACACATTATAGTGCATATATTTACGGATGATGCACAGATGATAAGTCTTGTTGTAAAATTGTTAATAATAGATATATTCCTTGAACTTGGAAGGGTGACAAATCTTGTGTATAGTCAGGCGTTAAAAACCAGTGGAGATGCAGTTTTTCCGGTTATAATGGGTGCAATTTTCATGTATCTGTTTGCGGTTGGCGGTACATATTTTCTTGGAATACATATGGGCTTTCTGGCGGTAGGAGCATATATTGCCATGGCAGGTGATGAATGTGCGAGAGCTGTTGGAATGGTGCTTCGATGGAAAAGCGGAAAATGGAAAAGTAAGAGTCTTATAGAATTATAGGAGCGATTATGTATTTTGAATTAAAGGAAAATAAACCACATGGTACAAAGGATGATCCGTTCAGTACATATCACATAGAGAATGCGGGTCAGTCCTTTCAGATACCGGTACATTGGCATGATGAATTCGAAATTATATATGTAAAAAGTGGCTTTTTGACTGTAAATATATCAGGAGAGAACTATATCGGGAAACCCGGGGATGCCTTCGTTGTATCACCGGGCAATCTGCATTTTATGGGTTCAAAGACCGGTACTGTAGATTATTTTACTTTTCTTTTCCCATTGAAATATATATCTTTTTATACAGATGATATACTAGATGATAGATTACTTGAACCATTAGACAGTGGTCGTCTGATGATAAGTCCCAGTGTAAAAGATACGATAAAAGAATTGTGTGAGCAGTTAATTGAGATATATGAAGCCAAAAAGAGTGAAAGAGAGTTGAACATAACGACGCAGATAAAGACCAAAATAATTCTTTTACAATTTATTCTTGAAATGTGGGAAAAGGGATTTATAGTAGAAAATAACACAAGTGGTAGAAATATTGTAGAAAAAGAAATGGTCTCGTATATACAGCAGAATTTTACAGGAAAAATATCATTAAGGGAATTTGGGGAGCAATTTCATCTTTCTGAAAAATATATATCCAGATATTTTAAGGAGCATTTTCATATTACACTTTCACAATATGTGGTGTATTTACGGTTAGAGTATGCAAAACAGCTGTTGCAAGACACCGATATTTCTGTTACAGAGGCAGCAATGCGGAGCGGTTATCAAAATATAAGCTATTTTATCAGAAGTTTTAAAAAAACATACGGAGTTTCTCCGTTAAAATACAGAAAAAAGCAAGTTGACTGTATGCAATAACATTGTATTGGCCGCGTTAGCTCTGATTTTGTAACGTTTTACGTTTTATGGAGGAAAATGATAATGTCAAAAGATGAATATTTAATTACAGATGCCCCTATTAAAGCACTGACTGTATTTGCAATGCCTATGATTCTGGGCAGCTTCTTTCAACAGGTATACAATATGGCAGATTCAATCATTGTTGGTCAGTATGTCGGTGCTCCTGCACTTGCGGCAGTTGGCGCATGTGCCGCACTGACAAATGTTTTTATCTGTATAGCACTCGGTGCCGGGGTAGGGGCGGGGGTGCTCGTAAGTCGCTATTTTGGTGCCCAAGATTATAGCAAAATGAAAACAATTGTATCAACATCCTTGATCAGCTTTTTGATTTTAAGCGTACTTTTGGGTATCTTCGGTTTTTGTTTTTCTCGCTTTATGATGACTGCATTACAAACACCTGCTGATATACTGGAGGAAGCAGTGTTGTATCTTCGCGTTTATTTTGTGGGATTTCCGTTTCTGTTTATGTATAACATTCTTTCAACGATGTTTAACTCAATCGGTGAATCGAAGATTCCGTTAGGCCTTTTGATAGTTTCTTCTATTTTGAATATTTTTATGGACATTTGGCTGGTGGCCGGTCTTGGTCTGGGTGTGTTCGGGGCCGCTCTCGCAACTCTTATTGCACAGGGAATTTCCGCCGTGTTCTCGCTTTTGATTTTCTTTAGCCGGATGCGTCGATATAAAAGTCCCTTTAACTGGTTTGACAGGCAGGAACTATCTTCTATGCTTCAAATTGCCGTTCCGTCTGTTCTGCAGCAGTCTACAGTGTCAATTGGTATGATGATCGTACAGGCTGTTGTAAATCCATTCGGCACGCAGGCGCTTGCAGGTTATGCAGCAACGATGAGAGTAGAGAATGTTTTTTCATTGATATTCGTATCCATTGGTAATGCAGTTTCACCATACGTTTCCCAGAACTATGGTGCAAAGAAAATTGAACGTATCAAAAAAGGATATCATGCTGCGTTGGTGTTGGATGTATGTTTTGCAGTGCTTGCTTTTGTAGTCATTGAAACACTGCACACACAAATTTCTTCGCTATTTCTTGGTAAAGATGGAACTGCTTTGGCGTATCAGGTGTCTGGTGATTATATGAGATGGCTTGGTTATTTTTTCATTTTTATGGGTATTAAGATGGCAACTGACGGAGTCCTTCGCGGACTTGGAATTATGCGTCCGTTTCTCATTGCAAATATGGTAAACCTTGCGATACGCTTGTCGGTTGCATTGATTTTTGCACCCCGTTTCGGTATTGCGTTTGTCTGGCTTGCTGTACCGGCCGGCTGGCTTGCAAACTTTCTGATTTCGTATGTGGCACTTAGAAAAAGCTGGAGAATTCAACTAAAATTATACAGCAATTAATAAAGGAAAGAAGTTGGAATGATATAAAAGAATTTGAGTGATTAAAATCAATTTACACGTTTGTAAGAGATGAAATTTTAAAATGTTTATAAATAATCGGTAGATGCTGTTGGATAGATTGTTAAGGGAGGTAGGAAATGAACAAGATTATATACAGAAAGACTACAAAAGCTGATATGAAAATTCTGATGAAGCTGAGACTTGAAATGTTTAGAGAAGTGAATGGCTTGTCCGGTGAGTATGAATATGACGAGAATTTTATCTTTGAGAGCAGAAGATATTTTGAGTCAGGGGAACAGACTACGGTTATTGCGTCTGATGGAGAAACTCTTGTAGGATGTGCAAGCTTATCCTATACATGGATTATGCCAACCTTTTCGCATCCAACAGGTAATCGGGCGCATTTAATGAATGTCTATACTCGTGCAGATTATAGAAGAAGAGGAATTTCTAAGAAAATGGTTGAGATTTTGATTGATGAGGCAAAAGAAAATGGTGTGACAGAAATAAGCCTGGATGCAACAGAGATGGGAAGACCGTTGTATGAATCGTTAGGGTTTAAAGCATCTGATTCGTGTATGGTGATGGATTTGGAGGGGTGATATTGATGAAGATCATAGAGTGTGGTTTTGCCTGTTCGCATAGCGTACCACATTTTTTTACAGATAATTACGACCATCCAATATATGAAGATGGCGTACAATTGGTGGATATGATATATTTGCGAAGTGGGAAAAATTAAGATAATTCCCTAGTTGTGAATAACAATAGTTAAAGAACAGTATTGGAGGGAAATATCTTATGTTAAATTTAATAGTGAAATATAATGAATTAACAGCAGAACAATTTATTGAATTGTGGGAAACGGTATGGGGAGATGGACCGTCTCTTGAACAGACAAGGTTAGCAATGAAACATACTTTATTCAGAGTTTCTGTATGGGATGGAGATTTCATTGTTGCTATGGCAAGAATGAATGGTGATATGGGACTTAATTACTATATTAAGGATGTTGTTGTCAGACCTGAATATCAGGGAAAAGGTATCGGAAAGATGTTAATAAATGAATTAAGAAGATTCATAAATGACAATGGAGTTAAAGGTACAGACATTTTTGTGGAATTATGTGCAGTCCCTGATAAGATTCCATTTTATGAAAAGTTTGGATTTGAGGCAAATGAGGCACAAAGATTGAAAATTTATCATCATGTAGAGTAAAGATAAATATGAAAAGAATAATGCATTTAGGAGCATTTGATGATGAACCTGCAATTGTTGTACTTATGGATACATATTTGAAGTAGAATGGAGAAATAAAATGGAATACAAAAAATTTGACAATATAATAATAGCAAGGATTGACAAAGGGGAGGAGATATTAGAACAACTGAAAGCAATTGCCATAAATGAGAATATAAAACTTGCCAGTATTAATGCGATTGGAGCTGTCAATGATTTCACGGTCGGAGTATATAAGACGGATGAGAAGAAATATTTCTCAAACAGCTTTAAAGGATATTATGAAATCACATCGCTGACAGGTACGATCAGTACAATGAATGGCGAATATTGTGCACACCTTCATATGAGTGCCGGAAACGAGAAAGGCGCAGTGTTTGGAGGACATTTGAACAGAGCGGTTGTCAGTGCAATCTGTGAGCTGGTAATTACGATAATTAATGGAAAAGTTGAAAGAGTTTATGATGGAGAAACAGGACTTAATGTATTTGAGTTTGAACAAAGTTGAACAATTCGCATTTTCAGTAATAAACCATGGAGTAGTGATAAGGAGATAAAAATGAAAAACAAATCGGTGAATGCGTTCTATACGGCTGAGATTTTAGCACTTGTAGATGCTTTGATTTTCTTTGCGGCCGGTATGCCGAAGAATGATAATTCTATGTCGGTCTTATCACAGTTTGAACTGGTAATGACGATCATAAGCGGTGCATTTTTATTATTACATGCAGTTTCAGCATGGTTGCTCAGTAAGAAAAATCCATATGGGGGGAAGCTTTTCTGGTTTTTTAAATTTTGACAACCCTGCCGGAAGTCATTTTATATTATGATAGAATTAAGTTGATAAAACAGAAAAATTAGAAATTTTAGAGGTATAAAGAATGATAAATTTAGTAGCACTTCCGTGTTTATGTGTAGATGTTTTTGATGGAACTGATGAACTATATGCTGGGGGTGAAGCCCTTAATTTTGCAGCCCATGCATCAAAATTTGAGGAGTTCAATGTTTCGATATTGGGTGCGGTTGGACAGGATTCTTACGCAAAATTTATTATGGATTCTATTTCTGATAAGAGAATAGATATAAGCCATGTAAGAGTAGAAAAGGATAAAGTAACTGCGAATAATCGTACGTATCTTACAGCTGGCGGTGACAGATATTACAAAGATGATTCGTGGATGGGTGATATTGTTGATAAAATGATATTGGACCATGATGAATTGGAGTTTATCAAAAAATCAGATGTTGTATTTGTACATTTTTGGGCAGGCTGTTTTGGACAAATTATAGATTTAAAAAAGAATAACAATTTCAGATTGGCAGTGGATTTTGTAGAATATCGTAATTTTAAAGAAATGGAAAAATATGCACCATATATAGATTATTTCATGATTAGTGGAGAGAAATCAATTCTCCCAATATTTGAAGCGTTTTCAGAGAAGTATAAAGGGCTATTTAATGTGTCTTTAGCTGATAAAGGAAGTGTTACATATCATAATGGTGAAAAGTATTTTGTTCAAGCTAATAAAGTTAAAGAAGTAATTGATACTACAGGTTGTGGAGATAGTTACCATGCAGGCTTTGTATGTTCACATTTGATAAATGGGAATATTTATGAGGCTATGAGAGTTGGGACAGAATTGGCAACAGAGACGCTGTCTCATTATGGTGGATTTTAAGAGAAAGAGAGTTTTTGGAGTTCCTGAATTTCAATGATGGTTGGAACAGTATTGGATAATCTGTTACGGTGAAAAGAATTGTTATGAGAAAACAGCGAGGTTGGGCTTAGCACCATAGGAGTAGGATAATATGATGGAAACCAGAAGTCGAAGAGGAATATTTATAATTGTTTCAATTGCAATAGCTGTACTATTTATAATAATCAGTGGCAGATATTTATTTTTGCATAATAAAAGTTATAAAAATCAGGCAATAGAACGCGGAGATGCAATATATTTAAATGAAATAAAATATTCTCCGATATCGTCGCCTGATTTGAATGAATATACTATTTCAAATGTTCTGATTTGTAAAACAGATATGGGAATGAAATTATATGAAATAAATGAATATCCTGATTATGAATATATTGCAGGATATCATGCATGGAACGGTGAAATTTATAAAAAAGACGAAACAGATTGATAAAGAGATATTAAGGTGAATTATGGGATTATTTGATAAATTAAAAAGAGGAAAAAATAATTTGACGATTGGTGCGATCATAGGCAAAGAGTATGAGCAGCAGTATTTTGATGAGTGTAAATATATTTGGAAAAAATTATGTTCCGCAAGCTGGACAAGCACATAATCTGCAGGGAGAATTATTAAGAGAAATAGAAAAGATCCGATGTGAAGCCCAGGACAATGGAAATATAAACTGGGATATTTGCAATAAAGATTGTTTCAGAAATTCTGTTTTCATATACAATTGTGTGATTCGAAACCGAATCTGTTATAGTCTTATATTTATGAATGATATGGAAAACCTCTATATGGGTATGATATACTAGGGAAAAGAAAAAGGATACTATATTCGTAAGTTAGGAGGCGGCCGTAATGAGCGAGAAAGCAGAAATTACCTTTATGCAGACAAGATTAATTAGACTTGCTTCAGAAGAATGGCATTTATCAATTGAGCAAATTATTGACTTATTTAAAAAAGTAGATGTTCTTGGATATATAGAAAAAGGTTATGGTATTTTCCATTGTGAAGGTGATGAGGCTGTACTTGAAGATATCGTAGAATTTCTTGATAGGAAGGGGATAAAAATTAATGCTTGAGTTGAAAGACGGATTTATTTTTTATCATGGAAGCTATTGTGAGGTAAAAGAACCAGATCTTACCCAATGTGCTAAAAGAAAAGATTTTGGTCAGGGATTCTATTTAACTACATCAAAGGAACAGGCAGCATATTTTTTAAAAACTGCAATCGTTAAGGCGGTGGCAGCAGGTAAAATTCAGGAAAATCAGAATTATGGGTATATTTCAACTTTTGAGTTACAACTTTCCAGAAAACTTGAAATACATATTTTTGAAAAAGCGGATGTTGATTGGTTGCATTGTATTGCTGCCCATCGAAAGAAAAAGTTATTTGTTGAAGTTGAACATGACATGGAAAAATATGATGTTATTGCAGGTAAGATTGCGGATGATGCAACCAATGCTACACTTACTGCCTATCTTGCTGGTGCTTTTGGAACCATAGGGGGTAAGGAAGCAGATGCTTTTTGTATCAAGCAATTATTGCCTAATAAATTAAAAGATCAGTATTGTTTCAAAACAAAAGCGGCTATTGAATGTCTGAAATTTGTGGAAGGTGAGAAGGTATGGCTGAAGTAACAATTTCAAAAGAAAAAATGGATTATACAATAGATCTTCTTATTACTATGGTAACAGATGAAATTGCTGAGGAAACAGGCAAGGATAGAAAAGAAGTGTTAACAGATTTTTTATGTTCCAAGACAGGGAAAGCATTATATGATGAGAAAACAAGGCTATGGTGCAATGGACCATCATATATAGCTGAATTATATATGGAAGAACGAAAGAATGTTAGAGCATGAAAAAGCGCAGAACAAATCGAAATTTGGAGGTATGAGATGAAAATGCATGAAATTGATTTGATTGAATTCCTTATTAAAGAAGGACACACAGATATTGCAGAAGACATTAAAGACTACCGAAAAAATACTATTAAAATGTGTGAGAAGAACGGGGAAAATGTAATTGCAAAAGGCACAAGTAAAATCGGTGGCTTTCCCGATCTTCCGCCTGAAATTCCATATCCCACAATGTCGGGCTATTCTTGCAAGCGTGGAAATGACACTGAGCGGTACGAAAAATCAGCAATGCAGCTTGTTGCTCAAATCAATCTTGCGGACATTGCTGACTTGGATATTGAAAACAGGCTTCCGCACACGGGTATTTTGTATTTTTTCTGGAGCGGAGAAATCGACTCAATTCACCAAACCAACAAATGGGTTGAAAGCGTTGCTGACGACCTCGAAAATTCAGATTATCACAAGGTAATTTGGTACAACGGCGACCTGTCGAATTTAAAGAGAACTGTGCCGCCTGTTCCATATTATTCAAAGTATTTTACAGAAGCTTTCGAGGAAAAAGCTGTTGAGTTTGAACTCACCACAGATTATCAGTCCCTTGGATATGTGCTTGACGATAACCAATTTGACCGTCTTGCAGAAGCCGCTCCAGATTATGATATTGAATACCTTTCGAATAACGGAAACAAATTATTCGGTTATCCTACGGGGGGCAATATTCCGAATGTAGACGAAAAAACACATCTATTGCTTCAATACGATTACAATGTTGGCTGTCTGTGGAATATCTTCTGGATTATTTCAGATGAAGATTTAAAGAACCGCAATTTCGACAAAGCGGTTTTTGCTTACGATTTGGACTGATTGCTATTTATCAGTTTAATTTCAATTTGTCGAACTTCCGAGATTAAAAATAATAAAGAAATAAAGCAATGCAGTTATTGTTTTAAATCATGTAAAATTGTGTGACAGAAGTCTGGGAATAGCCGGACTTCTTCTTATATTGAAAGAATCGACATGTGTGTCTGAAACAAAAACGTAACAAATTTATGACCAGTGATGAAAAAATGTAATATCACAGATCGACAAGGCAAGAAAAAATGTTAAAACAACGGTAAAATAGACCATAAAAAATATGATATACTATCTGCGAAAGGATGGTGTGACAATGTTTCGATTTGCAATGGATAATCTGTTACAGTGGAAAGAAAAGAAAAATAGAAAACCGTTAATAATAATGGGAGCCAGACAGGTGGGAAAAACTTGGTTGATGAAGGAATTTGGAAAGAATTGTTATGAGAAAACAGCATATATTTCTTTTTATAACAACCAACGTATGAATGCAGTATTTGAAAATGATTTTGATATTGAACGAATCATAATGAATTTAAATATTGAGTCAGGAGTAACAATTACTCCAGGGAATACATTGATTATTCTTGATGAGGTTCAGAACACACCAAAAGCTTTAGAATCCTTGAAATATTTCTGTGAAGAAGCACCAGAATACCATATTATAGCAGCAGGGTCATTGCTTGGAGTGGCAATTCATGAGGGTGTGTCGTATCCGGTTGGTAAAGTAGATCTGTTGGATTTATATCCGCTTAATTTTAGAGAGTTTTTATATGCTATGGGGGAGAAAGAACTGGCAGATGCATTAAAGACAAAAGACTATTCCATTATTGATAATTTTTCTGACAAATACCTTTTCTGGTTAAAAAACTATTATTATACAGGAGGGATGCCTGCGGTTGTTGATGCTTTTCGGCTAGACAAAGATTATACAGAAGTAAGGCAGATTCAAAGTGATATCTTAAGACAATATGAGGGAGATTTTGGAAAGCATATTGAAAGCAAGGTGCTGCCAAGAATCAGAATGGTTTGGAATTCTATTCCAATGCAGTTGGCAAAAGAAAATAAAAAATTCTTTTTTGCTCAAATAAAAAAGGGGGCTCGTAGCAGCGAGTTTGAAATAGCAATTCAATGGCTGATTGATTGTGGACTGATTTATAAAGTTAATCGTGTAAATGAACCACATATGCCTCTGAAAGCATATCAAAGTATGAATGCGTATAAAGTGTTTATGCTGGATGTCGGATTGCTGGGGGCATTAAGTGAGTTGCCGGCGACATCTATATTGGAAGGAAATGATATTTTTATAGAATTCAAGGGTGCTCTCACAGAGCAATATGTATTGCAGCAGCTGATTTCAGATACGCCGTACACACCATATTATTATGGAACTGAGAAAGCTACGTTTGAACAGGATTTTTTGATCCAGAAAGAAGATGCAATTATACCTATTGAAGTAAAAGCAGAAACGAATATAAGGTCGCAGAGTTTAAAAGCGTATTATGATAAATTCCATCCCGAGAAAGCTGTACGTTTTTCGACTCTAAAGTATATGGATCAGGAATGGATGGTAAATATACCATTGTATGCGGTATGTAATTTATAAATATCAGTTTGTATAAGGGGATCGTGAAAATGGATATTAGATATAAAAGACTTACAGAAAAAGAACTGAATACGTTTATTCACATGAGGATAAACCAGCTTAGAGAAGAAGGGGCTAAAGAAGAGATGGATTTGGTTCCTGCATTGAAGGAATATTATACTCGACATATGGCGGACGGAACATTTGTATCATGGCTTGCCATTGATGAGGAGAATATTATTGGAACAAGCGGGATGTCATTTGTGGAGAAGCCTCCCTATTTTGGATGCCCAAGTGGAAAGATAGGATTGTTATCCAGTATGTTTACTGATCCGGAATATAGAAGAAGAGGTATTGCAAAGGAGCTGCTATCCCGTGTTATAGATGATGCCAGGGAATATGGTTGTGGAACAATACAGATTACAGCGTCTGATATGGGAGTTAAATTATATACAGATTTTGGATTTGTACATAATGGTAACTTCATGCAATATAAACTTTAACGGTTATAGTATTTTTGATTAAAACGGGCAGAAAACAGAGAGGTTGGGATAAAATTATGGTTAGGGAAATAAATAAGACAGAATTTAATGAATTATTAGAGTTATATTTGTATCTTCATGAAGATTCGATTCCGGAAATGACAGAAAGCTTGAAAGAAACTTGGAATATTATTATGAATGACATGAATCATCATATAATAGTTTTTGAGATAGATGATAAAATAGTGTCTTCTTGTGTTTGTGTAATCATTCCAAACCTTACAAGAGGGGTAAGACCATATGCGTTTATTGAAAATGTTGTGACACATTCAGATTATAGAGGACACGGTTATGCTACGGAATGCTTGGAATATGCAAAGTACATAGCGGAGCAGAATAACTGCTATAAGATGATGCTTCTGACAGGATCAAAAAAGGAAAGTACATTAAGATTTTATGAGAATGCAGGATATAATAGTTCTGATAAAACTGCTTTTATCCAGTGGCTTGAATAATAACAGTTAAAGAACACTATGAGATAGTTGGAACAATTTTACGAGAGAAATATTTCCAGAAAGAGATATTAAGGTGAATTATGGGATTATTTGATAAATTAAAAAGAGAAAAAAATAATTTGACGATTGGTGCGATCATAGGCAAAGAGTATGAGCAGCAGTATTTTGATGAGTGTAAATATATTTGGAAAAAATTATGTTCCGCAAGCTGGACAAGCACATAATCTGCAGGGAGAATTATTAAGAGAAATAGAAAAGATCCGATGTGAAGCCCAGGACAATGGAAATATTAACTGGGATGATGACTATTCCTATTTTTGTGATTTTATCAGTGGAAAATTAACGGAACAACCTATTTTTTCAGAAGTCGAGAAACAAGAAATTAATTTAATAATGGCTTACATAAAAGAATGTGGAACATACGCCCAAAAATTCTACAGCGAAAAAAAAACAGAGAACAATGTGGATATGGAGAAGATTGCATATGTGAATGATAATTTGTACGATAGGATCTGCGATAAAATAGGACGCCTACATAAAGAAAATGGGGAGCCGATGCCATACGAGAAAAATGACGATATTGTGAGATGATTTCAAAAAGAGTGTTGGAGAAAAAGCTTTTATGAAAAGCTTGGCTTTGAGGCAAATACGGAGGTAATGTTATTATGATCTTGTGCTTTTCCGGAACTGGTAATAGTCGTTATATAGCAAAGAAAATTGCAGATGAATTGCAGGACGAGATTGTAGATATGAATGCAAAAATCAAGGCAACAGATTATTCGCCAATGAAAACAGGCAGAAATATAATCGTAGTGGTTCCAACTTATGCGTGGCGTATTCCACAAATTGTATCGGAGTGGCTTTGTAAAACGGAACTGCTTTCTGCAGAACGCATTTGGTTCGTGATGGACTGTGGAGGCGAGATTGGGAATGCAGCGAAATATAATCGGCGCCTTGCGGAGCAAAAACATTTATGGTATATGGGTACAGCTCAGGTTATTATGCCGGAAAATTATATTGCTATGTTTGGTGCACCGAAAGCAGAAGAAGCAAGAAAGATTGTTAGAAATGCGGAACCTGCTATTATGGATATAATTGCGCACATTAAGGCAGAGCAGCCGTTCGCTGTACCAAGAAACAATCTTTATGACCGGTTAATGAGTGGTCCGGTAAATCCGATTTTTTATCATTTCTTTGTGAAATCTGATGCATTTCGTACGGATGCTACCTGTGTCGGTTGTGGTCAATGTGTTAAGAACTGTCCATTGAACAACATTACGCTTAAGGACAGAAAGCCTGTATGGGGAAAGCAATGCACTCATTGTATGGCTTGTATTTGTTATTGCCCTACAGAAGCTATTGAGTATGGAAAAAAGAGTGTTGGAAAACCGCGTTATCATTTCGAACAATTAGAGAGCAGATGATTTATAAATCTCTGTACGGAAATTAGAAATTGATAATTTGAAAAATTTCCAGTTTGAAGGAGCGACAGTATATGAAGTATTTATACTTGCATGGATTAGGACAAAAACCAGACAGTTGGAACAGAGTAATAAAGGAAACGAAAGTGTCGGAAAGTAGTGTCAATTTGAGTTTGGCAGGGATGCTAAAGGGAAAAGCTGTTACATATAAGGAATTATATTCAGCATTCTCAGGAGAATGCGACAGGGAGAACGAAGAAATTGTCTTATGCGGGCTTTCTCTAGGCGCTGTTTTGGCACTTAATTATGCGATAGACCACCCAGATAAAGTAAAGGCGCTCGTATTAATTGCAGCACAATATAAAATGCCAAAAAACTTATTGAAAGTTCAGAATATATTGTTTCATCTTATGCCGAATTCGGCATTCAGTAAAATGGGTTTCAAAAAAGCGGATGTTATCAGCCTGTGCGGGACGATGGCTGAATTGGATTTCAGTGACTCACTGCATAAGGTGTCTTGCCCAGTATTGCTCATTTGTGGAGAGAAGGACACTGCAAACAAAAAAACTTCAAAAGAACTTTGCCAATATTTGAACAACGCCTGTTTCCATGAACTTGTGAAAACAGGTCATGAAGCAAACATAGAAGCTCCGGAAGAGTTGGCGATCGTGTTGCAGAAATTTTATGATAATTTGCAAATCAGTGACAAATCTTTACGATATAGAAGAAATAAATGAGACCTTATGGAGGATAGAAAATGGTTAAACCTATTGTAAAAGATATTCTTTTTCTGGGGCAGAAATCCGTTCTGGCAACACCACTTGATATGAATGTGGTAAATGATCTTTGGGATACATTAGCTGCGAATCGTGAGCGCTGTGTCGGAATGGCAGCAAATATGATCGGGTATAAGAAAAATATGATTATTGTAAGTGCCGGACCTGTAGATATGATTATGATCAATCCGGTGATCTGTTCAAAGAGCGGACGTTACGAAACAGAAGAAGGCTGTCTGTCATTAGAGGGAAAACGAAAAACAACAAGGTATAAGAAGATAGAGGTAGAGTTTCAGGATGCTGGTTTCGTAAAACGAAAGATGGCATTTGAAGGATTTGTGGCACAGATTATTCAGCATGAGGTAGATCACTGTAATGGGGTAGTGATTTAATATATGTGCCACAAATCTTGAAAATTTTTAAATTTGTGGCATAATAATAGTGATCTTTTTTAGGAGTAAATGTGTATGTATATTAAACGTGAAAGATATTTACAAAAAATTCGTCCATATTATAATGTTGATCTGATAAAAGTTTTAACTGGTGTAAGACGTTGTGGAAAATCTATTCTGCTTGAACAGATTGAAGAAGAGTTTGTTTCAAATGGTTTTGATAAGACACATATTATAAGGATTAATTTTGAAGATTTACAGTTTGAAAAAATTCGTACAGCTGAAAAGCTGAATAGTTATATAACAAAACAAATCAAAGATATGGATAAATATCTGATATTTCTTGATGAAATTCAGCATGTGAGAAGTTTTGAAAAAGTATTGGCTTCTCTGAGAGCTACAATTAATTGTGATATTTTCATTACAGGCAGTAATTCCAAACTGTTGTCAGGCAAGATGGCAACACTTTTGGTGGGGCGATGTATTGAATTTAGGATAATGCCGTTTTCTTTTGCTGAAAGTTATGAATATATTAAAGTAATAGGAAAAAATCAGCCCCCTGATGAATTTATTATTGATTATATCAATTGGGGTGGATTTCCATTGAGATTTTCATTTTCCAAAGAAAGCGATATTAAAAGATATTTGGAACAAACATATTTGGGCATCCTTGATAGAGATATAATAACTGATAAATCAAAAATAAATAGACAGAATTTTGAAAAGATAGCAGGGTATATTATGGCAAATGCTGGAAAAGAATTTTCCAGTAAAAATATACAAAGCTATTTCGAGAATCAAAATGAAGAAGGTCTCGACCGTAAAACAATATACAGATATCTTGACAAGATGGACAAAGCATGCCTCATAGATCGGGTGAAAAGATTCAATATTGTTGGAAAGCAAGCAATGTCATATATTGAAAAACAGTATGCTGTTGATACGGGTTTTCGTATGATAAATACGAATTTGGTAAATTTTGAAGATACATTTTTCTTAGAAAATATCATTTATAATGAACTGGTTTCAAGGGATTATGAGGTGTTTACAGGAAAAACATATAAGGGTGAAATAGATTTTGTTGCAATTTATGGTCGTAAAAAATGTTTCATACAAGTAGCATATTATCTTGGAAGCAGGGAAACGATTGAACGGGAGTTTGGAGCATTTAAGCCTATAAGCGATGCGTCACCTAAATATGTATTTTCATTAGATAGATTCGATTATTCCAGAGATGGTATTTCACATATAAATATTGTTGATTTTCTATTAGGAAAAGTAAATATTAATTTAAGTTAGTGCCACAAATCAATAAAAAAAATTAAATTGTGGCACTAAAATAAAAAGCTATTATCAATTATTGTCAAAGTAATTTTTGCCTTTTACTTGACATAAGTAGAGGTAGATCACTGTAATGGGGTAGTGATATAACAGGAGATAAACATGGAAAAAGAATCAGGCAAATGGATCATGTATGGTGTAGCCTGGGATGATCCGGAATGTATTCACACAATAGATGAGGCAATAGAGTATATAAATGAGATTGGCTTCCTGCCGCTTTTTAGAAACGATATACCGGGATTTTCGCTGGAAGAGCGAACCGTGCCGGAGTACTGGTGGTGTGAGAATGTTGACAGAGATCCATGGATGTGGCGGGCGGTTATCGCCAGAAGACATGATATCGTATATGGCAAGTTTTTTAATAAAAAGGCAGGTTTTATATCGAGAAAATGGCTTCCGGTATTTGCTAATTACCGGCGGGATGGATATGATTTTGAAGCACTGTATGAAGATGGAAAAGCTCCGAATAAGAATAAAAAGATCATGGATCATTTCATGGAAGAACATGTGGATGCAGAACTGTATTCCAACGAACTGAAGAAAATGGCAGGATATGGAAAAGACGGCGAAAAGGGATTTGATGGAGCTGTCACAAATCTTATGATGCAGATGTACCTTTGTAATTGCGACTTCAGAAAACGTGTAAATAAAAAAGGACTGGAGTATGGCTGGGATGTAGCGGTTTACTCGTCCTTGGAACATATCTATGGGTATGATTATGTAACATCCTGTTACAAGGATGATCCGCAGGAGTCCTGGAATATGATCATCCGGCATATGCATGATATTTATCCGATCGCAACAGATATGCAGATAAAAAAGCTTTTGAAATAGATTCAAGGTTAATAATCTGATGATATTTCAGTAAATAGCCTGATGAATTTTCTTGCTTGACAAATCATCTTTTTGTGCTATACTTCATACCAACAGAATAGTAAAAAATAAGTACGCAAGGGTGTGTTACATCGGTTGCGTACTTTTTTTGTTTTATGAAATACAAGGGAGGTGAAACTGGTGAAGACCCTTGAAACAAATGACTGGCTGGTCATGAACAGTATCATATACAAGATCTACACAATCGGTGATTTTGATGCCATGCGGACACAGTTTCTGGAACAGATCAAGACCGTCATAGATTTTGACAGTGCAGATTTTTATCTGGCATCATCAAATGAAAAAGAAAATCTGGAACGTCCGGTATTCCTCAACTGTGATGAAGACTTGTCAGATATTTATGAGAATATGGATTACAGCCGTGGTATTATGTTCAGCGGCAGGAGTATGGTATATCGGGAAACTGATATTATATCGGATGAGAAAAGAGTTCAAACTGAATATTATCAAAGAGTATATAAGCCAAATAACTGGCATTACGCGTTACAAATGATATTTGGAAGGAACAAACATTTTCTGGGCGTGGTGACATTATATAGGACGATTGGTAAAGAGGACTTTACATATGAAGATGTATTCCTGATGGATATGCTTAAGGATCATATGGCATACCGGTTGTCACAGGACAGAAACAATCAGATGACCAGTCAGGAGAAACTGACGCTGACACAGGCAGTAAAGACCTATGATCTGACGAAGCGGGAGCAGACCATATTGCAGCTTTTGCTGCAGGGAATGGAGAATACGGAGATCTGTGACCGTTTATCCATAACGGTAAATACACTAAAGAAGCATATTTTAAATATTTACAGGAAACTGGGAATCCGAAACCGTGTTCAGATGTTTAAACTGATTAAAGAAAAAGAGTAGTTAATACCATAAAAGTAGTAAAAAAATGGTAATCCTGTTCTATTGAAGAATTAATTTGAAAGTAGTATATTTTCGTTAACAAGCAAAGAAGCTGTTCAGAGATGAACGGCTCTTTTTTGTTATATTAGTTGTATGTTGCAGATTGGAGGAAGAAAGAATGAAAGAAATCATATTAATAATCAGACCGGAAAAGCTGGAAGTATTAAAAAGCATATTGGATGAGAAGAATTGTGGTGGTATGACGATCTCAACCGTTATGGGATGCGGAACACAGAAAGGAACTGTTGAGGGCGTAAATGAGATTAAAGGCTTTAAAACTACGATCAACCTTCTTCCAAAAGTAAGAGTTGAAGTAGTAGTTGAAGATTCCAAGGTAGAACAGATTATTCTGGATGTCAGAGAAAAGGTAGCTACCGGACATGTCGGAGATGGTAAGATCTTCATTCGAAATATCGAAGAGGCTATACGAATCCGTACCGGTGAACGAGGAGAAAAAGCATTATAGAGAAATTTGAAAAAGAGGTGATATGATTTGGCAAATGTTATAGTTGATATCAAAGACGTAAATAAAATATACGGAACAAATCATGTTGTAAAAGATCTGAATCTGCAGGTAGAGGAAGGCGAGTTCCTGACATTGCTTGGATCATCCGGATGCGGCAAGACGACAACGCTTCGTATGATCGCAGGATTTGAAGAACCGACGACAGGCTCCATTCAGGTAGAAGGGAAGCCGATTGAAGATAAAGAGCCATTTGAGAGAAATGTAAACACTGTCTTTCAGAGTTACGCTTTATTTCCACATAAGACCATATATGACAACGTAGCATATGGTCTTAAGATGAAAAAGGTTCCAAAGAAAGAGATCAAAGAACGGGTAACGGAGATGTTAGAGATGGTTCAGTTATCCGGATTTGAGAAGCGGTATCCAAGTCAGTTGTCCGGTGGACAGAAGCAGCGAGTTGCGATTGCAAGAGCGTTGATCAATCGTCCGAAGGTTCTGCTGTTGGATGAGCCGCTTGGTGCATTGGATCTGAAGCTTAGAAAACAGATGCAGCTGGAACTGAAACGGCTGCAGAAGAAATTACATATCACATTTATCTATGTTACACATGATCAGGAAGAAGCGCTTACGATGAGCGATAGGATAGCCATTATGCATGATGGTGTCATGGATCAGATCGGATCACCGACAGACATCTATGAAAGACCGGCAACCAAGTTCGTAGCAACCTTCATCGGAGAGACAAATGTATTTGACGGAACGATCAAATTGATCGCAAACGGAAAAGCGGTTATTGGAATTGAAAATGGAGATGTAACAACCTCCGGCTCCGTGACCGAGACAGAGGAAAAGAACACCGGATTTTCAGTTGGTGAATTTGTAACCGTTTCTGTTCGACCGGAAAAGCTTCATTTTTCGGCAGAACCGGTAGAGGGCTTCAGCGTACCGGCACTGGTCAAGGATTATATTTATGTTGGCTCAGTCGTCAAGTGTCTGGCGGTTCTTCCAAATGGAAATGAAGTAAAGATGGAACGTCTGGCAGGCGAAGAACTTCCAAAATCCGGTGACAAAGTATTTATCTGCTGGAATCCGGAGGATGCGGTATTGATCCACAGTCTGGATAACAGCTTCTATCAGAGTATGGAAAATATAACACTGGCATAAGGAGGTGTTTGATATGAATAAAAAGAGATTCAGAGAAAAGACACTTCCGGCAACGATCATGGTAGGGCCGGTGACCTTATGGCTGATCCTGTTGGTAGCAGTTCCACTCATCTATATACTGGTCATGAGTTTTTGCAGTATTGATCAGTATTACAATGTAACATTTCAGTTCACATTCGATAATTACAAACATCTGGTGGACAGTTCTTATATTAAGATCTATGTTCAGTCACTTGTGATTGCATTGCTTACAACCGTGATCTGTATCGTGCTTGCATATCCGTTTACCTATATTATTGCAAGGACAAAGAGCAGATCAAAGAACCTGTTATATATGCTGGTTATTATTCCATTCTGGACGAATTCACTGATCCGTATCTATGGATGGAAGACATTCCTTGGTTCGGCCGGTTGGTTGAATACCGTGCTTATGAAGCTGCATCTGATATCAGAGCCATTGAACCTCTTATATAACCAGGGAACTACTGTATTTGGTATGGTGTACTGCCTGTTCCCATTTATGGTACTTCCGCTTTATACTGCGATCGGTAAGCTAGATCATACTTTATTGGAGGCTTCCTCTGATCTTGGAGCTAAGGGCTGGCGGACTTTCTTTGAAGTGATCCTGCCGCTGACAGCCAGCGGAATTTTCTCCGGCTGTATCATGGTATTTATCCCATGTCTTGGATATTTCTTTGTATCGAATATCTTAGGTGGTGGAAATGCAGATGTTATTGGTAACCTGATCGAGCGCCAGTTCAAGAGTGGAAATAACTGGCCTCTTGGTGCAGCCTTATCCATCATATTAATTGTTGTCACATTGATCCTCGTCAAACTGTACCAGAAGACAGGCGGCGATATGGATAGTCTGGGGGTGTAAACGATGAGCAGAAAAGCAAAAGTAAGAACAAAGAGTATTCTTTCAAAGATCTTTTGTTCTCTGATTTATATTGTATTGTTTATGCCGATTGCAGTTGTTGTAGTGAATTCCTTTAATGCAACGACATCAAAACCATATCTGACCTGGAAGGGGTTTACATTTGACTGGTATGTGAAATTGTTTGAAAATCAGTCGCTTCTTACATCCTTTGGCAATACGATGATCATAGCATTGGTCACAACTGTACTTTCAACGATTATAGGTACGCTCGGTGCGATCGGAATGTACAAATATAAATTCAAAGGAAAAGGGATCATAGACGGACTTTTATATATCCCGGTCGTTATTCCTGAGATTGTAATGGGTATATCCTTACTTACGGTATTCGCAAAGGTCTCGATCCCAAGAGGTATGCTTACATTGATCATTGCACATATCACCTTCTGTGTGCCATATGTTATCTTCAATGTCAGGGCAAGATTATCCGGCTATGATATTTCGATTGAAGAAGCAAGTATGGATCTGGGAGCTAACCGCATCCGTACATTCTGGGAGATCACACTTCCGGTTTTAAGACCCGGCATTACAGCCGGTGCATTACTGGCATTTACGTTATCGCTTGATGACGTTATCATAAGCTACTTTGTAAATGGTAATACGATGACTTATCCGTTACAGGTTATGGCAAGTATTAAGAGTGGAGTAGCACCTGATGTAAATGCATTATCAGCACTGATCTTAGCAGGCACGATCATCTTTGTTGTCCTGACTCAGGGCAATCTGTTTAAGAAGAAAAAACAGTAGCTGTATAGAATGAAACAGTAAACAATTTATAGAAGTAACCGAACAAGGTTCAAGAGTAGAAGGGAGACATAATTATGAAGAAAAACAGAAAAAGAGCAGTAAGTATTGCATTATCACTTGTTCTTGCAATGACAGCAGTAAATATCACAGGCTGTGGTAAGAAAGCAGACAGTACAAACGGAGAGTTAAACCTGTTCATCTGGACAGAGTATGTACCGGATGAAGTAATTAAGGATTTTGAAAAAGAATATGGAATTAAAGTAAATGTATCAACATTCTCATCCAATGAGGATATGCTTGCAAAGGTAAAATCAGAGGATGAAGGAACTTATGATATCGTACAGCCGAGTGACTATATGGTAGAATCCATGATCGCTCAGGGAATGCTTGAGAAGTTGGATCAGGATGCACTTACCAATCTGTCAAATATTGGTAGTCAGTATCTGGATCCTACATATGATCCGGGCAATGTCTACTCCGTTCCTTATCAGGGTGGTGTGGCAGCGATCGCAGTCAACACCGACAAGGTATCAACAGATATTAAGGGATACGCAGATCTCTTTGATCCTTCATTAAAAGGACAGATCGTAGCACTGGATGACTATAGAGCAGTTATCGGTATGACGGAGAGAAGCATGGGACTCAGCATGAATGAAACAGATACAGCAAAGCTTGCCGAGGTTGAAACGAAGCTTCTGACATTAAAGGATAATATCGCAGTATATGACAGTGACAGTCCAAAGTCATCTCTGATCAGCGGAGATTGTAATGTTGGTTACTGCTGGGCTGCTGAAGTAGCGCTTGCTATGGATGAGAACCCATCAATCAAGATTGTATTCCCTGAAGAGGGCGCATATAAATTCATTGATAACTGGGCAATCGCAAAGGGTGCCAAGAACTATGATAATGCAATGAAATTCATCAACTATATGTGTGATCCGGATGTTGCTACAAAGGTTATGGCGGAATACCCATATCTGAATGCGAATGCAACTGCAGTGGAGGCAAATGAAGATTACAGGAACAATGAAGCAAAGAATATACCGGCTGAGGTATTTGAAAAAGGTGAATTTGTTGGAAATCTTGATACAGATACATTGACTGTTTACAACGATATATGGAACAAATTAAAGCAGTAATACAAAACGGAAAAAGGCAGACAAAAAAGTTGATTAGGAGGAGTAAGATATATGGAACCAAAAAAGATGTATATTGATGGTGAGTGGGTAACAGGAAGTATGGAAAAGCCGTTTGACGTTATCAATCCGGCGACCGGAGAAGTGCTCGCGCAGGTCTATGAAAGCAGTGTAGAAGATGCCAGACGTGCGATCGCTGCGGCAAAGAAATCATTTTACCAGACAAGAGAGTGGCGTGATATGGATTCCCAGACCAGAAGTGATATGATTCTAAAGATCGCAGATCTGATCGACAAATATGCCGATGAACTGGCAATGCTGGATACTCTGGATAATGGTAAGCCGCTTCGTGAAGCAGAAGGAGATATCAGTGATGGTATTCATTGCTTCCGTTATTACGCAGGTCTTTGCAAGACTCCGCATGGTGGTGTATATGAGGTAAATGATGGATTTGGCAAGATGCATTCATATGAGACCAGAGAGCCGGTCGGTGTCTGTGCGCAGATCACTCCATGGAATTATCCGTTTTTGATGTCTGTCTGGAAGCTGGCGCCTGCACTTGCAGCAGGAAACAGTATCGTGTTTAAACCAAGTCCAAAGGCTCCGCTTTCAACAATCCGGTTATTCGAGATCTTTGAAGAAGCAGGACTTCCGAAGGGCTGCGTCAATCTGTTACAGGGTGATGCTGAGGTCGGAACGGAAATGGGCGAGAATACCGATGTTGATATGATCACATTTACAGGAAGTACCAGAGTCGGTCAGAGCCTGATGAAAGCAGCCGCTACAAATGTGAAGAAGATCGGACTGGAGCTTGGTGGTAAATCACCAAATGTCATTTTCACAGATGCAGATCTGGATGGCGCTGTAGAGTGGGCAATGATCGGTATTTTCTTCAATCAGGGCGAGGTATGCGCCGCAGGATCCAGAATCATCATAGAAGAAAGCATCCATGATGAATTTGTTGCCAGATTAAAGAAAAAGGCGGAAGCCATGACGATCGGCAATCCGGTGAACAATCCGGATATCGGACCAGTCATTACGGAAAAGGATATGGAGAAAGTTCTGTCTTACATAAAGAGTGGTATCGAGGAAGGCGCAACACTTGTAACAGGTGGTGAGCGCTATACAGAAGGAGAATGTGCAAAGGGCTACTTTGTACGTCCAACGATCTTTGATAATTGTACTTCGGATATGAAGATCGTCCGTGAGGAGATCTTTGGTCCGGTTGTCAGTATCCAGACCTTTAAGACAGAGGAAGAAGCGATTGCGATGGCCAATGATACCGTATATGGTCTTGCCGGAGCTGTATTTACTTCCGATATAACCAGAGCACATCGTGTGATCAGTGAGCTTCGCGCAGGTATCACATGGATCAACTGCTACAACCCAACCTTTAATGAAGCACCTTGGGGCGGCTATAAGATGAGCGGTATCGGCAGAGAGCTTGGCGTTCATGGTATCGAGGAATATCAGGAGGTTAAGCAGATCAATATCAATTTGAACCCGGGTATTGTAGGCTGGTATGAACACTAGATAAAACAGACCGTTCACTTTCTGAAAAATGAAGGTGGGCGGTTTTTTATTGCTTTTTAATGCGTTTCAAATACCGACTGATTTGGCGAATAACAGAAATAGGGTAGAAAATGATACTTCGATAGAGGTATGACGATGGAATTACAAGTCAGTTATATGAGCTAAATATACTTATATTTAATTATATATAATAGATAAATGGTAGATAAATGGTATAAATTAGTAATTGAAAAAGAGCATGAGATACGATAATATACAGACATAGAAGCAAAGGAGCTTGTGAACAGGTCACAGGCTCCTTTTTTTCAGTTTAATGGCCGTAAAATTTATACTTCAATCAATGATTGTAAATGTTCATGGAAAGGTTGTGTTAGGTAACATACAGGATCAGACAGACACATTATAACACGAATATATTTTAAGGAGGATTTTAATATGAGTTATGAACAGGTAAGTAAGGATTTGGAAAAGGTAATTGGTTATATCCATTCAGATGAATTAACAGATGATGAAAAGAAATTAATGACAGAACAGACATTAGATTATTTTGATAATTATGTAAGCCCGGGCTGGTTAAAATACAGAAAGTCAGTATCTACCAACTCAGCAGTGCTTGAGTGGAAAGATCATGACGGCGTATGTGATGGTTTATATGGTGAAGAATTCATTGACTGTCTTGGTGGTTTCGGTATTTATACATGTGGTCATAGAAATCCGGAGATCCTTGATACCGTAAAGGCACAGCTTGATCATCAGGCGCTTCATTCACAGGAGCTGTTGGATCCGCTTCGTGGATATCTTGCAAAGGCAGTTGCAGATATCACACCGGGTGATCTTCAGTATTGTTTCTTTACAAATGGTGGTGCAGAGGCAGTCGAAATGGCATTGAAGCTTGCCAGAATCGCAACAGGCGGAAGATGGTATATCTCAACCGTTGGTGCATTCCATGGTAAATCAATGGGTGCAATCTCAATGGGTGGTAAGAATACATACAGAGTTCCATATACACCTATGGTACAGCAGGTACAGCATGTAGAATATGGTAATGCAGAGGATGCAAGAAAGGCAATCCGTAACCTGATCGCTGTTGGTGAAAAGGTTGCAGCCATGATCGTTGAACCAATTCAGGGCGAGGCTGGTGTTATCGTTCCACCGGAAGGATATCTGACAGAGTTAAGACAGATCTGTGATGAGTATGGTGTAGCGTTGATCTTTGATGAGATCCAGACAGGTATGGGTCGTACCGGTACAATGTGGAGATGCGAAGCAGAAGGCGTAACACCGGATATCATGACATTCGGTAAAGCATTTGGTGGTGGTATCATGCCAATCACAGGTATTATCTGTAAGCCATCCATGTGGGTACAGCAGTTGATCGACAACCCATGGTTACTTGGTTCTCCTACATTTGGTGGTAACCCTGTATGTTGTTCGGCAGCGATCGCAACGATCAAATACATGATTGATAATGATATTCCAGGACAGTGTGCAAGCAAAGGTAAGATCTTAAAGGCAGGACTTGAAAGTCTGAAGGCAAAATATCCTGAGATCATCGATGATGTCAGAGGCGTAGGTCTGATGCTTGCTGTTGAGTTTGTTACATCTGATATCGGTTACAGCATCGCAAAGGGCTTGTTCTCAAGAGGTGTTATGACAGCCGGAACACTTGTAAACTCCAAGTGTATCCGTTTCGAGCCGACAGCGGTTATTACTGAGGAACAGATCGCAGCCGTTATCGAGCGTATGGATGCAGCACTTGCTGATACAAAGAAAGAATATAATCTGTAAATTCATCGGTATATCGTGATGGAAAATCATCTGACCATAGTATAGGCAATGATTTTTCGGATGAATAGAATGGGCAAAGTACATATAAGACTACCGTTTATTCGGATACAGATTTGATCGTCAGTTGAAACTGTTATGATCAGACTGCCGGATGGACGGTAGTTTTGTTTTATAGAAATATTTATCCTGTAAAGCAATTTTGTTCTGGGGGTAAAAGAGTCGAAGCGGCTCTTTGTATTTATACATAAATAGGGTATAATAAAGCTATTCATTCTATATGGGGAGGTATATACAGATGAGAAAATTAAAGATCACATTTAACGCGCCGGTGACGCTGGGCTTTGTATTTATTTGTTTTGTTGTAACTCTGCTTGGGGTTCTGACCGGTGGCGGAAGTACCCGGTTATTATTTATGACGTATCATTCATCGCTTACAAATCCACTCACATATCTGCGATTCTTTACACATGTATTCGGGCATGCAGGATGGAGTCATTTTATCGGAAATGCCTCCTATCTGTTATTGCTTGGACCGATGTTAGAAGAAAAATATGGTTCGAAAGAAATGTTGGAAGTGATCGGTGTAACAGCACTTGCGACCGGTATTGTGAATTACATCTTTTTCTGGAATGTAGCACTTTGTGGAGCGAGTGGTGTCGTATTTGCATTTATCGTGCTGGCGTCCTTTACCGGATTCCGAGCAGGCGAAATTCCGTTATCCTTTATTCTGGTTGCGATCATCTTTATCGGACAGCAGGTATATGAAGGTATCGCAGTACAGGACAATATCTCGAATATGGCACATATCGTTGGCGGTATTGTGGGTGCAGTTGTCGGATATAATCTGAACCGGAAATAAACGGTGTGATATTTGCAAGGGAGGACTTCTCAAATGAATCGAACATGTGAAATACATGACACCATATTGCAGGATGATCTGAAATTGAGAGAAAGACCGCTTAAGGTTCTGGCGGCTGTTGATTCTTTTAAGGGCAGTATGACATCTGTTCAGGCAGGCATGGCAGTTAAAAAAGGTCTGGAGAAAAATTATAAGAATCGTGAGATCGAAGTGGTTCCGGTTGCAGATGGCGGAGAGGGAACCATGGATGCGATCGCCTATGGAAAATCGAACATGAAACGTCATACAGTTAATGTAACAGGACCGCTTGGACAGGTCGTAAAGGCTTCTTATATCAGTTATGATGAAGCAGGAGAAAAAGTAGCATTGATCGAGATGGCAGAGGCAGCAGGACTTCCGCTTGTACCGGAGTCTGCCAGAAATCCGCTGCATACAACTACATATGGAGTAGGCGAGATGATAAAGGATGCCATGCTGCATGGATGCCGGAGCTTTATTATAGGGATTGGCGGAAGTGCAACAAATGATGCCGGGATCGGAATGCTGCAGGCACTTGGATGCCATTTCCTTGACGAACATGGGAATGAAGTTTGCTTTGGAGCAGAAGGACTTTCCAAAGTATGCGGGATTCACATAGAAGATATGTTACCGGAGCTTTCAGTATGTTCATTTCAGATTGCCTGTGACGTTACAAATCCGCTGGTTGGAGAGAATGGATGCAGCCATATCTTTGCACCGCAAAAGGGAGCAGATGCTCAGATGGTAGAGAACATGGAGAAATCCATGGTGCGTTATGCAGATCTGGTAGAACAGCAGAACTGGTCAGGCTGTAAGCAGGATAAAGTGCAAAAGAATACAGACCCGGAGAAGTGTCAGATGGACAGCATAATAAATCGTATGACACCGGGAGCAGGTGCAGCAGGCGGTCTTGGATATGCATTTCTAATGTTCCTGCATGCAAGATTACGACCGGGAATTGATATAGTATTTGATGAGATCCATTTAAAAGAAAAAATAAAAAATGTCGATCTGGTTATTACCGGAGAGGGCAGGATGGATGCGCAGACGTTAATGGGAAAAACCCCGGCAGGCGTAGCAAAACTTGCAAAAGCACAGAAGAAAAAAGTGGTTGCATTTGCAGGCTGCTTCGGGGAAGGCATCGAACAATGTATGGAGAGCGGCTTGTTTGATGCATGTTATTCCATAACCGACGGACTTTCCGAAGAGGAACGAGGGAGAGCCATGCAGACAGAATGTGCCATGCAGAATATGGAACGAGCTGTGGAGGAGAAACTATAGCAAATAAGAAAGCCTGAATAGAGCAGTAAACTCTATTTAGGCTTTTTATGTAAGAACATTTAAAAGTCATATGACACTGTTAAGATAGGCGCAAGGAGGTAAGAAATATGACATATCAGATACTGATGATTGAAGATGATGAACAGATCTGCGAAGTAGTGAAAGATTATTTTACCAGAGAAAGCGAAAATGAGATTGTAGTACGGACGGCACAGAACGGACAGGATGGGCTGGATTTATTTGAGACGGAACGGGTGGATCTTGTATTGTTAGACATCATGCTTCCGGGAATGGATGGCTTTGCAATCTGCCGGGAGATGCGCAGGACGAGCATGGTTCCGATCCTGTTTTTAACAGCCAGAAGTTCCGAACGGGATATCCTGCTTGGCTATGATCTCGGCTGTGACGATTATATCATCAAACCATTTTCTCTTGTGACCTTATATGCGAAATGCAAGGCACTGATCAGACGGTCAAAGGATCTTAGCAGAACCGGAGAGCTGGTCTGTGGCAGGATACATATGAAGCCATCGGAGTATAGGGTTCTTGTGGATTCTCAGGAAATAGAACTTGCGCCAAAAGAGTTTGCATTGTTGCGGATGTTGCTTGAGAACAAAAATAAGACTGTGGCAAGAGAACGGCTGCTGATCGGTGTATGGGGTTATGATTATGAAGGCAGTGATCGTTGTGTGGATAATCACATTCGAAAGATTCGAAAACATCTTGGAAGTGCAGGAAAGCAGATTAAAACAGTGATAGGAAATGGATATCAGATACGGGGTGACGACGATGAAAAAGAACAAAAAGAATGATAAAAAAAGAAATGCATTATTGTCGGAGCGGCAGAAAAGAAAAAGACAAAAGATAAAAAGAAAATGGATATGGATTTCATCTGGCATTATAGCAGTCAGCATAATATTGTATCTGCTGGTGATCGGTTATTACAGAAATCAGGTCAATCTGGAATTAAAAGAATATTTTCAGGTATCAACAAATAGTGTCAGTGCAAGTTTGGCTGAATGTCAGGAAGATATTGCAGGTATGACAGATATAGAGGAAGTCCGTAATAGAATACAGGAGATCTTTGCGGAGGAAAATACACCATATTTTTTGACAGCAGTTTACAGGCGGCATTTGGAAAGCTCAGATGCAGTAGACAATATAGAAGAAAAAGACGATGTAAATGCTGCAGATGAAAATCAAGAAACAGAAACTACGAAGCATACAGACGAAAATGATACAGAAAAATTAGAACAACAGGTACAGGATATAGAGGATGATATGGAGCAGATGCAGTCCGAAGTACAGATGTATTCACCGATTATGCCTTCTTTCCGGCAGGTGGTTCAAAATGCTGATGCAGGGGAATTTGCATGGAGTCTTCATGGCAGAGTAGATGATGCCAATCAGTATAGTAAGACGAGCAGGTATTTGCTGGCTAAGATGGAGACTTATGGAGCACATCCCGCAGATATAACAGAGAGTATAAGTGGTTGTTTGGGTGGAAACTATTATTTTAAAAGCCAGTATGTTGTTTTTGACAATGATATATATTATATCGTATCCGCTATGTATGCAGATCCATTTGGCTGGCATACAGAAGGTATCTGGTTATTTTATGGAGGGCTTGCAGTTGTATTTCTCATTATAATTGCAACGATCTTGACTGCGTTTATATCCTGTAGACGGACATTTTCACAGATGGAAGATGCAGAGAGAAAAGAAACGGTTATTACAGCACTTGCACATGATGTAAAAAGTCCATTGATGGCAATTTCCGGGTATGCAGAGAATCTGAAACAGTTAAACCAGACAGGAGAGTGCCGGCATTACATAGATGTTATTTTGGAAAATACATCTTACATGAATGAACTTTTATGTCAGTTAAGCGAGTATATCAAGCTTGGTAAAATGGAAGCGTTACAGACAGAGTCTGTAAGCATCGAACAGATATGGGAGCCGTTACAGGAACGGTATCAGAATCTTCTGGATGAAAAAGGTCTGGAGGTAAGAATGTCAGGAAACTGTACGGTAAAAGGTGATCCGCTGATGCTTTCCCATATGTTAGAGAATCTGTTTGTAAATGCAATTAAGTATTCACTGAAAGGAAGTGTGATCCGGCTGGTATTAAAGGAAGATCATCTGATCCTTAGCAATCCGATGGAACAGCCGATTACAACCGATCCGGAGGAGTTATGGAAGCCATTTGTAAAGGGAGACGAAGCAAGAACCGGCAGAAACGGAAGCGGAATCGGATTGAGCATCGTGCAGGAGATCATGCAGATATTTGGCTACCACGGAAGTTTAAAAACAGAAGACGGTGAATTTGAAATAATGATTTATTTTTAAATAGAGAGTAGAAATTTTAAATAGTAGATTGACAGTGGTCTTACTATTATGTAACAAGCCTATCCACTCTGTGTAACTTCGAACTAACCTCGATTAAGTCGAGCTAAGGTCTCAGTTACGAATGTCGGTACTTGGGCAGCGTATTTTGCTGCCTTATGTACCGCTACATGAGGATAGAATGAGAATGTCTTGTGTAATAATAGGTAAGACCACTGTCAATCTGTTTTGTATAGTTTGCAGTTAGAATACGCCAGAATCGCATTGCAAACACATGGAAAATAGGCTATATTTATGGGTGGTACTGTTAGTTCCATGTAACAGGAAGTAAGAGGAAATTTGTATGAATGAAAACGAGATTTCAGAGATGATCGAGCTTGCGATGCAGGCAAGAACAAAGGCATATGCGCCATATTCGAATTTTCAGGTGGGAGCCTGTGTAAAGATGGAGAATGGAAGTTATTATACAGGATGCAACATAGAGAATGCTTCCTATGGGGCAACAAACTGTGCGGAACGGACGGCTGTTTTTAAGGCAGTCAGTGAAGGGTGCAGAAAGCTGTCTGCGATCGCGATCGTTGGCGGACTAAAGAACGGAGAATGTGACTATACTTATCCATGTGGGATATGCAGACAGGTCATTGCCGAATTTGCCGAACAAGGCTGCGTGATCGTTGTAGCAAAGAACAAACAGGAATATAGGATGTATTCGGTAGAAGAGCTGCTTCCGGAGACATTTCATTTGAATAAAGAAGAATAAAGGAGACATCAGATTGAGAGACTTAAAAGAATTAACAGGGTATGACATCATAACAGAAGAAAAGATCCCTGAAGTAAATGGAACAGGTTATATCTTAAGCCACAAGAAGACAAAGGCCAGAGTGCTTGTAATTGCTAATGATGATGAGAACAAGGTGTTTAATATCGGATTCCGGACACCGCCGTATGATGATTCCGGTATTCCGCATATTCTGGAACATTCGGTATTATGCGGTTCCAGAAAATATCCGGTAAAAGACCCGTTTGTAGAACTGGCAAAGGGTTCATTAAATACGTTTTTAAATGCAATGACATATTCTGATAAGACGGTATATCCGATTGCAAGCTGTAACGAAAAGGATTTTGAAAATCTTATGGATGTCTATCTGGATGCGGTATTCTATCCGAATATTTATGAACATACAGAGATCATGCGTCAGGAAGGCTGGCATTATGAACTTGAAACTGTAGAAGGGGAACTGATCTATAATGGTGTTGTGTTTAATGAGATGAAGGGTGCATTTTCATCTCCGGAACAGCAGATGTATTCAAAGATTGAAAAACTTCTTCTTGCTGACACACCATACAAGAATGAATCCGGTGGTGATCCTGCAGCGATTCCAACATTAAGTCAGGAACGTTTTCTTGATTTTCACAGAAAGTATTATCATCCGTCAAACAGTTATATTTATCTGTATGGTGATCTTGATATGTATAAGGAATTGGACTATATCGATAAGGAGTATCTCTCGAGCTTTGATTATAGAGAGATTGATTCTACGATCGCTGTGCAGACAGCCTATGAACAGATGAAGGATGAGAGCTGCTTTTATTCAATCGCAGAAAATGAGAGCGAAGAAAATCAGACATTTTTAACCTATAATATGGTAGTTGGCAGCAGCCTTGATAAGAAGCAGTCCGTTGCCATGAATATACTGGAATACGCAATTATGGACGCTCCGGGCGCACCTTTGAAGAAAGCATTAGTAGATGCAGGGATCGGAGAGGATGTCTTTGCTTCCTTTGATGATGGGATCCGGCAGACAATCTTTTCAATCGTAGCAAGAAATGCAAATATGTCCGATAAGGAACGTTTTGTGTCAGTGATCAGGGATACACTGACTGATCTTTCCGGGCATGGAGAAGAAGGAAAGGCGATCGATCGGACTTCGATCGAGGCTGCGATCAATAATTTTGAGTTCAAACATAAGGAAGCAAACTTCGGCAGATTTCCGAAGGGGCTTATGATGGGTCTGGATGCATTTAATACATGGCTGTATGATGATGCATCTGCACTTGAAATGTTTAAGTTAAATGAAGTATATGATGAATTGAAAGAAAGTCTGAAAACCGGATATTTTGAAGAACTGATCTGGGAAAAGCTGGTTCAGAATACCTTTGGTATGATTTTTGTTATGAAGCCGAAGAAGGGGCTTGATAAGGAGAATGATGCAGCAGAGAAGCAGAAGCTTGCGGACTATAAGGCCTCTCTTACGGAAAATGAGCTTGAACAGGTTGTATCAGATACAAAGGAATTAAAATTATATCAGGAGACACCATCTCCGGCAGAGGATATGGAGAAGGTTCCGTTGCTTAATATTTCTGATATCAGAAAAGAGATCCATCCGTTAAAGAACCGTGAGGACAGCATTTATGGTATGCCATTAATAAGTCATGATATCTTTACTAACGGAATCGGTTATCTGGAGTTTATATTTGATATCAATGATCTGGATGCAGAGTTTGTTCCATATGCAGAGCTGCTCACTAACATTTTCAAATATGTGGATACAGAGCATTACACATATGGTGAACTGTCCAATCAGATCAATTTCCATACCGGTGGTATCGGATTTTCTACAGGAGCCATGTATAAGGATGGCGGGAAGGATCATCTTTCATTCTTCTCCGTTAAGACAAAGGCCATGTATGACAAGCTTGGAGAAGGTCTGAAGCTGATCGAGGAGATCCTGTTCACATCGAAGCTTTCGGATAAGAAGAGATTGAAAGAGATTATATCGGAAGAAAAGGCCGGACTTAAGACTGATCTGATATCTTCAGGGCATATCACATCTGCAACACGCGCGATGTCGTATGTCTCAGATGTGATGGCATTTAAGGATATGACAGAGGGAATCGGATATTATGATTTCTTACAGGAGCTGGATCAGGATTTTGAGCAGAATGCAGATGCGATCATTGAGAAGCTGCAGACAACGCTTGCCGAGATCCTCAGAAAAGGAGCGGTAACAATCTCTTATACAGGTGACAATGATATCAAGGAATTATTGGGCGCAGATATTGAAGCGTTTGCAAGAAAGTTGTCGACCAGACCTGCTTTTGCAGAAAAACGTGTGATGAAAAAAGCTGTTAAGAACGAAGCCTTTAAGACAGCAAGCCAGGTACAGTATGCGGCTCTCGCAGGAAATTATAAAGAAAAAGGATTTGAATATACCGGAGCACTGGAAGTCCTACAGGTGATCTTCTCCTATGGATATCTCTGGGAGAATATCCGTGTAAAGGGTGGGGCATATGGAGCTATGTGTTCATTTGCCAGATCAGGAATGGGGTATTTTACATCCTACAGAGATCCGAACCTGATGGAGACATATGATATCTATAAGAAGGCAGCAGACTATGTGGCAGGCTTTGATGCAAGCGACAGAGATATGACCAAATATCTGATCGGTGCGATCGCGAAGTTAGATTCTCCAATGACACCATCAGCAGAAGGAGCATTCAGCCAGACCTGTTACTTTGCAGGTATTACAGATGAGCAGCTTCAGAAAGAACGTGATCAGGTGCTTACTGCAAATGTAGAAACGATCCGTTCACTGGCACCTGTGATCCGGGCGATCACAGATGGCGGGGTTATCTGTGCAATCGGTGGGGAAGATAAGATCGAACAGAATCGGGCAAAGTTTAAAGAAGTAAAAGATCTATAGTTTTTACAGAAGTAACGAAAGAAGATAGAAGTATATAGATTTGTAAATAGTTCTCCGGCAGGTTACAGAATTCTGTGCCGAATGGAGAACATGAATACATACAGAGTATGGAAGGAGAAGTATGAACGATACATACAAATCAGGATTTGTTGCGATCATAGGAAGACCAAATGTAGGTAAATCCACACTGATGAATCAGTTGATCGGACAGAAGATCGCTATAACGAGCAGTAAGGCGCAGACAACAAGAAACCGTATTCAGACCGTGTATACCTCGGATGAAGGACAGATTGTTTTCCTCGATACACCTGGAATCAACAGGGCCAAGAACAAGCTTGGTGAATATATGTTAAAGGTGGCAGAGGGAACATTAAATGAAGTAGATGTCGTTATGTGGATCGTTGAAGCAACGACATTTATCGGAGCAGGAGAACGGTATATCATTGAACAGTTAGAACATGTTAAGACACCGATCATCATTGTGGTAAATAAGATCGATGCGGTAAGTGAAGAAGAAGTATTCAAGGCGATCTCGACCTATAAGGATGCCTGCAGTCATGCGGAGATCGTTCCGGTATCGGCATTAAAGGGAAAGAACAAAGATGAACTGATAAAGACGCTGTTCAAATACCTTCCATACGGACCACAGTTCTATGATGAAGACACGATCACCGATCAGCCGGAGCGACAGATCGTATCCGAACTGATCCGGGAGCAGGCTTTAAGACTTCTGGATAAAGAGATTCCACACGGAATCGCGGTTGTTATTGATTCGATGAAGGAACGTCCGAATGGACGACTTATGGATATAGATGCAACAATCATCTGTGAGCGGGATTCCCATAAGGGTATTATTATCGGAAAACAGGGCGCAATGCTGAAAAAGATCGGCAGCAATGCAAGGTATGGCATTGAACAGCTATTAGATACACATGTGAATCTGAAGCTTTGGGTAAAGGTGAAGAAGGATTGGCGGGATACCGATACCCTTCTTCGAAATTATGGTTATAAGATGGATGAATCATGAAGGATGAGATAGTATTAAACGGAATCGTGCTTTCCTCCGGTCTTCAGGGAGAATATGACAGACGGCTTGTTATACTGACCAGAGAGCAGGGGAAGATCACAGCATTTGCAAAGGGAGTCCGACGACCAAGCAGCCAGTTGATCTCAAAGACGCAGCTGTTTGTCATGGGAGCATTTACTGTATATCCGGGAAGAAATGCATATACACTTATCAACGTAGATGCAAAGGAATATTTTCATGAACTGACCTTTGATGTGAACAAATACTGTTACGGATCTTACTTTTGTGAGATGATGTCATATTTTACAAGAGAAGGTGACCGGTCGGCAGATTATCTGAATCTGCTGTTTGTCAGCCTGAATGCATTAAAAAAAGGACTGCTGCCGGTGAAACTGATCCGTTGTGTATATGAACTGAAGATCATGGATATCTTTGGACAGGGACTGCAGAGCTTTCATTGCCCGATCTGTGGAAGCGATAGGCTGACACGGATATTTGATCCCTTATCCGGTGGAATCCTGTGTGAGAACTGCCGGAGCAAGGCTAAGAAAAGTATCCATATATCAGAGGACGCCAGATATGTGCTTCAGTATATTAATGGAGCAATGCTTGGAAATCTGTATAATTTCACGGTTTCAGACAGCGTGCTGGAAGAACTTATGATGATCGCAAAGGAATTTCTAGCGGTATATGTAGACCGAAAATTCAATTCTGTAGAAATAATTGAATCCCTGTCTTGAAAAAAACAGGGAGAGAAGGTACAATAACGTACAAATATAAAGATGAAATATAAATGGAGGACATTATGGAAAAGACATTAGACAAGATCGTTGCTTTAGCAAAAAACAGAGGTTTTGTATATCCGGGTTCAGAGATTTATGGTGGACTTGCAAATACATGGGATTACGGTAACCTTGGTGTTGAGTTAAAGAACAATGTAAAAAAGGCTTGGTGGAAAAAGTTCATACAGGAGAATCCATATAATGTAGGCGTTGACTGTGCGATCCTGATGAACCCACAGACATGGGTAGCATCCGGACATCTTGGCGGTTTTGCAGATCCTTTGATGGACTGTAAAGAGTGCCATGAAAGATTTCGTGCAGATAAACTGATCGAAGACTACATGGCAGAGAATAACCTGGAGATCGAAGGTTCCGTTGATGGCTGGTCAAATGAAGAAATGGAGAGCTTTATCGAAGAAAAGAATATCTGCTGTCCTTCATGCGGAAAACATAATTTTACAGGTATCAGACAGTTCAACCTGATGTTCAAGACATTCCAGGGTGTAACAGAGGATGCAAAGAACACAGTATATTTAAGACCTGAGACAGCACAGGGTATCTTTGTAAACTTCAAGAATGTACAGAGAACATCCAGAAAGAAGATCCCGTTTGGTATCGGACAGATCGGTAAGTCATTCCGTAATGAGATCACACCGGGTAACTTTACGTTCCGTACCAGAGAGTTTGAGCAGATGGAGCTGGAATTCTTCTGTGAACCGGGAACAGACCTTGAATGGTTTGATTACTGGAGAAGCTTCTGTATCAACTGGCTAAAAGACCTTGGTATCAAGGATGAAGAGATGCGTGCCCGTGATCATTCACCGGAAGAGCTTTGCTTCTACAGCAAGGGAACAACAGATATCGAGTTCTTATTCCCATTTGGATGGGGTGAACTTTGGGGTATCGCAGACAGAACGGATTATGATCTGACTCAGCATCAGACTGTATCCGGCGAACCAATGGATTACTTTGATGATGAGAAGAAAGAGAAATACATTCCATATGTTATCGAACCATCACTTGGTGCTGATCGTGTAACACTTGCATTCCTTTGTGCTGCATATGATGAAGAAAATATCGGAACCGAGGAGAAGCCGGATGTAAGAACTGTATTACATTTCCATCCTGCACTTGCACCTGTTAAGATCGGTGTCCTTCCACTGAGCAAGAAACTCGGCGAGGGAGCAGAAAAGGTATATGCTGAATTATGCAAATACTACAACTGTGAATACGACGACAGAGGAAATATCGGTAAGCGTTACAGAAGACAGGATGAGATCGGAACTCCGTTCTGTGTAACTTATGATTTTGATTCAGAAGAAGATGGTGCTGTAACTGTCCGTGACAGAGATACCATGGAGCAGGAAAGAGTAAAGATCGAAGATCTGAAGGCATATTTTGAGAAGAAATTCGAATATTAATCAGACGAAATGAATCAATATCTCAGATAGAGTATCCGGTTGATCGAATCTGTAAAATAAAAGGGACATTTGTCGGAAAAGAACATTATCTGGCGGATGTCTCTTTCTTTTTGAAAAAGATTCCGGAACATGCGGTTAAAAAGAGAAAAAAATTGAAAAAAGTGGTTTAATATTATTAGGTCATATGATATAATCACGTCAGAGTGGTGGGAAAATTCTGCCCTAAAGCAGGCTTTTTTCAGCATATATTTAATTAGATACGTAGGAGGTAATAAACAAATGGCAAACAAGTGGGTTTATATGTTTAGCGAAGGCGACATGACCATGCGTAATCTTCTCGGTGGTAAGGGTGCAAACCTTGCAGAGATGACAACAATTGGTCTTCCAGTTCCACAGGGTTTCACAATCACAACAGAGGCTTGTACTCAGTACTATGAAGATGGTCGTAAGATCAACGACGAGATCATGGCACAGGCTATGGAAGGTGTTAAGAAGATGGAGGAGATCAACGGCAAGAAGTTCGGAGATCTTGAGAATCCATTATTAGTATCAGTTCGTTCAGGTGCTAGAGCATCTATGCCGGGTATGATGGATACAATCCTTAACCTTGGTTTAAATGACGAAGTTGTTGCTGCAATGATCGCACACAACCCAGATCCAGCATTCGAGCGTTTCGTATATGATTCTTACAGACGTTTCATTCAGATGTTCTCAGACGTTGTTATGGAAGTTGGTAAGAAGTACTTTGAGCAGCTCATCGATAAGATGAAAGAAGAGAAGGGTGTTAAGTTCGACGTAGAACTTACAGCAGCTGATCTTAAGACTCTTGCAGAGCAGTTCAAGGCTGAATACAAGAACCAGTTAGGAACAGATTTCCCTTCAGACCCAGTTGAGCAGTTAAAGTTAGCTATCGAAGCTGTATTCCGTTCATGGGACAACCCACGTGCAAACGTATACAGAAGAGATAACGATATCCCTTATTCATGGGGTACAGCAGTTAACGTAATGCCTATGGTATTCGGTAACTTAAATAATGAATCTGGTACAGGTGTTGCATTTACTCGTGACCCTGCAACAGGTGAGAAGAAGCTTATGGGTGAGTTCCTTATCAACGCACAGGGCGAGGACGTAGTTGCCGGTGTTCGTACACCAATGCCAATCGCTCAGATGGAGCAGGAATTCCCAGAAGCATATGCAGAATTCCTTAAGGTATGTGAGACTCTTGAGAATCACTACCATGATATGCAGGATATGGAGTTCACAGTTGAGAACAAGAAGCTGTACATGTTACAGTGTCGTAATGGTAAGAGAACAGCTCAGGCAGCTCTTCAGATCGCTTGTGACCTTGTTGATGAAGGACATAAGACAGAGGAAGAAGCAGTTGCAATGATCGATCCTCGTAACCTTGATACACTTCTTCACCCACAGTTTGATGCAGCAGCTCTTAAGGCAGCTACACCAATGGGCAAGGGACTTGGTGCTTCACCGGGTGCTGCTTGTGGTAAGATCGTATTTACAGCTGACGATGCAGAATCATGGGCAGCTAAGGGCGAGAAGGTTGTTCTTGTACGTCTTGAGACATCACCGGAAGATATCACAGGTATGAAGTCAGCACAGGGTATCTTAACAGTTCGTGGTGGTATGACATCACATGCTGCTGTAGTTGCTCGTGGTATGGGTACTTGTTGTGTATCAGGTTGTGGCGATATCATTATGGATGAAGAGAACAAGAAGTTCACACTTGCAGGCAAAGAGTTCCATGAGGGAGATTTCATCTCAATCGATGGTACAACAGGTAACATTTACGATGGAGTTATTAAGACAGTTGATGCTTCAATCGCAGGTACATTCGGTCGTGTTATGGCATGGGCTGATAAGTACAGAACACTTAAGGTTAGAACAAATGCTGATACACCAGCAGATGCTAAGAAGGCTCGTGAGCTTGGTGCAGAAGGTATCGGTCTTTGCCGTACAGAGCATATGTTCTTTGATCCAGAAAGAATCGCAGCCTTCCGTGAGATGATCTGCTCAGATACAGTAGAAGAAAGAGAAGAAGCTCTTAATAAGATCCTTCCATATCAGCAGGGAGATTTCAAGGCTCTTTACGAAGCACTTGAAGGTAACCCGGTTACTATCAGATTCCTGGATCCACCTCTTCATGAGTTCGTTCCTACAGAGGAAGCAGATATTGAGAAGCTTGCAAAGGCTAAGAATAAGTCAGTAGAAGAGATCAAGGCACTTTGCAACTCACTTCATGAGTTCAACCCTATGATGGGTCACAGAGGATGTCGTCTTGCTGTAACATATCCAGAAATCGCTAAGATGCAGACAAAGGCTGTTATCCGTGCAGCTATCGAAGTTCAGAAAGAGCATCCAGATTGGAATGTTGAGCCAGAAATCATGATCCCACTTGTATGTGAAGTTAAAGAGCTTAAGTATGTTAAGAAGGTAGTAGTTGAGACAGCTGATGCAGAGATCGCTGCTGCAGGCGTAGATCTGAAGTACGAAGTTGGTACAATGATCGAGATCCCTAGAGCAGCTCTTACAGCTGATGAGATCGCTAAGGAAGCTGACTTCTTCTGCTTCGGTACTAACGACCTTACACAGATGACATTTGGTTTCTCAAGAGATGATGCAGGTAAGTTCTTAAATGCTTACTATGATGCTAAGATCTTTGAGAATGATCCGTTTGCTAAGCTTGACCAGACTGGTGTTGGTAAGCTCATGGATATGGCTGTTAAACTTGGCAAGCCAGTTAATCCAAAGCTTCATATCGGTATCTGTGGTGAGCACGGTGGAGATCCTTCATCCGTTGAATTCTGCCACAAGATTGGTCTTGATTATGTATCATGTTCACCATTCCGTGTACCTATCGCTAGACTTGCTGCTGCTCAGGCTGCAATCGCTAACAAATAATAGACTGCACGAAAACGTGAATTATAATAGTCAATAATAAAAAGTCTCTGTTACTGTTATATTGCAGTAACAGGGGCTTTTTGTCAGTTAATAATTAAAATTATATGTTTGCATATAATTGTGAACGGTACAAAGAATTCCATTTGGTGTATGCCGGGCGGGATTTTTGTGTTATAGTGGTAGTTGTGAGATTAAAGAATAGAAAAAGATGAAAACAAGAAAGAGAAAACAAGAAAGAGAAAACAGATGAAGACAGATAATAGTGCGAAAAAAGTGAACAGTGTAAAGAAAGAACGTAGGGAAAAGAAAGAGAAACTGACGATTGAAAAGAGAATATTACAACTATCATTTTTTGGAAGTGTATTGTTTATAGTAGCGGAAGGTGTGATGGCATGGTTTACCCATTCCCATTCTTTGTGGACTGATTGTTTGTTTGATGCAGCGGATTTAGTGATGATCGGACCGTTTCTGGTGCTTGTGCCCCTGCTTTATAAACCGGTGACAGAGAAGCATCCATATGGATATGCGCAGGTAGAATCGTTGTTTTTACTGGTAAAGTACAGTGTATTATTAGCACTTACCTGCAATCTAATGGTTGAAAATATAAAGCTGTTATTACATGGTGGACATGAAGTTGATGCCGGCAGTATTGCTATATTTGAATTGCTTGTATGTCTTGGCTGTGCAGGCATGTATCTGTTGCTTGGTCATTACAGTAAAAAGTATGAGTCTACGACGATCAAAGCTGAGCTTTATATGTGGAAGCTTGATGTTATAAGCAGTATGGGAGTAGCCGTAGCATTTGCAGTTCAGATGATATTGTTTACAACGAGATTTCGGTTTCTGACGCCATATATTGATCCTGCAGTAGCTGTAATTATGGCACTGCTCCTTATAAAAGAACCGGTAAAGGAGATTTTCCAGAGCATTAAAAATCTGATTTTATTTGCGCCGGAGGAAGATGTCTTAAATCAGATACGTGGAATCGTGGATAAACATATGAATGATTATCCCTATGAGGTTACATTCTTAGATGTTATCCAGACCGGACGGAAGCTTTGGGTTGAAGTATATATTGGAAATAAAACAGACGTTATACATATCAGCATTCTGCATCGTGTCCGGGATGAGATCAAGCAAGAACTGAAATACAAATACGATCAGGTATATATAGAGATTATACCGGATTAGGATAATACGAAAGGCTTAAAGTTATTATATAAGACAGAGGTGATCGATATGAAGAAATGGAAGGCTGCCGGACTGATCACAGTAGCCGGGGCATGTGTTATTGCAATCGTCTGGGGATTGCATGGTCGTACAAAGAATAATGCAAAATTGTTGCAGTTAGATGAGCAGGTATCGGATGATTCTGTTATATATGTTGCATTGGGAGATTCGATTACATATGGATATTCATTAGAACATGCTGAGAATGAACGATTTTCTGCAAGGATTGCTGCTTATATGAAACAACAGGGGATGCAGGTTGTCGAATGTAATCAAGGTGTAAATGGTCAGCTCAGTGGCGACATGTGGCAAAATATCAAGAAAGGCAAGGTAGATCTGTTAGACCATGCTGATTATGTGACATTTTGCATTGGTACGAATGATGCACTTCTTCCGTTTGAATTCTTTGTTATGCAGTATGAAGATTATTTTTATGGATATTCCGGTGCAGGAGATGATTCTTTGCTTTGGAAAAAAATTAATAAAAAGACATTTGTCCGGGACTTTGAGGAGGCAGACCGGTCTGCGGAAGATAATCTGAATCGGTTTTATAATAATCTTTCAGATAGTATAGATCTGATCCGTAAGGCTTCGCCGGATTGCCGGATTGCAATCATGACATTATATAATCCATATCGTAATATGGATTATGAAATATCGGCAGGAGGGATAACGGTCAATATCGGCCAGTATGCAGAAGAAAAGATCAGTCAGGCAAATACAATCATTCGTACAGTATGTAAAGAAAAGAATATTGTACTGGCAGATTGCTATGAAGCATTTGCTTCCTCAAATGATATTGTGCTTAATAATCAGAATGCAGAAAATTATATAGATCCAGATGATCATCCGACTGCAGTGGGACAGCAGTTAATCGCAGATGTGTTTGTAGAAGCATTGTTTACAAAGTAAGATGTAATCAGACACAGTATTTACTTACAAAGTAAGATGCGATCAGAAGGCAGCATTTATTTACCAGGTAAAATGGAAATAGAATAGCATTTATTCATAATAGAACAGCAAGTTTAATGAATTAAAAACAAATAGAATATTTAGAGTACAGAATAAGACATTTTCGTATGATGTTACAGTTTAAGATATGTCCGGAATTTGGGATATATTTTTATAAGGATATCATATGAAAATGTCTTTTTTTGAAGCAAGAGGGGTATAATTTATGATTTGATCCAACAATATTTGCATAACATTATGCGTTTTAAATTGTATTCGCTTCTAATAAACTAACGCAAATTGTCAGAATAAATACACATATTGTGTTTGTAAGATGAATATATTTATAAAATGCATCTATTTTTCTTTCTTTTTAGAAAAAATTTCGATATAATTATTATGTAACTGGAGGTTTGGATGCAGAGACAGCATTCAGAAACAAGAATAACGTTTATGTAAGAAAGGGATGGTGAGAACATGAACAGAAATTGGGGAAAGAAATGGATGGCAGCAATGCTTTCAATTTCGATGGTGATCGGTATGTTTCCTGGGGTTGGAAATCCGGTCAGAGTTCTTGCGGATGAGCCGCCGGGGCAGGCGGTCACGCAGGCAGATACCTCAAATGCAGATAACAGCGGAAAGGATAAATATGGATTTAATCTGACGACACCAAGTTCATTTAATGCAAATGACGGTGAAAATCCATATGGTTCCGGCTATTCTGCATTTAATGAAAAGATGGAAGCATTTTTATGGTATCGATCCAGTGGAAAGAACCGAAATGCTGAGACGTATAACTATACGAAAAGCTCGGATATCAAGGGCTATTATGTTGGACCGGATTCGAAACGGAACAACAATGGATTTATGCAGAGCCGTACAGCATCCGGCGCAGCTGATGTCAAGTATGTAAATGTAGACGGTTATGATCCGTATGGAACCGGCCGTGATAATATGGTTGCACTTGTTGGCGCATCACTGGGAAAAGATCCGCAGCTTGTTGTAGCAAGATACAGTGCATCCGGTAAAGGTCAGGAATTAAGAAAGACCTTCAGCCTTGGATCGGGTGATGATAATGACTGGCTTCGGGATAATCAGTTGGAAAAATACAGTGCCTATAAGAATTATTTTACATTAAAGGCAGGAGATTTTGATGGTGATGGAGATGAAGATATCGCAGTCTATGTTCCAAAACGTGGAGATCCGTATATAATGATCCTCGATGGAATCACCTTATCGCCGATCAGTGATAATATTCCGGTTCGTAATTTTATGGGAAATACCGGAGCGGATATGGCAGGTAAATTTACCAATAATGGAAAGACGGCAAGAGCAACGATCAACATGTCGATAGAAACTTCGGATATCAACCGGGATGGCAAAGATGAGATCCTTCTGGTTGGTTCCTATTCGAATATCCATGATGACAGTGATGGAAAGAAGCTGCAGCAGAGAAGCTCTGTATTTGCCTGTTATAAGGTAGAGAACAAGAAACCACAGCAGATGAATAAGTATGTAATGGATAAGGATACATGCAGTGTATATATGCGTTACGCATCTGTAGCAGCAGGTGATATTGATTTTGATGGCTTCCCGGAAGTTGTAGTTGCCGGTGTATACAGTGATAATGATGGCCCGGATGGAGATAAATCCGGTTCCAATAAAAAGTATATGCTGGTAACATTGAAATACGATCCAAATGAAGAGGTGGAGACATTAATTCCATCCGGCGGAAATGTAATGGATATGTGTAATTTTGTAAATGCAGGCTTTGATAAAGATGATAATGTGCATCCGCTTCCTGCATTGACCTGTGCGGCAGTAAACGGAAGAAATGATGCGGAGCAGGTTTTCTTAGATGGTGTTTTCTGGAAGTTTGAAAATGAATCATGGAAAAAGGACTATACAGCCAAGGTATGTCAGAGCAGTGATAAAGGAATCGGCGGTTATATCATATCCGATACCTGGGTAGATGGCTGTGTGGCAGGAAACTTTGATGAAAATGATCTGGGAATTGAACAGGTCTTATATACGACCGGATATAAGCAACAGAGCTTTAACCGGTACTTTTACCGGGTGAACATGTCCGGTAAGGAACAGAACAAGGATTCATCGACCGGTATCTGTACACCGGGCAGTTATTTTGATTCGACTTCAAACGAGCTGGTGCGGCATGTCGGCATGAGTGATTTCCCATGTCTGGCGATCGCAGCAGTTGATGCGGATAAAGATACGGATGTATTTACCTTTAAGAGCAAGAAATATACATACAGTAATGTAGATATTCTGGCTGTATTACAGGCTGCTCCATATTTTGGCGAGCTTCAGGATAATTATTATAATGGAAATATCGGAGAAACCTTATACGGTAAAGTATCTGGAAAAGGAACGGTAACCAGTAAAACGAAGATGGCATCCATTGGAGCATATGCATCATTTTCCATCGGTTCTTCAGCATTGCAGTTCCATACGGAGGCGTCCTATACCCATGACTGGGAGTGGTCATACGAGGATGAGCTTTCCCATGAGTATTCGATCAGTTTTGAAAATGATGGTACGAAGAATCAGGTAGTGCTTTATCGAACACCGGTTATTTTGTATGAATACGTCATCACGCCGGCCGACGGAAGTGCGTCGTATACCATGGAGGTCGGAGTGCAGCAGCAGCCGGTCTATTCGACCATGGATGTAGATTCCTTTAATCGGTTTGCAGCAAGCGATGAAACTCTGCAGAATAAGGTGATCACGAAGGATATTCTGTCCAGTACGCCGGGATGTCCGGATACCTATGCGACCAGTTCACTTGGAATGAAGGGGTTTGTTGGCTATCCGAACTGGGTAGAGATCAATAATAAGGTCAATGACCAGACAACGGTAGCGATGAATATCACGGATAGTACACAGAGCAGTAAGACAATGACCCAGACGAACAGCTTCGAACTGACACTTGGTGTAGAAGGTGAGATAGATGCCAAAGTGGTGAAGATGAATTATGGCGGTGGTGTCAAGCTTGGCGGTGGCTGGGGCTCCGGTAAGACAACATTTGATTATTCATCAGTATCGAAGGAAGGCGTGGTAGCTTACCCGCCGGCGACGGATTCCCAGTACAGCTTCAGTACAAAATTTGGTATCTGGCAGGCAAAACTTGGCGACAGCAATGTTCCAATCCTTGGCTTTGTTGTAAAAAATGTCGAACAGCCGCCATCTCCACCGGAAGATATCAGTGTGGATACCGTGACTGCAGATTCCGTAACGCTTGCATGGGAAAGTGGTTATAAGAAGGCAGAGAAATATGAGATCTATCAGGTATTTAATGATGGTATCACAACCAATAAATACAGTCTGTTAGATACGATCAGCGGTGACAGTGCTTCTTACACCTATGATGGATTGAAACCATCGACGGAATATGAATTTGCACTTCGTTCAGTTGGAACAAACAGCGGAGGTGAGACTGTATACTCCGAATACACACCGGAGGTATCCGTTCATACACTGGCTGACAGTGAGAAACCGGATATCTTAAGCATGACAAGTGTACAGAGAGTTGTTGTCGGCGGTAATGCAAGCTTTGTGATCGATGCACTTCCATCTGCAAATGCAAAAGGCGGTCTGTCCTATGCATGGCAGGTTCGAAAAGCAGGTTCGGTCAATTGGGTAAACCTGACGGACAAAGAAGCTTCCGGTATAAATGGAAGTACATTGAAGTTAAATGGTATCACAGAGGATATGGATGGCAATTCTTATCGATGCGTTCTTTCTGAGCTGATAAAGGGTGTGCGGTTATACGCATATGGAGCACCCGGCATCCTGCATGTCGGAAGGGCTGACAGTATGGTGACAGCAACGATCAGCAATACACAGTCCGATAGTGCAAATAAGGGAACTAATACAGCATTTGGACAGTACACACAGACACGGACGGTTACGAATGAACGTACGGTATCGAAGACTGTAGCGGTTACAATCGGAACACAGAAGGAGACATTTGTCCAGTATAAGAATGGTGCAGTGGTATCCGCTGTATATCCGGATGCAGTAATACCGGAATTTATCTATTTTGACAGCCAGACAAATGAATGGTATGTACTGGAAGGATATAATGAGACAGCAGGAACAGCAACTGCAAAGGTGAAATTAAATGAAGTAATACCAAATGTATTCCAGAGTGGAACAACCGGTGATGCAGCCGCTCTCTGGAATGGAGTTGATGCAGATACAATAAAGCCTGTGACAGAACAGGTGACAGAGACTGCAGCGGGCAAGACTTATTATGCATATACAGCAGTAACAGCCGATGGTGAGATATTGTTGTACAGCACAGATGCTATGTCAGAAGCAGTTACACAGTGGTATCAGTTGGAACAGGGTACAGATGGAGCAATTACAGCAAAAGCGTATGCCGGTACTGTTCAGTCCTATGTGCCTGCTTATGCCGGATATAAAGAAGAATCTGCTGGCACTACAAATCAGCAGTATATCGAGGTTGATGGAACAACCTGGTATCTGTACTGGCCGGAGGCATACGAAGGAAATAATGCTTATATCATGTATTCAAAATCCGCCGAAGCAGATCGGACTGCGGATGAGACCTATTATTACAAGACTGAGCAGACGGTAACAGATGAGAACCAGCAGGAGCAGATCATTACAACATTTAATGAATTAAAGATCGCTACGGATGATGCCTTTTCTCTTATGGGAAGTGGAGCATCTAAGCAGTATGGTGTTACCCCTGGTGAGGTTGTTACCGTAAATGAAACATATGATACACAGGTTGAAGATATCATAAAGGGAGATCAGACAACGGTTCAGATCCATGTTGCAGAGGCAGTTACATCTTCTGTCAATATCGATAAAACAGGAATTGTAAATGTAAACTTCTTCAATAACCGGACCGGTTCTATTCGTGATATATCAACCGATGTAGATAAGAATGGTAATGCTTCTGTTGTATGGAATCCGGAAGAAGCCGGAGATTATACGGTGACTGTATCTTATGGCGGAAATACATCATTATATCCTACTGATACACAGACTGTTTATTATGTAGTAGATCGTACGGATAATACGGTATACGTTCTTTCCGGAAACAATGCGGAATATGGCAATACCATTAAGTTAGAAGTCAGACAGGGAAAACGGGAAAACGATACATCCGGCAATATAACGACAGAACCGCTTGCAGCAGATGCTTCTGTATCTTATCAGGTATCCTATGTGGATGGAGATGATAAGGTTGTAACGGAAAATATAGCCAGCAATACATTTACTCCAAAATGGCCGGGACAGCATACATTTGTTGCGACGATAACCAGACAGAACGGTACCAGTCAGGCCAAATCATATGCGATGAAGATGCTTACCGTAAGCAAACGGCCGATCGTTATTACTGCTCCATCAAAGGATGGTATATCAGAGGATGACACGGCAGATAAAGTATTAAGCCTGTCAGATGTTGTTGTAAAATATTCGGGTGATGACACAGAATCCGGTATCCTGGATTCAGATGCAGCTAAATATAAACTGTCGGATTTGATGACAATAGAGGCTGAGCCGAAGTTAGATGAAAATTCGACAGCAGGTGTTTACCAGACCGGAATCGCATGGCTTACAGTTGGAACCGAAGAAGACAGTGAGTATATAGATTTGGTAAAAGAATTCCTGAAGAAATATAACGTCACTCTGAACAGAGGAAAATATCAGATCGTATCGAACCAGTATACAGTCCGATATGAGTCTGATGGCAAGGGAACGATAAAAGGATATTGTGGAGACTCCAAAGAGCCATTTGCATCCGGAGCCGGATTAGCAGATCAGAGCAAGGTATCCTTTAAAGCAATTCCAAAGGATAATTATAAGGTCAAAGCATGGAAGGTAACAGGAAGTGATGGAAATGATCTGGTTCTCGGAACTGATTATATGGTAAATGGAGATACATTGATTATTTCAGCATTGAGCAGCAGTGTTCATGTCAGTGTATCCTTTGCAGCAAAGACCTACCAGTTGAATTACGATCAGCCGGAAAACGGAAGTCTTCAGGCATATTATGTAAAGGCCGGAAGCTATGGAAGCAAGATCGATACAGGTGAGACCGTCCTTACGGGAAAGAGTATCCTGCTTCAGGCGGTTCCAGATGAGAATTATGTCGTAAAACAGTGGACGGTTTCTCATGGTGGTTCAGCAAAGATCCAGAAAAATACTGACGGAAGTATCTTTGCCGGAACAGAGATCACACTCGATAATGTGGAGACAGATACTGTTGTGGCCGTTGAATTTGAACCGGTAGAGACATATTTATTTGAGACAGAAGTGATCGCAGAAGATCCAGATACATCGGTTGCAGGCTGTAAGATCAATGTCTCAGAACAGGTTCAGGATGGTAAGGCGGCAAAGGAATCAACAGTAACCCTTACGGCAGATCTTCCGGAATCAGTTACGGTATCAGAATGGAGAATCTATACAGATGATATACATTATACAGTTGCAGCAACCGGAGGAGATCAGTATGTAGTATCCAACGTCCAGAAGAACATGAAGATCAAGTTGGTTGTCAATATGTTCCAGATGGAAACACTTCATTTTGAAGCGGTAAATGAACAGGGACAGCAGGTAGATGATGTTGTTACGGCATGGAGCGATTCAGTGCAGATCAGCAATGATACAAAGATCGTAAAGAATCTGCCGGTTGTTATGAAAGCAGATGTACCGGAGCAGTATCAGATCTCTGCGTGGAAGTTGTTTATCGGTTCAGAAGAACAGACGATCGCAACCGGAAAGGATGCGAAGGAAAGTTCATTTAACAGTGTAAACAAATCCATGCGTGTTGTACTCGTTCTGCTTGATCGGCCAACTGTCACATATAGCTGTGACAGCAAGGGAACAGTGGGATGTAATGATGTTGTATCCGGCGGTTATATCGACAGATACCGTATAGAAGATATTGTTATGACAGCAGTACCGAAGACTGGATATGAAGTGGATCAGATCACAGTAATGATGGATGGTGCAGCTTACAGTGATATGACGGTTTCTGATATAGAAAATACAGACAATAAGCAGATCAGGATTCAGGCACCAGATACAGGCTTTGAGAAGAATGTAGAGGTGACAGTTACTTATAAGGAGATTCCAAAAGCTGAGTTTCAGTATGAGCTGGTATCGGCAGATGGAGCAAAGGCAGGAACAATAGCTGTTCATGTGGATCGTAAAAAACAGAATGATCTTGTGCAGAATGTATCCTCCGGATCAGGCAGCCTTGAAGTATACCGGGACAGCACGGTTACAATGACAGCATCGGTGATCGCTGGCTACGAGATCAATGCATGGAGTATGAATGGTACAGATATCACAGCAGATGTCCGGACGAACAATACAGATCTGAGCAAACTGGTATGTACCGTTGATGAGAAGCTGTTGCAGAATGTACCGATTAAGATCACTGTAACGGTTGTTAAGACGCCGGAGCCTCCGGCAGAACCGGAAAAACCGGTTGTAGAGAAACTGACCAGGAAGCAGATCGAGAAGAATTCACAGACACTTTCCAGCAAACAGAAGGTTGCATGGACACAGAAGGAAATTCAACTGACCTGGAAAGCTGTTAAGGGGGCACAGGGATATGATGTCTATGCAGCTCCATGTAACAGAAAGAAGCTGACTGTTGTTAAGAAGATTTCAGGTGCAAAGAAGAACGCAACAGTACTGAGTAAGTATAAAGGCAAGAAGCTGAACCGGAAACAGTCATACAGAGTCCGTGTCAAGGCATATCGTATTGTGAATGGGAAGAAGCAGTATATTGCTACAGGACTGACACTTCATATCGCAGGGCCGAAGAACAAGACATATACAAATGTAAAGAAGATTCAGTGCAAGAAGACAGAGTATACCTTAAAGAAAGGTAAAACAGCAAAGATAACAACTAAGCTTATCTTACAGGATAACAAAAAGAAACTGTTATCCAAAGGGCATGGTGCTAAACTTCGCTACAGCAGTACCAATAAAGCGGTTGCTGTTGTAACGGCAAAGGGTACGATCCGTGCAAAGAAAAAAGGAACCTGTTATATCTATGTTACTGCATTAAATGGAGTAAATAAACGGGTGAAGGTCACAGTAAAATAAAACTGCAAATTTAAGTTAAAAAAATTCCATGGTGGGGTAACACAGGAGCTTTCCGGCTCCCTGTTATCCCATTCATGGAATTTTATTTTTGTTCAAAATATTTATATAAAAATCTATTTCTTTCTGGACAGATAGGTGACAAAGATCATATATTTATCAATGATCTGTCCGGCGATAGCAATACCTTTTCCCATTGTAAAAGCTGCCAATATAGTTCCGATCCCAAGACCTTTGATATGACCGAGAAAGAAGCCTGTCATACAGGCAGTTGTAAGCAGACAGATAACGTCAAAAGAAATCTTAACGATTGAATATTTCTTCTTTATGATCTGCGACAGCTCGCGTGGAAAAAGGTCGGTAGGAACGATTGGCAGACCGCAACGGTTGGAAAGTGCGATACCGATACAGATCAGCACATAACTAATTATAAAATAAAGAATCCGGTATCCGATAGCGGTTGGAAGAATGTTGATCCACATTTCATGGACATCAAGCAGTTTCCCGAAGAAAAAACCAACGATAAAACTGCACAGATATTGAGGGACAAATTTCTTCCGTAAAATCATCAGGGTGAGAACCAGAAGTCCCTGAAAGATGTAGGTCCAAGTACCTAAGCTGAGCTTTGGGAGCACCTCGGAAAAGGCGTAAGGAACACTGGAAATCGCAGAAATTCCTGCACCGGAATATAACATCAGAACGACTGCAAAGCTGTTTATGCATACGGCAACGATCAGGGCGATCTCTCCATACATGATCCGTTGTGTCATATGAGCGTCCGTTTCAGGAATGATCTGTTTTTGTGCATATGTATTCATTTTAAAGTGACATCCTTTCATTTGCGCTTATCATAGATATCTGTAATAGAAGATTTTGATATCATATGTAAGTGTATTTACTTCATTTTATTTATCTTTCACGGTTCCGTATTGTAGCACTCCATGCAAATGATAACAAATAAATAGTTTTTATAATTCTATAGATATTGTCTATATATGATTTGCGAGTATAATAGAGAGAAATGAGAGATATAAATAATTTTGTACGAGAACAGGGAAAATGGATCGAACATCAAAAGTCAGATAGAAAGAGGTAAACGAATGAATTTATTTTACATACGGTATTTCGTGGAACTGGCAAAGGAACAGCAGTACACGAAGGCAGCAAAGAATCTGAACATCACACAGCCGAGCTTAAGCCATGCGATTCACCAGTTAGAAGAAGAACTTGGGGTATTATTATTTGAAAAGACAGGACGTAACACTGTACTTACGAGGTATGGAGAAGAATTTCTGGTCTATGCGGAGAATACGATCCGGACGCTTGATCAGGGCATCCGCCTGATGCAGAAGGCAGCACATGGAGAAGGTGTCATAAGATTAGGGTTTGTCCGACCGCTTGGTATGGACTTTGTTCCGGGACTGGCTGATGATTATAGGAAAAGGTTACAGGATGAAACGGTTCAGTTTTCATTTCATACAGGAACAACACATGAGTTAATAAATGGACTGAAGGAGAAACAGTACGATATTATATTCTGTTCCAGACCGGTGGATGAAAGCGGTCTGTCTGTTCTTCCGGTTGGCAGACAGGATCTTGTCGTGATCACCCCGGAGGAACACCCGCTCGCAGAAGAGAAAAATGTAGATCTTGCGGACACATTAAAATATCCGCAGATTTATTTTGCGGAAGGTTCTGGTATGCGGGATGTGATAAACGAATTATATAGCTTGATAGGTGAGACACCGCAGATTGCTTATGAGACAGAAGAAGATGAAGTAATTGCCGGCCTTGTAGCGCATAACTTTGGAATTGCTGTTGTTCCTTATATGAAGCTCTTAGAACGGCTTACGGTAAAAATCCTGAAGCTAAGAAAGCCCCGGGCAGACCGGATGTATTATATGGTCTGTGACGCGACTGCTTATAAGCCTCCCTGTGTACAGCGTTTTTATGATTATGTGTCGGAAAAAAATGAAATGCAGGAAGATAAATTTATATGGAATATATAGAAAATCGGAATTTGCATAAAAGTTTCGCGTATACGACAGGTTTGTGGTATAATTTTACATGAGTGATATGTATGGCTTTTTGCAATATGTATACAAAAATGATAAAAGGAGATAAAGACTATGGCATGGTATGACAGCGCAGTATTTTATCATATTTACCCACTTGGATTGTGTGGATGTCCACATGATAACAATGGAGAGACAGGAGCGCATTTTGACAAGTTAAATGAATGGGCGGAGCATGCGAAGCGGATTGGATGCAATGCGATTTATATAGGACCGTTATTTGAATCCGGTTCTCATGGATATGATACAACCGATTATCGCCTGGTAGACAGACGACTTGGAACAAATGATGACTTCAAGCAGTTCGTAAAGAACTGTCATGCAAATGATGTAAAGGTCATCGTAGATGGTGTTTTTAATCATACAGGCAGAGATTTTTTTGCATTTCAGGATATAAAGAAGAACCGGGAGAATTCCAGGTACAAGGACTGGTACTGTAATGTGAATTTCTGGGGTAATAACGAATATAACGATGGATTTTCCTATGATAACTGGGGCGGATATAATCTGCTTGCGAAATTAAACCTCTGGAATCCGGAAGTGAGGAATTATCATCTTGAAACCGTAAAGTTCTGGGTTGAAGAATTTGATATTGATGGAATTCGTCTGGATGCTGCGGATGTACTTGATTTTGGCTTTATGAAAGAATTACGTTCCTTCTGCAATGGTGTGAAACCGGATTTCTGGCTGATGGGCGAGGTTATTCATGGAGATTATTCGAGATGGGCAAATAACGATATGCTCCATTCCGTAACAAATTATGAACTGCATAAGGGCTTATATTCCGGACATAACGATCATAATTATTTTGAGATTGCGCATACGATCAAGCGTTTAAATGGCATTGTAGGCGACAAGAAGTTATATACTTTCTGTGATAACCACGATGTAGCAAGAATTTACAGTAAATTAAATAACAAGGCGCATATGTACAATGTAGCGATCCTTGTATATACCGTACCGGGAATTCCATCGATCTATTACGGTTCTGAATTCGGTATACCGGGCAATAAGGAGAATGGTTCAGACTGGAATCTGCGTCCGGATCTGAATCTGGCTGATTTTGATGAAAAAGATGAGCTTCCTGCATTATATACAACGCTTGGACATCTGAAACAGAGATTTCCGGAACTGACCTATGGAGACTACCGGGAATTGTATCTGACGACCGGACAGTTTGCATTTGCAAGATGCCTGGATGGACGTGCGGTTGTAACGGCATTGAATAATGCAGATAACGGTGCACACATGGAGATTAATCTGCCGATTGGTGCAAATAAAGCAGTCAACCTCCTGACGATTGATCAGACAGCAGAAGCGCAGGAGGATACCTGTACCGATGATGCAACAGCAAAGGCATGGGGAAATGCACGAAATGAGTTGCTTGATAAAGCCGGTCAGTTGGTCGGAGCCTCCGGTGAAATCCGCTATAAGGCAGAAGATATCCGTAAGGCATTAGAAGCACTGGAAACAGGCGCAGACTTCGGCCAGGCAGTATGGAATCTGTTTGGAAATCTGAATGATACCATGAATAACATGCATCGTGTGATCGGTGAATTTGAACAGACAATGCATAAGCAGGAGAGAAACTCTGTAGCCGCAGGCGGTGACTGTACAGGCGGAGAAAGCCTTGAGATCCGCGATGGGAAGCTGATCGTAGACCTTCCGGCAAACAAGGGTGTTGTCGTATATTTAACCAATGAATAATATATAATTTGCCTACATTTTACTTATAGTAATGAAAATTACTATGAGAAGATGGTATTAAGTATTTTGTATAATATTTTATTAGAGAAATTTATAGACAGAAAAAGTCCATCAGACTTGTTTTCTGAATGAGCAAGTCTGATGGACTTTTTTGTCGCAAAAATTTATGCATAAAGAATAAGAACTATGCGTAGAATATTAAGATTGCATAGAAAAAAGAATGCAAAACCTCTAAAAAATATGCAGTTTTTTGTTGAAAATCACATAAAATAGTGTTAGCATAAATATATATGTTAGTATATTTGTAACGAGACTGCACAGAATTGACGGAAACCGCTTCTGTGCCGGGGGAATGGTTATAATTAAGGAGATTGTATATGATACTTATTGATACGCAAAAAGAAGAATTTAGCAAGCTGAGGGATATCCGCGTATTTGGAAGAATCAGTCACGATGACCGGTTTAATGGGAATCTGCTGGTGATCGGTCTTGGCGGTGTCGGAAGCAGAACCGTTTGTAACTTAAAGGGGATGATGGTTGATGATATCATACCGGAGGATAATATTCATTTTCTGATGATTGATTCAGACATTCCTGAGATGGAACAGACAATTGAGGACAGCAAAGAGCATGTTGGTTTTAATGCACTTGAAGTATTAAGTATCTACAGACCGAATATTGAAAATATACTTGCAGATGGAATCAAGAAAAATCCGGTACATCCGAATCTTGCAAACTGGATGGATGCAGACTTTCCGGATGTTACAGTGACAAAAGACGGTGCGCATGGCAATCGTCAGATCGGACGACTCATGTTTTCAAATGCTTATGAAGATATCCGTATGCTGTTATTTGACAGACTGGAAGAGATTCATGATAAGGCGAATGGTAATTGGATGGATGTGATCATTGTATCCAGTCTTTCCGGCGGAACCGGAAGCGGTATCTTATCCGATCTTACATATAATATCCGGGCGTATGGAAAAGCAAAGAAGTGGGCGAATCTTCGAATCGGAGGCTGCCTGTTGATGCCGGATGTTATATTTGGCAACAAGAGCGTAACGGAAAATCCGGAGTTAATGTTCCGGATGATGGCAAATGGCTGTGCTGCGTTAAAAGAAGTCGATTACTATATGAAGCTTTCAGAAAAGGATGATGCATATATATTTGAAAGCACCACCCACAAGCTGGTGATCCGGGAGAATCTGTTCGATGCCTGTATGCTGGTATCCGGTAAGAAGGACAGCCAGGGATACCTGCCGGAGGGTACAGTTCTGATGGACACAGCAAGCTTCCTATATAAACTTGCATGTAACAAATATATCGGTAACAATGATGTAAACGATGACAGAAAGCTGCTTCGGGATGTATTCTTTGACAATGAGAAATATTCTGTGACAAACTGGAAGATGGAACATTCGGATTCTGAGATTGCGACAGCAAATTGTTATTATAAGGTTGTCAGTGAAGCAGATTATAAGATACCGATCCGTGAGATTGAGAATATCTGTGAGAGTGATCTGTTTAACAAAGCATATAAGCGTTTGTTTGTTTCACCATTTGACAATCCGCAGATTGAAGCGAATATCAAGGGTGCGTTAAAAGAGCTGGATGATTTTCTTCATGCAGAACCGGGGGATGAGATCAACCTCAGTGTGAACGGATTAATCCAGTTTGGACAGTTTACGAAGCCAACCTATAAGATGATCAAGAAGCATACAGATGGACTCAGAGAACATATGGGTGAGAAGCTTGATAATATGGATAAAGAGCTTCCGGTCATGATCAAGTCCATTAAGAATAAATTGTGGAATTCCTTAGATGCTGTAATTGCCAAATATATCAAGGTATGCGGTCCGTATGCAGCGATTGATATTATCGGAGCACCAACAGCCGGTGTAGCAGATTCTACCAGAGGTATGATGGCAGAGGTTAAGAAGCTGCAGGAGCTTCACAGCAAATATACACCATCCGGTGAATATTCCAGAATTATAGAATCTATCTGTGAGATTGTAGCAAAACGTTTCTTCACTTTTCCGTCTGCAAAGCGTGAGACAGAGAATGGATATTATGATGCCTGTATCAAAGAGACACTTGCTTCAGAACGAAATCGGATCATGGATGAGATTGATGCACAGGATCTGTTTGGTGATACACTTCGTTGGTTGCAGCAACGGGCAGAGCGTTTGGATGAGATCTATTCCCAGTTCGGAGAAGATCTGAAGAATTCAATCGAGGATCTTGCAAATGAAGGTAAGGTAACAACGAAGAATATATTAAAGAATGCGGCCAGACATGAATTCCTTCCAACTGATTATGTAAATGACAGTCGTATCAATGAGGTAAAGGATGGACTGATCCGGTTGATGTTAGATAATGAAGCAAATATTGATAACGGAAGAGTTGTTCCAGTCAAGGATGCGATGGAGAAGATTTATCGTCGTTTATTCAGCGGTATCGGAGCATATGGTCCGGAGAAGATGTTATCCGTTGCATTCTCAGATAAGAAACTTGCAGAGAATGATATCAATGTTATGTTTGGTTCACCGACAAATGACCGACGGGATGAAGTTATGCAGAAGGTAGCTGCTGCATTTGTAAATGATATTCAGGAAGAAAAGCAGTTATGTGTGCTCAAGAATGGCTACAAAGAACTTTTGTTGAATAAGAAATATATATCAGTGCCAAATGTAATGCCGTATTTCAGTAGGGCAGTAAAAGGAATCCTGATGGATAAACCATACAATGAGAAGGAGGATTCCATTACATTGAATCCTGGTGAGATCGAGATTTCGATCAGTGATATGTATGTCGGAGTGCCTGCATCTATGATGGCATGTACAGCAGAGATGCAGAAAGCCTATAATGCAGTAGATAGTTCTTACAAGGGCCTGCATATTGACGAAGTAAATAGGGATATGAGAGATTTCCCAAATCTTTGCACGTTATAATAAATAATATGAAAGAATCCTGCATGTGGAGGTGTGTGAAACCGTTAGTGTTTTTCAAACTTTCGTATGTGGGGTTTTTTTAAATTTGATTTTTACCGGAATATGGTTATACTGGAAAAAGGTTTACATGAATAGATAGAAAGGAAAATTTTCATGCTGATTTGGTATGCGGATGTGTCGGATATGACAGAGGAGCAGATGAAAAAGTATCTGGAAGAGCTGTCTGAGTATCGTTTGGGAAAAGTGAATAGGCTTCGATATGAGAAGGATAAGAAATTGTCGGTTGCTGCGGGAATTTTGCTTGACCGGGCGTTAAAAGAGTGTCATTTGTCTGAGAAAGACTGTCGCTATCAGATCATGGAGCATGGCAAGGTTTATCTGGCAGATCACCCTGAGATAGCATTTAATATCAGCCACAGCGGATGCATTGCAGCGCTGATCTTTCACAAAGAATCGAAGTGTGATTTGTCCTGTGGCATTGATATCGAGCTGATACAGGGTGGACGGGAGAAGATCGTGAATCGGTTATTTTCAGAAGCGGACAGGGAACAATATAAGAAGTTGGATCCGGATGCGGCTGCGTTATATTTTGCACGGGTCTGGACCCGGATGGAATCATTTGGTAAGATGACAGGAAAAGGACTTGATTTTTCAGAACCGACTCAGAAAAAAATTATGGATCGTTCAGAGATGAAAAAGAAAAATATCTATTTCCGGGAATTCAGAATAACAGATAAAACAGGTCGGAAATATAATCTCTGTGCCTGTGCAGATAAGGAAGGTTTGTTAGAAGAAACTGTATTTTCTGATAAGTCGGTTCTTTTTTCTTCTCAGAATGTAGATTGTGTGGTAATATGATGATGAAAATTTATGTACTGATACATAAGTGAAGTTTTGGAGGAACATGATATGAGTAAAAAAGCTACGAAAGCACTGAATAATCCGTATTATATCGCAAGATATAATGCATCAAAGAATAATCCAAATCTTACCAGCCGGGAAAAGACGGCTGAGATTTTAAATATTGACCGGACGCGGTTATCACGGATCGAGCTTGGCATGTCAGTTCCTTATCCGGAAGAAGTTCTGGGGATGGCGGATGTATATGAGATACCGGAGCTTTGTAATATGTATTGCTCAGGGGAGTGTGCAATCGGTCGTGAGACAGTGAAACCGATCAATGCAGATAGCCTGGATCGACTGATCCTTCAGTTCCTTGGATCTTCTCAGAAGATGGAGAATATCACGGAGCAACTGATCAATATCACTTCCGATGGAATTGTAGATGAAGGAGAACTGGAGCAGTTTGATTCGGTTCTGTCTGAATTGGAAAAAATGTCGGTCAACATTCAATCGTTGATGATGTGGGCTAAAAAAAATAAAGATTCAATTATGAGTAAAAGAGGAAATTAGAAATGGCAGACAAGAATATCGAAAACGAGATTAAGAAAAGAAGAACATTTGCGATCATATCCCACCCGGATGCCGGTAAGACAACTTTAACAGAGAAGTTTCTCCTGTTTGGTGGTGCGATCAATACGGCAGGATCGGTAAAAGGAAAAGCAAATTCCAAATATGCGGTGTCCGATTGGATGGATATTGAGAAGGAGAGAGGTATATCAGTTACCTCATCCGTTCTTCAGTTTAATTATGAAGGCTACTGTATCAATATTCTTGATACACCGGGACATCAGGATTTCTCAGAAGACACATATCGAACCCTGATGGCTGCGGATTCTGCTGTTATGGTTATTGATGCATCAAAGGGTGTAGAGGCACAGACGATCAAGCTTTTTAAGGTCTGTGTAATGCGTCATATCCCGATTTTTACATTTATTAATAAGATGGATCGTGATGCAAGAGATACATTTGAATTGTTAGATGAGATTGAAAATGTCCTTGGAATACGTACCTGTCCGATGAATTGGCCAATCGGTTCCGGTAAGGAATTTAAGGGTGTCTATGACAGAGAGACCAAGATGGTCGATACCTTTGAAGCTATCTCAACCGGTGGTGCGAAGAAGGCTGCGGAGACGCAATATCATATCGAGGATCAGGAGCTTAAGGATCTGATCGGACCGTACCTGTATGACCAGTTTAAGGAAGAAATTGAATTGGTTGACGGTGCAACCGATGAAGTCGATCTCGAGAAGGTTCAGAAGGGAGAGCTTTCACCCGTATTCTTTGGTTCTGCACTGAATACATTCGGTATCGATATGTTCCTGAATTATTTCCTGAAAATGACGACACCTCCGCTTGGAAGAATGTCGGATCAGGGTGTGATCGATCCGGTTACAGAACCATTTTCAGCTTTTGTCTTTAAGATACAGGCAAATATGAATAAAGCGCATCGTGACAGAATCGCATTTATGCGTATCTGTTCAGGTAAATTTGAAGCCGGTATGGAGGTTTACCATGCAGCCAGCAAGCGTAAATTAAAATTATCCCAGCCGCAGCAGCTTATGGCGCAGGATCGTAAGATCGTAGAAGAGGCATATGCGGGTGACGTAATTGGTGTATTTGATCCAGGCTTATTCTCGATTGGTGATACCCTTACATTTCCGGGTAAGAAATACCAGTACGAAGGAATCCCGACATTTGCGCCGGAGCATTTCTGCCGAGTTGTTCAGATGAATACGATGAAACGTAAGCAGTTTGTACAGGGTGTTACTCAGATTGCACAGGAGGGTGCAATTCAGATCTTTCAGGAGTTTACAGCAGGATTGTCGGAGATTATCGTAGGTGTTGTAGGTGTTCTTCAGTTTGATGTATTAAAATACAGACTGGAGAATGAATATGGATGTGAGATCCGTTTAGAGCCGATCCCTTATAACTATATCCGCTGGGTAAAAGATCCATCTACAGATCTTACAAAGCTGAAACGTGTCAGCGATGTTAAGAAGGTGAAGGATATGAAGGGTAATCCATTGTTATTATTTGCAAATGAATGGGTTATCAATCAGGTGCTTGAGCATAATGAAGGACTGGAACTGTTAGAGTTCAGAAAGAATTAAATAAATGAATAATCTACCCTGAAAATGTAAATCCTTTTCTTATGAGGCCTAAGAAAAAATCCGTTTGACGGACAGGCAGACATAAGCAGGAGGAACATGATATGGCACTGAACAGGGTAGTGATATGTGGTGTGAATACAGCCAGACTTCCGTTACTGACAGACAAGGAAAAGGATGAATTGTTTGACAGGATCGAGCAGGGAGATATGGCTGCCAGAGAGACCTTTATCAAGGGCAATCTGCGACTGGTTCTGAGTGTGATCCAGAGATTTTCGAATTCAAATGAGAACCCTGACGATCTGTTTCAGGTTGGATGCATAGGATTGATAAAAGCAATTGATAATTTTGACCGGAGTCTGGATGTGAAGTTTTCGACGTATGCAGTTCCGATGATACTCGGAGAATGCCGGAGGTATCTGCGGGATAATAACAGTATCAGGGTATCCAGGTCGTTAAGAGATATTGCATATAAGGCGATCTACACAAAGGATGCTTTGTTAAAGAAGCTGGATCGGGAACCGACCGTGGATGAAATTGCAAAGGAGATCGATGTAGCACCGGAAGATATCACGACAGCACTGGATGCCATATCGACACCGGTTTCATTATATGAGCCTGTTTATCAGGAAGGCGGAGATACGTTATATATCGTAGATCAGTTAAGTGATAAGAAGAATAAAGAAGAAAATTGGGTAGAGAATATTTCATTGAAAGAGGCAATGAAGAAATTAAATGAGAGAGAATATAATATATTAAGGCTCCGTTTCTTTGAAGGAAAGACACAGACCGAGGTCGCATCGGAGATCGCCATTTCACAGGCGCAGGTCAGCCGTATCGAAAAGAGTGCAATCAAATCGCTAAAAGGCTACCTTCGATGAGACATGAACGATAAAGAGGTATCTATATATTATTTCTACAGAGCATTTTCATTCTATTTTACGCTGTATAACTTCGAACTAACCTCGGCTGATAGCCTTGGTAAGGTCTCAGTTATCACGTAGCGGTACTAAACGCACCGCCTTGCGGTGCGTTAAGGACCGACATGAAAAGGGTCAGTAGAACAAAATATAGATACCTCTTTATCTGTTTACGGGTAAATCTGTGTTATTGTGATTTCCCATATTATAGTATAGTTTTTTACATTTATTGTGCTTTTTTGCTTTGACCTATTTAATTTTTTTGTTTGGCTTCTAACTGTGACTTGGCTTCGGTGGCAAGCTCTGCCATATAATCCTGAACGGTTGTGCCGCCGGTGTCGCTGTTTTTCATGAGATTTGCTTTCAGCTTTTCTACTTCCTCAAGTGGAAGATCACTCATCATGGCAACTTCGGCCGATTCGATGTGAACATTTAACATTCGTTCTGCCAGATCATATTTTGCTTTTGTTGTTCGATTCAATTCTGATTCATCTCCTTACTTATTCAGATCCTTCAGATAAGCTTCGTTGATCTCGATGATCTTATTCATGGCTTCCGGTCCCGGAGCACCAATCGTATTACGTTTATTGACACATTCTTCCATACTGATCGCCTGATAGATGTCGTCTTCAAATACCGGGCAGATTGCCTTGTAGTCGTCTAATGGAAGCTCATCCAGTGAGATGTTCCGTTCGATACAGGCGAGAACCAGTTCACCTACGATGCCGTGCGCATCCCGGAATGGAACACCGTGGTTTACCAGATAATCGGCAGCATCCGTAGCATTTGTGAATCCGTTCTTTGCAGATGCTTCCATGCGGTCTTTATTTACAGTCATAGTTTTTATCATACCGTTAAATAATGCGATACATCCTTTTACGGTATCGATCGCATCAAAGGTAAATTCCTTATCCTCCTGCATATCCTTATTATAAGCAAGCGGAATCCCCTTCATTGTGGTAAGGAGAGAAGTCAATGCACCATAGACACGTCCGGTCTTACCACGAACCAGCTCTGCGATATCAGGGTTCTTTTTCTGTGGCATGATCGAGCTTCCTGTGCTGTATGCGTCATCCAGTTCGACAAACTGATATTCATTTGTATTCCAGATAATGATCTCCTCTGAGAAACGGCTCAGATGCATCATGATCGTTGAAAGTGCAGATAATAATTCGATACAGTAATCGCGGTCTGCGACAGAATCCATACTGTTAAGGGTAGGACCTGCAAAGTCAAGAAGGGAAGCAGTTAATTCGCGGTCCAGAGGATAAGTTGTGCCGGCTAAAGCACCGGAGCCCAATGGACAGTAGTTCATTCTTGCATAGATATCACACAGACGGCCGTAATCGCGCTTGAACATCTCCATGTATGCACCAAAGTGATGGGCGAGAGTGATCGGCTGCGCCTTCTGTAAATGTGTAAATCCAGGCATATATGTGTGAATATGTTCCTTCATCAGGGAATGTAAGGTGTTCATTAATTCCAGCACAAGAGCTTTAATTTCGACGATCTCATCTCTTACATAGAGCTTCATATCAAGAGCTACCTGATCATTACGGCTTCTTCCGGTATGTAATTTCTTACCGGTATCACCGATACGGTCGATCAGATTTGCTTCTACAAAGCTGTGAATATCTTCATATTTGGATGTGATTTCAAGTGTGCCATTTTTTACATCGGTAAGGATGCTGTTTAAGCCGTCGATGATCTGATCACGTTCTGCTTCCGTAAGAATGCCGGATGCTGCAAGCATAGTAACATGTGCGATGCTTCCGCGGATATCCTGTTTATAGAACTTCTGATCAAAAGAGATCGAAGCATTAAAGTTATATACTAATTGGTCTGTTTCTTTTGTAAAACGACCGCCCCAGAGCTGTGCCATAATGTAGTTCCTCTTTTCTCTAAATTTATTTTAACTGTTTCATTTTACAACAGGATGAGAGCTTAATCAACAAAAACAGGGATTAGCAGAAGAATTTTGCACGGTAAATATCAAATTTTTATGAAATAGATATTTACAGGTTTACAGCAGTTGCGGACAGATGATAAAATAACCTAAATTGTCAGAATGGATGGATTGGATGAAGAAACGACATTTTATTTTGAAAGGAATCATTACGGCACTTGTGCTGATCGTTCTTTTCTATACAGGAAGATGGGCATTTTTTAATATATTTCATCGTCAGGATGTTGTGGACGGACTGGTAGCATTACGAACAAATGTGATGCATTCGATGGAAGATGGAAATGATTCTGATATCTTTTATGTAAAAAATGTAAAGATAAAGGATATAAGTGATATCAATAAATATGTGGATTCGGCATTTGGAAGTGTAGATACCTATCGAGTACTGGTGTCCTCCGGCGATTATCTTGCAATTCAACTTTCTTTTGATCGGAGTGAGAATTATTATGTGATCCGGAAGGTGCTTTTTGATGAAGAGATACCATCGGATAAAAAGAAAGCACTTGCCATGTATGATTCATATATAGAATTTTACAAGACCTGCATCAAAGAACCGATGAGCGATTTTGATAAGGAGAAAGCAGCACATGATTATCTGATAAAGAACTGTGTATATGGCTTTCCAGAGGAACAGCAGGATGCATATGATGCTTATGGTGTTCTTGTATCCCATAAGGCGGTCTGCGATGGCTATGCAGAGGCATTTTTTATGCTGATGACCTGTTTGGATATTCCTTGTGATATTGTGGTAGGGACTGCGGATGGAGATCTGCATGCATGGAATCAGATAGAACTTGACGGGGAATGGTATAATATTGATCTGACCTGGGATGATGCGGTTCCGGATATGGGTGAATATGTAAAACACACATATTTTAATCTGACAGATGATACACTTGCCGAAAATCATACATGGGAACGGGAGTTTTACCGTACCTGCACAGATACAGATATGAATTATTATGTGAAGACGTTTGCAGTATTTGATGATTTTGAAGCATATAAGAAAGGGATCACGAAGCAGATCGGACGCTCGGATGTGCTCGAAGCAATTGTTTATTATATGGATACGGACAGACCGGATCTGTCATTTCTCTATGACAGTTCGGCTATAAAAAAACTTAAGTATCTGGTTGAAGATATGGGAGAATATTATGTGATCATTGTATATGTAAATACATGATTTTATTATTGTAAAACAAAATGCCCGCGACAGTACGGGAGAAAGGAAAACTCAATGTCTGATGAACAGGCGAGGGTGAAGTGTGATAGATATGAGCAAGAAAGAATTTATGGATCAGCTCAGAGAAGGGCTGGATGGCAATGTATCATATGAGAATTATTGTGAAACAATAGAATATTATGAGTCTTATTTCCGGAGAAAACTGGCAGAAGGAAAGACTGAGGAGGAGATTGTTGCGGAACTTGGCTCCGGGCGACTGATCGCAAAGACGATTGTTGATACCGCAGGAGCTGACCGGACAGAACAGAGTTATACTTATACAGAGACAACAGGCGGCAGACGCGGAAGTGTGAGCCGAGATGGAGAAGACGCACCAAAGGGCTGGCATGTCAAAATGGATGAAAATGGAAATACCAGTGTCTGCTTTGGAAAACTTGATTTTTCTACAACGCTTGGGAAGGTTGTGATCGGAATCGGACTTATTTTATTACTTGCATTGATTGTATTGCTTGTTGTGATTGGAGTTAAGATTCTTGTATATGTGATCATTCCGGTTGCTGCAATTTTGTTTATTGTGAACCTGATTATCAGTCTGATCGACAATCATCGAATGTAGTCGAAAGTAGAATTTTTAACAGATAAAAAAGTTTTAAAAAAAGTTGAAAAAAGTTCTTGACAATTATCGGTATATCCCTTATACTAGCAAAGGTGTTCGACAGAGAACACAAACGAAATGGGATCTTAGCTCAGCTGGGAGAGCATCTGCCTTACAAGCAGAGGGTCACAGGTTCGAGCCCTGTAGGTCCCATTTAAAATAAAATATGGCGGGATAGCTCAGTTGGCTAGAGCATGCGGTTCATACCCGCAGTGTCGAGGGTTCAAATCCCCCTCCCGCTACTAACCTTTAATCGTCATGAATGTCATGACGATTTTTTTCTTTGCAGAAAAGTTCGTTGATTATGAATGGATAAATTATTATAGAATGGATAAACATTTTATCATCGGGTGAGATGGGTAAATAAGAAATAAGGAGAAATCAAATATGCGAGTTGGAATGGGCTATGATGTTCATAAATTGGTAGAAGACAGAAAGTTGATCCTTGGCGGAGTGGAGATTCCATATGAGAAAGGACTGCTTGGGCATTCAGATGCAGATGTTCTGCTACATGCGATCATGGATGCGCTTCTTGGAGCAGCGGCACTGGGAGATATCGGCAGGCATTTTCCGGATACAGATGACCGTTATAAGGGTGCAGACAGCATGGTGCTGTTAAAGGAAGTGAAGAAGCTTCTGGACGAGAATTTTTTCTTTATAGAGAATATAGATGCGACAGTGATAGCACAGCAGCCGAAGCTTGCCCCATATATAGAAGATATGAGAAAGAATATTGCAGAATGTCTGGAGCTTCCGGTGAACAGGGTGAATGTGAAGGCTACGACAGAGGAAAAGCTGGGATTTACCGGAGCTGGCCTTGGAATCAGTTCACAGGCTGTCTGTCTGTTAGAGACTGTTGGAAACTATGATTATGATGTTATGGGAACGAATCAGGGAGGCTGTGCCGGCTGTCAGGGCTGTCCGGTCAGACAGTAGGTAGTTTAGGGTATGAATGAAGAAAGATGCGATTATATGGATCGTAAATCGTTTGATTCGATTAGGATAGAGATTGCCGGAGCGGAAGATATGAACGAGATCCGTAAGCTCTGGAAACAGTCATTTGACGATCAGGATGCATATATGGATTATTATTTTTCAAGTGTAGCAATAAGGAATCAGATCTTTGTGGCAAAGAATGGCTCTAAGATCATTTCCATGGTGCATTTAAATCCATATACTCTTGCTGAGACGACAGCAGGAGTGACAGCATATAAAAAGGGCGGTTATGTTGTCGGAGTTGCGACAGTCCCGGAATTTCGCAAACAGGGAATTATGTCGATGTTAATGAAGTATGTACTGTCATATGCGGCAGAGAATAATTACGATTATATTTATCTGATGCCGGAGAAGGAGATCTATTATAAAGGACTGGGATTTGCTCCGGTGGTAGAAAGCGGCTTTTATAATATAACAGATCTGAAACCTGAGAAGAATAATTATGAGCTTTGTGGGCTGGAAGATATAACAGATGAACAGTTGGAGAGCTTTTCTGAAAAACTGACACAATGCTATAATCTCTTTGTACCACGAACCAGAGCCTATCTGGAGGATCTTGGAATGGAATGTCAGTCTCTATTCGGTGATGTATATATCATAAAGGATGAGAATGAGATAGCGGCAGTATATGGAACTATGTATGATGGAGATTATGCAGAGATCGTTCAGTATTGTACAGATACCGGTTCACTTGATCCGTTGTTATATGGCGTTTGTGAGAGTGGCATCCGGGTATTTCCGGAAATCGAACTGTTTGGAACTTATGCGAATCATAAGATGATAAAGAAAGGTCATGGGATCATGTTTTATGAGCCGTATACGGAGTGCGCAGAATTATATAGAAAATCAGATCATATTTTCATAAATGAAGTGGTTTAAAAAAGTATGAATACCATGTATAATAGTAATAGAATGTATGTACAAAAAGGAGAAATAAAATGACAACAGATGGATATGTAGAACATATAGTGAAAACAAAGACTTCTGCCGGAATCATGGCATTGATCGTACTTGGAGCAATTATCACTGTGGTGGGAGCATTTTTTATGTTCTTTGTACCGGGAGGCGCAATCTTTGGACTTCCGCTTGCGGTTGTTGGTGTAATTATATTTTCACTTGCGATCAATCGAAAAGAGTGTGAGTTTGAATATTTGTTCGTAAATGATGATGTTGAGGTTGCAAGGATCACCGCAAAGAGCAGCAGAAAACAGGTGTATCATTTTGAAGGCGGAGAAGTAAAGCAGATCACGACTGTAGATTCAATCTATAGAGATAATGAGCATCAGGCAAATTCAGGTATTAAAACGATGAATTTCACTTCAAAGGATAAGAACACAGAGAATCCTGTTTATTCTTTTATCCTGAATAAGAATAACCGCACAGAGGAAGTCCTGTTAGAGCTCGATGCAAAGACGATTGAACATGTAAAACAATTTTATAAGGGGAAAATCCGGGAATAGCGAAAGTCAGGAACGGACACATATTTATAAGCAGAAAGACAGATACTATAAAAGAGGTGCTTACGATGAAGATTACTTTTTTTAAATATCTGTCTTTGTTTTTGACCGGAGGGATGGTATATTATTTTCTTGAGATATTTACCAGAGATTATTCTCATTATTCCATGATAATCTGCGGGGGACTGTGTATGATTGCCTGCGGAGGTTTGAATCAGATGTTCCCGAGAATGCCGATTCCGCTACAGATGATTTTATCGTCAGGAATCATAACTTTGTTTGAATTTGTAACCGGAGTTATTGTAAATCTGATCTTTCATGTTGGAGTATGGGATTATTCATACCTGCCATATAATGTAATGGGGCAGATATGTCTGCCGTATTCTGTGCTGTGGATGTTTCTTTCATTGATCATAATATTTGTGGATGATGGAATCAGGCATTTTCTGTTTGGAGAGGAATTACCGGAGTACAGATTATTTTAAATAAATGAAATGAGAGTTTTTTGTTGCTGAAGAAGCTGCGACATTTAGAGTATTAAAAAAAGCTTATAACAGATCCGGTCTGAAATCCGGACTTCTGATGATAAGCTTCTTTTATGTGGTGTGAAATTAAATACGAAATTATGGCTGAAGAGGAGTCATCTTAAGTCCTTTATACAGTTTGGTATAAAGACTTCTTTCGTCGGAGTAAAGCATGATTCCCCGTGCACCATCTTTAACAATGTAGGCGTATTTATTCTTCTGTACATTCATGTACAAAACTTCCTCCACATTCAGTTCTTTGGCCTTCACTTTAGCAACACTGACACTTACCGGCTGTAATTTATATTTTTTGATTGCCTGTTCAACTGTCATGATAAACACCTCCATCATATAGTATGCCTATGTTTGTTTGAATATAGTATATTGTATAGATAGCACAAAGTCAACTGTTAATAGTGCACAAAAAGACAAGAAAAGGAAAAAACTTCCGTTATTTTTTATAAAAAAGGAGAGATAAATAGTGAAAAATGCAAACTATTATACTATGATGGAAGAAGAATTAAAGAAAATATCGGATTCCGGCAGTAAGAAGAAGCTTCTACTTCATTGCTGCTGTGCCCCTTGTTCCAGTCATTGTCTGGAAGTCCTGGCCAATTATTTTGATATTACTGCTTATTTTTATAATCCGAATATCACAAATGATGAAGAATACGGGAAACGCTGGAACGAATTGAAACGCTTTGTCCATGAAGTATATCAGGAGAATGGGGTGGAACCATATCTGGAAGAGCATGAGAGCGAACGGTTTCTTGAAATGGCAAAAGGAATGGAAGAAGAGCCGGAACGCGGGATACGGTGTTATGCCTGTTATAAACTTCGTCTGGATAAAAGTGCCGCGTTTGCAAAAGAACATGGATATGACTATTTCACCACAACCTTGTCGATCAGTCCACATAAAAATGCAGACTGGCTCAATGAAATCGGAGAAGAGCTGGGTGAGCAGTATGGTATAATGTTTTTACATAGTGATTTTAAGAAGAAAAACGGATATAAACGCTCAATCGAGCTTTCAAAGAAATATAATTTATATAGACAGAACTTCTGCGGCTGTGAGTTCAGCAGAAGAGCGTATGAAGCAACAGAAAAAATGAAGCAGGAAGCTGCTCAGAAATAAGTTGACGAATTTCGATGAAAAAGTGTTGTCTAACAATAACAAATGTGTTAGAATTGACAAAACTAGAAAAAAGAGGCAGATGAGGATCTTTGTATGTGTGCACAGATTCTCTGTTCACTCTTTTTTTTTGAGCAAAAATAGAAAAAAGAAGAAAGGAATTGTATTATGAAAGCTTTTTTGATACTTGAAGATGGACATGTATTTGAAGGCACCAGTATTGGAGCAACCGATGAGATCATAAGCGAAATTGTTTTCAATACGTCTATGACAGGTTACTTAGAGGTGTTGACAGACCCATCCTATGCCGGGCAGGCAGTTTGTATGACATATCCGTTGATTGGTAATTATGGTGTATGTCTGGAAGATATGGAGGCTGATAAACCATGGCAGTCAGGATTTATTGTAAGAGAGATTGCGAAGAAGCCAAGTAACTTCAGAAGTGAACAGAGTATTAACCAGTTCCTTATTAATAACAATATAACAGGTATCGAGGGAGTTGATACCAGAGCATTGACAAAGATCCTCAGAAATCAGGGTACAATGAAGGGCATGATCACAACAAATGCTTCTTATGACCTTGAAGATTGTCTGAAGCGGATCAAAGCATGGGAGATGGGACATGTTGTTCTTGATGTTACATGCAAAGAAAAGAAAGTTTATCCGGGAGATGGCTACAAGGTAGCTGTTATCGATCTCGGTGTTAAGAGAAATATTATCAAATCTTTATTAAAGAGAGGCTGTCAGGTTACCGTATATCCTGCTGAGACACCTGCGGAGGAGATCATCGCAGATGCACCGGACGGCATCATGTTAACAAACGGACCTGGAGATCCAAAGGATTGTAAGGTTACAATCAAAGAAGTGAAAAAACTTTTCGATACAGATATTCCTATTTTTGCAATATGTCTTGGACATCAGCTGCTTGCACTTGCAAATGGCGGCGATACCGTAAAGATGAAATACGGTCACAGGGGTGCGAACCATCCTGTAAAAGATTTAAAGACCGGAAAGGTTTATATTTCAACCCAGAATCATGGATATATGGTAAAAGAAGAGAGCCTTGACAGAAAGGTTGCCGAGGTCAGCTTTATCAATGTAAATGATGGTACAGTAGAAGGTGTTCATTACCTTGGTAAGAATGCACAGACTGTACAGTTCCATCCGGAAGCATGTGCCGGTCCTCTTGATACAGACTTCTTGTTTGATGTATTTATGAATATGATGGAGGTGTCTAAGTAATGCCAAAGAATCCGAATATTAAAAAAGTTGTTGTAATTGGCTCCGGTCCTATCGTAATCGGACAGGCTGCAGAATTTGACTATGCCGGTACACAGGCTTGTCGTTCATTAAAAGAAGAAGGTCTTTGCGTTGTTCTGATCAACTCCAATCCGGCTACGATCATGACAGATAAGGATATCGCAGATAAGGTATACATTGAGCCATTAACAGCCGATGTTGTAAAAGCAGTGATCGAGAAAGAAAAACCAGACAGCCTTCTGCCAACACTGGGTGGTCAGGCAGCTTTAAATATCGCAATGGAACTGGAAGAATCCGGTTTCTTAAGAGAACATGATGTTATGTTGATCGGTACATCTTCTTCAACAATCAAAAAAGCAGAGGACAGACTGGAATTCAAGAAAACCATGGAGAAAATCCATGAGCCTGTAGCACCATCTGAGGTTGTTACAACGGTAAAAGCCGGTCTCGAATTTGTTAAGAAGATTGGATATCCGGTTGTACTCCGTCCGGCATACACCCTCGGCGGAAGCGGCGGTGGTATCGCTGAGAATGAAGAAGAGTTTGTCGAGATTCTGATGAATGGTCTGAGACTCAGCCGTGTCGGTCAGGTTCTGGTAGAGCGTTGTATCGCAGGCTGGAAAGAGATCGAATACGAAGTAATGCGTGATGCAAATGGTACCTGTATTACAGTTTGTAATATGGAGAATCTGGATCCGGTCGGTGTCCATACCGGTGACTCTATCGTAGTAGCACCATCCCAGACATTGGGTGATAAAGAGTATCAGATGCTTCGTACATCTGCATTAAATATTATTTCTGAATTAAATATCCGTGGTGGCTGTAACGTACAGTTTGCATTACATCCAACTACATTTGAATATTGTGTAATCGAAGTAAATCCTCGTGTAAGCCGTTCGTCGGCACTTGCATCCAAGGCAACCGGTTATCCGATCGCCAAGGTTTCTGCAAAGATCGCACTTGGTTATAATCTGGATGAGATCAAGAATGCAATTACCAAGAAGACATTTGCAAGCTTTGAGCCTGCACTGGACTATGTTGTTGTTAAGATTCCTAGACTTCCGTTTGATAAGTTCATCAAGGCAGATCATGATCTGACAACACAGATGAAGGCAACCGGTGAGGTTATGAGTATCTGCACAAACTTTGAGGGTGCATTGATGAAAGCAATCCGTTCTCTGGAACAGCATGTAGATGGTCTTCATTCCAGCAGATATAAGAATATGTCTGACAGTGATATCTTAAAGCTTCTGCATCATGTAGATGACAGACGTATCTTTGTTATTGCTGAGGCGCTTCGCCGTGGCATTACACAGGAAGCAATTCACGATATCACAAAGATTGATCTTTGGTTCATTGATAAGATCAACAATCTGGTTGACTATGAACAGGAGATCCGTGATTCCAAGGGAGATATCTCCAAGGAACTGATGAAGGAGATCAAGCGTGTAGAATTCCCGGATAAGGTAATCGCACAGCTTACAGGAAAGACAACAAAAGAGATCAAAGAGCTGCGGTATGGCTATGGTATCCGTGCATCTTTCAAGATGGTTGATACCTGTGCTGCAGAGTTTGAAGCATCTACACCATACTATTATTCCTGCTTCGACGGTGAGAGTGAAGTAGAGGAAGATCATTCCGTAAAGAAGGTTATGGTTCTTGGTTCCGGTCCTATTCGTATCGGACAGGGTATCGAATTCGATTACTGCTCCGTACACAGTACATGGGCATTTGAGAGAAAGGGATACCAGACCATTATCGTAAATAATAATCCTGAGACAGTCAGTACAGATTTTGATATTGCAAATAAGCTGTATTTCGAGCCGCTGACAGCAGAGGATGTAGAAGCAATTGTAGATCTGGAAAGACCGGATGGTGCGGTTGTTCAGTTCGGCGGACAGACAGCGATCAAGCTGACGGAAGCACTGATGGAGATGGGTGTTCCGATCCTTGGTACAAGTGCAGAGAATGTAGATGCCGCTGAGGATAGAGAATTATTCGATGAGATCCTTGAGAAGTGTTGTATCCCAAGACCTGCCGGAAAGACGGTATTTACCAGAGATGAAGCCTTAGAGGCAGCCAATGAACTCGGTTATCCGGTTCTGGTAAGACCTTCTTATGTATTAGGTGGACAGGGAATGCAGATCGCGATCTCTGATAAAGATATTATTGAATTCATGGATATCATCAACAGACATGTTCAGGAGCATCCTGTTCTGGTTGATAAATATATCATGGGTAAGGAAGTAGAAGTAGATGCCGTATGTGATGGAGAAGACATCCTGATCCCTGGTATCATGGAGCATGTAGAGAGAGCCGGAATCCATTCCGGTGACAGTATCTCTGTATATCCTGCACAGACACTTTCACCAAAGATCAAACGTGTAATTGAAGATTATACAAGAAAGCTTGCAAACAGCCTTCATGTAATCGGTCTGATCAATATACAGTTTATCGCATACAATGATGAAGTATATGTAATTGAGGTAAATCCTCGTTCCAGCCGTACTGTTCCATATATCAGCAAGGTTACCGGTATTCCGATCGTAGATCTTGCAACCCGTGTTATCACAGGTGAGAAGATCAAGGATATGGGATATAAGCCGGGACTTCAGCCGGAAGCAGAATACTTTGCGATCAAGATGCCTGTATTCTCATTTGAGAAGATCCGTGGAGCTGAAATCAGTCTGGGACCGGAAATGAAATCAACAGGTGAATGTCTTGGTATCTCCAAGGACTACAACGAAGCCCTTTACAAGGCGTTCCTTGGTGCAGGTGTAAATCTTCCAAAGACAAAGAAGATGATTCTTACAGTTAAGGACGCAGACAAGATGGATGCAGTAGAAATCGGCAGACGTTTTGCGGCTCTTGGTTATGAGATCTTCTCTACAAAGAGCACATGTAGAATCCTGAATGAGAATGGAGTACCTGCTGAACTGATCAACAAAGTAGAGGAACCATCACCAAATCTGTTGGATCTGATCTTAAGTCATGAGATCGATCTGATCATCGATACTCCGTCACAGGGAATTGAACGAAGCAAGGATGGTTTCGTGATCAGACGTCATGCAGTTGAAACCGGTGTTACCTGTCTTACAAGCCTTGATACAGCGAATGCGCTGCTTACAAGTTTGGAGTCATCCGCAAACAGACGATTATCACTGGTTGACATCAGCGAATTATAAGTATAATATGATACAACCTGACAAAACAGGCTGCTGCATTTTGCAGCAGGCTGTTTTGCGTTCTTAATAGGAGGTGGAATATGCATAACATTCCAAGAGATGAGGTATTTGTGATCGGACATAAGAATCCGGATACGGATTCAATTTGTTCAGCGATCGCGTATGCAGATCTTAAGAATCAGTCAGAAAATAAATATATTCCCAAAAGAGCGGGTAATATCAATAAAGAAACAGAATTTGTATTAAATTATTTTGATGTGGAAGTGCCGGAGTTGATCAAAAACGTGGACACCCAATTGAGTGATATTTCTTACCGACTCGTTTCCGGTGTACCGGGTGATACAACAATGAAGAAAGCATTTGAGATCATGCAGAAGAATGATGCAACGACGTTGCCGGTTGTGGAGAATGGAAAGATTCGTGGAATATTAACTGTCGGAGATATTGCAGAAGCTTATATGTTGAATTCGGAGGACGACATTCTGTATAAAGCGAGAACCAGATGCCGTCATATTATTGAAACGATCGATGGTGAGATGGTTTGTGGAAATCCACACAGCTATATCACAAATGGAAAAGTTATCATTGGAGCGGCTCATGTGGAGTTGATGGAGCATTTTATAAAACCGGGTGACCTTGTTATCTTAAGTGACCGGAAGGAATCCCAGCTGATGGCAATTGAAAAGGGAGCAGGTATGCTGATCCTTTGTCTGGTAGATAAGGTAGATGATGATGTAGTAAAACTTGCAGCATTTAAGGGCTGTTCGATCATCATATCACAGAATGATACCTATAAGGTGGCCAGACTGATCGGTCAAAGTATACCGGTAAGATTCTTTATGGTTCGTGATAATATCATGACATTTAATGAGGATGATTCGGTTGAAACGATCAAAAGCGTAATGTCGAAGACGAGAGTCCGTTATTTCCCTGTCGTAGACAAGAGCGGGAATTATCTGGGATTGGTTTCCAGACGTAACTACATCAATGCCAGAAAAAAACAGGTGATCCTGGTCGATCATAATGAACGTACCCAGTCGGTTGATAATATCGACAAGGCAGAGATCCGGGAGATCATCGATCATCACAGAATTGCAAATGTAGAAACACTTGCACCGGTTTATTTCAGAAATCAGCCGGTCGGCTGTACATCTACGATCATATATCAGATGTACAGAGAACAGAATATTATACCGGATAAGAAGATTGCGGGATTGATGTGTGCGGCTATTTTATCAGATACGCTGCTGTTTAAATCGCCGACCTGCACCTGCGAGGATAAGAATGCAGCATATGCACTTGCACAGCTTGCAGAGATAAATGTGAATGATTTTGCAATGGAAATGTTCGATGCCGGAAGTAATCTGAAGGGAAAGACGATTGATGAGATTCTGCATCAGGATTATAAGAAATTTGAGATTGACGGACGTACCTTTGCGATAGGACAGATCACATCGATCAATACCAGAGAGATTGAACAGATACAGAAGAGTATGTACGAGTATCTGACCGATTATACAGAAAACGGCTGTGATGTATTTTTGTTTGTAATGACAAGCATCTTAGACGATAGTTCCGGAATGCTGGCATTTGGAGATGAGGCAGAGGAGATCTGTTCCCGTGCATTCCAGACGAAATTTGTAGATCATTATGCATATCTGGAGGGCGTGGTTTCCAGAAAGAAACAGATTGTTCCGGCACTGGTTCGGGCTGTACAGGAACTCGATCAGCCGGAATAGAACAAAGACAGAAAGGCAGATGTACAATGAAGAAATATCAGGCAGTTATATTTGATTTGGATGGAACACTTTTAAATACATTAGAGGATCTGGCGGACAGTACAAATTATGCACTTCGTCAGATGAATTACCCGGAACGGACAATCGATGAGGTCCGCCGTTTTGTAGGAAATGGTGTAGAAAAGCTGATGGAGCGTGCAGTTCCGACGGGAACTTCAGAAGATGATACATTAAAAGCACTTGCGATATTCAAGAAACATTATTCAAAGAATATGTTGAATAAGACAGGTCCTTACGAGGGAGTTATCGATGTGCTTAAGGTGTTAAAAGAAAAAGGAATACCGGCAGGGATCGTATCGAACAAATTTGATGCTGCAGTAAAGGGACTGCGGGATCAGTTTTTTGGAGAGTATATTTATACTGCGATTGGGGAGTCTGCAAATGTAGCAAAGAAACCGGCACCGGATACCTGCATCGAAGCAATGAAGGAAATGCAGATCGGACGGGAAGGTACAGTCTATGTAGGAGATTCAGATGTGGATATCATGACCGCGAAGAACAGCGGACTGGAATGTATCTCTGTTACCTGGGGCTTTCGTGATGAAGAATTCCTGTTAGAACATGGTGCTACCCAGATCATCCATAAGCCGGAGGAGCTGCTCGAATTCTTTTAAACGGTAGAGCTGCTGCCTGACTGATATGGAAGTTGGATGGGCTTATGAATCGGTTTGATATGAAAGATATGCACTATGCAGATGTACATGGCGGATCAATGTATAAGGAATATGTAAGATGAATATATATACAGCGAATCAATATATAAAGGATACCTTCGGGGAGAAATTATACAAGCTGTCATTAAATGCCGGAACCACCTGCCCGAACCGGGATGGAACGGCAGGAATTGGCGGTTGTATCTTTTGCAGTAGTCTAGGATCGGGTGATTTCAGCCCAAAAGCGGATATGGACATAGATCGACAGATTGAACAGGCAAAACAGCTGGTTGCTTCGAAGTTCAAAGGTAAACATTATATTGCATATTTTCAGTCATTTACGAATACATATGGTGATATCGACCGTTTGCGGGATATTTATAGAAAGGCAGCGATGCGGTCAGACATTGCGGTTATTTCAATTGCAACCAGACCGGATTGCCTGGGAAATCAGGTGATCGATATGCTGCGTGATATACAGAGGATTAAGCCGGTGTGGGTAGAACTCGGACTTCAGACGATACATGAGGAAACGGCAAAGTTTATCAATCGCGGATATCCCATTTCGGTATATGACGAGGCGGTAAAAAAACTCAGGAATCTTGGTGTACATGTGATCGTACATATGATACTGGGACTTCCGGGAGAGACGCAGAGAGATATGATCGAAACAGCAGAGTATATAGGAAAGAGCGGTGCACAGGGCATAAAGCTGCAACTACTTCATGTCCTTAAAGGAACAAACCTTGCTGAATTGTATCAGAATGGAGAATGTTCTGTTTTATCGCTGGAAGATTATACAGAATGTGTTGTTTCGTGTCTGAAGGTACTGCCGCCGGATATGGTGATCCACCGTCTGACCGGAGATGGGCCAAAGAAACTATTGATCGCACCGCTTTGGAGCGCAGATAAGAAAAAAGTAATGAATACGATAAATGCAGCAGTCAGGCAGGCATAGCCCGGGAAACTGATTGCTGCATTTTTGTTGTTTCTATATCTGCTGATTGCAGATAGATGCTGCTTCTAAAAAAGTAGAAGCAGCATGTTTGTAGACATCGGAAAGGGAGTTATATCGTTCAAACAATTCAAAAAAGTCCCAGGAAAAGGTGTGCCCGTAGGTAAACAGACGGAACAATTCTTCGTTTTTTAGATTTTCGAAAGAAGCAAGATCAATGCAGACGAGAAAGATCAGAAATTCAATATTGATATGATAGTATACGGCTGTGCGGAAGATCAGCCGGATATCCGGATAACTGCGGCCATGTTCATAATTGGAATAGGAGGAGGGTGTGAGTTTCAGATGCTTTGCTGCTTCCTGAATGGTAAGATGGTTTCCGGTTCTGAGTGCGGTAAGAGCACTTCCTATATTTGTTTTCGTTGTCATATTAGAAGTTCCTTTCATTTGTAGTTTTACTGTCTGAAATACGAAGATCTATATAAGTGTCGATCAGCTTTTGATCGATGGATGACAGACAGGCGATTTTTGCAGATCGTTCATTGCTCTGTGCATCTGTGGGCAGAGCCGGAACGGCAAGGTATGGATTTTCTTCATAAACTGCTTCCGGCATTGCACCGGCCGGAGCATTCTGGACAGCCAGAGTATAGGCAAACAGAAAGTCGTGCTCTAATATCCGGGACAATTCCATGATATGCTGCATGCCGGGGATGATCCTTCCGGTTTCGTAACTGGCATAGCTGGCACGGGATACAGACAGCTGTTTTGCGACCTGTTCCTGAGTCAGATGTTTCTTCTTGCGGAAATACTTTAATAAGTCAGGAAGTGGATTGTTTTCTTTTTTCATATTGGATTCCTTTCATTTGTTTTTTTTCGATCATAACAGAAAAGGTGGCTGCAGGAGTGTTGATGTAATAACTTGTATGGTTTGATGTAATAACTTGCATGTTTCGGGATAAAAAGTTGCGTTTTTAATATTGATACGGTACAATTACAAAAGTTCAGAAGATAAAAATGGAGGTATAAAAATGAGCCGTGCAGATGATATATTTATTTCAATGTGCCGTTCGATCATAGAGAACGGATACAGTACAGAAGGGGAAAAGGTTCGTCCAAAATGGGAGGATGGAACCAGTGCCTATACGATCAAACAGTTTGGTGTTGTGAACCGGTATGATCTTTCAAAAGAATTTCCGGCGATCACACTTCGCAAGACGTATGTGAAATCTGCTATTGATGAACTACTCTGGATCTGGCAGAAAAAATCAAATAATATCCATGATCTGAAGAGCCATATCTGGGATAGCTGGGCAGATGAAGATGGCTCGATCGGAAAAGCATATGGTTATCAGATGGGAGTAAAACATCAGTATAAAGAGGGTATGATGGATCAGGTGGATCGTCTGATCTATGACCTGAAACATAATCCATACAGCAGACGTATGATAACCAATATGTATGTGCATCAGGATCTTCACGAAATGAATCTGTATCCATGTGCATACAGTATGACCTTTAATGTGACCGGAGACCGCCTGAATGCAATATTGAATCAGCGTTCACAGGACGTACTTGCAGCAAATAACTGGAATGTGGTCCAGTATGCAGTGCTGGTTCATATGATCGCGCAGGTGACAGGCTTCAAACCGGGTGAACTGGTTCATGTGATCGCAGACGCACATATTTATGACCGCCATATTCCGATCGTGAAGGAACTGATCGAGAGAGAAACCTATCCTGCACCGAAATTTAAAATGAATCCGGATGTAAAGGATTTTTATGAGTTCACAGTAGATGATTTTACGATCGAAGATTATAAGACCGGACCTCAGGTGAAAAATATTCCAATCGCGATTTAACGGATATTTGTAGTTATTTGAATAAAATTACTAAAAAAAGATTGTATTTTAAGATAAAATTCACAAAAAGTATTTGTCTATTCTAAAAATTTGTGGTACAATTTTCATATATTTTTGGAGGTGCGTTACACATGGAAGATATTATGATTACATCTGGCACAAGTTTTGAAGGATATGAGATCTCAGAATATGGTCCATATAGATTTGTGCAGACAATTTTAAGTTCAAACTTTCTGAAGGAGATTGGTTCATCAATTGCAGATATTGCTACAGATCGAAGCAGCATATATCAGGAGAAGCTGGATGGAGCAATGAATGAAGCAATCAAGTCATTCAAGGAGATGGCTGGCAAGACCAAGTACAATGCAGTTGTAGGTTTCCATACAAATGTAGTAGATTACTCATCTAATATTACATCTGTTGTTGCTGCGGGTACATTGGTTTCTATCAAGAAAGAATATCAGTCCGAATTTGAGAAGAGTGTATTTGTCAGAAAAGAGTTATATGTTAATAACTATTATGACAAGCTTGTTCCAAGAGCTGTAAAGATCGTTCTTGCTTCAGAAGGAAAAGGAACCAGAATATCAGCATGGTTTAATAATTACAATATGGAAGATATCAAAGCAATCAAGGCAGATATTAAATTTACAAATATTTATGGTGATGAGATCACATTGACCGGAGTTGATTTCGTATTTGATAAAACAGGTCAGTCGCTTCTGAAGTCTGATTATATTGAATGTAAGCTTCCGGATAAGTACATAAAGATCATTTCAAGCTCAAAGGTATATATCCAGAAGTATGTAACTTCCCGTGGAGTATATTCCTGCGGAGATGATCCGATCGATGTAGATCTCAGTCCATTAAAGTTCAAAGCCCTTAAGATGAAAAAAGGTCTGGATGCGGTATGTAACTATAAGTCAGACGGACTGGTATGGACCTGTAACTGTGGTCATGTAAATGAGGGCGGAGCAGAAGAATGTGTGATCTGTTCCAGAAAACAGGATGAGATGAAGAACACGGTTTCCTTTAATTATGAGCCTATGATTGAGGAAATGCGTCAGAAAGAATATGTTATGGAGATCAAGGATGTTCTTATGAAGCACATTAAGGACATTGATTCCGGCCTTCGTATGCAGTTGTTGGAAATCATGGAGTCCGGTCTTCAGTATGAGAAGACCCGTGGCAATATGAAGGATACGGTTATTGAAAAGGTAGAGAATCTGTTCCTTGGATTATAAAAATGCAGCAATATGTTCTACAGATAATTGAGCATCTGGAAGAAATGGGATATAAAAAACTAAATCCTGAAAGCAATAACGTATATGGCAGACTGGGAACAGATGCCATATATGTTGTTGTGCTTGGAAGCAGCAGAGATCTGAGGGCAGAAAGCTTACAAAAGTTTAACAGACAGATCATACATGACTTGTCTGCAGACAGTGATAAAAGGATCGAACTGCTTAATATATTACTGACACCGAATGGATTGTTTGATGATTCTGTAAATGAGATTGTTTCAAAGATGAGCAATGTCTGGCTGTTCAGTGAAGACTATGGCAAACTGTATGTGTTTGAAAATCAGCCAATGGATTTTGATGGTTTGCAGCCGGTGCTTGACAAACAGATCCTTCAGGAAAAGGGCAGGAATCTTTCAAGGATCCGTAAAACGTTTGGTGTAATAACACCGATATTGATATTAATCAATATTATTATTTTTGTGATATCTGTATATACAAGAGATGCAGCGGGGAATTCTTGGCTGGAGGAATTGCTTGCGGATAATTTGTATGACGTAATCGTAGAAAAGCAATATTATCGAATCATAACATCCATATTTTATCATTTTTCTCTGATTCATCTATTCAGCAACATGGTTGTTCTGGTTGCGCTGGGAGCGAGAGTTGAGAATCTGATGGGACGGATTGGCTTTCTGATTTCATATTTGTTTTGCGGGATCACCGCTTCAATATGTTCGTTGATCAGCTGTTATCTGGGAAATTATTATACATATGCAGGTGGCGCATCCGGGGCAATCTGTGGATTGATGGGAGTGCTGATCGTATTTGCATTTTTTAATAAAGGACATATTTCAGGAATTTCGTTAAAAGATCTTTTGTTTTTATCCGTGCTCACAATATTAAATGGATATGTTTCAGATGGAATTGATAATGCAGCGCATGTAGGCGGCCTTATCGCTGGACTTTTAGTTGGTATAATTGCGATCCTGATCCATAAGGCTGTTGTAAAAGATAAACCTATGTGATAAAATTAAGAGATGAAAAAATTGTTAGGAGTATGGTTTGATGGGTACTGGAATAAGTATGTCAAGTGTGAATAAAATTAAAGAACTGGCTGAAAGCAGAGACTATAGTCTTGCTTTGGATATACTTGAACATCAGGATTTGACCAAGTCCCTTTCGCCACAGTTTATTAAGATCTGTGGTGAAGTTTATTATGAAAACGGGCGGTATCAGGAAGCCCGTGCTGCTCTTGTAAAAGCACATTCCATGGCACCTGTAGGGAATAAGATCATATATTCTCTGATCCGGGTATATTTATCCATGGGCTTTTATTCACTGGCAAATACCTATTATGAAATATATAAATTTAATCAGAATGAAAAAGATGCGGGTACATACAGGATCGAATATATGCTTGCGAAAGCAGAAAGAAAACCATACAAGGAATTGTATGGTATTCTGATATCGGCAAATGAAAAAGAAACAAGTGATATCTGGGATTTTGAGATGCTTTTATTGTATAAAGCAATGGGAAATGAAGAAAAATTCCAGTCGGAAGCCGAGATGTTCTGTGCAACTTATAAAGGTTCATCTTATATTGACAAGGTGAATCAGTTAAGAGAGAAATTATATGATGTTGATAAAGCCATCTATTGTTATCCTGAAACGGAAGCAATGGATGACGATATCGCGCAGCAGGATGTCCGTCTGATGGAAGAGAAAGTATTAGAAGCAGATGATTTGAGAATCCATCCGAAAGATCCAAAGATCACATTGATGGTTGAGGATCGGGAACCAGTTACGAATTCTATGAAGTTTAAACAGATGCTTCTGAAGTCGAAAGAAAAGAAAGAATCCAAGAAGTTACAGAAACAGGAAAAAAAAGCAGAACAGCAGAAAGAACAGACAGATCAGGAAGTATTGGATACTCCGGAGAATTCTGATCAGGAAGAGAATACCGGAAAGAAAAAGTGGTTCCTTAAGAACCGGATGTCAAAGAAAGAAGAAGAGGCAATTGAGGAAGCATTTGCGGAGCAGGAGAACTCAGAAGTAGACCGTGATCAGCTTCTTGGCGAGATTGTAAATCCGGAATCTGATGAAACTGTCGCTGAGAATGGCATGGAAGCTGAAGCAGAACCGGTTGCTGATCCTACAGGGGATGAGAAGAAGCCGAGAAGTCTGGATGAATTATCAGAGGATTCATTTGAAGATGGCGTTGACGATTTTGATTTTGATAACGAAGAATATGATTCTGTATTGATGGTAGATGTGGATGATGCAATCATGCCGGAACCATCGAATGAACATACAGAAGAGATTCTCGAAGAAGCTCCGGAAGAGATTATATCCGAAGATATAACTGACGCTTCAGATGTTGAGAAACCTGAGAATGTTGAATCGGAAGAACCTGAAAAATCTGAAACCGATGAGCAACAGATTGAGAAGAAATCAGAATATACGGAATCTGTTGAAGATCATGAGATTACTGAGGCGGAGACAAAAGATGCTAAAGAACCTGAGACATCAGAATCGAATGAAGAAGACGCCGATAGTGCTGAGACGCCAGGGCCGGCCGGGGAAGATGATGATTCTGTTGTTATAGAGGAAGTAGAAGAAACTGAGAAATCTGAGCTTGAAGAAACAGCAGAAACCGCTGAGCCTGCAGAAGATGCTGAAAAGGCAGAGATGCTGGAGGAAAATCAGAAACTGGAGTTAGAATCAACGGATACAATGGAGAAAACAACTTCTGATGATCCGTTTGATATAGATATAGCGATTCAGTCGCTTGATGAATATACATTTGACGCAGATACCTGGGAAGATGATTCATTTGAACAGGCATATGAGGATGATGATATTGTGGAGATCGAAGCAGCAACCGGATCTGACACAAAAGTGGAAGTCGAAACAGAGAATGAAGCTGAAGAGGAAGTAGAAATCGAGCCGGAAGTGGAGGTTAGGGCTGATTCCGATCCTGGATCAGAATTAGAAGTCGAAGCTGAGGCTGATTCTGAGAAAGAATCTGAGAGTAAGACGGAAGCTGAGAAGGATGTTGAAATTGATTCTGAAGCTGTGGTTGAAATGAATTTAGAGGCCGAGGTCAATCCGGAATCTGAAACGGAACAAGAACCAGAATACGGGATTGAATCGGAGAAAACGGCACATAGACGGGACTTCCCGATATTTCGTTCAAGTCTGTTTCCGGATTATAACAGCGACAAACCTCCAGTTGTAGAGTTGATGAAAGAAACGGTTGATATGAAGGCTGAATATGACAGAAAAATGTCAGATAATCTGGAAAAAGAAGAACAGCTTATTAATCAGGCAGATGAATTACTGGCAAGACTTGGTATAGAGCTTGGAACCAAATATGCATCAAATACAGACTACTTCAATATGCATAGTGATAGTTTTGTTAACCTGATTGAAGATGAAACAGACGTCGAAAACGCGGATCTGTCATCTGATGAGAAGGGGATATCGGAACAAGAAGATAACAGAAAAGAACAGCTTGAGCACCTAGATAAAAAACAGGAGAAGAAATACAAGCTTAAGAGAAATGACAAATAATTAGATTAATATATAAATATTATTTTTTATTTGATAATGTGGAAGGAGGCGTACAAATTGGCTGTAGATCAAACAGAAGCTATGATTGCTGCGATAAAGGCACAGCTTGAAAAAGAAAGAGCCGCTGAAGCTGCAAAGCAGAAGAGACTGGAAGAAGAGCAGGCACTGAAAAATCTGAGCAGTAATAAAAAGAAGTCTTCAGATAGTGGAAGCAAGAGCCAATATAAGACTTTGTCTGCTGAAGAACTTGCGCGTATTGAGGAGAAGAAACGACGTAAGAGAGAAGAAGCATTGGGTATTGTTCATGAGGATAAGCCTGAAGAGACAGAGAACAACGAAGCAGAAACTAATAAGCCAGATACAAATAAAGAGGCAGAGGGTGAAGCAAAAGAAGCAAAGACAGAGGATAAGAATGACAAGCAGAAAATGCCGAAAATCAGTCTTAACCTTGGTGGTATTGCCGATGAAGGCCTTGGCGGCCTTGGCGGCGGTTTAGGAAGCGGACTGGGAGAAGGTCTCGGTGGCGGACTTGGCAGCGGTTTAGGAAGCGGACTTGGTGGCGGACTTGGCAGTGCACCTTCAGAAGGCGGATTGTCCGGAAAAACAGAGGACGCAGGCAGTGGCCTTGGTGCTTCATTAAATATTAAAGGTAAGGTGGATGATTCCCTTTCACCTAGTAAAGTTGGTGAAACAGAGAAACAGACACTTACAGATGATTCTGTACGTTTTGATGAGGATGATATGTCTTCTGTTGCTGCAGATGATGCAGAATGGACACCAGGAAAGAATGTTGAGGTAAAAGAAGTAAAGACACCAAAGGGTAATGATAAAAATGGCGACTTGTTCAGTATTTTACCTGACAGAAACAAAAACGCATCTGATGTTTCGTCCATGTATGATATAGATGATGATGACGATGATGATGATTTCCTTGGTGCCGGCATTAAGAATCTGTCAAATATAGATGAGACAAGTGAAGAAGAAGCAGCACGGATCAAGGCAGAAGAGGAAGCTAGGAAGAAAGCAGAAGAGGAAGCTAAGAAGAAGGCAGAAGAGGAAGCTAAGAAGAAAGCAGAGGAAGAAGCCAAGCGTAAAGCTGCAGAAGAAGAAAACCGTAAGAAAGTAGAGGAAGCCCGCAAGAAAGCTGCTGTAGAAAAAGCAAAGATCGAGGCTGAAACAAAGAAGAAGCAGGCAATCGAACTGGCTGAACGGAAAGCACAGGACGCAAAGAATGTTGTTGAGACCGCTCAGAAGACCATTGCAGATTCAGAGAAAGAAGAAAAAGAATTAAAACTTCAACTGGAAGAATGTGCAAAGAAGAAGGCTGCTTATGATGACAAGGTAAAGGCTGAATTTGATGCAAAGAAGAAGGCAGATGAAGAACTCCTTGCAAAAGAAGATGCAGAGCTGGATTCAAAGGTAACTTCGATCAAGAAAGAGATTGAGGATACAAACAAAAAGGCACAGAATGAGTCTGATAAGGTATTAAAGGAATGCGATCCTGAAACCATTAAGACAAAGATCATCAATGATGCGCAGGCTGTTGCAGATGCAGCGATCAAGAAGCTGGCAGATGCAAAGAAGGCAAATATCGAGAAGCATGAAGCTGAATATGCGAAAGCATGTAAAGATGCTGAAACATCATCAACCAAGCTTGAGGAAGATAAGAAGAAAGCAATTGAAGCTGCTAAGAAGAAGAAAGAAAAGCAGAATGACAAAGCTAAGAAGCTGATGGATGATGCAGAACAGAACAAGCAGCGCGCTGGCGTTATCTTTACAGATTCAAAGAAAGCAGAAGAAGAGGCAACATCAAATCTTAAGAATACAACTGAGATGGAATCTGAGTCATTGAAGGCGCTTGCAGGACTTGAAAATAAACTTGCTGAAAGTGAGACCAAGTTAAAGACTGCAATGAACAATAATGATTCCGCAGCAAAAGCAATAGATACAGCAAAGAAAGCTTTAAAGGATGCAGAAGCAAAAGAAGCAGAAGCATTAAAGAAACTGGAGGAGGCAAGATCTGCAAAGGCAGCGGCTGAAACCAGAATTTCCAAGGGCGAGGCTGATAAGAAGAAGCATCAGTCTGAAATTGATACGCTTAATGAAGAGAAGAAGACTACAAATGCAGATATTGCAGAAACAAAGAAGAATGTAGAATCCTTCAAGGCTGCAAAGGCAGAGGCACAGCAGGCTTTGGATGCTGCAAAGAAGTCGGTAGTTGAAGCGGAAGATCTGCTTTCAAAGGCTGAAAATGCAGAGGAAGAAGCTGAACAGATTCTGGAAAAGGCTAAGATCGAAGAAGAAGTTGAGATCCAGAATGCCGAAAAGACTGCAGCAGATGGTAAAGATAATCTGGAAAAAGAAAAGAAAGCCAGAGATGATGCGCATGAGAAATTCCTTGCAGATGAGGAAGAAAAATATGCAACAGGAGAGGCTGCAGAACTTGAAAAGGTTCAGTCTGCTGCAATGACGGCAGAAAAAGAAGCTGCTGATTCCCGGAAGAAGGCAGAAGAAGCTGCAAAGAAGTTGCTGGATGCTGCAAAGAAGAAAGAAGAAGAATTAAAGAAGAAGATTGCGGATCTTAAGACGGAACAGGCAGAACGTATTGTAGCTAGAAAAGCTGCAGATGAAGAAGCAGTTAAGAAAGCAGAAGAAAAGAAGAAACATGATCTTGATTCTCTGTTAAAAGAAGAGATCAGTACAAAGAAGCAGTTAGAAGAAGTTACAAGCAGAGCTGCAGCGGCAGCAAAAGTGCTTGAAAAAGCAGTTAAGAAGGAAGAGGAAGCAAGAAAACAGGCGGAACTCTTGAAAGCCGGAAAACTGGATGAAGCTGCAAAGATTGATGTTTCATTAGAAGCAACAGATGAAGCTGCTGTAGAAGCAGAACAGAGTGAGATCAATCAGGAAATGAAGAAAGCATTACCTGCAGAAGCAAAATATCTGTATAAATATCTGTGTGTAAATCCTGCGGGAGCACAGATTGTAAATGTTCTTCAGGCTATGAAGGTTGATCCAAAGAGGTCAAAGAACCTGGTAATCCTTGGATTACATGGATTTGGTTCTGCCAAAATCGGAGAAGATTTTGCAGAGTGCTATTATGACCTTGGCTTCTGTACATCTCCTGCAAAGGCAAAAGTAAAGGCAAAAGTAATCAACAGTGGTAAACTTGCAGGTGCAGTTACAAAACTGAAGGGTGGCTGCCTGATCGTTGAGAGTGCCGGATTGATCACACCGGAGCGTTTCAAAGAAATGGTTGATCTTTGTTCCACAGAAAAGAATGATGTAAAAGTTATTCTTACCGGTGAAAAAGTTGCACTCAGCAAGATGCTTGCAGATAATATGACACAGGCGAGAAGTTTCAATAACAGAGTATATTTCGATCAGATCAAGGAAGAAGATTTGATCGTCATTGCCAAAGAATATATCATTGAAAAAGGTTATAAGTATGAAGATGGTATTGATGGCAATATTAAAAATGTACTTATGGCAATGGAATCTGGTAATATTGACAGATTATTGACAGCTATCGATGAAGCAATCGAACGTGCAGATGCAAGAAATGCAGAAGCAAAGAAAGTTATGAAGACGGATATAAAATAAGAAAGAAAAATAGCAGTCGTATGATTGTATTTTCCAGCTTATATTTTGGTTGAAAAAAATGGTGCCAATGTTTATAATATTTATTATTGTAAACTTGGCACTTTTTTGTGCGGTGATGAGGCAAGATTTGTATTTAAAGTAGATTTTGACAACTGCCGCGATAACTTTAGAAACAAACAAAAATTTGTTTCTTATAGTTGTTAACTTTAAGGAGATATAAGATAGTATGGATATTGGAGTAGATTTGGGAACCTCAAATGTGCTGGTATATGTTAAAGGTCGTGGAGTAGTCATCAACCAGCCATCTGTTGTAGCATATGAAAAAAACTCAAAGCGCATTATTGCGATTGGAAATAAAGCGAAGAAGATGATCGGGAAGACACCGGAGTCAATCGAGGTCGTAAGACCGCTTGTAAAGGGAGTTGTTTCAGATTATACCGTTACAGAGCGAATGTTAAAAGTATTTATTCGTAGCGCGATGGAGAAACGGACCGGAGTTGGCAGACCGAAAATCTGTGTCTGCGTTCCGAGTGGGGTAACGGAGGTTGAACGAAGAGCGGTCGAGGATGCGGTCTACAGGACGGGTGCAAAAAGTGTCTATGTTATGGAAGAACCGCTTGCGGCAGCAATCGGTGCTGCTGTTGATATTGAAGAAGCGAAAGGAAATATGGTCGTAGATATCGGAGGAGGTACAACGGATATTGCGGTTATATCACTTGGTGGAGCAGTTGAAAGTCAGTCGATCAAAGCAGCGGGTGATGATTACAATGCATCGATGATCCGTTATATCAGAAGAAAGTATAATCTTCTGATCGGAGAACAGACTGCGGAGAAAGCAAAGATAGCGGTAGGATCGGTCTATGAGAGGCCGGAGGACATCACCTATGTTGTAAAGGGAAGAGATCTGATCAAGGGACTTCCAAAGGCGATCACGATCACCGCAAATGAGACAATAGAAGCATTTGCAGATACAACTTCTCATATTTTGACGGCAATTCATGGGGTACTTGAGACGGCTCCGCCGGAGCTGGTCGCGGATATATCGGTAAATGGAATTGTTCTGACCGGTGGTGGCAGCCTGATGTATGGAATGGATAAGCTGATCAAGGAAAAAACGGGAATTGATACGTATGTTTCGGATAAAGCGTTAGAAGCAGTTGCACTTGGTGCCGGTATGTCGGTTGATATTGCAGCAAGAAAAGAAGAAGCATAGAAAGCAGAGAAAAGAAAATGACAAATACACATAATTTTCTGCCGGTGAATAAAAAAGATATGATAGAAAGAGGATGGGAACAGCCGGACTTTGTGTTTATTACCGGAGACGCTTATGTGGACCATCCTTCTTTTGGTCCGGCAATTATCAGCAGAGTTTTGGAAGCACATGGATATAAGATCTGTATGATTCCACAGCCGGATTGGAAAGATGATAAGAGTATAGATGTATTCGGCAGACCAAGACTTGGTTTTCTGGTTTCCGGTGGCAATATGGATTCTATGGTCAATCATTATACTGTTTCAAAAAAACACAGAAGTATGGATTCCTATTCTCCCGGTGGAAAGATGGGGCTGAGACCGGATTATGCAACAGTGGTATATTGCAATCTGATCCGTAGAACGTATAAGGATGTTCCGATCATTATTGGTGGGATTGAAGCAAGTCTCAGAAGACTTGCACACTATGATTACTGGTCGAACAAATTAAAGCATTCAATTCTGATCGATTCACAGGCAGATCTGATTTCCTATGGCATGGGCGAACACAGCATGGTTGAGATTGCAGATGCGTTAGACAGCGGAATAGATGTCAGGGATATCACATTTATCAGAGGCACAGTCTACAAGACAAAAGATCTGTCCGGTGTAGAAGCTCCGGTGATCCTGCCTGATTATGCAGCACTTCAGGAAGATCGTTTAAAATATGCAGAAAGCTTTTATACACAGTATATCAATACAGATCCATATTCCGGAAAAGTGCTGGTGGAAGGATATGGCAACCGGGGATATGTTGTTCAGAATCCTGCGGCATATCCACTCACGCAGATGGAGATGGATGACGTATATGGGTATGATTACATGAACACCTATCATCCAATGTATGAAAAGGATGGGGGAATCCCGGCTATAGCAGAGGTGAAGTTCAGTCTGGCAAGCAACCGTGGATGCTTTGGCGGATGCAGCTTCTGTGCACTAACTTTTCATCAGGGCAGGATTGTTCAGACCAGAAGCCATGAATCAATCATTGAAGAAGCAAAGCACATGACGAAAGATCCGGAGTTTAAAGGATATATTCATGATGTTGGAGGACCTACAGCGAATTTCAGACATCCGTCTTGTGAAAAACAGATGAAATATGGTGTGTGTCAGAATAAACAATGTCTGTTTCCAAAACCATGTCAGAACCTGAATGCCAGTCATAAAGATTATGTTGAACTGCTCCGTAAATTAAGACAGATACCCGGTGTGAAGAAGGTATTTGTAAGATCCGGTATACGATTTGATTATCTGCTTGCAGATCATGATGATACCTTTTTACGGGAGCTTTGCCAGTATCATGTCAGTGGACAGTTAAGAGTTGCACCGGAGCATATCTCAGATAATGTTCTGAAGTACATGGGAAAACCATCCAATCAGGTATATGAGACATTTATAAAAAAATATGAGAAAATCAATGAACAGTATGGGTTGAAACAATATGCAGTACCGTATCTGATGTCATCACATCCGGGTTCTACTTTAAAAGATGCAGTCGCGCTGGCAGAATACATCCGTGATATCGGATATATGCCGGAGCAGGTACAGGACTTTTATCCAACACCATCGACAATCTCGACCTGTATGTATTACACAGGGGTAGACCCGCGAACGATGGAACCGGTATATGTGGCGAGAGATCCACATGAAAAGGCAATGCAGCGTGCACTGATCCAGTACAGAAGACCGGAGAATTATGATCTGGTAAAAGAAGCTCTGATAAAGGCGGGGCGGACAGATCTGATCGGATTCGAAAAGCATTGTCTGATAACTCCAAGAAAGATGGATAGGAATACTTCGGGACATAAAGATGTCCATAAAAAGAATCCGTCAGGACAGGCAACACGGAATCAGAATAACAAGAACAGTAATCATAGAAAACAGGATAAATCCGGTAAAAATTCAGGAAGTTATAAATTCGGGCAGGATAACAGAAACAGCAGAACCGGAAAACCTGCAGGACAAAATGATAAAAAATATCAAAAACAGAAAACAGGAAAGAAAAAACACTGATATTTTATATAAAATTAAGAAAATAACCAGAAATGAAAAAATAATGATTTCTAATGCGTGCATTTCATTTTTGGTTGCGTGGTACTTTCTTTTGTGCTAGAATGTAGCCAGAAAGTGTGCTGTTATGTCAATAATGGTCATTATTGTGCCATTTACAGCATGAATGTACCATGATATAACACTTACATTATAAAAAAATACGGAGGATTTCATTATTATGGCAAAGAAAATTGTATTAGCAGGCGCATGCCGTACAGCTATCGGTACTATGGGCGGATCATTAAGTACAACACCAGCTCCAGTACTTGGTTCAATCGTTATCAAGGAAGCTTTAAACAGAGCAGGAGTTCCTGCAGATCAGGTAGATCATGTATATATGGGTTGTGTAATCCAGGCAGGTCTTGGACAGAATGTTGCACGTCAGGCATCAATCAAAGCTGGTCTTCCAATTGAGACAACTGCTGTTACAGTTAACGTTGTTTGTGGTTCAGGTCTGAACTGTGTAAATATGGCTGCTCAGATGATCGAAGCAGGAGATGCTGATATCGTTGTAGCAGGTGGTATGGAAAACATGTCAATGGCTCCATATGCTGTAATGCAGGGACGTTTCGGATACAGAATGAATGATGGTAAACTTGTAGATACAATGGTACATGATGCTCTTTGGGATGCATTCAATGATTACCATATGATCAAGACTGCTGATAACATCTGTGAGCAGTGGGGACTTACTCGTGAAGAACTTGATGAGTTTGCAGCAAAGAGCCAGCAGAAGGCTGTAGCAGCTCAGGAGTCAGGTGCATTTGACGCAGAGATCGTTCCAGTTATGGTTAAGAAGAAAAAAGAGATGGTTGAGTTCAAGAAGGATGAGGGACCAAGACCTGGTACAACAGTTGAGACACTTTCAAGACTCAGAACTATCAATCCAAATGGTTTCGTAACAGCAGGTAATGCTTCAGGTATCAATGATGGTGCAGCAGCTATCGTTGTTATGAGCGAAGAAAAGGCTAAAGAACTTGGTGTTAAGCCAATGGCTACATGGGTAGCAGGTGCTCTTGGTGGTGTTGATCCATCTATCATGGGTATCGGACCAGTTGCTTCAACAAAGAAGGTAATGGCTAAGACAGGTCTTAAGATCGAAGATTTCGATATCATCGAAGCAAACGAAGCATTTGCAGCTCAGTCAGTTGCAGTAGCTAAGGATCTTGGATTTGATGTTGACAAGCAGGTTAACCCAAATGGTGGTGCAATCGCACTTGGACATCCAGTAGGAGCTTCAGGATGCCGTATCCTTGTTACACTTCTTCATGAGATGCAGGCAAAGGGTGCTAAGACAGGTCTTGCTACACTTTGTATCGGCGGTGGTATGGGCTGCTCAACAGTTGTTAAGATCGAAGACTAATCCGGTCGGCTGAAAAACCATATTACATTTCTATATAAGGAGATAAACGATGGAATTTGTAACATATGAACAGGACGGATTTGTTGGTGTTATCACTATTAATCGTCCAAAGGCATTAAACGCATTAAACAGCACAGTTCTTGAAGAACTGGATGCAACATTCAAAGCTGTTGATCTGAATACAACAAGATGTCTTGTACTTACCGGTGCAGGAGAGAAATCATTTGTAGCAGGTGCAGATATCGGAGAGATGTCAACACTTACAAAGGCTGAAGGCGAAGCTTTCGGTAAAAAGGGTAATGACGTATTCCGCATGATCGAGACATTCCCAATCCCTGTAATCGCAGCCGTAAATGGATTTGCACTTGGTGGTGGATGTGAGATCTCCATGAGCTGTGATATCAGAATCTGTTCTGAGAACGCAGTATTTGGTCAGCCTGAAGTTGGCCTTGGAATCACACCTGGATTTGGTGGAACCCAGAGACTTGCCCGTCTTGTAGGTGCAGGAATGGCAAAGCAGCTGATCTACACAGCAAGAAATATCAAAGCTGATGAAGCATACAGAATCGGTCTTGTAAATGCTGTGTATCCATTAGAGGAGTTATTACCGGCAGCTAAGAAGATGGCTTCTATCATCGCAGCAAATGCTCCGATTGCAGTTCGTAACTGTAAGAAAGCAATCAATGATGGATTACAGGTTGATATGGATCAGGCAATCGTTGTAGAAGAGAAATTATTCGGCGATTGCTTCGAGACAGAGGATCAGAAGGCAGGAATGGGCAACTTCCTTGAGAAAGATAAGGAAAAGAAATTAAAGGTTGTTCCTTTCCAGAATAAATAAATCAACAATCTTGATATTGATGTTTAGGGTGGTTATTTTGAAATCGAAATCAACCATCCTAAATGTTTGATATACCAAAGTGAGCATGTCAAACGAAACGTATATGAATTTCTCATGTTTGCTTAAAAATAATTTTTAGGAGGATATTAAAATGAAAGTTGGCGTTATTGGTGCAGGAACCATGGGTCAGGGAATTGCTAAGGCATTCGCTCAGGTTGATGGATATGAAGTAGCACTTTGCGACATTAAGCAGGAATGGGCTGAAGGCGGTAAGGACAAGATCGCTAAAGGTTATGCCAGACTTGTTGAAAAAGGAAAGATGACACAGGAGAAGGTTGATGGTATTCTTGCCAGCATCACTCCAGGTCTTAAGGAAGACTTATGCGCAGATTGTGACCTTATCGTAGAGGCTGCTTTCGAGAATATGGAAGTTAAGAAGACAACATTTTCTGAGCTTGACAAGATCTGCAAGCCAGAGTGTGTATTTGCATCAAATACATCTTCACTTTCCATCACTGAGATTGGAAATGGTCTTACCCGTCCTATGATCGGTATGCACTTCTTCAATCCAGCTGACAGAATGAAGCTTATCGAAGTTATCGCAGGTGTTAACACACCGGCAGAGACTGTTGATAAGATCGTTAAGATCTCAGAAGAGATCGGTAAGACACCTGTACAGGTAAATGAAGCTGCCGGATTTGTTGTAAACAGAATCCTGATCCCAATGATCAATGAAGCTGCATTTATCAAGATGGAAGGTGTGTCAGATATCGCTGGTATCGATTCAGCTATGAAACTTGGTGCAAATCATCCAATGGGACCTCTTGAATTAGGTGATTTCGTTGGCCTTGATATCTGTCTTGCTATTATGGATGTACTCTATAACGAGACAGGCGACAGCAAGTATCGTGCATGTCCATTACTTCGTAAGATGGTACGTGGCGGCAACCTTGGTGTTAAGAGTGGTAAGGGATTCTATGTATACAATGCTGACCGCACAAAGACACCAGTTGATGCTCAGTAATTGACTGATAAATATATTTATGGAGGAAGAAATAGAATGGATTTCGCTTTAGACAAGAAGTATGAAATGGCGCAGAACTTATTCAGAGAATTTGCGCAGAATGAAGTAAAGCCTCTTGCTCAGGAAATTGATGAAAATCACAGATTCCCTAGAGAGACAGTAGAGAAGATGGCAAAGTATGGTTTCTTAGGAATACCTGTTTCTAAGGAAGATGGTGGACAGGGTTGTGATCCTTTAACATATGTTATGTGTGTTGAGGAACTTTCAAAGGTTTGTGGTACTACTGGTGTTATTGTTTCCGCACATACATCTCTGTGTGTAGATCCAATCCAGACATACGGTACACCAGATCAGAAAGCTAAGTACCTCCCAGATCTTGCTTCCGGTAGAAAGCTTGGCGCATTTGGTCTTACAGAGCCGGGTGCTGGTACAGATGCACAGGGTCAGCAGACAAAGGCTGTTCTTGATGGTGATGAGTGGGTTCTTAACGGATCTAAGTGTTTCATTACAAATGGTAAAGAAGCAGATGTATATATTATCATTGCAGTTACAGGTACAATTGAAAAACGTGGTAGAAAGCAGAAAGAGATTTCAGCATTTATCGTAGAAAAAGGCACTCCGGGATTTACATTCGGAACAAAAGAAAACAAGATGGGTATCTGTGGTTCATCCACATATGAACTTATCTTCACAGATTGTCGTATTCCTAAGGATGCACTTCTCGGACAGAAGGGCAAGGGATTTGGTATTGCAATGCATACACTTGATGGTGGTCGTATTGGTATCGCAGCTCAGGCTCTTGGTATTGCTGAGGGTGCTCTTGATATCACAATCGACTATGTTAAGGAAAGAAAGCAGTTTGGTCGTTCAATCGCTCAGTTCCAGAATACTCAGTTTGTACTTGCTGATCTTGCAACAAAGGTTGAAGCAGCTAAGTTACTGGTATACAAGGCAGCTAAGAAGAAAGAGCAGTATCAGGCTGATCACAAGACTTCATACTCTGTAGAAGCTGCTATGGCTAAGCTGTATGCTGCAGAAGTAGCTATGGAAGTAACAACAAAGTGTGTACAGTTACACGGTGGTTATGGTTATATCAAAGAGTATGATGTAGAACGTATGATGCGTGATGCTAAGATTACAGAAATCTACGAAGGAACTTCAGAAGTTCAGCGTATGGTTATTTCTGCAAACTTATTAAAATAATTAGGAGGTACTTAACGTGAAGGTTATAGTTTGTATAAAGCAGGTACCTGATACAAAGGGTGGCGTTCAGTTTAACCCAGATGGTACATTAAACAGAGGAGCAATGCTTACAATCATGAACCCTGATGATAAGGCAGGTCTTGAAGCTGCACTTAGATTAAAGGATCAGTATGGAGCAGAAGTTACAGTTCTTACAATGGGTCTTCCAAAGGCTGCAGATGTTCTTCAGGAAGCAATCGCTATGGGCGCTGACAAGGGCGTTCTTGTAACAGATCGTGTTCTTGGTGGAGCTGATACATGGGCTACATCAACAACAATCGCAGGAGCACTCAGAAAGCTTGATTATGATCTTATTATTACAGGTCGTCAGGCTATCGATGGAGATACAGCTCAGGTTGGACCACAGATCGCTGAGCATCTTGGAATTCCAGTTATTTCATATGCACAGGAGATCAAGGTTGACGGAGATTCCGTAATCGTTAAGCGTCAGTATGATGATGGATATCATATGTTAAAGGCTAAGATGCCTTGCCTTGTAACAGCACTTTCAGAGTTAAATGAGCCTAGATACATGACTCCAGGTGGAATCTTCGATGCAGTTAATGCAGAGATCACAACACTTGGCAGAGCAGACCTTGTAGATGTTGATGATTCAAACCTTGGTCTGAAAGGTTCACCAACAAAGATTGCAAAGGCTTCCGATAAGGTAAGAAAGGGTGCAGGCGAGAAGGTTGTACCTGATTCTCCAGATGAAGCAGTTAGCTATATTGTTGGCAAGTTAAAAGATAAGCATGTAATCTAATATAGTAAAGGAAAAGTGGTGAATAAAATGGGCGCAATGAACGCAGAAGATATGAAGAACTACAAAGGCGTATTTGTCTTTGCACAGCAGGTAGATAATAAGTTAAGTGGTATTTCATTTGAATTGATCGGTGAAGGAAAGAGACTTGCAGATAAGCTTGATGAAAAGGTTACAGCAGTCCTGATCGGTTCCGACGTAAAGGGTCTTGTAGACGAACTTGCAGAGTACGGTGCAGACAGAGTTATCGTTGTTGATGATCCAGAATTAAAAGAATACAGAACTGAGCCATATGCACATGCACTTGCTTCAGTTATCAATGAGTACAAGCCAGAGATCGTTTTAGTTGGTGCTACGGCTATTGGCCGTGATCTTGGTCCTACAGTATCAGCAAGAGTAGCTACAGGTCTTACAGCAGACTGTACATTACTTGAAATCGGTGATTTCCCTCTTGTTGCACTTCCAAATCAGGAGCAGAAGCACAATCAGCTTCTTATGACACGTCCTGCATTCGGTGGTAACACAATCGCTACAATCGCATGTCCTGATAATCGTCCTCAGATGGCAACAGTACGTCCGGGCGTTATGCAGAAGCTTGACAGAGTAGCTGGCAAGAAGGCAGAAGTGATCGAGTACAATCCTGGATTTACTCCAAACAACAAGTATGTTGAGATCCTTGAAATCTCAAAGGCTGTTTCAGATATCAAAGATATCATGGACGCTAAGATCCTTGTTTCAGGTGGTCGTGGTGTTGGTTCAGCAGAGAACTTCAAGCTTCTTGATGATCTTGCAGAAGTTCTTGGCGGACAGGTATCATGCTCACGTGCAGTTGTAGATTCAGGCTGGAAGCCAAAGGAGCTTCAGGTTGGTCAGACTGGTAAGACAGTTCGTCCACAGGTATACTTCGCAATTGGTATTTCAGGTGCGATCCAGCATGTAGCCGGTATGGAAGAGTCAGATATCATCATCGCTATCAACAAGGATGAGGATGCTCCTATCTTTGATGTAGCTGATTATGGTGTTGTTGGAGATCTGAACAAGATCGTTCCTGCTCTTACAGAAGCAATCAAGGCTGAGCTTGCTAACAAGTAATTCAGTTTATAATTGAAAATGAACATTTCGAACTGCCGGGTTTTATACCCGGCAGTTTGTGTGTAAATGAGCCGACAGGCGAGATGGTGCATGAAAGAACATGAGAATGTTCTTTCACGCACAAAAGGGTGTGTCCTATTACATATTTTTCTGTTGAAACAATAAAAACAATGCTGTATGATAAATACTGTTGTGAAAAAGACAAATGACAGTTAGATAAAAGAAGAATAAGGTTGAAGAGACAAATGAGTAAGTATGAAAAACAGGAAGAATTGAAACGAGAAGAATTAAGCCAGGAAGAGCAGCTGTTAAAAACAGAAGCTGACAACACAAAATTGACAGACGACAGTAAGAATGTAAAAATGACAGATGCGTGTGAAGAAAACAGAACAGAAAATACTGCAAGAGAAAATAAGATGGGAACCATGCCGATGGGGAAGTTGTTGATTTCAGTATCACTTCCAATGGTAATTTCAATGTTGGTACAGGCACTTTATAATGTAGTCGACAGTGTTTTTGTATCGCATTTTGATCAGGATGCACTGACGGCAGTATCGACGATATTTCCGTTACAGAATCTTATGATCGGAGTGACCTCCGGTCTCGGTGTCGGTTTTAATGCATTGATCTCCAAATCCCTTGGTGAAAAAAATCAGAAAAAAGCAAATGATGCAGCCGGGCAGGGAATCTTTCTGGAACTTATTGGATTTGCAATTTTCTTATTGATCGGTTTATTTGGTATCGAAGCATTTATGAAGAGTCAGACGGATGTTGCAAAGATCATTGATTATGGAGTAGATTATGGACGTATCTGCTGTATCTGTTCCTTTGGTATCTTTGCACAGATGACATTTGAACGTATGTTACAGTCGACAGGTCGGACGCTTTACACAATGAAGACACAGGCACTTGGAGCTATTATCAATATTATACTTGATCCGATTATGATCTTTGGATATTTTGGACTTCCGGCAATGGGTGCTGCAGGTGCGGCAATAGCAACGGTTATCGGACAGTGTATTGCGGCATTACTTGCAATCTATTATAATCTGAAAAAGAATCCGGATATCCAGTTATCATTGAAAGGCTTCCGTCCGGAAGGTGATGTGATCGGAAGGATTCTTTCCATTGCAGTTCCTTCTATTGCGATGGTTGCGGTAGGCTCGATAATGACATATGGATTTAACCGTATTCTATTTACATTTACGCCGATCGCAGTTTCAGTGTTTGGTATTTTCTATAAAGTACAGAGCATGGCATTTATGCCGGTTTTTGGTCTAAATAATGGTATGATCCCGATAGTATCATATAATTACGGAGCAAAACAGCCGGATCGAATGCTCAAAGCTGTTAAATATACAATGATGGCTGCAATCTGTTTCATGCTGTTATGTCTGACTGCGATGCAGGTAATTCCGGGATTGATCCTTAAGGTATTCGATGCACAGGAGGATATGATGGCGATTGGTATTCCGGCACTTCGTACGATGAGTATTTCATTCCTGTTTGCAGGAAGCTGTATTGTATGCTCCGGTATGTTCCAGGCACTTGGTAAAGGTGTGTACAGTCTGATCGTATCCCTTGCCAGACAGTTGATCGTTCTGCTTCCGGTTGCCTATGCATTTGCAAAATTTACGCGTAATCTGGAACTGGTATGGTTGTCCTTCCCGATTGCGGAGGTTGTCAGTGTTATTCTTTCGATCGCTATGGCGTTACAGACAAAAAAGAAGATTATCGATCCTTTAAAGAATTCTGTGAAAACAGTATAGGTATAAGCAGAACATTTGTCATAAAATGGCATATTCTATAAAATAGCAGAATGTTTCATAAAGGATCAATAGAAAACGACGGTTCGGGATATAGATATGGTACATAAAGAATCAGAAAGAAGGAAATGAAATGAGTGATTTGATCTATCTCGATCATGCAGCAACGACGGCAGTTCATCCGGACGTTTTAAAAGAAATGCTGCCATATTTTACCGATAAATTCGGAAATCCATCCAGTGTTTATGGATTTGCGGCAAATAATAAAAATAAACTGACAGAGGCAAGAGAGACGATAGCCGGAGCACTTGGTGCAAAGTCGGAAGAGATTTATTTTACAGCCGGTGGTTCTGAGTCTGATAACTGGGCATTAAAATGTACGGCAGAAGCCTATGGAGTACATGGGGGACATATCATTACAACAAAAATCGAGCATCATGCTATCCTGCATACCTGCAAGTATCTGCAGAATAGAGGGTATGATGTAACTTATCTGGATGTAGATGAAAATGGATTGGTTGATCTGAATACACTTGAGGCGGCCATCCGGCCGGATACTTTTTTGATCTCGATCATGTTTGCAAATAATGAGATTGGAACGATTGAACCAATAAAAGAGATTGGAGAGATCGCACACAGACACGGTATTTTGTTTCATACGGATGCAGTTCAGGCATTTGGACAGATCCCGATTCACGTAGATGAAATGAACATTGATATGTTAAGTGCGAGCGGACATAAGTTTAACGGGCCAAAGGGAATTGGTTTTTTATATATCAAAAAAGGTTTAAAGTTAAAGAGCTTTATTCATGGTGGCCAGCAGGAGCGGGGACGCAGAGCCGGTACAGAAAATGTACCGGGAATCGTAGGTATTGCAAAAGCGTGTGAGATTGCAATGGCAGAAATGGAAGAACGGATGAAAAAGGAGACGGAGCTCAGAGATTATCTGATCGAACGGATATTGAAGGAGATCCCGTATACCAGACTGAATGGACATTCAAAGAAACGACTGCCAAATAATGTCAATATCAGCTTTCAGTTCGTGGAGGGAGAATCCATTCTGATCATGCTAGATATGGCGGGTATCTGTGCATCCAGTGGCTCTGCCTGCACATCGGGTTCGGTTGATCCTTCTCATGTGCTGCTTGCGATCGGACTTCCGCATGAGATCGCACATGGTTCACTGAGACTAACCATTGGATATGAGAATACGAAAGAAGAAATGGATGCGGTTGTCGATAATCTGAAACGGATCATTACAAATCTACGTAATATGTCACCGTTATATGAGGATTATGTCAAGAAAAATCATATACAGTAAGATTGTTAAAAATGAAAGATCAGATTCGGTCGGAGTGAATATAAGAATGCAATTGTGAAATATGTGAGATAAAACGCCCCAAGTGTGAAGGAGAAAGATATGTACAGTGATAAAGTGATCGATCATTTCCAGAATCCAAGAAATGTCGGAGAGATTGAGGATGCCTCCGGTATCGGTACGGTTGGAAATGCTAAATGCGGGGATATGATGCGGTTGTATCTGAAAATTAATGAGGAGCAGGTGATCATAGACTGCAAATTTAAGACTTATGGATGTGGAGCTGCAGTAGCATCCAGTTCCATGGCAACGGAGATGATTAAAGGAAAAACAGTTGCCGAGGCAATGAAGCTTACAAATAAAGCGGTTATGGAAGCATTGGATGGACTTCCGCCGGAAAAAGAACATTGTTCTTTGCTTGCAGAAGAAACACTGCATGCAGCGTTGTGGGACTATGCAGAAAAACTTGGAATCAAGATTCCGGGACTTATAAGGTCGGTACAGGATATTGAAGACCGGATGGTGAGAGAACTGGAAGATTAAACAGTATTTGGATACTTGACAGCCGGAGAAATCCGGTTCTATACTGCAAGCAGGAATTGCAGGAAGGAAGATAAGATGGATAAAAAGACAGTATGTGTCGGTATGTCAGGAGGCGTGGATTCTTCTGTAGCCGCATATCTTTTAAAAGAACAGGGATATAACGTGATCGGTGTGACCATGCAGATCTGGCAGGATGAGGATGCAGATCAGATCAGTGAGCATGGCGGTTGCTGTGGCTTGTCGGCGGTAGATGATGCGAGAAGAGTAGCTGCACAGCTTGAGATTCCTTATTATGTAATGAACTTTAAAGAAGATTTCCGAAAATACGTCATTGACTATTTTGTAGATGAATACCGGAACGGAAGAACTCCGAATCCATGTATCGCATGTAATCGGTATGTAAAATGGGAGTCGCTGTTAAGGAGGTCGTTAAGTATCGGTGGAGACTACATTGCTACCGGACACTATGCAAGAGTGGAACAGCTTCCAAATGGCAGATATACCTTACACGTGGCAAAAGGAATCGAGAAGGATCAGACCTATGCACTTTATAATCTGACACAGGATCAGTTATCAAAGACGTTGATGCCGGTTGGAGAATATAATAAGACACAGATCCGGCAGATTGCCGCAGATATCGGTATCCAGGTAGCAAATAAACCGGACAGTCAGGATATCTGTTTTGTACTGGATGGTGATTATGCCGGATATCTGGAACGGGAAGAGGGCTTAAAGGCAGTACCGGGAAATTTTGTAGATATGAATGGAAAAGTCCTTGGTACACATAAAGGGATAATCCATTATACAATCGGACAACGGAAGGGACTTGGACTTGCAATGGGACACCCGGTATTTGTTGTGGATATTATCCCAGAGACAAATGAAGTGGTGATCGGAGAAAATGCAGATACTTTTTCAAAAGAACTGATCGCAGATAAGACCAATTTTATGTCTGTCGAGCACCCGGAAGATGGGATGCAGGTGATCGGAAAGATCCGGTATGCACATAAGGGTGTGCCATGCAGAATTTATATGTTGGATGATGACAGGGTTCGTGTTGTATTTGACGAACCGGTTCGGGCAGCCACCAAAGGACAGGCGGTTGTTTTTTACGAAAATGACTATATCGTCGGAGGCGGTACAATAAAAGAGATTATACGATAGGGATTATAAAAAATGACACTGTTGTGGATTTTATTGTTTAAAGAATCGTTAATGGTTCTGCCATATAGCAGCTTGCTAAGTACCGGCCTCGAACGAGGCTTGCTGCATAATAGTGAATATGTGACAGAACAGTGTGATTCTATGTAGTAAAATCTACAACGGTGTCATTTTTGTCATATAAACCTCATTTTTATAATTTATGAAATACAGGCTTCATCTGTTCAAAGGTGCAGTAATAGTGGAAGCCTGTGGCGGTCAGGATGTCTCTGGCATAGGTTTCAAAGTCATAGCCGATGTATTTTGGAATATGTGCATCGCTTCCGACAGTGATGATCTCACCACCTAACTCCTTGTAGAGTTTAAGAATAGACGGATGAGGATGTGCATAAGTCATGTTTTTATACAGGCTTCCGGTATTGATCTCGATGCCCTTCCCATGTTCGATGATTGTTTTCAGAATTGCTTCAAAGACATCTGCATAATCAGAAAAGCGGAAGGCTGCTTCGCCGGATGGACAATAACGGACGGCATAGTCCAGATGACCGTATATGGAATAATTATCAAAGGTTTGCACATTTGCAAGAATGGATTCAAAATATTCCAGCAGTGCTTCTTTTTCCGAACGTCCTTCATAGTAAGCGGGATAGTAGGGATCCTTGCCATATACAAGATGAGAAGAACCTATAATAAAGTCAAAATCATGATATTTATCTGTGTAGGCAATGATCTTGTCTGCGATATGAGACATCAGGCCGAGTTCGACACCGAGGCGGATCGTAAGTTTATCCTTGTACTGTTCCTGCAACTTTCTTACAGCAGAAATATACCGGTCTGTATCTAACAGAAAGGTATGACCTTCCTCGTCTTTTGGATAATCAATATCATGATGATCTGTAATACAGATCTCAGACATGCCGAGGTGCAGTGCCTGTTCAACAATATCTGTAAGTTCTGTTTCAGAATCATCGGAAAATTCGGAATGTAAATGATGATCGCAAAGCTTCATATGTAAAAACCTCCTGTTAGATGTTAACATTGTGAAAATTGATATTATTATAGCACGTCAGGAAATAAAACACACCTGCAGGAACGGAAAAAATAGTGAATAAAAACAGAAGATAAGAAATAATCTTACAAAAGAAGTATATATCGGCAACACAAGAATCATGTGTGAAATATTTCGAAAAAAGGGTTAAATGGTTGAAATAAATATGAAAATATCATAAAAAGTTGATTCTTTGTACATTTTGCAATATAGTGTTTGTTTATTTTTGCGTGAATTGGACAATTTTTTTTTGAGAAAGACTTGAAATTTACACACAAATTAGGTATGATTTTGTTGTGTGAATAGCACGATTAATTACTGCGCTTTGCAGTATATTATAAATACTTTTATTATTCAAAACTTAGGAGGAATAAAAAATGGCAGTAAAAGTAGCAATCAATGGTTTTGGACGTATTGGTCGTCTCGCATTCAGACAGATGTTCGGAGCAGAAGGATATGAAGTTGTTGCAATCAACGATTTAACAAAGCCTTCAATGCTTGCAGATCTTCTCAAGTACGATACAGCACAGGGTGGTTACTGTGGTAAGATTGGTGAGAACCTTCATACAGTTTCAGCTGATGATGAGGCTAACACAATCACAGTTGATGGTAAGACACTTACAATCTACAAGGAAGCAGATGCAAACAATCTTCCTTGGGGTAAGATTGGTGTTGACGTAGTTCTTGAGTGTACTGGTTTCTACTGCTCAAAGGAAAAGTCAATGGCCCATATCAATGCAGGTGCTAAGAAGGTTGTTATCTCAGCTCCAGCAGGAAATGATCTTAAGACTATCGTATTCTCAGTTAACCAGGATACATTAACAGCAGAGGATCAGATCATCTCAGCTGCTTCATGTACAACAAACTGTCTTGCACCAATGGCTAAAGCTCTTAATGATTATGCTCCAATCCAGTCAGGTATCATGTCAACAATCCACGCTTACACAGGCGATCAGATGATTCTTGACGGACCACACAGAAAGGGCGACTTAAGAAGAGCAAGAGCAGGTGCTGCTAATATCGTTCCTAACTCAACAGGTGCTGCTAAGGCTATCGGTCTTGTTATCCCAGAGTTAAATGGTAAGTTAATCGGATCAGCTCAGAGAGTTCCAGTTCCAACAGGTTCAACAACAATCCTTACAGCAGTTGTTAAGGGTGCTGACGTAACAGTTGATGGAATCAACGCTGCAATGAAGGCTGCTGCATCAGAGTCATTCGGTTACAACACAGATCCTATCGTTTCATCAGATGTAATCGGTATGAGATATGGTTCATTATTTGATTCAACTCAGACAATGGTATCAAAGATCGCTGATGACTTATATGAGGTTCAGGTTGTATCATGGTATGATAATGAGAACTCATACACAAGCCAGATGGTTAGAACAATTAAGTACTTCGCAGAGTTAGCATAATTGACTGACAAATTGTAGTAATTAATTTGACCTTACAAGGGGTCCGGTCTTCATGGACCGGGCCCTATATTTCTTTTACAGAGATGTATTTGCGTTCTGTAACAAATATGAAGATAAAAGTATAAAAATCAGGAGGTTTAATAGTAATGTCATTAAACAAAAAATCAGTAGATGATATTAATGTAAAGGGACAGCGTGTCCTTTGCAGATGTGACTTTAATGTACCATTAAAGGAAGGTAAGATCACAGACGAGAACCGTCTTGTAGCAGCACTTCCTACAATCAAGAAATTAATTGCTGATGGTGGAAAGGTTATTCTTTGCTCACACCTTGGCAAGGTTAAGACAGAAGAAGATAAGAAGACAAAGACTCTTGCACCGGTTGCGGTAAGACTTTCAGAGCTTCTTGGACAGGAAGTTAAGTTTGTTGCTGAGCCTGAAGTTGTTGGACCAAAGGTAAGAGAAGCTGTAGCAGCTATGAAAGATGGCGAAGTTATCTTACTTGAGAACACACGTTTCAGACCGGAAGAGACAAAGAACGGTGAAGCATTCTCTAAGGATCTTGCTTCTATCTGTGATGTATTTGTAAATGATGCATTTGGTACAGCTCACAGAGCTCACTGCTCAAATGTAGGTGTTGCAGGTCTTGTTGATACAGCGGTTGTTGGATACTTAATGCAGAAGGAGATCGACTTCCTTGGAAATGCAGTAGAGAATCCGGTAAGACCATTCGTAGCTATCCTTGGTGGAGCAAAAGTTGCAGACAAGTTAAATGTTATCTCTAACTTACTTGAGAAGTGCGATACACTGATCATCGGTGGTGGTATGGCGTATACATTCTTAAAGGCAAAGGGATATGAGATCGGTAAGTCATTAGTTGACGAATCTAAGATCGACTACTGTAAGGAAATGATGGAAAAGGCTGAGAAACTTGGTAAGAAGTTATTACTTCCGGTTGATTCCGTTATGATCGACGATTTCCCTAATCCAATCGATGCTCCGGTTGAGACAGAGATCTTTGATGCAGACAAGATGTCAGCAGACAAAGAGGGCTGTGATATCGGACCTAAGACAATCGAATTATATGCAGATGCTGTTAAGACAGCTAAGACAGTTGTATGGAATGGACCTATGGGTGTATTCGAGAATCCTACACTTGCTGCTGGTACAAAGGCTGTAGCTGCTGCTCTTGCTGAGACAGATGCTACAACTATCATCGGTGGTGGTGATTCTGCTGCTGCTGTTAACCAGTTAGGATATGGTTCTAAGATGAGCCACATCTCAACAGGTGGTGGAGCTTCCCTTGAATTCTTAGAGGGTAAGGAACTTCCAGGTGTTGCTGCTGCAAACGACAAATAAATTATGTACATGCTCCATCTGGATCGGATGGAAGAATATACAGATAATGAAAATAATATTTTCAAGGAGATAAAAGACATGTCAAGAAAGAAAATCATCGCTGGTAACTGGAAGATGAACATGACTCCAAGCCAGGCTGTAAAATTATGTGAAGAGTTAAAGCCATTAGTTGCAAATGATGACGTAGATGTTGTATACTGCGTACCTGCAATTGATATTGTACCTGTAGTAGAAGCTGTTAAAGGCACAAATGTAGAAGTTGGTGCTGAGAACATGTACTTCGAAGAAAAGGGTGCATACACAGGTGAGATATCAGCAGAAATGTTAGTTGACGCCGGTGTTAAGTATGTCATCATCGGACATTCAGAGCGTCGTGACTACTTCAAAGAGTGTGACTGTCTCTTAAATAAGAAAGTTAAGAAGGCATTTGAAGCAGGTCTTACACCTATCCTTTGCTGTGGTGAGTCATTAGAGCAGAGAGAAATGGGTATCACACTTGACTTCATCCGTCTTCAGATCAAGAGTGATCTGAAAGATATCACAGCAGATCAGGTTAAGAACATGGTAATCGCCTATGAGCCAATCTGGGCTATCGGAACAGGCAAGACTGCTACATCCGATCAGGCACAGGAAGTATGTAAGGCAATCCGTGACTGCATCGCTGAAGTATATGATACAGACACAGCAGAAGCTGTAAGAATCCAGTATGGTGGATCTATGAACGCTGGTAATGCAGCAGAGCTTCTTGCAAAGCCTGACATTGATGGTGGACTTGTAGGTGGTGCTTCACTGAAGGCTGACTTTGGAAAGATCGTAAACTACAATAAGTAATTTTAATGCCGGATTTCATATTGAATCTGTAAAATCAGGAAAATGATCTGGTAAAAAAGATACCGTGAGGGATCGGGTGGCCAATAATATGACTGCCTGGTGTCCGCGGTATTTTTTGTTATTCTATTATTCATACGAAATGAATAGATTTGTGGGATTTTTTTGTACATTTACGAAAAGTATACTTCGTTGACGATTATGTATAACTGTGATATAATTCAAACGATTTTTGAACAAATACGCAGAAAAGGAATTGACTATGGAATATTTAAAGACATTCTGGAGCAGAAGATATCTGCTTGAGGAACTGGTAAAAAAAGGTATTAAGTTAAAGTACAGGCGTTCATATCTTGGAATCTTATGGTCTTTGCTGGAGCCTATTTTGACAACGATCGTATTGACGATCGTATTTGGAACGTTATTTGATAACAGCAATAAAACCTTCCCGGTTTATATTTTGAGCGGTCGTCTGTTATATTCATTTTTCAGCAGCGGAACAAAAGCCTGTGCAAAATCGATACGGTCAAATGCAGGTATGATCAAGAAAGTATATGTTCCGAAGTATCTGTATCCGATGTCTTCCGTATTATTTAACTATATTATATTTTTGATTTCGCTGATTGTTATGATCCCATTGATGGTATTTTGTCATGTGAAGCCAACCTGGTCATTATTACTGGTTATCCTTCCGCTTATTCTGCTTCTGATGATTACATTTGGAGTAGGCATGGTACTTGCGACGGTTACGGTATTCTTCCGTGATATGGAATATTTGTGGGATGTTGTATTGATGATCATTATGTATACATGTGCGATTTTCTATTATCCACAGAGATTATTAAAGAGTGGATTTAGCTGGCTGTTAAAATATAATCCGTTATATTGCGTCATCCATAATTTTAGAGCATGTTTTCTGGGTGATCCGTTAAACTGGAATTATATGTTATATGCGTTCGTTTTCTCTGTTTTTGCAATCTTGATCGGAACATATACATTCTATAAGAAACAGGACGAATTTATTCTTCATATTTAAGGAGACAGACATGGGCAAGGAAGCATTGATCGTTGATGATGTAAGCATGAAGTTCAACCTGAGCAGTGAAAAGGTTGATAATATTAAAGAGTATATAATTAAATCAATAAAACGACAGATCAGTTATGATGAATTCTGGTCATTAAAGCATGTCAGCTTTTCATTGGACAAGGGTGACAGGCTGGGAATCCTCGGCTTAAATGGTGCAGGAAAGAGTACCCTTTTAAAGGTTATTTCCGGTGTATATAAGCCAACAGAAGGACATGTGATCAAGCATGGAAAGGTTGTTCCGTTGCTGGAATTAGGAGCAGGCTTTGACGCACAGTATACTGGAAAGGAAAATATTTTTTTGTATGGTACAGTGCTTGGATATTCCAAGAGTTATCTGGAAGAAAAGTATGATGAAATCGTTGAGTTTTCGGAGCTTGGTCGTTTTATTGATGTCCCAATCAAGAATTATTCATCTGGTATGAAATCAAAATTGGGATTTTCAATTGCAACGATTGCAAATCCGGATATTCTGATTCTGGATGAAGTATTATCCGTGGGTGATGCCAGATTTAAGAAGAAGAGTGAAGCGAAGATCATGCAGCTTATGGAAGGCGGAACAACAGTATTATTTGTTTCGCATTCTCTGGAACAGGTACGACGGATCTGTAATAAAGCAATGATCCTGGATCATGGAACATTGAAATCCATTGGCGATATTGATACAATATCAGAGGAATATACGAAAATGATCGCGATTCCTGCTAAGCCAAAGAAGAAAAAAGCAGATGCTGGAAAAAAGGCTTCTGAAAAAAAGGCAGATGAGGAAAAGGCTGCTGATAAGAAAGAAAAATAATTAAAAGGAGAAAAATAATGAGTAAAAAACCTGTAGTTTTAATGGTACTTGATGGTTATGGAATTAGTGACAAGACAGAAGGCAATGCAATCGCACTGGCAAATACACCTGTTATGGATCAGCTTAAGGCTGAATATCCTTATGTAAAGGGTGCTGCTTCCGGTCTTGCAGTTGGACTTCCGGACGGACAGATGGGTAACTCAGAAGTTGGTCATATGAATATCGGTGCAGGAAGAATTATATATCAGGAATTAACAAGAATTACAAAGTCCATTCAGGATGGCGATTTCTTTGAGAATGCAGAGATGTTAGAAGCAATCGAGAACTGTAAGAAGAACAATTCCGATCTTCATGTATGGGGACTATTATCCAGTGGTGGTGTACACAGCCATAATACACATCTGTATGCAATTCTTGAGTTATGTAAGAAACATAATTTTGAAAATGTATATGTTCATCCATTCTTCGATGGCAGAGATACAGCTCCAGCATCAGGAAAGGGCTTCTTAGAGGAACTGATCGCAGAGATGAAGAAGATTGGTGTAGGTAAGGTTGCATCCCTTTCCGGTCGTTATTATGCTATGGATCGTGATAACAGATGGGATCGTGTTGAACTTGCATATAAGTCACTTGTAACAGGTGAGGGTGTACAGGCAGAAGATCCTGTTGCTGCAGTACAGGCATCTTATGACAAGGAAGTATATGATGAGTTTATCCTTCCTACCGTTATTACAGAGAATGGTAAGCCGGTATCACTTGTAAAGCCAAATGATTCCGTTATTTTCTTTAACTTCAGACCAGACAGAGCAAGAGAGATCACCAGAGCATTCTGCTGTGACGATTTTGACGGATTCAACAGACCAGACGGAAGATTTCCATTGGTATATGTATGCTTCAAAGATTATGATGAGTCTATACCAAACAAGATCGTTGCATTCAAGAAAGAAGAAATCAACAATACATTTGGTGAGTACCTTGCAGCGAATGGTAAGACACAGGTTCGTATTGCAGAGACAGAGAAGTATGCACATGTTACGTTCTTCTTTAATGGAGGCGTAGAAGAACCAAATAAGAACGAAGACAGAATCCTTGTTAAGTCCCCTGCGGTTGCAACATATGATCTCCAGCCTGAAATGAGTGCTCCGGAAGTATGTGAGAAGCTGGTAGATGCTATCGGTTCTGATAAATACGATGTGATCATTATTAACTTTGCAAATCCTGATATGGTAGGTCATACAGGCGTGATCCCTGCAGCGATCAAGGCAGTTGAGACTGTTGATGCCTGCGTAGGAAAGGCAGTTGAGGCAGTTAAGAAGGCAGATGGTGTATTATTTATCTGTGCAGACCACGGTAATGCTGAGCAGATGATCAATTATGAAACTGGTGAACCACATACAGCCCACACAACAAATCCGGTACCATTCGTACTTGTAAATTATGATGAGGGCTATGGTTTAAGAGAAGGTGGATGTCTTGCAGATATCGCTCCAACACTTCTTGAAATCATGGAACTTCCACAGCCTAAGGAAATGACAGGTAAATCACTTCTTATCAAGAAATAATGAAAGAAGGACAGACAAATGAAGAAATTTTTTCAGGAGTTTAAAGAATTTGCATTAAAGGGAAATGTTCTGGATATGGCGATCGGTGTTATCATCGGTGGTGCTTTTTCAGGACTGGTAACTTCACTGACAGACTGTTTTATCAATCCACTCATTGGATGTATCGGTGGTGCCGAAGTACAGGGCAAGATTCATTTGCTGGGAGACCAGTATATTGATTATGGCTCGTTCATTACAGCAGTGATCAACTTCATCATCATGGCATTTATCATTTTCCTTCTGATGAAAGGAATTAAAAAGCTGTTATCTCTTGGAAAGAAAGAGGAAGTTGCGGCACCTTTAACAAGAAAATGTCCATATTGTTATGGTGACATTGATGTTAAGGCTACAAAATGTATGTATTGTACATCTGACGTAGAGCCAACTGTAAAAGCAGAAGAATAAAAAGAATGATATTCTGTGTTATATGGACACAGAACGGAGTAACAATATAAAAACAAATAAAAAATACCTGCCGGAGAAGCATAGTTACAGATGCTTTATCCGGCAGGTATTTTTTATAAGATGAATACTTTGGAAAAAAGTGTGAATACTATAAAAGAATAAAATTTGCCAATAATTGTACGGATAGAAAGGCAGAATGGAGAATCACATGAACAGATTGGAAATTATTGAAATTAAAGCGAGAGAAATACTTGATTCCAGAGGAAATCCTACAGTTGAGACCGATGTTACGCTGGCATGTGGATGCAAGGGTAGGGCAATGGTTCCGTCCGGTGCATCCACCGGACAATACGAAGCGCATGAGCTTCGGGATGAAGAAAAACGTTACATGGGACAGGGGGTTTACGGAGCCTGCAATAATGTAAATAACAGAATTGCAGATAAACTGATCGGAATGGATGTAACAAGACAGATTGATATTGACCGTATTATGATCGAGGCAGATGGAACTGAGAATAAGACACGATATGGTGCAAATGCCATGCTGAGTGTATCCCTTGCCTGTGCCAAGGCGGCTTCGCTGGCACTTGGAATGCCGCTTTACAGGTATCTTGGTGGAGTGAATGCAAAGCGTCTTCCGGTTCCGATGATGAATATATTAAATGGTGGAAAGCATGCGGATAATACTGTTGATTTTCAGGAGTTTATGATTGCTCCGGTAGGGGCAGAATCCTTTAAGGAGGCAATGGAGATCGCCTGTGAGATTTATCATACGCTGAAGATTGAATTGAATGTCAGAAATCTGAGCACAGGAGTTGGAGATGAAGGTGGATTTGCACCGAATCTTGCAACCACATATGAAGTGCTGGATCTGTTAGTGGAGGCAATCGCAAAAGCCGGGTATAATCCGGGAGTCGATGTACAGATCGCAATGGATGCGGCAGCATCGGAATTATATGACGTAGCTTCTGACCGGTATATCTTTCCGGGAGAATCCAGGATGACCGGAAAGGAGATCCGGAGGAATTCAGAGGAGATGGTCCAGTTCTATGAGGATCTGGTGACAAGATATCCGATCTATTCGATCGAAGACGGACTGGATGAGAATGATATGAATGGCTGGAAGGTTCTGACATACCGGCTTGGAAATCGTATCCAGTTAGTTGGAGATGATCTCTTTGTTACAAATAAAAAACGACTGAAAAATGGAATTGAAGATGGAATTGCAAATTCAATCCTGGTAAAGGTGAACCAGATCGGAACTCTGACAGAGGCAATGGATGCTGTGGAAACGGCTCATAAAGCCGGATATTCGTCGGTGATTTCCCATCGGTCCGGGGAAACAGAGGATACATTTATTGCGGATCTGGCTGTGGCTATGAATTGCGGACAGATCAAGACCGGAGCACCAGCCAGAAGCGAACGTACAGCGAAATACAACCAGCTTCTCCGGATTGAAGAGGAGCTTGGCAAAAATTCCATATACGGAATGGAATGATCACCAATTAAGAACGAACAGGAAGCCGGGCGGTAAAATCGTCCGGTAATTCTGTTTTATAGACGGCATAGACAGCAGCGTTATATAAGCGCGTTGCTTTGATATCCTGTTCAAATAGTAAACGGCCGGTATCGGAAAGGAAACGGATGCCATCTGCCGGCTTTGTAAAGACAGGAAGGTCACTGTTTCTCTTAATCTGACGGATCACATCGGATCCGGATTGGTTCAACGCAAGGATATGTCCATAGTGATTCCAGCCGCTTTCTTTATACATGGACATAGTATTCTTCCGGATGTCCAGAATAAAATGGAGCAATGCACGGTTGATCCTTGTCTGGGTAAGATCTTTGGATTTTAAGGATTCAGCAATTGCAGCATATGACTGCAGAAGTTTTGTTTTCTTCAGTTTGTTATAGAGTTCTTCTGTCATATCGACGGTATCGGGAGCATCGTTCTGCATGATCAGACAGTACTGCAGAATAGATGTTAAGTGATCTTCAAAAATCGGATAGGTATGCAGATAGTCTGTCTTTAACAGGTCGGCAGAGGCGGTTGGAAGAACCTGGTAAAAGGTTTTAAATAATGCATCCGATTCTGTGATATGGGTTGGACAGGTTTCCTGTAATAAATGGCGGATCGCAGAAGCAGAGCAGATTGATCCGGTGATATCATTACTGTTATATCCTGTAGAGATTCTTTTTATAACATATGGTTTTATAGAGGAATGTGTTTTCTTCAGAGCTGACAGGTATTCGACTGCAAGGATGTTGTTTGGTTCCTTCAGAAGATCAGCACCGGCAGGACAACAGCTTTTTATGGCATCTGCCCGTGCTGACGGATAGGACATTCCTTCCGACAGATTTTTTTTCAGACATGCAGAAAATGAGGCTGGTTCATCGATCAGAATTTCAGCTACAGATTCCAGAAGAGCCAGATCATCACATTCCGCACCAAAAACCAGATAATCTACAGTGTTCAGTTTGTTCAGAAGGTCGACACCCGCATAAGCAAAATCCTTTGCACTTGCTGTTGCATAGACAACCGGAAGCTCAAATACCGCATCGACTCCGGAGGCAACAGCCATTTCGGCACGCATAAATTTGTTGCAGACAGCAGGAAGTCCTCTTTGAAGAAAATTACCGCTCATAACAGAAATAATATGAGAACAGTCAAGTTCGGAACGAGTCTGTTCGATCTGGTAGCGATGTCCATTGTGAAATGGATTATATTCTGTAATGATACCTGCAGTCAGCATAAAATTCCTCCTGAAATAAAATATATTTTCTAAATTATATTTTATATTTTTTCTTCTGTAAAGTATGATATAATTGGAATGTGCATGAAGATAGGGCTTTGTCCCTACGGTTTTGATGCACTTTTTTATTGCGTTTTTGAAAATGATGTACGATATTTTACGCATAACAGGTAGTATGGTATAGAAAGGTAGAAAAAGACTGTTAGAAATACAGAAATGAAAAATATCCGCAAGATCATAGATTAAGGATTGACATTTCGATAAAAGTTGAGTAGTATAATAACAGGAATCGAACATTTGTTTATGGAGGTAGTTTGAAAGATGATTAAAGATGATGATAAGAAGAAAGCGCTGGATGCAGCGTTAGCACAGATTGAGAAGCAGTATGGTAAAGGATCTGTTATGAAGTTAGGAGATTCTTCAGCCAATATGAATATAGAAGTAATACCAACAGGATCATTAAGCCTTGATATTGCACTTGGACTTGGTGGAGTTCCGAGAGGAAGAATTATAGAAGTATTCGGACCTGAGTCTAGTGGTAAGACAACAGTTGCATTACATATTGTTGCAGAGATACAGAAACGTGGCGGTATTGCTGGCTTTATTGATGCAGAACATGCATTGGATCCTGTATATGCGAAGAATATCGGTGTCAATATTGATGACCTCTATATCTCACAACCGGATTGCGGTGAACAGGCACTTGAGATCACAGAGACAATGGTGCGCTCCGGTGCAGTAGATGTGATCATTGTCGATTCGGTTGCAGCCCTTGTTCCAAAGGCAGAGATCGATGGTGAGATGGGAGATTCTCATATGGGACTTCATGCAAGACTGATGTCACAGGCACTTCGTAAGCTGACGGCAGTCGTAAGCAAAACAAATTGTGTTGTAATATTCATCAATCAGCTTCGTGAGAAAGTTGGTGTTGTATTTGGTAATCCGGAAGTAACAACCGGTGGACGTGCATTGAAGTTCTATGCATCTGTTCGTATGGATGTCAGAAGAATTGATACTCTGAAGATGGGTGGAGAGATCGTTGGTAACCGTACCAGAGTAAAGGTTGTGAAGAACAAGGTTGCACCTCCGTTCAAAGAGGCTGAATTTGATATTATGTTTGGTAAAGGTATTTCCCGTGAAGGAGATATCCTGGATCTGGCAGTAGCAAATGATATTGTAGATAAGTCCGGTGCATGGTATGCATATATGGGAGATAAGATCGGACAGGGACGTGAGAATGCAAAGGCATTTCTTGCAGAGAATCCGGCTATCTGTGCTGAGATCGATGAGAAGATCCGTGAGAAGCTTGGCTTAGTTGAAACTGAGGATGCAGAGGAAACAGAAACAGAATAAGTAGAGGGTGCCTGTATATATGCTTGTAACAGATATTAAGAAGATTGATGATAAGAGAAGCTGTCTGTATCTGGATTATGAGGCGTTTGGTCCGTTATATGCATCTGATATACGAAGATTGAAGCTGACGGTCGGATCAGAAACTGATGCAGAGAAAATGCAGCAGTTCCGGTCAGAATATTTCTTTAAACGTGCGATGAACAAGGCGGTTACAGCTATTAAGTATTCTGAAAAATGTGAATATGACATCCGGCAGAAGTTAAAGAAACTTTGCTATGATGAAGAAGTGATCGATACGACGCTTGATAAACTAAAAAAATATAAGTATATTGACGATGCCAGATATGCATCAGTTTATGTCCGGAGTCATATCCAAAGGAAAAGCAGACGAGAGATCACATTTGCATTGTCATCCAAGAAAATATTGAATGAATGGATTGAACAGGCATTTGAAGAAAACCAGCTTCCGGATGAAAGAGAGATCGTAGAGAAACTGATCCGGAAAAAATGTCCGGTTTCGGAACTTTCAGATAAAAGAGAAAAAGTAACAGCATTTCTTGTCCGAAAGGGATATTCGTATCGTCTGGTTGCTTCCTGTATCTCGGAAATATTAGAAATGGGGTAGTCAGTAATATAAGAAAAGTTGCACAGAAAACAGGGCGAAAAATTGTTGTTTTTGTTTGTTTTCACTTGACATAATTAGTAAAAAATATTAAACTTAAATAGTTGTATAAGTGTACAATGAAAACTTAATAAGGAGGTGCTCCTGTGAGTGGTGATATTGCGTGGATAATCATTTATATTTGCATCCTTGTTGTATGTATCGTTGCCACATGGTTTATTGCTATTGCATATAGAAAAAATATTGCAGAAGCGAAGATTGGTAAGGCAGAAGTAGCAGCAAGGGAGATTATAGATGAAGCTCAGAAGGATGCTGAAGCGAAAAAGCGTGAGATTTTGCTTGAGGCAAAAGAAGATGCTTTGAAGACGCGGAATGACCTTGAAAAAGAAGTCAAGGACAGACGTGGAGAGATTTCACGAATGGAGAAACGAGTTCTCGCCCGTGAAGAAAGTATCGACCGTAAGACGGAAGCTATCGAGAAAAAAGAAGCAAGTCTTGCATCCAAGGAAGGTCAGCTTGAAAAGCAGAAGGCAAAAGTAGAAGAGCTTCAGGCAAGACGTTTACAGGAACTGGAAAGAATTTCAGGTTTAACCTCTGAACAAGCGAAGGAATACTTATTAAAAACTGTTGAAGATGAAGTAAAACATGAAACAGCAGTTATGGTCAAGGAATTAGAAACCAGAGCTAAAGAAGAAGCGAACAAGAAGGCAAAGGAATATGTTGTATCTGCAATCCAGAAATGTGCAGTGGATCATGTAGCAGAAACAACAATTTCACTGGTACAGTTACCTAACGATGAGATGAAGGGTAGAATAATTGGTCGAGAGGGTAGAAATATCCGTACTCTTGAAACCATGACAGGTGTAGATCTGATCATTGATGATACACCGGAAGCAGTTATTCTCTCAAGCTTTGATCCTGTTAGAAGGGAAGTTGCAAGAATTGCACTTGAGAAGCTGATTGTCGATGGAAGAATCCATCCGGCAAGAATCGAAGAGATGGTAGAAAAAGCGCAGAAGGAAGTAGAAACCATGATGCGTGAAGAAGGTGAAGCAGCAACCCTTGAGGTTGGCATTCACGGAATTCATCCTGAATTAGTGAGACTTCTTGGTAAGATGAAGTTTAGAACAAGCTATGGACAGAATGCATTAAAGCATTCTATCGAAGTAGCACATTTATGTGGTTTATTGGCCGGAGAAATAGGTGTCGATGTCAAAGTTGCGAAACGTGCCGGATTACTTCATGATATCGGTAAATCTGTAGATCATGATATGGAAGGCTCTCATGTACAGATTGGTGCTGACTTATGTAGAAAGTATAAGGAATCACCGATTATTGTAAATGCAGTAGAAGCTCACCATGGCGACGTTGAACCAGAATCCCTGATAGCATGTCTTGTACAGGCTGCAGATGCAATCTCAGCAGCAAGACCGGGTGCTAGAAGAGAGACTCTGGAGACTTATACTACACGTCTTAAGAAACTGGAGGATATTGCAAACTCCTATAAGGGTGTAGAGAAGACATATGCTATTCAGGCAGGTAGAGAGATTCGAGTAATAGTTGTTCCTGAACACGTTAATGATTCCGATATGGTATTACTTGCAAGGGATATTGCAAAGCAGATTGAAAATGAGCTGGAATATCCTGGACAGATCAAGGTTAATATCATAAGAGAGTCTCGCGTTGTAGATTATGCTAAGTAATTATTTTCAGCCTGTGGAATAAAATGTTCCACAGGCTTTTTTAGTGAATGAAAAATATGAAAAAATATGGATAGCTGGGAGGCAACAGATGGATCAGAAATTTATCAGAGAGAAAAAAGAACTGGCATATCATGCTCATATATTTGATGTATATAATGATTATTTGAGACTGCCGGATGGAAAACATGTAGTATATGATCTGGTCAATCATGTAGATGGCTGTTGTGTCTTGCCGGTGGATGAGGATGGAAACCTGATCCTGGTAAGTCAATATAGAAATGCGGTAGATGATATAACCTTAGAGGTTCCTGCCGGCTGTATGGATGAGGGAGAAGATCCGGGTCAGTGCGCAGTCAGGGAATTGGAAGAGGAAACCGGATATATTGCACAGGAACTTCGATTTGTAACAAAGACATATCTTGCGATCGGTACCAGTAATGAGCAGACCTATATTTATATTGCAACCGATCTGAAAAAGGGAATCAGACAACTGGATCCGGAAGAATTTATCCGAATCCGGCGGCTTTCATTGGCAGAAGCCATGACTATGATACAGACAGGAGAGATCGTTGATTCAAAAACTATTATTGCAATCCTGGCATATGCTGTAGAACAAATGAAGAAATAAATACCAGATGCAGTATAGCAAAAATAAATCACCATGAGTATATCCAGACGAATCATAGTAGATGAGAATGGTGGTTTTATTGTTTGTTGCATATATTGGGACAGGAAAACATATGTATACGAGGGGGGATGATATGAAACGTAAATTTATATGGGCAATGTTCTGGATCGGCCTGATCCTTGGAACCTTGCTTGTAAACACACAATTAAATGTGCAGGAGATATTAGACCAGACAGGTATACAGACCGGAAAACAGGAACTGATCGCTTTGATCTGTAAAAGAATCGTGGAGCTGGTAGCGGTTGTAGCTCTTTTGAAGCTTGTTCCGGATAAAGCATCCGATGGTGCTCTTATGGGAATATCCGGACTGATCACCGGTATGATGGTTTCACTATATGCGATGAACGGAACTATGTTGTGTGCGTTTGCATTTTATATGATTGTTTTGATTATTGTGGGATTATATGCAATTGTTGTTAAAATTATATGTGGAACAACAGGAGAAGGGATGAGTCAGATTGCTGCTATGGTTGTCAGATTGCATAATTCTTTTTGGGGAACGGCAATTATTGTTACAATTTTATTACTGAATATTATTCTGGAAGTAAAAATTCTGAAATTTTTTTGAAAAAGTTTTACTACATGTGGTATACATAATTCTGTATAGACACATGATTTGGTAAAAACAAAGAAATTACGAAAAAACCTTGATTTTGCTTATAAAAATTATGTTTGATTTTATAGAAATTTGTATTTATAATGATATTTAGTCTACATAATAAGGGGAAAAATGCGTGGAAATTTACATAGAGAAATATGTTGATTATCTCAAAAATATTAAGAAATCAAGTGAAAATACAGTAGCTTCTTATCAGCGCGATCTTGTGAAGTTTTCTGATTTCTACCGGGAGAATGGAACAGAGGATATTCGTTCGATAAATGAGACAAATATCAACACTTATGTTCTGTATTTAGAAAAAAACGGAAAATCAATGGCTACTGTATCAAGAAGCATAGCTTCGATCAAGTCATTTTTTGGATTTCTTTTTCGGGAGAAAATACTGATGGATGACCCGTCAGTTAATATCAAGCCTCCAAAGATTGAAAAGAAAATGCCGGATATCTTAACGATAGAGGAAGTGAACCGGCTTCTTGACCAGCCGGGAGACCAGTCTCCGAAGGAGATTCGTGACCGGGCAATGTTAGAGCTGTTATATGCGACAGGAATCCGTGTATCGGAGCTTGTTACATTGAAGATTACAGATGTGAATCTGAAGATGGGTTACATTGAATGCCATGACCTCAGAAAGTCGAGAATTATTCCAATCGAAGATTCAGCACAGCGCGCACTTGATAATTATATCTCGAATGTTCGAGTCGATATGTGTAAGAATTCAGAATATTTATTCTCAAACTGCAAGGGAACACCGATGACCAGACAAGGCTTCTGGAAGATTATCAAGGTATATGCCGATAAAGCAGGAATAGATAAGGATATTACACCACATATGATCCGTCATTCGTTTGCGTCACATCTTGTAAATAACGGTGCAGATTTAAAGGCTGTACAGGAAATGTTGGGACATGCAGATATCTCAACGACACAGATTTATCTGAACAGCAGGCAGAGTCGCTTAAAAGAGGAATATCAGAAAGCACATCCGCGGGCATAGGCGGAATGAATATAGCAGAAAACGATAAATGTCAGTCGACGGGCTTGTTGGCTGGGCAAAGCATAAGTTGCGGAATGAACATAGCAGAAAACATATTTGTGGGCGGTTGTGCCGTATACAATGTTAATACGCAGCAAAGTATGGATTGTACGAAAAAAAGTACATGGAAATAGTTGCATCTTGTCTGTAAAATAGAATATAATCCTTTCGGTTGATAAAAGTTTAAAAGTGTAGAACGACAGGAGAAAGAAAAATGGAGAACAATTATTACTCACCGGTACAGATTCTGGAAAATAATATAAAGGCAGGCATCAATAAAGCAAACATGGGTCTGCTTAAGATGATATTACTTGGTATGTTCGCAGGTATGTTTATTGCGATCGGAGCAGAGGGGTCAAACCTTGCAGCTCATAATCTGACAGGTGTAGGCGTTGCAAGAACATTAACAGGCTTGGTTTTCCCGATCGGTCTTATGATGTTAGTTGTAACCGGCGGTGAGTTATTTACAGGAAACTGTATGCTGACAATGGCACTTGCAGACCATAAGATCAAAGCATTACAGATGATAAAAAACTGGGTTGTTGTATATTTCAGCAATATGCTTGGCTCTATACTGACAGCAGCTTGTGTATATGCTTCTGGTCAGTATGATTACTCAGATGGAGCACTTGGAGCATTCACGATCAAGGTTGCCATGGGTAAAGCAGATATTGATATCAGCAAAGCAATCTTTTCCGGTATCCTTTGTAATATTTTAGTATGTATCGCAGTATTGATGAGTAGTGCAGCGAAAGATTTGATCGGTAAGCTGTTTGGAGCATTTTTCCCAATCTTGATCTTCGTTATCTCAGGGTTCGAACACTGTGTTGCAAATATGTACTACATTCCGGCAGGAATCATTGCATCAGGCAACAGCAAATATTTAGATAAAGCCTGTGAGCTTTATGGATATACATCAGCACAGATTTCAGATACACTTACAGTTGGCGGTTTTGTTCATAATCTGCTGCCGGTTACGCTTGGTAATATCATTGGTGGCGGCATCGTCGTATCACTGGGACTGTATGCGGCGCATCTGGTGCTTGATAAGAAAGAAAAATAAAAAAGAAAACAGCATTTTGGATATGTTAAAAAGGTCTTGTAGTTATATATAACTACAAGGTCTTTTTTTGTAATTATAAAATACTATATGTCAACATATATTTAGAAAATATAAATATATGTTGACATATATAATACGCATATGCAATACTACAATTGCAACCATTATATTGCATAAAAGGGAGGAAAAATGAAGAAGATAAAAAGGAATATAATATTATTGGCATGTTGTATTACATTATTTAGTTCATTTGTTGTTTCGGCAACATCGGCGAGTAACTCTATAACTAATGGAGCTGCAACATTAACAGGATCGGCTCGTATGTATGATTATAGTAAGAAAAAAGATAACTGCATCATGACTGCAGCATTGGGGGGAGGAAAGGCAACTGAAGCTACATCAGGTTCAATATCTGGTAAAATACAGGGTATAGATGTAAAAGTAAAAAGAATGGATACGGGTAATTTAAATAAAAAAAATAAAACCTATAGTGATTCAAAAATTGTTAGTGATGCATATTGTGTATTTACTGTTACAATATCATTAAAAGGTGCAGATTCTAAAGAAATATATGCACACGATTAATATATAATACAAGAAGATGTACATATAATGGTTGTAGATTATCAAAGGAAGTTAAAATGAGGATAAGAGATAAAGAATTTTTTAGGTTGTTTTTGGTCGTTTATACACTTATATTTATAATTATTTTTCAATGCTTTGATATTATTAATAAAATGCAGGCTGAGTTAAAGGGAAGGTTATATAATGGCAATTATTCTAATTTGGCAGGAATTGAAACAAAGTGTGATGTATGTATGAATCATCTTAAGGCAGAATATAATCAGGCGGGTGAACTTGAAGCTATGTCGATTGATGTTCCAGATAGGCATAGACAGAAGGAACATCTTGAAACTGCCAAAATGATCATAAAAGCAATGTATGGAAGAAAGTTCACGGTGTATTCATATGCCAATGTTCGGGTTAGTGGAATGCTTCAGGAAAGGTCAGAACTGGCAGTTTTTTCATTGAAGGATGAATTGCCATTTAATATCACTAAGGGGCGATCAATATGTTCGGACGATTTAGAGAAAAAAACTCGTGTTGCAATTGTATCTGAGGATATGATAAATACAATGGTGAAAAAAGAAGAATATTATTACATAAAAATTAATAATGAAGAGTATCAAGTTGTTGGAATTTATGAACCTGTTGCAGATAAGGCAGATGTGTGTTTTGCCTATTTTCCTCAAACAGAATATCAATTTGAGGAATTCTGCAGGAATTTTATAGATAATATTTTTTCAATTTCTAATATGAAGTGGGGAATATTTGGAGTTTATATTGGATCAGAAAATAGTTTTGATATAAATGAAATAGATGAATTTATTTCGGAACTTGAAAAAATATCCGATACAACATTTGATATAAAAGTAATAGATCGTTCGATTGCATCACCGAATGAAAAAATAAAAGCGTTAATTATAATATATGTATTATTGTTATTCTTTTGTATTGTTGTTTATATTCAGGTGATTGATATGTTTACAAAAAAAAGATATAAAGATTATGTAATATATCGTGCCTGTGGTTGCAACTGCAATATGATCGCAAGAAGATTATTTATGGAGATGCTGCCAATGTTTATCTGTTCATTTATTGCAGTTTTTATTGCAAATAGCGTATATAATGTCTGGCTGACAGATTCTGTATGGTATAGTATTTCATATGAAGGTGTTGCGTTTATGGCAGGAACATCTGTTGTTCTTGTTTATATGTCAATTTTCATCATAATTATGAAGTTGCGTCGGATTAATCTGGCAGAAGGGATTATGGATCTATAAATGAAACTTAGGTATTTATGGAAAATTACGTTGGATAATGAATGGAAACAAGGAATTCGAAGTTTTTTTAATGTTATTCTATATATTGTTGGAATTACAATAATTGGACTTCTGGTGTATTTTGTCAGTCTAGAAACAGATACGAAGAAGTCGGTAGAGCGTTCTATACGAAAAGAAATAAAAACATTAGGAAGCATAAGTGTTGAAGGGAATCCTTCAGATATTCAGTATAATTCAAATTTTGATCTTTTGAAAGTTGTTAAAAGTTTTAGTGGCATAGATGCATGTTCATCTGGATGGGGAAATGGTTCACTGGCAATATCCGGAGACTGGCGTATCGAATATGATGCATCGGAATACAGAGATGAAGACTTGAAATTACTGCAAGATATACAAAAAAAGAATGTTTATGATCCCGGATATGCAATACAGGGGAAAAGTTTGGAAACTACCTGGCTGGACGCTGGAGCGTGGGATATGATGAAAATTGATCTGCTGCAAGGCAGATGTCCTTCTGAGATTGATTATGCTTTATATGGTGATGCGATTCCAATCTATCTGGGGTATCGTTATAAAGATAAAGTGCAGCTGGGAACCCGCCTTATACATGGAGAAGAGGTTTATGTTGTAGAGGGGATTCTGAAGAAGAACAGTGTATTAGCTCCAAATAGTGATAATCTGATGAACATGTATCCGGAAGACCAGGATGCGATACCTTATCAAATACTTGATTATAGCATTTTGATAATTTTAAATTCAGAAATGGACAATACATATAATTGTTTTTTTACATTAAAAGATGGTTATTCATTTGATGATGTTCAAAGTTATCTGGATGCGTTAAATTTGAACCCGGATGTAGAATTTTACATCAATAGTGTAGAAAAATATCTGGATAATATGAGCAGGGAGTCAGAAAGGAAAGAAATGACTGGGTTATTTGTGTATGTCACTGTGATTGTGTGTTTGATTCTGTCGTGCTTTGAAATTAACACCATATTGGCACAGAGAAGAGAGTTTGGGATACTTCTTGCTTATGGGCTATCGCATAGAGATATTATAAAGATGGTATTGATTGATAATATAAAAAAATTGATCATTGCAATTCTGATTATGACGTGCGTAATAGCCGGTAAACTGGCAGCGGACATTATGGTAGAGAATATGACATTTTATATGCTGAAGAATACGATTTACAGTCGGTTGGTCTTGACGATTGGAATGATAGGGATATTGCTTGTTCTTTTGGTCTGTATTGTACCGTCAATTCTGTTAAAGAAAATATCTCCGGCGGAATTACTTGGAGGGAAATAAATGATTCAATTAAAAGAAGCAAAAAAAATATACAAAAATGGCAGGACAGAATATCCTGCGTTGAATGGGATAGACCTGACGATAGAAAATGGAGAATATGTTGCAATTATTGGAACATCCGGATCGGGAAAAAGTACACTTTTAAATATCATAGGTGGGATGGATCAGACAACAGATGGTCAGTATCTGTATGATGAAAAGAATGTTAGCAAAATGAATTCTCATGCGCTTCATTTGTTTCGAAAGGAATATGTGAGCTTTGTATTCCAACGATTTGCACTATTGAATCAGTATAGTGTATATGAAAATGTGGAAGTACCGCTTCTTGCAAAGGGAATAGAGAAGAATGAACGTAAGAAAAAAGTTCTTTCAGCATTGATGCAGGTTGGAATTCAGGATCTGTATAAGAAAAAGCCAAGTGAGCTTTCGGGAGGGGAACAACAGCGGTGTGCAATTGCCAGAGCGTTGGTTATGGATACTCCTGTTGTACTTGCAGATGAACCGACAGGTTCTCTGGATAAAAACTCAGGCATTAAGGTTATGAAGCTTTTAGAAGGACTGCATGAGCAGGGAAAGACCTTGATAATTGTAACACATGATATAGATATAGCAGAGCATGCTGATCGTATAATACAGATTGAGGATGGAAAGATTATTGCTGATACAAAAAAGAATTAAAAAATATTTATTATTGATAGGCGGAATTGTTATATTGCTTTCAGGTTGTGATAAAAAAGAAAGCAGTGATATGTTTGTGCTGGATCAGGAGAAAAAGTCGATACAGGGAGAGGTTCAAAATAGTGAATTAGGGGAAAAACTGAAAGTACCGCAAAGCGTTGATTGCAAGATGGAAACAGAAGATGCCGACTTACAAGCAATATTGATATCAGATAAGTCTGTCTGTATTCCAGATGTAGAACAACTTTATACAATGAAGTGCAGCAGAGAGAGACTGGATGCATCATACAAAAAGAAAATTTCAGAAGCAATATTTGGCGAAACAGCCCTGTATATATATGATGGCAACCCATTAATATCTGAATGTGATGAACAAATCCAATATTGCAAAAACAAGCAAAATATTTCGGATACATTTTATAAACAATATTACCAGGCGAGTATAGAGGAACTGGAGCAACAGAAAAAAACTGCACAGGAGATAAGAGAAAAGAATATTGATTTTTCGGCGGATCAGTACATTGGTATGATTAACGATCAAAAATATCTTCTTACATTTTATGGAAACGAAGACTATTGTGAATCCTTTGAACTAATGTTGTATCCGGAGAATTCAATGGAGAAATTTTTTGAGATTGATAACGGATATGGACTTGTTCAACCGACAGATATATTGTCTGAAAATGAGTTGCTGTATTCGGATCTTTTGAATTATAGTGAAAATGAAGAAGATCTTTCAGCCGGGAATCAATGTAGTAAAACAATAGAGGAAGCGATAGATACCGCTTTGGGCTATGCTGGTGCATGTGTCTCATTGCCTGTTGATACGGGATGTGTAGAACCATTTTGTGTATCCTATATAAAGGGTGAAACAGAGGAAGAAGTACTTTTGTGTGATGGATATTCTATAACATTTCTTCCGAAAATTGAACAAGTTACTCCTTTTGTGTCAGATTTGTATTATGTAGAAAGTATAGCAGGTCAATATGACAACAGAAATGACAGCCAATCAAGCATTATGACAAACGGTTTAATATTACGCATTGTAATATCTTCGAAAGGTGTGGTTGGCATTGGTTGTGTAATGCCGGTGAAACAGGATGAAAAAGCGAAAAAAGTGGAACGGCTTTTAACGTGGGATGAGATTATGGAAGCCTTGAAAAATGGCTTGCCGGAATACCTCAAAAAGCATGGTGCGTCATATTCGCAAATTGCATTTAATCATGTAGAACTAACATACTATTTAGAAGAAACAGAGGAGGGATATTGTTATATTCCTGTATGGCTTTTTGCAAATATTGATGCACAGTTACAGGTTCCAGATCAGCTTATTCTACTGGATGCAAGAAATGGAAGATTTGTAGAAATAAAATAATATTCCAGATATACAAAATACAACTGCCCCATATAGAATAACATTGTGAAGATTTCGTTTTTTCGATGTATATTGCCAGTAAATACAAGTGCTTGTTTGATCCGTAGGTGAGTTAACACAGGAGTATTACGAATCAGGCATATACATCGAATAGAAATTGCAACAAGTCATCTGTATGGGGCAGTTGGTTGTATGTAGGAAAGTCCATACTGTAGAGGACTGCAAATCTCACTATTTATAAAACTCCACCAGCTTGTCCATTCTTGCGGACATGTTGTCAAACAGCGCATTCACGATTGTGATCGCAGCCATAGATTCTACAACGACTACAGCGCGGGGACCGATGATCGGGTCGTGTCTGCCGCGGATCGACACATCAATATTTTCACCGGACTTGTTGATCGTTTTCTGTGTGCAGGCGATCGATGGTGTAGCCTTGAAATGGCAGGTGAGTAGCAGATCAGAGCCATCACTGACTCCACCCAGGATTCCACCTGCATGATTGGAGGTTTTAGCTACGATGCCATTTTCGATATGGAAACCGTCATTATCATAAGAACCGGTATTTTCAGATACCATAACACCATCACCGATCTCTACAGCCTTGACAGCACCGATTGACATAAGGGCTTTGGCGAGATTTGCATCTAATTTATCAAAGACCGGATCTCCCAGACCAGCCGGAACACCGGACACAATACACTTGACAGTAGAACCGATTGAATCATTCTGTGCCATAATATCAGAAAGATATGCAGATGCAGCTTCGCAGCTTTTTGCATCCGGCATGTTCAGTTCATTCTTTGAGATATAGTCTGCATCAAAGTCGGCAGGGTCGGATACGATATCGCCAATCGATGAAACATAGGTTGTAAATGAGATATTTAATTTCTTTAAGATCTTTGCGGCGATCGCACCAGCAGCAACTCTGCCGATCGTCTCTCTGCCGGAGGAACGGCCGCCACCACGGTAATCGCGAAAACCATATTTCTGGTCGAAGGTATAATCAGCATGTCCCGGACGATAGTAGGTAGCGATGTCACCGTAATCACCGGAGCGCTGGGAGGTGTTCCGAACCATCAGTGAGATCGGAGTGCCGGTGGTCTTTCCCTCGAATACACCGGAAAGGATCTCTACCTGATCGGATTCCTTTCTTGGAGTTGAGAACTGGGAGAAGCCCGGACGTCTGCGGTTTAAGTATACCTGAATATCATCCTCGGTAAGTGGAAGACCGGCAGGACAGCCGTCAACGACAACACCGAGTGCTTTTCCATGGGATTCGCCCCATGTAGTGATCTTGAATTTATTTCCAAATGTTGAACCTGACATAATATGTAATCTCCTTCATGTAGAATAAACACAGACAGCATGTTGCATTTGATGTATCTGTGTCAGATGTCTGAAGAACAGTATATTTATATTGCTCTTCATACCATCACGATGTTATTATATAGTAGTTGAAAAACAAAAAGCAACAGAAAATGCTTGTTATATAGTAGTTGATAAACATAAAATACGTTTTGTGCAGGAAAAACATAGAAAACCTTGATTTTAAAGTTGACACACCTTTGAAAGTGTGGTAGTCTGACAAAGGTCAGCCTGTACTTAGTTTAAGGAGTCTCCGTCCTTTTACCCAGTTCAGGCCAAGTATAATATTATGGAGGATTGTTATCATGATAACAAAAGAGCAGAAACAGGAAATCGTTGCTAAGTATGGCAAGGATGCAAATGACACAGGTTCAGCAGAAGTACAGATCGCACTTCTTACAGCAAGAATCAATGATTTAAATCAGCATTTCAAGGCTAATCCTAAGGATCACCACTCAAACCGTGGTCTGTTAAAGATGGTTGGTCAGAGAAGAAATATGCTTGCTTACTTAAAGAGCAAAGACATTGAGCGTTACAGAAAGCTGATCGAGAGCCTTGGCTTAAGAAAATAATTTCTGCATCAGAGATAAGAAAGACAGGTTGTTCCAATGTATGTTGGGATGACCTGTTTTTTTTGGATTCAATCTTGTATTTGAGATATGAGTATGCTAAACTTTAAGAGATTGCGGCATGGCAATTCGAGACTACTACAAGACCGATCTATCAGGTATGTCTTGTAGTTGTTTCGAGCCTGCTGCGGTTAATAATAGAAAACAGGAGAAAAGAAAATGAGCAAAGAATTCAAGACTTATTCTATGGACATTGCCGGCAAGACACTTCGCGTCGATATCGGCAGAGTAGCAGCACAGGCAAATGGCGCTGCATTTATGCATTATGGTGATACAACTGTATTATCAACAATCACAGCTTCTGAGAAGCCAAGAGACGGAATCGACTTTTTCCCATTAAGCGTTGAGTATGAAGAGAAGATGTATGCAGTAGGAAAGATCCCTGGCGGATTCAACAAGAGAGAGGGAAAAGCATCTGAGAACGCAGTACTTACATCCCGTGTTATCGACCGTCCGATGCGTCCGTTATTCCCTAAGGATTACAGAAATGATGTTACATTGAACAACCTTGTTACATCTGTTGATCCTGAGTGCAGACCGGAGCTGGTTGCCATGCTTGGTTCTGCTATCGCAACTGCAATTTCAGATGTTCCATTCTGTGGACCATGTGCAATGACACAGGTTGGTATGATCGATGGAGAATTTATCATTAACCCATCTCAGAAACAGTGGGATGAGGGTGATCTGAAGCTTACAGTTGCATCTACAAGCACAAAGGTTATCATGATCGAGGCTGGTGCAAATGAGATTCCTGAAGACAAGATGATCGAAGCAATCTATAAGGCACATGATGTAAACCTTTCTATCATTGAATTCATCAACAAGATGGTAGAAGAAGTTGGTAAGCCAAAGCATGATTATGTAAGCTGCGCAATTCCGGAAGAATTATTTGCAGCTATGAAAGAGATCGTAACTCCTGCTGAGATGGAAGTCGCTGTATTTACAGATGAGAAGCAGGTAAGAGAAGAAAATATCAGACAGATCAGAGAGAAGTTCGAAGAAGCATTTGCTGACAATGAAGAATGGCTTGCTCTGATCCCTGAAGCATTATATCAGTATCAGAAGAAGACAGTAAGAAAGATGATCTTAAAAGATCGTAAGAGACCGGATGGACGTGCGATCAACCAGATCAGACCACTTGCTGCAGAGGTTGATATCATCCCTAGAGTACATGGTTCTGCAATGTTCACTCGTGGACAGACACAGATCTGCGATATCGTAACACTTGCTCCATTATCAGAGATCCAGAAGATCGATGGATTAGATGAGAATGTAGTATCCAAGAGATACATGCATCACTATAATTTCCCATCATATTCTGTAGGTGAGACAAAGGTATCCAGAGGACCGGGACGTCGTGAGATCGGACATGGTGCACTTGCTGAACGTGCATTACTTCCTGTATTACCATCTGTAGAAGAGTTCCCATATGCGATCCGTGCCGTATCTGAGACATTTGAGTCAAATGGTTCTACTTCCATGGCATCTACCTGTGCATCCTGTATGTCACTGATGGCTGCCGGTGTACCATTAAAGTCAATGGTTGCAGGTATTTCCTGTGGTCTGGTTACAGGTGATACAGATGATGATTATGTAGTATTAACAGATATTCAGGGCTTGGAAGATTTCTTCGGAGATATGGACTTCAAGGTAACCGGTACTTATAAGGGTATCACAGCAATCCAGATGGATATCAAGATCCACGGACTGACAAGACCGATTGTAGAAGAAGCTATCGCAAGAACAAGAGAAGCAAGATTATTCATTATGGATGGCGTTATGAGCAGTGCAATTCCTGCACCAAGAACACATGTTAATGAATTTGCTCCAAAGATCGTTCAGATCAAGATCGATCCTGATAAGATCGGTGAAGTAATTGGTCAGAGAGGAAAGACGATCAATACGATCATCGAGGAGACAGGCGTTAAGATCGATATCGATGATGACGGAAACGTATCTGTATGTGGCGTTGAACAGGAGAGCATGGATAAGGCTATGAACATGATCAAGATGATCGTTGAGCCACTTGTTGTTGGTGATGACTACAAGGGTAAGGTTGTCAAGATCCTTGACTGTGGCGCAATCGTTTCACTTGCACCAAATAAAGATGGTCTGATCCACATTTCAAAGCTTTCTGACAAGAGAGTTGCAAAGGTAGAAGACGTTGTAAATGTAGGCGACGACGTTGTTGTTAAGGTTATCAAGATCGACGAAAGAGCTGGACGTATCAGCCTCAGCTTAAAGGACGTTGAGAATAAATAAAAAACAAAAAATTATACGGGAGGGTATGTGTGTGAAATACGGACATTTTGATGAAACCAGAAAAGAATATGTAATAGACAGACCGGATACTCCTGCACCTTGGGCGAACTACCTTGGTTCGCCTGCCTATGGTGCGATCATCTCCAATAATGCAGGTGGTTACAGCTTTGAAAAGAGTGGTGCGAACGGAAGAATCATCCGTTACATCTTCAACAGCTTTGACCAGCCGGGAAGATATGTATACTTAAGAGATGACGATACTTCAGATTTCTGGTCAGCATCCTGGCAGCCGGTAGGCAAGAGCCTGGATGAATACAAGAGTGAGTGTCATCACGGAACTGCATATACGAATATTATGGCAGATTATTCCGGTATCCATTCTGAGGTACTTTATTATGTACCGCTGGATAAGACACATGAGGTATGGAATGTAACTCTTACAAACAAATCCGATAAGACCAGACATCTGTCTGCAATCGGTTTCTGTGAATTTACAAATGACTGCAACTATGAGCAGGATCAGGTAAACTTACAGTATACATTATTTATTTCAAGAACCTACTACAGAGATCAGAAGATCCTTCAGGTGATCAATGAGAATGTAGTGAATGATTCAGTGGATGGAAATGCTGTAAATAAGCGTTTCTTCGGACTTGCAGGCAGTGAAGTTGCTTCTTACTGTGGAGATAAAGAAGAATTCCTTGGTATGTATCACACATATGCTGATCCGGTTGCTGTTATCAATGGTGACTGTGGTAATAAATTAAATTATAACGAGAATTCCTGTGGTGCACTTCAGACAAAGATCACACTTGAGCCGGGCGAATCAAAGACATTTTCATTTATCCTTGGCATGAAGGATGAAGCTGCAGCAAATGAGATCATGAAAGCCTATGAAAATGAGAAGACCTGTGCCACAGAGCTTCAGGAGCTGATCGATTACTGGCATGGCAAGTTAAATAACTTCCAGGTTAAGACACCAAGTGAGTCATTTAACAACATGATCAATACATGGAATTCTTATCAGTGCTTTATGACTTTTATCTGGTCAAGAGCTGCATCCTTTACATACTGTGGTTTGAGAAATGGTTATGGCTACAGAGATACCGTACAGGATATTCAGGGTATCATCCATCTTGCACCGGAGATGGCACTGGAAAAGATTCGTTTCATGTTATCTGCTCAGGTTGATAATGGTGGCGGACTTCCACTGGTTAAGTACACGCACAACCCTGGCCATGAGGATACACCGGATGATCCATCTTATGTAAAAGAGACCGGACATCCTGCATATCGTGCAGATGATGCATTATGGTTATTCCCGACCATTTACAAATATATTGCAGAGTCAGGTAATATTGGCTTTATAGATGAGGTTGTCCCATTTGCAAATAAGGATGAAGGAACTGTATACGAGCATTTGAAGAGAGCAATTGACTTCTCTATGAACCGTCTGGGTGACAATGGAATGCCTGCAGGACTTCATGCGGACTGGAACGACTGCTTAAGACTTGGCAAGCGTGGAGAGTCTACATTTGTTGCAATGCAGCTTTATTATGCAATGACTGTAATTAAGTATTTTGCAGAGTTAAAAGACGATGCAGATTATATTGATTATATCAATGAGATCCAGTATAAGATGGGCAGTACCATTCAGGAGAAATGCTGGGAAGATGACCGTTATATCCGTGGATATAAAGAGGGCGGTATGGTGATCGGTTCCAAGAATGATCCTGAAGCAAGCATGTGGCTGAACCCTCAGTCATGGGCAGTTATCAGTGGCCTTGCTACAAGAGAACAGAGCGAGCTTGCATTGGAATCTGTTCACAGAGAATTAAATACACCATATGGTGTCAGACTGATGTTCCCGCCATATAAGGAGCATGCGTTTGACGGAGCACTGATGCTTCTGTTCAATGCAGGAACAAAGGAGAATGCAGGTATCTTCTCACAGCCACAGGGCTGGATCATCCTTGCTGAAGCATTGATGGGACATGGTAATCGTGCATTTGAATACTTTGACGAGAGTTCACCGGCATCTATGAATGATAAGGCTGAGGTTCGTAAGTTAGAGCCTTACTGCCATGGTCAGTTCACGGAGTCAGTTGGAAGTCCTTATGAAGGCCGTTCCCATGTTCACTGGCTGACAGGAACAGCATCCACCTGTATGGTTGGATGTGTTGAGGGTATCATGGGTATGCGTCCTGATTTCTACGGAATTAAGATCGCACCTGCAGTACCATCCGACTGGAAAGAGTTCGATATCACAAAGAACTATCGTGGCAAGAAGTTAAATATTCATGTTACAAATCCGGACGGACATGAAAGTGGCTGCCAGAGCATGACTGTAAATGGAAAGGCGATGGAAGATAACTATATTCTATTTGATGAACTGGATGATGTAAATGAGATTACACTCGTTATGTAATTTATGAATAATTTCATATAAAGTATCAAACAATAGGCAGGAAGAAATGAAAAAATCTTCCTGCCTGTTATTTTTTTGCAAAAAAGTTATGGTTGAATGGGAAAGCAAAAATGATATTCGTATTTATACAGGTGGAACATTTCTGGCTATAAGAAAGGAAGTCGTTTATATGGATCAGGAATTAAAAAGACAGGAACTTATTGTAGAAAATGGTCAGATCATCATAAACGGAAACAAAGAAAAATATAATATATTGTTACTTGATATCATCGGGGAGATTGAGGGGCATGTCAGTCTGCCATCTGATACCAAGACTACAAAATATGAGCATGTATTGCCGGAGCTTGCGGTTGTTCAGGATGATGAGAGCATCAAAGGTGTACTCGTATTATTAAATACAGTAGGCGGGGATGTAGAAGCTGGTCTTGCAATAGCAGAGATGCTGGCATCAATCAGCAAACCGGTTGTTACACTGGTGCTTGGAGGAAGTCATTCGATCGGTGTGCCGCTTGCGGTATCGGGTGATGTATCATTTATAGTACCGACAGCAACAATGGTCGTACATCCTCTCAGAGTGTCCGATACCGTATTAGGTGTGAGACAAAATTACGAATATATCGAACGGATGCAGGATCGAATCATACAGTTTACGTCCTGTCATTCCAAGATCGATGAAGATTCATTAAGATCGATCATGTTCAATACACAGGAATTATCCAAAGATATCGGTTCGGTTCTCGTCGGAAGAGAAGCAGTCAAATGCGGCATTATTGACCGGATCGGAGGAGTATCGGATGCATTAAACATACTCTATGACTTGATAAATTGATGGAATGATAGTAAAATAGGCTGATGGTTCGTTTTTTTACGGCTTTTGGCCGGTACATAGAAAAACGGTATAGATAGAGAAAAATAATAAAACAGTGCTGGTTATACAGCAGATCGGAGCAATTATGTCACTATTAGAATCAATCATTATGGGAATCATTCAGGGTGCAACCGAGTTTCTTCCCGTCAGCAGCTCAGGACATCTCGCAATTTTTAAGAATATGTTTCATGTAAATACAGATACAGGTATCATGTTTGATATTCTGCTTCATTTTGGTACGTTGGTTGCCATCTTTATTGTGTATTGGAAGGATATTGTTGAACTGATTGTAGAAGGATTTACGATTATCGGTCTTGCCTGCTGCAATGTAGGGAGATTTTTTGCAAATCTGTTTTCCAAGGAGAAGAAACCATATCGTAAGATCATTGAAACGGAATACCGTAAATTTGTAATGCTTGTTATTTTATCAACACTTGTAACTATGGTGATCGCACTTCCGTTTGAGAGTAAGATTGAAAATGCCGGAAATACTTTATTAGTTCCGGGATTTTGTCTCTGTATCACATCTGTGATCTTATTTATTGCTGATCGTGTTCAGAAGGGCAATAAAGGACCGGCAGAGGCTACATATAAGAATTCGTTATTTATCGGTCTGGCTCAGGGTATTGCAACTCTTCCCGGTATTTCAAGATCGGGCTCTACGATCACAGCAGGTCTTGCATGTGGATTCAACAGAGAATTTGCAGTAAAATATTCATTCATCATGTCGATTCCGACAATCCTTGGGGCATGTATTCTTCAGATCCCGGATCTGGCAGGTGCAAGTCTTGCCGGATCAGAGATCCTGAATTATGTGATCGGTATGATCGTTGCGGGCGTTGTAGGCTTTCTTTGTATCAAAGTGATGCTGAAATCAGTAAAGAACAATAAATTCAAGGGATATTCCATTTATTGTTTATGCGCAGGTGTGATATCTGTCATTTATTATTTTGTACGTTAAATTAAGTTAAGTAAGTGGGAGAAGAAAATGGCTGAAACCAGAAAGAAAAACGGGACGGCAAAACAGAACGGAACGACCAGAGCCACCGGTGGAACCGGGAAAAATGGTACGGGAAAGAAAAATAGTACAGCTAAAAAGTCAAATACAGTATCGAACCCAAACACATCAAAAAAACAGATGGAACAACAGATAGAAGAAGATAACAGGGAAGTACGTCTGGAAGTAATCCTGTTAGTCATTCTTGCTTTTTCCATATTCTTGATGATCGCTAACTTTGGCAAATGTGGAAAGGTCGGCGATGCAATATCCGGTTTCCTGTTTGGCGTGATCGGATTTTCCGAATACATATTTCCGGTATATCTTTTTATATCATCGGCATTTATTATTTCCAATCTTGGTAATAAAAAGGTTAGAAATGAAGTAATCTATATCGGTGTGGTTCTGATGATCATATCGATGATCAGCCAGATGATCTTCACAACCGATTATTTATCGGTAAAACAGTTATATCTGGATGGATATAAGGAGCATATGGGCGGTGGAATTATCTGTGGCGGTTTGTTCTTTATTTTCAGAAATACGATCGGTATCGTGGGCGTAACACTGGTAATGATCCTTGGTGCGCTTGTTATGTTCGTGCTGATCACGGGAATCTCAGTGATCGATACATTTAAGAATCTGATCAACAGCTTTTACAGGGAAGAAGAATATGAAGAACCGGAGCAGGAGCGCAGACCGGTTAAAAAGAATAAGAAAAAGTCCGGAAAATCCGGAAACAGCCAGGTAAGGCTTGAGAACCTGAAGGTCTATGAAAGCGATGAAAAGCATAAGGGCAAAGCGAAGGATTTCTTTGAGAATGAGGATGAGATCCATGAAATAAATGTACCAGATGACGATTTTCTTACATTTAATAATGATGTAGAGAAGATTGTACTTCATGATGAAAGAGAAGAACAGATACCGGTATCGTTTGCGAAGAAAACGTCGGTTACAAAGAGCAGGAGAAAATCAGAACCTGCTCCTGTAGAAACGGCAGCCGGTGTTTCGTCGGCAGTTCCTATGGGTGATACACAGGAGATTCCTGTTCAGCAGACAAAAGATATCTTTGATGCTGAATTTGAGGATGAAGAAGATGTTCTTTCCGGTGCGATCAATGGAAATGAGCATCCGGAGGTTGTCAGTGTGATACCGGATGATTATGATCCGAATATGGATTCTGCATTTTCCAGTGTGACAGGAAAGGCAGAGAACTCTCAGACGGTGAAGAAGCCTGCACCGGCGGCAGACAAGCCCGGACAGAAGAACTATAAAGAGGGAGCAAAGTATAAATTTCCGGGATCCAATCTTCTGGCACAGCCACCGAAGAATCACAATGCGAACCGGGATGCACAGGTACGCTCTACAGCGATCAAGTTGAAGAATACATTGGAAAACTTTGGTGTTAATGTTACGATTACAAATTATAGCTGCGGGCCGGCGGTTACCCGGTTTGAAATGCAGCCGGAGCAGGGCGTGAAGGTCAGTAAGATCCTTGGTCTTGCAGATGATATCAAGTTAAATCTTGCAGCCGCGGATATTCGTATCGAAGCTCCGATCCCCGGCAAGGCAGCGATTGGAATCGAAGTACCAAACAAAGAAAATTCAATTGTTGCATTTCGTGAACTGGTGGAATCGGATAATTTCAAGAATTCCAAATCCAAGATCGCATTTGCAGTCGGTAAAGATATCAGTGGACAGGTTATCGTTACGGATATAGCCAAGATGCCGCATTTGCTGATCGCCGGCGCCACAGGCTCTGGTAAGTCGGTCTGTATCAATACGCTGATAATGAGTATCTTATATAAGGCAAAACCGGAAGAAGTAAAACTGATCATGATCGATCCGAAGATGGTAGAGCTTGCTTGTTATAATGGTATTCCACATCTGCTGATCCCGGTTGTAACCGATCCGAAGAAGGCATCCGGTGCACTGAACTGGGCGGTAGAGGAAATGACCAGAAGATATCAGATGTTTGCAGAATGTGGAGTCAGAAATATACAGGGATATAATGACAAAGTAGAACAGGCACTTGCTTCCGGATCAGTAGATGATGAGAAGTTAAAGAAAATGCCGACGATCGTTGTGATTGTGGACGAGCTTGCCGACCTGATGATGGTTGCTCACGGAGAAGTGGAAGACGCGATTGTCCGTTTGTCACAGCTTGCCAGAGCAGCAGGTATCCATCTGGTTATAGCAACTCAGCGTCCATCGGTAGATGTTATTACCGGTCTGATCAAGGCAAATGTTCCATCGAGAATTGCATTCGCTGTATCATCCGGTGTAGATTCCAGAACCATCTTAGATATGAATGGTGCAGAGAAGCTTCTCGGTAAGGGTGATATGTTATTTTATCCGACCGGTTATCCAAAACCGGTTCGTGTACAGGGAGCTTTTGTTTCTGATGAAGAAGTGTCAGCCGTTGTGGAGTATCTGAAGAAACAGAACGGTGTCGGAACGTATGATGATGATATATCTAAGTCTATTACACAGACCGGAGCGGCCGGTGCACCCGGTATGAGCGGTGGAAGTGATAAGGATGATTATTTTGTAGAAGCCGGACGCTTTATCATTGATAAAGAAAAGGCCTCAATCGGAATGCTGCAGCGTGCGTTTAAGATCGGCTTTAATCGTGCGGCACGTATCATGGATCAGCTTGCAGGTGCCGGGGTTGTAGGTCCGGAGGAGGGCACAAAGGCAAGAAAGATACTTATGACGCAGGAAGAATTTGACGAATATATAGATAATAATCTATAATACAGATTCAAATGATATTTATACAGGGAAAATGCCGGTGAAGGGATATAGCGTGCATAGGCAGATTTTACCTGCTATAGGATAAAATTACACTCAGGGAGGACATATTAAATGTTAAACGACATCGAAATTGCACAGCAGGCAGAGATGAAGAATATAAAGGAGGTTGCAGCAAAGCTTGACATCAAAGAAGATGATATCGAGATGTATGGCAAATATAAAGCAAAGTTGTCAGATGAGCTGATCGCTTCCGTACAGAAAAATGAGAATGGTAAGCTGATCTTAGTTACAGCGATCAATCCGACTCCTGCAGGAGAGGGCAAGACAACGATCACAGTCGGACTTGGTGAAGCTATGGGCAGACTGAACAAGAAAGCGGTTATCGCACTTCGTGAACCATCACTTGGTCCGTGCTTTGGTATCAAGGGCGGTGCTGCCGGCGGCGGATATGCACAGGTAGTACCGATGGAGGATCTGAATCTTCATTTTACTGGTGATTTCCATGCGATCACATCTGCAAACAATCTGCTTGCAGCAATGATGGATAACCATATTCATCAGGGAAATGCACTCGGCATTGACGTGAACCGTATCGTATTTAAAAGATGTATGGATATGAATGACCGTGCGCTGCGTCATACCGTGATCGGACTTGGAAAGCGTGTAGATGGTGTGCCAAGAGAAGATGGCTTCGTGATCACGGTTGCATCAGAGATCATGGCGATCCTTTGTCTGGCAGCGGATTTCAATGACCTGAAGGAAAGACTTGGCAGGATCATTGTTGCTTATAATTATCAGAACGAGCCTGTAACAGCAAAGGATCTGAAAGCGGTTGGTGCTATGGCTGCACTCTTAAAGGATGCAATCAAGCCGAATATGATCCAGACGTTGGAGCATACACCTGCACTTGTGCATGGTGGACCATTTGCAAATATCGCACATGGCTGTAACAGTGTAATCGCAACAAAGACAGCATTAAAGCTGGCAGACTATGTAATTACAGAGGCTGGATTCGGAGCAGATCTTGGTGCAGAGAAGTTTTTTGATATCAAGTGCCGTATGAACGGACTGAAGCCGGATGCAGTTGTTCTGGTTGCGACCGTAAAGGCATTGAAGTACAACGGCGGTTTACCGAAGACAGAGCTTGGTCAGGAGAATCTGGAAGCATTAAAGAAAGGTATCGTAAACCTTGAAAAGCACATCGAGAATCTTCAGAAGTATCAGGTTCCTGTTGTCGTTACTTTAAACCGTTTCATCACAGACACAGATGCGGAACTTGCGTTTGTGGAGAAATTCTGTAAAGACAGAAACTGTGATTTCGCTCTTGCAAATGTATGGGAAAAAGGCGGCGAAGGCGGTATCGAGCTTGCAAATGCAGTATTAAATACACTTGAGAACAAAAAGAGTGATTTTAAAGTATTATATAAAGATGAGCTGTCAATTAAAGAAAAGATCTCATGCATTGCAACAGAGATCTATGGTGCAGCAAATGTAACATACAGTCCGGAAGCAGATCGTGCGATCGCTAAGATTGAAGAGATGGGATTTGGAAACTTCCCTGTATGTATGGCAAAGAATCAGTATTCACTTTCGGATGATCCAAAGAAGCTTGGAAGACCGGAAGGATTTGATATTAATATCCGTGAAGTATATGTCAGTGCAGGTGCCGGCTTTGTGGTCGCAATCACAGGTACGATCATGACAATGCCTGGTCTGCCTAAGGTGCCGGCTGCTGAAAATATCAGTGTAAATGATGATGGTGTAATTTGCGGATTATTCTAAGGAGGAATAAATCAAATATGGCTCAACTGATTGATGGAAAAGCAATATCAAAACAGATAAAAGATGAATTAAAGGAACAGGTTGCAGAGTTTTCGGCAAAAGGTGTAAAGATCTGTCTGGCAGTTATCCAGGTAGGAAATGATCCGGCATCTTCCGTATATGTCGGCAATAAGAAAAAGGCATGTGCCTATATCGGCATTGATTCTTTGTCTTATGAGCTTCCGGAAGAGACAACGGAGGAAGAACTGTTAGAATTGATCGATAAATTGAATAAGGACGATGCTGTAAATGGAATTCTGGTACAGCTTCCGGTTCCAAAACATATCGATGAGGACAAGATCATTAAAGCAATCTCACCATTAAAGGATGTTGATGGCTTCCATCCGATGAGCGTTGGAGCATTAAGTATCGGTCAGCCTGGATTTGTATCCTGTACACCGGCTGGTGTGATCCAGCTCTTAAAGCGTTCCGGAATCGTGATCGCAGGAAAAGAATGTGTCGTGATCGGCAGAAGCAATATCGTAGGCAAACCGATGGCTATGCTGTTATTACGCGAGAATGGAACGGTTACGATCTGTCATTCAAAGACAAAGGATCTGAAAGAGGTATGTAAGCGTGCAGATATTCTTGTAGTTGCGATCGGCAGACCGAAGATGATCGATGCATCCTATATCAAAGAGGGCGCAACCGTGATCGATGTCGGAATACACAGAGATGAGAATAACAAATTATGCGGCGATGTTGATTTTGAATCAGCAAGCAAGGTTGCAGGAGCAATTACTCCTGTACCGGGTGGAGTTGGTCCTATGACGATCGCAATGCTTATGCATAACTGTGTAGATTCGATCAATATAAAATAACCTGAGGAAAGAACATATATGAAAGTATTGATGGTATCATTGGGCTGCGATAAGAACCTTGTGGACAGTGAGGTAATGCTCGGACTTCTGCATAAGGCAGGACATGAGATCACAAATGATGAACATGAGGCAGAGGCAGTTGTTATCAATACCTGTGCATTTATCAAAGATGCGCAGGAAGAAAGTATTAATACGATAATAGAATACGGAGAGCTGAAGAAGACAGGATCATTAAAGAAGCTGATCGTTACCGGCTGCCTGTCACAGCGATATAAAGATGATATCCTTGCAGAACTGCCGGAGATCGATACGATCGTCGGAGCTGCAAATTATGACGCGATCGTAGATGCGATCAGTTCCGATGAGGAACATTCCTTTGTTACGGATATTAATTATATGCCGGAGGCAGTTGGCGGACGTATCGTTACGACCGGCGCTTCTATGGCATATTTAAAGATCGCAGAAGGCTGTGGCAAGATGTGTACTTATTGTGCGATTCCATATATCAGAGGAAAATACAGAAGTATTCCGATGGAACAGCTTCTGGCATCTGCAAAAGAGCTTGCTGCACAGGGAGTAAAAGAACTGATCCTTGTTGCACAGGAAACAACACTCTATGGAGTGGATTTGTATGGTGAAAAGACACTTTCAAAATTATTACATGAACTCTGCAAGATCGAGGAAATCCAGTGGATACGTTTGATGTACTGCTATCCGGAGGAGATCACAGACGAGCTGATCGATACGATCGCGGAGGAAGAAAAAGTCTGTCATTATCTCGATATACCGATCCAGCATTCAGAAGATCCTGTATTGCGACGCATGGGAAGACGTACCTGTAAAAAGGATATTGTAGAATTGATCGCAAAGCTTCGGATCCGGATGCCTGATATTGCGATCCGTACAACGCTGATCGCAGGATTTCCCGGTGAAACAGAAGCGGATCATGAAGCGCTTATGGAGTTTGTGAATGAGTCGGAATTTGACCGCCTGGGTGTGTTTACATATTCACCGGAGGAAGGAACTCCGGCAGCATCATTTCCTGATCAGATTGAAAATGAGGTTGCAGAAAAATGGCGGGATGATATAATGGCATTGCAGCAGGAAGTATCATACGACAAGAATCAGGAGCTGCTTGGCAAGAGCCTTACAGTACTAATCGAAGGCTATGTTGCAGAAGACGATGTATATGTCGGAAGAACTTATCGGGATGCGCCCGATGTAGATGGTATGGTATTTGTTGATGCACCGTATGAGTTGATGTCCGGCACCTTTGTACAGGTTCGGATCACAGATGCAAATGAATATGATCTGACAGGGGAGATGATAGAATGAATTTACCAAACAAATTAACAATATTGAGAGTTATAATGATTCCATTTTTTGTTGTGTTTATGTATCTTGATTTTGCAGCAGCCAAATGGATTGCGCTTGGTATCTTTATCGCTGCAGCGATCACGGATACATTAGATGGACAGATCGCAAGAAGATGTAATCTGGTCACAACATTTGGAAAATTCATGGATCCGTTAGCAGACAAACTTCTGGTATGTTCTGCGATGATTGCATTAGTTGATCAGGGACGGATTCCTGCATGGATCGTTATTATCATCATTGCGAGAGAATTTATCATTAGCGGATTCCGGCTGATCGCAGCAGAAAAGGGTGTTGTTATTGCGGCTGGTATCTGGGGCAAATTAAAGACTGTTGTCCAGATGGTCATGGTTTGTTTTCTAATCGGTAATCTTGGAGGGAAAGTGATATTTGTGATTGAACAGGTGCTGATTTATGCTGCACTTGTATTAACGATCATTTCACTGATTGATTATCTGATATCAAACAAAAATGTCCTGAAGGATTAATATAAAATTAAAGGCTGTATAGTTATGAACAACTAACTACAAAACAGACAATTATGGGGAAAATGGGGTATTTTCTGACAATTACTTCCACTTTCCCCTTTTGTTTTTTAAGTAAAAATAGTAGGGATGTTCGATTGTTAAAAAGTGCTGAAAAAACTGTGTCGTAATGATAATTTTACTTGAAATAAATTCGTAAAGGCTTTACAATAAAATCGGCATAAATTTGGAATTACTTTTATGTAACTCCTAAAAATAAATTTAATGGAGGGCTAGAAATGAGCAACAAACTCACCCTGTCAGCAAGCGATAGAATTAATGCATTGCTTGATGACGCAAGTTTTGTTGAAATCGGTGCTTATGTGAAAGCAAGAAATACTGATTTTAACATTCAGGATAAGGATACTCCAAAAGATGGTGTTATCACCGGATATGGTGTTATCAATGGCAATTTAGTGTATGTATACAGCCAGGACGCTAAAGTTTTAGGCGGTTCCGTTGGTGAGATGCATGCCAAGAAGATTGCAAAAATTTATGACATGGCTATGAAGATGGGCGCACCTGTCATCGGAATGATCGACTGTGCAGGACTCAGACTGCAGGAAGCTACAGATGCACTGAATGCATTTGGCGAAGTATATGGCAAGCAGGTTATGGCTTCAGGTGTTATTCCTCAGATCACAGCTGTTTTTGGTGCATGTGGCGGCGGTGCTTCCCTTGTTCCATCATTATCTGATTTCACTTTCATGACAAAGGAAGGTGCAAAGTTATTTGTAAATTCTCCAAATGCCTTAGCAGAGAACAATATTACAAAGCTGGATACTTCCGCTGCTGAATATGTAAGCGAGAATACAGCAAATGTTGATGGTGTATTTGAAACAGAAGAAGAATTACTTGGTATGATCCGTGCACTGGTTGAAGTTCTTCCAAGCTGCAATTTGGACGACAAGGAAGCTTCTGCAAATGACAATCCAAACAGAATTATCCCAAATCTTGATTCATACAAGAATGATCCAAGAGCAGTGATTCAGAATATCGCTGATGATTCTCTTGTACTTGAGATGAAGAAGGAATATGCAGGAGATGTTGTTACAGCCCTGATCCGTATGGATGGTATCACAGTTGGCTGTGTTGGTAATCAGGAAGATACGATCACAACAGCAGGTGCATATAAGGCAGAAGAATTTGTAGATTTCTGTGATGCATTTAACATTCCTGTTCTTACACTTGTAAATGTAACAGGCTTTGCTGCAACAGTTGAAGAAGAGAAGACAATCTCAAAGGCTCTTGCAAAGCTTACAAATGCATATGCAGATGCAACCGTTCCAAAGGTTACAGTTGTTATGGACAAGGCTTATGGAACAGCATATACAGTTATGAACTCCAAGGCAATCGGAGCAGATATGGTATACGCATGGCCGGATGCAGTGATCGGTACTATGGATCCTGAGATGGCAGTTAAGATTATGTATGAAGATGAGCTTGCAGCAGCAGATGACAAGCTTGCATTCATCAAGGAAAAGAAAGCAGAATATGTTGCAGCTCTTTCAGGAGCAGCTTCAGCAGCATCCAGAGGATATATTGATGATATCATCGAGCCTGATGCTACAAGAAAGAGAGTGATCGCAGCGATCCAGATGCTCCTTTCAAAGGAAGAGATGAGACCTTATAAGAAGCACAGTACTATATAAAAGGAGTGACAACTAAATGAAGAAAAAATTATTATTAATAGTTTCTATGTTAGCTGTTACTTTTATGTTTGCCGGATGTAGTGCTTCTGATGATAACGGAGTAAAATTTGCTTATAACGATCAGGAGATCGCTCAGGTAGCAAAAGATGCCTGTGAGACATATCAGAAATATGCAAGCGCAGATGAGACCTACAACTATGTTGTAGAAGCAGGCTCTGATGCAGGAATTTCTGAGAATGAGATTGAAGCAGTTAAGTCTTTCCGTAATATCGGAGATGAGTGCGGTGAGTTTAAAGATTTCACAGGTGAATACAAGATTGCAGAAACAGAAGGAAATGTAATCGTTACTCTTTATGCTGACTGTACAGAAAAAGAAGCGTTGATCAAGGTAACATTTGTAGACAACAGTGCAACATATAACTTACAGAGATATCAGTTAATGAATCAGTATGGTTACAGTGAAGAGCAGGCTGATGAAGCCCTTTCTTCACAGGGTATGTACCCATATAAGTCAACTGATGTTGAGATTGCAGCAAACATGACATTTGAAGATAAGATGAAGGCAGCCGGAACCAACACCCTGATCGGTATGGCAACTGTATTCTGTGTTCTTATCTTTATATCATTTATCATCTATCTGTTAAAATTTGTTCCTGGCTTCTTTGATAAAGAAGCAAAAGCAGTCAAGAAGGCAGCTAAAAAAGCAGCAGAAGCAGCTAAGACAGAGCCTGTTGCTGAGACAAAGGCAGAAGATGCAGGATCTGCACCGGCAGGACAGATTGTTGACATCGTTAAGACAGAAACAGGTGAAAGCGTAATGAATGATTCTGAACTGGTTGCAGTTATCACAGCCGCAGTTGCTACTGCATCAGCAGGACAGAATGCATATACAACGTATCCAAGCAAAGATAAGCTTGTGACACGTCCGATCAGACGTATTAAGAGATAATAATAGGAGGATATATCGATGAAGAATTATAGAATTACAGTAAATGGTACATCATATGATGTTTCAGTTGAAGAATTAGCAGGTGGCGTTGCCCCTGTAGCAGCACCAGTTGCAGCAGCTCCTGTAGCTGCACCGGCACCAGCGGCAGCACCGGCACCAGCACCGGCAGCTAAGTCAGCAGGCGCAGGTGCCATTAAGGTTGCTTCTCCGATGCCTGGCAAGATCCTTGATGTTAAGGCAAATGTTGGTGATGCAGTTAAGAAGGGACAGGTTATTCTGATCCTTGAAGCTATGAAGATGGAAAACGAAGTTGTTGCTCCGGAAGATGGTACAGTAGCAAGCATCGACGTTGCATCAGGTGCAACTGTTGAAGCAGGAGATACATTAGCAACTCTGAACTAATGCTGTACTTGTATAAATCTGATAGGAGGAACGACTAAATGAGTAGTATAGTTGACGTATTGTCAAATTTAGCAAATCAGACAGGTTTTGCAAGTCTTGACTGGAAAAATTACGTTATGATCCTTGTAGCGTTCGTTTTCATGTTCCTTGCAATTAAGTTTGGTTTTGAGCCACTTCTTCTGGTACCAATCTCATTTGGTATGTTACTTGTTAACATGTTTCCAGATATAATGGCAGAAGGCGGATTATTACATTACTTCTACATGTTGGATGAATGGAGTATTCTTCCTTCACTGATCTTCATGGGTGTAGGTGCCATGACAGATTTTGGCCCGTTAATCGCAAACCCTGCAAGCTTTCTTCTTGGAGCTGCAGCACAGTTCGGTATCTACGGCGCATATTTCCTTGCTTTCCTGATGGGATTCAATGGTAAGGAAGCAGCAGCTATTTCTATTATCGGTGGTGCAGATGGTCCTACATCTATCTTCCTTGCCGGTAAACTTGGAATGGGTGGTACATTACTTGGACCAATCGCAGTAGCAGCATATTCTTATATGTCACTGGTTCCGATCATCCAGCCACCTATTATGAAAGCACTTACAACAAAGAAAGAGCGTCTGGTCAGAATGCCACAGCTTCGTCCTGTAACCAAGCTGGAAAAGATTCTTTTCCCAATTATCGTTACAGTCGTAGTTGTTCTGATCCTTCCTACAACAGCACCACTGGTTGGTATGCTGATGTTAGGTAACCTGTTCCGTGAGTGTGGTGTTGTAAAACAGCTTACAGAGACAGCATCCAATGCTATGATGTATATCGTAGTTATCTTACTTGGTACATCTGTTGGTGCAAGTACAAGTGCAGAAGCTTTCTTAAAGATCAGTACTTTAAAGATCGTATTACTTGGTCTGATCGCATTTGCATTCGGTACAGCAGCCGGTGTATTATTTGGTAAGTTAATGTGTCTGGTAACAAAGGGTAAGGTTAATCCGCTGATCGGTTCAGCCGGTGTATCTGCCGTACCTATGGCAGCCAGAGTTTCTCAGAAGGTAGGTTCCCAGTATGATCCTACGAACTTCCTTCTGATGAATGCAATGGGACCAAATGTTGCAGGTGTTATCGGTACAGCAGTTGCAGCAGGAACATTCCTTGCAATCTTTAATGTACAGTAATGATCATAATCATATGAGAATATATTCAGGAGGTTCGAAATGGCAGAAAAGAAACCGGTTAAGATTACCGAAACTGTATTACGTGATGCGCATCAGTCACTGATCGCTACCCGTATGACAACAGAACAGATGCTTCCAATCATCGATAAGATGGATAAGGTTGGATATCATTCTGTTGAGTGCTGGGGTGGTGCTACATTCGATGCATGTCTCAGATTCCTTAAGGAAGATCCATGGGAGAGACTTAGAAAATTAAGAGATGGTTTTAAGAATACAAAGCTTCAGATGTTATTCAGAGGCCAGAACATTCTTGGTTACCGTCATTATGCAGATGATGTGGTTGAGTATTTTGTTCAGAAGTCAATTGCAAATGGTATTGATATTATCAGAATTTTCGACTGCTTAAATGATATCAGAAACCTTGAAACTGCTGTTAAGGCATGTAACAAGGAAAAAGGTCATGCACAGGTTGCACTTTCCTATACATTAGGTGATGCTTATACACTTGATTACTGGAAAGATATGGCTAAGAGAATTGAGGATATGGGTGCAGATTCTATCTGTATCAAGGATATGGCAGGCCTTCTTGTTCCATATAAGGCAACCGAGCTTGTTCAGGCATTAAAGGAAGGTTCTTCCCTTCCAATCCAGCTTCACACACACTATACATCAGGTGTAGCTTCCATGACATACATGAAGGCTGTTGAAGCAGGATGTGATATCATTGATACAGCAATTTCACCATTAGCACTTGGTACAAGCCAGCCTGCAACAGAAGTTATGGCTAAGACATTTGAAGGTACACCATATGATCCTGGATTTGATCAGAACCTTCTCGCTGAGATCGCTGATTACTTCAGACCATTAAGAGAAGAGTGGATTAAGTCTGGTCTTCTGAATCCAAAGGTTCTTGGTGTTAATGTTAAGACATTATTATATCAGGTACCAGGTGGTATGTTATCAAACCTTGTATCACAGTTAAAGGAAATGAACGCAGAAGACAAGTTTGAACAGGTTCTGGAAGAAGTTCCTAGAGTTCGTAAAGACTTCGGTGAACCACCTCTTGTTACACCATCCAGTCAGATCGTTGGTACTCAGGCTGTATTAAATGTTGTTACAGGCGAGAGATACAAGATGTGTACAAAGGAAGCAAAGGCACTTGTTGCTGGTGAGTATGGTCAGTCTGTAAAGCCGGTTGATCCAGAAGTTAGAAAGAAAGTAATCGGTGATCAGGAGCCTATCACATGTCGTCCTGCTGATCTTCTTGAAAATGAGCTTGGTAAGATCGAGAAAGAAATGATCCAGTACAAGGAACAGGATGAAGATGTATTAACATATGCATTGTTCCCACAGGTTGCTGTTGATTTCTTCAAGTTAAGAGAAGCAAAGAAGACAAAGGTTGATGCAACACTTGTAAACAAAGAGGATAAGGCATATCCGGTATAAGATTATAAAGTGTTATGTCGTTTGAAAAATGACATATGCAGGTATACTATGGGAAGAGCAGACTGGTGGTATCCGGTCTGTATCTTCCCATGTTTATATCATGAATTTTGTTATCTGTCAGATATAGCAGAGGCAGGGGATTGTTTTGAGTAGAGGTCTAGAGAAATATCATGAATAAGAAGAAATATGTGAACCGGAATTATCTTACAACAACGAGAATTATAGCACTGGGCTTTCTGATTACAGTTATTGTAGGAACGATATTATTATCATTGCCGATTGCATCTGCAAACGGAACATGGACAGATCTTCTGACGGCTGCTTTTACATCGACGACATCCGTATGTGTGACAGGTCTGGTAGTCGTTGATACATTTTCCTATTGGAGTTTGTTTGGCAAAGGTGTGATTTTAATTTTGATCCAGATCGGCGGACTCGGAATCGTTTCGATCATCACACTGTTTATGTTGTTATTAAGAATGAAGATAACCTTGAAAAGTACAATGCTGTTGCAGGATGCATTTAACCTGAACAGCAAGCAGGGACTTTTGAAGTTTACGATAAAAGTAATAAAAGGAACATTTCTGATCGAAGGGATCGGAGCACTTATTTACAGTTTTTATTATTGCAGAGAATACGGATTTTTAAAGGGAATCTGGTTTTCGGTATTTCATGCTGTTTCAGCATTTTGTAATGCCGGTATCGACATTATGGGTGCGGACAGTCTGATTTCATATCATTCCAATCTTTTGATGATGCTGAATACGTCGTTTCTGATCATTATGGGCGGAATCGGATTTATTGTATGGTGGGATACGGTTGAAGCGTTTCGAAGAATCCGTACAAAGAGATGCAGTATCCGGTCGGCATGGAATGGCGTTCATTTGCAGACGAAGATCGCGATTTTTATGACATTGCTGTTATTGATCGGCGGTACAATTGTTATCTATTTCCTTGAACGTTCCAATCCGGACACTCTTGGTAATTTATCCGAAAAAGACCGGATATTAAATGCTTTTTTTCAGTCGGTAACATTCCGTACGGCGGGATTTGCGGCAGTATCTCAGGTGGCGCTTCGACCGGTGACAGCTTTCTTTGGAGTGCTTCTTATGATGATTGGCGGTTCTCCGGTTGGAACGGCAGGAGGAATGAAGACCGTAACCATCGCAGTTATTTTCTATACCTTTGCTGCCATGATCAGAAACCATGAGGATACAGAGGTTTTCAAGAGAAGCATTCCGGTATCCGTTGTAAAAAAAGCAGTTGCAATTGTATTCTTAAGTATGAGTACGATATTTATTATGACGATATTATTGCTGGCTACAAATGATGTGAATCTGCTGGATGCTCTGTATGAAGTGGCAAGTGCCGTCTGCACAGTTGGCTTATCCAGAAATCTGACTCCTGTTTTGAACACGGCAGGAAAGATCATTATTATAATCTGTATGTATATTGGACGAGTTGGACCGATATCTATGGTGGTAGCATTTAATACACAAAACGGAAAACATCGGCTTCTTCATTATCCGGAAGAAGATGTGATCGTTGGATAAGGAGAAAAGTATGAAAAAATCATTTGCGGTAGTAGGACTTGGACGATTTGGAACGAATGTTGCCCTTACTTTGATGGAGTCCGGTGCGCAGGTTCTGGCAATCGACAGTAATCCTGAATGTGTGAAGCGGATCTCATCACAGGTTACATGTGCAGTGACGGTTAATGTATGTGAGACAGAGAGCCTGAAAGAAGCAGGACTTGAGAATATGGATGGTGTTGTAGTTGCAATGGGTAATAATCTGGAAGCCAGTGCAATGACGATCATAACAGCAAAAGAACTGGGCGTTCCATATATTCTTGCTAAATCGAATAACGATGAAGCAGCAAAGATCCTGTCCAAGATCGGAGCGGATAAAGTTATCTATCCGGAAAAGGATGCCGGAATCAATGTTGCAAGAAAGCTCTTATGCAGTAATTTTCTGGAATTCTTTGAGATTTCGGATGACATCAATGTAGCAGAGATCTCGGTTCGACCGGAATGGGTCGGCAAGACATTAAAAGAACTTGATTTCAGAAGAAGTTATAATATGAATATCATTCTGGCAAAGGAAGACGGACGTTCGATTGACCATATCACCCCGGAGCTACAGTTAAAAGAAAGTTACAGACTGTTAGTGACTATATCGAATGAAGGTTTAAAGAGGATGATGCAATGAAAAAAATAATAGTAGTCGGTGGTGGTGCGGCCGGCATGATGGCTGCGATCACAGCTGCGGAAAATGGCTGCAAGGTTGTATTATTTGAAAAGAATGATCGCCTTGGAAAGAAGTTATTCATTACAGGTAAGGGGAGATGCAACCTGACAAACGCAGGGGATGCAGACCGCTTTTTTCAGTCGGTGACAACAAACAGTAAATTCATGTACAGTCCGTTTTATACCTTTGATAATCAGATGACGATTGATTTCTTTGAGAAACTTGGACTAAAGACAAAGGTAGAACGCGGAGATCGTGTATTTCCGGTCAGCGATCATTCATCTGACGTGATCGGAGTATTAAAAACGAAATTAAACCGAAATCAGGAGATTACAGTAGAACTACAGACGGAAGTTCAGAAGCTTATTATAGAAGATCAGGTAGTAAAAGGCATACAGATCAAGACGGCACATGGAAAGAAAGATGTGTATGGAGATGCAGTCGTCATAACAACTGGCGGGATATCGTATCCGCTTACCGGATCGACCGGAGATGGTTACCGGTTTGCAAAGAGCGCCGGTCATGCGATCAAAGTGCCTTTACCATCCCTTGTTCCATTTGAATTAAAGAATGAATTTTGCAAAGAACTTATGGGACTATCATTAAAAAATGTAGAGCTTGTGATAAAATGTGGTAGGAAGTGTCTGTTTGAAGAACAGGGAGAACTTTTGTTTACACATTTTGGCATCAGCGGCCCTCTGGTAATAAAGGCATCTGCATATCTTCACAAATATCTGGATAAAGATTTAAGTATGTATATCGATCTGAAGCCTGCAATGACGGAAGAAATGCTGGATGATCGTATTCTTCGGGATTTTAGTAAATATACAAATAAAGATTTTCATAATTCGCTTGGTGATCTGCTTCCTGTCAAACTGATCGATGTAGTTATAAAACGTTCAGAAATCGATCCATATAAGAAGGTGAATTCAATCACAAAGGAAGAACGGAAGAATTTAGTAACCGTACTCAAACATTTTACGCTTTCGTTTCAGGGGCTTCGCGGCTTTGATGAGGCAATCATTACAAAAGGCGGTGTCAATGTAAAAGAGGTTGATCCTTCAACGATGCAATCGAAGCTTGCAGATCACCTGTATTTTGCAGGGGAGGTTCTGGATGTAGATGCACTGACGGGCGGATTTAATCTGCAGATAGCATGGTCGACCGGATATCTGGCAGGACTTGCATGCTCAGAAGAAAGTTAATAAAGTAAATAGATAAAAGGAGAGAAAAAATGAATATAGCAATTGATGGACCTGCAGGAGCAGGAAAAAGTACAATAGCAAAATTGGTAGCAGGAAAACTCGGATATATTTATGTAGATACCGGAGCAATGTATCGTGCAGTTGCACTTGCATTATTGAATGCAAAGATCGATGTAACGGATGTAGATGCAGTTGCTAATGAGATAACAGGGATTGAGATCACAATCTGTTATGAAGATCATGCACAGCAGGTATATCTGAATGGTGAGAATGTAACCGGAAGCCTCAGAAAAGAAGAAGTGGGTAACATGGCATCCAAATCATCTGCTATCCCATGTGTAAGAGAAAAACTGTTAGATCTTCAGAGAAAGCTTGCAAGAGAAAATGATGTTGTTATGGATGGTAGAGACATCGGTACAAACATTCTTCCAAATGCAGAAGTAAAGATCTATCTGACCGCTTCTTCTGCAGTTCGTGCAAAGAGAAGATACGATGAACTGATAGCAAAGGGTGAAACACCGGATATTGATAAGATCGAAGCTGATATTATTACAAGGGACAAACAGGATATGGAACGTCCAATCGCGCCGTTAAAGCAGGCAGATGATGCTGTATATCTTGACAGCTCAGATCTTGGTATCAATGAGGTTGTAGCTAAGATCATCAGCATCGCAGAAAAATAAAACCGGAGTATGGACAAAATATGGAAATTATATTAGCAAAGTCGGCCGGATTCTGTTTTGGGGTACAACGTGCCGTTGATACAGCGTATAAAGAAGCCGGGAAACAGCATGTATATACCTATGGCCCGATCATTCATAATGAAGAAGTAATCGAGGATCTGAGAAAAAAGGGAGTATTGGTGATCGAAGATCTTGCAGAGCTTGATCAGCAGGAAGATGAAACGGTTATTATCCGGTCGCATGGAGTATCAAAAGATGTCATGGAACAGTTAGAAACCAGACATGTCAATGTGGTAGATGCAACCTGTCCGTTTGTGAAAAAAATCCATACGATCGTACAGGATGAGAGCCAAAAAGGGAACCGCATAATCATTGTTGGAAATAAAGATCATCCGGAAGTTGAGGGTATAATTGGCTGGTGTGAGACGAAATCATATACAGTACAAAGCGTTTCAGAAGCGGAAAATTTGGTGAAAAATATAGAAAATGAGCCGGATTTTGAGCATATTAACTTCAGTTTAGTATCACAAACCACCTTTAATAAGAATAAATTTAAAGATATTGTTGATATTATTCGAAAAAAATTGTATAATGTGGTTGTTCATGAGACAATCTGTAATGCAACGGCAGTTCGACAGATGGAAGCAAGAGATATTGCAAAGACTGTAGATGCTATGATCATTATAGGTGGTCGAAACAGTTCTAATACTCAGAAGCTATATGATATTAGTAAACAAGAATGTGAGAATACTTACTATATACAGACACTCGTTGATTTGGATTTGACTACTTTTGAATCCGTTAGTAGGGTAGGTATTACTGCGGGGGCATCTACCCCAAATTATATTATTAAGGAGGTTCATAGTAGCATGGCAGAGTTAAGTTTTGAACAGATGTTAGAAAATGATGAAAGCAAGGCGTCAATCAGACAGGGAGAGATTATCGACGGTACAATTATTGGTGTTAAGCCGGATGAGATTGTAGTTGATATTAAGTATAAGTCAGACGGTATCATTACCAGAAATGAATATACAAACACTCCAAACGTCGATTTAACAGAGTTGGTAAAAGTTGGGGATCCAATCACTGTTAAGGTTATCAAGACAAATGATGGTGAAGGACAGGTAGCTCTTTCATACAAGAGAGTTGCAGCAGAGAAAGTAAACGAGAAGTTAGAAGAAGCATTTAACAATGGTGACATTCTTACAGGTAAGGTTGTTCAGGTTGTAAATGGCGGCTTAAATGTTCTTTACGAAGAGACAAGAATCTTCATTCCAGCAAGTCTTGTATCTGACTTATATGAAAAGAACCTTGATAAGTACTTAGACCAGGATATTGAATTCCAGCTTACAGAGTTCAATCCTAAGAAGAGAAGAATCATTGGTAACAGAAAGAAACTGATTGTTGAGAGAAAAGCTGCAGCTGCAAAAGAATTATTCGAAAAGATTGAAGTTGGCATGACAGTAGAAGGTACAGTAAAGAATGTAACAGATTTCGGTGCATTCATTGACCTCGGTGGTGCTGATGGACTTCTTCATATTTCAGAGATGTCATGGGGCAGAGTAGAAAGCCCTAAGAAGATGTTCAAGGTTGGTGATACTGTTAAGGCATTCATCAAGGACATCAATGGTGACAAGATCGCATTAAGCTTAAAGTTTGATGAGACAAACCCATGGTTAAATGCAGAAGAGAAATATGCTGTTGGAACAGTTGTAACAGGTAAAGTTGCACGTATGACTGACTTTGGTGCATTCGTTGAATTAGAGCCAGGCGTTGATGCATTACTGCATGTTTCACAGATTTCATACGATCACGTTGCAAAGCCAGAAGATGTATATAAGATTGGTGATGAGATTGAAGCTAAGGTTGTTGACTTCAAGCCGGAAGAAAAGAAGATCAGCCTGAGCGTAAAGGCATTACTTCCAGTTCCGGAAGAGACAGAAGAAGTTGTTGAAGCTCCAGTAGAAGAATAATCAAAGATTGTTTTTTATAAAATGTAAAATACCCACTGATGAATATTCATCAGTGGGTATTTATTGTTTTATGTATGTTCCAGAACTATTTGATCTGCTTTAAGATATTGAGAAGATATTCTTTTAACTGTATCCTGTTATTGATGAAAGTATCGTTCAGTTCAATATATCCATCTTTGTCAGTATGTTCATATTTGAATATGTGTGACTGCTTGAACTTGTTCTGGCGGATAAACGAACTTGTTTTTGTAGTGTATGCCGTTTCCGGGCGGGCTTTTTCTTTATAAGCACTTTCGACATAACAGGCAACATCCTTGTGGATAGCAGTCTGTTCTAGTGGCAGATAGAAATAATTTTTATAGTCCTTATAAAAATATTTCAGTGTATCATGGATAACTGGAATATCGATCGTCACGACTTCATCTATGCCTGATATATGTATATCATTACAGTTGGTATCAAATGGAATCGCAAGCCTTCCTGTCTGTATACAGATCGTAAACTGTGTATCGGTACAGGTAGTTTTCGATATAGCAAAATTGCCTTCAAAGAAGGAAGTAAGTGTAAGGGAACCGGATACATAGAAAAGTCCATAGATGTCATCCTTATTATGAGATAAAAGCATATCCTGTAATTGTGTATCTTTTGTACCTAAATAGTCCTGGTAGGTATCGATCAGAAGACCGCCGGAGTGAAATTCATCCCGTTCCATTCCCATAACAGATTCCAGAGCGGACTGTTTCATTGAATCCATCTGAAGCAGCTTTTTATATTTTCTTATTTTCCGATAGACATCGATACTGGTAATTGAATCGAAGGATATCTCCTGACGGAACTGTCGGTATTTTTCCTTTATATATGGCAGATCGAAGGTGTCGCCATTGTATGTAACGAGATATTTGTAATCAGCCAATATATCCTTAAATGCAGCGAGCATCTTTGGCTCGGAACAACCGTCATCATTGAATAATAAGGTAATACGAAACTGTTCGTCGTTTAGAATCGTTCCATATCCGATCAGATAAAGATCTGACCGGGCAGCGCTTAATCCGGTTGTTTCAATATCAAAGAAGAGATATTGATCCGGCGTTTCTTTCATCCAGTTCAGATTAACTGAAGAAAGTGGCATCGTATAGTCGTATTGAATCATAGTATGTAACCTCAAATGTAAAAAAATCGAATAATCTCATGATATGCCCCTGCGATCAAAAAATCAATCAGATATTTCCATAATGAGAAAACTGTGTTATACTTGGCATAGTAAAATTTGGAGACATATTATTATGATAGCATACATTTCAGGAGCACTTGTCAGTGCAGGAGAGAATTATATAGTGATCGATAACCACGGTATGGGATATCGGATCTTCGTATCTGGTAAGTTTCTTGAGCATATTCCAGCATATGGAACGCAGATCAAAATATACACACACATGTATATAAGAGAAGATGAATTGACATTGTATGGGTTTCATTCAGAAGAGGAATTATCTGTATTCCGTATCTTGATCGGAATCAGCGGGGTAGGTCCGAAAGTCGCTATGGCAATCCTTACAGCTCTTACGATCCAGGAGCTTCAGCTCGCGGTGATCTCAGAGGATGCGAAGACGATATCAAAAGCAAATGGTGTCGGCGCCAAGGGTGCATCAAGGATCATATTGGAATTAAAAGATAAGTTAAAGATGGAAGATATGATGGATGCAGCCTATGAGCAGTCGATCGTACAGGATACACAAGATTTAAATGCAGCAAGAGATGCGATTCTTGCACTTGTAAATCTGGGCTATTCGAATTCCGAAGCAGCACTTGCCGTAAAAAAGATTGGGGATACCAGTCAGATGGATATAGAATCGATATTAAAGGCAGCATTGAAGAAATTAATATAAAAACAGATACAGGTGGACACAGTGGGTAGAATTATTTCAACAGAAGCAGATATAGAAGAATTAAATAGTGAATATAGTTTGAGACCAAAGTATCTGGATGAATATATTGGACAGAATAAAGTAAAAGAGAATCTGAAGATTTTTATTGAGGCGGCAAAGAGGAGAAATGAACCGTTAGATCATTTACTCTTATATGGTCCGCCGGGCCTTGGTAAAACGACATTAGCATCCATAGTTGCAAATGAGATGGGTGTTAATATCAAGATCACATCAGGACCGGCAATCGAGAAGCCGGGCGAACTGGCAGCTATTTTAAATAATCTGTCAGAGAATGATATATTATTTATTGATGAGATTCACAGATTAAACAGTCAGGTAGAGGAAGTCTTATATCCTGCAATGGAAGATTTTGCGATTGATGTTGTGATCGGAAAAGGAGCAGGAGCAAGGTCAATCCGTCTGGATCTTCCGAAATTCACATTGATCGGAGCAACGACAAGAGCCGGTATGCTGACAGCACCGCTTCGTGACCGATTTGGCATGGTTGATCGGCTGGAATTCTATTCACCGGAGGAATTGAAGCAGATCGTAATACGGTCCGGGGATGTACTGGGTGTAGAGACCGATGATGCGGGCGCACTTGAAATTGCAAAACGATCCAGAGGAACACCAAGACTTGCCAATCGTCTGTTAAAGAGATGCCGGGATTTTGCACAGGTATGCCACAATGGCTGTATCGATTATGAGGTTGCAAAGACAGCACTGGATAAGCTTGAGGTTGACTCCATGGGACTTGATAATACAGACCGGAACATATTAATGACAATGATAGAGAAGTTTGGTGGAGGTCCGGTGGGACTGGATACTCTGGCTGCTGCCATCGGGGAAGATTCCGGCACGATTGAAGATGTATATGAGCCATATCTGATCAAAAATGGTTTTATCAACCGGACACCGAGAGGACGGGTTGTAACAGAACGGTGTTATAAGCATTTCGGACTGGATGCATTTATCGAATAGGTTATTTTAGTCCATACAATAAATGAATTACGGGAAAATAATACCTGTATGGTACAGGTAAAAAATATATATGAAAGAAATAAAATGAAATATAAAGGAGGAGAGTCATGTCACAAAAAAATGATATCCCGGTGGTTATTAACAATAAAGTGTATACATTGAGCGGATTTGAAAGTGAAGAATATCTCCAGAATGTAGCTTCTTATATCAATGGTAAGATCCAGGAATGTCAGTCTTCCGAAAGTTACCGCCGTTTTAATGCAGAATATCAGAGTGTATTACTTGCACTTAATATCGCAGATGATTATTTCAAAGCGAAGCTTCAGGTAAATCAGATGCTGACGGAGGATGACGATAAGGACAAACAGATTTATGACCTCAGACATGAAGTGATCGAGACACAGATCAAATATGAATCTGCACAGAAAATGATTGATGAATATAAAGAAAAAGTCAATGCTCTGCAGAGAGAAATAATAAAGTTGGAAGCAGAAAATAATGTTAAATAGACCTGAGATTTTAGCTCCGGCAGGCTCTATGGATGCGCTGAAAGCTGCGGTAAGTGCAGGCGCTGATGCATGCTATGCCGGAGGCGATATGTTCAGCGCCCGTGCATTTGCCGGAAACTTTGATACAACAGAATTACTGGAAGCAATTGATTACTGCCATATTCATAATGTGAAGTTATATATGGCAGTTAATACTTTGCTTAAAAATAGTGAAATGAAGCAATTGATTCCTTACCTTGAGCCTTTTTACAGGGAAGGTGTAGATGGGATTATTGTACAGGATGTCGGTGTTATAAGAAGTCTTTCACAGGCATATCCGGATCTGCCGTTGCATGGAAGTACGCAGATGAGTGTATGCAGTACCTATGGGGCGGAATTTCTTAAAAATCTGGGGATGACAAGATTTGTTCCTGCCAGAGAATTATCCTTAAAAGAAATAAAATCAATTAAAGAAGCGGTTGATATTGAGATTGAAACATTTGTGCATGGTGCGATGTGCTTCTGCTATTCCGGAAAATGTCTGATGAGCAGCTTTGCAGGCGGAAGAAGCGGCAATCGTGGACGCTGTGCGCAACCATGTAGAAAGGCATATAACAGCCGAAAGTTTAATCATGAATATGCACTCAGCATGAAGGATATGTGTACACTTGCGGATTTGCCACAGTTGATTGAGGCAGGGATTGATTCCTTTAAGATCGAAGGAAGAATGAAGAAGCCGGAGTACGTAGCCGCAACAGTTCATGCATATTCTGAGATCACAGATGAATACATAAACGGGCATGTGAATGAAAAACGGATCAAATATCATACAGATCGGTTGATGGATATCTATAACCGTGGTGGCTTTTCTTCCGGCTATTATTATATGAAGAGTGGTAAAGAAATGCTTGCAAACAAGCGTCCGAATCATACCGGTACATTGATCGGTAAAGTGGAAGCTGTGGAAGCACCCCATGTATATATCCGTCTGGAACGTGGAATTCAGGCAAAGGATGTTCTGGAGATCCGTACCGGAACAGAACAGAATATTGAACTGACTTCGAATATAACCGCACAGGCCGGACAGAAGATCCGACTGAATGCGAATAATCTTCGGCAGATCCGAAAAGATATGCAGGTCTATCGGACAAGAAATAATGCGCTTATTGATGATATTAATGTAAGGTTTATACAGAAGGAAAAACAGACGGATATCTATGGAAAGGTGACTGCAAAGATTGGAAAGCCGATCATGTTGGAGTTGTTTTCAGATGTGGATGATATCTCGGTAAAGGTAAGCGGAGAATGCGTGTCACAGGCTGCAAAACGTCCGGTTGAGGTGACGCAGATCGTAGATAAGCTGTCAAAGACCGGTGGAACAGGATTTAACTTCTATCTGGAAGCGGAGTGCGATGAGAATATATTTATTTCTCTTGGAAGTCTGAATGTATTAAGACGGGAAGCCGTCCGCCAGTTGGAGCAGGCATTGATCGGACGATATAAACGGACGATACCGGATGATAAGAAGTTGCTGGCGGAGAAAACTGTTTATGATCAGAAACAGACAGATACCAGAGATGCTATGGTAAGCAGTTGTTATGTATCTGTAAAAACAATAGAACAATTTCGAATTGTTAATAATTATAAATTGGTACAGCATGTTATAATTGATCATAATATCGTGCATGAAGCAGAAATCGGAAAAATGAGAGGAGATAAAAAGATCTATGTATCCTTTCCGGATATCCTGCGTGAGAATAAGAAACAAGGAATGAAAGATCTGTATTTTCTGTCTGGAATGTTTGAGGGTATCTATATTAAGAATATAGATGAGCTTGGTTTCCTGAAGAAACAGGGATATAAGGGAATGGTATTGCTTGATCCATTCTTATATGCATATAATGATGAAGCTGTTTTATTCTATAAGGAGCTGTTTCCACAGGCGATGCTGATCAGTTCTGTGGAACTGACACATCAGGAATGGAGCGGTCTCTGTGAAACAGATATTGAAAGATTATATGGATATCAGCCGGTTATGATCACAGCCCAGTGCTTTGTTAATAACTATCTGGACGGATGTGGTTATAATAAACGGGAACGTTTCTCGTTCCGGGATGAAAAGGGCAATCGCTTTTATAATGTGAATAACTGCAGGGATTGTTATTCTGTTATATATAATGGGGTTCCGACAAACAATATCAAACAGTTGACAAATAACAGAAATACTGATATAACCAATGAATATTTGATTGATTTTACCATCGAAAACGAAGATCAGACGAAGAATGTGATGGAGCTTCTCATGAAGTTCCATGCCGGAGATATGGATGAAGAATTCGATGAGATGGATTATACAAGAGGACATTATATAAAGGGTATTGAATAATGGCAACTATTATTACAGAGATATCAAAATACTTGATCATATTTTTTATGGTTCTGTATACAATTAAATGTTTTACGGTGCTGAAACCGGTGCGGGAAGATAAAAAGAATCATGCATTAAATGTGCAGATCGTCTATGTGTTTATTATACATTTTTTATGTTATCTGACACTGTTTTTAAAATATAAAACGATCAGTATCGTGATCTTTTATCTGTTGCAGATGATCGTTTCTATTGTATATATGGTATCGTATCATGGAATATACAAGAAATCTTCCAGACTGATCACAAATAATATGTCATTTTTGCTGTTGATCGGATATGTCATGTTGACCAGACTGGATTTTGATCTGGCAAAAAAACAGTTTGCATTTGCAACGATTACACTAGTGATCACGGCATTTATTCCGCTTGTGATCATGAAATGCAAAAATCTGAAAAACTGGGATATTTTCTATGCAATCCTTGGAATCGGTTTTCTAAGTACAGTCTTTGTTCCATTTCTTGGAGTATCCAAATACGGCTCTACAAACTGGATCCAGATTGGATCGATTTCCTTGCAGCCGATGGAGTTTGTAAAGATTATATTTGTATTCTTTCTGGCAAGCGCTTTAAACAAAGCAAAGGGATTTAAAGATTACATTAAAGTAACACTTGTTTCCGGTATCTTTATGCTGATTCTGGTAGCGGAAAAGGATCTGGGTGGTGCAACAATCTTTATGATGATCTTTATTATGATGATCTATCTGGCAACACAGAAGACAATGATCCTGATTGGTGGTCTGGGTGGTGCAGCAGTCATTGCAACGGTTGGATATTCGCTTTTAAAAGACAAATTCAGTCATGTAACAACCCGAATCAACGCGTGGTTAGATCCATTTTCCTATATTAATGACGCTGGATATCAGATCTGCCAGTCACTATTTGCGATCGGATCGGGCGGGATGGAAGGAAGAGGTCTGGGTAAAGGGCTTCCAACAGCAGTTCCGGTAGCATCCAGTGATTTTATCTTTTCTGCGATCTGTGAGGAACTGGGTGTTGTGTTTGCACTGTGTCTGATCCTGATGTATATCAGTTGTTTTATATATTTTATAAATATATCCATGAAGATCCGTAACTCATTTTATAAGAATGTTGCATTTGGATTCACGATCTGTTTTATATTCCAGACATTTTTGAATATTGGCGGTGTAACAAAGTTTATTCCGTCTACCGGTGTGACACTTCCGCTTGTCAGTTATGGTGTAAGTTCAGTTGTGAGCACATTATTCCTGTTTGGAATCATTCAGGGAATCTGTGTACTTGAAAATAATGGAGTTGGTGGTAATGAAGAGCAAACGGTCTACAAACAAAGCAATCATGAAGAAGTATTCTCAGGGGAGTAGAGAAGCACAGGAAAAACAGAAAAATGACAAAAAGAATGTTCCTGTTCTTGTGATCACATATTTTGTTATATTTATTTTTATCGGCATGATGGTGCATCTTGTTAAATATGTTGTCATCGATGCAGATTCAGATATTGCAAATTCATACAACAAAAGACAGAATCTGTATGCAGAAACAGTAATAAAAGGTCAGATTATTTCAGATGACGGAGTTGTTCTGGCGGAGACAAAAACGGATGATGATGGAAACGAAACCAGAGTTTACCCATACAGCAATATGTTTGCACATGCAGTTGGTTATGATAGCAATGGACAGGCAGGTCTGGAAATGGTTTCCAATTATTATCTGCTGACATCTAACCAGAATATTTTATATCGTATTTATCATGCATTATCTGATAAGAAGGATATGGGAAATAATGTTATAACAACACTGGATTATGATCTGCAGAGTACAGCATATAATGCACTTGGTGATAATGATGGTGCGGTCGTAGCGATCGAGCCATCAACTGGAAAAATCAAAGCAATGGTTTCAAAGCCGGATTTTGATCCGAACCAGATCTCCTCTGTTATAGAAGAAACAGCAAATTCGGACAGCTCCTGCCTGCTAAACCGTGCAACCCAGGGAATGTATCCGCCGGGATCGACATTTAAGATCCTTACAACACTGGAATATATAAGAGAAAATCCCAACTATAAGTCATATTCCTATGAATGTGAGGGAGATGGCATATTTAATAGTGTATCCATTCACTGCTATAATCATAAGGTGCACGGAACCGTTAGCCTGGAGGATTCTCTGGCGTATTCCTGTAATACATCCTTTTCCAATATCGGAACGAAACTTGATATGGATGCATTAAATAAATTGTGCGGAGACTTTCTGTATAATAAAGAATTGCCGTATGATGGCTATTATAAGAAGTCCAGTTATACCATGACATCAAAAACAGACAAATCCCTGATTCCACAGACAGTAATCGGACAGGGAGAGACACTGATCACGCCGCTTCATAATGCGATGATCATGTGTGCAATCGCAAATGGTGGAGTTCTTATGAAGCCATATATGATGGATCGTATTGAGAACTGTGACGGAAGCGTTGTAAAAAAATTCTCCAAGGATTCTTATGGCAGGATCATATCCTCAGCAGAAGCACAGACATTGACAGAGCTTATGATGTCGGTAACGGAATATGGTACAGCGTCCGATTATTTTTCAGGAGCTGAGTATACAGTAGCAGGTAAGACAGGAACTGCAGAGTTTAATGAGAACAAGGATTCCCACTCCTGGTTTATAGGTTTCTCCAATGTCAATAATCCGGATCTGGTGGTCTGCGTTCTGATAGAAAATGCAAGTAATACCGGAGCATCTGCAACATCAATCGCCAGAAAGATATTTGATGCATATTATAATTAATCAGCTTGAAATAATGCAGTAATACTGATATACTTATAATCAATTAAGGACTGGCAGGGTAAGCTGGTTCAGAGTTTTATTCGTAGTCGAATGTGAGTAGAACTTGAAGCATTTACAACACCGAAAAGACAGGAGGAACTGCTGTGATCGAAGCAACAAGCTGTGGAGGTGTGGTAATCTTCAGAGGAAAAGTATTATTACTGTACAAAAACTACAAAAACAAATATGAAGGATGGGTTCTCCCGAAGGGTACAGTTGAGAAAGGTGAAGAGCATAATCAGACTGCACTTAGAGAAGTAAAAGAGGAGACAGGTGTTAGCGCATCTATTATTAAGTATGTAGGAAAAAGCAATTATACATTTAATACTGCTTTTGATGTGGTAAACAAGGATGTACACTGGTATTTGATGATGGCGGACAGCTATTACAGTAAACCGCAGCGTGAAGAATATTTTGTGGATTCCGGTTACTACAAGTATCATGAAGCCTACCACCTTCTGAAGTTTCCGAACGAAAAGGATATTCTGGAACAGGCATATGCAGAGTATGTAGAACTGAAACGGAATAATCTTTGGGGAAGCAGAAAGTATTTTTAAGGTTCAAAATCTGACTGTTTATTATGAATGGTCAGATTTTTTACTTTCAGGATAATGAATGGCAGGCGTACAGAAATAACACAAAAATGAAAAAGTGATCAAGGAAGGATGTTGGTTCGGATGAACGGATTAACAGACAGGAAAGAAACAGATAACAGAGAAATGGCAACGCAAAACAATGACCATGAGAATTCATCACAGAGTGGAAGAAAAAAGAATGGAATATTGTTAAATCTTATACTTGCAGTATGTGTACTTGTTTTCCTTGGCTGTGGCTGCTATCTGGGTGTTTATTTTTTTACCAGCAGACAGGCAGAGTCAGCATTTACAGAGATCAAACTGGAAGTGGAGCAGGACAATTGTACGGAAGAAACCGGAAAACCGGTTTATACAACAGTACAGGAAAGAAAGGTTTATAAAAAGTACGCTTCTGTATATGAGGAGAATACAGACTTTGTTGGATGGCTGTATATATATGGAACAAGAATCGATTATCCGGTCATGTATACGCCAGAGAATGAAGAATATTATATCCATCGGAATTTTCAGGGGGATTACAGTGCTGCAGGTACGTTATTTGCAGCAGCAAACTGTTCTCCGACAGGGAAGGTATCTGACAATGTCATTATATACGGACATAATATGAAAGCAGGGACGATGTTTCATGATCTGTTAAAATATGAAGATGAAGATTTCTATAAAGAACATCAGACGATCATATTTGATACCTTAGATGGACCGGGTACATATACAGTGATCGCAGCCTTTTATACAAAAGCCTATCCGGAAGGGGATACAGAGCATTATAATATATATGACTTTGCAGATGCGGGATCAAAAGAGAAATTTGATGATTATGTCAGTCGGGTAAAAGCAAATACACCATATACGATCGAAGAAACGGCATCCTATGGGGACAAGCTGCTAACCTTATCCACCTGTGCGTATCATACAGAAGACGGACGGTTTGTTGTGGTTGCAAAGAAGATCGGCAACAACAGCCGGTTGCAGTAAAAGAGTCTGTATTTGGGTGTGCATCTGGTGGGAAAATATTGGGCAAAACAGTTGAAATGCCTGCATTTTGAGTAATAAAAAAAGCCACAAAATGGCTTAAAACTTAGATTTTTTATTAAGCAAAATACAAAGAGTGCCGGCAGCGGGACTTGAACCCGCACGATGTTGCCACCAACAGATTTTGAGTCTGCCTCGTCTGCCAATTCCGACATGCCGGCATCTGTGAACCTTTGTAATAGTAACACATGGCTACAACAGTGTCAATGATTATTTCCTGAAATGAGGTACGAAACAATGATAAAACGTAGTGTAAAACAACAACTGAATGCAAAGCTGAATGAGATGAATATGAATCTTGCAAACAATTATAAGGATCTGGCACATGATGCCTTAAAGGAGCTGGATCAGATGGTGGAAGATCTGAAACAATCCGGAGATCTAAAGGAAAAGGATTACCAGAAAATGCGCCAGATGGTTGACGGATATAAGGTAAAGCTTTCCGATTATCATCATTAAAGGCTGATCAGCTCATTTTAATTATTTCTTTTTTTAGTTTCTTTATGATCTTTTTTTCAAGACGGGAGATATAAGATTGGCTGATTCCTAACAGGTCAGCCACTTCTTTCTGGGTGCGTTCTACACCGTTAATCGTGTTGATCCCGTACCGCAATTCAATAATGGTACGTTCCCGTTCTGTCAGGTGAGAGACTGCTGCCGTTAACAGGGAATGATCCATTTCTGTTTCCATATTCTTGTAAACCGTATCTTCCTCGGTTCCAAGAATGTCAGATAATAATAATTCATTTCCATCCCAGTCAACATTCAATGGTTCATCAATCGAAATCTCCATGCGGAGTTTGCTGTTCCTGCGGAGATACATAAGGATTTCATTTTCGATGCATCTGGATGCATAGGTTGCCAGCTTGATGTTTTTGTCGCATTTAAAGGTATTGATTGCTTTGATCAGTCCAATCGTACCGATTGAGATCAAATCTTCTACGCCAATTCCGGTGTTGTCAAATTTCTTTGCAATATAAACAACCAGACGAAGATTCCGTTCAATCAGTATTTTTTTAATCTCCTGATCGTCGCCGTTCCCAAGTCCGGCTACCATGGCACTTTCTTCATATGGTTCTAATGGGGCAGGAAGAATATCACACCCGCCTATGTAATGGACATCTCTGGAGGATGAAGGAAATAAGGTCATAATATTGGATACCATTGAAAATTTAAAATCTCGATTTGCGAATGTGTTTATCATAGTTTCTTACCTTTCTCATATATACTGAATTTAATAAAATACATTTCTTCATATGACTGATCTGTAACGTATGTCTGCTGATCCCGATCAGTGGCCGGTTGCAGATTATATGATTATTAATAAAGAAAAAGTCACAGTCAAATGCCAGCATCAGATCCGATTCCGAACTGATCGTTCGGTAGGGGATCAGGTGGATGCCCTCCGGCATATATATGGAGGACTTTCGATCAAATGGCTGGATCCCATTTGTATAATCGTATACAAGCGCATGAAGCTGCAGGGGCAACAGGTCATACATGATTTCCGGTGAGGCGATGACCACATGTTTGCCGGTTGAAATATCTTTCAGCGTATTGCCGGTATCCAGATAGCCGGTTGCCTGTACAACATTCTGTTTTCTGCCAATAAACAAATTGGAAAAATAATTCATATGTTTTTCTTTCAATTGATTTGCAAATGCAATTATATATAGATGCGGTGAAATAATACGTCGGATTAAGGAATTTGAAACCAAGGAATACCGACGTAAAATGACAAATGTGGATAAACAGGGGATAAAATCCCTGTTTTTTAGACTGAAAATCCTATTTTTGTGTATAAATCTGTTGATAATGTGGAAAAGTTCCAACTTTACTTACATTTTTCGATATTTTCAAACAATTAACAACATTTGATGAAATCATAAGAATATTCTAAATATCAATAAAAAATCATATGATTAAGAGATAAAAATAATACATAAAAAGCGGGATAGTAAGGGAAAATGGAAAATAATATTGATACGCAATTGGAACTTGCACTGGAGACCATGCAGTCATATGAGGACAGCGAATCGGAGCTGTATGTTGGATACAATGCAAAAGATCGGAGTTGGCAGCTTCTGATCCGTTATAATGATGATATTACAGATTTGGTGGATCGATATCTGACACGGATCTATTATCTGCTGGCTGGATATGCAATTATAGAAATAAAGGAAGTGTATATCAATGCATTTGCAGCAGATTCCAGAATCCTGTATGTGGATAAACCAAAGAGTGTAGATCAGCAGGTATCCTATGCGCAGTATGCCTCCTGCCTGTCCGGAACCTTCATTAATAACTACGGACTGGATGGAAACGGAACCCTTCTTGCAGTTATAGATTCTGGTATTGATTACCGGCATAATGAATTTATACGTGACGGAAAAAGCAGGATTCTGGAATTATGGGATCAGCAGGCAGAATATCAGAAGGAATATGTGAATCCATACGAACTTGGACGCATTTATACAAATGAAGAACTGAATGCAATACTAGATGGAAACTACACAGGAAGTCTTCCATCAGAGGATCGCTCCGGTCATGGTACGCAGGTGACTGCCATAGCAGCAGGAACCAATATCGGTGTAGCTCCACAGACGGAGCTTCTGATCATTAAAGTAGGAAGTGATACGGCATCCAGACTTCCGACTACACTGGGAATGATCCTTGGAATTGATTATGCACTGCGAAAGGGAATAGAACGTAATCAACCGATATCTGTAAATCTTAGTTATGGTAATAATTATGGTTCTCATAAGGGTGATTCGTTGATGGAAAATTATATCAATGACGTTTCAAGGCTTGCGGTGTGTTCCATATCTACCGGAACCGGAAATGATGCGATTAACCGGAGACATCAGCGGGTAATCCTTGGAAATACTTCCTACCGTATGATCGATCTGCTGGTCAGTGATTATGTGACATCCTTTAATCTGCAATTATGGAAAAATTATAACGACCGGTTTGATGTTATGATCATTACACCAAATGGTGATATCGTTCTGACTTTGAGTGAATCGCAGAATATTGGAACCGGAACTTATCGGAATACATTTGTCAAAGGAATCTATGGAACGCCGAATCCATATAACCGGAATCAGGAGATATTTGTCTCATTTCAGGGGAAGGATAATTATATTGATAAAGGACAATGGAAGGTTTTGATCCATCCGAAGCAGATCGTCAGTGGGGTAGTGGATGCTTATCTGCCAATCCGTGCAAGTTTGACCGGAAATGTTGAGTTCTTAAATCCAACAGAATTTGGGACATTAACGATTCCTTCTACGGCGGAAGGACTGATCACAGTAGCGGCCTATGATCAGAATGTCGATGATTTTGCATATTTTTCCGGACGGGGTTATACAGCAAATGATCAGATTAAACCGGATCTTGCTGCACCCGGTGTGGATATTTATACTGCATATCCGGGAAATGATTATTCCTTTGCGTCGGGAACATCTATGGCGGTACCATTTGTATCAGGTTCTGCATGTCTGCTGATGCAGTGGGGAATTGTGAATGAAAATGACCCATTTCTGTATGGAGAAAAACTGAAAGCTTCGTTGATCCGGGGAGCGAAAAGGATAAAATCAGCGAGAACGTATCCAAATATCTATGTCGGCTGGGGAACTTTATGTGTAGAAAATTCTATCCGATAGAAACTTGCGCCGTAAGGCACACATAAAAAGAGCCAGTCACTAGAAAATCTAGTGATTGGCTTCACTTAATACATGATCTTTAATTGCTTTAAAACTTTCTTTACTGATTACATGCTCAATCTTGCAGGCATCGGTAGATGCGATATCGGGATCAACACCAAGCTGTATAAGCCAGGCAGAGAGAAGCTCATGTCGTTCATATATCATCTCAGCAATTTCTTTTCCTGAATCGGTGAGTGAAATAAACCCTGCATCACTCATTGTTATGTAGTTATTCTCACGAAGATTCTTCATAGCAACACTGATGCTTGATTTCTTATAACCAAGTTCATTTGAGATATCAACCGAACGGACAACAGGAAGCTTCTTGCTTAATACCAATATCGTTTCCAGATAGTTTTCAACTGATTCATTCGTTGTTAACATAGCTTTACCCCATTAAAAATTTATTTACAGAAAATTATATCACAAACCGGAATAAGGTTCAAATGAAAGAAAGATAAAACTAATGGCATCCGTGACAATTGTTACAGTTTCCTCCGCACTGAACAGATTTTCCGGACTTTTTATCTTTTATCATTGAACGAATTGCAAGTACGCATACAATTATAATAATGGCAGCAACAATAATAGTTCCTATATATTTCTCCATAATAATCCAACCTTTCAATTTTATAATCGTAATTAGTTTAAACTAACCATATAAAAATGTCAAGCATAATAAATAAATTTGCTCTTTAAGAATATAGCTATGTTATATACGACTAAGATGCGTTAACTGCTTCTAAATGATGTTATAATTTTCTAAAAAATGTTATTGACTTCTAATGTAGGTTAGTATATACTAACGATGAAATTTGAAACAGCATATTGCTTAATGATAAATTTATACGATTATGAAAGAAGATGGAATATGATGCCTTTAACTTTTATGAATATTGGAGAAACAAAGACCATTACCAAAGTTGGTGGAAAAAATGAAACAAGACAGTTTCTTGAGAAGCTTGGTTTTGTCGTAGGTGGAGAAGTAACAGTTGTTTCAGAGATAAACGGTAACATGATCGTAAATGTAAAAGATTCCAGAGTTGCCATCGGAAAAGATATGGCAGCCAAAATTATGGTATAAGGATACCGAAAAAAACTGAAATATAAGTATTTGCACATTGGCATCTGCCGGTGCAATTGTTTATATACAAAAATGTATAAGAAGAAAAGCCATCACAGAATCCGGTCTGAATATGTGGAGACTTTCTTATATGTATAAAGAAAAAAGAAGGAGCGAAATGGTATGAAGACATTAAGAGAGGTTGCCGTCGGTCAGACAGTTAAGGTAACAAAACTTGTTGGCGAAGGACCTGTAAAAAGACGTATCATGGATATGGGAATCACAAAAGGTGTAGAAATCTATGTCAGAAAAGTTGCACCGCTTGGTGATCCGGTTGAAGTAACAGTACGCGGTTATGAGCTTTCTTTAAGAAAAGCAGATGCCGAAATGATCGTTGTTGAATAAATGTGTGGATCGCACCGATCCAACATACAACGAAGCAGATGATTTACTTATTTGATGAATCATAGAAAATGACAGACAAAAAGGAAGGAGCATAAAAATGTCAGTTAAAATAGCGTTGGCAGGTAATCCAAACAGTGGAAAGACAACATTATTTAACGCACTTACAGGTTCAAACCAGTATGTAGGTAACTGGCCTGGTGTAACAGTAGAGAAAAAAGAAGGAAAATTAAAGGGTCACAAAGATATTATCATCACTGACCTTCCCGGTATTTATTCACTTTCTCCATATACATTAGAGGAAGTTGTTGCCAGAAACTATCTGATCAAGGAATATCCGGATGCGATCATCAATATTATTGATGGTACGAACATCGAAAGAAATCTGTACTTATCAACACAGTTGATCGAGTTGGGGATCCCGGTTATTATGGCAGTTAACATGATGGATCTTGTAAAGAAGAATGGTGACAAGATCGATATCAAGAACCTGAGCAATGCACTTGGGTGCGAGGTTGTAGAGATCTCGGCATTAAAGGGTACTGGAATTGATGAAGTAAAAGAAAAAGCAGTCGCAGCAGCACAGAAGAAAGTACAGAATAAGCGTGTACATAGCTTCGATCAGGCTGTTGAAGATGCAATTGACAGCGTAAGTGCAAAGCTTACAGTTGAAGAAAGAAAAAAGAGATTCTTTGCGATCAAGCTTCTTGAAAAAGATACAAAGATTGCAGAACAGATGGACAGTGTTCCGGATTGTAAAGACGAGATTAAAGCATTGGAAGACAAATTTGATGATGATACAGAGAGTATTATCACCAGTGAGAGATATGCATATATCTCATCTATCATTGGAAAGTGTGTAAAGAAGAATGCAAAGGGCGAAAAGCTTACAACTTCAGATAAGATCGATAAGATCGTTACAAACCGTATCCTTGCACTTCCGATCTTTATCGTTGTAATGTGGCTGGTTTATTATATCGCAATGTCAACCGTCGGTGCATGGTGCACAGACTGGACAAATGATAATCTGTTTGGTGACGGTTTCCATTTATTCGGTATCGGAAGCAAAGATTATAAAGAAGCATCCGGTGATTATGATGCAGCATCAAATGCACTTGATGCATATGGCGTACTTGTAACAGATGATGAAGATGCTGTAGATGTTGATGCAACAAAGGCAGCGATCGAAGCAAATACAAATACAGAAGCAAGTGTGAAGTATCAGATGGAAGATGAAGAAACTCTTGATACTTACGATATCGATGTATATTATTCAGAAGTACCTGCCGGTGCAAAAAAAGATAAGACAAATGCTATGTCTTATTTAGATGCAGTAGAATACTTCAACAAGACAGAAATGGCAGAGATCGATCCTGCTGATTATGGTGTGTTTGTTCCGTCCATTCCTGATCTTGCGGAAAGAGGTCTTGATAAGATCGGATGTGCAGACTGGTTAAAGGGACTGATCCTTGACGGTATAATCGCCGGTGTTGGTGCTGTACTTGGATTTGTACCTCAGATGCTTGTATTGTTCATCTTACTTGCAATCCTTGAGTACTGTGGCTACATGGCACGTATCGCATTCATCATGGACCGTATCTTCAGAAAATTCGGCCTTTCGGGAAAGTCCTTCATTCCTATTCTTGTAGGTGTAGGTTGTGGTGTTCCTGGTATAATGGCATCTCGTACAATTGAAAATGAAAAAGATCGTCGTATGACAGTTATGACAACAACATTTATTCCTTGTGGTGCTAAGGTTCCGTTTATCGCTATGATCGCAGGTGCGATTTTCGGTGGATCTTCACTGGTTGCTACAAGTGCTTACTTTATCGGTATTGCAGCAATTATCTGCTCCGGTATTATCTTAAAGAAGACAAAGATGTTCGCAGGAGATCCTGCTCCATTCGTTATGGAGTTACCTCCTTACCATATCCCGACAATCGGTTCTGTATTAAGAAGTATGTGGGAGCGTGGCTGGTCATTCATTAAGAAGGCCGGTACCATCATCCTCCTCTCAACAATCCTTGTATGGTTCACAACATACTTCGGTATTCTGGATGGTAAATTCCAGATGCTTTCAGAAGATCAGATCGACCACAGTATCTTAGCTAAGATCGGTGGAGCAATCTGCTGGATCTTCAAGCCACAGGGATGGGGCGACTGGCAGGCAACTGTTGCATCTATTACAGGCCTTGTTGCTAAGGAAAACATCGTTGGTACTATGGGTATCCTTTATGGTGGTGGGGAAGGCACTGTATACAGCGAGCTTGCAAAAGCATTCACAACAGCAAGTGGTTTCTCATTCCTCGTATTCAACTTACTCTGTGCTCCATGTTTCGCAGCAATGGGTGCTATTAAGAGAGAGATGAACAGTGTAAAATGGTTCTGGTTTGCAATCGGATATCAGTGTGGTTTTGCATACCTTGTATCCCTTGTTGTTTACAGAATTGCAGGACTCTTCACAGGTGCATGTTCATTCGGTATCGGCACTGTTGTTGCAATCCTGATCATCGTTGCTTTCTTCTTCCTGTTATTCCGTCCGGATCCAAACAAGAAGGTCAAGACAAGCAAAGAATTCTTAAATGCATAATTATAAAGGCTAACATATAATACACATACAATACGATGCGCGCTTCCCTTTGTGGCAGCGCGCATTTTGTGTATCGGTTATTATACAGAAATCAGATTTATATAAATTCCTGTCTGCCGGCTGGCGTTCATAGAATTGACAGACAAGATGACAAATGTAGATATTTATTAAAACTCCGTGAAATGAGTTGACAAATAAATGTATGATAGAGGAAAATGAATGTATACTATAATACAAGAGCACTTACTTGTCAGAAATGTTTTTTGAAAGTACAGATGTAAGATGATTGAGATGTCTGTATAATTAACGAATGACGAATTGGAGGTTTTTACTATGGCAGTTACACATTTAAATGAAAAAGAATATGAAGATCAGGTTTTAAAGGCAAAGGGACTTACGCTGGTTGATTTCTGGGCCACCTGGTGCGGACCATGCAGAATGGTTGCACCGATCGTTGAAGAATTGGCTGACGAATTTCCAGAGGTAAAGGTATGCAAGGTAGATGTAGATGAGAATCAGGAACTTGCACTTGCAAACAAGGTTGTATCAATTCCGACATTTTTATTATATAAAGATGGAGAAGTTATAAAGAAAATCGTGGGAGCAGTTCCAAAATCCGAGCTGATCCAGGCAATCCGCCAGTTTCAGTAGATAAGAATGCAGTCCAAAACGCTTGCAAAAGAAAGCATATTATTATAAGATGAAAGACAGCGACCAGATAAATGGGTACATGAATTGACTAATTTACTAAACGGAGGTTTACAAATGAAAATGTTATCATTATCAGAGGAACTTAAGGGTAATTCTTATCCCGGCAGAGGAATCGTGATCGGACGTTCGGAAGACGGAACAAAGGCAGTTACTGCATACTTTATCATGGGTAGAAGTGTGAATTCCAGAAATCGTGTATTTGTTACAGAGGGCGAAGGAATCCGTACAGAAGCATTTGATCCATCCAAGCTTGAGGATCCGAGTCTTATCATTTACGCACCGGTTCGGGTTCTTGGCAACCGGACGATTGTAACAAATGGTGATCAGACCGATACGATCTTTGATGGAATGGATAAAGAGCTTACATTTGAACAGTCACTGAGATGCCGCGAGTTTGAACCGGACGGTCCAAACTATACACCGAGAATTTCCGGAGTTATGCATATCGAAGGCGGACAGTATGACTATGCAATGTCTATCTTAAAGAGCAATAACGGAAATCCATCGGCATGCAACCGATATACATTTTCATATGAGAATCCAGCAAACGGAGAAGGACATTTTATTCATACATATATGCATGATGACAATCCACTTCCAAGCTTTGAGGGAGAACCGAAGTTAGTTGGTATATCAGGTGATATCGATACATTTGCAAATATGGTATGGGAAAGCCTGAATGAAGATAATAAGGTATCTTTGTTTGTCAGATATATTGATATCGCAACAGGAAAGTATGAGACAAGAATCATCAACAAGAATAAATAATCATCATGAATCGGGAGGAAATACAGAATGAACGAAATTCAATTAAAATACGGATGCAATCCAAATCAGAAGCCATCAAGAATCTACATGGAAGATGGAAGTGATCTTCCGGTTACCGTATTAAATGGTAAGCCGGGCTACATAAATTTTCTGGATGCATTTAATGGCTGGCAGCTTGTTAAAGAATTAAAGGCAGCAACCGGACTTCCTGCAGCTACATCTTTTAAGCATGTATCACCGGCAGGTGCAGCGGTAGGACTTCCTCTTACAGATACACTTGCAAAGATCTACTGGGTAGATGATCTTGGTGAACTGTCACCGCTTGCATGTGCATATGCAAGAGCCAGAGGCGCAGACCGTATGTCATCCTTTGGTGATTTCATTGCATTGTCAGATGTCTGCGATGCAGATACAGCCCGTCTCATTAAGCGTGAAGTATCCGATGGTGTAATTGCTCCCGGGTATACAGACGAAGCTATGGAGCTTCTTCTGAAGAAGAAGAAAGGTAATTATAATATTATCCAGATCGATGAGAATTATGTTCCTGCTGAGATTGAACGCAAACAGGTATTTGGAATTACATTTGAGCAGGGAAGAAATGAACTGAATATCGATAAGGATCTTTTATCCAATATTGTAACAGAGAATAAAAATATACCGGAAGAAGCTCTTATCGATATGAAGATTGCACTGATCACATTAAAATACACACAGTCTAATTCTGTATGCTATGTAAAGGGCGGGCAGGCAATCGGTATCGGGGCCGGTCAGCAGTCCAGAATCCACTGTACAAGACTTGCCGGTCAGAAGGCAGATAACTGGTGGCTTCGTCAGTCTCCTCAGGTTATGGGGCTTCAGTTTGTTGATGGCCTTGGACGTGCAGACAGAGATAATGCGATCGATGTATATATGGGTGATGAATATGAGGATGTTCTCCGTGATGGCGAATGGCAGAAGCGTTTCAAGGTAAAGCCGGAAGTATTCACAGCAGAAGAAAAGAAAGCATGGCTTGCCGGAAATCAGAATGTTACACTTGGTTCTGATGCATTTTTCCCATTCTCAGATAACATTGAACGTGCTAAGAAGAGTGGTGTTGCATACATTGCTCAGCCGGGTGGATCTGTCAGAGATGATCTTGTAATCGAAGCATGTGATAAATATGGAATGGTAATGGTATTTACAGGAATCCGTTTATTCCATCACTAATCAGGAGTTTATTGCTATGGCAGGAAGAAATCGTAGAAGACACAGAAAAAGAAAATCCAATATAGATTTTGGCAAAGTGTTTTTCTTTTTAGTCACCTGTCTGGTCATTGTTTTTGCGGCTGTTGTAATATTATCAAAGATCATATCGCATAAGGACCGCTATTTTGATGAAGGACTGGCATTTTATCAGAATGCAGAATACGATAAGGCACTTGACCGGTTTGCCGATGCACTTTCTGAAAAACAGATCTTTTCTCAGAATAAAGACAAGAATACCAGACTGTATATGGCAGATATTTATATGAAGACCGCTGATTATGATAAAGCGGTAGAAGAATATGATACTATTTTACAACAGACATCTGCAGATAAAAAGAATGTCGGTAAAATGAAGGAGATCGCCCAGGCATTGGCTGACTTTTCGGACAGCAATTATGCCGGGGCACTCCCGGTTCTGGAGCAGTATGTAAAGGATTATCCGGAATTATATCTGTATATAGGAACCTGTTATGCATCTATGAATGATGCAGAGCATATGTTTGGGAATTATGAAAAATACATAGATAAATATGGATATAATTCATATCTGTATGCCCAGTATGCCGCTTATTATATCAGTATCGGTGAGATGGACAATGCATATGGGTATATTAATAATGGACTTGCAAGCGATAATACCTTCCAGAAAGAGTTGCGTTTGCAGGAGATCAGTTATTATGAAAAGATCCAGAACTATGATAAGGCTTATGAACTTGCGAAAGAATTATATGAGCTTTATCCAGAGTATCAGGATGGTGTAGATGAATATAATTTCCTTTATACCAGAGTATCCCGTGATGATGAATAGTTAGAATTGGCAGGAGGCATTTTATTCGTGGAAATACAATTATGGAAAGAGATATTATCTCCGTATGAGCAGGCTGTAGATGAACTGCTCTTGAAATTTAAGCATATTATAAAAGATTATCGAAGTCAGGGACTGTATTCTCCAATTGAGAATGTAACCGGACGTGTAAAAAGAATTTCAAGTATTTTGGATAAGATGCAAAAGAAACATATTCCGATGGATCATATCGTGGAAGAGATGGATGATATCGCCGGAATCCGTATCATGTGCCAGTTCGAAGAAGATATTTACAAGGTTGTAGAGATCATAAGGAATCGCAGGGATATGTCAATCCGGGAAGAAAAAGACTATATCACGAATGCAAAAACAAGTGGGTACAGAAGTTTCCATATTATATTAAATTATGATGTATATACGATTAAAGGGCTTCAGACGATTCAGGCAGAGATTCAGATTCGTACAATGGCGATGGATTTCTGGGCAACGATAGAGCATTCCCTTCAGTATAAGTATCGTCATAATATGCCGGAACATATCCGAAAAAAACTGTTAAATGCAGCAAATGCAACTGTGGCGCTGGATCAGGAAATGTCATCTGTCCGGGGTGAGATTATGGATGCACAGAATTCGTTTAATTATAAGGCATCTATCGTTGCAGATATTTTAACAAATATTCAGAATTTGTATTATGTAGGCAACCAGCGTGAGGTTGTGAAGATACAGAATGAATTTTATGATATTTACCAGAAGGATGATCTGGAAAAGCTGGAGGATTTTTCCAAACAGCTTGATATTATCGCAGAAGGATACAAAGCACAGGGGTTATAGATTATGAACTTACCGGAGTCATTTACAAACAGGATAAAGACACAGTTAGGAGACGACTATGATGCATATATGAATTGTCTGGATCAGGGCATGCATCATGGACTTCGCGTGAATACAAATAAAATCAGTGTGGAAGATTTCTTGAAAATCTCTCCATTTGAATTAAAGCCTGTACCATGGACAACAAATGGTTTTTATTATGATGATAAAGCATGTACACCATCCAAACATCCATATTATTATGCAGGTCTTTATTATATTCAGGAACCGAGTGCGATGGCACCGGCGAGTATTCTTCCTGTTGAAGATGGGGATGTGGTTCTTGATATCTGTGCAGCACCGGGAGGTAAATCAACCGAGCTTGCAGCAAAACTTCATGGCACCGGGTTTCTGATCTCAAATGATATCAGTAATTCCAGAGCTAAGGCATTATTAAAAAATCTGGAATTATTCGGGATCGGTAATATGTGTGTGGTAAGTGAAGCTCCGAATAAGCTGAGCACAAAATTCTATCAGACCTTTGATAAAATTTTGATTGATGCGCCTTGCTCCGGTGAAGGAATGTTCCGTAAATCCCAGTCAATGGTAACAGCGTGGGAAAACAATGGTGTTGAGTTATTTGCCGGTTTACAGCGTGGAATCTTAAATGAAGTTGTAAAAATGTTAAAACCGGGTGGAACCATGCTGTATTCGACCTGTACGTTTTCTCCGGAAGAAAATGAACAGTCAATCGAATATCTTTTATCACTGGATGATACATTAGAATTAGTCGAAGTTCCGAAGTATCCGGGTTTTTGCAATGGAAATCCGGCGTGGGGAAAGACCGAAAATGCAGAACTTGAAAAATGTGCAAGATTATGGCCGCATCATATCGAAGGGGAAGGGCATTTTGTTGCACTTATTCATAAAAAAGAGGCAGAACAGACACAGGTATTTCAGTCATGGATACACAGAGGCTGTAAACCGGATAAAAATGCAGAAGAATTCCTTGCGCACGTTTCATCGGATGCCGGGATCCGGTCTGCATATATTGAGGAAAATAAAGGAAGACTGTATTATATGGCAGAACATATGCCGGATGTATCCGGGCTTCGGATGTTAAGACAGGGATTGTTCCTTGGCGAGATCAAGAAGAACCGGTTTGAACCGAGCCAGTCACTTGCTATGTATCTGAAACAAGGACAGTTTGATAATGAAGTAAATCTGACTTCTTCAGATGACCGTGTTTTAAGATATCTGAAAGGCGAGACGATCGAAGTATCGGATCAGAAAATTAAAAATGGATATGTGCTTGTTCTGGTGGACGGATATCCGCTTGGATGGGCAAAAAATACAAACGGAACGTTAAAGAATAAGTATTTATCTGGATGGAGGATGATGTCATGAGTAAAATAGCAGTCGTTACCGGAGCTTCTTCCGGACTGGGCAGAGAGTTTGTTGTTCAGATCAGTGAAAAATATAAGACAATCGACGAGATATGGGTGATCGCCAGGCGTGCAGAACGCTTGTATGCCTTAGAAAGAGAGATTGAAGGCAAGAAGATTATTGTTCTCCCGCTGGATATCACAAAGCAGGAAGATCTTGAAGCCTATAAGAAGATGCTTGCAAAGGAACATCCATGGGTACGTGTTCTGGTGAATGCAGCAGGATATGGCATTATGGGACATGTAGAAGATGTTGTATGCGAAGAACTTACCGGAATGATCGATGTTAACTGTAAGGCTTTAGTTGCCATGACGAAGATTACTCTGCCATATATGAAAGAACAGAGCAATATCATTAATATTGCATCATCAGCGGCATATCTGCCACAGCCATCCTTTGCTGTATATGCAGCAACAAAATCCATGGTTAGAAGCTTTTCAAAAGCATTAAATAAAGAATTGGAGGACAGAGGTATTACAGTGACAGCAGTATGTCCGGGACCGGTCAATACAGAGTTCTTTGATGTTGCCGAGAAATATTCCCATACAAAGGCATTTAAAAGATTGTTCCGTGTAGAAGCAAAGAATGTGGTAAAACGGGCGTTATTTGATGCGTATTACCTGAAGACAGAATCTACCTACAGCATAACGATGAAAGCGTTTAAGATCGTAACAAAGCTGCTGCCGAATGACTGGATCGTTTCCATGATCAAATAGAGACAGATATCCGGTAAATACAGAGATTTGCCGGGGTATGAAGAACATTATAATAAAAACAGAACAGGACAAAAGCAATGGAAAAAGGACAGTATGGATATATAAAAAAACATAAGAAAAAGATCATAACCAGTATTATTATACTTGGTGTTATGATCCTGACAGGAGTAATTCTTTCGCTTGCCATGTTTAAAACAACAAAAACCTTGATCATCATACTTCCGATATTGATCAGCCTGCCATTTGCCAAACAGATCGTAGCACTTATCATGTGTTCCAAATTCAAGCCTTTAACAGAGGAAGAACACAAGAAGATAGAAAAAGGGATCCATTATGAGAACCGGGACGGCATCCTGTATGATATCTCGCTCAGTCGATATGAAGGAATATTGTTTTTCCCTGCCGTGATCGTGCGGGATGGCAGAATGTTATTCTTATATCAGAAAGCATTTGACAAGAAGATTCCGGATGTGGAATTCCTGAAAAAAGAAATTACACGTTCCTTTGAAATGATAAAGAAACCATATGTTATCGTTACAGCGTTAACCGTGGATGAATTTATAAAGAAAGCGGAAACGATCAAAGAACCGGATGAAGATTATCTGGTAAAGGATCAGTCTATGCGTGAAAAATTATTTGAACTTGGTGTATAGGAGTCGGGCATGAAAGAGATCATTATATCGCAGAACGAAGCGGGACAGCGTGTGAACAAATTTCTTTTGAAATATCTGAATAAGGCACCGTCAAGCTTTGTTTATAAGATGATACGAAAGAAAAACATCAAATTGAACAATAAGAAAATTGAAGGAAACGAATACGTCTATATCGGAGATACGATCCAGATCTATATGTCTGATGAAACGATCGCCAATTTCAGGGAAGATGTCAGTGGAACACACAGCACTTCCTCTAAAAAGAAGATTCCGGTTGAGATCATCTATTTGGATGAAAATATTCTGATCGCAGACAAACCGACTGGCGTCCTGTCACAGAAGGCATCAAAAGATGATTACTCTTTTAATGAAGCATTGATCGACTATCTGCTTGATAGTGGGCATATCACAACTGAAGAACTGAGAACTTATCGTCCGTCTGTATGCAATCGTTTAGACCGCAATACATCCGGACTCATTCTTTGTGGGGTGAGTCTTACCGGAAGTCAGGAATTATCCAGAATTATAAGAGAACATTTATTACATAAATATTATTATACACTTGTACGGGGACGTGTGACACAGAAGCTTGACAGTACCTGTTATTTACAGAAGGATAATGCAAAAAATATAGTTCGGATATCAGATTACCCATGGAAACAGGGCAAGAGTGAAGAAATTCATTCAATCTTTTATCCGGTAAAAAAAAATGATGATTATACATTGGTAAAGGTTGAGCTTATTACAGGTAAGTCTCATCAGATCCGTGCACAGTTAAAGCATCTGGGATATCCGGTAGTCGGCGATACAAAGTATGGCATACCTGTAGTGAACCGGTATTTTGCAGATGCTTATCATGTAAAGCACCAGCTTCTTCATTGCGGAAACATTATATTTAAAGAAACAGACGGTCCGCTTTCTTATCTGGGCGGAAAAGAGTATTCGGCATTTCTTCCGGAACCGTTTCGGACGATCGAAAAAGATTTATTTAGGTAATTTGGAAAATAACTTTGATAAAAGCAGAATCGGATAAAAGATAAAGAGGCAGAATCGGATGGCAACTTGGAATTCCAGAGGACTTCGTGGTTCCTCACTTGAGGAACTGATCAATTATACAAATGAATATTATCGGGAAAAGAAGCTGGCAGTTGTCCAGAAGATCCCGACTCCGATCAAACCGATCCGTATGGATAAAGACAGCAGCCAGATCACGCTGGCATATTTTGAAAAAGATTCTACGGTCGATTACATCGGTGTCGTACAGGGCATTCCGATATGCTTCGATGCGAAGGAATGTGCGGTTGATACGTTTTCTTTACAGAATATACATGAGCATCAGTATCATTTTATGAAAGAGTATGAGGAACAGCAGGGAGTCAGCTTCCTGATCATATTTTTTACGCATAGAAACAAATATTACTATTTACGTTTTTCGGAATTAAAGACTTATATGGATCGCGTGAACGAGGGACATGCAAAGAATTTCAAATATGAAGAACTGAATCCGGATTTCTTTATTCATGCAAAAAATGGAGCACTGGTTCATTATCTGGAGCTTCTAGATAAAGATTTGCAGTTAAGAGCATAAAGGATCAGGAAAAATCTTGACAAATGCCAACGTCTCACCTATAATGAGCACATTGTTGAAATAACTAATTATCGTGTTATCACTTTAATACGATAAAGCAAATAGGCATGGATAAAAGGAGGAAAAGAGATGCAGGATAAACTGTTACAGACTCCGGACGGAGTAAGAGACACCTATGATGTAGAATGTAAAAAGAAAAGAAAGATTATTGAGAAGCTGCATCATACTCTGGAGTTATACAGCTATCATGATATAGAGACACCTACATTTGAGTATTTTGATATATTTAACCGTGATAAGGGATCTGCACCGTCAAATGAAATGTACAAGTTCTTTGACCGTGATAATAATACGCTGGTATTACGCCCGGATATCACACCTAGTATTGCAAGATGTGTAGCAAAATATTACAAGGATGAACAGCTTCCGATCCGTCTGTGCTATACAGGAAATACATATTCAAACCCAAGAAAATTGCAGGGAAAATTAAAGGAAGTTACACAGATCGGTGCTGAGCTTATAAATGATGATTCTTCTGCAGCAGATGCAGAGATCATTGCAACTGTTGTTGATTCTTTTAAGGCGCTTGGAATCGACGAGTTCCAGATCGAGATCGGACAGATCGATTACTTTAAGGGAATCGTTGCAGAAGCCGGAATTACAGAAGCCGAAGAACTTCAGATCAAGGAATACATCAATATTAAGAACTTCTTTGGTTTGGAGGAATATCTGAAGAAACTGGATCTGAGTCCTGTTTTAAAGAAAGCCTTTCTTGCATTTGACTCTTTATTCGGTGGAGAATCCATGTTAGAGCAAGCAGAAAAGCTGGTTACAAATCCGGTATCACTTGCAGCTGTTCACAGATTACAGAGAATCTATAAGGCATTATGCTGTTATGGATATGACAAATATATCGGCTTTGATCTCAGTATGTTAAATGGTTATAACTATTATACCGGCGTGATCTTCCGCGGATATACCTACGGAACCGGAGATGCAGTTGTAAAGGGTGGCCGATATAATAACCTGTTAAAGCAGTTTGGCAAAGATGCACCGTCTATTGGTTTTGCATTTACCGTAGAAGAACTGATCATGGCACTGTCCAGACAGAATATCGAGGTTTCGGTTGAATATTCGAATACGATCATTCTCTATGATATCGAGAATCAGGAGCCCGCGATCAGTCTTGGTAAGAGTCTGCGCCAGAATGATAAGAAGATTGAATTGATACGCAAATCTGTCAGAAAGTCAGTGGAAGATTATCTGGAATATGCAAAAAGAGAGCATTTTTCCGGACTGTTTTATTTTGAAAACAGTGATACGGTCAAGGTATTTGATCTTGTGTCCGGTGATGAGAACGAGGTGGCTATCGCATCCTTGAAATAAGCGGACAAAAACAGAAAGAAATTCAAAATTAGAATTTGATCGATGGATAGATTGGAGAGATAAATCAATGAGATATTTAACATTTGCACTTGCAAAGGGCAGACTTGCAAAGAAAACCCTTGCATTGCTTGAACAGATAGGAATTACCTGCGATGAAATGAAAGACCCGGATACCAGAAAGCTGATCTTTGTGAATGAAGAAATGAAGCTGAAGTTCTTCCTTTCAAAGGCAACAGATGTACCAACCTATGTAGAATACGGTGCAGCAGATATCGGTGTAGTTGGTAAGGATACGATATTAGAAGAAGGCAGAAACCTGTACGAGGTAATGGATCTCGGATTCGGTAAATGCCGGATGTGTGTCTGTGGTCCTCATAAAGCAAAAGAATTATTGAAGAAAAATGAGATCATCCGTGTTGCCAGCAAATATCCGAATATTGCAAAAGATTATTTTAATAATCAGAAGAACCAGACGGTTGAGATCATCAAATTAAACGGTTCGGTCGAGCTTGCGCCGATCGTTGGCTTATCAGAGGTGATCGTTGATATCGTTGAGACTGGAAGTACTCTTCGTGAAAACGGACTGGAAGTTTTAGAAGAAGTTTGTCCGTTATCTGCAAGAATGGTTGTAAATCAGGTAAGCTTAAAGATGGAAAATGAGAGAATCAGAAAGCTGCTTGCTGATTTAAATTCGTTGATTAATAAGGAGGCATAAAAATGAGAATTGTAAATCTGACGGAAGAAACCAGAAAGAACATTTTAAAGGATCTGTTAAAAAGAAGCCCAAGCAATTTCGGATCTTATGCAGATACAGTAGAGAAGATCGTAAATGATGTCAGAGATCGTGGAGACGAGGCATTATTTGGATATACCAAGCAGTTTGATAAAGCAGATATCAACGCCGGAAATGTTCTGGTTACAAAAGAAGAGATTGAATATGCTTATACACAGGTAGATGAGAAACTGATCGAGGTTATCAGAAAAGCAAAAGAAAACATTCGCACCTATCACGAAAAACAGCGTCAGTACAGTTGGTTTGATTCTGATCCGAAGGGTATCATGCTTGGACAGAAGGTAACAGCATTGGAATCTGTCGGAGTATATGTACCGGGTGGAAAAGCTGTGTATCCATCTTCCGTATTGATGAACATTATGCCTGCAAAGGTAGCAGGTGTTAAAAATATTATAATGACCACTCCTTGTAACAGCGAGGGTGAAGTATATGCGACTACACTGGTTGCAGCAAATGAAGCCGGTGCGACTGCTATCTACAAGGCAGGCGGCGCACAGGCAATCGCGGCTCTTGCATATGGAACGGAATCCATTCCAAAGGTTGATAAGATCGTAGGACCCGGAAATATCTTCGTTGCACTTGCAAAACGTGCGGTATACGGACATGTCAGCATCGATTCGATCGCAGGTCCATCCGAAATCCTTGTAATTGCAGATGAGACAGCAAATCCAAGATATGTTGCAGCCGATCTGTTATCACAGGCAGAGCATGATGAGATGGCATCCGCCATTCTGATCACAACTTCAAAAGAACTTGCCGAAAAGGTATCAGCTCAGGTCGATGAATTTATAAAGGTATTATCCAGAAAAGAGATCATTCGGAAATCCATTGATACATACGGCTATATCTTATTAGCTGATAATATGGCAGATGCGGTTGAAGCAGCAAATGCAATTGCTTCCGAACATCTGGAGATTGTAACTGCAAATCCATTTGATGTTATGACAAGGATCAAGAATGCTGGTGCGATCTTCATCGGTGAATATTCATCCGAACCACTGGGTGATTATTTTGCCGGACCGAACCATGTACTTCCAACAAACGGAACAGCGAAGTTCTTCTCCCCGTTAAGTGTGGATGACTTCATTAAGAAATCAAGCATCATCTATTATTCCAGAGAAGCTCTTGAAGAAGTACATGAAGACATTGAAAGCTTTGCAAAATCAGAGCAACTTACAGCACATGCTAATTCTATTGCAGTAAGATTTGAATAGTGGTATAATATGAAACCAAGATTGCACAGGCGTCTGTATTATCAGTCCGCCTGTGCTTGTAGTTGCCAAAGTATCGGGAGAAAAATGTATAAAAACAAGGGAGAAAAGATATGGCGGATAGAGCAGTAAAATGCACAAGAAAAACCAGCGAGACAGATATTGTTCTGGAATTAAATCTGGATGGAAAGGGAGATGCAAAGATCGATACCGGTATCGGATTTTTCGATCATATGCTGACAAGCTTTGCCAAGCACGGATTTTTTGATCTGAATCTGACCGTAAAGGGTGATCTGTATGTGGATTGTCATCATACGATAGAAGATACGGGAATTGTTCTCGGAAAAGCGATCAAAGGTGCGCTTGGAGATAAAAAATCCATTAAGCGATTCGGTAATTTCTTTCTTCCTATGGATGAAACGCTTGTTATGTGTGCGATCGACCTTTCCGGAAGACCATATCTTGTTTATGATCTGAACTTGACAACAGAGCGGGTTGGATATTTTGATACACAGATGGTAAAGGAATTCTTCTATGCAGTATCCTATGGTGCGGAGATGAATCTGAACCTGAAGCAGTTCTCCGGTTCCAATGACCATCATATCATCGAAGCAGCTTTTAAGGCATTTGCAAAAGCTTTAGATGAAGCAACTTCTATAGACGACAGATTAAATGGTAAAGTGTTATCTACCAAAGGTTCACTTTAAGGAGGTACTATGAGTTATAAGAAAATTATTCCATGTCTGGATCTTGAGAATGCACTTGAAATGGCAAAGTTCTATAATGATGCCGGTGCAGATGAGATTGCATATTTTGACAGTAAAGCAACAAAGGAAGGCAGAGAAGCGAATATTGCAGTTATCAAGGAGATCTGCAAGAATGTCGATATTCCATTGATCGCATGTGGTGGAGTAAGAAGACTGGAAGATATCAAGAAGATGTTATATGCAGGTGCTTCCAAGGTTTGTATGAAATCAGCAGCATTAAATACACCGGAGCTTGTAACGGAAGCCGCTGACCGTTTTGGTTCAGAACGTATCATCGTAACGATTGACCTGAGCGAATGTAAAGAGCCTGTAGCCTATGCAGAGCAGCTTAAGGAACTCGGAGCGGGTGAGCTCCTGTTATTACATAATAATATGGTTCCTGAATATATGGATATCGTAAATGAGATCAAAAACCGTGTAGCACTTCCTGTTATTGTTTCCACCTATTCAACAAATGGGGAAGCAATCTGTGAGATGCTTGAAAAGACAAATGCTGAATCCATTTCTTTATATAATCTGAAACAAATGGATATAATGGAGATAAAGCAGGAATGCAGAAAAGAAGGCATTCCGGTTAATACATTTGAAAGTGCAGTATCCTTTGATGAATTCAAGCTGAATTCTGACGGGCTGATTCCATGTATCACACAGCATTATAAGACCGGGGAAGTTCTTATGATGGCATATATGAATAAGGAATCCTTTGAAAAGACGATCGCAACCGGCAGAATGACATATTACAGCAGAAGCAGACAGGAGCTTTGGACAAAGGGTGAGACATCCGGTCATTTCCAGTTCTTAAAATCATTAAAATTAGACTGTGATAAAGATACCCTGCTTGCAGAGGTTTCCCAGATCGGTGCAGCCTGTCATACCGGCAGCCCGACCTGTTTCTTTACGGATCTGGTTAAGAAGGAATACGATAATACCAATCCGTTAAAGGTATTTGAAGAAGAATACGATATTATCGTTGACAGAAGAAATCATCCAAAGGAAGGTTCCTATACAAATTATCTGTTTGACAAAGGAATTGACAAAATACTGAAAAAGGTTGGCGAAGAGGCAACAGAGATTGTAATTGCTGCCAAGAATCCTGATTCAGATGAAATAAAATATGAGATATCAGATTTCTTGTATCACCTTATGGTTCTTATGGTTGAAAGAGGTGTCAGTTGGACTGATATTACCAAAGAACTGGCTGATAGAAGGTAGGAGGAGAAAACAGTGGAAAAATATGGCGTAAATCAGTTAAGAAAAATGTTTCTGGAATTTTTTGAGAGCAAGGGACATCTGAAGATGAACAGCTTCTCACTGATTCCACATAATGATAATAGTTTGTTATTGATCAACTCAGGTATGGCACCATTAAAGCCTTACTTTACAGGACAGGAGATCCCTCCAAGAAGACGTGTGACCACCTGCCAGAAGTGTATCCGTACCGGTGATATCGAAAATGTAGGTAAGACTGCAAGACATGGTACATTCTTTGAAATGTTAGGTAACTTCTCATTCGGCGATTACTTCAAGCATGAAGCAATTTCATGGTCATGGGAGTTTCTGACCAAAGTTGTAGGCTTAGATGAGAACCGTTTATATCCATCTATCTACGAGGATGATAACGAAGCATTTGATATCTGGAATAAAGAGATCGGAATTGCACCGGAGAGAATTTTCCGTTTTGGGAAAGAAGATAACTTCTGGGAGCATGGCGCAGGTCCTTGTGGTCCATGTTCCGAAATCTATTATGACAGAGGCGAAAAGTACGGATGCGGTAAGCCCGGCTGTACAGTAGGTTGTGACTGTGACCGTTACATGGAAGTATGGAACAACGTATTTACCCAGTTTGAAAATGACGGCCATAACAACTATACAGAACTGGTTCAGAAGAATATCGATACCGGTATGGGACTGGAGCGTCTGGCTGTTGTTGTTCAGGATGTAGATTCCATCTTTGACGTTGATACGATCAAAGCGTTGCGTGATAAAGTATGTGAGATGGCTGGCGTGAAATACATGGAAGACGAGAAGACAGATGTATCGATCCGTGTTATTACTGATCATATCCGTTCTGTTACCTTTATGGCATCTGACGGTATCCTTCCATCAAATGAAGGACGAGGTTATGTATTAAGACGTCTTCTCCGTCGTGCAGCAAGACATGGCAGATTACTTGGTATCGAAGGCAGATTCCTTGCAGAACTTTCAAAGACAGTAATCGAAGTTTCTAAGGATGCATATCCGGAGCTGGAAGAAAAGAAAGCACATATCTTTACCTGTATCAATACAGAAGAAGAAAACTTCAATAAGACGATCGATCAGGGATTATCAATTCTGAACGGCTTCGTTGAGGAGTTAAATAACAGCGGCAAAAAAGTAATAAATGGCGAAAATGCATTTAAGTTATATGATACCTATGGTTTCCCTCTTGATCTGACAAAAGAGATTCTGGAAGAAAAGGGCATCGAGGTTGATACGGAAGGCTTTAATAAGGCTATGGACAAGCAGAGAGAGACTGCTCGTAAATCAAGAAAAGTATCAAACTACATGGGAGCAGATTCAACTATTTATGAAGACATCGACACAGCTCTTACAAGTAAATTCATTGGTTATGACAAGGTAGAAGCATCTTCCAATATCATTGCCATAACAGCAGAATATAAAGAGGGCGATCAGGTAACATCCGAACTGGTTGATGTTATTCCCGAAGGCACAAACGGTTCGATCATCACAGCAGAGACACCATTTTATGCTACTATGGGTGGTCAGATCGGTGATTCCGGTGTGATCGAGACAGAGAGCGGACGTTTCATCGTTAAAGATACGATCAAGGTTGCCGGTGATAAGATCGCACATCTTGGCTATGTTGAATCCGGTGAATTAAAGAATGGAAGCACAGCGAAGCTTTCTGTAACAGCAGACAGACGTGCACTGATATGTAAGAATCATTCCGCTACACATCTGCTCCAGAAAGCCTTAAAGATGGTCCTTGGTGATCATGTAGAACAGGCTGGTTCTTATGTATCCGAAGACCGTTTAAGATTCGACTTTACACATTTCCAGGCTATGACTCCTGAAGAGATCGCCAAGGTGGAAGCAATCGTAAATGAACAGATCGATAAGGATCTTAAGGTTAAGACAGAGGTTATGAGTATTGAAGATGCCAAGAAGACAGGTGCTATGGCATTGTTTGGCGACAAGTACGGCGAGAAGGTTCGAGTTGTATCTATGGATGACTTTTCTGTTGAGTTCTGTGGTGGTACTCATGTTCCAAATACCGGTGTGATCGGTACATTTAAGATCATCTCTGAAATGGGTGTTGCTGCCGGAGTAAGAAGAATCGAAGCACTGACTTCTGTTGGCGCATTTAATTATTATAAAGAGATGGAAGATGAATTAAAAGCAGCGGCAAAGGCAGCAAAAGCTGAACCTGCAAAGCTGGCTGAAAAGATCGAGACAATGCTCGCTGAGATCAAAGCTCTTACATCTGAAAACTCCAAGTTAAAGGATAAGCTGGCAAAGAATTCTGCCGGAGATGCACTTGCAGATGCAGTAGATGTAAATGGCGTAAAGGTTCTTGCTACCTGCGTAGAAGATACAGATATGAATGCACTTCGTAATCTGGGAGATGATTTCAAGAACAAGCTTGGAACATCGGTTGTCGTTCTTGCTTCCGCAAAGGATGGTAAGGTAAATCTGATCGCTATGGCAACAGACGATGCTGTAAAGAAGGGAGCACATGCAGGAAATATTATCAAAGCGTCTGCAGCACTTGTAGGCGGTGGCGGCGGTGGTCGTCCAAACATGGCTCAAGCCGGGGGAAAGAATTCTGCCGGTATTGCAGATGCACTTGCAAAAGCAGTAGAAATAGCCAAAGAACAGTTAAATGCCTAAAAATAGAAAATAATAAAATTTTTTGTTGACGTTTCAATAATATATGTTATAATTGACTTCGTGCTTAAATAATACCCAAACAGTTGTTATTTTATTAGCATAGTACACAACTGGAGGGAGGTCAGGTGAGAGAATGTCAAATGTAATAGTTAAAGAAAACGAAACATTAGATAGCGCTCTTCGCAGATTCAAGAGAAATTGTGCGAAGGCTGGTATCCAGCAGGAGATTCGTAAGAGAGAACATTACGAAAAGCCAAGCGTTAGACGTAAAAAGAAATCAGAGGCAGCTAGAAAGCGCAAATATAAATAATCTATAGTTTGGATTAGTAAATATGATTTTTTTGAGTACCGAGCAATCGGTACTCTTTTTTTGCGTAAATGAGCCAAATACAGATTTCGTGTTTACACGAAAATCTGTATTTGGCGAATGAGCGGCATCGAGCCGATAGGCGAGATGGGGCGGTGTAAGAACATTTGTGTTCTTACGAACGCAAAAGGGGCGACTGCCGCGATACCTGATAGGATTTTCCTATCAGGTGCGTAAAACTGTTTACACGAAAATCTGTGCTTGGCTCACTTACGCAAAAAAAGAATATATAAAACGTATGCGAAACAATTAGGTATGATGGCGCGGTGTAAGAACATGAAAAACGCAATAAACATTCTTGCAATGATCTTTGCCTGGGGAGCTTTAACTTTAAGCATTTTTGCATTTGGAGGTATATATGATCTGATTCACACATAATATAGATATAAAGTCAGTTGGGTATCAGATCATGCAGCTTCCATTTAATCATAACAGTCTATATGATGTGCCGGATGTCACCCCGGACATAAAAAAAAGTTCATCCAAAATCACTATTCATGATAATCACATTATCTATATTGAAAACTATAAATGTATTATATCCTGTTCGGATACCCGGATCCTTGTAAAAACAAAAAAAAATACTATATCGATAAATGGAATTTGCCTGAAAATTGAATATTATTGTCCGGAAGAACTGAAGATATCAGGCAACATTCTATATATCAATTATGAATAATATTGTGTACATAGAAGGGGGAAACCGGATGTTTGATATTATATTAAGGTATCTGTATGGATTTGCAAAAATTCATCTTCGCGGCATTCATATCAACCGTTTTGTAAATCTGTGCAAAGCCAGAGATATTAAACTTTGGAATCTGGAGCAGAAAGAAGATGAAATATTCTTTTTTACTGCTTCAAAGGATATAGCACGATTGGAAGAACCTGCACGGAAAACAGGAAGTGATGTAGAGGTTCTAAGAGTATATGGTATTCGCGAGTTTATTCGAAAAAATAAAAAAAGAATTCCGTTTGTGGCTGGGTTTATCTTGTTTGCTGTTCTGATCTATATTCAATCGTTATTTATATGGGAAATTTCCGTTTCCGGTGAATCAGATTATACATCGGATGAGATACTACAACATATCAATGAATATTATGTGCAGACCGGAACTCCAAAGTCAAAAGTAGACTGCGCAGAGCTGGAGAAAAATCTCCGGAAAGACTTTGAAGATATCGCCTGGATATCATGTGCGCTTACGGGAACAAAGCTGTCGGTGGAGATCACGGAAACATTGAATGTATTTACGGATACCTCCATGAAAGAACCATGCAACATCATTGCTTCACAGGACTGTACGATCACGGAGATCGTAACAGCATCCGGAACACCGGTAGTAAAGGCTGGAGATGATGTGAAGAAAGGCGATATCCTGATCTCTGGTGCAGTTTATCTGTATGATGATAATAATGAAGTTCTGGATACAAATTATGTATCTGCAGAAGGAACTGTATATGGAATCTGTGTATATCATTACAAAGATATAGTTCCGTTATCCTGCTATTCCAAAGAATATACAGGAAATGAAAAGAGCTATTATTCCTTTGGTGCATTTCAGTACAGCCTTACCCCTTATGTACCAAAATGCTCTTTCGAAGCATATGATTTGTTCAGTGATACGAGCCGGCTTCATATAGGTAAGAATTTTTACCTGCCATTTCAGATAGAAGCATACACAATAAAGGAGTACCGGTTAAAAAAAGAAACAGTATCCATGGAAGCGGCGGCTGCGTCAGTAAAAGAAAAATTAAGTCGTTATATTGGCAATTTGCAAGAAAAAGGGGTGCAAATAATAGAAAATAATGTTAAAATAACGAATAGCGGAGATGAATGTCTTGCGGAAGGAGATATAACCGTAAGACAGTTGATCGGGATTCCGCATGAATTACAGATTATAAGTGAGGAACAGACGCTTGAGTGAATTCAGCAAATCAATTACAGTTATGTCCGAATACGTTCAGAATGTATTTGGACAATTTGATGTACATGCAAAAAAAATAGAAAAAGCATTTCATGTTTCTATGATCCTGCGCGATGATAAGCTGAAGGTTTCAGGAGAAGAAAAAGACGTGGAGCAGGCGGTTCATGTACTGATTCAGTTATTTGCAGTTGCAGCCAGAGGTACTGCGATCGATGAACAGAAGGTTGATTATACGATTGCCATGTCTAAGGATCATCCTCAGGAAACACAGGAAAATATTGCTGATCTGGATCGGGATATCATATGTCACACGATCAATGGCAAACCGATCAAACCAAAAACACATGGACAGAAGGCATATGTAAATGCAATCGATAAATCCATGATCGTATTCGGTGTAGGTCCTGCTGGAACCGGTAAAACATATCTTGCAATGGCAAAAGCGATCACTGCTTTTAAGAATGGTGAAGTAAACCGGATCATTTTGACACGCCCGGCAATTGAAGCTGGCGAAAAGCTTGGATTTCTTCCGGGAGATTTGCAGAGCAAGGTCGATCCTTATTTAAGACCGCTTTATGATGCATTATATGAGATCATGGGACCGGAGTCCTTTGCCAAGAATATGGAAAAAGGTCTGATTGAAGTAGCACCACTTGCATATATGCGGGGACGTACACTGGACAATGCTTATATTGTACTGGACGAGGCACAGAATACAACACCGGCACAGATGAAGATGTTCTTAACCCGTATTGGTTTTGGATCGAAAGCAATCATTACCGGTGACCTTTCCCAGAAAGACCTTCCGTTTGAGACAAGATCGGGACTGGAAGTAGCTTTGACCGTTATCAAAAATATCGAAGAAATCAGTGTCTGCCATCTGACAAGTCTTGATGTTGTAAGACATCCGCTGGTACAGAAGATCGTAAATGCATATGAGGTTTACGAGGAGAAGCAGAACAGGCAGAAAAAACAGCGTTCGGAGCAGGAAAATCGTAACCAAAACGATGGCAGACGATACGGAGAGAGCCGAAATAATAAAAGAAAAAGGTAAGAAATACAATGTCATTAAATATAGAAAATGAATATGGAGAAATCCAGATCCCTGATTATGAACATGTGATCGAAACAGTGATCGGACAGGCTCTGGATTTTATAAAGTGTCCTTATGAATGTGAGATTTATGTATTGCTCACAGATAATTCGGGCATACAGACTATCAATAATTGTCAGAGAAATATCGATGCACCGACAGATGTATTGTCATTTCCTCTGATTGATTATAAAGAACCGGGAGATTTTAGTGTTGTAGACGGGGATACCTGTGATTATTTCAATCCGGAAAGCGGAGAACTGATGCTTGGAGATATCATTATTTCCATGGATCGCGTATATGAACAGGCAGAAAGCTACAATCACTCGAACACCAGAGAACTGGCATTTCTGGTAGCGCACAGTATGCTTCATTTGTTTGGTTATGATCATATAGATGAAGAAGAGCGCAAACAGATGGAAGATCTTCAGGAACAAATACTTAATGAGAAAGGATACACAAGGGATTATGAAGAAAACTAAATATGCAATTGCTTTAGCAGCATTAGGAGTTTTATCACTTGGTGTTATGGGATGTGGTAAGAAAGAGACATCAACAGAAGCAACCACAGAAACCACAACGACAGAAGCAACAACAGAAGCTACCACAGAGGCAGCAACAGAAGTACAGCATGAGGGCGTATATAACGACCTGACTGGCGAATGGGTTACAGACCGGACGGAAGAGTACGGTCGTCCGATCGCAGTTATGTTAAATAATATTTCTGACGCTATGCCACAGTGCGATATAGGTAAAGCAGATATCGTTTATGAGATGAAGGTAGAAGGTGGAATCACCAGACTGCTTGGTATTTTTAACGATTATTCCAATCTTGAAAAACTTGGATCAATCAGAAGCTGCCGTCCATATTATGTAACCGTTGCTATGGAATATGATGCAATCTATATGCATTACGGTCAGTCACCACAGGGTGAGGAAAAACTTTCAAGCTCAGGAATCAATAATCTGAGTGGCTTAAGTTCAGAAGGTGGAGTAACATACTACAGAGCATCTGACAGGGTATCACCACATAATGTATTTACAGATACAGAAAAGATCAAAGCCGGCATCGAACAAAAAGGATATGAAACAAAGCATAGCGATAGTTTCAAGAGTGTGTTCTCATTTAATGAAGAGATCACAGCTCCTGCTGGCGGCGAAAAGGCAGAAAAGATTACAACTCCGATCAGCAATTACACAACACCTTGGTTTGAATATCATGCAGATGATGGCCTCTACTACAGATTCCAGTATGGCGGAGAACAGACAGATGGAAATACAGGTGATCAGCTTAAGTATGAAAATGTCCTGATCCAGTTTGCTCATTATACAAGCATTGATGATCATGACAGACAGCAGCTTGATCTGGTTGGTGAAGGAACCGGACTTTATGCATCCAATGGAGTGATCGTTCCTGTAACATGGAAAAAATCATCTGAAAATGCGATCACAAAGTATTATACAGAGGATGGCAATGAATTAAAGCTGAATCCTGGAAAAACATGGGTGACAGTATTTGAAAAAGACAAAGCTGACAGCGTAACATGGGAATAAGCAAATAAATATATAAGAAAAAAGGAAAACAGGCAGGTAAAAGCTAATAATTACCAGCCTGTTTTTTGCATAGATCTGATGGATGTGCAGATAATCATGATAAGAGGTGATTATCTGTGAAAAAAATTTTATTGATTCTTGGTGGGATGCTCATTCTGTTTTTGCTTGCTTTTTGCTGTTCCTATACGATATACCAGAAAACTGACAGCTTTTCGGATGATTCATATGCCGTAGAAACAATAACAGGCAAAGGACGATCCGGCAAACGACAAGAGATTCAATACGATCCAATTTCAGAAGAAAAAACATCAGAAGAAAAAACACCAACATATGGAACGACAACCGGAGAACGATCGTTGTCCGAAGATGCTTCCACACAGGTGGCGGCGGAGTCGTATCGTTTTCTGGTAAATGAATTAAATGGATATGTAGCGGTTTTTACAGCAAATGGCAGTTTGTATGAATTTACCGATATCCGGATCAAGGATCTGGACAACATTTTAAAAAACAGGATCATAAATGGTATTAAATTTCAAAAAGAGAAAGAATTGTTTACTTTTCTTGAATCATGTTCCAGTTAATGCTAGAATATGGATGGTTTAAAAGGAGTAAATAAAAATGATATATGACTTGATCGTAGCAGGTGCAGGTGCTTCTGGTATGACTGCAGCTATCTGCGCAACGGATGCAGATATTTACAAACAGTTTCAGCATAAAGCAGATCAGACCCGGAAGCGTTCTGTACTGATCATTGAGAAAAATAAAAAGATCGGAAAAAAACTATATGCAACCGGAAATGGCAGATGTAATCTGTCAAACAGCAGTTTTCGTCTGGAATGTTATAACAGTAAAAATGAATTTTTCCCATATAAGGTGATCGGAGCAAAGGATTATCAGATTGTAAATCAATTTGCGGAACAGCTTGGTGTAGCTGTCAGCGATGAACACGGATATTATTATCCAATGTCCAGACAGGCATCTACGATCGTCTGGGCGTTCAACGACCGTCTGAAGAAAAATCAGATCCAGGTTCATACCGGAGAAATCGTTATAGGTCTGGAAGAACAATCCGATCATACATATTGTATTCAGACGGATCAGGGACACTATTATGCAAGAAATATAGTTCTTGCATGTGGTGGAGCTGCAGCACCTGCCCTTGGTGGTACAGATGCAGGCTGTAGTCTGTTAGATCAACTGGGTATTCCGTATTATCCATTTCAACCGGCACTCTGTAAGCTTCAGGTAAAAGAAAAGATGTCTGGGTTGGCAGGTGTTCGTTCAAAGGCACTGGTAACAGTAATGGATGCATCTTCCGAAATCCACGCACAGGAATTTGGCGAGGTCCAGTTTACCGGTCAGTCATTATCAGGAATTGTTATATTTAATCTCAGCCATACAGCCGGGGAGATGCTGCAGGATGGTGAGAGCGTTAGTCTTTGTCTGGATCTTGTACCGGATATAAATGAAGCTGATCTGTATATGCATTTCAGGAAATTCCGGACAAATAATCCGGAAAGGTCACTTCAGGCGTGTCTGAATGGCTTTGTACATGAAAAACTTGCGACTTATATACTAGAACAATGCAGATGGAAACAGGAAAGAATATCGGAACTAAATGATGTTGAACTGCAGAAGCTGGCAGATCAAATAAAGAAACTGACCTTTCATGTCACAGCAACAGCCGGAGCAGAAGATGCACAGGTATCAAGAGGCGGCGCAGACACTCATTTTATAGATCCGGAAACTATGAAGCTTACTGTACAGGAGCATGTATATGTGATAGGGGAGCTTTTGGATACCGACGGAATCTGCGGCGGCTATAATCTGATGTGGGCGGTCATAACTGGGATGAAAGCGGGATTTAGTATTTATGATTCGAATTAATAATATTAAGTTAAAAATTGGATACAAAAACGAAGATATTGAACAGGCAATCCGGAAAAGTTTAAGGATAAATAGCTTTCTATCCTATAAAATGGCTAAATTATCGATTGACAGCCGGAAGAAGGATCAAATCCATTATGTTGCCTCTGTAGATGTGACCTGCGGTCAGGAAGAGAAAATCCTGAAAAAAGTTCACAATAACAATATTATGTTAATTAAAGGGACGGATTATAAAATCCCTGAGTATGGATCGATGCCGATGCAGTATCGACCGGTTATTATCGGAAGCGGTCCGGCAGGTTTGTTTGCAGGTCTTTTTCTTGCAAGAGAGGGCTATCGACCGATCATTCTGGAACGTGGTATGGCAGTTGATGAACGAACAGCCTGTGTAAATGGATACTGGAAAAAGGAACATCCGTTAAATCCAAACTGTAATGTTCAGTTTGGTGAAGGAGGGGCCGGAACATTTTCTGACGGTAAATTGAATACTGTAATTAAGGATAAATCAGGAAGAAGGACCGCGGTTCTTAAGACATTTGTCGAATTTGGTGCAGATCCGTCAATCCTATATGTGAATAAGCCTCATATCGGTACAGATGTGTTATTGACTGTAGTCAAGAATATTAGAAATGAGATTATAAGGCTGGGTGGAGAGGTGCGATTTGAGCAGCTTGTAACAGATATAGAAGTGATAAATCCTGAGACAACGCTCTTACATATAAAGAAGCTTTTGAAACCGGAAGAAACATATGAATTAAAAAGCAATGCGGTGATACTTGCGATCGGTCACAGTGCAAGAGATACCTTTGAAATGCTCTATAAGCGTGGAATTCCGATGGAACAGAAGCCGTTTGCAATGGGACTCCGAATCGAACATCCAAGAACCTTTATCAATGAAGCACAATATGGATATCATCCCGATTATGAAGATTTACTGCCGACAGCAGATTATAAGCTGGTGCATCAGGCAGCAAACGGACGGGCGGTCTACTCCTTCTGTATGTGCCCCGGTGGTTACGTTGTAAATGCATCCTCAGAATCCGGAAGGATATGTGTCAATGGTATGAGCTACAGTAACCGGAAAGCGGATAATTCAAACAGTGCGATCGTTGTGAATGTTACGCCGGAAGATTATCCGGGAGATCATCCGCTTGCCGGTATGTATTTTCAGAGAGAGCTTGAAGAAAAGGCGTATCAGGCAGGAAAAGGAGCAATTCCGGTACAACGTTTCGGTGATTTTAGAATGAACAGAATGTCTGAAATAGCCGGCAAAATCAAGCCTTGCATAAAGGGGGCTTATACGTTTTCCAACCTGAATTGTTGTTTGCCAGAGTATATCAGAGATGCTATAATAGATGGTGTTTTGTCATTTGACCGGGTGATATCCGGTTTTGCAGATGATGATGCAATATTAAGCGGCGTGGAAGCAAGAACATCTTCGCCGATAAAGATACTACGCGATGCAGATCTGACATCTGCACATACTTGTATTTATCCATGTGGAGAAGGTGCAGGTTACGCGGGAGGTATAACATCCGCAGCCGTTGACGGAATAAAAGTTTTTGAGGCAGTTATGTCGAAATTTATGATACCGGAAGCATCAACCGGAAATCAGAGAATGTGAGGTTTCAGATTTAAAATGGAAGATCGTTTATACTTAAAAAATAAAAAAAGAATCGTGATCAAGATCGGTTCATCTTCATTGATCCATGAGGAGACGGGGGGGCTTGATTACATAAAACTTGAAAAACTGGTACGGATCATCAGCGATCTGAAAAATCAGGATAAGGATGTTGTATTGGTATCCTCCGGTGCAATCGGTGTTGGTTCGAAGTCGTTAGGGCTTCAGAAAAAGCCAAAGACAACATCACTCAGACAGGCATGTGCAGCAGTTGGACAGGGACAGCTCATGATGGTATACCAGCGTCTGTTCTATGAATATCACCAGATCGCAGCTCAGGTTCTTCTGACGTTTGATGTAATCACATCTCAGGAAAGAAGACATAACGCTGTAAATACTTTTAATGAATTATTACAAATGGATGTTATTCCTGTAGTTAATGAGAATGATACAGTTGCAATTGAAGAAGTGGATATAAACTTTGGAGATAATGATACCCTTTCCGCTATCGTAGCCAACATGATCAATGCTGATCTTTTATTATTATTGACAGATATTGATGGCTTGTACACGGACGATCCAAGAAATAATCCGGATGCAACATTGATCCCTGTCGTAGAACGCATCGACGATAAGATCAAAGCAATGGCAAAGGGCGCCGGCTCCGGATATGGAACCGGTGGTATGACGACAAAGATTTCTGCGGCGAAGATTGCTGCAAATTCAGGAGCAGATATGCTTATTTTATCAGGAGATGATATAAGAAATCTTGGTCGGGCATTAAATGGCGAATCTGTCGGAACCTTATTTAAAGCATATAAAGAGCCGAATTTTGATGTCGTAAGATACATTACACATAAGGAATATCTGCAGTAGCAATGGATATAGTGTGTACCATCGTATCATATATAAGATGGGTCTGATCAAACAGAAGCAGTATCCGATTCCGAAATAACAGAAATGAACAGGTGAATAAGAATGGACGAAAAAAAGATTGCAAGAATCAATGAATTATATAAGAAATCCAAGACTCCGGCAGGACTTACGTCGGCTGAAAAGGAAGAACAGAAAAATCTCAGACAGGAATACATTTTTGCCATGAAACAGAATCTGAGAAGTGTATTAAATAACATTGATATCAAAGAACCGGATGGTAGTATTACCAGGCTGGAAGATATCGATCCAACAAAAAAAGTATGATGGAACAGACAAAAACTGAACTAAGAAAACAATATAAACAAAAGCGGCGTGCCTTAACACCGGAGCAGGTGACCGTTGCTTCAGCGCAGATCAGGAAGCAATTTCTGAATTCAGATGAATATAAAGATTGCAATCATCTGCTGATCTATGTCAGTCAGGATAATGAAGTGGATACGGTCGAGATTATAAAGCAGGCACTTACAGATGACAAAGTCGTTGCTGTGCCAAAGGTATACGGAGATCATATGCATTTTCATCGGATCCATGGAATGAGCGATCTAAAGGTAGGTGCGTATGGTATCTTAGAGCCTGCCGGCTGTGAGATGCTTCATCCGACGGAAGGAATTCTGATCGTCCCGGGAATTGTATTTGATATAAACGGACATCGGATCGGATATGGCGGTGGATATTATGACCGTTATATGAAGCTTCATCCGGGACTTACTGCGGTTGCATTTGCCTATGATTATCAGGTGTTGCCGGAGATTTCATGCGAATCATTTGACGAAAGACCGGATCAGCTTCTGACTCCGTCAGAGATATACAGCTTTATGGAGAACAATAAATATGATTAATGAAATAGATAAAAAAATAGATAAAATCGATATAACAGAACCTTGTCCTGCCGAAGAACCATTTCGGCAATATTATTTTATAAAAAAAGCAAGGGGGTATTACCGGGAGCTTGCGAAAAAAGCAGGAAGAAACCTGACCTGTTCGATCCAGACCTATGGATGTCAGATGAATGTAAGAGACTCCGAGAAGCTGACCGGTATTCTGGAAGAAATCGGATATACAAGCAGTGATTCTGAGGATGCAGACCTTGTTATATATAATACCTGCACAGTCCGTGAGAATGCGAATCGAAAAGTCTACGGACATCTTGGAATCATGAAACATGACAAAGAGACACAGCCAGATAAGATGATCGGGCTTTGCGGATGTATGATGCAGGAACCGGATGTTGTAGCTACAATTCAAAAGAAATATCGATTTGTAGATATGGTATTTGGCACGCATAATGTATTTAAACTGGCTGAAATCTACTGCAACCGTATCGAAGCCGGCGGACAGGTAGTGGATATCTGGAAGGATACCAATCTTGTTGTGGAAGATCTTCCGGTTAAGAAAGAATTCCCATTTAAGTCTGGTGTCAATATTATGTTCGGATGTAATAATTTCTGTACATATTGTATCGTGCCATATGTTAGAGGCAGAGAACGCAGCAGACAACCGGAGGACATCATAAGAGAGGTTAAGCGGCTTTCAGAGGAGGGCGTAAAAGAGATCATGCTCCTTGGTCAGAATGTGAATTCTTATGGAAAGACGTTAGAAGAACCGATGACATTTGCCGAATTATTGCAGAAGGTGACAGAAGTTGATGGAATTGAACGTGTTCGTTTTATGACCTCCCATCCAAAGGATCTGTCCGATGAATTGATCGATGTGATCGCGGCAAATGAAAAGATCTGCCGTCACATCCATCTTCCGATGCAATCCGGCTCATCCAGGATATTAAATCAGATGAATCGTCGCTATACAAAGGAATCCTATCTGGAATTAGTAGACAAGATCCGCAGACAGATTCCTGAAATATCACTTACAACCGATATTATTGTCGGTTTTCCTGGAGAAACAGAAGAAGATTTCTTAGAGACAATGGATGTAGTGAATCGGGTAAGGTTTGATACAGCATTTACATTTATATACTCCAAGCGTACCGGAACACCGGCAGCAACATTTGAGGATCATGCAACAAAGGAAGAGATCCAGAACCGGTTTGATCGTCTGATCAAGCGAGTATCAGAGATCAGCGGTGAGGAGATCTGCCGTTATAAAGGGCAGGTCATGCCTGTACTGATTGAAAGCGTCAGCGAACAGAATCAGGAACTCTTAACCGGTCGTCTGTCAAATAATATTCTGGTACATTTTAAAGGTGATCCGTCTATGATCGGCGAGATCCGGGATGTTTCGCTGGATGAATGTAAAGGCTTTTATTATATGGGAAATCTTGTATAAACCGAATTTATAGAATAGGGGTAAAAAACAGTGGCAGCTTTAACACCAATGATGCAGCAGTATATGGAAGTGAAGAATCAGTACAAGGACTGTATATTATTTTACAGACTTGGTGATTTCTATGAAATGTTTTTTGATGATGCCCTGACCGCATCCAAGGTTCTTGAGATCACTTTGACCGGAAGGGACTGCGGACAGCCGGAACGTGCACCGATGTGCGGCGTTCCATATCATGCCTGTGATGTCTACCTGAATAAGCTGATCGAGAATGGTTTTAAGGTAGCGATCTGTGAACAGGTTGAAGATCCAAAGCTTGCAAAAGGCATAGTTAAACGTGAGGTTATCCGGGTGGTAACACCGGGTACCAATATGTCAAATGCAATTCTTGATGAAACAAGAAATAATTATCTGATGAGTATTGTTGAAAACGATGGTGCATTCGGAATTTCACTGGTAGATATCACGACCGGTGAGTTTAAGACAGCGAGAGTTCCATCCTTATCAAAGCTTACGGATGAGATCAACAAATATTCTCCTGCCGAGATCATCGGCAATCATTCTTTCATGAATTGTGATCTGGATTTCATTTATCTTAGGGAGAAAATGAAAATTTCTATTTCTGAAGCGCCGGAGCATTATTTCAATCAAATGCTCTGTGAAGATGCAATTATGAGGCAGTTCGGAGTTAATAATATGGACGGACTTGGACTGAAGGATTTCCCTGACTGTATTTTATCCTCCGGAGTTCTGCTTCAGTATCTGCATGAGACACAGAAGAATTTCCTTGCACATATCAATCATATCGTGCTGTATTCCATCGACGATTTCATGATTATTGATTCCGCAACCAGAAGAAATCTGGAGCTTTGTGAGACACTTCGTGACAAACAGAAACGAGGTTCTTTGTTATGGGTATTGGATAAAACCAAGACAGCAATGGGTGCGAGAATGCTTCGAAGCATGATCGAGCAGCCTTTAATATATAAAAAGGATATCGAAGCAAGACTTGATGCAGTAGATCGGTTAAATAATGATATGATCAATCGTGATGAGATGCGGGAATATCTGAACCCGATCTATGATCTGGAACGACTGATGACAAGGATTTCCCTACGATCCGCAAATCCACGCGATATGATCGCATTTAAGACATCCCTTTCATATCTGCCGTATATCAGACAGCTTTTACAGATCTATCCGGATGGGCTTCTTGCAGATATTTATGAGAAAATGGATGAATTACAGGATATTTATGACCTGTTAGAGCGTTCAATCAACGACGATCCTCCGATACTGATTCGAGAAGGCGGTATTTTCAAGGATGGTTATCTGGATGGAATCGATACTTTAAAATCGGCAAAGACAGATGGCAAGACATGGCTTGCAGAATTGGAGGAACGGGAAAAGCAGAAGACAGGAATAAAGAATCTTCGCATCAAGTTCAATAAAGTATTTGGCTATTATTTTGAGGTGACTAATTCCTATAAGGATCTGGTACCTGAATATTTTATAAGAAAACAGACACTTGCAAATTCAGAACGATATACAACAGAAGAATTGGACAATCTTGCAGGTTCGATTCTTGGTTCTGAAGATAAATTATATGCACTGGAATATGAAACCTATGTTGCGCTCAGAGATAAGATTGCGGGTGAGATCCTGCGTGTGCAGAATACAGCAAGACAGATCGCTTTATTAGACTGTCTCTGTTCGCTGTCATATGTGGCATCTGCCAATCAGTTTGTTCGTCCGGAGATTAACGAAGATGGTGTAATTGATATCAAAGAAGGTCGCCATCCTGTCGTTGAGAAGATGATGAACAACGGTATGTTCATATCAAATGACACCTATCTGAATAATTTTGAGAGCAGGATATCGATCATAACCGGACCGAATATGGCTGGTAAATCCACCTATATGCGTCAGACGGCACTGATCGTTTTAATGGCGCAGATCGGAAGCTTTGTTCCTGCTGCTTCAGCAAATATCGGTATCTGTGACCGTATCTTCACCAGAGTAGGGGCATCCGATGATCTTGCAAGCGGTCAAAGCACTTTCATGGTAGAGATGAGTGAGGTCGCAAATATTCTTCGAAATGCCACGAAGAACAGTCTGCTGATCTTAGATGAGATCGGACGAGGAACCAGTACATATGACGGACTTAGTATTGCATGGGCAGTTGTGGAATATATTAGTAACAGTGAACTGCTTGGAGCAAAAACGTTATTTGCCACCCACTATCATGAACTGACAGAATTAGAGGGTAAGTTATCCTCTGTAAACAACTACTGTATAGCAGTAAAAGAAGACGGTGATGATATCGTATTCTTACGAAAGATCGTAAAAGGCGGAGCGGATCGAAGCTATGGTATTCAGGTAGCCAAGCTTGCTGGAGTACCGGATATCGTGATCAATCGTGCAAATGAGATCTGCAACCAGCTTATCGATACGGATATAACGACGAAATTAAAAGATATCAAGATAACAAATGATTTTCATAAAAGTGCTTCCGATACCCAGATGTCATTTCTGGCAAATCCGGAAGAGAGTGCCATTCTGGAGGAGATCAAGAATGTAGATCTGTCCAACATGACACCGATGAAAGCATTGTTATATCTGAATGAATTACAGGAGCGAATCCGTTAAGGAGAATTTATGATAAAATTACTGGATCAATATACAATTGATAAGATCGCAGCCGGTGAAGTGATCGAACGTCCCGGCTCGGTTATTAAAGAATTAGTGGAGAATTCCATCGATGCGGGTGCAACTGCGATCACCATCGAGATCAAAGAAGGCGGTATGAGCTTTATCCGTATCACAGACAATGGATGTGGTATCTCAAAGGAGGAAGTTCCGGTTGCCTTCCTTCGTCATGCAACCAGTAAGCTTCAGACGGCGGATGATCTGTTAAAGATCGCATCCTTAGGCTTCCGTGGCGAGGCGTTATCTAGTATAGCCGCAGTTGCCCAGGTAGAGCTGATCACCAAGCAGGAAGATGCGCTTACCGGAACCAGATACCAGATCCACGGCGGAAAAGAGATCTCAAATGAGGAAATCGGCGCACCGCTTGGTACAACGATTGTTGTAAGAAATCTGTTTTATAATACACCTGCCAGAAAGAAATTCATGAAGACGCCTGCAACAGAGGGCTCGTATATCTACGATCTTGTCTGTCGTATGGCAATGTCACATCCGGATGTTTCATTTAAGTTTATTATGAATGGAACAGATAAGCTATTTACATCCGGCAACGGCAGACTAAAAGAGATCATCTATCATATATATGGTAGAGATATTACGAATAACCTTCTGGAAATCCATGCAGCAAATGATCAGGTAAAGATCACAGGATATCTTGCAAAACCGAGTATATCCAGAGGTAACCGTTCATTTGAAGATTATTATGTAAACCAAAGGTATATAAAGAGCAATATATTAACAAAGGCAATCGAAGATGCATATCGTACCTTTGTTATGGTTCATAAATTTCCATTTACAGTTATCAATTTTGAGATTGATCCATCTCTGATCGATGTAAATATCCATCCTGCAAAACGGGAATTGAAGTTCATAAATGAACCGGATATGTATGATTTTACTTATATCAGTGTCAGAAAGGCGCTGTTATTTAAAGAACTTATCCCGACTGTTACACCGGGAAAGGATAAGCGGCCGGAGACACTGGCAGAACGAAAGGTGGAGAAGCGCCCGGAGCCATTCGAAACAAACCGGAGGGCCACAGAGCTTTCTCCGCAGCCGGCAAGGCCAGCGCAGCAGAAAAAGCCAGGCATGCCAATGCAACCGGCAAATTCAGGTATATCTGCTCAACCAACACCGACACCATCTGTTACGATGGAAAACAGAAGCAGCTCGCCGGTTGAAATCCAATATTTGAAAGGAGATAATCAGTCTGGTAAAAATATCACAAATAATATGGTTGCTGAAAATATTGTTCCGTATTTGACACAACCGGCAAAGACAGCATTAAATCCTGCTGAAGCGAGTGTACAGACTAACGAAACATCAGAACAGAAGAAACAGGAACCAATCACATCGGAAGCTAAGATTAAATACGAGCAGATGGATATGTTTGAAGATAAATTCCTGACCCCGGAAGCTAAGAAAAAGCACCGGATCATCGGGCAGTTATTTAAGACATACTGGCTGATCGAGTACGAAGATAAGTTCTTTATCATGGATCAGCATGCCGCACATGAAAAGGTAAAATTTGAGGAATTAATGGCAAACTATAAGAATAAGACTGTCATTCCTCAGTATCTGATGCCACCTGCGATCGTATCCTTGAGCGGAACAGAATCAGAGTTCTTACGGGAAAATCTGGAATTTTTCCAGAATCTGGGATTTCAGATCGAAGGTTTCGGCGGAAAAGAATACAAGCTGTCAGCCGTTCCGGCAAATCTGTTCGGATTAGACGGCAGAGAATTATTTCTGGAATTTATCGGAGAGTTATCCGAAAACGGACAGAAGCAGACGATTGATACATTTATCAGTAAACTTTCCACAATGGCGTGTAAAGCTGCGATAAAGGGGAATACTTCCATTAGCTTTAAGGAAGCAGACATCCTGATCGACCAGTTGATGAAGCTTGAAAATCCATATACCTGTCCGCATGGCAGACCAACCCTGATCTCCATGACAGAGACAGAACTGGAAAAGAAATTCAAACGAATTGTTTAGTAATTAAACTTATATAGAAACGGAGCAGCAAATGAAGCCTCTTGTTATATTAACCGGACCGACAGCCGTAGGTAAAACAAATCTGTCGATCGGTCTTGCAAAAAGAATAAACGGTGAGATCATTTCTGCAGATTCCATGCAGGTCTATCGAAAGATGGATATCGGAACTGCCAAGATCATGCCGGAGGAAATGGATGGCATTCCCCATCATCTGATCGATGTATTAGATCCGAAGGAGCCGTTTAATGTTGTATTATTTAAAGAACTTGCAACAAAGGCGATGGATGATATCTATGCCAGAGGACGGATACCTGTCATTGTCGGCGGAACCGGCTTTTATATTCAGGCAGTTTTATACGATATTCATTTCGATGAAAATGACGATGATAAAAGCTACCGTACTTATCTGGAACAGCTTGCGGAAAAACATGGAAATCTCTACCTTCATCAGATGCTTGAAAAAGTGGATCCAGCGTCAGCCACAGCCATTCATTATAACAACCGCAAACGTGTGATCCGGGCATTGGAATTCTATAAAGAGACAGGAATCCCGATCTCCGAACATAACGAGAAAGAATCCAAACGGATTTCTCCATATAATTTTGAATATTTTGTGTTAAATGATGCAAGATCAAAATTATATGATAGAATAGACAGGCGAATTGACATCATGGTAGAACAGGGATTGATCGAAGAGGTAAAGGCATTAAAGGATCAGGGATATACAAAAGATCTGATATCCATGCAGGGGCTTGGATATAAAGAGATCCTCGATTATCTGGATGGTGTAACATCTCTGGATGAAGCCCTCTATATCTTAAAACGTGATACCAGACATTTCGCCAAGCGTCAGATCACATGGTTTAAGAGGGAAAAAGAAGTCACCTGGGTGGATAAGAGTGAATTCACATCAGAAGATACCATTATGGATTTCATGCTTGAACAGTTGCGGTCAAAGGGAATTATTTCATAAAATAAAATGGAGCAGATAAAATGAACACATTATTAAAAGATTATTATACATCCTTACACATTGATGAACGGGTATTTGATTACTGTCAGAAGATTGAAGACAGCTTAAAGGACCGTTTTGCAGCAATCGATGCCATCTGTGAGATCAACCAGATGAAGGTCATCAAAGCCATGCAGGATAATCGTCTGGCGGAAGCGCATTTTGCAGGTTCCTCCGGATATGGTTATACCGATGACGGACGAGATGCACTCGAACGGATCTATGCTGATGTATTCCATACGGAAGATGCGCTGGTCCGTTCTCAGATCACCTGTGGAACACATGCGATCTGTACGGCGTTATTTGGTAACTTAAGACCGGGAGATGAACTGCTTGCAATCTCAGGAAAACCATATGATACGATGGATGAGATCATCGGACTTCGCCCTTCACCGGGTTCTTTGGCAGAATACGGTGTTACATATGCCCAGGTAGATCTGACACCGGAAGGAGAGTTTGATTTTGAAGGAATCCGAAATGCGATCAATGAACACACAAAGCTTGTGGAGATCCAGCGTTCCAAGGGTTATGCCGTACGTCCGACTTTATCCTGTGAGAAGATCGGAGAAGTGATCACATTTGTAAAGAGTATCCGTCCGGACATCATCTGTATGGTAGATAACTGTTATGGTGAATTTGTTCAGGATAAAGAACCAACAGACTATGGCGCAGATCTGATCGCAGGTTCCCTGATCAAGAATCCGGGTGGCGGACTGGCTCCGATCGGTGGTTATATCTGTGGTAAGAAGGAATATGTGGAAAATGCCGCATACCGTCTTACAACTCCGGGACTTGGCAAAGAGGTTGGTGCATCTTTAAATAATACAAAGGCTTTTGCACAGGGCTTATTCATGGCTCCATCGGTTACGGCAAGTGCTTTAAAGGGTGCGATCTTTGCTGCAAATGTATATGAAAATCTTGGTTTTAAGACAGTTCCGAATAAGACAGAGGATCGTTTTGATATCATACAGGCAGTTGAACTTCAGACACCGGAACGTGTGGTTGCTTTCTGTGAAGGGATTCAGGCGGCTGCACCTGTTGACAGCTATGTAAAGCCTGTACCATGGGATATGCCGGGATATGATTCTCCTGTCATCATGGCGGCCGGTGCATTTGTATCCGGTTCTTCAATTGAACTTAGTGCGGATGCCCCTATGAGAGAACCGTATGCTGTATATTTTCAGGGAGGACTTACCTATCAGCATGCAAAATTTGGAATTGTAATGACATTGCAAAAAATGGTAGAAAATAATCTTATAGTGTGGTAGATTTAGTTCGAATGTCACCTTTCTTTCAGGCATTGGAGAGGCGGAGAGAAAAGGAGGACATATGAATTCTAATTTTACAATGCGGGATATGGCTGTTACAGAGCGACCATATGAAAAATGTCAGCAGAGTGGTCCTTCCGCCTTGAATGATGCCGAACTGCTTGCAGTCATACTTCGAAGCGGAAGCCGAAAAGAAAATGCACTGGTTACAGCCCAGCGTATTCTGAACCGTCATTCGGTTCATAAAGGCTTAGTCGGGTTGAAGCATCTGACATTGGAAGAACTGATGTCGATTGATGGGATCGGACATGTAAAAGCGATCCAGATGCAATGTATCGGTGAATTATCAAGACGGATAGCGGAAGCGGAATATAAGCCATTTCTGACATTTGGCAATCCGCAGAGTATAGCAGATTATTTTATGGAACGTACCAAATATCTGGATAAAGAGCGGGTTTACAGCCTGCTGTTTGATTCCAGACATTGTTTGTTGGGAGAAAACTGTATATCAGAGGGAACGATCGATCATGCAGTTATATCTCCAAGAGATATCTTTATAGATGCCTTAAGCTATCACGCAGCATATGTTGTTTTGCTGCATAATCATCCATCCGGGAATCCGGAACCAAGCAGACAGGATATCTGCTTGACAAAGAGAGTAGCAGAAGCAGGCAGAATGCTTGGAATCCTGTTATCTGATCATATTATTATAGGGAATAATTGTTTTGTCAGTCTGGCAGAAAGAGGAATGTTGAATGAGACGTCGTAACAGAAAAAGAATAGAAATAACTCCAAAATATTTTTTGCTTGCATTAACGATAGTATGTGTAGTTTTAATGATCGCATCACTGTTTTTTGACAGTATAATGCCGTCAGTCCGTAATGCAACAAACACGTTTATTCTTCCAATGCAAAAAGGAGTAAATACAGTAGGAAGCTGGGTAGAATCCAAGGCAGAAGCACTGAAAAATTACGAAGATATCGTGGCGGAAAACGATCAGTTAAAGGAACAACTGGATACCTATAGATCCACACTTGCCCAATATGAACAGAACTCTTATGAGCTGGACCGGCTGCAGAAGCTGTATGAGCTGGATGCACAGTATACTGATTATGATAAAACAGGAGCAAGAGTTATATCTAAGGATACCGGAAACTGGTTTGATGTCTTTTATATTGACAAAGGAACCGATGATGGACTGTCTATTGGTTGTAATGTATTATATGGAAATGGTCTGTGCGGAATTATCACAGAGATTGGAGCGGATTATGCAAAGGTCCGTTCGATCATCGATGATACAACAAATGTAAATGCAACAATCCTGCCGGCTCAGGCAATCTGTAATGTATCCGGAAGCCTAACGAATTATGCAGACGGCTACCTGCTTGCGGAAAATATAGATAAAGATGCAGATATATCAGAAGGAGATCAGGTTGTGACCTCACATGTTTCGAGCAAATATCTTTCTGGAATCAATATAGGCTATATTGCAAAGATAGAAAATGATTCCAACAATCTGACCAAGACAGCGTATATTACGCCGGCTGCTGATTTTTCTAATATTGAAGAGGTTCTGGTGATCCGCCAGACAAAGAAAAATGTTACAGATTAAAAACAATTGACAGAACTAAATGGTAGAAGAAGGTTGAAACAGAATTGAAACGAGTATTTACATTAGGAATTTTGATCATTATATGTTTTGTATTACAGACTGCATTATTTCCCTATATAGAAATTGCCGGAACAGCACCGGATCTGATGCTGATACTGACAGTTTCTTTTGGTCTTATGCGCGGTAGAAAAGAAGGAATGCTGGTTGGTTTTTTCTGCGGTTTTCTGTATGATCTGTATTTTGGATATGCGATTGGACCGTTTATGATACTTTATATGATTCTTGGATATTGCAATGGATTTTTCCACCGTTTATATCTGGTGGAAGATGTTCTTTTACCAATGCTGATCATTCTGATCGACGATCTGTTTTTTAATTTTGCAACATATATTATCTTTTTCTTGTTGCGGAACAGGCTGGAATTTTCAACCTATCTGAAGGATATCATTCTTCCGGAAATGATCTATACAGCATTGATCACACTCTTTATATTCAAGTTTTTTGTATTTGTGAACAAGACACTGAAGCGTCTGGAAAAAGCAAACGAATAAGAACTGGAAGGAAAATACAATGATAAAAGAATTTTTGAATCTGATAAAAGAAAATATTGTAGAACATGTAAAACACCGGTTGTTTGTTGTGACATTGATCGTTCTGGTTCTCTTTGGTGTACTGGTTTACCGTCTGTTTGATCTACAGATCGTAAACGGAGAAAAGTATCAGGAAAGCTTTACCTATAAATCAGTGAAAACAGTCTCGGTGAAAGCAACCCGTGGAAATATATACGATTGTAACGGAAAACTGATTGCTTATAATGAAGCTTCCTATACATTGTCATATAACAGTGCTACCGATCTGTCAGAGATTGCTGCTGCACAGGGAACAACATCCAACGAACTGCGAAATGATATAGTATATAAAACAATCCTGATTCTGGAGCAGAATGGAGATAAAATATCAGTCAGTCTGCCGATCAAGCTGACAGGAAAAGGATTTGAGTTTACAGTATCAGGAACATCATTAAATACTTTTCTTATGAATGTATACAGTGCCAGCTCTGTCGATAAACTGACAGATCAGCAGGCATCCTCAACAGCAGAAGATGTATTCCGTTATATGAGAGGAAAGGATCTCTTCAATATTTCAGATACTTATTCGGATGAAGCAGCATTAAAGATTCTTGCCGTCCGGTATGAGATCTGGCTGAACCGTTACCAGCAATACATGTCTGTCCAGCTTGCGGATGGTATCAGCGAGGAAAGCTATGCAACGATCAAAGAAAATTCAAATGAACTACCAGGCATGGAAGTAAACGTAGAATCCCACCGTGTCTATAATGATGCTATTTATTACGCACATATTATCGGATATATCGGAAATATCTCAAATGAAGAGATGGACAAATATAACGAGAATCTGGATGATTCCGAAAAATATACGGCTGATGACATGATCGGAAAGGCCGGGTTGGAAAGTGAATTTGAATCTTATCTGCGTGGTAAAGACGGATATCAGAAAATGTATGTAGATAATCTGGGGAAGGTGATCGAGGTTATTGATTCGCAGGATTCTGTAGCAGGAAATGACATTTATCTGACGATTGACTCGGATCTTCAAAAATACTGTTATAATGCTCTGGAAAAGGAAATTACTTCCATCCTGCTTGCACATATTAAAAATGTAACAACATCAAATGACAAAGATGATATCCCGATCACTGACGTTTATTTTGCATTATTTGATAATAACATTATCAGCATTGACGATCTGGCAGCAAAGGATGCCACAGATCTTGAGCGTTCAGTAAATGATACATTTCAGAGTTCCAAAAGCTATACACTTGGAAGACTGGATGATATCCTGAATTCAAGTCATATACCATTATATAATCTGACAGACCAGTATCAGGATTATATGGAATTTATCTGCGAACAATTAAGTGATGCAGGCATTTACAGTCCAAGCAAGATATCAAAAACAGATGATACCTATGTATCTTATATCAATAATAATATTTCGCTGTGTGAGTATCTGAAATATGCGATCAGCCAGGGCGCAATCGACATTTCCGGTATTTCAACGAAAAGTGATTATTATGATACAGATGAAATCTACAATGTGCTGACGGAATATATTTTAAAAGAATTTGAAAATAATACCAGTTTCGACAAACTTGTTTTCAAATATATGATAATATCAGGAGAACTTACAGGAAGTCAGGTTATTAACCTGTTATATGACCAGGGTATCTTAAATATGGCAACAGATGAGGACTATTCCGATTATAAGGCAGGATCCATCAGCAGCTTTGACTTTATGTGTAAAAAAATAGAACAATATGAGATAACTCCTGCCATGCTGGCACTGGATCCATGTTCCGGCTCGATTGTTGTGACTGATCCAAATTCCGGAGCTGTAAAAGCAATGACAAGTTATCCAAGTTATGATAATAATCAGCTCACAAATTCCATTGATGCAGATTATTATGCAAAGATTACGTCGGACAAGACAACACCAATGTACAGTAGAGCAACGATGCAGCAGACAGCTCCCGGATCCACCTTCAAGATGATAACTGCATTTGCAGCAATGAATGAAGGCGCAATCGGTATCAACGACGTGATCCAGACCAAAGGATATTTTGATAAAACAGAAACACCTGCAAAATGCTGGATTTATCCATCAGCACATGGGACAATCGGTATATCCAAGGCAATCGAAGAATCCTGTAACTATTTCTTCTATGAACTGGGTTACCGTATGGCAACACAAGATACCGGAACCTATAGCGATATCACTGGTGTAGAGCGGCTTCAGAAGTATGCAGGTATGTTTGGATTTGACAGCACCTCCGGCATTGAACTGCCGGAAAGTAAACCGCAGATATCAGATGCGGATGCGATCCGTACTGCGATTGGACAAGGTACAAATAACTTTACAGCAACACAGCTTGCCCGATATGTTACAACACTAGCAAACAGTGGTACATGCTATGACCTGAGTCTTGTTTCAGAGATCAAGGATATTAACGGTAATGTTGTATATAAAAATGAGCACAAGGTTCATAACCAGCTCGATTTTCCTGCCGAGCAATGGAATGTTGTCAGACAGGGCATGCGTCAGGTTGTTTCCGTCCATACGAGCAGCAGTGCTTTGATTAATCAGATCAATGTTGCAGTAGCCGGCAAAACAGGTACGGCCCAGCAGAGTGATGCCAGACCGAACCATGCGTTATTTGTATCATTTGCACCATATAAAAATCCTGAAGTTACGGTTACAAGTGTAATCCCGTTCGGATATTCTTCCGGTAATGCAGTCGAATTGACCGGACTTGTATATGCCTATTTATACGATCCGGATGTACTTGAAAATACAACGATCACCGGTAACAACGCACTTTCAGATTAAAAGATAAGATACGTCGGATAAATTCATTTTTGAACAGTTATATTTATGAAAACGAGGTAAGAAACATGGATACCGACGTTATTATTAAGGCGAACAGCCACGGGATCAGAATTATATTTCATAATGATGATCCATTGGAGCAGCTCCTGATGGATATAAAAGAAAAATTACAGCATCAAAATGCTTTTTTAAAAAAAGAAGGAAAAATTTCTGTTTCTTTTGAGGGACGGGAGTTGAGCCGAGAGGAGATTGCGCAGATTCTGTTTGCATTAAATCATCTGCCGGAGACTGAGGTGGAATTTATTTGCGATATTCCTGATAAAGGGAGAACAGAGGATCTCTGCAATCAGATTGATATTCCTCCGCACAGGTCAAAACACCGGCAGCCCGCCGCTGTCGGACATACAGCACATGTGGATCATGTTATTAGACATGAAGCTCCTGCTACAGATACGGCCGCTTCAAATAAAAAAGTATCACCAGATGATACCGCAGGTCAGAATGTTTCATCTTCAGAAGATAACAACCTGTTTTTTTACGGAAACATTCGGAGTGGTCAAACACTTGAAGTAAAAAAAAGCATTATAATAATTGGTAATGTTGAAAAAAGAGCAACGGTTATTTCCGGTGGAAATATCATTATCCTCGGCAGCTTGCAGGGAAGTGCAGTCGCCGGAAAAGATTTGCAGAAAAAACGCTTTGTACTGGCTCTTACCATGGAACCGGTTCATATAAAGATCGGAACTGTCAGCTATGCAGCAAAACGACAGTTCCATGATAAATTAAATACAAAGGATGCAGTGATAGCATACTGTGAAAATGACCAACTGATCTTTCAGCCGCTGTCGCAAGCTTCACTATAAGATAAAAATTCTAAAAATCAGTATGAAAAGATAATTTACGGAGGTGTTTTATGAGTGAAGTAATTGTTGTTACATCAGGAAAGGGAGGCGTTGGTAAAACCACAACTTCAGCCAATATCGGCACAGGTCTTGCAGGTCTGAAAAAAAGAGTGGTCATGATCGATACGGATATCGGACTGCGAAATCTGGATATCGTCCTCGGACTGGAAAACCGTATTGTTTATAATCTGGTTGATGTAGTAGAAGGAAACTGCCGCTATAAGCAGGCATTGATAAAAGACAGGAACAATCCGGAGCTTTTTCTAATGCCATGTGCACAGACCAGGGACAAAACCGCTGTTTCTCCGGAACAGATCATAAAATTGATCGATGAAATGCGTTCGGATTTTGATTATATAATCATTGATTGTCCTGCCGGAATCGAACAGGGATTTAAAAATGCTATTGCAGCCGCAGACAGAGCAATTGTTGTTACAACACCAGAGGTATCTGCGATCCGGGATGCAGACCGTGTTATCGGGCTGTTAGAAGCAAATGAGATTACGTCGATTGACCTTATCATCAACCGGGTACGATATGATATGGTAAAAAAAGGTGACATGATGTCTGTCGATGATGTTGTTGATATTCTAGCCGTCAACCTTCTGGGTGTAATACCGGATGATGAACAGATCGTTATATCAACAAATAAAGGAGAACCACTTGCTGGAAGCAATACAACATCCGGCAATGCCTATATCGATATCTGTAAACGGATTCTTGGCGACAGTATTCCCTTGACTGATTACAATACATCGATCCGGCGAAACCCTTTCAAACGGTTATTTCGAAAAAAACATGCATAAAAGGGGTGAGTGGTAGGAATGAAAGATATCAAGGTAATCAACAATGTTGTAAGTTATAATTCTGGTCATTATGCCAGAGAACGTTTAAAATATATCCTGATGGCCGACCGGATCGGATGTACGCCAGATGTCATCACAAGGATCCGGGATGATCTGTGTAAATGCGTTTCTAATTATGTTAATATTGATTCGCCAAATACAACCGTACAGCTTTCAGAATCCTTCCTGATCGCCAAGATCCCGGTTAAAGGAATACATATGAAAAAGGAAAAAGAAAAAGATGAAACACTTCAAACAGATGGACATATCAACGGAGAAAAAGTACAGACTGATCAATTATAATTTTAAGCTGATCCTGTTCGTGATCGCAGCCATGATCATGGGAAGCATTACGATCTGCAGCGTTCGTCCGGACTTCCTGACGAAACAATTGATCGGTGTCAGTGCATGTATCATCGGTATGATCGTTGTATCACTGATCGATTATAATTTTATTTGCAAATATTATATGGTACTCTATGTCATCAATATCGGTCTGTTGTTTCTGGTTCTTGTCGCAGGTTCCGGTGGCGGAGATACAGGAGTTCATCGATGGTTTTATATATCAGATTCGTTCACCATTCAGCCATCAGAATTTGCAAAAATCATTCTGATCCTGTGTACGGCTGTATTTCTGGAAAAAAATTATGAAAATCTTAACACGCCAAAAGTACTTGCAAAGCTTGCAGTATTTTTGGCTGTTCCTGTTGGACTGATTGTGGCCGAACCAGACCTTTCAACCTCAATCTGTGTTATGGCAACGCTTTTTATCATTATATTTGTCGGAGGGCTGAGTCTGAAGCTGATCGGTATCATGATTCTGGTCCTGGTTCCCGCATTTGGAGGATTTATCTGGTATATTCAGCAGGATAATCTGCCTCAGTTTTTGAAAACTTATCAGATTAATCGTATTCTGGGACATATATACGGAAGTGAATATGGTGCTTCGTCTGACCAGCAGGATAATTCAGTTATGGCAATCGGTTCCGGTCAGCTATCCGGAAAAGGGATCAACAATTCAACGGTAGCTACCGTAAAAGATACCAATCTGATTTCTGAGCAGCAGACAGATTTCATTTTTTCGGCGGTCGGAGAAGAATTAGGATTCATTGGAAGTGTTATTATTATTGCAATTTTATGCCTGATAGTGTTACAATGTATTCGGGTTGCCAGGCATGCAAAAGATAAAAAAGGAATGTATATTGCGACAGGTATTGGGGCGCTTGTTGCATTCCAGACATTTATCAACATCGGAGTTGCAACAGCACTTTTGCCGAATACAGGACTGCCGCTCCCGTTCATCAGTTACGGACTAAGTTCGCTTGTCAGTATGAGTGCCGGAATCGGACTCGTTTTGAACATAAACCTGCAAAAGAAAAAGTATTAGGAGGAGAGCTATGAATATAGGGTTAATAGCACATGACGCAAAGAAAAAACTGATGCAGAATTTTTGCATTGCATACAGAGGAATCTTAAGCAAAAATGAATTATATGCAACAGGAACGACAGGACGTTTGATCGAAGAGGTCACAAACCTTAATGTTCATAAATATATCGCTGGACATCTCGGAGGGGAACAGCAGTTAGGTTCCCAGATTGAAAATAATGATATTGATATGGTTATTTTTCTGAGAGATCCATTACATCCAAAGGCTCATGAGCCGGATATCAATAATATATTTTTACTTTGTGATATGCACAATATTCCATTAGCAACCAATCTTGCGACTGCAGAGCTTCTGATCAAGGCGCTTGATCGGGGCGATTTGGACTGGAGAGAATTTTACAAATAAACAATGGAGAGTTTGATATGAAATATCAGATAAAACTGCTGATTTCCATCCTGACAATCGGCATCCTGTTTACCGGATGTGCCAGACGAAGCTATGATACCAGTGATCAGCTTGTGCTTGGAATATCAGAAAATCTGCCGCTGTACAGTACAGACAGTTTCGGAGAAAAACATACGGTCATTCCGGATGGTGAAAGCCTGGCGGATGATAATTATAAAGATACAAAAGCTGCGGTACTGTTGAACGATACAACACAGGAAGCGTTGGTCGTCCATAATGCACATGATAAAATATATCCTGCCAGTATGACAAAATTAATGACAGGACTTCTTGTGATTGAAGCGATTGAAGATGGTTCCTTATCGCTTGATGAAACCATTACTTTAAGTCATACCGTTACCTTTCAGGAAAATAACGTCGGAGCTAGTGACCTGACAAAAGGATGTAAAGTTACAGTTAAGAACCTGTTATACGGATTGCTGATCCGTTCCTATAATGATTGTGGTGTTCTTCTGGCAGAACGGATTGCCGGCAGCGAAGATGCATTTGTTGAAAAAATGAATGAACGGGCATATGAGCTTGGAGCTACGAATACGCATTTTGTGAACTGCCACGGCCTGCATTCGGATGACCATTATACAACTGCATATGATCTTTATCTGATCTTTTCAGAATTTATCAAACATGATCTGGCATATCTGATTGATTCCCTGACATCTTATGATTTTACATATACAGATGCAAATGGTGAAACAAGAAGCGTTACATTAGAAGCGACGAATGGATATATTTCAGGTGAATTTCAGTTCCCGGAAGGATATTCTTTGGGATCCTGGAAATCGGGAACGACGACGGCTGCGGGTAATTGTCTGATCCTTGAATTTGTAAAGGATGATACCGGCGACAAATATATCGCTGTTATCGCAGGTGCAGAAGACCGTAGTACGTTATATAATGATATGACAATGTTGATCAATACTGCAAAATAAACAGTTAATCAAATAACTGTTTTAATATATTTTAAATCATTCAGGAGGTTTATTATGATTCAGATTATTACAGGTGATAAAGGAAAAGGAAAAACAAAGGTTTTAATTGACAAGGTCAATAATGAAGTAAAGGTTGTAGCAGGTTCTGTTGTATTTATCGACAATAATAACAAGCACTTATATGAGCTGAGTAATCGTGTCCGTATGATCAACTGCACTAATTATGAAGTTAATAATCTGGAGATGTTTGCAGGGTTTGTTCTCGGAATAATTTCCCAGACAAAAGATATAGAGAAGATTTACATTGATAATTTTACATCTGTTGCTTATGTCAATAAAGAGCAGGTAAAAGTAGCACTGGATATCATTAATAATATCAGTGAGAAATTTAATATCAGTATTATAATATGTTTTGCAACGGACAGTTCCGATGTTCCGGACGAATATAAAGATAATATCATTGCTGCTTTATAGTTCCATATCAACTGTCTTATACGCACATATTATATGGAGTAAAAGGAGATATATATGGCTTCCATAAGAAGAAAGAAGAGAAAATGGCAGCCGGTGAAGATCAGTTTTGGATTTATCATATTTGCAATTATGTTTGTATACATGTTGATTCGTATCATTATGTCGCTTGGTGACCATGATCTGAGTGTATTTCAGGTGGAAGAGAGCAATTATGATACGAATTTTACTGCCACCGGACTTGCTGTGAGAAAAGAAACTTTGAATTACAGCTCTACCTCCGGATATGTCTGCTATTATATCCGGGATGGCGAAAAAGTTGCAAAGGGTGCCAGTGTATATTCTGTTGATGAAACCGGTTCCATGCAGGATGCATTGTTTGATGTTCAAAATAGCGGAAGCAGTGTGTTATCCGATAATGATTATAAAGATCTAAGCAAACAGATTCAGATTTTTAAAGCAGGATTTTCACCGTCAGATTTTTCAGAAGTATATGAATTTAAAAATTCCATGGACAATAAGGTTCTGGAAATGTATGAAGATATGGCGCTTGAGCAGTTATCTTCAAACCAGTCATTTGATTCAACTTTTTCAGCTTCGAAATCAAATGTCAGCGGTATTGTAACCTATTACATGGATGGCTTTGAAGGTTATGATATCAACAATCTTTCAGCAGATGATTTTGATAAAACAAAATATACCAAAGAAATGCTGAAAAAAAGCGATGTGGTTGAGTCCGGGAAACCTATATATAAGATCATAGATGATGAAAACTGGAAGATTGCAGTCATGCTTACGAAAGAAGAATATGAAAAAATCAAAAAGAACGAAACAATCCGGTTTACAATCAATGATTCATCCAGACGGTTATCTGCAAAGTATGAAACAGTTGAACAGGATGGAAATTATTTCATTATTATAAATATGCACCGTTATCTGGCAGAATATGTCGCTGATCGTTATTTGAATATCACATTTGTATTCTCAGAAACAAAAGGACTAAAGATTCCGAATTCAGCGATTACCGAAAAGGATGTTCTGATGATCCCAGTCAGCTATCTGACTGGAGGAAGCGGAACAACCGAGAAAAAATATTTTAATAAGATCGTATTAACAGCGGATGGAACAACTTCGGTTGAACAGATATCCCCTACTATATATTTTACAGATGATCATTTCTGTTATGTGGACCCGGCAGATATAGATGATAATACCGTTCTTGCAGCAAACGAATCAGATATTACATTTAACACATCTACCGCCGGCACATACAAATTAAAAGGTGTTTTCTGCGTTACACAAGGTACTGCAGTATTTAAGCAGATTGATGTTATTGTAGATGGTGATGATTATTCGATCATTGATCCAAATACCGCATATGGTATCTCTGCTTACGACAGGATCGCATTGGATGCCACCTCCGTAAAGGAAAACCAGATCATATATTAGGAGTGATGAATGATGTTACAGGAAAATTACGAAAGCATAGATAAAAAGATCACAGAAGCATGCAAACGGGCTGGTCGGAACAGGGATGCGGTTACTCTGATCGCTGTCAGCAAGACCAAACCGTTAAGTGATATTGAAGAATTATTACAGAATACAGATGCTGAAAATTTTGGAGAGAACAAGGTTCAGGAACTGGTCGATAAATATGAACATATATCCAGACCGGTCAAATGGCATATGATCGGGCATCTGCAGACGAACAAAGTCAAATATATCGTTGATAAGGTCTGCCTGATACATTCTGTTGATTCCGTGAATCTTGCAAAAACGATTGAAAAAGAAGCAGCAAAGCATAATGTTGTTGTTCCTGTTTTAATAGAAGTAAATGTTGCAGGGGAAGAAAGCAAGTTTGGTGTATCCGTTGAGGAAACGGAAGACCTGATCCGGCAGATCAAAGACTTTCCTCATATACATATTGATGGACTGATGACGATTGCACCATTTGTAGCCAATCCGGAAGAGAATCGCGTGCACTTCCGTCGCCTTAAGGAATTATTACTTGACATCAATTCTAAAAACATTGATAATGTTCATATGAATGTCTTATCAATGGGTATGACAAATGACTATGAAGTAGCTGTCGAGGAGGGTGCTACCATGGTCCGAGTTGGAACCGGTATCTTCGGTGAAAGAAATTATAATATTTAAAGGAGAACCATTATGGCAAAGAATGGAAAAAAAAGCTTTCTGGATTTTTTCAAAGTAGATGAGTCCAGTGATGAATATGAAGATGATTTATTTGAAGATGATGAATATGATGACGATGACGAAGAGGATTTCGAAGAGGATTATGTTCCAAAGACCAAAGCTGTAAACGGACGTGCATCTTCCTTTACCGCTGCATCACAGACAGCAGCCCAGCCTGCAAAAAAGCAGAAATTTACAAAAGCTGCCAGAACATCAGCTCCAGCATCATCAGGCAATTCAAAACTTGTATCTTTTAACAACAGAAGCCAGGGAGGTTCCCAGCAGGTATTTGTTATTAAACCAGATGAATTTGATGATGCCCAGATGATCATTGACCATTTAAAGGGTGGTCAGGCGATTGTGATCAATATGGAAGGTATGGAGTTATCAACAGCCCAGCGTATCATTGATTTCATTGCCGGCGCATGTTATTCCTTAGATGGTTCATTACAGGCGATATCCGGTAATATATTTATTGCAGCACCTGCTGACATCTATGTATCAGGCGATCTCAGAGAAGAGTTATTAAATGATGCTTTTCTTTCTCCTGAATTAGGAAAATATTAAGTCAATTTTGATATCAGTCTGTATCAACATATTCTGAAGGTATGATAGGGAGGATTACAAATGCTTACACCTGTTGATTTACAACAAAAGAAATTTCAGCATGGCATGGGGTATACAAAAAAAGATGTTGACTCATTTTTTGACATTGTTGTCATGAGTTATACGGAATTATATAAGTCTAATGCTGAATTAACAAATCAGGTAAAAACACTTACCGATAGTCTGGTTCATTACAGAACAACAGAATCGAAGCTTCAGAAATCACTTATGCTTGCAGAGAAGAATGCAGAAGAAGCTACGAAGAATGCAAATGACAAGGCTAAGATCATTGAAAATGATGCCAAAATCAAGGCAAATAACATAGTTCATCAGGCACGGGAAGAGCTGGATCGGATTGAAGACAGCATTGAAGGAATCAAACAGCAGTATCGTGATTATACAATGGCATTTAAAAATCTGATGGATTCTCATCTTCAGTTTCTTGCTACCAATCCAATTAATGAAGAATTGGGAGTAGACTTTGATGAGATCATGAAGGATGCCAAGTATTTCAACGGAAATGCTGCCGTCTATACACCAGGTTCATCTGGCAGTGAAAACGCCGGATCAGGTTCCTTTGCATCCTTTGGAGGAGATCCTCAGGGCAGAGAAGAATCTACACTCGGCGGTGGCGGAGGCTCAGGAATGGGCGATTCCACACTTGGTGGAAGTGCAGACAGCAGCAATGTTGCCAGTGATTCTTCTGTTTACACAAAAAATTTAGGTGGTGGATCATTTGTTGATCCATTCAAATTCAGAAACGAATAATATAATAGAATTTTTCTTTAATTCCCTGTCTGAATGAATGTCGGACAGGGAATTGCTAATAAAAGATATACTCCAGAAAGGTAACGATAATGAAAAAAAACAGTATTCTTGCATGTATAAGTATACTTCTTTTGATCGGACTGGATCAGATTGTGAAATTTCTGATCACAAGTCATATGGCTTTATATGACACAATACCTGTTATCAAACAGGTTTTTCATATTACATATATTCAAAATAAAGGAGCTGCATGGGGCAGCTTGCAGGGAAAGCGTTATTTTCTACTGGCAATAACCATTCTTGTTCTGGCATTTCTTGTATATTTTTATGTTCGGATGTTAAAGCTGAATAGGTACAAAGATCTTCGGATTTTATTTATTTTTGTTTTTTCCGGAGCTGTCGGAAATATGATCGATCGTATCCGTCTTGGTTATGTAATAGATATGTTTGATTTCCGTCTGATCAATTTTCCGGTCTTTAATGTTGCAGATATCTATGTAACCTGTAGTATGATCATCCTGTTGGTTTTTATCCTGTTCAAATACAAGGATAATGAACTGGACGATCTATTTGGAAAGTCAAAGAAAGATTCAGAGCAGGAATAATATATGGAAACTTATAATATTGAAGCAGATGAAAACTGGAAAGGCAAACGGGTTGATAAAAGTTTAGCCGATTACTTTGACGATTATTCGCGCTCATTTCTGAAAAAACTGTTAGATGATGGAAATGTACTGGTAAATGATAAAAAGGCAAAACCAAGCTTGAAAATCGCGTCTGGTGACAAAATAGATATTACGATCCCGGATATTTTACCTGTAGAAATTGAACCGGAAGATATTCCGCTTGATATCGTATATGAAGATGATGATATCATCATTGTAAACAAACCAAAGGGCATGGTCGTTCACCCGGCTCCCGGACATTATTCCGGAACACTGGTAAATGGTCTGATGTATCATTTCAAGGATTCTTTATCTGGCATTAACGGAGAACTTCGTCCCGGTATCGTGCATCGAATTGATATGGACACAACCGGGCTTCTTGTTGTCTGCAAAAATGATGCTGCACATAATTTTCTGTCGGAGCAGCTTGCCGTTCATTCGATTACAAGAAAATACTATGCGATCTGCTATAATTATTTTACAGAAGATGAAGGTATGGTAGATCTTCCGATTGGAAGACATCCAACCGACCGTAAAAAAATGGCGGTTAATTATAAGAATGGCAGACATGCAGTCACCCATTATAAAGTTCTGAAAAAACTGAAAAACAATTTCTGTCTGATCGAATGTCAGTTGGAAACCGGACGGACACATCAGATCCGTGTCCATATGGCACATATCAAGCATCCGCTTTTAGGAGATGCCGTATATGGACCTAAAAATCAGCCATATCACCTGCAGGGGCAGACACTTCATGCCGGTGTACTTGGTTTTATTCATCCGTCTACAAAAGAATATGTGGAATTTTCAAGTGAACTCCCTGAGTATTTCCAGAAACTGTTAAAACAACTGGAGCTTTAAAATTCGTTTTATATTAAAATTAATATAAAACGAATTTTTTGATTTACATTTTTTTGTGGAAATGTTATAATTTTTACTATAAAAAGTAAACAAATTTATAGTTTTTATACAGAAAACAGTTGTTTATTCTTTATAGCAAATTAAAATCATACTTGCAAAGGGGGCTTTTATTATGGCTTGCAACAAAATCATTACAATAGGACGACAGTTCGGAAGTGGCGGAAGAGAAGTCGGACAGAAACTTGCTGAAAAGCTTGGTATTCCATTTTATGATAAGGAACTTTTAAAGATCGCGGCAAGAGATAGTGGCATCTGCGAAGAATTATTTGAGAATTTTGACGAGAAACCAACAAACAGTTTTCTCTATACATTGGTAATGGATCCGTATTCATTGGGATTCGGAACATCCGGCGAGCTACCACTGAATCATAAGGTATTCCTGGCTGCATTTGACACGATCAAATCTATTGCGGAAAAAGATGGTTCCTGCGTATTTGTAGGTCGTTGTGCCGATTATGCTTTAAGAGATTATTCCAATATTGTAAATGCATTTATATATGCAGATATCGATGATCGTATAAAACGTATTGCGCAGAAATATGAACTGACTGATGCGAAAGCTAAGGATCTGATCCGTAAAGAAGATAAGTCGCGTGCATCTTACTACAACTATTACACATCCAAGCGTTGGGGCGAGATGAAAGGCTACGATATCTGCCTGAATTCCAGCCAGTTTGGAATTGATAATTGTGTAGATATGTTATACGATGCCGTTACCAAATATTAATGCAATATATAATACATATAATTAATAACCATTCATACAGGTATTCTTGATAATACTTTATGACTCGGATAAATGACAAATGATTTTACATAATGAAAAATGCGCTGAGAAAAACTCAGCGCATTTTTTAATTGTCGCGTTTTTCCCGCAACTGAACACGATTTCTTGCACTTCGTCGTCTGTCCTCATCCATATCTGCATAATGTTTTCTTGTCGTATTTACATCACTGTGTCCAAGGACATCAGCAACCAGATAGATATCACCGGTTTCCCTGTATAATTCTGTACCATAGGTACTTCTTAATTTATGTGGAGTGATATGCTTCATAGGGATAACACCTTCAGAATATTTCTTCACCAACATTTCAACAGAACGAACAGACATTCGTTTTCTCTGACTGGATAAGAATAGAGCATTTTCATGTCCGGATACAGGCTCTATATGTTTGCGTTCCTCAAAATAATCCGTTAAAGCATCTGTAACTTCATCACCGAAATAGACATAAGATTCATAACCGCCTTTTCTGGTTACCTTCACTCGACCATTATTAAAATCCACATCATTCAGATCGATGCCGACGCATTCCGATACCCTTATGCCGGTTCCCAGCATAAGGGTTAGAATTGCAAGATCACGAACCTTTGTTTTTGCATGATATGCCTGTTGGTGCTCGGTTAAATGATCACCATATTCAACAGCATCTAAAAAATCCGCAATCTCATTTATGTCTAATCTGGTTATTGTTTTTCCATGAATCTTTGGCATATCTACTTTTTCAGCCGGATTTGAACTTATACGGTTATTTTTATAGAGATATGCATAGAATACACGTAAAGCCGATAATTTACGTTTAATTGCCTGTTCACCGTTCGTATAGATCTTTCCGTTTTTTTCATAATATTTCAAATATTCCAGATATTCCTCGATGTCTTCAGCCTCAAGCCTTGAAATATCATCCAAGGTGATATCGATCGGCTTACGTCCACGAAACTGTGGACATTCGCTGCATAAAAAGTTATAAAATGTCTTTATGTCGATGGCATAACCAAGTCGCGTTCTGGATGAAGCCTTATTTTCAATTCCTCGAAAGACAACCTTGACATATGAAGGAAGCTCTGCAAGAATATCTCTTAGTGAAATTGTATTTTTTATATTGATGTCATTTGTATATTCATTTGCCATAATAGATTTACCTTCCTATTATTCCGACACAACTTTTCGTAAAACCTGAGTTTAGCGAATAGTTGCATCTGTTAAATTAGTTATATCACACTCTGACTCCAAATGCAATTCTTTATTTCATATCAAACAAAAATCCGTTTTATTCTTGTAGAATTTCCTTCATATGTTGTTAAGATTGTCTTTCGAAGAATTGTATAGATATCTCCTTGAAACAAATTTCATTTATAAGTATAATATACACGGTTATGAAACAAATCTTATCATTTTGAGGTAATTATATGAAATTACAAAAGTTATTAAGTTATACTAGACGTGCCATCGATTCATATGAAATGATCGATAATGGTGATAAAATTGCAGTTGGAATTTCTGGTGGTAAGGACAGCCTGACTTTACTCTATGCTCTGGCTGAATTACGACGATTCTATCCAAAAAAATTTGATCTGATCGCTATTACAGTTAATCTCGGTTTTGATAATTTTGATACTACAAAGATCGAACAATTATGCAAAGAACTTTATGTTCCTTATTATATTGTAGATACAGAAATATATGATATAGTATTTAATATCCGTAAAGAGAAAAATCCATGTTCTCTATGCGCGAAAATGCGAAAAGGTGCATTAAATCAGAAACTAAATGATCTCAGATGTAATAAGATCGCTTATGCGCATCATAAGGATGATTTTATTGAAACCTTTTTAATGTCCTTATTATTCGAAGGCAGAATCCATACTTTCTCACCAAAAACATATCTGGATAAAAGCAAATTGATGGTTATTCGCCCTCTTATGTATATAAACGAAGGTGAAATTATCTCTTTTAAAAATGATATGCAGCTTCCTGTGATTAAAAGTCCATGTCCTGCCGATGGATATACGAAACGTGAATATGCAAAACAGGCACTGGCGGAGCTGGAAAAGGAAACTCCCGGTTGCAAACAACGGATTTTTTCCGCTATTGAACGAGGAACTCTGGATGGCTGGCCTGTAAAGATTGACAATCCAAGACTTTACAATAAAGATGCCAGATAATCGGATTTAAGTATAGAATTTATTCTGTATTCTATACTTGTTTTATGATTATATATACTCCTGTTTTTAAAAATAAAAAGTATCTGTTTTTATGTTATATGGTAAATCTTAATTCAAACAGACAGTCAATATAACATTGCATAACAGATACTTTTTATTATTTATTCGTAATCATTTACTTTATAATATGGAATCAGTAAATTAGTTCCATCTACGATGACATCTGTATTCAGATTATTCATCGCAAGCACTTCATCGATATAATCCTGTGTGGAAGCATACTCTTCCGTCTTGTATTCATTTGCGATGTCCCAAAGGGTATCTCCTTCTTCTATGGTGATACATTTATAATATTTCTTACTTGCGTTCGATGCGCTGGTTGCCGGTGAATCCTTATGTGATATAAGGATATACAATACTGTAACCAGAATAATACCTGCTATAATGAAAATCTTCTTTGTACTGATAAATCTTACTACGTTCTTCATGTTCTTTTCCTCCTTAAAACTCAATTCTATATATAATATAATCTTCTGAACAAATGTTTGAATAAATTATATCGAACAGTTGTTCATTTGTCAATATATTTTCGAACATTTGTATGGATTACTCGAAAATACATTCGTCATATCCCGATGACTCCTTTATAATACCAATATGGATGGGGAAAAAAACACACACAAGAAAAAGAACATTTGTTTGCAAAACAAACAATTGTGTGCTACTATTATTTATATAAGTTTTTAAATACATTTAGGAGGATTTACATATGGGTAAAGAAAAGCTCACGGATAAGCAAACGCAGATCCTTGAATATATACGTCATGAGATTCTTGCAAAGGGGTATCCGCCATCAATCAGAGAAATCTGTCAGGCTGTTGATCTGAAGTCTACTTCTTCTGTACATGCTCAGTTATCATCATTAGAGGCAAAGGGCTATATCAGAAGGGATCTGACAAAGTCCCGCTCAATTGAGATCATAGACGATGATTTTTCACTTACCAAACGGGAACTGGTAAACATCCCTATCGTTGGAACGGTTTCCTGTGGTCAGCCTATCCTTGCTGAACAGAACATCGAAGACTATTTCCCTGTTCCACCGGAATATATTCATAATACGAATAACCAGACCTTTATGCTTCGTGTAAAGGGTGACAGTATGATCAATGTAGGTATTTATGAAAAGGATCTTGTAATTGTTGAGCAGTGCTCTTCTGCCAGAAATGGCGAAATCGTCGTTGCATTGATCGAGGATTCTGCAACAGTTAAGACATTTTATAAAGAAAATGGTTATATCCGGTTACAGCCGGAAAATGATTATATGGATCCGATCCTTGTAGAACATTGCGAGATCCTAGGTCGTGTGATAGGTCTGTTCCGCAATTTTATCTAATCATACTTAATTTGTTCAAATTTTTTATAAAAATGCACCTCAAACGATATCAGGCATAACAAATACCTGACAAACCGATATTCCACCTGTCTACTCGACAAGAGGAATATCAATTAAGAGGTGCATTTTATTATATCGTGAGCATAGCTCACATTAAATTCTATTTGTGTCTGACATTTATATCATCTTTAATTAATATACCTGTTTATCCGGCTGTCTCTCTGCGATCTCCTTGAATGCATCAAAGTTCTGCTTGAACAGCTCTACAACCTGTGGATCAAAATGCTTTCCGGACAGGCTTACGATCTCATTATACGTCTCTTCTACGGACCATCCGCGCTTGTAGTACCGTTCAGAGGTAAGTGCATCGAAAACGTCACATACCGCCATTAAACGGCTGATATAGGCAATCTCCTCACCTTTCATACCTAGATATCCTGTTCCGTCCCAGCGTTCATGATGCTCCTTTGCAATCGTTCTTGCAATCTGCATGATCTCACCCGGACAATGCTCCAGGAGTGCATCACCATAGAGAACATGACTTTTCATGATCGCAAATTCTTCATCTGTCAGTTTACCGGGCTTATCCAGGATCTCCTCACTGATCATAAGCTTTCCGATGTCATGCATCATGGCAGCCGTTGACAGCTTATCAACGTAATCATCATCAAAACCGGATGCCTTTCCGAGCACCCGCATGTAATCTGCTACACGTTTGATGTGTTCTCCTGTATATTTGGATTTACTCTCGGATAATTCAGCAAATGCAAATATCAGCTCTTTCTGATTGCTCTTTACTTCTTCTGCGTTATCAATTACGGAATTCAGCATCGTAGAGTTTCTGGATACAATGAAATATGCAACGAGTGACAGGATCAGAATCGTGATCACACATGGAAATACCGATAAGACCATGCTGTCTGTATAGTCCAGATAAATCGGCGCAACCATGAAATCACAGTATGTAAGATTGATAAAATCTGCAAGGATAACACCGACAGTAGACATCAGCGCAGTAAATACGACCAGCGTCTTATTATAATATAACGATGTCAGCAGGATCGGGAAGATCCAGACAACCAGTGCCATATGGGAAAATACAGAGCTCAATATCATACAGTTAAAAACTGCGATACATATGACTACATATTTGATTGCTTCATTCCTGTCATGCTTGAAAAAGTCAATAACAAGTGTCGGAATAAGCGAAAAAATACAGCAGAGAACCATACATATCGTAACCACTACAAGGTTACATTCTCTGCTGAAAAATGCAAATGCCCATAACGCAACTATCAGTGCAACAAAAAAACGCATACACTTCGCTGCTATATGATTGATCTTTATATAATTGTCTTTTAATAATCTGTTATCGTTCATACCTACCCCAAAAACATATCTATGAAAGTAAATCCTTTGTTACATCGGCTGCATCATTCCAGATGCGTTCGATATCATAGAATCTGCGTGCCTCATCCGAAAAGATATGAACAATTATATCATAATAATCTAACAAAATCCATCCTCCCTGTGAATATCCTTCCACACTTTTTAAAGAATATCCGGCTTTGTGCATTTCTTCTTCCACACTGTCGCACATCGCCTGTACCTGATTCTTGTTTGTTCCGTCTGCAATAACAAAATAATCAGCTACAGCAGAGATCTTTTTAATATCAAGTATCTTAATATCAAAGGCTTTTTTATCATCCAGGGCTTTATAAACAATTGCTGCCATTTCCTGTGCTGTATTCATATATGACGCTCCTCCTGCTCTGTATATTGATTTTAATATTGTACCCCATCCGTTTATTTATGTTGCCTGTTTAAATATCGTCTTCTTTCAGCTTATCCGCTACCGATTGATGAGCAACATAATAATTATAGGTATCGATTGACATCGGATCAGTATCATCCGTTGTGGTCTCAAGATACGATAAAGTATTTTTCAGTATATGAACGATGCATTTGTCAATATCGGTAAATGCTTCCTTCCGGATCTCCTCGATCTCCTTTAATGGTTTCCGGTTCGGCTCGATATAGTCTGCAACAAACAGGATCTTCTCAAGCATATTCATTGCCGGTTTTCCGGTGGTATGACATGCGATCGCAGACAGGATATCCGGATCCTTTACATCGTACTTTTCTCTTGCGTAGAATGCCCCAAGCTTGGCATGTAAGAGTTCCGGATTATTATATTCACATTCGCTGATCGGAAGATTATTCTTCGTACAACGCTCGATCTTTTCTTCCGGTGAAAGGCACTTTGCACAATCATGTAACAGTCCTGCAGTCAGTGCTTTTTCTACATTTACACCATGTACCATAGCCAGACAGCCTGATACATATTCTACCCCTAACGAATGCTCAAATCTTCGATCTGTCAGTTTCTTCTGAAGTTTCTCTCTCATTTCCTGTCTGTTCATTGTTCTGCCCCTTCTCCTGTAAATTGTTCCTGAACTATATTATACTGTTTTACCAATCTGCGTCAATTATTTGTCTGTTGATCAAGGTTTTGATCAAGGTTTTCATCCGTCTGATATAGCCCATATTTCTTAATATAGCGGCATACTGCCATTGGTACGGCTCCTGATATATCCTGTCCGTTTTTAACAGCTTCCCGGATGCCGGACGATGACACATCAACCGGATGGATCTGCATCTGTCTGATATCCGCATCTGCATATATTTTCTTTAAATGCCGGATCTTGGCATCGATATCTTCCGCCTGGATCTGATCTCTCGTTGTAACGATCAATTTAGAAAGAGAAAGTATCCTGTCCGGTTCTCTCCAGCTGTCAAATGCAAGGATCGAATCCCCACCCATGATGAAATACCATTCCGTATCCGGATACTGTTCATGTAGCTGTGCCAGTGTATCAACGGTATAGGTAACTCCGCCACGCTGTAATTCCAGATCCGAACAACGAAGTCTGTCATGATCCTTTACTGCAAGCTCTACCATATGGAGTCTGTCTTCATTTGTAACCGATCTGTCCCACTTCTTGTATGCCGGGATATGATTCGGCATCAGCCAGATCTGATCCAGTGCAAACTGCGCCAGAGCCTGTTTTGCAAGCTCCAGATGGCCGTTATGAACCGGATTAAAGCTGCCTCCTAAAATACCAATCTTCATGTTCTGATCTTTCATATTATTTTGGAAGCTCGATCTTCTTATGCTCTTTGGATGGACGATAGAATACGATCTTACGGCCGATGACCTGAACGACTTCTGATTTGGTACGTTCTGCGATCATGGAAGCCATTTCTCTCGGATCATCCAGACAATTCTTTAATACTGAGATCTTAACCAGCTCTCTTGCCTCTAACGCTTCATTTACAGACTGTGTAAATTCCGGTGTCAGGGAACTCTTGCCGATGTTTAAGATCGGATCGATATTCATTGCCAGTCCTTTTAAATATGCTCTCTGCTTACTTGTCATAGTATACTCCTAACTTATATCCTGTAACCGGCAGAATCACCTGCCGGTTTGTTATCACATTTATCTTTATTTATAATAATCAAATTCCAGTCCATACATACGAACGGTATCGCCTTCGCCGATTCCAAGCGCTTCCAGCTGGTCTAAGATACCGTTTGTCTTTAAGAATTTCTGGAAGAACTCAAATCCTTTTTCTGATTCCAGATTCGTATATCCAAGCATACGTTCAATACGAGGTCCCTCGATCACATATACGTCATCTTCTTCATTGTAGCTGACCTCAAAAGGAAGATCCGGATTATCATGGAAATCGAGATCAACCTCCGGTTCGAATTCGACTACATCATCCGGTGCATTCTTTACAAGGTCGTTGACATACCATAAAAGCTCGGAAATACCCTTACCGGATACTGCTGAGATTGGGAATATCTTCACACCGTCTTTTTCGAATTCTTCCTTTAACATCTCGATCACAGTCTCGTAACCGATCTCATCTAAGGCATCGATCTTATTTGCCGCTATAACCGTTGGACGGCTTTCGATATCCTTGTTGTATTTTTTCAATTCTTCATTAATGATCTTTACATCATTGACCGGATCTCTGCCATCGATGGAAGCTGCATCTACAATGTGGATGATGACCTTTGTACGCTCAATATGTCTCAGAAATTCCAGACCTAGTCCGACACCTTCTGCCGCACCTTCGATAATTCCCGGAATATCCGCGATAACAAATCCGTTATGTTCACCAAGATCTACTACGCCAAGATTTGGTGTCAGTGTCGTAAAATGATATTCTGCAATCTTTGGTCTTGCATTTGTAACTCTTGCAAGGAAGGTTGATTTACCTACGCTTGGGAAACCAACAAGACCGACATCTGCGATACACTTAAGTTCCAGATCGACGATCAATTCTTTTGCCGGCTGTCCCGGCTGTGCGTACTTTGGAGCCTGCATGGTTGACGTAACATAATTACGGTTACCTCGTCCACCTCGTCCACCCTTTAACAGTACGACCGGTTCTTTCTTATCTGCCATATCAAGGATCACTTTTCCTGTCTCAGAATCCTTAATGACAGTTCCTGGCGGAACTTTTAATACAACATCTGCACCATTTGCGCCATGACAGTTTCTCTTACCGCCCGGTTCGCCATCCTGTGCTCTGTACTTTGTTATATGTCTGAAATCAGTCAGGGTGTTCAAACCTTCATCTACTACAAAGATCACGTCTCCACCTTTGCCGCCATCTCCGCCATCCGGACCTCCGTCCGGCACGTATTTCTCACGACGGAAGGATACATGTCCGTCTCCGCCTTTTCCTGCTCTGATAAATATTCTGGCTCTGTCTGCAAACATTGCTTTCCTCCTTTATACATACATCCGTATGTAAAGAAAAAGCCGGAATAAACTATATTTACTCCGGCTAATAACATGCATAAACTAAGTAATATTACTCATTTACTACAGGGTAAATAGAAACCTGCTTCTTATCTCTACCCTTTCTCTCAAATCTAACGATACCATCAGCAGTAGCGAATAATGTATCATCTCCGCCGATACCAACGTTAAGACCTGGATGAATCTTTGTTCCACGCTGTCTGTAAAGGATGTTTCCAGCCTTAACGAACTGACCGTCAGCGCGCTTAGCTCCTAATCTCTTAGACTCGGAATCTCTGCCGTTCTTAGTAGAACCCACACCTTTTTTATGAGCAAAAAACTGAAGTTCCATCTTCATCATTTCAATTACACCTCCTTAAAGGTTATACAAACAAAATCACTATAGGATTCACTGATATCCGTAATACCTGTCTCAAACACTCCCATGATCAGTAAGGCATCATGTCCCGGCTGTTCATCAAACAGAAACTTCATATCTCCGTTTTTCTGATCGCTGTCTACATGAAATGCTTCCTCACAAAAGCGTTCAACAGAATTCACAACCGTGATCGCAAGTGCCGATACAGCACTACATACGATATCAGATCCTGAATCTGCATATCCTGCATGACCGGATACATAAAATCCCATTGTGTCTGAATTAGCGTTTTTATAAATGGTTACCTTTATCATAACAGATTATGCGTTGATTGACTTGATTTCAACCTGTGTATAAGCCTGTCTGTGACCATTCTTCTTATGATAGCCAGTCTTTCTCTTGTACTTGTAAACAACTACCTTCTTAGCCTTGCCATCACCAATTACAGATGCTGTAACGGTTGCGTTTGCAACTGCATCACCACATTTAACGTCTGAATCAGTACTTACTAAAATAACGTCGTCAAATGTTACTTCGCTGCCAGCTTCTGCTCCAAGCTTCTCAACTCTGATTACGTCTCCTTCAGCTACCTTGTACTGCTTACCGCCTGTTGCTATAATTGCGTACATAGGGTTTACCTCCTTAATCAAACTCGCCAGTTGTGGTGTCGCATAAAAATATGCGAACTTATACCTCACTGTGCGGCACACTAGTACACTCTACCATTTTGGTTTTATTTTGTCAACTGTTCTTTCAACGATTTGCGAATTTTTTTTCGGGTCAATTCTACCAGAGAAAGCTTAGTAACATCCACAAATGCTGCCGGAACAGAATCCTTTGCCAGCTCCTGTTCAAGGATATCTTTTATAATATCCATTGAGCCCGATTGCTTCATATTTATAAAATCAACTACGATGATCCCCGACAGATTCCGCAGTCTTAACTGTCTGCATACCTCGACTGCCGCTTCAGAATTGATACGGAGCAAATGTTCCTCAAAAGAATGTTTATCGACCGATTTACCGGTATTTACATCGATCACGACCATCGCTTCTGTCTGTTCAATCACCAGATATGCGCCCGACTTCATCCAGACCCGTTCCTTTTTCAGATTTTCCAGATCTCTTGGCAGATTATATAAAGTCAGCAGATTACAGTTCTTATCATTATACATGGTAAGCTTCACATCCGTAATCTGTTTCTCTGACAGATAGGTCTCGAATTCATCAAATACCGCCTTCTGATCCGTTACGATCTCTTGAAGCCCTGCATTATGCTTTAATATAAAATAATCGAGATATTCCGCATCATTTTTATACAGACAGGAATAACAGGTTCTGGTCTTTGCTGTCTGTATGATCTGTTCTAATTTTTCAGATAGTTCGTTTAAATCCGACAATATAACTTTATCCGGCAGCTCCTGACAGACAGTTCGTAAGATACAGCCAAATCCATCCGGCAATACTCTCTTCGCCAGTTGGTGCAGATGATCTCTTGTCTCTTTCTTTCGGATCTTCCCGGATATACCAATCCTGCCTGATGTATTCACAAGAAGATTTTCTGTCTTCAATTCAATTTCCGACGTAGCGACCGGATTCTTTGTCTTGATCGCATCCTTGCTTACCTGTATGAGAATCTCGTCTCCGGCTTTTAACACAGAATCTTTTTTTGCATTTAAAAATATATGTTTATTATCAGTGATACTATAATAGCACGGAAGCCCTGTACCGATATCGACAAAGGCTGCGTCTATATTGGACACGATATTTTCCACCTTGCCGACATAGATATTCGATAAGATGGACTGTCGATCAAATAACATCAGATCTGACAGCTTTCCATCCGAATAAAGAGCTTCCAGTATATGATCTTCATAATTTGTTATTACAAGCTTATTCATCAGAATTCTTCACCTGCCATATAAAGCGGCTGTAACGAGCCGTCTTTGTCATAATACGTTTCCAGTCGGTGAATATAGATCTGGAAGAAATCATAGGTCTCACCGCAAAGGTCATATAATGCCTTTACCACTAATTCCGGTTTCAGATTATAGACACTTCCGGTCTGTAACAGCATGTAGATACTGTCACCTCTCCGTTCCAGCTTTAAAATACCCGGACGGATATTTTCTTCTTTTTCACTCTTTTTTGTTTTCTTTAATACAATGATCTCGTCCTGTTTATTCAACTCTTCAACGGAAGCAAGCAGTTTTTCACTGAGATCATTCTGCTCCCGGAATGTGATCTCATAATCCGATGCAGCAACGATCGACATAGCATTCTTTGCATTCTCCGGGATCTGCACACATTTCGTAACATGTATCTCATCAACGGATACCGCATTTAAAGCTTCGATCATCTCAGCCGAAGTTGTCACAGAATTAAATTCTGCATCAAAATATTCACCATCCGATGTAATCCCAAGTGCAAGCGGTGCTGCAAATGAAATGATCTGGTGTGGAGAATAACCTTTGGAATAACTGATATCCAGCTTTGCCCGGCGGATCTCCTTCTGGAAATAACGCATGACATCCAGATGACCGATAAATTTCAGATTTCCAAGTTTGGAGTATTTAATTCTTATTTTCAAAACAAACACCTCCTCCAAACTTCGCTGCGCCGCAGCCGGAACACTTCATCCGGCAGTTTGGTGTAACGACCTCTGCCTGTGCGCGCTCCCATTCCTTTTCCATAAACTTTCTTGTCACTCCGATATCTATGAAATCCCACGGGAGGATCTCATCTACACATCTGTCACGATAGGTATAGAAGCCGATATCAATATGATTCTTTTCAAGCGCATTGTCCCAGTTTGATTTATCAAAATATTCCGTCCACGCATCAAAAATCTGTCCGGACTGATAGACATCATAGATTACCTGACAGAGCTTACGGTCACCTCTGGCAAGCAAACCTTCTAAGATGGTGATATCCGCTTCATGGTATGCGAATTTCAGACTCTTGTGGTTCTTTGCTTCACGGAATTTATCTTTAACAAAATACGCACGCTTCTGGAATTCCTCCGGTGTTATCATCGGCGCCCACTGGAATGGTGTAAATGGCTTTGGTACGAAATAAGATGCGGAAGCCGATACCATGACACGACCATCCCGTTTCTCTTTTGGTATATTTGCAAAATACAGTTCACTGATCTCCTCTGAGAGGTCTGCAATACCTGTAATATCATCATAAGTCTCTGTCGGAAGTCCCATCATAAAGTACAGCTTGACCTTATTCCAGCCGCCAAGGAACGCCTGTAACGAACCGTTTAATATATTCTCTTTTGTCAGACCTTTATTTATAACATTTCTTAATCGCTGTGTTCCGGCTTCCGGTGCAAATGTCAGGGAATTCTTCTTGATATCCTGAATCTTCTGCATAACATCAAGGGAAAATGCATCGATTCTGAGGGATGGAAGGGAGATATTGACATGATTGTTGTCCATCTTCTCGATCAAGCAGTCCGTAAGCTCCGGAAGTGACTGATAATCACTGGAGCTTAACGAACTGAAGGTAATCTCCTCCTGACCGGTATTATCTAACATAGCCTCTGCATAATGTTTCAGTACGTTTACATCCTTTGGTCTGGTCGGACGATAGATCATCCCTGCCTGACAGAACCGGCATCCACGGATACATCCCCGCATGATCTCTAATACAACACGGTCCTGTGTGACCTTCATATAAGAGACAACCGGCTTCTCAGGATAGACAGCGGATGACATATCCGTAACCACCTGCTTCAGAATCGTCTTTGGAACGCCTTCATATTTCGGTCCAAAGGATGCGATCGTTCCATCCTCATGATAAGTGACATCATAAAGAGCCGGCACATAAAGCCCCGGAATCTGTGACACCTTGATCAGGAATTCTTCTCTTGTCATATCGGAATGTTTATAGATCTTATATAATTCGATCAGATCACCATACACTGTTTCGCCCTCTCCGATATAGAAAATATCAAAGAAATCAGCGATCGGTTCCGGATTATAAGAACAGGGACCTCCTCCGATCACGATCGGATCACCCTTTTCCCGATCCTTCGACCAGATCGGAATCTCTGCCAGATCAAGCACCTGTAAGATATTCGTATAACACATCTCATACTGAAGAGTGATTCCAAGAAAATCAAACTCTTTTAAAGGATCCTGAGACTCCAGTGCAAATAACGGAATGTGCTGTTCTTTCATAACTTTATGCAGATCCGGCCACGGAGAATAGACACGTTCACACCAGGTATCTTCTCTCCGGTTGAACATGTCATATAAAATCTGGATGCCGAGATGGGACATTCCGATCTCATACACATCCGGGAAACACATGCAAAATCTGACATCGACCTGCTCCTTGTCCTTCATGACACTGTTATATTCCCCTCCGATATATCTGGCAGGTTTTTCGATACTCATTAAAATCTCATCTGATAATGCAAGCTTTCTCATTTTGTTCTCCGTTATATATAATTAGTTCTTGAAACTGTGGATAGGTGCAGGGATTCTGCCTCCACGGTTAATAAATTTTTCACATGAAAACTGGTTGACAGGCATAATTGGCGCATAGCCAAGCAGTCCGCCAAATTCAGCCTGATCGCCAACGCCCTTGCCGATAACAGGGATCAGACGTACAGCCGTTGTCTTCTGGTTGATCATACCGAGTGCCATCTCATCTGCAATGATACCGGAAATGGTAGCTGCTGATGTATCACCGGGTATTGCGATCATATCAAGTCCAACTGAACATACACAGGTCATTGCCTCTAATTTTTCAAGAGAAAGTGCACCTGCTGATACCGCATCGATCATACGCTGATCTTCACTGACAGGGATAAATGCACCACTTAAACCACCAACATAAGAAGAAGCCATAACACCGCCCTTCTTTACCTGATCATTTAATAAAGCAAGTGCTGCTGTAGTTCCCGGAGCACCGGCATATTCCAGACCAATCTCCTCAAGAATCTCACCAACACTGTCTCCGATTGCGGGTGTAGGTGCAAGTGACAAATCTACGATACCAAACGGAACACCGAGACGTTCGGATGCTTCCTTTGCAACAAGCTGTCCAACTCTTGTAACCTTAAATGCTGTCTTCTTGATCGTTTCACAGAGAACCTCAAAGTTCTCACCACGAACTTCTTCCAATGCACTCTTAACAACTCCGGGACCGCTGACGCCGACATTGATAACGCAATCGCCCTCTGTAACGCCATGGAATGCACCAGCCATAAACGGGTTATCATCCGGTGCATTACAGAATACTACGAACTTGCAGCATCCAAGGGAATCTTCCTCTTTTGTAAGCTCTGCTGTCTCTTTTACCATTTCACCGATCAGTTTTACAGCATCCATATCGATACCTGTCTTTGTAGAACCGACATTTACAGAGCTGCATACCTTACCGGTACATGCAAGTGCTTCCGGAATGGAACGGATCAGAAGTTCATCGGATGGAGTCATGCCCTTACATACAAGAGCGGAATAACCACCGATAAAGTTTACGCCTACGGCATCTGCAGCCTTATCCAATGTCTTTGCGATCGTTACATAATCATCTGTTGACTTACAAACAGAACTTCCGATCAATGCGATCGGTGTGATTGAGATTCTTTTATTTACGATCGGAATACCATATTTTCTTCCGATATCATTTCCGATAAATACAAGATCCTTTGCCTTTGTTGTGATCTTGGTGTAGATCTTCTCACAGGTTTCTCCTACATCCGCACCAACGCAGTCTAACAGGCTGATACCCATTGTGATCGTTCTGACATCCAGATTCATCTTGCTGATCATGGCATTGGTTTCAATTACTTCATTTATACTAATCATAGTGTGACCTCTTTTCGCCTATTTCTTTTCTAAATCTTAGATTCTGTGCATGGTTTCAAAGATTTTCTCATGCTGTACCTTAATCTGTACACCAATCTCATCGCCGATCTCTTTCAGTTCATTTGCGATAATTTCTGTTGACTTTGAAGATTCCTGTATATCAACGACCATCATCATATTGAAGTACCCGCCTACAATTGTCTGTGCAATATCAAGGATATTGACACTGTTCTCTGCAAGGTATACACAGACCTTTGCTGTGATTCCGATGCTGTCTTTACCAACTACTGTAATAATTCTTTTTTTCATGATGTATGTATCCTCCTATATATCACCATTTATTTGGTTTTATAATAAATTCTTTTGATATGCAAAAGAATCTTCTTCAAATAGTATTTTTATAACTGATGAACAATTCATTATCATTAATTTCCGACTGTGAGCAAAGCACCGGGCCGATCGCGTCTCGCTACCTCAAGACCGAATTCCCTGACATCCGATGCATATTCATTATCTGAAAGCTCAAGCTTTACCGTCTCATATGCCAATTCCTCAAAATTGTTTTCCTTACTCAGGTGACCAAGCAGGATTGCTTTGATATGACTGTTTAACAATGCTTTTATTAACTGTCCGGAACGCTCGTTGGACAGATGTCCGCGGTTTCCCAGAATACGCTGCTTCAGATAATATGGATATGGTCCCGCCTGAAGCATCCGTATATCATGATTTGCTTCGATCACCATGATATCGGAATTCTTTAATTTATTTACAACATAGTCATCAAAATTCCCCATATCCGTTGCAATGGAAAATTTACTTTTTCCGTCACTGATACTGTAACATACCGGATCAGCGGCATCGTGCCAGATCGCTGATGCATCGATCGACAGATTGTTAATAATGAATGGTTCATCCGGTTCGAGCTCATGAAACAAGCTATCATCAATCGTTCCAACGGACGACATTTTCTTAATCTCAGAGATCGTTCCCCCTGTTGTATAGATCGGTATGCCATGCTTTCTCGCCATAACACCAAGTCCTTTTACATGATCAATATGCTCATGTGTTACAAGAATTCCATCCAAATCTGACGGTTTCCGGTCGATCTCATTTAATGCTGTTTCAATTTTCTTACCACTTACGCCTGCATCAACAAGCAGATGTGTCTCTTCGTTGCCTACATAATAGCAATTTCCACTGCTACCACTGGCAATACTCAGTAATTCCATATTCTACGCCTCAACTCTGCATCTCCAAAATGTATGAAAAAGCTTCCAGAATATCAGCTTACTCTATCTTTCATACTTATTCCGGTCTAATATGTCCGAAACGGCAGATGCTCGATATATATTGTATTAAAATCCGAACGATTACTCAGATCCACATACCGGATCTTCTCTTTAAACCTGTTTATTGTATCAATAAAACCCGGTTCAATCAAGGACAAATATGCGCCCTCAAGTGAAGTATTGCCAAGAACCTTCATTTTCCCCTGAAAGCTCTGCGGGAATAGTCCCAGTGTTACTGCATTTGTCAGATTTAGATGGAATCCAAAGCCTCCTGCAATACAGACTTCAGCAATATCGGAAAGCTCAATACCGATCTCTCTTACAAGCATCATGATTCCTGAAAGAATTGCTGATTTTCCAAGCTGAAATGCCCGAATCGTCTCCATGTCAATCTTCATGTTGCTTCCCATCGAGATACCGGATTCAAAATACGGTTCCGCAAGCACTCCTTCCGCATCCATCTGTCCCCGTTTTAACAATAATGCCAGCATGTCAAATATATTCGAACCGAATACATTTGCTGTACGAAAACATCCTTCAAACGCTGAACCACAGGCAGCAGAGGTCGCCACTCCGTATTCCTTATTACAGAGAATGATCTCCCCGTTTGTTCCAAGATCAATCAGCATACGATATGAGAAATCACGATCAATCTCTGCGGCAACTGCGCCTGCTGCAATATCTGCGCCGGAAAATGCCGCAATATTCGGCAGACAGATAACATCCGAAGCCGCATTCTCAAAAGATGGAGAAACGATAAAGTCATTCTGTTCTATCACCCGGATATCCGAATTCTTAAGTGTAAACGGATATCCAAACAGATTCTCTGTCGTAAGCCCTTCTGCGATCGAAAGCATCGTTGCATTTCCTGCCAGAACATATCTGCGGATATGATCTACAGCTTCCGGCGTATTTATAAGCATATGGTCAACACCCTTTTGAATATCCGAAAACAAAAGTGACCGCAGATGCTCCAGACCTTCCTTTGTATCTGCCGCTTGAATCCTCGCTACGACATCAGCACCTGTCGCGATCTGTGAGTTAAGCGTACTGAATGAGCATTTAACTGCTTTCTCATTCAGATCCACAAGCTCCATACCGATCGTAGTCGTACCGATGTCAATGGCAATGCCATATGCGGAAGTAACAGGCTTCTTTCTCTGTTCGGTTGGCAGATTCATCTTATGCCCTGTAATACCGGTAAGCTGTTCTTCCTCCAGCCGTATCGAGATATCCCTATCTACAATGTACTGGCAGCTTTTTACAAAACTGCCAGTATCCTGATTCCATACCAGACACCGGTTACAGCGTCCTTTCATGCCGCAGTTTCCTGCGAAGACATATCCTGCCGCAGTCAGTACCTGATACAGATTATCTCCTTTATTACATTTGATCTGTTCTGTTCCGTTTACAGTTACATTTATCATTAATTATAAATTCCTGTTGTCATTTTTTCCTTTGGTCTGTAACCATGTTCTGCGAGCGTATTAATGATCAGCTGCTTATGTTCCGGACCAAATGCTTCCAGTGTGATCACAAGTTCAACTGCCGAATTACGATTGATCGATACAAACTGGTTATGCTCCAGTTTGATGATATTTCCCTGTAAATCTGCAATAATCTTGGAAATATTCATCAATGCGCCCGGCTTATCCGGAAGCAAGGTTGAAACTGTGAAGATACGGCTTCTGGCAATCAATCCGTGCTGTACTAAGGATGCAAATGTGATCATATCCATATTACCGCCACTTAAGATGCTGACAACCTTCTGTCCCTTCACATTCAGATGCTTTAAGGCTGCAACAGTAAGCAGACCGGAATTTTCAACCAGCATCTTATGATTTTCCAACATATCAAGGAAGCAGACGATCAGTTCATTGTCTTCTACTGTGATGATACCGTCCAGATTCTTCTGAATGTATGGGAAGATCTTTGATCCCGGAGTCTTAACTGCTGTACCATCTGCGATCGTGTCTACCATTGGAAGTGTCGTTACTTTCTTATTCTTCAAAGAAACCTGCATACAATTTGCGCCTGCGGGTTCTACACCGATCACTTTGATATTCGGATTCATCATCTTGGCCAGTGTAGATACACCGGTAGCCAGTCCGCCACCACCGATCGGAACAAGAATATAATCTACAAACGGAAGCTCCTTGATGATTTCCATTGCGACAGAGCCCTGTCCGGTTGCAACATCCAGATCATCGAATGGATGAATAAAGGTATAACCCTTATCTTCTGCAAGCTCTAATGCATATGCGCAGGATTCGTCGTATACATCTCCATATAAGATAACCTCTGCACCATATGATTTGGTGCGGTTTACTTTGATCAGAGGAGTTGACGATGGCATAACGATCGTTGCTTTTACCCCATATGCTTTTGCTGCATATGCAACACCCTGTGCATGATTTCCGGCTGATGCAGTGATCAGACCTTTCTGTCTTTCTTCGTCTGTCAGTGTACTGATCTTATAATATGCTCCACGGATCTTATACGCTCCGGTAAGCTGCATATTTTCCGGTTTAAAAAATACTTTATTCCCTGTCAGGTTGCTGTAATATTCGCTCTCTACCAGCTTTGTTGGTAAAACAACTTTTTTAATTATATTATATGCCTCTTCAAATTTTTCTAATGTAAGTTCTTCTGCCATTGTCAGTCTCCTTTTTCTGTATTTCATATTCAGACAGTTATTATCCACCATTGTCATTACTTTTTTATTTTCTAACAGTTACTTGAATAAACTGCACGATTTTCATAATTATAGATCAGCTTCATCCATAAGAATGTCAAGCTCGCTTCGGTCTTCGTCAAAGCCTGAGAACAGTGCTTCCACATATGCGGACGGATCAAAACGCTGTAAGTCGTCAATCTTCTCACCGATTCCGATAAATTTAACCGGAACATTCAATTCTGCCTGAATTGCAATCGCGATACCACCCTTGGCTGTACCGTCTAGCTTTGTGATCACGATACCATCAATCTCCGTTACATTGCTGAACTGTCTTGCCTGCTCTAATGCATTCTGTCCGGTCGTTCCATCTAACACGATCAAGGATTCTACATTTGCATCCGGATAATCTCTGGAAATGATGCGGCGCATCTTAGCCAGCTCATCCATCAGGTTCTTTTTATTATGAAGTCTTCCGGCTGTATCGATCAATAAAATATCGGTATTTCTTGCCTTTGCAGCAGATACCGCATCGTATACAACTGCCGCAGGATCTGCGCCCTCATTATGAGAGATCATCTCTACACCTGCACGATCCGCCCAGGTCTTTAACTGATCGATTGCGGCTGCACGGAATGTATCAGCTGCTGCGATCAGAACCTTTTTACCGCTCTTCTTATACTGGGCTGCCAGCTTACCGATCGTAGTTGTCTTACCAACACCATTTACACCGATCACAAGTATAACTGATTTTTTCTTTTCAAAATCATATGCACTTTCATCCACCATCATCTGATCTCTTATGATATTGATGATCAGTTCCTTGCATGCCGCAGGTTCTTTGATCCTGGCCTCCTTGACACGTTCTTTCAGGTTTTCGATCACCTTTTCCGTTGTCTCATATCCCATATCAGCCATGATGAATGTCTCTTCCAGTTCTTCATAAAAATCATCATCAATATGGGATGCTCCGAACACGGAAGAAAAACTGTCTACGATACTATTTCTTGTCTTACTAAGCCCTTCTTTTAATCGTTTGAAAAATCCCTTTTTTTCCTCAGCCATAGCTTGTACCTCCTTATTTGTCCAGATCGTTCTCGATCAGATTTACGGATACCAGAGTGGATACACCCTTTTCCTGCATCGTAATACCATACAGGATATCGGCTGCTTCCATGGTTCCCTTCCTATGTGAAATGACAATAAACTGTGTGTCCTTTGTCAATCGGTTCAGATACTGTGCAAATCGTCTTACATTTGAATCATCCAGTGCTGCTTCAATCTCGTCCAGCAAACAGAATGGTGATGGTTTCAGACTCTGGATCGCAAATAACAGTGCAATCGCAGTCAGTGACTTTTCACCACCGGAAAGCTGCATCATGTTCTGTAATTTCTTTCCCGGCGGCTGTGCAATGATACGGATACCGGTCTCTAACAGATTGGTATCATCGACCAGTTCCAGTGCACCTCGTCCACCACCGAACAGCTCTTTAAAGACCTTGTCGAACATAACCTGGATCTCTTTGAACTTCGTATTAAATTGTTCCTGCATGGATACATTCAATTTCTCGATCACATCTAACAGATTCTTCTCTGCAAGAACGATATCATCATGCTGTCCCTTTAAGAACTCATATCGTTCTGATACTTCTTTATAGTCCTCGATCGCATTGACATTGACATCACCAAGTGATTTGATCTTTGCTTTTACTGCGGTGATCTCTTTCTTTAAGGATGAAAGATCGTTTAATTCCTCATCCCGGAACTCTGCCGCCATATTTAATGTCAATTCATATTCTGCCCACATATAATTTGACAGCTCATCCGACTTCTCCGTATTCTTCTCAATCGCTGAATCAAGCTTGAATACTGCCTTTTCCAGACCTGCAATCTTCTCGGATAATTCTTCCCGGATCGCAAAAAATTCTTTATGACTGGCTGTCATATCATCCCGTTCTTTATGATATGCTGCCAGTTGTTCTTCCTGATCAGATACTTCATCGGAATCTTTCTCGATCGTCTTACGGATCGCCTCTGCCTGTTCTTCTAACTTCGTGATATCTGTGCCTGTCGCCTGTACCTGTGTTATATAGGATGCCAGTTCTTCCTGTAATTTCTCATCATCCAGACGGATACGTCTTATATTCTCCTGAATAAAGTCATCCTTCTGTTTTACTGAGTTATATTCGATCAGTAATTCAGATACCTTCGTATTTGCCGCTGCAAGCTTGCTCTGTGCTTCGATAGCCTTGGCTTCCAGTTCCTTGATCATTTCTTCACACTGAACCTTGGCAGCTTCATGCTTCTTATTATTATCAGCAAGCTGATCTTTATTTGTATTAATCTCCGCTATCTGACTGTTCAACTCATTGATTTCTTTCTGGATCGATGCAAATGCTTTCTCAGACTCTGCAAGCTTGGATGCTACCTGCTCCATATTTAAAGACAACGTATTCTTCTCAAGATATGCCTGCTGAAGCCTTGTGTTTAAGCTCTCAATCTGCGCGCGGAGTGCATCTCTTGACGTTTTTAATTCTTCATCCAGTCCGGCTGCATCCTTTGCGATCAGATTTAACTCATCGATCTTTTCCCTGATCTCATCCAATTCTCTCTTTCGTCCAAGAAGATTACTGGAATTACGGAAAGCACCACCTGTCATTGATCCGCCCGGATTGATCAGTTCACCTTCGATCGTAACCAGTCTCAGAGACTGATTGTATTTTCTCGCAACTGCAAGTGCATGGTCGATGTTATCTACAACCACGATCCTGCCAAGCAGATTCTTAACGAGTCGATCAAATTTTGCATCTGCCTTTACCAGAGAAGAAGCGATACCGATCACCCCCTGTTCTGACAGAACTTCATTTCGAACCTGTCCACGGTCTGTGATCGTATTTAACGGAAGAAAAGTTGCACGACCATATTTGTTCTGTTTTAAGAACTGAATGATCTTCTTTGCCGTGCTGTCATCCTCCGTAACAATATTCTGAATGCTTCCGCCAAGTGCCGTCTCGACAGCAACCTCATACTTCTTATCTACATCGATTATATCAGCAACAACTCCAATAATGCCCGGATTGTTCTTTTTCTGCTCCATAACACGACGGATGCTGTTGCCATAGCCATCATAGCGTTCTGTAATATTCCGGAGTGCTTCCATCTTGGATCTGGTCGCTGATAATTCTTCGTTTGTATTATGTATCCGCTCACGATTGACTTTATTTCTGCTCTGATTTTCTTCCAGATCCTTTTCTGCAGTTTCGAGTTCCTTGATAATGCCGGATACATTCTGATCCAATACAGATAGCTTTGCCTGTAACTCATCATGTTCCTTCCGGTCGTTATTATCATCACTTTTAAATTGCAGATATCTCTGATTTAACTGGGTCTTACGGAAGTTGATGTTCTCAAGCATCGCATCATATCTTCCGACCTTCGCCTGAAGATTTCCACTCTCATGGATATATTCGATGATGTCGGATTTACATTCTTCGATCTTATCCTGACATTCATGGATATAGGCATCCAAGCGGCTGCTTTCTCCTTTTGCAGTATCCAGAGAACCGGAAATGGTTGAAACCTGATCTCCAAGGGCATCCTTTTGTCCTTGATAATTCTCCATCTCTTTCCGATCAGTTTCCCGCTGACGGCTGATCCTGTCGATCTGTTCCTGTATATTCTTATCATTCTGTCGGGAGTTCAAGATCTGCTGGTTGATAACGTTGATCTCACCTTCCAAACGTTCATTTTTTAACCGGAGCTCATGCACCTGATTCTTGGATGCATCGATTGCCTGATTGATCTCCTCTAACGCCTGCTCGATACGCTCATATTCTTCCTTTGTATGCTCCAGTTCTTCTTTATTCTGCGTGAGATCATTATTTAAGATTTCCCGATTCTCTGTATCTTTATCAAGAATCTCTTTTAAATGCTCCATTTCAAGGAAAAAAGCATTGATATCCAGTTTCTTCAGTTCGTCCTTAAACAACAGATATTTTCTCGCTGTTTCTGACTGCTTCTGTAATGGACCGACCTGCTTTTCCAACTCATATAAAATATCATTGACACGACTTAGATTGTCACGCTCTGCTTCTAATGATTTCTCGGCTGCCGCTTTGTTCTTTTTAAATTTTACGATTCCTGCCGCTTCATCGAACAGTTCCCGTCGTTCCTCCGGTTTACCATTTAAGATCTTCTCAATCTGACCCTGTCCGATAATGGAATATCCCTCTTTACCGATACCGGTATCAAAGAACAGCGAATTTACATCCTTTAAACGACTGACTGTGCCATTAATAAGATATTCACTTTCTCCCGAACGATACACACGTCTGGCAACCGTTACTTCATTATAATCAATCGGCAGATGATGATCACTGTTATCTAACGTGATCGCTACATAAGCAGAACCCTGTGGCTTACGAAGCTGTGTACCGGAGAAGATTACATCCTCCATCTTAGAGCCTCGGAGACTCTTTGCACTCTGTTCACCAAGTACCCAGCGGACAGCATCCGCTACGTTACTCTTTCCCGAACCATTCGGTCCAACGATACAGGTTATTCCATGATTGAATTTGAATACGATTTTATTTGCAAATGATTTGAAGCCGTTTACTTCAATACTTTTTAAATACATATATTAACCCTGCTTTTTCTTTATTTGTAACAGTGCATTATATGCTGCCGTCTGCTCCGAAGCCTTTCTGGATGCTCCTTCACCTGTTGCAACATGCTCCCCGTTAATGCACACCTCGGATACATAAGATTTATTATGATCCGGCCCCTTCTCCTCTAACAAGGCATAAGTAAGGGTTTTTTCTTCTTTCTGCGCAAGCTCCTGCAAGGTTGACTTGGCATCATAAAACAGTGAATGTGTCTCAACATCATCAAGTAAAAAACGGTGGACAAATTTCTTTGCCTCATCTAAGCCGCCATCCAGATAGATTGCACCGAGAACTGCCTCAAACAGATCACACATGATCGAGTTCCGATTTCTCCCTCCGGTCAGATCTTCTCCCCTGCTTAACAGAACATAATGTCCAAACTTTAGTTCCTTGGATATCTGAGACAAGGTAAATTCACATACCAGACTTGCTCGGAGCTTTGTTAATTTTCCTTCCGGGTAATCCGGATAATTTTTATAAAGATATTCACTTACAACGAATTCCAGGATTGCATCCCCAAGGAATTCCGATCGTTCATAGGATTCTACTTTATTGATCTTCCGCTCATTTGCATAGGACTTATGTGTTAACGCTGTTACAAGCAGTTCCAGATCATGAAAGGTATACCCAATGATATCTTCTATATTATGAAATCGTTCTGTGTTCATAATTACTTCGCCACTTCTTTTCCAATATTCTCGGCAATTTTTTCATTTACACCATTTTCCTTGAAATTAATACACTGGAAAATAGCGCTCTTAACCTCTTCGTTATGAGAATTACCGTGGATCTTTACAACAAGGCCCTTTAAGCCAAGCAACGGTGCACCACCTTTGTTCTTCGCATTAAAACGTTCCTTCAAGCCATTCAATGAACTCTTGATCAGAAGTCCTCCGATCTTGGTTTTAAATGAAGACATAATCGTATTCTTGATCTCACCTAAAAGCATCTTTGCAAGACCTTCATACAACTTTAAGATAACATTTCCGACAAATGCTTCACAGACAATGACATCTGCTGCACCATTTGGAATCTCTCTTGCCTCGATACTTCCAACAAAATTAATGTCCTTACATTCTTTTAATAATGGATATGTCTCTTTTACAAGAGCATTTCCCTTTTCTTCTTCATCGCCGATATTTACGATTGCAACTCTTGGATTCTTTACATGCTCGATATTCTCCATATAGATAGAACCCATCTTGGCAAACTGTAGCAGATGCTCCGGTCTCGCATCGACATTCGCTCCACAATCGATCAGAAGGGAATAACCCTTTGATGTAGGAAGTAATGGCGCAAGTGGTGAACGCTTTACACCTTTGGAACGTCCGACTACCAACTGTCCACCTGCAAGGATCGCACCTGAGCTTCCGGCTGAAATAATCGCATCAGCTTCTCCGTTCTTTACCATATTCAGGCCAACCACCAGTGAAGAATCCTTCTTGCTTCTGACAGCCTGTACCGGGGCTTCATGACAGGTGATCTCCTCTGTTGCATTTACAACCTCGATCTTTGACTGATCGTAAGTATATTTTGCAAGTTCCTTCTTTATTACATCTTCTTTACCGGTCAGTATTATCTGTGCCTTTGCGCCTTCATTGATCGCTTCTACTGCACCTCTTATGATCCACTCCGGTGCATAATCTCCACCCATGGCATCTACGACTACTCTTGTTACTTCGCTCATCTTATTCCTGCTTCCTTTCTATACCGGAACTATTCCGGCATTTCCATATTTCTTATTATACGAATCGGAGTCCAGACTCCTACGCAGACCAACCCCAGGGTTTGTCAGAATAGGACTCTGCTCTGACCGTATAAATGCACAAAGCTATTATATATTTTGCCTTTCTTAAAGTCAACAGGGGATATCGGTGCAAAAAAATAAAGCCTTCCGATCGCTCGGAAAGCTCTATTTATAATTACTCACCTACTGAGATAATCTCTTTCTTGTTGTATGAACCACAATTCTTACATACTCTATGTGGAACCATTAATTCGCCACACTTACTGCACTTTACTAATGCAGGAGCAGTCATCTTCCAGTTAGCTCTACGCTTATCTCTTCTGGCCTTTGAACTCTTATTCTTTGGACAAATTGACATTAATCACACCTCCTCAACCTTTCAAGATGTTTGCAAAAACTGATAATCTTGGATCCGGAACAAAATCATCACAATCACATGTTTCATGATTCAGATTTGCTCCACACACTTTGCACAGACCTTTGCAATCATCTTTGCATAATATCTGCATCGGGACTAAAGTCATTAGTTCCTTCTGTAAAAGCATGTCCATATTAATAATGTGATCTTCCAGATAATCTAATTCCTCGATCTCATCAACTTTATCTGTTTCAAAGATAGCCATATCGATCATCTCGTCTATGTCCACTTCAAAATCCTCTGTAATTTCATCCAGACAACGGTCACATAGCATCTTAAGTGTGACAACACAGCCGCCCTTAAGACTTGCTTTTCTCTTACCTTCATTTCTGGCGGTAAGATGAAAATTCTTTACATTATCGACTACATATACATTTCCGTTGAAAGAAAACTCCTTCAATTCAGATATAACATCGTAGTCTTTTACCTGTCCTTCTGTCGATAAAATCTCTGATAAATCAATTAACATAATATCTCCTAAAAATCGCACATTGGTTATTATACATATTTGAATACTCTTTGTCAACGATAAAATCACATATTTTTTGCCATATTTTTCTTTTTCGTTACACTAAAGCAACAGTCTCTCTTGCAATCGCAAGCTCTTCATTTGTAGGGACTACGAATACCTTTACCTTGGAATCCGGTGTGGAGATCAGCTTTTCATCTCCCATAACCTTGTTTGCTTCCTGATCGATCGTGATACCCATGTATTCCATATCTGACATTGCAAGATTTCTGACATATGGATTATTCTCACCGATACCGGCTGTAAATGCAATCGCATCTACACCACCCATTGCTGCGGCATATGCACCGATATACTTCTTGACACCATATGCAAATACATCAAGTGCAAGACGACATCTGTCATTTCCTTCTTCCATACCCTTGCCGAGATCTCTGAAATCACTGAATCCACCGGAGAGACCATAAACACCGGACTTTTTATTTAAGATCGTATTGATCTCTTCGATATTCTTTCCTGTCTTGTTTGCAAGGAATTCGATAATGGCAGGATCGATATCACCGGATCTTGTTCCCATGATCACACCTGCAAGCGGTGTCAGACCCATGGTTGTATCTACTGATTTTCCACCCTTAACCGCTGTAATACTGGAACCATTGCCAAGATGACATACGATGATCTTTGTATCTTCGATATTTTTTCCAAGAAGCTCTGCTGTTCTCTTTGATACAAAGCTGTGGCTTGTGCCGTGGAAACCATATCTTCTGATCTTATAGTCTGTATAATATTCATAAGGAATACCATAGATATACGCTTTATCCGGCATTGTCTGATGAAACGCTGTATCAAATACACCGACATTCGGGACACCCGGCATCAGCTTCTGGCATGCACGAATACCGATCAGGTTTGCCGGATTATGTAATGGCGCAAGATCGTTACATTCTTCAATCGCAGCAATTACTTCATCTGTAATCACAACAGACTTGGCAAATTTCTCACCACCATGTACGATTCTGTGACCTACCGCATCGATCTCGGACAGATCAGTGATCGCACCTGTCTCTTTATCTGTTAATGCTTCTAATACATAACTGACTGCTGCATTATGATCCGGCATAGGAAGATCCTTTGTATATTTCTCTTTTCCTGTCGTTGTATGGGTAAGTCTTCCATCTACAGCGATACGTTCACATAAGCCCTTTGCAAGAAGTTCTTCTGTATCAGAATCGATCAACTGATACTTCAACGATGAACTGCCACAGTTAATAACTAAAACCTTCATATTAAATATCCTCACTTTATATATTTTGTTCTGACCGGCACAACGCCTGTCGTATATAACATAATTTATTTATACAGTTATCTGCTTGAATCTTTATGTGTCAGACAACACATTATATTCTACATTCATCTAATATGTGCTTCAAGTCTTTTTTCGTATTTTCAAGCGACCCGGAATTATCAATCTTATAGTCGCAGGCTTCCAGATAAAAAGCTTCCGACTCCTGTGAATCGATAACCGCCTGCGCTCGTTCTTGGGTAAAGCCACGATATTCGCAGAGTCTGGATATCCGGACATCCAAGTCTGCATAGACATAGCACATCTTATCACAGATACTCTTATATCCATCCTGAATCAGCAAAGCAGCTTCAATCACGAACAGCTTTTTTCCGGCATCCTTCTGTTCCTCAATCCGGCGCAGGATTTCTTCTTTCACTAACGGATGTGAAATACTGTTCAGCAAAGCCAGCTTATCTTTATCGTGGAATACGATATCTCCAAGCTTCTTTCTGTCAATCGAGCGGTTAACCGTTGATTGACCGTTGTCTGTCACTGCGTCCCCTTCAGCAGGTGCAGATATATCTATATCAGTATCCATCAAAACCTCCATACCAAATGCATCCACAATTCCCTGATAAACCGTTTTTCCGGGTTCCATCAACTCATGTGCCAGACGGTCTGCTTCTATTATATATGCATCATATTCTTCCTTTAATATCGTAAGAACTGCTGTCTTTCCGCAACCAATGCCTCCTGTTAGTCCAAGGATCAGCATCTCATCTTTATTTCGCATCATACCAGTTATCTCCTTCACTGATACCGATCTCAAGCGGTACTGCCATGTCGGCTGCACCCATCATTTCCTTTTCCATGATCTCTTTTACAATGTCAATCTCATCCTTTGCAGTCTCTACCAGAAGTTCATCATGGATCTGTAAGATCAGGCGGGATTTCAGTCCTCGTTTTTTCAGTTCCATATTCACACGGAACATAGCAATCTTAATAATATCTGCCGCTGTTCCCTGAATCGGCGAATTCATTGCAACACGTTCACCAAAGCTTCTGGTCATGAAGTTTGAAGACCGAAGCTCCGGTACAGGACGGATACGACCGAACATCGTCCGCACAACACCATCTGCTTTTGCTTCTTCCACCTGACGGTCAAGGAATGACTTTATATTCTTATAGGTTGCAAAATATTTCTCAATATAATCAGCCGCTTCTTTTCTGGATATTCCAAGATCCTCCGACAAACCAAATGCACTGATCCCATAAACAATACCGAAGTTAACTGCCTTTGCATTTCTTCTCTGCAAGGATGTTACCTGATCGATCGGAACATCGAACACCTCAGAAGCTGTCGTTGCATGGATATCTACATGATTCAGAAAGGCATTCTGCATAACCTGATCTCCGGATAAATGAGCAAGTACACGAAGTTCAATCTGAGAATAATCAGCATCCAAAAATACATATCCATCCTCCGGAATAAATGCCTTTCGAATCAGTCTGCCAAGTTCCAGTTTCATAGGAATATTCTGGAGGTTCGGATCAGTCGAACTGATACGGCCGGTCGCTGTGATCGTCTGGTTAAAAGTTCCGTGAATCCTGCCATCTTCTGATATATATGCCGTCAATCCCTGCGCATAAGTGGAATTCAGCTTTGTAAGCTGACGATATTCCAGTATCGCAGGTATGATTGGATGGTCATTCTTTATCTTTTCCAGCACATCAACGCTGGTGCTGTATCCGGTCTTGGTCTTCTTGCCACCGGAAAGTCCCATATCTTCAAATAAAATAACACCTAACTGTTTTGGCGAATTGATATTAAACTCTTTTCCTGCATAACCGATGATATCAGTATGCAGTTCGTCGATCCTGCTCTGCAGCTTTACGCTGTAATCATCCAAAGCTTTTCGGTCAACCCTGATTCCCCGGTGCTCCATATCATAAAGTGTATATACTGTTGGCATCTCGATCTCATTATAGAGGGTAAACATCTCCTGTTTTTCCAGATGTTCCATCAGAAGATCACCTATAAGATATGGGATCAACGCCTTATATGCAAATAATTTCTGAAAAGTTTCATTTGCAAAAGAGAACAGATTCAATTCATCTTTTCCAACCAGTTCTTTTTCAGACGGCAGTGTTGCACCAAGATAATCCCTTGCGACCGCATCATAGGAATATACATCCTCCATCGGATTTAAGAGATATGCCGCTACACCGATATCATGCACCTTTGTATCACTCTCATCAAACGGAAAGACTGACAATGCTTCCTTTAAATCCAGAATATCGATCTGCATACCGTTCCTGGTGGCTGATACTATATTCTCTGTCAGTCTGTCATGCTCCATTCCATTCAGATTCGACAAAATATAGACCTCATTATCAGATGTGGCAGCAGACAGCCCGAATAAGGTTCCATCCTTCCAGATTGGATATAAACCGATCTTATCTATATTTTTCATCTTATCGGCAAGAAAACCATCTATCTGCTCCGTTGTTTCAAGCAAGGTGATAACCGGATCAATCTCCGCCGTCTCTGTCACTGTGCCAAACTTTTTTAACAGACTGTTAAAGCCTAATCTTTTAAAAATCTTATATGAATCATCATTGAATAATGATTCGATCGTCATTTCATCCAGAGAAACATCCAGCTCGCAGTCCAGTTTGATCGTTGCAAGATCCTTTGACATAACTGCAAGATCCATGTTCTCGGTCAGATTCTTCTGAACACGCGGAGGCTTTACCGTATCCAGATGATCCAGAATATTCTCCATGCTTCCGTATTCAATCATCAGCTTTGCCGCTGTCTTTTCTCCGATTCCCGGAACTCCGGGAATATTATCAGAGGTATCGCCCATAAGCCCCTTCATATCTATAAACTGAACCGGTGTAACACCATATGCCTCAACAACATCCTTTGCATAATAATTTTCTATCGTTGTGCCGCTTGCTTTTGTTTTTGGGATCCGCACAAGGATCGTATCTGTTGCAAGCTGCAGAAGATCTCTGTCACCCGATACAATCACAGTTGCATAGCCATTTCGTTCTGCCATCCTTGATATCGTACCAATGATATCATCTGCCTCATAACCGCCTTTTTCCACAATCGTGACATGCATAGCTGTAAGCACTTCTTTCATAAGTGGAACTTGTTCACGAAGTTCCTCCGGCATCGGCTTTCTGGTTCCTTTATATGCGCTGTATTTCAGATGACGGAATGTCGGTTCATGCACATCAAATGCTACACACATATGATCCGGTTTTTCCTCATCCATGATCTTAAATATAATATTAAGAAAACCAAGAACTGCATTTGTATGCAGTCCTTCATAGTTTGTGAGATCCGGCAGACCATAGAATGCACGGTTTAATATACTGTGTCCATCAATTAATAATATTTTCTTCATTTTCCAAATCGTCCTTCTCTGCCGTTTCTTCGGCGACTTCCAGATAGTTTTTGTGTGTCTGGTTATATCTCTTTATTTTATCCATAAACTGTACGTTTTTATCACTGGTTCCGGGAAGATCATCCTTTTTATATAAAATTTTCTCCAGATATTCGATCATATATTTATTGTCAAAAAACAGCTTTTCTCCAAAAGTATCACTATAATAATATTCTGTCTGCGATTTCTGTTTGGCATTCTGCTCATAATGATATACTTCTTCCAGAACTCCACTATATACCCATACAAGTCCGATCACAATTGCAGCCAGAACCAGAACGATTGTAGAGGTTGCAATTCGTTTAACGGCTGTCATACGTGTCATTTCTTCATCCAGCTTATCATCCAGTTCCTTTTTGAAGTTCGTGGAAAGATTTTCTTCATTGTCCAATTCTTTCATACCAACGATCAAGGTATAGTAGATTTCCAATTCTTCCGAACAGTTTTCACAATTTTTGACATGCTTAATAAACTCCTTCAATTCATCGTCCGGGAGTTTGTTCTCTATGAATGCCATGATCTTTGATTGTGCTTCCAAACATGTCATCTGACTGTCACCTTCTTCATCCTGTCCGTATATTTTTATCTTCTATCGAATATGATCCTGGGATTCATCGGTTGTCTTAACAATCTCCCGTATCACAATATGGAAAGGGTCGCCCTTTCCCGGAACAACCTCTACACGGTCACCGACTTTATGACCAAGCAATGCTTTCCCCATCGGAGATATATTGCTGATAATACCATTTAATACATCTTCGCGGACTGTCGTTACGATACGATAAGTATCTTCTTCATCATCTTCTTCAAAATAAACACGAACAGTATTATTCAAACCTACTTCATCATCTGCTGACTCATCTTTTATGATCTCAGCAGTTCTTACCATACGATCCAGATAACGGATTCTTTTTTCATTCGCATTCTTATCCTTCTTCGCTGCATAATACTCGAAATTCTCACTCAGGTCGCCCTGTGCTCTTGCTTCCTTTACAGCTTCCAGCTTTTCTTTTCGAACTACTACTTTTCTATATTCGATTTCTTCTTCCATCTTCTTGATGTCAGATTCTGTTAACTGATTAAACATAAAACCAACCACCCTGTTCACATTTTTGCTAACAGTATAGCACAAAACATTTTTGGATACAACAAAAGCAGATCTTACGTCCGAAAACATAAAATCTGCTCCTGTTATTATATAAAATAAAATATATTTACTTCAGATTAGTTGTTGATGAGCTTGTCTTCACCATTCCAGCTGTACAGCTTTCTGATGCTCTCGCCAACGATCTCTGATGGATGCTCAGCAGCTTTCTTTCTCATAGCCTTGAAGTGAACCTGACGTCCTGCAGGTGACATATCAAGTAAGAATTCCTTAGCAAATGTACCATCCTGAATATCAGAAAGAACTTTCTTCATAGCCTTCTTTGTATCTTCTGTAATGATCTTAGGACCTGTTACATAATCACCATACTCAGCAGTATTTGAGATAGAATATCTCATTCCCTTGAAGCCTGACTGGTAGATCAGATCTACGATCAGCTTCATCTCATGAATACACTCAAAGTATGCATTTCTTGGATCGTAACCGGCTTCGCAAAGTGTCTCGAAACCAGCCTGCATAAGTGCACATACACCACCGCAAAGAACTGCCTGCTCACCAAAGAGGTCTGTCTCTGTCTCTGTTCTGAATGTTGTCTCAAGAACGCCGGCACGAGCTCCGCCGATACCAAGTGCATAAGCTAATGCTCTGTCAAGAGCCTTTCCTGTGTAATCCTGCTCTACAGCTACAAGACAAGGTGTACCCTTTCCTGCCTGATACTCAGAACGTACTGTGTGACCAGGTGCCTTAGGAGCGATCATGGTTACATCAACATTCTTAGGTGGAACAATTGTTCCGAAGTGGATATTGAAACCATGAGCAAACATTAACATATTGCCTTCTTCAAGGTTTGGCTCGATATCGTTCTTGTACATATCAGCCTGTAACTCATCATTAATAAGAATCATGATAATGTCTGCTTTCTTAGCAGCTTCTGCAGCTGTATATACTTCAAATCCCTGTGCTTCAGCCTTTGCCCAAGACTTGCTTCCTTCATAAAGACCGATAATTACGTTACAGCCTGATTCCTTTAAGTTAAGGGCATGTGCATGTCCCTGTGAACCATAACCGATAATAGCGATTGTCTGTCCGTCCAGTAATGATAAATTACAGTCTTCCTGATAATAAATTTTTGCTTCTGCCATTATTTTGTCCTCCTGATATAAATGACTTCTTTATAATAATTAACTGCATAATTGCAATCAATCAATCTATAGTTAACTAAGGTGCACATGATTAATCCTGACGCTGACCTCTCACCAGTCCTGTCAGACCGGTACGAACCAGTTCAATGATCTCAAATCCATCTAACAGTCCAAGAAATGCTTCACACTTCGAGGTTGCACCTGTTAGCTCAATGATCATGGAACCTTTTGAAACATCAACGATGTTTGCTCGGAATATATTTGCAATGGACATGATATCCTGACGGGTATCCTTATCACTTCTCACCTTTACGAGTACAAGTTCTCTGCATACTGATTTGCCAGGCTCCAGTTCAACGATCTCTACGACATCCTCGAGCTTATTCAACTGTTTCTTGATCTGGCTCAGACTTGCATTATCTCCGCTTACTGCTACAGTCATTCTGGAATATGCAGGATTCTCCGTAACACCTACCGTAACGCTGTCGATATTATAACCTCTGCGGCTGAATAAACCTGAAACTCTGCTCAGTACACCTGATGTATTATCTACAAGAAGTGACAAAACTATATTATCCATCAATAAGTACCACCTTTCAAACCTATGAAACGGCTGTATAATCAATACAGCACAAATCCTTGTTTTATTATAGTTATCTTGTCAATTATTGTCAACGAAGAATTACTCAATATCAAGCAATCTTTTTACAACCTGAACACATTCTGCCGCATCCTCTGAATAACCATCTGCATGAATCTCCTCAGCAAAGCTCTCTGTGATAACAGCTCCGCCGATAACGACCTTAATATCCAGATTTTTTGCTTTTACCAGTTCCACAACATCCACCATTTTCATCATAGTTGTTGTCATCAGTGCCGAAAGTCCGATGACCTTGGCATCATTTTCTATGGCTGCATCAACGATCACATCCGCAGGTACATCCTTTCCAAGATCGATAACCGGGAATCCGTAGTTTCGAAGCATCAAGACAACCAGATTCTTTCCGATATCATGGATATCTCCCTCTACGGTAGCAACCACGATCGCAGGCATTGACTTTCCATCATCCTCCCGTACGATAAGTGGTGTGATATGATTGATCGCAAGCTCCATCGTCTCTGCGCTGGCGATTAACTGTGGCAGAAAGTATTTTTTCTGTTCAAATAATTTTCCAACACGGTTAATTGCCGGAATCAGCTCATCATCAATAATCTTCTGCGGATCTATCCCCTGTTCCAGTTCTTTTTTGACATCTTCTGTAATATTTCTTTTATTTCCTTTTACAACATCTGTGTAGATAACACTTTTTTCTTTTTCATCCTCCTGACTGCCTCCATTCTGTACAGGTGCAGCCGTTGTGATCCCGAGAGGTTTTACATTCTGGATATACCGGATATCTCCTTCGTCTTTGTTAAGAAGCATATCCGATGCATATGCCATATTCATAAGCATGGTCTGTGACGGATTTGCAATTGCCATCGTAAGACCATTCTGGATCGCCATCGTAAGAAAAGCTGCATTTACAAACATACGCTCCGGCAATCCAAATGAGATATTCGAAAGTCCGCATATCGTAGCAAGCCCCATATCATGACAATAACGGATTGTTTTCAGGCAGTTGACAGCAGCAGCTTTCTCTGCTCCGACTGTTGCAACCAGACCATCGACCACAACATCCTCTTTCTGAAAGCCCATCTTATAAGCAGCATCCAGAACTGTATGTATAATACTTTCTTTTTCATCACTGTCCTTTGGAAGTCCCTCATCAGAAAGCGGAAGCAGAATGAACATCGCACCATATTTTCTGACCAACGGAAGGATCTCCTGCATTTTTACCTTTTCCAGAGATACAGAATTCACAAGTGCACGTCCCGGATAGATACGAAGTGCCGCTTCGATAACAGCAGGGTTACTGGAATCAATACATAACGGAAGATTCACTGCCTGTGACACCTCATATACAACCCTTACCATCATTTCTTTCTCATCAATACCATTCATGCCGACATTAATATCAAGAATTGATGCACCCTTTTCCATCTGTTCTTCTGCCATCGTCATAACAGTATCGAGAACTCCTTCCCGAAGCTCCGCCTGCAGTTTCTTCTTACCGGTTGGATTGATTCGTTCTCCAACTACCATAAAAGAACCATCTAAATTGATCTGTCTTGTCATGCGTTCTGATGATAGCAAACGTTCTTTCTTGTCTGATATCTCAGGAATATCCATTGTCTTTGCCATATCGGAAAGTGCTTTGATATGGGCAGGAGTTGTTCCGCAGCAGCCGCCGACCATACCAGCTCCTGCTTCTATGATCATCTTCATATCTTCTGCAAAGGTTTCCGGTGTCATGGCATATACACTTTTACCATCCACAAGTTCAGGCATACCGGCATTCGGCTTCGCAAATACGGGGACAAATGCTACCTCTTTCATGGCAGCCACAAGCTCTGTCATCTTGTCCGGTCCTGTGGAACAGTTTACACCTATTGCATCCACGCCAAGATTCTGTAATACATTGACCGCGGTTACCGGATCCGTTCCATACAAGGTTCTTCCGTCCTCGTTAAATGTAAGGCTCGCCATGATAGGGAGATCACAGATCTCATTTGCAGCGATCACAGCAGCTCTGGTTTCGGCAAGGCTCATCATTGTTTCTACAACAAGAAGATCACAGCCCGCCTCAACAAGAACTTTGATCTGTTCTTTATAGATATCAACCAGCTCTTCAAACTGAAGTTTTCCCATCGGATACAGCATCTCACCTGTCATGGTAAGATCACCTGCGACATAACCATGCCCGCACTCGGCAACGGCCTGCTTTGACAGAGCTACCAGATCCATATTCATCTGATAGAGATCAGTTTCCAATCCATATTCACGAAGTTTTAAACGATTACAGGTAAATGTCGGAGCATATAAGATATCTGTGCCTGCATTCAGATACGACGTCTGAAGTTCCAGCATAACTTCTTTGTGCTCCAGTATGTATTTTTCCGGACATACACCAAGTGGCATGCCTGCATTCATCAGATTTGTTCCGGTTGCTCCATCTAAGATCAGTATTTTCTCATTGAACAGTTGTCTAAATTCGTGTTTATTCATTCGTTATCACACCTTCGTCGTCTATTTTGTTATCTCCGTCTGCCGCTGTCGTTGCAAGCATATCACATCGTTCATTCATCGGATGTCCTGCATGTCCCTTCACCCAGTGAAAGGTTACTGTATGCGGCTCTTTTGCTTTTAACAGTCGTTCCCACAGATCCCGGTTCTTTACCGGTTCATTCTTGCCACGTTTCCAGCCCTTCTTGATCCAGCCCCATATCCAGCCTTCATTAAATGCCTTTACAAGATACTGGGAATCTGAATATAATTCCACATTACAGGGTTTTATCAATGCTTCTAACCCAACAATAGCTGCCATAAGCTCCATGCGGTTATTGGTCGTCTTATTATAGCCCTGTGAAAATTCCCGTTCATGGAGCGTTCCTTTTCCATCTATAAACTGGATAACCGTACCATATCCGCCCGGTCCGTCCGGATTTCCTCTCGCTGCACCATCTGTATATATCTTTACATCCATTCTTTTCGCACCTCATATCTATTCTAATTAATCCATATCCGCTTATAAATGACTGATTATCACTTTTCATCAAATGATCGGAATATTTTATTCTGTGCCATCACTATAACTTTCGATCAATTCTGTAAGGAGTCTGCTCATTTTATCAGACATCTCCTTACTGCGATCCAGAATATCCTCATGCTTTAATTCAGCACCAAGTCCTGCCGCTTTATTTGAAATTGCCGAAAAACCGGATACCCGGATTCCCATATGGCAGGCCGCGATTGCCTCACATGCTGTACTCATACCAACCGCATCTGCACCAAGCATATGAAACATCCGTATCTCGGCCGGCGTCTCATATTGAGGTCCTGATGTCTGAAGATAAGTACCTTCCACAGTATGAAATCCCATTCTCTCAAATATTTTCCTGCTTATCTGAATTTTTTCTTCGTCATATATATGGCTCATATCCGGAAATCTGACACCAAACTTGTCTATATTCCTTCCAATCAAGGGAGATGGAACAAAGCTTGATATCTGATCCGAAATGATCATGATATCTCCCGGTACCAGCTCTTCACTGATTCCTCCTGCCGCATTGGTAAGAATCAGCCACCGTATTCCAAGAAGCCCCATCAGCCGGATCGGTTTCACGACATCCTGCATGGAATATCCCTCATAGTAATGAACTCTGCCCTGCATGACAACAATCGGTTTTCCACAGGAATAACCAAATATAAATCGTCCCTTATGGCCGGCAACTGTCGAAACAGGGAAGCCCGGAACCTCTTTATAATTAATATACACCGGATCATCCATGGTAAATGCATCACCCAGTCCACTTCCAAGTACGATCCCTATCTCCGGCTTCATCTTTATTTTACCAGTGATATAACGAACAGCCTCATCATACATAAATAACATCTCCTTATCCCAGTGCCGCAGCTCACCTGTACCCAGTCTCTGAAATACATAATTCTGATTTTCCACATATATCCATATGGTAAAAAAGCTGACACCCATCTGAATGTCAGCTTATTTTCATAAAACGGAGATAGAGAGATTTGAACTCTCGCGCCGGTTGCCCGACCTACCGCTTTTCGAGAGCGGACCCTTCAGCCACTTGGGTATATCTCCTTTTCCTATGACTTTGCTATAATACCATTAATACACAAAATATACAACTATTTTTTATTTGTAAAATACGATTTCGCCTGTATTAAATGAGTTGTGCTCACAATATCAACCTGCTTTTTTCTGATAAAATAAACATCTTAATAATAACAGATCACAGGCATACCTGCGTATATATTTTCATAAATAACCGCTGCTTTCTGATATGGCAGATTAACGCAGCCATGCGAACCGCCGGAATAATAAATGTCTCCGCCGAACTCATCACGCCATGTCGCATCATGAAGCCCGATTCCACGATTAAAAGGCATCCAGAAATTCACCTTTGTCTCGTAATCTTCACCTCTGAGAACCGATGGTGATTCCTTATATGTAACCGAATATAATCCATCCGGTGTACCATGACCGTTCTTCACGCATCCGGTAACACAAGGGGAATCTGTGACCAGTTTTCCACTTACAATCAGATAAACATGCTGGTTCGACAGATCGACCTCTACATAAGAATAACCGATATCCCCGTATTTGTTATATGCCGCTCCTACCTGGGAAAACTCCGGTGTACGCTCCTGTGATTTCCCACTTGCAAGTGCTTCCCGCAAGCCCTTTGTCTCCGCTTCCACATCAATTGCCCATCCATAACGATTGCCTGTTACTTCTACATATCTTCCGGTATAGGTCTGAAAGGTTCTCGTTGTTCCGACAGTATCATATGTCTCTGCAAGTTGTCTCACATATGCCTGAACCGATTTCTTTTTGAACTTCCATTTTCCGTTATCATAATAGAGCCAGCTGCCAAATGTTGATGCATCAAGCGTCCATGTTACACGATCAATGCTGTAGTTGATCTGAACCGCAAGATATGTTTCCAGTGCTTTTTTCCGGTCTGCGATCTCCGTACTGTCTGCCGTGATCTCTGCATTCTCATAACACGCTTCTTTATCAAGGTCTGTAGTAGCTTTCACCTGTTCAAGTGCCGTTTCTATCACTTCCTGCACCTTATCTGTATCCAGATAACTGCCTTCTGTCTCTGGTATGATAACCGCCTCGCTCTTTTCAACTACTACATAGGCATCCTTTGGCTTATTCATATTCTTTTCCTGCATACAGTCCTGATTTTTTAAGAACTGATACAACTTTTCTTTATCATATGTTACTTCGTAACTGGTTTTATAATCTTTCCGATTATCATTCAGATACAAAAACCACAGAAAGCCATTTTGTTTCTTCTTGATGCTTTTCTCATTGGAAACTGCCTGTATCGTCATATCGATATCTTCCGGACGGATCACAAATGATGCATGTTCTCTGCCGTTTACGCTTAAAGAATATTCACTCATATATGTATCGATCGTGTTTTTTACAGATTTTACTGTATGATAGGATACATTCTGTCCGTCAATATATGTATTCTTGTTAAAATGAAAACTAAACCAGATCGACAATGTAAGATAACAAAGTAAAATAACTCCGCCCACAGAAATTGATATAATAGCAGCGATCTTTTTTCCTTTTTTCCGTCTATCGATCTGTTCATAGACACTCTTATCGACAAAGACATCCGATGGTATGGCAGCAGCCGTGGCAGCAACCTCCGGCTGGTCTTTTGTTTCTATTTCTTGAGTCTCTGTCTGGTCTGTCTCTTTGACTGCTTCCATCTCAGCCCCAGTCTGCTCAGCCTCTTTGTCCGCCACGTTTTCGGTTTCTTTGTCTGCGCCGCTTTCTGTTGGCTCTGCTTCACTCTCTGTCTGCTCTACTTCTTTGTATTCCTCACTCATAATCTTCCCCTGTTATTCTCCTTCCAGATGGATCACGCATATCTCCGGTTTATTATTGACCCGGAACTTTAAAGTATGACCACCAAGTCCACCTGTTAAAATCATTTTTTTATTACGATATTCATACATACCCCGGTAATATTTCGGAAACAGCCGTACCATCGGTGATATCACTCCCCCCAAAAACGGAAGTATGATCATGCCCCCGTGTACATGACCGGATAACACCAAATCTGCTCCCCATTCCGCATAAACCGAAAAATAATCCGGGTTATGCGCCAGTAGAATCGTATATGCATCCTGATGCCTTGTTGGAAGAAGCTTCACCAGATAGTCCGTCTCCATCTTCTGAAGCCGGAATCTTCTGTAATAAGCTGCATCCATGTCAAGCCCCACGATCTGAATGTTGTCAGATGCCAGAGTAGCTTCCTCATTTATAAGCCAATGAACGTAATTCTTTGTCTGTTCATACAGGCATACCCATATATCTCCATACTGCTCTGTATATAAAACGGTTCGCATCTCATGATTTCCCTTTGAAATATAAACAGGGAATTCACTTCCAAGCTTTTGCAGAAGGTCTATCGCAACACCCGGTCTGACATCTTTCTTTCCGACTATAACATCTCCTGCAATCAAAACTGCATCAGGAGCAATCTTTTTTATCTCTTTTATGAGATCCTCATTTTTATCTCCGAATTCTGCATTATGAAGATCTGCGATCATCGCAAATGTAGCAGACTTTTTTATCCTTTTATCCGTGATTGTATAATGAGATACCGAAAGCATATGATTCTCCCGTCTGCTTTCGATCAGAACTGCGCACAGACAGATAATCGCAAATATACAGATGATACTGATAATATCGAATAACATTTTCTCTTCCTCTAGGAACGAAAGGCAAGATATAATACTTTTTTAAAGCTGTAGCCAAACGTCATTTTCTTTATATTTTCTGCTGCAACGACCTCGACTGAACCAAGGATACGACCATTGATTGAATATTCTATATGACCGACAACATATCCTTTTTTTATCGGTGCTGTAAGCGGTTCATCCTGAACCAGTATCTTCTTTACATCATCTGCCTTTTCCCCGCGAAGCAGAACGGATGAGAAGTCCGATACACTGTCAATCGCCAGCTCGTCACTGATACCATTTTCTATAGAAACGCTACGGGTGTCAAGTACATTTTCATCTTTATACAGATTGCAATTTGCATATCCATAATCTAATAGCTTGCAGGCCTCTTTATTTCTGATATCCTTTGTTTCAGCTCCCATGATGACTGCGATCAATGTAATGCCGTTTCTGTTCGCCGTCGCCGACATACAGTATTTAGCTGTCGCCGTATATCCGGTTTTAAGCCCGGTTGCCCCGGTATACATATTTAGGAATTTATTTGTATTAGCAAGGTCAAATCTTGACTCTCCCCTTGCGGTTTTATGTACGATTGAATCCATCCAGATACCGGAATAATTCAGGATCTCAGGATGTTCGTCAATTAACTGTCTGGACATGATCGCAATGTCTTTTGCCGATGTCTCATGTCCATCTGCATCCAGTCCACATGCATTGACGAAATGTGTATGCTCCATTCCAAGTTCCTTTGCCCGGTCATTCATTCTCTGAACAAAGGCTTCCTCGCTTCCTGCCGTGAATTCTGCCATAGCAACTGCCGCATCGTTTCCTGATGCAATAATGATACATTTTATCATATCTTCAACCGTCTGCTGTTCCCCGGTCTCAAAGAAGCATTGTGAACCACCCATAGAAGCTGCATGTTCACTCACAGTTACAATATCAGACATCTGATAATCACCTGCCTTCATTGCCTCAAAAATCAGAAGCAGCGTCATTACCTTTGTGACGGATGCAGGTTTCCTTGCTTCATCTGCATTTTTCTCATATAATACCGTTCCTGTCGTTGATTCCATAAGGATACATGATTGTGATTCCAATTGAAGTCCGGACTGATCTGTCGCTATTTCATCTGTTGCTGTTCCATCTGTTACAGCAACACTATATATTACCGATTGGCCGATATGTCCGACTACAAGTGCTATTCCAAGAACCGTACCTGCAAATGCTCTGCCTATCCTCTTTCCCATTTTTACCCGTTTCAATAACATCCCTCTAATCTGTTCATTTATACAATTTATGCTTAAAAAAATGAATAAAGAATGTTTGTGTTGATATTTTTCTTTCATAATTAATTATATTCTGCTATAATACTACAGAATTATGCGCAATATGCGGTAATTTAAGAAATAATGACACTTTCGTCATTTATTAACTGGACAAATTATAACAGGAGGAAAAATCAATGAGTATGAAATTGGTCAAACGAGTACCAACCGGTGAAGAGATCAAAGAGTTATATCCTCTCTCACAGGAACTCAAAGACATTAAAGCAAAACGAGATGAAGAGATCAGAAAAATTTTTACCGGAGAAGACAAGCGATTTATATTTATAATTGGTCCATGTTCCGCTGATAACGAAGATGCTGTATGCGACTATCAGAACAGACTGGCAAAGGTTGCAGAACAGGTCAAAGATAAAATTCTTGTAATTCCACGTATATATACGAACAAACCAAGAACAACGGGTGATGGATACAAGGGGATGTTGCATCAGCCGGATCCGAATAAGGCTTCTGATATGTTAGAAGGTTTATATGCAATCCGTAAAATGCATATCCGCGCGATCAAAGAAACCGGACTCACAGCAGCAGACGAAATGCTCTATTCCGAGAACTGGCAATATGTTGACGACATCTTATCCTATGTAGCGATCGGTGCACGTTCCGTTGAGGATCAGCAGCACAGATTAACGGCAAGTGGAATGGACATTCCGGTTGGCATGAAGAACCCAACCAGTGGGGATTATACTGTTATGATGAATTCTTGTCTTGCTGGACAGCATCCGCATACTTTCTTATATTCCGGATGGGAAGCCCACACAGACGGAAACCCACTGACCCATTGTATATTAAGAGGTGCATTAAATAAACATGGTCGTTCCATCTCAAACTACCACTACGAAGATCTTCGTCTTTTATATGAATCATACCAGAAGTTCAATCTGGTAAATCATTCATGTATCGTTGATGCAAATCATAACAATTCAGGCAAAAAATTTGATGAGCAGCCACGAATCGTAAAAGAAGTTATCCACAGCCGCAATTACGATCCTGATATCAAAGAACTTGTAAAAGGTGTTATGGTTGAAAGTTATATCGAAGACGGTAATCAGCCGGTTGGTGGAGGATGCTATGGCAAATCCATCACAGACCCTTGTCTCGGATGGGATAAGACAGAACGTCTCTTAAAGGAAGTTGCTGATCTGTTATAAAAATCTGATACCATGTAATGCAATGATATCAAACATCTTTTAAGTTGAGATGTAATGCAACGATATCCAAGCTTCTTTTATAAATAAAGATGTAACACATCGTTTATAGCTATAAAGGCAAAAAGAAACCTGCCAGTTAATATCTGACAGGTTTCTTCTTTTTTACTCTTTGATGATGCGTGACAGGAAATTTCTTCCCAATGACACATCACCAGCAATATTTAATTTTCCTGTAGCATATGCATAAATCGGATCCATTACTCCATTTATCACCCGTTCCAGACTGGATATTGTAACGATAAACTGAACATTTCGTTGTTTATATTCCCCCGAAATGACCTCAAGTGTACCATCTTTCAAATGAATATAAAAATGTCCACTGTCACGTCCAATAACATCAAACTGGAAATAGGTATCATCCTGTAATCCATCTATGTTCCTATGTACTGATAATTTATGAAAATAATCGAGACATTCCCTATATGTCATACAAATCAGCCTGCTTTATAAGAATTCGAAATCGTCATCCTCATCGCCATCACCGATCAGAACCTGATTGCGTTTAACGCCTTCTTCGATTTCTCCTACGATTACTTCGTCTTCTTCATCCTCTGTTACAGCACTCTTCCCTGCAAATGCCTGTGGCTTGCTTTCCTCTTTTGGCTCTTCCTTTGGCTTCATCTTCAGCTTCTGAGGTTCTGCTGTTGTCTGAGACTTCATCTTCAGCTTTGTAATCGGATCAGCTTCTAACGCATCTTCATTGATTGATGAAGCTGTCGTGCTGGCTGTTGCTGTTACAGTACCGCCATTTGCCTTAAGCTCTTCCATCTCCGCTTTTAACTTTGCAAGTTCTGCCTTTGCATTGGAAAGAACTTCATTTGCACGTTTCTTTGCATCGTTAATGATTTTGTTTGCTTCACTGTTTGCCGCATTCTGTTCCTTTTTGGAACCCGGAGCAGCCTGCTCTAACTGTTTCTCTAATTCATAGATCTTTACACTATTCTCTCTGAGAGAATTCTGAGCCAGTTCATTTTCTGCTACAGCGGCATCATATTTTGCCTGTAATGAAGCAAACTCATCCGATACTTCTCTCATAAATGAATTTACTTCATCTTTATTATAACCAAAAAGTCCCTTTTTAAAGGTCTTTTCTTCAATGCTTTCCTTTGTTAACATTATAGCGCTTCTCCTTTACGTGTTTATTTAACATAACCTAAACTCAATTATATTAATTCTTTGTATGTTTTTCAAGAAATAATCGTATGTTTTTGAAAAAAATTTACAATTTTTCATGCAAGATATTCAATTTGGATCCATTCCCATGTATTTTTTTACATTTCACGGCTATCAAACAGGATCGTAAACGGTCCATCATTGGACAGATCCACTCTCATGTCCGCACCAAAAATACCGCTTTCTGTAACTGCGATTTTTTCCCTGCAAGCAGACAGGACATATTCATATAACGCATTTGCTTTTTCAGGGTTGCCTGCCTTTGTAAAAGATGGGCGGTTTCCTTTCTTACAGTCTGCACATAAGGTAAACTGTGATACGATCAGAAGCTCACCGTTTACATCTGTAAGAGAAAGATTTGTCTTGCCATTTTCATCCGCAAATATACGAAGTCCCAGCAGTTTACGGATTAATTTGTCTGCAGCTTCTTCTGTATCTTCTTCGAATACACCTACAAATACCAACAGACCTTTTCCGATCTTTCCTACCTCTTTATCATCTACTGTTACACTTGCATGATTCACTCTCTGAATCAGAAATCTCATAATTTTTATCCCCTTTAGCGCTCCGACATGCTGATTGCTTCTACTGCAACGCTTCCTCCACGGACAACCTCGATCCGATTTGGAAAACTCTGCTTGAATAACTTGATCGCATCATTGTTCTGATTTTCTGTCTGTAAACATTCCACCAGAATATTCTTTCTGTCATAGTCCGTGATCTTGAAGTTAAATGCATTTGCAATACGGAATACTTCATCCTTATCATCGGTATTACATTCTTTTACCTTGATGAATAAGATCTCTTTATTATGGATCGGAATATCCGTATAATCAACCACCTTGATTACTTCCACGCTGCGGTTCAACTGCTTCTTTACCTGTTCAAAAGTACGATCATCACTGGTAAAACTGATCGTCATTCTGGATACCGTCGTATCCTCTGTTTCTCCTACAGTCAGACTGTTCAGGTTATAGGATTTACCGGAAAACAGACCGGAGATTCTTGCAAGTACACCTATTTCATTTTCAACATATAAACATATCCATCTTTTCTTTTCACTCATCTGTCTATCCTCCTTAACAATCCATGATCATATCATTTAATGACTTGCCACCCGGAACCATAGGGAATACATTTGCAGTCGGATCAATATAGAACTCTATAACTGTAGGTCCCTTTGTATTTGCCTTTGCCTGCTCAAATGCTGCTTTGATCTCTTCTTCCTTTGTAACACGGATTCCAAGCGCCTCATAGCTTTCCGCCAGTTTTACAAAATCCGGTGTATATTTCGGACAGCATTTGTCAGGATTCTGGCAGTCATGATTACAGCTCTTTCTGTATCTCAGACAGGTACTGCTGTAACGCTTGTTGAAGAACAGCTCCTGCCACTGACGTACATTTCCAAGATAACCATTGTTTAAAATACAGATCGTGATCGGAAGCTCCTGTGCAACCGCAGTCGCCATCTCCTGAATATTCATCTGTACACCACCATCACCGGAAATGCAGATAACATTCTTATCCGGGTTACCGATCTTTGCCCCGATGGCAGCAGGAAGTCCATATCCCATCGTACCAAGACCGCCGGAGGTTAAGAGCTGGTTCTCACCGCCAAGTGCAATATACTGTGTTGTCCATAACTGGTTCTGTCCTACATCTGTAGTAATAATGAGATCGTCATACATCTCGTTGATCGTCTTAATGATCTTCTCAGGTGTAACACCTTTATAAGAATTCATGTTGATCGGATACTGTTTCTTCACTTCCATGATCTCAGCAACCCAATCGGATATATCTAATTTCTTTGCATATTTTAACATCTTCGTGATCGCAAGCTTTGCATCTGCTACGATTGGGATGTCTACCTCGATATTTCTGGAGATTGATGCTGCATCGATATCGATATGTATGATCTTTGCATTCTTTGCAAATGTGTCAATCGTACCGGTGATACGGTCGTTAAATCTGGTTCCGATTGAGAATAAGACATCACATTCCATGATTGCTTTATTGGATGCGAGATTTCCATGCATTCCGATATTACCAACATATAAAGGATGGTCCGTCGGAATTGCTCCCTTACCCATGATCGTAGTAACAACAGGGATTCCTGTTAATTCACATAATTCCTGCATTTCTTTTCTTGCATGTGCGATATTCACACCGCCACCGATCAGAAATACCGGTTTCTTTGCATGGTTTAATTCTGCCAGAGCCTTCTTAAGCTGACCAGAATGTACACCCTCTGATGGCTTATATCCTCTGATATTTACTTCATCCGGATATTCATCCGAACCCATTGCAAGCTGGATATCTTTTGGTATATCAACCAGTACAGGACCCGGCTTACCGGTTCTTGCGATATAGAATGCATTCTTGATAATTCTTGCCAGATCTTCTCTCTTTCTGACTGTTACTGCATATTTGCAGATGTTTCTGGTGATACCTACGATATCGACCTCCTGAAAGGCGTCGTTACCGATCAGATTCATCGGTACCTGTCCGGTAAAACATACCAGAGGAACACTGTCATAATTTGCTGTTGCAATTCCTGTAACCAGATTCGTTGCACCAGGCCCGCTTGTAACCAGACATACACCAACCTTTCCGGTTGATCTTGCATATCCATCTGCTGCATGAACAAGTGCCTGCTCATGTCTTGGAAGAATCATATCGATTCCCTCTGCATCGTATAATGCGTCAAATAAGTCGATCGCTGTTCCACCCGGATAGGCAAACAGTGTATCAACATGTTCTTCCTGTAATGCTTTTACAAACATCTGTGCTCCATTAATCTCCATAACCTATATCCTCCTTTAATTGTCATCCATATAAATTTCCAAAAAGAGCGTTTCCCATCCACTAAAAAAGCCCTAAGCCGTATATCAGCTTAGGGCGAATAATCATATCCGTGGTACCACCTAAATTCAGGTTCTTCCTGCTCTCATCCAATACTTACAAATCTTATCTGCGTTATATTGTATTCCTATAACGGGGAAATCCGTTGAATCCTACTCAGCACTTCTTATGAAGTCATGCTTTTCAGTCCACTGCTCGAAGGCTACTTCCATACATCCTAGCTGAAGATTCTCACCACCATCTTCTCTCTGGGAGCCGGTCCTGTATGTACTCCTCCTTGTCATTGCATTTGACATATAAACTGTTGTTACTTTAGCATAAATGAGAAAAAAAGTCAATGCGTTTTCTGGGAAAAATCACCAAAACACCTGCATCAAACATACAGGACAATCCCCTTTTCTAAACGTTCGATCTCAAAGGCTGCATCCCGGTTGGCATCATATGTAATAAAGATCACCTTTGCAAACCGATGAATATCATGACGGAATTATCATTTGGTGTATCCAGTTCTTTTACCATGGTCTTTCCCATCTTAGCTGACATTTTCCAATGAATATTTTTGATACTGTCACCTTTCATATATTCCTTGATCTGAAGGATCTCTGAAATATCATTTCCTTTTACATGCTTGTAATTCACATCATTCTCGCTCACAAGACTGCCTTCTACATCATACAGATCCATGGAACACTCTTTCGGATATTGATAAAACATACTATAACAGATTGATCTCCGTTGAATCATCATTATCATTATTGTCCTGATCACTGCTGGAATCTTCTGATTCTGAATCCTGATTATCGGAACCACTGACCGCACCGTTACCAATGGTACTGTTATCATCCTCAGAATAGAAGCCCGGTGTAACTTCAACCGGAATAAATCCAAACCCATTTCTTCTAATTTCTCGACATATGAAGCAAGCGTAACATCTGTAACACTTTGTGTTGATTTTACATCTGCATAAATATTTCTTTTTTATTTTGTATTTTTCGGCACTTTTGTTTTGTATTTTTCGGATTTCTTTTTCTGCATATTTTACTGCCCTGTTTCATACAATTATACGACGAAACCGAAACGAGTTATCTATGTGTTCTATTTCTGGATTTTATAATGTACATGGCAGATACCTGGAAACGCCCGGACATTTTCATGATATTCTGTCTGCCATGAATGCAAAGCAAAAGCATCGCGGGCCGGATGATGATGGTATTCTTCTGATGGATACATGCGGACTGTCTCATACAAGATTATCCATCCGGGATATCAAAGCCGGACTTCAACCCATGTCCCGCACTGTACAGGGAAGAACGTTCACTATCGTATTCAATGGAGAAATCTATAATACAGATGAACTGAAAAGGGAACTGATCTTACGCGGTTATTCCTTTTCCACAACATCCGATACCGAGGTACTGCTGTTTTCATACATATACTATGGGCCTGACTTTGTAAAACATATCAATGGTATATTTTCTTTTGCGATCTACGATCATGCCGAAGAAGCCATTTTACTTTACCGGGATCCATTCGGTGTAAAGCCTTTATATTATACCTTTTTATCTGACCGGACACTTGTCTTTGCATCAGAGCGAAAGGCACTGTTCTGTTATCCCGGCACATTTCCAAGACTGGATAAAAAAGGCTTATGTGAGATTTTTGCTCTTGGCCCGTCAAAAACACCGGGCTGCGGTGTCTTCAAAGGAATCGACGAACTAAAACCCGGTCATTATATCCGATATGACCGATTCGGCTGTTCCATCACTTGCTATTTTCGGATTCAAAGCATACCTCATACCGATGACTATCAGACAACCGTGGAAAAGACCTCTGATCTGTTAAACGCTGCAGTAAAACGACAGATCGTATCCGATGTTCCGATCTGTACCTTTCTGTCCGGCGGTATCGATTCCTCGATCGTCAGTGCCATCTGTGCGGAAGAACTAAAGAAACAGGGGCAGGTACTCGATACCTATTCCTTTGATTTTACCGATAATTCACGCTATTTTAAATCAAATGCCTTTCAACCGGAACAGGATCGGCCATATGTAGATCAGATGGTCTCTTTCCTCGGAACGAAACATCACTACCTGACCTGCAATATGGAAGAGCTTGCCGACCTGCTTTATGATTCCGTTCTTTCCAGAGATCAGCCGACCATGGCAGACGTTGATTCATCCCTGCTGTATTTCTGTAAGCTGGTATCTGAAAACAATAAGGTTGTGCTGACCGGGGAATGTGCCGATGAAATATTTGGCGGATATCCATGGTTCTACCGGGAAGATCTGCTTGCATCCGATACTTTTCCATGGATGACCGATCTTACACCGAGAAAGCAACTGTTGGATCCGGAATTTGCAGATGCCCTGCAGATGGATGACTATGTGAAAAATCTTTACCATCAGATCATCTCCGAGATTCCGGTGCTGCCGGAAGAATCCAATATCGAAAAATCCCGTCGCCGAATCGGTTACATGAATATCCGGATGTTCATGCAGACCCTGCTTGACCGTATGGATCGTACCAGTATGTATCATGGTCTGGAGGCAAGAGTACCATTTGCTGACATCCATCTTATGCAGTATGTCTTTAATGTGCCATGGAAATACAAATACCGAAACCAGACAGAGAAAAGCCTGCTCCGTCATGCCGCTGTAAATCTGGTTCCAAATGAAATCCTGTTCCGGAAAAAAAGCCCGTATCCTAAGACCTATAACCCGCTTTATGAAACGATCCTTGCCGACCGGTTAAGAGAAGTGATCCACGATCCTGCAAGCCCTGTCAACCGGTTTCTGGATAAAAAAGCAGTTCTACAGTTTCTGGAATCTCCGAAGGATTATGGAAAACCATGGTATGGTCAGTTAATGGCAGGCCCGCAGATGATGGCATACCTGCTGCAGGTCAACTACTGGTTAAAGGAATACCAGATTGCTGTTGAACTCTGATTTCTGTTTTATACCATAAATAAAATGCAGGCAGAAACTTGTGTCTGGTGAAATCCACAATGGTGTCCATATAAATAACATCGACATTCGCGTTATTTCGTTGCGAGACCCGCGCTAACTGTCAGCATCAAGCCCATGTCTGAACCCGTCAGGGTGAGTTTGGGCGACTGCTGACAAAATAAGTGCACGTGTCGAGCAGAAATGAAGCGAGTCGTGTATTTATATGGACACCATCGTGGTTTTTTCCGGGCACAAGTTCCTGCCTGCGTTATCACTTGTCACATAACACCGGCTGAAGCTGCTTCCCCTTTAAAGCCTCCTCTATCGTCTCCGGTATCATGGACAGTTTTCCGATCAGGGAATTCGGCTTCTTTACCGGATCATCCTGATAAAATGGAACAAAATAAATATTCTTCATATTCATCAGCATTCCGATATTCTTAAAATTCATCCCCATCGCATCATTTGTTGAAATGCTGATGATCAGCGGTTTATTATTCCTGATATGCGCCTTCGCTGCCATCAGCACCGGAGAATCCGTGATACCGTTACATAACTTTGCAAGTGTGTTGCCTGTACATGGAGCGATTACCAGTACATCCAGATATGCTTTTGGTCCGATCGGTTCTGCCTCCTGAATGGTAAAGATCCCTTTCTTCCCTGTTATCCTCTGAATGTCTTTTACAAAATCATCCCCTCTGCCAAATCTGGTATCGTACGTTGCAGACCGTTCGGAAAAGATCGGATATACCGATATTCCAAGCTTTGTCATTTCCTCTATCTCTATCTTTACTTTATCAAAAGTACAAAACGAACCGGTTATTGCAACGCCGCAATTGCACCCTGATAAACTCATATCTATAATCCTTTCCATTCAATACAATCCATAAAATCATTCTGATCCATACTGTTTTATCAATTCCAAGCTGTTGTGTCTGGTTCCAACTATTTAACAGAACCAGACAAATACTACTGCCTGACAATGATTTTATGTTTATTATAGTGTATGCAGGATCATAAATTATGTGACTGTTTTATCAAAGATACGACAAAACTGCCTCGCCCAGGATCTCACCGGAAGTTTTTGGCGAATACCGTCCCGGAATCCCCAGACTATGTTTATAACAGATTCCCTGCTCATCCAGATATGCAAAATCCGTTCCGCCCGGTTTGGATGCTATATCCAGAATAACAACATCCGGACGAAGCTTTGACAAGACTGCCCGATCAAGCACAGGCGCCGGTATCGTATTGTAACAGAAATCAAATGTATCCAGCTTTTCACAGGAAGCCAACTGATTCAACAATATCGTATGACAATCCCCCATGGCTGCCTTAATACAGGCCTCCACACTTCTGGCTGTAACCGTCACCTCCGCTCCCATACGAAGCAGCTTCTGTGCAAGGACACGCCCGCATCTTCCATAACCGGTAACCAAACATTTGCTGTTTTCTATATTGATATCACTCATCATAAAGCTTTCCGTGATCGCACCTTCTGCCGTTGCAACCGCATTTTTTAGTGCAACACAGTCATCCTTCATATAATCATGACATGGTATACCTGATTCTGCACAGGCTTTTGTCAGTTCCTGTGAGATCACGCCCCCACATACCAGACCAAAGTCCCCCACCATGAAAGCAAGTGCTTCTGCCGTAAGCTCTGAGCAGCCATTGATATGGATACCGTCCTTTGTAACCGGAACCGGAAGCAACAGCCCGGTTTCTTTTAATGTATCATCGGTCTTGAGATTTCCAATTATATCCTGTAATTTTTCTCCGGTATCTGCAAGTTCCGGCACCTTCCATGTAAAAACCGGATAGCCCTGTTCTTTTAAATATAAGACCAGATAGTGGCAACGCAGGTCACCACCCACTACAACAAACTGTTTCAAATAATAACCTCCCTGTTCTTTTCATCAATCTTATGCTCCATATTATATAGTAACCTGTCATCTGTTGCCCGTATACTACAACTATAATTCAACGATCAGGAATAATTTCTGTCAATATAATACTTTATGTACCCACTTATAAAATCCTTCCATGTCATTCCGGATATTGTTTCTGTAATAAATACCGGATAAATAGCATAGACCTTACCGTTAATTGACAGAACAACGGAACCAATCTGCATCCCGGTTTGCAACGGAAGTCCAAGTTTCTCCGGCATAATATACCGGACAGTGATCTGCTCATCTTCCCGCAGCAACAATGTTTCTGAAAAAATGCAGTCCCATGCGATCGTGTCCTTTTCTGCATCCTGCTGTTTTCTGTAATTGGGATCATACTGAATAGGAATGTTCGTTTTTTGCAGGATATCATCTTTTATGGTATGTTCCTGATAATGATCCAGTCCATAGTTCATAAGCTTTTTCGTATCTGCCCATTTATAGGTTTTATTCCCCGGCCAGCCGCATCCAAGCAAAGCTACGATGAACAGCTTTCCATCCCTTTCTAACGCTCCAACATAACAGTAACCGGCTGTTCCTGTAAATCCGGTCTTACCTGTCAGTGCTCCATCCATCATATTCAGAAATGCATTATGATTATTGCAGGTAAAGCTTCTGGTTCCTGCAAGATTGGTAAAAGAATAAACAGATGTTCTTGTGATTGTAAGAAATGTATCCTTTTCAGGTGATTCTTTAATGCAATACCGCAGGATCCGAGCCAGGTCAGCAGCCGTTGTTCCGTGTATCCCATGTTCATCCTTTGCATCTAAGCCATTTGGTGTAATAAAATGTGTCTTCATGCAGCCAATATCCTTTGCCTTCTGATTCATCAGCTCCGCAAATTGTTCCACACTTCCGCCAATATGCTCTGCGATCGCAACCGCACTGTCATTATGGCTTTCCAGCATCAGCGAATACAGAAGATCTTTTAATTTATATTCCTCTCCCTCTCTGATATTAAGCTGTACATCCGGCATCTTTGCTGCATAGGAAGATACGACCACCGTATCGTCCAGATCACCATATTCAAGTGCCAGGATACAGGTAAGGATCTTCGTCGTACTGGCATTTGCACGAACTTCTTCACCTGCTTTATCATACAGGATCCTGCCGTTTTCTCCATCCATCAAAACAGCCGACAGTGCATGAAGATCATTGTCTGTGATCTTTTGCTCTGTATCTACCTGAAGGGTATTACTGTTCTGTTTGCTGCGGTTATTCCAATGAACTATCCTTTGCAGCTGCGGCTGCATCACAAATGCTTTCGCAGGAATCACAGAACAGAGCAATACTGAAGCAACAAGGATCCATGCAAACAGAAAACCTGCGGGAATCTTCTGTCGCCTTCTTCCTGCAGGTTTCTGTTTTCTTTTATGATATTTGAAATATAACCCTAACATACGATCACCGGATATATTCTTTCTTCATAAAAATATATTCCGGATCTGTCGGTTTTATGACTCGTTATCCAGCCCGAGTGTGATCTCATTTGCCTCTTCCTGTGCTTCCTTCTTAAAGTCCTCGATCTTATCCGGACTGATCATCGGAAGCTCCTCTGTCGATGCAACGCCGAAGCTTCGCAGGAATTCCTCTGTCGTTCCAAACAGGATCGGTCGTCCCGGAGCATCCAATCGTCCAACCTCATCTACCAGTCCGTATTCCATCAGCTTATTGATCGCATGTGCACAGGAAACTCCACGGATGGCTTCAATCTCCGGTCTGGTGATCGGCTGCTTATAGGCAACGATCGACAGGGTTTCAAGCAGTACATCCGTCAGATTTGGTTTCTTTGGTGTACAGACAACCTTTGTCAGCACATCGTAGTACTCATTTCTGGTACACAACTGATATGAATTTTCAAGCTCGACCATCTTAATGCCCCGGTCAGACTGGTTATAAATTTCCAGCACCTCTTCCATCTGCTTGGACAGCTTCTTTGTCTCCATCTCCAGTGCCTTAGCCAGTCGATCTACTGACACAGACTCCCCAATGGAAAACAGGATTGCTTCAACTGCAGAAACCAGATATTCTGTACTGTATTCTTTATAAACTACCAGCTGTTCTTCTACATTTTCCTGTGTTATCTCATTTACTGTTGCTTCGTTCTCTTTTATCTCACCCATACCCATCTTATCCTCGTTCTGTCTCATTGGCTTCACCATCTGCCTGATGAATGGTTTCTGCTTTTGTCTCTATTGAATCCGGCACATCTGCATCTGTTTTATCTGTATCAGTATTCTGGCTGTTCAACTCATATGCAGCAATGTCATCTCTGGAATCAATGATAATCTCTCCAAATATCTCTTCCTGCCGGATCTGAATGGCTCCAATCTTCATAAGCTCTAATATTGCAAGAAATGTTACGATAATATTTGATCTCGATGCCTGCATTTCAAGCAGTGTCCGGAAATTGATGCCTGCAAGTCCGCGAACCTGTTCCCGAACCTCCGCCATCTTTGCTTCCAGTGAGATCTCCTCTCTCTCAATATTTTTGAACTTACTACGGATCGGATCTACCTTTTCAACCTGTTTCCGCATCACAGATTTGAAGATCTCGTTTAGTTTTTCCAGATTCATATCATATTCCGAGATCAAAGCAACAGGATCCACGACCGGCTTGAAATTTTTCACCTCTGCAGGAATGCTTTCTTTTTTATAAAATGCCTTTGCACCGTCAAACTCCAGATCTTTCAGCTCACTTGCCGCATATTTGTACATCTTGTACTCCAGCAATCTGCGGACAAGTTCCTCTCTCGGATCCTCTTCCTCTTCATCCTCTTCTGTCACCTTTGGAAGAAGCATCTTGGATTTGATACGGATCAGAGTCGCCGCCATGACCAGAAATTCACTCATAACATCCAGGTCTTCCTCTTCCATATGATTCACATAATCCAGATATTGCTCTGTGATCGTTACAATCGGTATATCATAAATATTTACTTTATTCTTTTCGATCAGATGAAGGAGCAGATCAAGTGGTCCTTCAAATACATTCAGTTTTACATCGATTGCCGACATATCGTCTCCCTTTATCCCATACAGACGCCATCAAGGTTTTTTCGCATCTGTTCTCTGTGTGCCTATATAATAATGCAGACCAGTCCGCCATTTCCATCATTTACGATCTTCTCCATGGTATCCTGAAGCTTCTGCTTGCTTTCTACATTCATCTTATTTGTCTTTGTATTTAATCCATCCTCTACAAGCTGCTCGATCGACTTGCCAAAGATATTCACATCCCAGATATCTTCTCCATTCTCTCCGGTGCTTGTTTTGATATATTCGACCAGATCCTCCGCCTGCTCCTTCGTACCAACGATCGGTGCGATCTCTGTTGTAATATTCGCTTTGATCATATGAACCGATGGTGCCTCTGCCTTGATCTTTACTCCATATTTGTTACCTGCCTTGATCAGCTCCGGTGTTTCCAGTGTAATATCCTTCTTTTCCGGCATTACCAGACCATAACCGCCATTTTTCACACTGTCAAGTGCATTTATAACCCCATTGCAGAACTTTTTCTTTTCTGCCATATCTTTGATCTCTGTAATAAAATCATACTCATTATGGATCTCTGTCCCAAGCATATCGGAAAGCATCTCATAATAATATCTTCCATAGATCGTAACCTGAACACTTAACGAACCATCTGCAAGATTTACATTGTTATATGTATACTTTTCCACATATTCATTTTCCGGAAAAGCAAAATGAACCATATCATATATGTGCTGATTGCTGTTCATGATGTCCATGGCATTCTCGATCACACTCTTTTTGATCTTATTGTCATTCTCGGATACCTCCAGCCACTTTGGTATCACAAAATTAATACAGGTGATCGGAAAACTGTACAGCATCGAAGTAAAGATCGCATTGATATCATTTCTGCTCAACTGATCACAGTTTACGGGAAGAACAGCAACACCATATTTATCTACCATCGTTGCTGCAAGCTCTTTTGTTTCATTTGCTCCCGGCCGATTTGAATTCAACAGGATCACAAACGGCTTTCCAATAGCTTTTAATTCCGCTATCGTTTTCTCTTCTGCTGCAAGATAGTTTTCTCTTGCCAGATCGCCAAAGCTGCCATCACAGGTCACCACGATCCCGATTGTTGAATGACTGTTGATCACCTTCCTGGTTCCGATCTCTGCCGCTTTTGCAAATGGAATATCATAATCAAACCATGGAGTCTTGACCATCCGTTCTTTTCCATCCTCCATCTGACCTTCCGCTCCATCTACAACATAGCCAACGCAGTCGATCAGCCGGACACGCATATCGATCTCATCATCTACCCGGATCTCAACGCCTTCTTTGGGTATGAATTTGGGTTCTGTCGTCATAATCGTCTTACCGGACGCAGACTGTGGCATTTCATCCAGCGCAATCTCACGGTCATTCTCATCTTTTATATTTGGAATGACCATCATTTCCATAAACCGTTTGATAAATGTTGATTTTCCGGTTCGTACCGGACCTACAACACCTATGTAAATTTCACCATTTGTTCTGGCATTGATGTCGTTGTACACATTAAAGCCTCCCATATATACCTCCTGCATTTCTTACACATTTTCCGTTTCTGCTCCTGTATTTGTATCATAAAAAATGGAAATACAAAATCTGTTTCCTATGTAAAGATTATCATATAAGTAATATATGAAAGAGCTTTTACAAGTATGTCAAAAACTTACTCCTCTACAGATATCTCTGCCTTTCTGTCTCTGGTAAGCAGATCCACAACTGCTTCACGGGCAGGCTTGCCCTCGAATAATACCTTATTTACCTCTTCAACGATCGGCATATCGACTCCGTACTTCTTTGCAAGCTTCAGTGTCGCCTTTGCAGAATATACCCCTTCTACTACCATCTTGACCTCAGCCATTGCTTCTTTGTAGCTCTTGCCCTGTCCGATCAGATAACCGGCATTCCGGTTACGGCTGTGCTTGGACGTACAGGTAACGATCAGATCACCCATACCGGATAAACCGGCAAGTGTCTCTACATGTGCTCCCATCGCAGTTCCGAGTCGTAAGATCTCTGCCATTCCTCTGGTCATTAACGCTGCCTTCGTATTATCTCCAAAACCAAGACCATCCGTAATTCCTGCAGCCAGCGCAATAACATTCTTAACAGATCCGCCAAGTTCGATTCCGGTTACATCTGTACTGGTATACACACGGAATACATCATTCATAAACGTATTCTGGATCAATTTAGCTGTATCCATATCGCGTGCTCCGGCTACTACTGTTGTCGGAATACCAATACCAACCTCCTCTGCATGGCTTGGTCCGGAAAGAACTGCAACCTTTGCTCCAGGGATCTCACTCTCGATGATCTCTACGATCGGAGTCAGGGTTGCCTCCTCAATGCCCTTGCTGACATTGACGATCAACTGATCGTTTGTAATGTAAGGCGCGATCTTCTTTGCTGTGCTCCGGATAAATGGGGACGGAACTGCACAGACGATCATTTTTTTCCCTTTTATCGTCTGTTCCAAATCTGTTGTAAATGTGATTGTTTCATTCAGATGAACACCTGGAAGACGGTCCCTCTGCTCCCTGTATGTGTTCAGCATTTCAATCTCTTTTTCATCAATGGACCAGACGGTAACATCATGCCCATTCCCCGCCAGCAGGTTTGCAAGTGCAGATCCCCAGCTTCCTGCTCCTAAAATACCTATTATCATACTAAATACCTCTCCATCTTTATAACTTTGTGGTCGATATAATTTAACATACTATGCCTGTTCTTCTGTTGTCTTATTTCTTCCCTTTAAAGAGAATTTATTCTCTGTTCCTTTGATCAGTCTGACAATATTCTGTTTATGACGATAGATTGCAAGCAAGGTAATAAGTCCTAAAACAATGCAGCTTTCAAGTTTCATCGAATCGGATGTAAAACCATAAGAACCTGTATATGCAAATATTGTATAGGAAACTAAAAGTCCCAGGACAAGGCAGATAGAACCTACGGATACATATTTGGTTACAACCACACAGAATACGAATAATCCTAGTTCAATAAGCGCAACTCTCCAATCCAGTAAACCGATTGCGATTCCGGATGTCGCTGCAATTCCTTTACCACCTTTAAACTGCATGTAAAACGGAAAATTATGTCCAAGTACAACGCCTGCCGCTGTATAGATTACAAACAAATATACGTTTTCAATGCCAAGAGCATTCATGATAATATGTGTGATGCTGCATGCGATCACTGATTTAAACAGATCACCAAGGAATACAACTGCTCCAGCCTTCTTTCCAAGTACACGGAGTGCATTCGTCGTTCCTGCATTACCACTTCCATATTCCCTTATATCAATACCATGTAATTTACCGTAAATATAGCTTGTCTGGATGATACCAAAGAAATATCCTCCAACCAGACATATGATTCTCGCCAGTACTAACATTATTTTTCTTTTCTCTCCCTGATAATAAATTTTAAAGGTGTTCCCCGGAAACCAAATGCTTCTCTGATCTTGTTTTCAATATAACGTGTATAAGAGAAATGCATCAGTTCTTTATCATTTACGAATATAACAAATGTAGGCGGCTTAACAGCTACCTGCGTAATATAAAACAGCTTCAGACGTTTACCTTTATCTGTAGGCGGCTGCTGCATCGCAACTGCTTCTGTCATGATCTCGTTCAATACACCAGTCGCAACACGAAGCGAGTGATTCTCGATGACAGCATCGATTGTTTCAAATAATTTCGGAAGTCTCTGTCCGGTCGCTGCCGATACGAATAACAGCTCTGCATAAGGCATATAAGACAGCTTTTCCCGGATCTCCTTTGTAAACTTATAAATGGTCTTGTCGTCTTTTTCCACAGCATCCCATTTGTTTACAACGATGATCATACCTTTTCCACGTTCATGTGCAATACCTGCGATCTTCGCATCCTGATCTGTGATACCCTCTGTTGCATCAATGACCAGAACCGCTACATTACATCGTTCAACAGCCGATACAGTACGGATGATACTGTAACGCTCAATATCTTCTTTGATCTTGCTCTTTCTTCGAAGTCCTGCAGTATCAATAAACACATACTCCGTTCCATTTCTGACGATTTCGGTATCGATCGCATCTCTTGTCGTTCCGGCAATATCAGATACGATCACACGGTTTTCACCCAAAAGCTTATTGATGATCGATGACTTACCTACATTCGGCTTACCGATAATGGCAATTCTAGGTCTGTCATCTTCCTCTTCATTTTTTGATTCTTCATCAAAATGAGACACAACTTCATCTAACATATCTCCGATTCCAAGTCTGGATGCACCGGATATTGGAACAGGATCGCCCAGTCCGAGATTATAGAACTCATATACATCATTCATATATTTCTCAAAGCTGTCCACCTTGTTTACAACAAGGATCACCGGCTTCTTCGATTTACGGAGCATCTGGACTACCTTATGATCATCGTCCACAAGTCCCTGTCTGACATCTGTCATAAATATGATAACATCAGCAGTCTCAATGGCGATCTCTGCCTGCTCCCGCATACTTTTTAAAATAATATTGTCGCTTTCCGGCTCAATTCCACCGGTATCTATGATCGTAAAATTATAATCGAGCCAGCTCACATCTGCATAGATTCTGTCTCTGGTTACGCCAGGCGTATCTTTTACAATTGAAATTTTCTCTCCTGCCAGTGCATTGAACAGGGTAGATTTACCTACATTTGGACGTCCAACGATGGCTACTATCGGTTTACTCATTTACGTTTCCTCCGTCTGCTGTCGATTTCAGCATGATAACAGCTCCCAGATTGCCACGTTTCCCATGGCTCGCCCTGTGTGAAAACAGGAAATCCGGATTGCAGCATGTACATATGTCGGTTACATTTATATGGTCAGGCAATATACCTGCACCAGTCAGATTATAATAATTTGCCCGGTGTAAATCAAGCAAATACTTACCATTTCCAATTTTTTTTGTCATTTTATCATACTGTTCCGGTAAATAAGCATCCTGAAATGCCTCAGCTACATCCTCGCTTACCTCATAACAGTTCTGACAAATAGACGGTCCGACCGCACAGATCAGATCCGAAGCCTCACATCCATACTCTTTATTCAAAGCTTCGACCATATGGAGGCTGATGTTCTTAACAGTTCCGCGCCAGCCGGAATGATTCATGGCTACAACCTCTTTTACAGGATCATAGAAGAAGACCGGTACACAGTCCGCATAAAACGTGATCAATGGCAAATCCTTTACATTCGTCATCAGACCATCTGTTTCCGTTATATCCGATTCTCTTGTGATACCTTTTCCGGCATCTTCCTCTGTTATTTTACGAATCACAGTTTCATGTACCTGATCAGAAAATACCAGTCGTCTGTAATCATATCCGACTGCCTGTGCCAGCCTCCTGTGATTCTCCATAACTGCATCCATATCATCTCCACGATGAAAGCTCAGGTTCATCGTAGAATACATTCCTTCACTGACCCCACCAAGTCTCGTTGAAAATCCATGAACGATCCCCGGCAGTTCCAGATTCTTAAATACAATATACGGAACTCCGTTTTCCTCTTTTATCTCTGTTGTCTTATCCTGATTGATATATGTTATGTTATACATTTTCATACCTCATAACCTTAATAATATCCCTGATAAGGGAAAGCATCTTTCATATGATGGATCTCATTCTCCGCCACCGCAACCACATCGAATCGTACCGGTGTATTGTAAGGATCATATCCATATCGTTTCATATAATACAGGGCTACCCTGCTGATCTGACGCTGTTTGACAGGTGTTACCGCCGCCTCCGGCGATCCGTATCTGCTGTTGCTCCGATATTTTACTTCTACAAATATCAGATACCCATCTTTTGATACGATCAGGTCAATCTCTCCGGATGCGACCCGGTAATTTCTCGCAAGTATCCGGTAACCTGCATCTTTCAGATATGATGCAGCCATCTCTTCATATTCTGTTCCTTTTTTTCTTGTATTATAATGGTCGATACAGTTGTTCTCCTTTTTCTGTCTATCTTCTATTCTTTCCAGAAATGTGTGATAAAAGATCTTCTGTGGATCTCACATGGTCCAAGTAATTTTAATGCTTCTATATGCTCCTTAGATCCATACCCCTTATTCTTTGCAAATCCGTATCCCGGATATATCTCATCATAAGAAACCATCAGACGGTCTCTTGTTACCTTCGCTATAATACTAGCGGCAGCGATCGAAGCAGATTTTGCATCTCCTTTTATGATCGAAACCTGTGGGATCTCTACCTCCGGTATCTTAACCGCATCGTTTAATAACAGATCTGGCTGAACCGTAAGCTTACGGATTGCAATCCGCATGGCTTCATAATCTGCATTTAAAATATTGATCTGATCGATCAGCTTCTCATCCGCCATACCGATTCCGTAAGCAACCGCTTTTTCTATAATCTCATCATATAATTCTTCACGCTTCTTTTCAGAGAGCTGCTTGGAATCATTCAGATACAGAATATCACAATCCTTTGGCAGGATCACAGCCGCCGCTACTACCGGACCTGCCAATGGGCCACGACCTACCTCATCAATTCCACAGATATACTGACAGTCAGCATGCTGTCTCTCATATTCAAACATATGCTCCATCCGGTCGAGCTCTTTTTGATATGCTGCAATCCTCTTTTTCACTGAAAGGATCAGTTTTTTTACACCCTCACGGTCATCCTCTGCATATTTTTCTATTACTTGTTTTACTGCATTCACATCTGCATTTGAAAATTCTGCTTTAATCTCTGTTATGCTTTTTCTTTTGTTCTCCATCTCATCCTCATATAAGCATAAATGGCTGTTGTTTCTTACACACAGCCATTTATCTGCACTTATTATTCTTCTTTATTCAGAAAACCGAAGCCTCCGGTAAACCGGAATACTGCTTTCCCCACAAATTTATTCTTATGGATATTACCGACATCCGACAACCGGCTGTCCCGGCTGTTATTCCGGTTATCACCCATAACGAAATACTCATCATCACCAAGTGTGACCGGTTCTGCCGCAAGCCCTCTGTGATTTTCTTCTATGACTTCTTTTCCATAATCTTCCTCCAATGGTTCATCATTGATATAGATCACACCATCTTCATCAATATATACGGTTTCACCCGGAAGTCCAATGATACGTTTGATATAATAGGTATCATCTTCTTCCTCATATGGAAATACAACAATATCAAAACGTTCCGGATCTTTAAAATGATAGGACAGTTTATCGATCCAAAGGCTGTCACCATTATGAAGGGTATCATTCATGGAGTCTCCGCTCACCTCTGTACGCTGTCCAACATATGTAAGGATCAACCAGCATACTGCAACGATCGCCAGAATATATAAAGCGAGACTGATTAAATCTTTTACGATATTGATCTCTTCTTTCTCCTGTTTCTTCTTTTTCTTGTCTTTTTTCTTCTTTTTTTTCGACTGTTCTTCTTCCTCCAGTACATGAGTATTGGAGGATGCATCTGAATCAGCAAAATAATTCGTTACTGTTTCTCCGGCTTCATTTACAACATCAGACGCTGCTTCATTCTTTTCTTCCGTCTCTGCCTGCTCCGAAGGAATTGTTTCTGTTTCTTCCTTCTTCTGCTCCGGATCTATTCCCTTTTTCTTTAACTTTGCAAGCTGCTTTTCACGCTTCTTTTCAAGCTTTTCAATCTCTTTTTCCCGTGCTTTTTTTGCGGGATCATCGTCAAATATAGCATTCAGTGCTTCCACACGTTCGTTATCATCTTTCATATCAACTACTTATCCTTTACAACAGCCGGTCGTTCCAGTGATATCCTGCCAAGCTTTCCTGCCCGGAAATCATCCAGTAGCTGCGCTGCAGCTTTATCGATATCCAGTTCGCCGCCTTTTTTTATACATGCCCTTTTTTCTGCGATCTGTTCCAGAATATGAACAAAATCGGCATCCTCATTAATATTATACCTATCAACAAGGCTCTGACAATAGTTTAATTGTAAAAATTTGATCAATTCATACGCAAGGTCGGTAATACTTAAAATCTCATCATTGATCGAACCAATAAAAGCAAGTCGTAATCCAACCTCTTTATCATCAAATTTGGGCCACAATATTCCTGGGGTATCCAATAATTCAATATCTTTTCCAAGACGTATCCATTGCTTTCCCTTTGTAACACCCGGCTTATTTCCAACCTTTGTACATGCTTTTCTGGCATAAGAATTGATAAATGTAGATTTACCGACATTTGGAATACCAACAATCATCGCACGAAGCGGCCGGTTAATGATCCCACGCTTTCTGTCCCGCTCGATCTTTTCTTTACAAGCTTCCTTTACCACATTACTGATATTCTTCATGCCATCACCGGATCTTGCATTGATCTTTGCTACAAAAAATCCTTTTTCTTTATAATAATTTTCCCATTCTGCTGTTGCTGATACATCTGCCAGATCTGTCTTATTCAACAGGATCAGGCGGTATTTGTTCGCTGCAAGTGCATCAATATCCGGATTCTTGCTGCTATATGGCACTCTGGCATCGATCAGCTCGATCACAACATCGATCAGCTTGATGTCTTCCTGCATCATACGTTTTGCTTTTGTCATATGTCCGGGATACCATTGTATATTCATCGTGTCTTTATCCTTCCTAATATCTCTGCTTTTTTCACATTTCCCACTTTCAGGAATCTGGAATCTTCACTGTTATTGACATTATCACCAAGCAGGAAATACTCATCATCCCCCAGCTTTACTTCACTCTCTGCCAGTCCTGCTGTAAATATATAATCATCAAATGGCAGATCCGTCCGTTCACTGCCATCAATATATAATTTTCCATCTCTGATCTGAACGGTCTCTCCCGGCAATCCGATCACACGTTTAATATCATAATAAGCATCCGGCGTATCAACACTTCGGTATGCAACAATGTCATATCGATCCGGAGAGCTAAGAAGGTAACATAACTTATTTACTGTAACCTTCTCCTGATTAGTACACACAGGATTCATGGAATCACCAACGACATACACAGACTGAAAACAATAAGAAACCATTCCATATCCCAGCACAACTGCGATCAGAACGGACAACAGCCAGCCAAATATCGTTCTGACCGTACGCCTAAAGCTTCTTTCTTTTCTTCTCTGCCGACGTTTCTCCCGCCGTATTCTTTTTCTGCGTTCACTTTTATCGCTCATATCTCTACTCCGATAGATTCATATTACAAAAATGGCTGGAGCTATCAACCCCAGCCACTTTTTCATGTAACCTGTAAAAATTATTTAACAAGCTCTTTAACCTTTGCAGCTTTACCAACTCTTGAACGTAAGTAGTAAATCTTAGCTCGTCTTACTTTACCATGTCTAACTACTTCAATCTTCTCAACAAATGGTGAATGTACTGGCCATGTCTTTTCTACGCCAACACCGTTTGAGAACTTTCTAACTGTGAAAGTCTCTCTGTTGCTTCCACCCTGTCTCTTAATAACAGTTCCTTCGAAAATCTGGATTCTCTCTCTGTTACCTTCTTTGATCTTGTTGTGTACTTTAACAGTATCACCTACTGCAAAGTCAGCAACTTCTGTCTTCATCTGAGAAGCTTCAAGATTCTTAATGTAATCGCTATTCATTTGTGTGACCTCCTTGATATTTAGATGTTCTTACTACCACACCGGTACAGAGGACCATCGATTTTTTTCACAACTCGTTCAGTTTACCATACAAATAAAAAGAATGCAAGAAAAATCTACACCTTTTTTGGGTGTACGACCTTGCATCCTTTTTGCCATAGTTCATGCTATGGAGCTGGTGGGATTCGAACTCCACCTCAAAGCTACTTTTCTCCTTATAAATACTAGTGTTTTGAGCATATTTTTGTAACACGCAACCCAAAAATAACCCACTTATGCTATTTCTACAAGTTCCATAGCTTTAGCTTTTTCCTCATTAATAACGTGTATGTACTTATTATAAGTAACCATTATATTTGCATGCCCCATAAGTTTACTTACTACTGAGACATCTACCTTATTTCTAATTAAGGTAGAACCAAACGTATGCCTAAGTGTATGTAATGAAACACTGTCTGGAATAATATCAGATTTATCTCTTATTGTATACAAACTTCGTAACAAGTTTCTATGAGTTTGTCTAGTACCTTTAGTGGTACAGCAGACATATTTTGATTGAATTCCCATAAAAAGATTTCTTTTTTGTATCTCTTTAAAATACTGCACAGTACTATTATTAATTGGAACAGTTCTAGTACCAGAAAAAGTTTTTGAACCTGACTTTACTCTATCAACTCTTTTGTGATCATCATTAGATCTGTCAACGATTTTAGACTGTACAATCTTGTTAACTTTTATTACTTTATTGTCTAAATCTACGTCTTCCCATTCTAATGCGAGCATCTCACCACTACGTAACCCAGTATTAAGTATAATTAGCAGCACAAGACCATCATGATATTTATAATCTTGATAGTTACTACATTTGGTTTTTACTAAACAAATACGCTTTAATTCCTGCATCTGAATATCAGTCAAAGAAAACTGTTCCTTTGTATCTACATCAATAAAGATATCACTTGGAATATAAGTATTTACACAAGGATTTACTTTTACTCTTTGTTCCTGAATAGCCTTTTTATAACATTGGTCTAGTAACTGCCTTATTTTCTTAAGCCCAGATTTTGCAAGAGCTTTGGTAGAATCATCCTTAGGACTTGCATGTGCATTAATGAGGTTTTGAACATCTTCTGAAGTTACATCACATAGCCTCTTATAACCAATACTATTCTTGATCTGATTTAGATATACCATCTCTAATTTATCATATGAAGATGGTTCAAGAGTTCTCAGTTTATAAGTCTTTAACCAATATTCAATATAATCATTTAAAGTCATAATATCATTTTGCAATTTTGTATCATCTAGCTCAATTTCCTTTAAATAATCTTGATACTTTAGCCTCACCTCATTTTTCGTTTTACCATAAAATGTTTTACGTTTACCATTAACCGTCACTTTAGATTGATATGAACCATTAGCTCTTTGAAAAAATATCATATCTTTTACTTTTGTTGCCTTTATTGACATAATTTTGCACCTACTTCTCTTTGAAGTTCTGCATTATGCTTATAATTCAGCATACATCACTTCCAGAAATTAATCAATATACAATTCCTTTCCAGCATTATCATCAATCCAAGCTAATAACTTTCTCTTTGTTATAAAATAGTTTCTTCCAATCTTAGTTGCCGGAATTATTTTCTGCTGTAATAACTTTTGAATTGAAGTTTTACCAAGTGGTAAATAATCGTATAAATCCTGCTGGGTCAAGATATCTTTACCTTGTACATCCATCATTTTTATAAATTCTTCGTTATCAGTGATATCATTCATAGGAGTCCTCCTTATAAAATTTCTTATCTTATAATGTGTAATTTTAATTAAGGTTTCCTCTAAAATGGTTCAAAGGAATTTAATAAATTAATAAGTGCTTGATCTGCTAAGTGACATCTAGCACCAACAAGCACATGATTAACTGTTGAACTATCTGCAAAAATAAAAGCATATAATAGATTACCATCCTGCCAGCATAATATTGGATAGTTATTTATATATCCAGTAGAATAATTATCAGAATGAATATTATTCTTACAAAATGTATCCATAAATTCTTCAGTTGTTGTATCATAAGAAGTAATTACAAAAGAATCAACACCATCAGCTGGATCATAAATCCAGGAATACCCATTCTCTATGGTACTTGTATAGACATCAGGAACATCAAGTCTGCCTATCTGACTAGTATACTTTTTTACCTGTTCATAATCTACAGAACTTTCATAAAAATTAAATGATCCGTTTGCCTCATAATCGAAAGAATTAATAGTACAAGTATTACTAAAATCTATCTCCCATGGTTCAAGAGTAGACATCTCAAATTGTGTGCTATTCACTATTTCCTCAGTAGAATTACCAGAAAGTCCAGATGCACCCTTTAAAATCTTATTCAATAACAGTACTATACATATAACTACTACAAAACTTAAAATCACAGCACTGATGTATATAGCAAAATGATTGGTAGAACTCAAATTAGTATTATTCTTTTCCTCTTTATACTGCTTATCTATTTTTTTATTAGCTTCATATATTTCATTGTATAAATCAAAATCATCCATTATTACCTCCAAAAATAAAAGCAGGGGCTTGACACCCCTGCTTTTAAATGAAATTAAATCAAATGCTCATGTTTTAATGCTAGTTCCATTTTTTCGTGATCTGGATACCGTTTTCTTGCTAGCATAAAAAGAAATGATCCGGTTACTGCTAAAATAATTCCAATGACTAATGCACCAACTAAAATCATGGAAAATCTCCTCATTTCCTCACTAATAGGATTTATTGGTGTAAAGCATCCCCAGTATTTAAACAACCCAACAATTCCGAAAAGAAAAAATGCTGCAGTGATACAGAATCCTGCCATATCCCTTAAGGCACAAGATCTTTGGTAGCTCTTAATTCTCATTTCATTCAACTTTTCAGTATCTAACATAAAAATTCCTCCAATCAAATTAATTCACGATTTTGTTTGTTACATACAAATAAAGAAAATTAATTTGATTTTAGGTCTCATTTTAAGATAAATTATTTAAAAGTATGATAAATTATTAAGTGGAATTTCGCTTGCATACCAATGTTCATCCTTAATTCTATCATAAGCTTTACGACTCGGCCAACCAGAGCAAACATCTAATATCTCATCTTCATTAAATCCAGAGTCTACACATTTTGCAAACATGTCTATAGCATATCTAGTTCTTAGATGCTGATACACGTTATATTTATAAGGAAACTTATCGAAGTACTGTATCAATTTTACAAAAGATTTTGTATCAGGTCTATCCTCCCAACGTGTAAACCTTGTTTCATTCTGAAGTTTTGTTAAAAATTTCCATTCAGATGCTGTTGGTATATGACCCTCATGTATGCATAAAGCATACAATTCTAAATTGCAAGACAAACTCATACCATAATTTATAACTTCTTCCATTGTAGAATTCATTTCAGGATGATTCATCAGATTTGTGCAAATATCATTAAATAAAATGATGTCATGATAAGTAAACTTTGTATCAGTGTATAAATAAATAGGATAACCTTTACGTAAACCATTTATAAGCTGCTCCAAACATTCATTTTTTATATTTGGATTTAATAAACATCTTACATCTAAACCTTCGCTTGCAGCTCTTGCTAATAAAAGAGTGCTTCGATCATTAAATCCCCTCTTTGTTAACTCATATATAAAAGCTTCAACCGTCATATTACAACCTCCTAGAATAGATGCATTGCCTGAAGCTCACTGCGAATAGAATAGCCCTCATGATCGTACTCTATTGGGTTACCGTCTATTTCATAAAAACCTTCACCAATTATGCTATGATTTGCTGCCGCTGTAACAATTTGATCTAATGTAGAATTAATTACAATAAAAGATAGTTTATCTGTAATAACACATTCAAACTCTCTCTTATGTTGTATAATAGCTTTAGGTGTAAACATTGTACTACACTGGCTAAGCTCACCACATTCATTAAATTTATACTCCTTTGCAATTACCATATTTCCTCCTAAAATAAGTCCATATCGCTTGTTTCATCTCTCATTGTGTGAACATCTGAAGAATTTGCATATTGTGAATTCATATGTTTGCTCCTATAATTAGCTTGCATTACGTTTAAATTATTTTGAATTTGATCAATATTCTCACTACTTTTAGCATCATATGCCTGATTTATAAAATCAGAACAATTGTCCAGCTGCTCTTTAACCTGCTCATTTTTTAATTTACTTTTCACAGCATCTTTCAACTCATCACGATTATTTATTACAAAATCTCTTGCTACACTTTTTGATCCAGCTTCAATAGATTTCAGAATAATAATAATGATGCCGGCAACTCCATCAACTGCTGCGTCATCAACTGGTCCTGGCACTAAATCTGGCAGAATTGTATAAAGCGCTGCAATAATAAAAATTATAATTATAGCCTTTGAATAATTTTTATTGCTAGAACATTCCATGAAATCACTCCTTTCATAATTCATCTACATATTTAAGAGTTTTTTGCATACCATCCTTACCAAGGACAGTATTTCTAAACACATAGGTAGCTTCTCTAAGAAAATCTGCAGGTTTATTAATGCTTGGTGAATAGTGAGTTAACCACATCTCAGTGACACCTGCCATTTTAGCAAGTTGTGCTGCTTCTGCAAAAATCATATGATGATTTTTTATTGCATTTGGCATATCTATTGCTGTACCATACATTCCCTCACAAATAAATAAATCTGAATCTTTTGCATTATCAATAATAGAAGTACAGGGTCTACTATCTGTTACATATGTTAATTTGATACCCTTTCTCGGTTTTCCCATAATCATTGACTGCGTAAGAATCCTACCTTCATACTCCATAACTTTTTCAGATTGCAACTTTGACCATAGTGATTCTGGTATTTTATTCTTTTTAGCCATTTCCACATCGAATTTACCTGATCTGGTTAAAACAAAAGAGTAACCCAAGCAGGTTACTCCATGTTGCACTCGAAATGCAGTAATATTTAAACCTAATAAAGATAAGATTTCTTTTTCAGAAGTTATTTCTATTACTTTTAAAGTAAATGGTAATTTAGGTGCCATAATTAATACTGCATCAATTAATCTCTTAACACCTTTAGGACCAATAATTATCAAAGAATCGTCCTTCTCTGCATTAGCCATAGATGCTAATAGCCCTGGTAACCCTGTTGTATGATCTGCATGAAAATGAGTTAGACAAATAAGATTAATATCTTTGAATGACCAACCTTGTTTTTTAATGGCAACCTGTGTTCCCTCTCCACAATCTATTAAGATGCTATTTCCATTATAACGTAACATACCACTACTTAAATGTCTGTTCACCAATGGAGTCATACCAGAAGTACCTAATAAACAAAAATCTATCATAATTCACCTACACCAGATCTGAAGTAGCTAGATTGATTGCCTCTAAAACTGCACGATCAATTTGTTCTTCAGTTTCATTTTCTTCAAAATAAACAACAGGATTTAGCTGCGTAAGTGCATAATCTATGAATTCTTCTTTAGAATCTTCATCTAGCATAGCAGCAACAGGTAAACCTTCGAGCCTTTTACTAATTAAAGGTCTGAAAAATTCCTCACTTTTAAAAGAAACTGTACCATCTAGATAAGTGTCTAACTGTGCAAGTGCTGGGACTTCTACAATTTCCTTTATCACTTTTTTAAGTGCTTCAAAGCTATCTACAGGTTGTGCCTCATGCTCCTCTGTCGGAAATCCAATTTTTAATTCACCACTGGACACAAACATTGCAGTACTATTAACTAAGGGTGTTGTTTCTGCTCTTTTCCAGAAATCTTTTACACCATTAAATGCATTCACTCTTAAATTACCATATTCATCAAAATAACTAATTACCATATTCTTATCTCCCTATATTTTTAATAATTTCTTTTATTTCGTCATTACAAAACATACATGATATTTTCAATCCCCACCAATTACTCAACTCTCTAAAGAGCGTAAAAATTACTCGCTCCGGATTCATTGCTGGCTCATAATAAACATTCAGCATGATAATAACAGTTTCATTTACTGATTCTAGATGATCAATTAGATAGTCAACACAACCAATAAAAAAATCATCTTCAAATAAAGCCTCAGAATAATACATGATTGATGTTTTTATCTCTTTCATATCAGGCTCTACAATATCAGAATAGTTTATAGCAGCACAATATCGCTCATAAATAGTATTCTTAAATAACACATCTTGCTTTATCAAAGAACTAATTGCTTTAAACTTAAACATAATTCTCCTTAATAAAAGTATGAAAACTTAATTTCATACTTCCTGCTTAAAATAGCTCCATATTCTGTCCTTCATTTTTGGCTCCAGTATCTGTAATAGGATTTTCGGTATCCTTGCTAGCTGATTTATTCGTTAAAACTACACCACTCCTAGCCATTTCAGCCTTAGATTCTACAGTAGTCTTCACACCTAAGATTGCATAAGATTTCCAATACACTAAAAGTATTATCAGAATAATGAGCACAATCATGCATGCGATCATAAGAACTCGCCAAAAAGAATTAGATGATCCGTTTAACCGAACGCCAGGTAATCCTTGAAAAGGTGACTTTGATACGTCATAAGCTCTCATTATAATAGCGAAAATAAGTACTAATACGTCAGCAATAAAGCCAATAATTAAAATCTTATTACGCCTTTTTTCAGTTTGTAAATCCTTATTCATAAATTAACCTCATTATTTAGTATTATCTTTACTATCTTCTAATTGCAAATATTTCATTTCAGAATCTTTAGTATCTTCAGATACTGCAGAACCTCCAATGACAAGAGATCCCTTCTCTATTTCATTCAAAAACTTCAAATCCTCGCTATGCTGTGCTTGAGCCTTAGTGATTGCAAGTATCAATATAATTACACCAATTATTAATAAAACAATACCCAAGATACGTGAAGGGCTTGAAATAGCCTTTCCTAATCTTGTCCCGATATCACTTATTTCAATTGGTCCAATATCAATATCTATCCAATCGAACATTTTACTGTAACATGAAGTGCATATAAAAGATTGAACTAAGAGTAATACCCCTAAAACTATATACTTTAAAGCCATTAATCTTGAATTCTTTTTCATATAGTGCCCCCTTAACTAAAAGATTGTGAATATCTTTCTTTACAGTACAATATCGTTCCATTTTCCAAATTTAAATATTTGAAATTTGCAGGCATGGCACCGCTAAAGAATATTTGAAAAATCTTGCTATTCTTAAAAGCATTTGGTGCTATTACTTTCACACTTTCCGGTATTTCTATGAATAAGAGATTATTACAACCTGTAAATGCATGATCCGGAATTATTTTTAAGCATATGGGCAACTGCACAGTATGTACTCCTTGTAAGCAAGATTTTAAATTATCCAATGATAATTCATCCACATGATCCCCAAAATATCTACTAATTCCTCTAAGTTTATGATTATTTACAATCGATTTTGAAAGAAACCCCTTATAAATTGCAGTTACTGGAACATTACCTACGTAATCAGGAATAATCACTTCAGGGCTAATGCCCTTATACTTGTATACCATTAACTCATTTTTATTCAATAAGAAATCGAAATCATCAGTCTCTACAAGGGACCCTTTTTCAAAATTCTGTAAAATTCTCCAAGTTTGATAGTTAGAAATTGTGGAAGCCGCTATACATTTACTTTTATTTATTAAATACTTAGCTCCTCTTTTAATTGTGGACACATAGTCTTTTTCATCTAACTTTGCAGAAACATTGTACAGAACTGAATCTAACTTATCTTTCTTAGTACTTTGAGAAAAAATTTCTTCTTGATCCTCTGTATGAAGAATCCCCGAGTATGCTTCTCTCGGGGATTCTTCAACATTATTCATAATTTCTAATTCTGAGGTAATATTATCGTTTGTTGATAATTGCACATCTGAATTAATCTTTATTAGAGTTTCATCATGTTCTAAATTCTTTCTCTCTGCTTCAGTGTGAGCTTTAATTCCATCATCATCACCGAAAGCAATTAGCTTATCAACCTTCTGATCAGAAGTTTCTTCTTGCTTTTGCATGGAAGCCACATCATTAAATAGATCCATGTATATCCCTCCACAATTTTTTTAAATAAGGCTCAATATTTTCACGTTTCACTGCAGAACCAAAAACTCTTCTAGTATACATACCATAAATCTCAACTAAATCACTAAATTTTTTCATTTTCATGTTTTGTGCAACAAGATCAAATGAAACTTTTTCTGGTCTCATTCTTTGTATCTTGGCGACATTCCAACTGTGATTTGCAGCAGCTCCTATAAATAAAGAAAAGCGAGTATTTATAAAATTTATAATATCCTCATTCTCGTATTCATCTGCTAACTGGGACTTTAATTCTGAGTATATACACTTTACAGAATTTTCAGCACTAATAGGTAAATACCCAATTAATTGTAAATGCTTTAAAATTTTAGGTTTATTGATTCCTACCCGGTTTATATCTTTAATTGCAGTTCGAACTTCGATTCCTAATGATTCCATTTTATAAACCACAGGAAGAAAATCATTATCTCTACTAAGAATATAAACATATGCAACCTCTTGCTTATAAGTCCTTAAAACAAGATCAGTGCAATCAACGCTCATCTTCATATCTGCAACATTTTTCGTATTTAATGATAACGAAGATGTTTCAATAAACTCAAAACCTTTGGCACAGTACATAGCAACAGTTTTACCAAGTACATTGTAGCTGCCATACACTCTACCAATAACTTCATACATCCCCTTTAAGGGCTCTACCTCTGCATAATACCTCTTAAACATATCAAAAGGTATATTTTCTGCATCAACAAGAAAAATAATTTTACGCATATTGCCTCCAAAAGTCTTATTTACTTAACTTGATTCCATATGCTAAATTGACTGAATCTGCACACCAAATTAAGCTACAATTATCCATACCTACGCAGGCGCATTTTACAATTGCAGTTTCTCCAGGTGTTACACTTATTGTCGGCGTTAAACCAAAATAATTAAGACTTTCATAATCCAATTTGCAAAAATTATTATATACAGCAAAACTATTTTCAAAAATTATTGCATCATTACTATAATTAGTAACCTCATATGTATAATAATATAACTTATACATTCCAAAATCTTTGCGTTTATTATTTTCACTCAATGAGCAAATAGCATCTTCTGCATCTTTGCCAGATTTAATGTCAGTAAACTTAATAGTTACTGGGTGAGCCCCCTTTTTATCATAAAAAGTCAATACAAATAAATCATCAAGATCATATTCAGTATAGTAAACCTCCGCTATAGAATCATTATGCTCTACTTTCATTTCAGTAATAAAATTGATTGTGTTTTCTGTAACTGTATCTATATAATTACATAAATAATTTACCACAGGTGAATTATCAATAAAAACACCATTAGCTTCATCTGGCACTAATGTTACTGTAAAATGCTGTCTCTCATTACAGTCAACAGCACTAAAGTAGTTATAAACATAATTATTTATAGCAATATCAGAGCTTTTTAATGAAAGTAGATTCAATAAGTCCGAAATAAATCCATTTTCATCTTTTAATGCAAACTTTTGCATATCTTCTAGTGAATCTGTAGAAAACTCAACTTCAAATGAATCAGAAGAAGTAATTTGCATAGATTCTATTTTAAGACTTGAGTATAATCTTTTTTCAAGTGACTTAAATTCATCAGATTTATCTTCTAATAAAACACTTGAATAATCAGAATCATAGCAATTTGAAGCAGATTTTTGATTCACGCTTTTCTCAAATTTACTATTTGAATCAATAGCAGTGCATCCAGTAAGCAAGAGTAGCACTAAAATTAATACAATATAATTTCTTTTCATTCTATATGCACCAACTTTCTTTGAGAAATTGGAACCTGAAATACCAGATATCTTCCAGCAAACCGGTGCAATTCCTCTTTGGTACAAGCAGCTGACTCTTCTGGGAATTGTATAATAAATCTAACATACTTTGTTTTTAAGTTAGGTTGCATAGCTAACCTGTTTGTTATAGCCGTTGATTTATATCCAACATCTATTTTATTAGCCAACTGCTGAACATACTCCTCTTGTTCAGTCTCTTCGTAATCTATGAATCTTGTTGCTGTATTATCTTCTGTATCTAGACCGTAATTGCAATTATCAGCATATAAAATAATTTGTGGGCTAGCGACTAGTTGATTTTCATGAAAGCTGTCAAAAGATAATACTTCTCTTGAGTTTGTTGGACCACTTAAATACTTTACTTCATAAGAAAAATCATAATAGAATTTATTATCACTAGGATCTACACCATGATTTTCATAGTACACATCTCCAAGAGATAGCTCAATTACTGCTCCATTTATACTAGTTAAGGTGATCGGCTCCTGCACAGTATGAATTTTAATTGTCTCAGTAGCATCTTGTAAAATACTTATATCAACATATATTGGATCAATCTTCAACTTTTTCTGTGGATCTGATAATTGTAGACAAAAGAAACCATACTCTTCCGTATCAGCTATAACGGGCTGTAAACAAACCTCTATGGTCTTTATACTATCACCACGAAAAAATTGTGCAAACTGATCAAATCCAGACCAACCTATATTACAGGTTTTTCCTATCATCTCACTGTTTTTATTGTATAGAACTGGATCAAAACGCATCGTTATATCAGAACTTTCTTTTAAATATTCTGACATATCAATAGTAGCATTAACTGAATAACAGTATTTTATACCTGCCTCTACAGCTTGCTCATTGTACCAGTCCCAAATACCTATTTTATCAATCCAATTTATAGTCATTGTTCCAATGAGCTTTTTATTAGAAATAATAGGTATTGATTGATCAACTCCAAAAATAGCATTTGGTATAATAGAACTAGCATCGCTAGTCGTAGCCATTATTGCTGCTTCAGTGCTAGCACTGAAAGTTTGACTCTCAGTGCTGACACCGTTTTCTTCTCTCTTACTACAAGCAGTGAAGCCAAGTATAAAAACTAAAGAACATAATAACAGCTGTGCCCTTTTATTTAACATAGAGCACACCATCCTCTATATGAAAATCATCATAATAAGGCATAAGCTTCTGCAACTCTACATTATTGGTAAAAATATCAAGTAATGAATAGGTTTTTCCAGACATTTCATCAATAACAGTGCCATTTAATGATTTTCCCAAATCCAAATTCTGAAGCTTTTTAACAAACTTAGGATTATAACTAGAGATCTTATTAGCTCTCACTATGTATGTTGGAGTCCAGCCTTTGTAGTTTGCTACAAACCGAAAGATATTTGCAGCAAGGTTCTCTCCTGGTTCATAGAAGAATCTAAAGTCATATAAATAATTAATCCCTGACTTTCCCTTATTCCATAAAATTTTAAAAGCGCTATCTTCTCCTTTAATGCAATATAAGTAATATAAGCTTTTAACAATAGTGTTTGCTTTGTAGTCTAATAATTCTGTCTCAGAATCACTTAAAACAGGATCCCCCGAAACATACTTTTTGGCAGCCTCCTCCACTGATAAAATAGTACCTTTATTCCAAAATACTCTATTAATATTGCCAAGAAAATATTTATCTCTCTGTATTCTATCTGGAAAAGCGTGTATAACAACCTTTCCTTGAATGAAATTTAAGCAATATTGCATAGAATCATATTTAGAATCTGATTTCAAAAAGTGTGCAAAACTGTGAAGAAACTCAATAGGTAAAAAAGCAAAAAGTATGCCTCTATAATGAAATTCAAATTCAAAAATCTCATGTTTTAACAAACAAGCGCTTAAACTTTCTGCGGATCTTCCAGTGACATAATCTGTGGATGGTTTATTGTAAAATAAATCTTGATCAGCTTCAGCCATTGTAGGATAATAACTTAATTTCTTGATTATATCTAAAACTAGCTCATCAAGCTTTTTAGCATCACATTTGAATTTAACATTTGAAAATAGTGCAGCATATTCTGCCATTACTATTCTCTTAACGCTAAACTTAACAGCCTCAATACAACTATCATCAAGGAGCTCAGTAATTTCATCCTCTGAAATATTATTACAATAAGATTCAACCTGTGGCAATAATAGAGAAAATAAGCCATTCTCAAGTCCATAAATCCCTTTTTCAGAAGATGAATCTAGCTGAAAAGATACTCCTCTTTGATAAAGATATCTTATAACTGGGAAGACCTCAATGACCGGAACTGCTAATAACTTTCTATTTCTGAATACTCTACAAAATTTATCCATATTATAACTAGAAGCTACCAAATGTGCAAAGTTGCCTACCTTCAAATTGCATTGATCAAATAAAACTGCAGAAGAACCAAGTAGTGCACATTGATCAGCAGTAGATTTGTAGAAAAAGTATTTTCTGTAAAGCTTTAAATAGGAATCCTTATATATAAACTCGTTTATGCTCCAATCTGGTAAGTTATTAATCTCCTTTGAACTCCAATCTGATAAATCACTAAGTTCACTTGGCATATCTCCTAAATAATTATGTATTAGGGTATAAACTTCTACAAATTTGTAGTTTTGACTTAGCATAGAGATAAACATACAACATTTAGCCAAATAATGATCATCTAAATTATGCCACTCAAGTAAATTTCTAAGTACTAAATAATACTGAGTACCTGCACCACACAAATGATCTAGGAGTTCTGTATTACCATTCTTCCAGTACTCAACCTGCAAAGCTATTAATAAAGGCTCAAATGATTTTTCACAAAACTCCATACCAAATGAACATTTATAATAGAAATCAACTAATTGACCGGCTGGAATCAATCCCACATATGGTAATAACTTTTCATCCAATTCTTCTGGAATTCTTGCAACTGCAAGCCAGTCAATTTCCTCTTCACCGGAATACAGTATCTTTTTAAAAATTGTTCTACATTTTCTAGGCACTTTTTTAGCAGAATTTTGTGCAGTATAAAATTCTGGGGACACTAAATCATGTTTAAAATTTAACATTAAATGATAAGCATCATTTGGATAATTCTGATCTAATCCAGACTGTACAATTTCATCATACATATCTTTAGCACTTCTATCCCAGGGATCTTTACTTAAGTCCTCATTGTCTAATTCCCAGTGAAAACGATTATAAGAAGAATCTGCCACTTCTGCATCTGCATGTTCTTTCAACTTATACGAAGAATACTCAGACATCTTCCTTAAATTGATTTCAGCAATTTTAGCAACATTTTCTCCATACTTATCCATAATTTGCCTTTTAGCGTTTTCAACATCTTGCCTAGATACATGAATATGTGTCTTTAAAAATGGCTCACTGGTGCAACCAAAAACACTCAATTTATTTAATTCGTTTTCCATTATTTCACCGCCTTTATACGACCACAAAGAAAATCTGCATAATTGTAAGATTCACAAAAACCATCAACTTCCACTGTGCAGATAAAAGGTCCAATAAAAATGACTTTACCTATGCTAGAGTAACCGGCTTTTACAGAATGTACCTTTACCCGTTCATTATTATAAAAGATATCTCGCATATCCTTTAAATGGTAACCAACTTCTGACATGATTAACCTCCTAAATATAATCTATTAAAGCAACACCATGATCCATATATGCGTGCTCATCGCTACAGTTCCAGCAAACACTTACACCTGCATCCGACATATCAGTTAAACCTAAACCTTTAATAGTTTCACCACACACAATACAACTACGATGTATAGTTGACTCCTTTATTACATTTATTTGCTTTAATTTTTGTGTGTATCGCTGTATGAACTCTCTGAGTTCACTAGTAAGTGGAACTGGATCACTATCCAACAGCCCGTCATCTTCTCTGAGCTCTTCACCAGCATTACACAGTATGGAAGTACCAAAATAAGAGAATTGATCTTGATACTTTCTCTGTAATGCATCAATCTTGTTATCACGAACAGATTCAGTAATAGACCTGTTTGACTGTATTTCCTGCATTTCTTTATAATATTTTTCAACTAATGCGTTAAAAGCACTTTGCTCATTAACTCCCATAATTTACCTCCACTCTTTTATTTATTAATAATAAAAAGTACAAAATTTTTTGGTCATAAAAAATAGAAGGTATATAATGATACCTTCTATAGCATTCTGTTTAATTAAAATAAGAATAATATATTCCACGTAATACAAGATTCTCATGTAATTTTTCTAAACTACGAATTTTTCGTTGCCTTACACGTTCAACCCCTATCTCTAATTCTTTTGCAATAGAAGTTAATGTACGTTCTTTTACATATATCTGTTTTAAAATGTATGAATTCTTTTCAGTTAATACAGAATCTACAATACCCCAAATAGACTCATACATTATATCATTTATACATTTATCATCTATTTGATACACATTTTGTGTATATAGTCTGTCTAATATAATCTGATTGATATCAGAAAAAGATTTTAATGAGGTATAAGTGCCTCTACTTATTGATGTACAATAATGCATTTGTAATTTAAATTGATAATACTCTGACAAAATATAGTATTTCCAATATGCAATAAAAGAAGTTTGTCTACTTAGATCAAAGCCTCTTATTGCTTCAACTAATGCAATATAAGTCAATTGCTTAAAATCGTCATGGTCATTTTTATCTACGCACATTATACCATAGCAATATTCGATAAATTTAGAATATTTTAGAAATAAAGTTTCACTTGCACCTGTATCACCATTTTTAGCAAGTAAAATTAGGTTTTTATCATCTGTTTTCATAAATTTTGCACCATCTTTCCCTTTTTTATTAAAATGTGCAAAATTAATAAAAACTTCCCCTTTTTTTGAAAATATTTTTTTAAAAGTAGACGGAAATTTTACTTTCCGTCTACCAAAAACTTCTTTAGTTTATCATAATTGATGAAACTTCCAGTTTCATCAAAAAAATCATTAATGTCAAATTCAGATTTAGTAGATGCCATGATTAAATAACGTAAATTTTCTGGTGATTCACCTGCAGATAACTGTTCTAAGACATTTAATTCATTCTTAAAACCTAAAACTGCTGTTTCCATAGCTTCTTCATCTAAACCGGTTTTAGAAAGAGCCGTTGCATATTCCTTACCCATATCTAAAGCTATTTGCATTAAAGTGATCTGTTTGTCTGACATAGATGAATTCACATAGGGTATTAGCTCCTTTGTAATAACCGGCTTATCAATCTTTGACCAATCAATAATCATTTCACCAAAGTACATTAGTTAACACCTCTTATCTCTATTTCATTTGGATTCATTATTTGTATTTGAACTCGTTTTAATCGGGCTACTTCAAGTATGAAACTATTAATATTTTCTAAAATAGTTTTACTAGTTGCTCGACTAAATTTTGTAGATCCATAAATACAATATACAGTGTCACTTCTTAGAATTTCTGGATGATAATTATATACTTTACACCAATCTGGGCAGCATGCTTTGCATAAAGTCAGAATAAAAGCTAAAAACTGCTGAGGTTTTTCACCATAATTAAGTGATAGAATAAAAATGTTATATAAACTAAAAAATTGATTGCTTTTTAGCAAGTTGCTATACTCAGCATAATTTTTTGATATGGCATCAAAGAATCTGTCATACTTCAAATATTTCTGTACAGTATCATTTACAAGTTGCTCTACTTTACTTGTAACGCTATCAACCGTTTTTAACACTTTTATAAGATTATATCGTTGAATTACATTATCCGGAATTTTTTCTTGTAATAAATTGGGATAATCCCAGACATAATTTTCGATGCTTGATGCTGTATTAGTAAAAACGCTAAAAACCGGATTTGCTTCCAATGGTATATTCTTGTTTCCTAAAAAAATTCCATAGTTGCCAGGAAGTATCTTAGCTTCAAGTAATTCTTTTGGAATAAATGCATAAATAGCACTACATAAGGCATCAACATTGTGCAATGCTGATTCAATTGAAAGGAATTTGCAGGATTTTCCATCAAAAATTTCCAGTAATGATCCTGTAAAAATAGCATTAATATTAATATCAAGTAAGTGCTTTAATAAATAATTAAAACAAAATAGTGAGTAGTTCAAAGCTTTATTACTACTTAATTGCACATATTCTTTTATAAGAATTAACCAGTTATCATAGGAAATTAAAGTAAGCAACTTCCTGAACTCCACTTCCTCGAGACTATTTATTAAATATTCCTTAATTACTAACTGACTAAACTGGTTCAAAAGTATCAACTTTTCATCAGACTCACATGCTGCATAAACTTTATCTGTATACATATGCATAGTATTTAACTCACTAATTAATTTAGCAATATAATAATGTCCACCTAAATGATTTACTAAATCTAGATCAAGGACCTTTGATACATAATCTTCTGCAATCTGGTCAGCTATAGGATTCTTGCTCGTTAAATTATTTGCAATAAATTTTTCATTTAGAAAATCACCAGCATATGCTACCACAATGTAATACAAATACGGATTCTTCTCATATTTATGTAGCAAATCATAAGGTATAGGCCTGCTATTAATTTTTAATTGTTTAATTAATTCAAGAATCTTTCCAAAGTCATCATGCTCACATAAAAATAGTACATCACTATCATCATCTGTCAAACATGTTTGGATATAACCACCCAAATTTTCGGGGTTTTTAGCAACTATTTTAAATGTGGTTTCACTGTATCTATTTTGAAGTACCAGAATCAAGTATGCATTCAAAACCTCTTCATTGTCTGCATAACTTGCAAGATCTTCAACATGTAACTTATTTTCTTGCATAGCCTGTAGTAATAAGGAAGTATTTCTTTCTGCTAGTGCAAATAGTTTATACGCTTTTGCATCAAACCAATCTTCTTGATAGCTCTCTTTAAGTGTTTCAATCTCCGAGGTGGTTAAGTCACGTTGCTCCAAATTAATAACCGATAAAAATTTACGATCACAATGTGTAAGTGCATTTAAATTTTCTACTTTTAACCCATATAATAACTGCAGCATCTTCACAGCTGCTACATCATCTGAAACCTCTTCGTTAAAATTCGCTTTCCAAGTATCACTTAAAGAATGTGCTGTATGTTTAACTTGATAATCCTCATGCAGCATGTCCTCTAAAAGAATCTGCTCAAGCGTATTTTCTTCAAATGTCTGTTCCCTTTGATATTTTAAAACCTCGATAGATGTTAGGGAAAATCTAGAATTATTTGGATTATCTTGTTGTTTAGGCACTAAAATATCTTCTTTGAAATTATGAGTAGTTGATAATTCATCTTTATCATTTAGATCTAACAAATCATCTAAATCTTCAAAATTATCAAATTCATTGTCACTAAATGAAGCCATATGTTGCATAGAATCTTCTTTTTGGGCAGAATTTATTGCACTTGCATATAATTTTTCAAACTCTTTTGTATCCATATTACTCCTTTACACCTAATACTTTGTAATACTTTACATTAATGCCACCACTAGTAAAAGCATTTGACTTCTTATTAAGAGAAATTGAATCAACTTGAATATCGTTATTATCAAATAACCCTATAATAATATCTTTTGTTGAAGAATATTGATAAAAAGTACAAGAATTTTTATTTACAGTTAAAACTATATCAGTAAATTTTTGCTTTTTATCAAATTCACATTTTTGAGAAAGGCATTTATAATCTGGTTTATAATAATGTAGAGAAGTCACACAATAGTATTTTGCTTTTTCCGGCATATCGAAAAATACTTTAAAACTATCCTGTGAATTTCCACTAAACTGATTTGAATTTACGGATTTAATCAAATTCTTATCAGAATCATAATAATCTAAGGTTATAAACGCATTAGAAAAATCAGTATCCAAATTCAAATAACAAATAAATGATATCTTAGTTAAATGAATCTTTAAATTCCATAAACTAATAATATCACTGTCTTGCTGACTATCAGTAGATATTTCTACCATTTCTGTATGAATATTTTGGGATACCTCTGAATTAACTGTTTGCATTTGAGTACCATTATCATCTTTCACTTCAGCAGAACAAGCACACAGAAAAATACATAGACTCAAACACAAACCCTCAAAAATATATTTCATTTTCGTGCTCTCTATTCACAACAAAAGTATTATTAACAAGGACCGCCCGCCAAATTGGGATATCTGCTGAATTTAAAATACTAACGCTGGAGTCATCGCGACAAAAACTGTATCTATCAGTCCTGAAGATAAATGTGTTTAGTTTGAAATCAATACTATTTATACATTCCAGATTTTGTTCAATAAAAGAATCCCAAGGTGTATCTTGGATTACCAAATTTGATGCAACTTTTAACCATGTACGGATGAATGCTTTTATAGGGGCACTGAAGTAGCGCTTCATTAAAGTAATACCATCTGCATTCTCCATGCCGGATGTTAGAAAAGTATCTATCAAATTTTGGTCTAACTGTTTTTGCACACAATAAAAAATAAAGAACATTATATTAATACTATAACTTTCATTTAAAATCTGATGTAAATCATATGAACTACAAATAAGAAGTCTTGTAAGTAGATGCTTTTGATCTACTGAAAAATGCATGGATGATAGCTCCGGATATAATCTTTTTATCTCTGAAGACTTGTTTTCTAAATAATCCTCCAGATCCATTCTGCTCATATAATCAACAGGGAGCCCCGGCACATAGTACCTATCTTCACTTAATTCAACCAAAAAATCTATGGTATCTTTTGATACCGTTTTGTTACAAAGAAATGTAGTATCTATACTCAAATTCATTAATGCATATATGCTTTCAATGGCTGTATCTTTTATACTTTGATTTAAAAATGCCGCATAATTTCTAGAGTTTTTATATGCTGTTGCAATAGCAACTGTACGCTCCTTAGAAAATGCATATTGTACTAATTCATTTGGCAATTTATCACTTTGTTCTATAAAATTGCAAGAAACCCAATCCTCGGTATAAGAATCCTCAAATTCTTCTTTAATCTTTATACACTCAATATAATTACCATTTATTAATTGGTTAAATTCCGAATAATCCACCTTATACATTTGTGAAGTTATTACAAGTTTTTTATTATAAGCAGTTATTATTATTCCTTCACTGGACAATAATGTTATTTCATAAACATTATTTTCTCTAAATAGTGAATCATCAACGAAATTCCGTGTTACTCTGAAAATTACTCCAACTTCGATATTAGACTTCTCAGGTATCGCCACTTTTTTCAAAATTTGTTTATTTATGGACACTTTATGCATTTTGTAAACTCTGCGCTCAGATGTAGTTTTCTGTGCTATTTCATCAATTGAATCAATTACTTTTTGAAAATCAGCTAATGCGTAAGGTGCTAGTGGATCAGAAATAAGTATAGTAAAATCATTAGAATAATAACCTCTTTTTAAAACCCATCCAGCGCTTTCAATATGCCAAGCGCACTTATTAGGAGTATTTATTATCTGAAAACTCTTTACATTATTAACAGGTAATGAAAGATTGTCTCCCCGATATATACTTATCAAAGTATCCTTGCTATTTGCATCATATTCAAATTTATTGCAAAATTCGGTTAATGGTTGCAAATTTTCATGATCACAAAATAAACAACCATTTTTTTCTAATAAATTTGCATTTAAGCAACGATGCCATCCACATTTAATCAATGCGTTTGCATACAATTCAAATAAAGCAGACAAATTATTTCACCTCACTATTTTATAAGCCATACTATTAGCAATAAAACAACAATAACAAAAACTATTATTACTATCATGCTGTTGTAGACTTTTTGTGTTTTATTTATACTTGAATGATCATCTAATTCTTCTGAAAAATCTTGTGCTAGACAAGGTGGCAACATATCTGCAGTGAGTATAGTAGCTTCCTGGTCTAACTCGTCTCTTATAAAATTTCTAGTAGTCTGAGGTATATTTTCCACTTTCTTTTTAGGAAGTGGATTAAACAACCTAGTACTAGAGTTTAATTGTGTCTTGCAATTAGGACACTCCTTATCTGTAACAGATATTACCTTATTACATTTTGCACAAAACATTTTATTCCTCCAAATATTTCACTTAAACGTTTAATATCCCAACCTTTTAAAAGACAAATACAAAATAAACTGATTGTAGTTATGCTAATCAGTCCAAATATTACCTGAATAATAATACCAATATAATCTAATCTAGGAATGTACCTGTATAAATAAAATATAGAAAAGAGAAAAATAGCTAGTGTATAAAATAGTACTGGATAATTCCATAAAAATGGTACTAGTAATAGTAGCAATGCATATATCACTTTTAGTGCTTCTTCCAGTAATTCATATTTATCCTTTTCCTCAAAGAATGGAGAGCAATTCATACAAAAGAATTGCTCTCCTGAGATAAATCCAAAAGTAATATAATTGTCTTTTCGAATTGGAGCACACCTGAGAAACCTAATTGAGAAATCATTTAGCACTGCTACTCTTACAACTGATGTTGTGTCAGATCCGATTCCGTAATTAGCATATTCAAAATGGTACTCTCCGGAATAAATGGGTATCAATAAAAGTTTTCTTCTGCTAGGAAATCGATAGTATGCGTATATTAAGTTTAAAAAACTTATAGCAAAATATATAGAGAAAAAAATTGCATATGAGAAAAAACTACTATAAATTGCTGTAACCATACTAACAGTAAAATAATAAGCAATAAGAACATATAACAGTCTAACTTTCAATGTTATATTAAGTAAACAACCATAATTTATTAAAATACCCACAAAAAATAATTCTAGACACAAAACCATGACAATTAAAACAGATCCATATGTGTGGATCCGGTACGCTCCTCTTCTTTTTTAGCCACTTTAGCTACAGCTTTGGCTGCAGCCTTGCCAGCAGATTTTCCAGCAGCTTTGGCTTTTAATTTTGTCCAAATTAATACTAATGCCATAATTGCAATAACAATAATTATAAAGATAATAATCCTTGTAATTTTCTCTGCTTGGGCACTTACCAATATTTGATTCAAACCTTGCTTAAGTCCACTAAAGAAATTACCGAAAGTGCTGAGCTCTTTCTCATTATTACTAATATGTGTGTTTCCAAGATAAGTTAATATATAATTCATATCTTTCCTCCTAAAATAGATTCATATGATCTCTTGTATTAAGAGGCTGTGCCTCTTGAACTTGTGCACTTTGCTTTATAACTGGTGCTTTTGATTTACGTCTTAGCAGCATCGCCACTATGATTGCTAGTACTATTACAATAATTGCAATAATTAACAATCTTGCATAAGAAATAGAAGTTCCAGGCAAATAACTATGTACCATATAACTTATTTTACCACCAACAGAATTACCATTTTTAGGTTTATGCTTAATGATCTCCAGAATATTAAAATATAGACTCATATAAATGCCTCCCTTGCTTAAAATTATTATAATGTAAAGTATAATAATTTAACTCACCTTAATTTAATCTAATTTACTATACTTTCTTCTACTTCTTTTGAATTTACTTCTGTATTAAACATATTTTCTTCAGGAAGAACTTTTCCAAGTTTTCCCAATTTATCTATAAATGGTATCTGTTTTACAAAACTTGTGTCAATCTGAATAGTTTCAGCTTCCTTTTCTGAAAACTCTCGAACAATACTATTCATTAAAATAGGGGACATAATTGCATCGTTAAAAATAAATACAATAGATTTCATAACCACAAAGGCTATTATTACTGAATATAAAGTAAACTCATAGGTCTTAAAGAAATAAAGAAAGCCACCAACATAAATAAATGCATTTAATATGTACTGTATTGCAACAATAGCTCCAATTTTTGCAAAAATATCAACAGCGTCTTTTAGAAAAATAGAGATAGCTTCTACTGAACTTTTTAATAAAGACTGCTTTGGATATTTATAACAATATGTTAACACGCATTCATCAGCATAATTTATGTATATATTACTTAATTTCTTTCCACATTGTATAATCTTAGACTGACCCAACTGTTCCAAGAAACTGTCTAAAGGTGTTCCATCTTTTAAACTATTTTTACATAAAGTAACAAGTGCTGTAACTGCCTTGTGAACAATGGAAGTAAATATTGGGATAGAAGCAGTACTTTTAAACTGCTTAATTGCCCCAAACATACAAGAACCTACAGATAAATCAGATTCATAATGTGCATGATAAAATAATAAAGCAGATTTTAAAAAACCGGTCACATACTTTTTTGTAAAATTAATCAGCACTAAGGCTATAGATAATGCAATGAGCCCACGTAAAACCTGAATAAATGCGAAATTAGTTTGTAAAATATCACTTTCATCTGGAACATATTTTTTATAAAGCACAAACATAAAACAAGCCATAACTGCTTCAGTGATACATAGTAGAATGCCTTTTTCCGGTAAATTCTTATAAGTAATATATATTACACCAATAAGTAGTAAAATAGGTTGTATAGTACGTACAGTAATGTTATTGTTCATTCCTTGAAGAAAAAATAAAAAAATAAGTAAGGCACATATAATATCTACTAGAACATATAAAATAATAAATTTTATTGTTTTCATTTATTTTCCTCCAGTCGAAAAATTGGATATAAATGTGCTACAATAATGCCCTTTATATCCTTTGAATGTATAAAAGTATCTTCCCAATATCGTGCATCATATGAATTACTTCTATTATCTCCAAGTACAAAATAATCATCTGAACCCAAGAAAAAAGACCCAGAGTAATTATCTAGATCTTTTACATACTCTTCATTTAATTCTTCTCCATTAATAAAAACAGTTCCTTCTCTAATATCTACTATATCTCCTGGTTTTCCTATCAGCCTTTTAACTAGTAGTTCTTTATCTTTTAAAAATACTATAATTGATCCTGTAGAAATATCTTGTGGATTCGAGACTTTTTTTACAAGTAATTGCTCATTTATTTTTATTGTCGGAATCATGCTACCGGAAGTTACTCTTACCCTAAAAAGCTTCATTATGAATGATATACTTACTATTGTTATTATAAATAAAACAATTCCAATAATGAAAAAAATCTTCTTTATTATCCTATTCACAAATACATTCAACTCCTCTATTTACTAACGCTTCATAGATTAATGATCTGTGACAATGTTCTTTATCTTTACAATAGCACAAAAGTATAACATCCTTACTACCTTTGGATAAATTTTCGATCATAGCTAATCCTACTTGTTTTTCTGTACTTAATAACTCTTTTCTAAAAATCTTGCAGTATAAGTCCCAACTACCTTCTTTTTTCTCATTAGATTTATACCAATCTAATAAGGCTTGTGTAGGTGAAAGCCACGGAAAATTTGCAATACCAGAAATACTTGTAACTGGTTTTCTAACAATTAGAAAAACTTTAGCATTACACTTTTCTGTTGATGTTAATGTACTTAAAGACTTTAAAATTACCAAAGTATCACTCCCTCCATAAATTATCAACATAATCTACATAGATACAAAGCTCTTTATCAGAACTGAAAGAAGCTTTATGTGGTAATCCAAAAAATTTTTCTGAGTCTGCTAAATACTCTCTGAGTGTTTCTTCTTCATTTACTTTTTTATTTAGATCGGTTACATGAAAATTGCATTTTGTAGTAGATTTAAGTAATAACTGAATAGCATTATCTATCTTTGAATCCAGTCTTGCATTAAAATCAATCGCCATAATCAATCACTCCATTCATTGGCAATAATGCTTGAAATACTCTCAGCTCACTAGTAGTCCAAGCTGATCCACTTAGTATGTATAAAAGCAGAATATAATCATCTTTTTCTTCTATATCATACATGAATCTTAGCTGACTCAATTCTTTTTCAGGAGCAATAGTAAAACATGATTTAAAATTACTACCTGCAATTTTAATATTATCAATAACGCTTTTAGAGTAATTAAAAGCATAAAAAGGTATCTTACCAAACAGTAATTTTGTTTCACCAAGAAAATCATTTATACACTCTGGTTTATTAGCTAATTCCACTGGGATATAGCGATAAGCATAGTATGCCTTTCCTCTACTCTTTTTTGTACCTGCAATCATTCTAATGCCAGTACCATTATCTGTATAAGAATATCTTAGAAATCCTGTAAGGATACCACATGCATCAAAACCATCATAATCTTTTGAAAAATGATAATCACGATAGCTATTAAATTCCGGATAAATATCGCAGATATCTTCAGCAATACACTGCTTACTCTTACTACGATTTTTTCCTTTTGATTTATCCATCACTAAAGCTTTCCAGCTTTGTGGTAATATCCTATTGAATTCAGCATCTTGGAATTCCGGAATATCTTCCATCCATTCACTGACTCTACCCAAAAGTTCATTTAAAAATTTTGTAGTATATCTCTGGTTTTGTACTGGTGGTGGATCCTCACATACTACATGCCTTATTTTTTGACCTTTCACTAGTTTCTTTAAAAAACCCTTCAACTCCCTATAAAATGTATATGGATCCCCAGTATCTCTTTTAACATCAATGATAATTCTAATTCTACTATCAACTGATTTTATAAAAATCCCAGTGCAACTACTTGATTGATCTAAACCAATATCATAGGTCAGCTTAGAATTCAAAGATAATTGAAATTCTGAGCTATATAAAGGAGTTATAATTTGATTCATACCGATTGAAGGTACACTTATATTCGCTGTTATAATAGCCATAATTGCTAATCCTCCTAAACATGGATAATACGATTAAATATTATCCACAAACTTATATTAATAATTTTTGTAAGTCTATTACATGTTCTTCTTTTTCTACAACAGAGTTATTAAATATCTCATGATAAATTTCCATAGGAGTTATCCCTTTTTGCATTAATAAAATTGCAAACTTTAACTCTTTAAATGAACACTTTTTTTCCTGTAGCACTGAAATTAATTCAACATAATTAGTTACACGATGACTATCCTTTTTTATAGATGGTTGAAACTTCTTCATTGCATCTTCTAATTTAAAATAATCTTCTTTACCACCATAAATTGACTTAATTCCAAGTTCTGCTTGCATAATTGGATCATCCCTTAATAAATCATTTACCTTTTGATAAAATCCAGTGGAATGACCAAGTACAACATTATCATATTCTTTAATGAAATTTATATAATTTCCATGTCTACCACATGAAAAGCAATTAAAAACCCCTTTAAACTCGTTTATAGAGCATGAAGGGGTTTCATCATCATGAAAAGGGCACTCAATAACCACGTCATCCATACGTTGTATAGCATTATTTAGAAGATTATTGTCATGTAAAAACTTTTGAAAACTGTACTTTGCTCTTGGATCTGCCTGTGCACCAAATTTTGAAGTGTTACCTTGACTTACCCAAGATCGAGTCAAATTTTCAGTATATTCAATAACTCTCGCTACATTTTCTTTATTCACCAACATTTAGCTCTGTTCCTTCTTTAATAAAGGTCATAATTTCTTCTTGAGTTACACTGCCAGGATACGCATCTACAAGCTGTAAAAGTTGCTTTCCAAAATTACCACCTTTTCTTTTTGCTAACGCTTTCCATCTGATGACTAATCTTTCTTCTCTGCTCAGCTGTTTAGGTGCTTCTACATTTGAATTTAATGCCAGCTTTAACCCTCTCTTAATAGGTGCTTCTGTAGATCCTGTCTCTTGAATGATAACCTCACACATAAGTAAGCCATTTACATTTATAGAAAGCACTATCTCAATATTTAATGTACCTTCTGGTACCAGAGGCAGATTATCAATTACTAATTCGCCTAAAACACAGCATTCTTCAAGTAAAGAGCTGTTTCCCTGTACAACAGTTACTTTGATCGACTTTTGATTATCTACAGTATTGGTAAACATTTTGGATCTGGAAACTGGAAAAGTAGAGCCCTTACTAATAACAGGGAGTACTCTATCTGCGGCAACGATACCAATAGAATCAATCAATGAATCAAATATACTGATATTATTATCTCTAAACTTCAAAAAACGTGAGTGTATTCCGGCCCCCAAAGCAACAGCTTCATCCTGTGGAAATGCATCATTAATAGTAAATGTTGGATAATCCTCTTGAAGAAATTTTTTCAAAATCTTACTTTTTGTAGATCCGCCAACTAAAATGATCATGTTTGCATTTGTTCTATTTGCTCGTCTAACATTTTCAATGATCTTTCTTGTACGATTATAAGTAGGTCGCAGTCCTTCCACAAAAGTATTATAAGTAATAATTGCTTCTACAACCTCTTCAGTATTTAAACCCTTATCAAGTGTTATCGGAATTCGAGTTTGCCCATCAATTCCTAACTTCTTTAAAGATTCAAGTAATAGTATTACCCTGCTCTCTTCTTCAATCGAAATTCTTGATGTATCAACTAAACTATCTTCTAGCTGTTTCTTAACAATTTCATAAGTATGTCTATCAACATCATCACCACCCAAGTGGGTATCGCCATCTCCTCCGATAGCTTTTATAACTTTACCTGTACATTTTTCTCTTAAAGATGCAGGCACTCCATAAAGTTCATCTACTTTTGTCATATCAGAACCGAGTGAGATTCTTACAAGTGAAACATCAAAAGTACCACCACCAAGATCATATATTAAAATATCTTTTACATTTCCTTCTTCTGGCTTTAATTCATAGCACATTGCAGCAGCTGTTGGTTCTGCAATAATTCCTAATAAATTTAATCCAGCAAGTTCGCATGCCTCTCGTGTGTGTTGTCTTCCTATTTCATTAAACTTTGCAGGAACTGTTATAACCACATCTTTTACTTCACCATAAATACCGTTAGTCTGCTTAACTAAAGCTTTTAGAATTTCTGCGCTTACTTCTGCCGGTGTCATTTCCTTAATGTCATTACCATGATGTAAGGTAATAATCTTATCAGTATCCTGCATAAACCTTTTTACAGAATATATTACAGATGGATCATATCGCTTTTCATAAGCCTCTTTTCCTACTGTGAAAGAATTACCGCCATTCCACATAACGCAAGAAGGTAAAGTATTTCCATGTTCTAGTGGTATAATTACTGGTGCAGTACCGGCAGGCACTAGAGCTATTGCTGAATTGGTTGTACCAAGATCAATGCCAAAAGCAGCTGTAACTCCTTTAGCTTTAACAATTTCCTTCATCTGTTTTACAGTGCTTTCACCAAATAATTGCATCTGATTCATAAAAAACCTCCTAATTATTACAATATAAAAACAGAGTGTAAGCTATTACACTTACACTCCAAACACTAATTGTTAAAATATTTAAGTTCTCTAAGATTCATTTCAGTTAAACCTGGAATCTTAAATTTCTTGTCTGCTGCAAAATTGGAACTAAAGGTTGCATAAAATTTACAACGATTATAGTCGAGAAAAGGAATAAACGAGATTATATTCTTTCGATTTTCTCCGATTCCCAAAAATAATGCATCCTTTAAGGAATCCTTTAAATACTCCTTTTCTTCAGCATCAGTTTCCTCATGCAATTCTTTTGAAATGTCAAGCAATTCTGTATAATCTACAGATACAATCATATCATTTGGCATTTCCAAAGAAAACAAGACACTATCTTTGCTGTTAACAGGCAAATAATCTGTAAAAGATGTATCATAACCACCTTCTGGTTGTGCCAAACATGCTATAGGCAAGTTACTATAACCGACAGTTTCAGTCACATAGTCACGAATGATCCCTAAAGCTTCCTCACTTAATTGTGGCAATGAATTAAAATTTTGAACTCTTGATGTATCTGAGAGATTTTGTGCTATGCTCATAGGCACTATTGTAAGCACTTTGGTTAAACTCTCTGGCATAATAATCACCTCCTAATTTTGTCTAATGCTGATCATTCTATATCTGGATGAATAGGCCCCACGTTCACCTACCAGACATATTAAAGTTTTTCCTTCACAAATAAAATTATATAAAAGTTTCATAATTCCTCCTATAGTTGATATAAGGAGTCATCCTCTCCATATATTTCATCTAATTTCTTAAATGCCATATCTGCATCAACACTTAAGGAAGTAGAGGTAGACTGATATACTTCGTCGTATTCAAAATGACTTACATTAAACATCTTCTTTAAAATAATTTTATCATGTATACGATCAGCATCTCTACGTTTTGTGTTCTCTATAGCAATTAAATTTTCTTTACGTAGTACTTCGTTATCTCTTAATACAAAAAGATCATCTGCATCTGTAGATAAATTCTGACTACCTTTTGTTGGTGAATATTCGATAGTTTTATCTCCTGCTAATGCATCTTTTGCAGGTATTGAAGGGTGTGATAAAACCATACAGTAAACAGGGTAATCTTTTCTAAAGGATTTAATATCACGAGAAAGCGTGTCAATATTTCGTTTACCATTATCACCAGAATAACCTCCAGTTAATGCAAAGCTGTGATCAATAATAAAAGCATCAGCATGATACTTTTCATAATCAGCTTGCATTTCAGTGTAAAGATTATCATAGCTGTAGCTGTCTCTTAGCACTAAGTTATGAGAATCAGCAAGTTCTATTGCAGCCATATGTATAACCTTTCTTATATGTTCCGGACAATTATCAATATCATTTATATGCGATGGCAAAATAAAATACTTATACTTTTTATAAATATAATTTACAAGTAACTCACAAAACATTTTATTTTTAACATTTTCACCACACATATAAACAACACGATGACCTGATAAAATAATATTTACAGCCATATCTTTGGCAAACATAGTCTTACCAATATTTTCATTACCAACTACTACTACTAATCTATGTCTCAACATAGGTGTACCAGTGAAGCCATCTGTTCCATCTATCTCAGGTATTCCATATTTTGCAATAGGTATAAATCTTGATTTGACATCACGAAGTAATGTATCTGCTGTGTCTAAACTGTCTACACAAATAATATTGTCAGACATAGCATCTGATAGCCTTTCATTTAACTCAGAAACTGCATGCCCTGTATATGATAACCAATCTTCAAATCCGGTATAAGATTTACTGCCCAATCTATAACTTCCACTGATAATCTTCGCCTGCGTTTGTAATGTCTGTGTTCCTATATGAGCAATAAAAGCAGCTTTAAGTGATGGTACATAATTCAATAATTCACAGCTTTTTATTTTCATATCAAAACATTCATCATAAAGATCCATACATCTTGTGTAAACTTTCTGGCAGGCATCTTGTCGAACTGATTCTATCGCCAGATTACTTTCTAAGTGCTCATAATCTAGCCAGGCTTTTACTCCTAATCTTGGCTCAAGAATAACATCACCAATACTATTTTCCAAAATATCTGAAAATGTATCTCTCATCAACTTAGGCGCATAATTAAGTGATGCACTTTTAATACTATTTAGATCTTTGAAAACCTTAAACAGCACATAATATTCCATACTCATTTCATCTAAATGGATATATTTAAAAACGAGTTGCAATGTATCACTGAAAAATGTATCATCATAATTTTCATGTGGTAATAAGCCACTTATGAATACTTTTAGAGAATTCTGCAATTCCTCATCTTCAATTATATTAACACTCAACATTTGGCAATAACCTTTCTGCTGCATCTGAGACAGCCTTATTCCTCTTATTTAAAATTTTCTGAATAATATCACTACGCATAACAATATTATTCAAAAAATAGTTAATTTCACCCGTATCTTCCGTAACAATAAAATACACATCCAAATCTTTATTATTCAATCCACGATGTGCTCTACCAATCATTTGTTCTATTTCTACTGTAAATTCATAAAATATTACAAAATCACAATCCATATCTAGTGCAGTAGTTAAAGAAGTAATTATAACCTTGTACTCACCTACAGCAAAATCATTTATGATTTGTTTCCTTACTTCTCCAACAACTTCACCATTTATTACCGCTGCAGAAATATTATTTTTTTCCATATTCTGCATTACCCATTCCATAATAGATTTTTGACTAACGTATACTAAACCTTTTCCAGATTGACTTTGTATCACGTCATTTAAAGCATTAATCTGATTTATTGCACCATAACCTTTACAAACCTGAAAAAGTTTTACACCACCTAAATTACAATTTTTCTGATCTGGCTGTGGTTCTACTAGAACGACATGCCCCCTTGGTTCTGACATACGACCTAACTCAGAAGCTTTTCTATTTATAAATAAAAAAGGATACTCCTCTATAGTTAATTTTCCACTTGTTAGTTTTTTTGCAAGTAGACTTGCACTTGGAAATTCTTTAGGTAAAAGCATATTTGCAAGTTTAGCCAGCTGTATTTGGTCACTAACTATTGGAGTGGCTGTTAATGCATATACATATTCCACCTTTGTAATTAAAGCTTTTAGCATATTAGCAGATTGTGCATTTGTGTAATTATTTAACTCATGTGCTTCATCAATAATTACACACAAAAGTTTATCCCTTAGTTCATATAACTTATTCATAACAGAGGTATTCAATAAACACTCTTCTGTTATCATTATTACATCAAATTTTTCTAAATCTTTATTGAAAAAATTTTTCTTTAAAAAACCGCTATCTGCTGTTGTACAAATAACGGTTAATCCTGCTAATGTCTCTATTTTTTGTGGGGTTTGTATTAATTGGTCTTTTTTTACAATCATTAAACAAAGCTGCCCCGGATTTTTATTCAATAAAAGTTTCATAACTGCAGCTGCTAGCAAGGTTTTGCCAGTGCCTGTATCATAAATAACTATACTTCGCTTACCATAAAGCATTTTTATAATATCGATACACTGCTTATCATGCAGCTTAATTCCTAGTAATAAATCATTTATTGCATGATAACTATCCATACGTAACAACTCAGCCCCAAGTTCATCCCTAATCATGAAATAAACCTCCATACATAGTAAAAATTTGAGCCACTTTTTTCAAGACACTAACTCTTCTTAACAATAATTCCAATGTTCTGTAAATATCTTTATCTGATTTTATCAAGTCAATACACGCTGATTCGCTTACAGCAAGAGTGTAATCTTTTTCAGGATTTTTATAGAACTTTAATGCTCTTAATTGATCAGAATCTAAGAGAATCTTCAATTCATCTTTAGGAATAGAAATAGTCTGATCATTTATAACATCTTGTGTTTTATTTTTTAATACTTCATATGCATTCAATAAGATCACCTCTTTAATTTTCCCTTGTAATAAACTGATTCAAAATGAAATCAGCTACTACAGAAGCATTACTATAATTACCAGATAAAATCAGAAGCACAAAGTTTCTTAAATACATATATCCTAATGCGCCTTGAAAATTTATGTACGAGGCATCAATGGTATGCAATAACTCTATTATCTTATTTACATCTTTTATGCTGCTCATATTTACAGTTTTCTGTTTAGTAAATGTTAAGAGCACTCTTGCAACAGATTTCATTCCTGGATATTTTGAGTAATCAAGTCTTTTCTTACCAAAAAATTTTAACCGCTGTGAAATGTAAGATAATGGAACTAGTTCTTTACCTACCGCTGAGTTAAATTTCTTTATATCTTCAGGTTGCATTTTTTCTAACATTGCATTTACTTCTGAGATAATTGTAAGAATATCTTTTCCCATAATAGGATTGCTTCTGTCATAACCATACAAACTCTCTACTTTTCGAGCAATAGCCCCTAAAGCCTGCATGTATCGATCTGTTCGCATAGTGCTCATAATTCCTCCTAAAATGTGTCCATAGTTTCAAGCTCAGTCTGTTTGTTTATAAGCTCTTCCGGTGTTAGTTTTCCATTGCATACAGCTCTCACTATTTCTACTGTTAATTCGCTTTCCGAAATTGCTCCTAATAAAGGACCTACAATACTGATAAACTGTTCCTCTAACTCCGGACAATCTTCAAACACTGACAAAACAAAATGATATTTCTCATGTAAAGCAGATATATTTGTAATGAAAGCGTCAAGATCCAAAGACTTAGTATTACAATATGATTTGACTGCTTCATCAACTTTTACATCAGAACTGCCAGACTCTAGAGCATAAGCAGTTTTATTTATACCGTAGTCATACCAAAGTACATATAATAATGCTCCATTTATATAATTGCACAAAACCTCAAATTTCTTACGATAATTTTCATCTAGAAAAATTCCTAGATCTAGAAATGAGTTAACAAGATCATTATAATTTCTAATATTTACACAGACATTTTGAATACATGTATTTATCGCTGGTATCTTAGAAAAAATACCATTAGCACAAGTAGTGATCGCTGTATAATTACTTATAATGGAACTTTCAACACTATCCAGTTCATCAAATGGGTCAATTGTAGCCTTGCTACCTGCATCCAATGTGCTTTTTAACTCGTCAAACATATAAATAATATTAATAGATTCACTAACAAAATTCATAAAATCTGAATGCTCTGGTTTATGAATTAAATCAGAGTATTCATGCTTTTCTATCAAAATCTCCATAATTTTTCCTCCTAATTTGTCAAACTATCTACAACTGCCCAAGACTCTATAGAATCAAATAAGCCAAATGAGTCTGCACCTATCTCTTTTAGAAATCCAGTAAGATTCTTTTCAGGAATATACCTATTTTCTTCTGAGGCTTTTTCCATTTGGTCTTCTATTAGATCCATACTATCTATATGAGGCTGTTCTACTTTATCTGGTATCTTCATTATTGAATTTTGATACTCTATAACATCCTCGTCATTTACCAAGTCAAGATTAACCAACCCCTGTAATTCTTCAGAAATACCTAGTTCAGACAAATCTACTTCAGAATTTGCTATCTTCTGAGATTTATCTGACTTAACATTATCTTTAAATGGATTTATAATATTTTGACTCTGGCCCCCTATTTGAGTATCGTTAAAGTCTTCTAAGTTTATATCAATGTTAATGTTTTCTAAATCATCTACTGTTAATGGTGTACTAATTGGATTCATATCATTTGATAAATTAGGAAACTCTGATTTACCAGGTGTGTCCAAATTCAAATAATCCATATGATCTTGTGCATCATCAACAGACACACTCCCTACAACTGGGAGAATATGATTTAATTGTGCGTAAATTGATATATTGTAAAATTTATAAAAGCAGAAACCCAAACAGGTAAACGCCAACACAATCAGTTGCAATAGTATTGGCACTTTTCCTCTATCTGCAGAAATATCCGAAAAATAGCTTTGCAAAATTGCAGTAACTCCGATAATAATAATTTGCAATAATACTGCTAAGAAAAGAATCCTTTCAATAATATCTCTTTTCAGATAGACTATTTTTGAACTTATTTCATTACAAAACCTTAATGGTGCCACAATAATTACTCCGAGTATATTTTGCAACCATTCTGACAAAGAAGTAAATTCAAAATTATATTCCCTTTCCGTATATCTCATAGAATCATTAGCACCACCCATAAATAGACTGATGTTATTACATAGTCTAACTTTAAACCACTTTTACTTTTTCCACAAATGATTACATAGGAAGTTATTAATGTAAAAAATAAAAAAGATAGCCCTTTAACCAATAGTATCAAGAAATTCAATACATTCACACTCCTTTATCCAATCAATCTGTCCATACTTATTTACATTAAAATTAAAGATAAACAAACGGTCAGCATCAATAGTATCTGTATCTAATGAATAATAAACATAATCTGCTGTACTTCTTACAATATTAACTTTTACTGGCTTATTTTCAAACTTCAAATAAGTAGTTAATGTTCTTTCTTCATTATCGATTGTTAAATCAGAGTACACTGCATCAGTACAAAGTTCTTTTAAAACTGACATATTCTGATCCAATTCTGTTCCTGAAGAAAATTCATATAAAGTTTTTACACATTTAATACCTAGCTGCTCTTTCATTTCGTCTGTAATTTTTGATCTATTGTAATGTGCTATCAAAGCAACTACAGCAATAAATACACTCATCACAACTCCAGTAAGCAATAAAACCTTAGCAAACTTTTTCATTATTGCACCTTTCTTACCTGAAATGAAACACTACCAAGTGGTACCTGTATAGTATAAATGCCATCAGTTCCATCTATAACAGCTTTTCCCAATGGAGATTGTATACTTAAAGTTTTATTTCTAATAGTGTCACCATGATCTCTAACAATTCTAAATACTCTTTCTGGCCCTACAGCAGATCCATTATCCTGTAATTCTGTAACAGCAATGTAATTACCTAATGTAATTCTAGATCCAGTGCCCGGAGTAATAATATTGTAATTAGATAGCTCTTCAAGCAATTCTTGTTTTCTCGCTTGTAATCTTGCTGCTTCAACAGTTGCTATTTCATACTCAGAATTTTCTGAAAGATCTCCTTGACCTTTAGCAATCTGCTGCTGTAGTAAAACATTTTCTAACTCTTGTTTCACTTGCGCAAGTTCATTTTCGCGTTCTTTTACTTCTTCTATTGTTAAATCTATTGTTTCCATATTCCCTCCATCTAATGATTATAACGATTTACATACTGAATTATAGCGGGATACTTATACTCATCTCTTGCAATTTTCTTTATTGCCATAAAATCACCTTTACTGTCATTACGTGACATTTCCTCTAAATTAAATCTGGAGATAATAAATGTAGACAAACCTTTACGACTCCGGCGGTCAAAAACCTCTTCAATAACTTGAAAAGCCTCACCTCTTGTGTATAGCTTGGTCACTGTAATAAACATCACATCAGATAATATATAATCATCATAACTCAATGATTTATTAATAAGATACTTGGGATTTTCAGATGCTAGTATAAGTGCTCTTTTTAACTCACCTGTATCCAATAGTGGGGCAACCGTAAATCCTGCATTCAATGCTCTTTGCATACAAGAATATGCAAATGTAATTTTGCTGTATCCAGCAGGTGCAATAATAATTGCAGATTTATGCGGAATTTGATCACTTGCAAAAATATCATTTATTTTCTCAAGCTGTGCACAATACCTTACAAATAATTCATCATTAATCCCAGTGTTATTATACTGTTTCAGTTTCTCCTTATTATCTCTTTCTAGAATTTCTCTGTTCCAAAAAACTCCATGATATACTGCTGGTATGTCAGTACCTTTGATCTTTTCAACAAATTCTTCGACATTCTCTTTTTTGTCCAAATTTAATGAAGAACGTGTTGCTTCCATACCACATTCAGGGCAGGTTTTATCCAAAAAACCGAACCCTCCACACATAAAACAATGTTTTCTCTCCATAATTAAATAATGGTAATGACTTTTACATCATTACCATTCTGCCCTTTCTATTAATTTATACATTTCTTCTGTTTTAATATCAATTGTAGATTTTGCCATTAATTTTTTTATATAAGGACCTAATTGAGAAAGCGTGATTGCTTCTTTACAATTTGTTAGTAAATCAACACCATCTGGGAAACAGAGAATATTAGCAAATTGTACAGGATTATACCCCATTCGTCGCAAGGCATTTCTTAAAGATCTAATATGTATTAGATTTTGATTGTAAACATTAAAATGATAAATATTATTTACACCCCTAGATCTTGCAACCCAATGTGTATCAGCATAGTCGCCTCGAACAGATTTTACCCAGTCTTTTACTTCTATTACCGCAATTAAATTATTGCAAATAAAAATAATATCAATTTGTGTATCCTTCTCTAATAATGGAGAGTAAATAGACTTATTATGTATAATTCGGCAATTTTGAAAATAAGATTTTAAGTAAATGATTACATGCTCCTCAAATGTTGTGCCGATATTTTCTAATTCCTCTCTACTTTTTCCCATAGTGTCTCATCCTTATTAAATAATGTGAAAATATATAACAATTTTTACTCTAACAGAACGAAAAAAGGTATATATCTTTTTTCCCATTTCACAATCTTTTATTAATTAGTAATAAAAAATAATGCAATTCTTTTAGGTTTCATCAAAAGAGGCAAAAGCTATTAAACTACTGCCTCCAATAAACATTTTTTACATTTTAGTTATAATTCTGAGCATGAGTTGTATATTTATTTGTATCAAGAGCTTTTATTCTAAAGAAATATATTTTACCATCTTCTTTAGGATCTTTATCTGTACCTACATCTCGAAAAGTCTTAGATACTCTTCTAATTTTGGGACCATTTTGTTTCCCTGAAATACTATTTGAGTCAATTACGGAATAATATTCCGCTGATTCACCAATCCAAAACATAATATGTCCACCATCCGGATATAAATATGCCATAATATCTCCTGGTTTAATCTCTGAATGATCAATTACCTCATAATTAACACGATCATAAAATATTCCTGTTACTGTGCTTCTCTTCTGAAAAGTGAATCCCGTGTTATTTATAACTTTTGATACAAATCCACTACAATCTATAACTGTAGGAGTGATCTTTTTATCAAATTCTTTATTCATGGTTGTAGAATCCTGTGCATAAGTTGCATCAGTTTGACACATATTATATGCCGTATATAATAAATTAGTACGGTCTTTAGTTAATGAAGTAGTATCAACTCCCCAAGCACTCATCCAACTAATGTCTGATCGTTGCGGAACAAAAGTACTACCATTGCTCAACCCATTTAAATAGGTATCAGGATTTGTTGGATCTACGTTACCCATACCACCTTCATATAGCATATATGCATATACATAATCTCCAACAATATTTGCACCTATAGCCTCACCACACATTACAGTATCAAAACTTTGCACAAAAAATGGCACACTACCATCTGAATATTTATGAGTATATGCATCACAATGTTCATTTACTACATGAAAAATAGCTCCCCAATGATATGGCATAATATCATCATAATCACTATTTGTACGATATACAGAACTTATATCTGTATCAGAAATAGTTTTACCGGTGACTTCTTTTATAGCATCTTTTAAAGATTTAGTTGAAGAGTCTAATTTATTAGCCAGTTCTTCTGAGGTTTCAATCTTATCATCTGGCCATACAGCATTCCAAATGCGTATACAAGTACTAGCTGAGTCTAAACAATAATCTTTTGCAGAACTGGATAAATACCACCCATCTGTTTTGGCAGCGATACAAGATACAACATATCGCATCTCACTACCTGCCTTAAACCCTGCAAAAAATTCTGAATTATTCATATGATTACTCTTATAGTTATCACCTAATTCTGGATAATAAGAATAGAACTTTAGTAGTTCTTCTGATGTTAATTGACTTATATCAATGTAGTCAGAATAACTCCATTCACCTTTATATGTATAACCATTTCCAAATGTAGTTTGTATAAATCCACCAGCACCTCTTCCATGTATTAAAGAATAAGTTGTAGCCGAAAAACCATCTGAGACAGAGCTAGAATCAAAATCTGTTAAATGTATTGCTTTTAAACCATCAGAATACATTCTATTATTTGCAGTTAATACATCAGGCAAATAATAATGATCACCCTTGCTTCTTCCAGAATTACCGCTGCCATTCATTTTTGAAACAGCATTATCACCAGTCCAACCGTCATATTGAAATACAGTAGTTGTGTAATTGCTATCAAAGGAATTATTTATGGCATTAATTCCTAATTTATTAACAACTGTGTTATCAAATTTGCTTAAAGTCATATCACTGGCAGCTGCTCCCAGGTAAGCCTCATTCCAAACAACTTTACCATTTGCATATGGTAAATAAGATTTCAATAGATGCGTGCCGGAATACCACCCAGTTTCACAGCTCTGTATACCGCATAATGCACCAACTGGCACATGAAAGCCTTTATCATCAAGCTCTCCATTAGAACTTGCACGAAATAATGTAAGCATTTCTTTTACATATCCTTCTGTTAAAGAATCCATTAACAATAAGTTTAAACCCGTACCGGTTGTTGCATCAGAATGTTGCAAATTACTAGAATCATCTGTAATACTGGTACTATCAGAGGATTTTATAGTATCATAAGCAGTTCTTTTACTAACTTTCTTTTCTGTACTAATTACATGATATTTCTGTCTCATTAAATTTATCATATAATAATCATCGTTTATGATAAATTTTGCAATGTACAAAAACATAACCCCAAAAACAAGTACTACTAAAGAAATAAAATGTTTAGGTTTCATCTATAATCACATCCCTTGTACTAAGCTGCTTAGACATATCAGGTGGGACTATAGTCTTAATCAGAGCCTTATCAGTCTTATACCCAATATCATACTGAATTGCAAAACAATTACGATATCGTTCATTATCTTCAGAATTTATTTCCTGTAAATAATTCTTTATAGAATAACAACCAAAATTTTCAACTAAGCGGTTTATATCCTCTGGATCTAATTTTCCAGCCATAACTGTTGTAATGTTACTTTTGATGGCATTAAAGGCATCATTATCAAACGTAGAAATAGCATTTAATAACAGAAAAATAGTAACATTATCAGATCTACTACCAGTTACCCTATGACTAATTGCATCAACTAATCTGCCAAACTGTGCACTTCTTTGTAATTCCTCATAAAAGGAAGCTGTATGTAAAGACTGTCTCTTTCTAATTGCTGTTTTCCTATTATCCAATGCTTGCACCATGAATACTCTAATTGTGTCTAAATTATCAAGCATTGTTCCGGCATTCTTATTAAAAGAATAAATGGTCAATGGTGTATTAATAATTTCTCCTACAGATACTTCATTTTTAAATGCTTCACTGTATCGTCCATCTACCAAGAAAAATGATGATAACCTTGTTCGAATTAAAGAACACAGTTTTCTTTGATTTTCAGAATAAGAAGCAGTGGCCGCTAATCCGTCTACAATATCAATTACTTCACCAAGTATCATATTTCGTGTTCTTACAAATGTATCTGGATTTGTTTTTATAACATCTCTTGCAAAATACATTTTCATTACAGCCTGCTCTAAGATCATCTCTAAATCTTGCTCATTACCCTCATTACTTTGTAAATTAACCATTAAGCTATATAGAGTTACAGTATCTCTAACAGCCATATTAAAGGTTTCTTCACAATCTAATCTTGTACAGTTTAAATCATCAAGTCGTAAAGTATTAACAAATCTTGCTTGATTACCCTCCATAGAAATAATACAACCTTTTACATATTTCAATAATTTTATCCATTCATTGCCTTTTATATCTATTACAGAGCAATGTGTATTAGCAGCAATAAGTTCTAATGCTGTCATAAACATGGAAACAGTCTTTCCCCATCCTGACTTTGCAAGAACCATGATAACCTGAGCTGCGCCACTACCAAAAAAGTCCAGCATAAAAGGTAGCTTTACTTGCCAGTCAAGACCCATAAGTATTCCCTTCTCTCCAACAAGTCCTTTTGTTTTTGTTGGCATTAAGGCTGCTAAATTCTCCTGTGAAAATAACATTGGAGTTATCTTACGTGAATCTTGCTGTTTAAAACTTGCCGGGCAAAAATTACTTAAATAGCTACTTATATTCCCTCTACATTCTATAAACTTGATATTACAAGCATCCAATAATGTTATTAAATTTTTACGATACTTTTTTATGCTACTTTTTGATTTTGCAGATGCCTGTACAAAGTAATATGTCTCAAAAAATTGTCCACCAGTAGTAGCCTGCTTATAAACATATATATAACTATCATATAATTCCTTTATAGCATTAAGAATATCAGCATTCACATAATTCTTCTTACCATTTTTATCATATTCAACTGTTCCTGTAAGTTTTTGATCATCTGATAAAGAATCAAAAATTTCATTATACTTGTTGTAAGCTGCAGCAGATTTTTTCAACTGTCTGTTATACACATCGCTGGTAGGATTTACTGCAGCCGGCAAAGAATAAGTTAGTATAACTGTTTTCACCTCAGGACATAGTTTAAACATTTCACTTCTTATGGCTTGCGTAATATTACTATTGCAATATACAGGGAAGCGCGTTAGGCACCAAACCTTAGTAATATACTTGTTAGTTAAATATCTATCGTATAGTGGTTTTATTCCTAAAAGAGAAATCTTGTCTCTTGTTACAAGATTACCTCCTGATAACCAGTTAGCAAAAGACTCTGCATAAAGATCTTTCAGATTCATGTATTCACCTCCTACATGGTGTCTGAGTACAATTTAAAAGACTTTAGTATAGATGTTATAGCCTTTCTAGATGATAAATAAATAAATTGCTCAGATATGTCCATATCTGCCAAATCATAACCATTCCAAACAAGATCAGAATCATCTTCGGAAAAACTCACAACAGTATTTTCAAGTAATAGATCAAATAATAAAGCGTGCTCTTTATTCTGACAAATATTGTAAAAAACTGTATAATCATTTACCACAGTATCCTCAAAACTCTTGCAATCAATAATGATTAATACATCTAGATTCTCTCTGTTGGTTAAAAGAATATCTAGAACGTCTCGATAATCACCAAGTTTACACAGGTATTGATTACAAATCAGATCTTGTAATAAATACGTGCTACTAATTGTTGTATAATTTGCAGGTAAAACTTTCATAAATTTTGCAGAACAATTATCATATAATCTAAGTACCTTTACAGACAATCTTTCCTGATACATAAGTGAGTTAACTAAAGTTTCCACAAACTGATCAAACCCTTTTATTTCTTCATAAACTTTCAAATAAATAATTCGAGGCCTGTTACTATAGCTGTGCACTTGTAACTTTTCGTATATAGGTTTTGACATACAATATTCATACTGTGTGAGATTTTTATTTAAATTGTCTACACGAAGCATCAGATCAGCCACTCCGGTAGCAAAATTTTCATTCTCTTCCATCAATTTTCTATTGATTATCTTTACAGAACTTACTTCTGAATTAAGTGAAACATAACTATGAAAGGTCTGGTAAAATTTTGAATATAGAGCCATATAAGAATTAGCTAATTCTGTAAGTTTTATGTCATACTCTTCAGCATTTAGCATAATCTTATTAGCTAACTCATAAGAATCTTTATAGATATTATTTTCTAAATCTTCATTTACTACGATTTTTTCATTTTGTGAACATATCGCAGATTCGATCATATCAAAATCAAGCATTGTAATATCACCATCAAAAACTATGCCATCTTTTTGTAATATCGCTAGCAAATTTTTATCATTTCCAATAAAGAAATAATTTATATCGTAAATCTGCTTAAATAAAGTTATTTCACTAAAGCTTGTAGCATTTTTAAAAAATGAGGATAATACAATAACATTATTTGTTTTTTCTAGAAGACTATCAGATAGTTCACTTAAGCTATTAATAAAAATTATACCCTGTAAAGAAAAATCTGCGATATCTGTCTTTACATCAACTTTACTGTAGTCATCAAATAGCATGATTGCGATCACTTTTTGCATTTTACCACCTCCAAAATGCTTGAAATTAGGCTCCCGTCTAATTTAAAATCCTCAAAAGTTATTGATTTAACTATAGCGATATCAAAAGGAAATAAATTTTGAATATCTGATTCTGACAGAAAAGAAACACCGGGCATCAAATTACTTAATTTATTGAGTATTAGCACAAATTTATTTGTATACTTTTGAGACATTAGAGAAACATATTCTTGTATGCATAATAAATCATTTCGTAAAGGCTGTACACAATATAAAACTTTAGCAAGTTCAGAGTGTACTAGTTCCAATAAAGTGTCAACAAATTTAGCATCACAAGCTATAATAACTCTATAGGTGTTTAAAGAAGATTTTGCATATAAATATTGAAACATTTCATAAAGCACATCTCTCTGTTCTACAGTTGGAGTGCAGATATTAATAACATCAGCATCTAAATGGAATAATTTTGTTAGATCTTTTACAGTATAAGCTTTAGAGCTTAACTGTTTATCACTCAACAAATCCCAAATATCACCATTTTCAGTTAAATCAAATAATAATACTGGTTTGTCATAATTTAGAGCTGATGCAGCTAATGCTGTTGCCCAGACACTAACGCCAGTCTTTCTTTTTCCAGTAACAACAATAGTACTTTCATGAAAAATATTATCATCTATCTTCAAATGTCCTAATGATGGGGAATTAAAAGTTTCTAAATTCGTTTCTGCATTCAAGTCTTTTCTATAAACACCGGACTCTACTTTTGCTGCAGTATGCTGCGCTTCCATATACTTATTTAGATTACTATAATCGAATGGCTCAATTAAAAGATTAGAATCATCAGTTGCTACAAATGCTCTTTTAGCCTCATCATTACGCTCTACTCGGTAGATGTTTTTATATGAATTTGCAAAATCAGTATTTTTACTAACGCCAAGTACAGTATTGTATATTAAATCAAAAGTAGGTTTACCTTTTAAAAGCTTTATAGTATATTTAGAAAATGAACTTTCAGACATAGCAGCTTTAAAATAATTAACTGCCTTATCAGAATTTTCATTTTCAGCGATTATAAAAATGATCTCTCCTACAGTAAAAAAGTTATTATCAGATAATAATTCTTTCAAAATCTGCATATCAGTACGAATATTTATTGAAGACTCTTGATAAAAGTATAATAAAGTATTAACATTAATAATTGAATCTTTTATTTGTGCAACATTACTGCTCAGGGATTCACATGCCATAGAAACGGAAAAAGCATTTCTCATCTTAAAAAACTTAGCTAGTTTATCAGTTTTATCACCAGCAACAAGCATAATATTAATCATTATCGATACTCCTTTCTTTTAATTGAAACTCAGAATCTAATGCCTGACTCTTAAATGTACTACCATCCTTACTATGATATCTGTACACACTAACAATATTTGAATATGTTTCTTCTAATTCATTTGATAGATCAAGTGCTTTCATCATAGCTGCATCAATAGCCTCAATACGATAAAACCATCTATAAAATTCTAATAACTCCTCTAAATTGAGAAGTTTTACTTCTCTAAAGGCGTTAAGATTGTCCTCAATAATACGAAGAATAACCATTAAAAGTGCTTCTATTTCATCTTTTTGATATAAAGTTGTTGATTGCACAGTTAGATAAACCACTTCTGTATTGCATTCCTCTTCCGTCATTTTTAATGCTTCATTTGTAGCACGTTTTAGGTATAAGGCAAGATTTTTATCTTGTATTTTATTCCTTTTTTGTATATGTCTTTTAAACTCTAAAGAATTTGCAAAATTTTCAGTACCAATTGCAGTTCTGAAAACAAAGTTATAATTCCCAATGGCATTGAAAATTTTTTGAAAAATCTTTTTTGTATTATTTGCCTTGGCATCATCGTTACTCCCATATCTGAATAGCATAGTAAAAAAGACCTGCCCATTCACATACTCAAAAATATTGACCTTTTGATTGTTTACTTCTATCTCAGTTTCACCCTCTTTTCTAACCTGAATATACTTAGCAAAGGAATCACTGTCAGCATTTCTCATTTCCTGTAACTTTTCATCCTCATTAAATATAACAAATCGAAATAATGCTATGCCAATAGAAATAAAGAGTACAATCTGAGCAATAACTGCCCAGATCGTACCCATTCCAAGTAATGTAGTGAAAACATATTTTAAGATAAAGAAGCAGGCAATATTAGCAACAATAAAAACTTGCATAATAACAGTATTCCTATCTGAAGCAGCAAGCTTTCTAGAGTTCAAAGCACGTTTATGAACATCTATTGGAAATATCATAAATTACCTCCATCATCTTTATAATTTCTTAAATCATCAACAACAGTCTCATTATTAACAACTGTATCAACAGATTGATCATCATAAAATGAATCAACCGGTGCATCTAATTGATAAGAATCCAGACGATCATTATCAAACATAATCGAATAATTATTATCCGCCTTATCATGTTTCATCATATTAGATACTCTAAGATTATTAATAGTTTGCTGAATTCCATTGAAATGAAATATTCTATCAAAATTTTCATTAAATTTAGCATTGCCAAAATCCATAAGATTACTTAATATTGTAGCTAACACTAAATAAATGAGATAAATAATACCAGAACAAACCAAAAACATAATATAAATGCCCCACACAGACCCATTTAACTTCTTTACAATAACTAATGATAAATCAAATAATGTGTATGATAAGAACAGTACCAAAGAAGTTTTTACATAGCCTTTAAATGGGATCTTTATATCTCCTTGATCTAGCACCCTTAGTATTAAAATTACACCAAATAGCAGATATAAAATAGGTATAGTAAGTTTGAAAATATTCACAATAATAAACATTAATACTACATCGATATCAAACATAATAAGATTAAACCAACCATGATTCACTCCAATATAAGTTGCAATATCAGTATTCATATCAATATACAATGAATAGTCACTTGTAAATACACTCTGCAATACATCCTTCAAACTCATCTCACTATAATTTAAACTAAAGGGGTACAACCAATGACCATAATCACTAGTTCTTTGTGTGAAAGCAATGATTGCTCGTAAACTAATCAGCTTAATCATAGTGGAATCAGAGAGTTGACCTATGACATCATCCATATCATAGACAAAATTTTTGGTTTGTCTATTTATGTAAATAATTAAATCATTTATTTTATCCTCATTTGGTTCCCAGGTTTTACTGTAATATCCATTGGCTTGCATGGTTTGTGCCCATAAAGTTGATTGATATTCACTTGGTAAATACATAAATAGGTCAGCAATACCTAACCAATCACCATTTTGCCCAAAAGCATTTTCAAGATCTGTTGATATAGATTCAGCTTCTTCCTTAAATCCTTTATAATCACTTATATAGCTTTTAGCCTCATCTTGAAACACAGTATCGTATGAACCAGGATTTACAAACACAGGGCTATTAACATATGAGTATACAAAATAATTATCTTTATTCTTGCCATCTGCATAAGTAATAGTGCTCCTAGGTAATGCATAAACACTGGCTAATGTGTTTAACTTCTCAATTAATCCATCACTAAATTGGTAAAATGGTATATAATAATCTACATTGTTACTCACTGTTTTATTGGCAGATAATTGATACACGGTATTACCATTTGTATACTGATAATCACCATAAATCTGTAAAGTATTAAAAAGTATATCTGTATCTATTTTGATACTATCGCCCTCAACATAGACACCAGACTCTTGATTTAATACAGATGTTTTTCCTGCACAAACTTCGCTTTCTTCTACATTCATTTGTGCATAAAACTCTTTTAATTGTCTCCACCCAACTTTATATAAAGTTAACGATGAAGAACTGTATACAAAATTACCATCTGTATCTACTTTTACTAATTCTGTATTATCTGCATCATATTTTTCTGTCTTTACACCTAGCACCTCATATGACAGATTCTCACATACATTGTTTATAACAATATTGTAAAACATTGTCATATAAACTGGTATTACATACACAAAACCAAGAATTAATGCAATGCTGGCACCACCTAATAAAATGATTTCCATTAGATCTCGTATATATCTGGCAAATGCTATAATGAGAACGAGCGTGATTATAATTAAAACGATTAAGATATTATCTCTTAAAAACTGCAATACTGTTCCAAGAATTTTATTTTCATACGAAGAAGAAAGACCAATAACCTCATCAACATCAGAAGTTTTATCAATTATAGATGAAGAAGAATCTATTACTTGTTGTGCAATCCTATCATTTGTCCCTTTTACATACTGATCATACTGTAAAAGTTCATCCTTCATATAGCCTAAGGCATTAGTTGTACCTTGAAGACCACAGATAACAATATTGTGTAACACATAATTATCATTTAATTTCCCCATATTACTATATGAATTAATAGATCGATCAAATCCAATAAATTGATAGGCATTCATCGCAATAGCTCCTGCCAATTTATAGTCTGTATCAGAAGACACATCATAAGGAAATAAAACTTTATCATCAATAGTTGTAGTATTGGTCATGACTAATGGACTATATTGATAAACATTAGAACTTTCCCATGAACTTTTACTACCAAAAATACATCTCTGTGCACCAAAAATGTTAGTATTATCTGTAGTATTAACATAAAATACTGGTTCAATATTTTTGATTGCTAACGAGTTAACCTCATCAATAGATTTATTACTTGTAATCTTATAAGCGGAAATTGTTGAATCTTGATAATTCTCTGTATCAGTATTTGCTAGTAGTACATATTTACCAATATCATTTTCCGATGCTACTTTAAAGTAAATGCTTCTACTAATAATGCTTGGATAAGTGTTCATTACTCCTACAGTATAAGCATTATATGCGCTGTCTGCTTTATATAATAGCGGGTTGCAATATCCAGGAAAAATTACTAGATTATCGTCCGTAACAATATCTCCAAATGCATTCATGTATAGATATCTAGTAGATTTATTTTTAATGGAGTCTAGATTTACTGTGTTTTGAATAATATTTTGCATAAGAACGGTAGTCATATTATCAACAGTTCTTTGAAATTTAGATCCATAGTATAACACCGGTTGGGTCATTTTAGATTCATCCGTTATAGTATTGTAAGCATATACTGCATTTATAGTCTCTGTATTACCTACATCTTCTACTGTAGTTGATAACTCAGATTCAGCATTTTCTGTTGAACTCTTTGATTCCGCAACATTAGAAGAATATCCAGCATCATTATCAGAATAGTTAGTATCTAGCACTGAATCTATACTTGTTGCACATAATTTTAAAACGGTATTATCATCATAGGTTACACCATCTGATTGCACACTGTAGGAATCTTCCAATTCTGTTCCTGAAGAATTAACCATATTACTTGTCACATCACAAAAAGTAACCTTTTGTCCAAGCTTGCTTTTTAACTCATCATTAAATTTAAATACATCATTATTAGTATATGTTATACTCTCCGCTTTAGATTCTGAATGAGCTCCAATGGACTGAACAATAATGTTATGATCCTTCCATGCATTGCTAGCTAACTTATTTAACACACTAGCAAAATTTTTTACTGTATTTTTCCAACCGACTTGTCCTATATCGTTATTTCCAATCATAAATAGGATTGTATAATGAACATCTTTATCTTTATCTAATACTTTTTGAACTTCTTTAGCACACCCAGATTTCGTATCCTGTAACCAAGATAGAGAAGCCTTAGAATTCGAAATAAAATATACTCCGCGCTTCTGTAATGTGTCTTCATCTATGCCTTTATTAATAAAAGCACTCTGTAAATAATCTACAGATTGATCACCAACAAAAATAGTATTCTCAATTGAATTACACAAATTGTAATAACTGCTTGTATCAGTTTTTGTTTCAGCCTTGGCTTCTAATGGTTCTGAAAAAATATTCGAATTATCTGACCATGTAGATTCTGTAGTTAATTCTGTAGTTGACTCTGTAGTTGATTCTGTAGTAACTTCTGTAGTAGTTTCAGAATTATTAGGATTAACAGTAAACGTAGCACCTGAAGAATCATTCTGGTACGTCAATTCATCATCAGCATATATCCAAGACTGTTCATTTGAATTATACTGAAAATTTCCTTGGATCATAACTAATGCTCCTACTGAGCCAGAAGTAATATCTTGTAAAAAATCATCTATAGTTATCAAAGATGCGGCACCTGTTACAGCACCATTATCATCTAATGTTCTATGATATAATGGCTTCTTATAATCTTTACAGTTATTATATAATTTTTCAAGTGCGGTTGCCTCTGTTTCATCAGCAGCTAGTGACTTTAAAGCTGATTTAAACTCTGAAGATCCTACATAACTCCGAAAAGGAGTATAAGTTGCTGAACAAGACAGCATTGCTAGGTATATCTGAGAAAGTTCTACAGAATCTTGAAACTGAAAAGTTCCATCTTCTGTTTTTTGCGTATTAGAAAAAATCTCTAAAAATGATTCATTCTCATCATATTCTAATGATTCATCTAATGTGGTTTGTGCAACTGTTTTTCCATATTTCAATAGATCCTTATATGTACTACAAATATCTGTAATTGCATCATTAACATTCTTGTTATTTGCACTTCCATCTATAGAATACTTTACTTTGTTACCATCAACTGTTGGAATTAAGCTATTTAAAGTATTGGGAACATTCTGATATACCAGTAAATTTTTGTAAAGATTACTTAAGATAGTACTATTACTTGTTAAAAAACTCTCCTTTTCTGTTTGAGTACTTTTAGCATCATAATTTTTCTGTAAGTATTTTAAGTATTTACGATAATACTCGACTATGTTGCTGCCTACATTCTGTTTTATATCAGAATTTATTTGTTTCTTTGTATAAGCTTCGGCATCTGAATTACTTAAAGTTAGTTCTAGAGGCCTGGTTATTTGTGTAGTCTTTTTAGAGTACTTAGAATTGAAACTTATTAAATATGCTGCAAGATGCTGCCGATAAAATTGCTCTTCTTTTTTAGTAAAATTGTATTCAGTGGAATATTTACTTAAAACCTGATAATACATACTGTACTCTGTTAATGTTCGCAATTCAAACATTAGTCCATAGATACCACTATACTCTTGCCCTAAATAATTTTCTAACTCTGTAATCCTCGTAGTAATTGCTAACTTAGATTCAGTTAACTCAATATTTGACTCATTTTCAGCAGCATTTACTATTCCTGGAGAGCCCAGTATCAAAGCAAAAATCACTACAAAAATACATAATTTTTTAAAAATTTTCATAATGCCCTCCTAAATAATAATGGGGTAGTTATTAGCTACCCCATTACATTATTCTACACTTTGTGTACTTGGCTGTTTTTTATTTTTACTTCCGCTGTTTGAATTTTTCTTATTAACTTCAAAATAATTTGTTTCATCAGCATCAGCCTTTTTACTAGCAAATACATGAATATAATATTTTGTAGAAGCAGTTGGTGACTTTAATGTACCAGATAAACCAAAATCTGAGATAGCTTTGCCACTTCCACCCAATTCACCTGAAATCTTTTGTGATGAATTTATGCAAACTGAATACTGCAAATTTTTAACATCCTTATCTGAACCATCATAACCAGCAGCATAAGTTTGAAGATTTGCTGCAGTCACGGTACTAGTCACATAAGTGTCAATAGCAGAACCGATAGTTTGTTTATTTGCAGTAGTCAAGTCATTTGATTTTGCTAATATTTTCTGATACATTGACTTTGCTATTTTCTGTTTAAAATTACCTAACTCTGTTCCATCATCACTAAAACAAAAATTATAAGATGCTCCACTATTTAACCACTTAGTAAGAGTTGCATCTAAATCCTCTTCTATCACTTTATCTGCAGCAGTAGCCATTGCACTTACTACAGACCCATAGGCTCTAAATAGTGTCCCATTAAAACCTATTGAAAAAAAGAAAATAGTGAGAATAGTTGGCATAGCAATCTTTAACATATAAGTAGTTACAGTATCATCATCTTGTAAATTATAGGATCTTCTCTCAGCACAATAGTCACTATATGCATATACATCTGGCATAAGACTCAGCCCAAAAGAAATAATTGCATCAATACCAGTACCATGATTAGCTGAACTGATGGTATCTTTAATAATTCCAGGTAAACCTAGAATCTTTCCTCCCTTTCCGGCTGTCTTAATTTCATGTATTCTATCAAACAAAGATCTTGATGATAAGTACAGTAAGGTTACTAATCTCTGATAGCATACAAGCATCAGTCCAATGAGACAAAAAGCTGTAATAACAAAATTAAGTAAAAACCCTAACCAATTAAATTTTGAGAAAACAGACCAACTTCCTGAAAATGCAGATGTATAAAACAAATCTGTCAGGCTTCCGGAAGTTGTATCTGTTGCTGCTAGTGAAACTTGAGAAAAAGACAACACAATTAAGGGAATAAGCACAATAACATATTTTCTTAATTTTTTAAGTAACATAAATTTCCTCCTTTAATGAGGTATCCAAATTGCAACTGCAAATGCCACAAAAAATGTAACAAAACTTGTCACTAATGTTCTTGCAAATGTGGGATCAGAGTCTAAATCATAGATACCAAAACTAAAAATCTTAATAAGATCAAAACCTCTTCTGAAAATTCCATTCTGATTTGATGGCAAAGATACAGTCTCAAATATTTTTAAACCAAGACCGTGATGAAGAATTGCATACATAATCCATATGATTATAGTTAAGTATGATGCAAATGCAAAAATAATAAACCACATGAGATTTTTAACATCTCCAATAAAGGCTTTATGCATCATAGTCTTAAAATTACTACGAGCTTCTCTAAAAAATTGTGATACCTTATATGTAGTTTTACCAAGAGTTAAATCATAGTCACTCTCTTCTGTATAAGAAAGACTTTCTTTAAAAAATGGAATATCATCGATCACAGAATTTGCAGAATTATTGCTTCTATAAAGAAGTGTGTAGTTTGAGAGCTTTGAAGTTAAAGGTCTAACCAGTAACCCATCTTCCAATTTCAATTGCATAATATAATAATTTGCCGAAACTGTAAGATCAGAAGTGCTGGATGAACCATTGCATATCAAGTATTTATTTCCAGACTTATATAATAAACCGGTTATTGGTGTTCCATAGCAATCGCCAATACTTGCTTCTTTAATAAAACTAGAAAGATCATAATAAATACCCTCATAGTATATTCTTTGTCCAAGAAATCTACTTTTCAATTTAGAATTAATACTATCATCACTACTGTTCTGAGCACATATTTTCAGACTTGATGTAGTTCTAGCATCTTTTATTGGTTCTGACACAAACACTTTTGCTCCTGATTTATCAGTTCTACAAGTAAACTTAATTCCACAAATAAAAACTGATTGACCATCAGTTAAACTGTTTAACTCAACAGTCTTTGTATACTTAGCAAGTATACTATCTGTCATACTTTGCGAAATTCCAGCTGTGTATATACCATCTAAATTGAGAACATTGCATAAAGTTCCTGTAGCTAGATGAAAACCATCAGAAGCCGAAAAGAAGCTATAATCACCAATACCTAAATATAAAATAGGGATGGCGGAAATGGCTTTAGATCTATATGTAGTGTATAGTGTAGAATCATCCCTAGAAATTCTAACGACTTCTCCATCTGGAAATTTAATACTATCGCCTATTACATACCATGAATCTGTATCCACATCACAAGCATTATCATAACCAAAGAGATCCTTCACATATGGAAAATTATCATAGGACATTTGAGTAGCACATGATAATCCGCTAAAATATTCTGAGTAAATCTTATCTACTTCATCAATAGTTTTTTGCAGATCATTAGCGTCTTCACTAATGATTGGTACAAAACCTTTAGCAGTTCTTTTTGCCTTGATTCCATGCAGGTTACTTATCTGAAAACATGGCACGATCTTATAGTATTTGCCGTCAGAAGTTGTTCCTTTATAAACCCACTGCTTACCAGCATAAGTAAAAGTTTCCCCATTACTTAAAGATTCCGTATAATTTGTTTGTGTTGCAACATGTAATTTGCCATCAGATTGGAAATCCAATCTTGAATCTGTATTTGTATTCTCATATAAAACTTTTGCAGAATTTACATAATAATCTGATCCATAGATGGTTCCCTGTGTAGTATTTGTTCCATTAATTACAGTAAAAGTTCTGTATACTGCTGCTAATCCTTGCAAATATGTAGTACTCATGTTGCTACTATCATAATATGACTTCCACCACTTGCTTGAAGATGTACAATATTTCTTTGCTGTTACATCTAGTGAAAAACCATTAGATGTAAAAACTTTACTTAAAGTTGCATCACTAATATCAGCTGGTCGTAATACAGTAACACTTGGTGCTAAATAACCTGATTGGATATACTCAACATTTTTTGTGCCATACATAAAATTACAAAGGACATTAGACATTCCATAATTGGAATCCCACCAGTCAAGTAAAGATGCTGATTTAGGTTTTTCATTTAAATAACTATTAGCCTGACTAATAGTTAGGGTATCATTTTGTGTAAAAGTGTCTAGTTGCATGGAACTATTATCTTCAATAGTTGGGACAACATATTTTAAATCTAGAATAATGTAAACCGATTCATATGTATTATCGCCAGTTTTAACTCTAAATTCCCGTATAAGTTTTGAAACACCCGGTAAATTATCAGCGTTAAAAAATTTTGATGATATGCCAGATGATTCACTAGTAGATATATTCAATGTATTAACGTAACAGTAACCAATTTGATTTCCGTATGAACTGACTACATCGACACTCTTCTCATTAGTAAGCTCAGTACAAATATATAATTCCTTATTTGTTAAGTTAGACAAATATGTATTAGACATTAGCATACAAATAATATCCAAATTATAGTATACTTTACCATTACTATCAGTTTCCATTAGGGTATCTTCTCTGATGATTCTATTACCAACTAAGGCGTAACCTTCATCCGGTAATAGAATTGCTTGCATTCCAGTCACCTTATTTGCAAGCACCTTATCCTCTACAATAGTTAATTCAGAAAGATCATTCTGTAAAGTATCCGATGAAATTAAAGTGATTTCATCTCCATCCTCACTCTTAACAGTTGTGTATCCTATTACTTGATGTGACACTAAATTACTATCTAGCCCTATTTTATTATCTACATACAAAATTGCCTTTTTCTTACTTTTAGCAGTTATATTAAAGGTCACTACATAGACATCTGAAACAGAATTATCAGCATTTGTAATTTGTTCAGACTTTATATCAGCAATTTCAGATGGTCTTATTGATTCATCTGTATACATTTTTGAAATCAAATTATTTTCATATGTATAATTGTAAATGCTATCAAAAACTTTAATAACTGTATAAGACTTACTTACTGCAGAAACCTCTTTAGGATTCCCAAATAATGTTAATAAATCATCAATAAATTCATTAGACTCTGTTGAATCTGGATCATCGTCTGAATCACCTTCATTGATAGTATTTCCAGAATTTAATAAATGCTTAAGCTCTTTTTTACTAACTGTCTCAACATAAGGAACAGCTGAGGCTCTAATTATAGAAATATGATCTTCACCATACCCCTTTGCCTGCCAAGATGTTTCATTATCAGTTAAAGTTACTGTAGAAAAATCCAATCTTGCATCTTTATTAGCAACACGATATAAAATCTTATATGCAGTTTCTCTATCCAACACCCCATATAAGTTTACTAATTCATTGGCGTCTTCATAATTAAGAATTCCTTTAGCAATCAAATATTGAACGGTATTTTTATCTTCTTCAGTCAAATTAGAAAGATACGTAATACCATATTTGTAAGAAACTATAGATGCCTCTAATTTTGACATATCTTTTTCTGTGGTTCTTAAAAGAGTCTCTACATCATGCAATGCATCAATAGTATAAATTTTTTCCGATTTAAAATAATTTGGAACTTTAGGAGTCACATGAAAATCTTTTTCTACTTTATATGAATATCCTAATGATTTAGCCTGACAAAATGATAATCCAAGTTCAGAAGCCCATGGCACATTAGCAACTGCAACCTTTTCGGAACTTAATTTCTCATAATCAGCAAGAAACTTTTTACCATTCTTATCATTAAATGACTCCTTATCTATGATACCTTTATCTAGCAACTCCTTAAAGTACAATTCATAGACATTAGGTGTAATAAAAACCCAATAATCCCCATCAAATGTTGCATCAATCTTTTTTCCATCTTCAGAAATATCATAAGAATTTTTTGTTTGCAGCTCCTCCCCATCTCTTACAGAAGTTTCTTTAAAGACAACTGGACGAGACTCTTTCGACCCATAGATGCTTTTATATAACAGCATCCAAAACTCAGACTGTGACATATAATCATATGAATTCTCATCTGTTATTTTTATATTACTAGTTGAAAATTCATAGTCTCTAGATAGAATGTTATTATTGATCAGCCAAGACTCTTCTGTATTTAAATTATTTAAATTTTGAGAAATGTCTTCTTCATTAACATTTTCCACTTGGATATCAGAAGCAAGAGCTAAACTATTTATTAATTCTTTCCTTCGTTCATCATTGATTTTATAATCAATATTCTTAAAATAATTATTTATAGAAGTAAACCCGACATAATTTTTACTTAAGTGATCTGCCTCAGTTAAAGTTTCTTCACTGCTTTCTATCTCTGTTGTTAGACTTCCTTGATTTTCTGTAGAATCATCTGTTGCGCCATTTGAATAAAAATGCCCAGTCATTAAAACATAGCTTAATCCAAATAAAGCTATCCCAATCTGCATAATTTTCTGTTTCTTCAAAAAATCACCCCCTAAACTGTTAGCTTGGAGCATCTTAAAAGTACAGGCATATCCGGGAATGCTCTCCGAATATCCTCACATTCATCAACTAGTTCTATATTAAATGCTAAAAAATCCTTATTAACTTCGCCATCTTCTCCAAATAAATTTGGAAATAATCTATGCAAACTATCAATAAATTTGTAATTTACAGTTAAAACAATTTCATCACATTCTTTACCTTTTTCGGACATAGTACTATTTTTTGATAACTCACCATATAAATTAGCTAGTAATAAACTTTTTAAGGCTTCATCTGCTTTCACTTGTTTTCTATAAAGTTCCTCGTCAGCTCTCTGCTTAAACCTTTGGTATGTTTTGGTTTGGTGCCACTGGACTAAAAAACCAGCCTTTATTTTCTCATTTGGGGCTAATTTCCTTAAATTAACCGGTTTATCTACATCCAATATTCTTCTAACTTTCACTCTCATTTCTTTATCTCCATAGAAGCTAGTGCACTAAAGTCTAATTTCGTTAACGGTGTTTCATTGGTCCTTTGATGAATACTATTGCTAGTATCCTGCTGTATTACTTTTGCTCTGCGCTGTTGTGCTGATGCATTTATTAAATTATCTTGAATAATATCTGACATCTTTTTATTCAAGATTAATTGCCGAATCTTTATAATTTTATACTTAAAATCTGCCTCAGTAGCATTGTAGGCAATCGAATACACTATCTGATTCAGGCCTAAAATGTCTACATTTTTAAATATTTGATTTACTCTTTTTACTTCCTGACTAGTAAAGTTATCAGTTATTCCACCTTCTCTTAAAAATAGTACCTTTAATGTAAAATTTTTAAGCTGTTCAATAATTAAGTCAAGAGTGTAATGCTTTAAAATATTATCTAAGCAATTTATCATAATTAAGAAATTATTTGACTGCATTGATTCAAATAAATCTATAAAATTTTCATCATCAATTACTCCTAAAAATTCTGTAATTGTTTGTGATTCAAAATCACCTTTAGCAATAAATTCCACTAAATTAACAATCTGTCTTGGGACACCCTTAGCATAATCGAGTACAACATTTTTTATATCATCAGCTAATGCGATTCTATTCTGAACGCATAATTTTTCAAGTAGTGCTGCTGATTCCGAATTATTCAACCTATTAAATGTAAAAGTTATAGCTCGACTTCTTAATTCTGGTAAAAGCTTAGTTGGCTTAGTTGTACAGAAGATTACATGCACTCCTAGTGGAATTTTATCTAATTCTTCCAACAAAGCTGTTTGCTGTGCTTCATTTAATGAGTGCGCTTCTTCAATAATAAATACTTTATTTTTTGCTCCAGCATCTAGTGAAAAAATATTATGAATTATTTCATCAACATCATTTTTTGTATTCTTTTGTCCAACATTTATCTTTTCTATATTTGCTGATTTTCCAGTAGTCTGTAGTGCCTTAATATTTGTTCTACAATTTGTGCAAGTTCCACATGGATTATTACAATTTTCATGATCACAGGTCAGGCATAAACTTACTATTTCTGCACAAGTAGATTTTCCTGTACCATATGCACCACTGAAAACTGAAATTGCCGGAAAAATCCCAGTACTTAAAGATTGTCTCATTACAGTAATTGTTGCTACATTTCCAATTACTTCATCAAAATTATAAATTCTCATAGGACCTCCCTAGTAATAGTAAAAGAGGGTGCATTTTATTGCACCCTCTCCTAATTATTTATTTTGCTTATTTAAGCTTAAGCTGTGATAGCAGCAATCTTGTTAGCAAGATCCTTGATGCTAGAATTGTCTGCTGAAGCAAGCTTACGGTAATCCTCTACTGTGATGATCTTATCTGCACGGCTAGAAGTTGAAGCCTTCTTGGTAACCTTCTTGATCTCCTGGAAGAACTCGCTTGGAGTTTTACCTGTTGAAGCAATAAGTGGTTTAACATCTGCTCTATCTGCAATCTTAGTAAGGAAATCTTCCTCGTTGTTCTTTGACATAACATACTTGTATGTTGTGCTACCAGATGCAGTAACTTTCTTCTCTCTCTTAGGGATTGAAACTGTTGTAAGAGCTTCACCTGTATCAAATGATACAATTGTAGGGATTGAAGTACGTGAACCCTTATTAGTGAAGTAAGATGATGTCCAATTACCCTCAGTATCCTGCTGAATGAGCTTAAGTTCTGATTCTGCCAGAGCATTACGATTGTCTGGCTTAGACAGAAGTGACTCAATATTAAGATTAAGAGCATTTGAGTCTTCAGCTGTTGCAATCTTAGCTACATCAATGGAATCATATACCTGAAGAGGTACATAATTTCCAGTAGTAAGAACACTCTTTCTTGTGCTGTTTGCTTCTTTAACAAGACTAAGAGTCTTCTTAATCTTTGTAATAGCACTGCCTTCTGTTGTAGCACTCTGCTTAGGAACACTAAACTTAACCTGTAACCATGAAGCTTTGTTTCCTAAAAGCTGCTTGCTTTCCATAATACGTCCATTGTAGTACTGTACAATGAACTCGTATGCAGTCTCCATATCCATAATCTGTGTAGTTACGCCCTGCTCTTCTCTGTCGAGCTCGATTCTCTTGCTCTGAAGGCTGTATGTATCTACAAGACCTGCAATAGGTGTAGTAATTACAACTGCAATAGGCTTTCCTGGCTTTGATTCCTTGAACTGGATCTTCTTCTCTTTTACAAAGTTTGAACGACCGATCTCTTTAACACCCTCTTTATTTGCGAGGAATTCTTCATGCTGCTTACGATCTGCAGCTGATACTTTATCACCCGGAAGTAAGATAGGATGACCCTGTGCGTCTTTCTTTACCTGTGCTGCAAGGGATACTCTAACTGTCTTGTCTGTCTTTGTAACAAAACAATTAATGTAGCCATGCTTCTGATTGTAGAGCCAAAGAGCTGTGTTATCTTCAACCTGAATATTACGCTCCTTAATCATCTCTTTAATCTTCTGAGTTTCTGTAAGTGTTTCTTTTCCAGCTTCTACTGCTGCACCTGCAATTGAATCATTTCCTGTACCAGCAATACCATCAATATTCATATGCTCTAACTCTGCTGTTAAATCTGCTGTTAATCCTGCCATAATTTTGTCTCCTTTTGATTTAAATATTTTTGGTTCATACTCTGGCAATGTGTATGAACTGGTAGTAATTAATCTACCGTTTCGTAAATGTTTTTCAAGGAAAGTTCGAGTCTCACGATTCCACACACAAACAACCTCTCCATCACTTGAGTATACCCTAGTTGCTTTTACTATTGGAATCTTTGAGAGTGTGGCTGCCCACTTGCAATTATCTGCAATTACGACCCCATCAAAGAATGCCTGCTTTTTAGAACTCATTTTAATTTCTGAGATACTCTTTACACCCAGGGCTCTAAAGTCTACATTCTGTAAATCGGAAGAGACACACCCGACCTCAATTAATTCAGATAACTGCATTTCTCTCACATCCTTTCTTAATTTATAATAAAAAGACTTTTTAAATTTTAAGGTGCACATAACCCAAGGAAAACGCATTTTTTATGTGCAATTTATTTAAAAAGTCTTCTTATATAACCACTTTATATAAATATTTAATTATAGTTAGATGCAAAAGAATCATATAAAATTCCACAACACTCAGAAACAATGTTGTCTGCAGTTTTATCTATTAAGCTTTCTATATTAAATCTTATAATTTCCTCATCTTCTAATTTAGATACATCGAAACCCGGATCTAATATATCGCAATGTCTACTATTTAAATAAACTACAGCATTTGTAATCTGTGCTGAGGTTTCTGGAGATTCCCTTAAAAATTTTTCATTTTCTTTTGCTGTATAAGACCCTTTACCATTTCGTAAGAAAATAGTTAAACTAATGTTTCCATTAATTGTATGTAAGATTTCTTTAGATAAATCTTTTTCATCTCTAGTAAATACTTTAACATTAGCAGTTTCTAAATCTGAGACTTGCAAACATGAAGTATTTAATGTAATCACCTTTGCTGTGCTATCTTCATTAACAGTAAAATGAATTGATGTTAATGAGGAACTAAATTCTACAGTATCCTCATAAACATTACTCCCTGCTGAAATAACATTTGAATTCGTTCCAATACTAAAGGCCACAGGTCTCCAAGAATCCAGCTGAGTCAATGCAATTTTTCTAATAACATTACCTATAAGTGCTCCCATTGAATTCAAAGTTTTCATTTCACATGAACTTTTCATATTTCCTCCTAAATAATCTTAATTTTCTTATCTGAATTTTGTAGTAAAATTGCTGCTAGCATATAATTTCCAATAAAATCTTCAGCTTCTTCTTCTGGTAATCTACAAGAAACTTTATCAAAGAATTGCATGTAATCTTTATAGGATTTTACTGTAGATAATGCAGCATCAAATGAATCACAAACTTTAAAATAAAATTTTTTAAATCTATCTAGTTCAGCTTCATAGTGTAATTCGTAAGTAGGCATATTTACAGAAACATCAACATCTACTAGCAGCTTTAATGGTTTATTATAATTAATACAGAAATTTGCCATATCACAATAAAAGTATTTTATGATATCGCATAAATCTTTATCTGGTCTAGCAATTCTTCCATATAAATAATCATATACGCGTTTGTAAGAGTAAATATTTCTATCAAAAAAGCCAGATACAAAATTTAAATGTATCTGACTCTTTACATAGCTTGAAAACTGCACATATAGTGTTTCAGTGTCATTTATAGTAGATTCAGGATCAATTCCCTTTGCAACTGCTAATAAATGAGAAATTCTTTCATAACTTACATTCATCATACTAAAACTCCTTTAAGTATAAATCTTCTGAGTCTACAAGATTATTTACTTCAAGATTATTATCCACTGCAAAAGCCCCTGTTTTAAATTTGTAAGCTTTTTGCTTTATAAACTCACGATCATCATCAGATAAATATGCTTTTGACAGGTCTAAACATTTTAAAGATTCATAATCATTGTATAAAGTCAAAAATTTACTTAGAGCAGTTTTATTAAACTGTTGAAAACCTATAGGTGTAAAAGTAATACCCGGATTATCAGCTGGGTATATTATATCTACTCTAGTATTCAAATCTTCCTTGTCTCTATCTGTTAAGCTTGATAATGCTGTAATAAAAGACTTTAGAATTTTAGGATTTGTTGTATACTCCCAAATATAAGGTATTTCTTTCATCTGAAACAAAGAGACATATGCATTAAATAATTCTTCATTTTTCAATCCGTTGTCTGATTTAAAAGCTGGAACATTATCGCTACTACATCCAAAGAAGACCTTATAAGCACTGATGAAATTATATGGCACGGTTCTATCTTTAAAAATGCTATATGTAAAATTATTACTTGTTACAGTATTAACATCCGCTGAGATTGATTTAAAAGTAACATTAGGCTGAACATTGTGTAATAAATCTTTATCATTACCAATAATAAAGATTTCAAAGAAACTTTTTGAGTCTACCATTTGCTTCACACACCAGTTAATAAGGTCATCTCCCTCATACCCATCCTGACGATAGCAGGTTAATCCGGTAGCAGGTAATTCATCCCACAAGGTCTGTATCTGTGTAATAACTGCATTATTTTTCTGTCGCTGTCCCTTATAATTTGGATTTAAATTCTTTCTAAAATTATTAGGGCTGTCAAAAACTAACACGACGCTATCGCCTATTGCTAAAGCTGTTGCTATCTGTCTCATCAAATAGTGTATACCACCAACTGGATAGTTATAATAATTTCTATCTTTATAGTTAGCAGCAAAAGTTCCTTTATACACTACAGCTGAAACATCAATAATTTTTAAATTAAACATAAAAACCTCCTTATAATGCAGTACTAATAGAGATAATGGTGTCTAGTAATTCGTCAACAACAGATAATACATTATCCAGTGCTGCGAAATACTCATCAGATTTCTCATATACATTAGTCATAGAAAGTACTATGGACTGCATTGATTCTTTAAATAAATCAAAAGTACATGAGTTTAAACCTGCAAGTCCTAATGAGTTTAAAGTGACTATTTCATCATAAAATGTACTTTCAGAATAATTTGTTCCAAATTTGGAATTATACCAACTTAAATTTATGTTATTAGCCAGATCAAACAAATTTGATAGACTTTCTAAATCATTCCAAGAGATATCCTCGATTACTACATATCCATTCTCAATGATAGAAATAAAAAAAGTTCTCTTATTTTCCGGGAACTTTTCAATAAATTTTGAGTATTCATCATGAGTTACTTCTATCTCCTTGCAAGAAGTACTTATATGTCTTACTTTTTCATTCTTTAAAGATTTAAATTTTGCTATTTCCGTTTTTACCTCTTGTAACACATTTAACAGCATACTATCTGCCCCGACTGCATAACTGAACCTATCACGAACTGCATAGAAAATACTTCTCGGGTCTCTACTGATCAATGTTGTGAATGGTGTACCAAAAATTTTGTCCTCAACAATATTTGTTACATTTATTGACTTCAAAAAATCATCAATTAGTGTTCTACGCTTAATGAGAAATTGTATAACCTTTCTATTATTATCACTCAGCTCATATTTAACATTATTCTGGTATAAAACTTTAGGAACTATCTGTTGTATATGACACGCTTTTAGTACTTTAGAATAATTACTGACATCTCGACTGTTTCCAGAAAAATGCTTAATAAATAATTTTCCGAATGAATCTGCAAAACGGTCAGCTACAAATCTTTGGCTATAATTTGATAAAAATTGTATTGTAAGATCCAATAAATAATCTTTTACTGCCATAAGATCCATGTCATTTAAATCTGACAAATTAATATTTCTGCCACGTTTAATAGCCACATCTAAAGCCAATACCCCTGCAGAGCAAGCCATATCACAAAAATCATCATAATTAATTTCTGATGGACATTTTATTTCAGTGTCTTGTATAGTGCATAATGGTGCAATTTGATAAAAATCTTTTGCTTCTTTGGATTCTAACTCTAGTTCTAATGAGTCCAGAGATCTTCCTAAAAAGTAAAATTCTTTACTTAAATCTCTTAAGATCTGATCATTTAATGTACTATTTAAATTTTGTACATATGAAATCACGTCTGTAGAATCTTGAATAGCCATAAGATTTATGGCTGTAAATCCATAAAATCCTGCTAGTCTCATAATAAACCTCCTAACTATAAATGAAACTTACTTGATATTTATAACAGGTAGTATCCTGTAAATTAATTGTTCCTTGATTTTCTATTCGGACATTAGCATCAACTGCTTTAATAGTTTGCTCAATTGTGCTAATATTTGTGTCTCTTAAATAAAATAAAACAGTGACTGATCTATCACTGTTAATATTTATGCCTCCAACTAAACCGTTTATTGGAATTTGTAAAACATAAGTATAAATATCAATTACAGAATTTGAATCAAGATTTATAGCATCATTTTTTACTTTTAAAGTGTCAAGCATAGTTCCAGCTGAGTCAATTTCGACTTTGATAGTATCAATTTCGTTATTGATAACTTTAGAGATTCCAAAAGCAGCTCCAGTACAAATAACAATTATTACTAACAGTATTGTTAAAAGCGAATCAACAAATATATGCTTTATATGTAATTTATTGCTATTTGATGATTCCATATCTGGAACTACTGTTACTGGCATTTCCTCATTGCTTATAGCATCAGCATCTATTTCTCTAATATTTGTCAACTTCGACTCTGGAAAAACATTTTCAATAGAAGCATCAAGCTTATTATCTACTTCTTCACTCTTTTTAGAAGAAATAATAGCAAATGGGGCTATATCCCCTAGTTTACTTATATCCAACCAAGATGGTGGCCTATCAGCACTGTTGTAATCTAATTCTCCTTTCATATACCCACAAGCGTTTAAAACCGGTAAAAGTTCTGCTACACCAATTTCAAGAAAATCTTCAATATTCTGCACATAGGTAATATCAATTAGATTATCAGCATTAACAAAATTGTTAATCTGGTATGTCATATTTATTTTTATAAGGGCTTTACTCACTTGATCTATTCTAGTATATATCACGTCAACTGGAATGTGGTTTTGTATTACAAGTAAACAATAAATATCATTAGAAGCAAAAACTGCACAACCAGAATCAATACAGGTAGTAACATATGTAATTCGGTCCCAACAATGAATAGTATCAATTTTCATATTACGTACTAGATGAATGATCTTACATAAATCAGTTTTAGAAACATAATTGCGAAATGTCTGATCACCTGAATGAGTTTCACTTACAATAAAACCATTTTGAAAATTCTCAGAACTAATGATGCTGTCAAATAGTACACAAAGCTCATTTACATGTAGTTTTTTAAATACCGTATACAATTTATCAAGAATTTGATCATCATATTTATATTCTACATAGTAAACTGATCTTTTATTAAATCGTATTAATACTCTAACAACTTGTCCCAAAATTAAATAAGCTTTTGTCAATTATTGTCACCCCCAAGTATCAATAAATAAAAATCGATTTCATTATTTACAGGATAAATAGACACTGTACAAAATTTTAATTTATTCTGAGTAAACCAATTTAATACTGAGTTTATATCCTCGGCTGTACAATCAATTTCAAGACAATCAACTGTATCAGAATAATTAGATATTACAGTTATATCTGTAATATCTGCTATATCTACTATTGAATCTTTCTTCATCTTTTTGGCACTCATACTTTGTATTGTTACACCATTAATAGATTGAAGACTGCTTAAAAAATTAGAAAGATTATCATAAGTTAAAAGATAATTATCTTCTAATAAAGACACAACATTATTACTCATTTGGTTTTTTATAGTATCAAGATTACCTAATACTACTGATCTCTCCTGCTTTAATGAAGTATACTCTTTTATGCCATTAAAGGCGCCTGCATAGAATTTTCTTCCAAACACAACGATGAAGATAAGACACACTAAGATAAGTACAATTTTTATTTTTCTCATAGCAATTGCACCTCCACATTCTTTTTACCTGGTCCCTTTTCAACATCAACAAACAAATCCTTAGGTACAATCTGAGCTTTAATATCATGTTCAGCTTTTTCTATTTGCTTATCAATTATTGCAACATCATCATATCCAGTTACATCATGAATTAACCTTTTTGTAATGTCGTCATCTGGATTACTGATAAAATACTCAACAATAGGTAAATCATCAAGAGGTATCTCAATATAGTGCAAAATTGCTGATTCCAAGTAAGATCTCATAGTCCTGTTAACTGTATCTAATGTCATATTCTTATTATTACTTGTGACCATATCTGTCATGATTTCCTCTCTCCTTTACTAAATTATATATGAAAGTGCTTTATATGATAGTTCTCCTCGGCTAATTCCAGCCAGCATATAAGTTTCCAGATCTTGCCTAAGATCTTTTACTTGTCTCTTCAAATATAATGACATATCCCAAGGAGTTCTACATTGCATCAAATCATTTTTAATTGTATCCGTGAAGACTAAATGCTCTGCATATGGCTGATTTTTCCCAATAATTTGTCCACTGATTTTCGTTATTGGGTCTGTGCACTGTGTGCATCCTCTGGATTCAAAAATTTTATGTACTCCATGTTCAACAAGAAAGTTTTTTATGTCTGAATTAGGTAATTCCTGTACAAGCATTTCACATCTACAATTTTTACATAAAACACCAAACATTTTCTGGTTAACTATGCCGTTTATCTGCGAAATAACAAATTTATAACGATCACCATAGTATTCTTCTAATCGGTAAGGTAAATCCCATAATCTGTTTAAATGAAAAGTAGTGATAACCCCTACTGATGAATTAGCTAGATCTTGAACTGCTTGTGCTACACCTTTTGTTGGGACTTCATTAATGAAAACAATATCTACATCCTGTTTCTTAGCCATTTCCACATAACGAATTAAGCGTTTATCTTCTTCCATATAATCAATTTGTGGATAAGGCATAATAACCTCAATCGGAGAATCATAACTTACAACGCAAACAGGAGATTTTATTATTTCATTAGCCATAGCCAAAGCTGTAGTATTCTTTCCTGTACGAATAGCACCAGTTATTAAGGTTATACCATTATGTTTTTCGGCCAGTCTTTGTATATCACGTAAAACAGTTTTATCAAAACCTAGCTGGTCTATTGTGAAACTAGTTGTAGATTTCTGCTGTATACGAACTACAGTCATATAACCATCTTTTACTTTTACAACAGATACTCGCAACTCAATTGTTCCATCATGTAGAATATCAGAAACATTTGAAACAATTCCCTCAGATCCACTTATATCAACTGAACTCCGATTAGTTTTTGTTTCAATAAGCTTCATTGCAATATCTTTATTCATAGCACTATCTAAATCAAACTTTTGCATTGTGAATAATAAACCATTTCTTCGATATTGAATAGGATAAGTAATAGTGCCTTCTTGATGCTTAACAGTAAAATGAATATCTGTAGCTTGTAAATCTATGGCTTCAAGTAAAACTCGTTTAAACATAATATCTGAATCAAAAGCTATTTTTTTATCACTTCGATAAGCTATAATTTGCTGATAATTATAATCTGTTATATGAAATATCTCATATGCATAAAAACTAAGATTGATAGCTAAAACTTCCTCAGTAAAATCTCTACAGCTGTGAGGAATAAATACTTTTACAGATTTATTAGAATCTTTTCTAATTAATATTTGCAATTTATCTTCCATAGCAGTAAAATCCGGTTCAATATCAAAATTTTCCAAATGACAATAAATATAAGAATCGTCTAACTCATTAAGAAATTGGCAGATATCTACTGGTTCCCTGAATTTATACTGTTCTAATGTAACTAAAAAGCTTTCTAAGTTGGAAATTCCAGCAGTTTTAAATACATTACACTCACGCTTTGTTAAATTGAAAAATTCAACCACTTTTCTACAAAGATCCATATTCATCACCATCCTATGTAATAAAATTTAAAATAAGAATAGCCACAATAGCTGAAGCCATAAAAAGAAATAAGATGGCTAATAGACTAACTATAATTTGTAATATTTTATGTAACATTTATTTCACCACACACTAATTTTATAAGAGCATAATAAAGATAAGGATCTCTTACATTAGAATCAACAATTGCTTTCTCTAATATATCCGGATCTACTTTATATGACATTAAATGCTTTATGTAAAATTCACGAAAGCTAGCTAAAATTGATTTATCTTTTATATATTGTTGATAAACTTTATCTGATAATAAAGTTTTCTTTATATCATCAAGAATTACTACCTTACTTATACAATTTAGCAAATAAGGCGAAATTAAAGGTTTATACTCTAATGATTCATATCTATAGGGTACAAGAACTCTGTCTGTATTGTTGTCCAAGTTATATGGCTCATAATTATCTAACAAAATTGATCCAAAAATCTGCCGATTAATCAAGTCATCCGTGACTACTTCAATATTTTGTAATATTGCAAACCTTAAATTTCTAAACTCTTTAATTTTATTAGAAAAAGTTGTCAGATTTGACTGGCTGACTATAAGAACCTTCTTATTACTTTCCATCGAATTACAAAGTTTAAGAAATCTCAATGCATCTATTCCTAGTTGTTTTTCATTCTCTACAAGTAACACAATACCTAGCAAATCTATAACGTTAATTTTTACTAGTCCCTGTACCCCCATTTTGAAAGACCCATAGCCTTGTAGAACAAAATCATACTTTTTGGCTTCTGTAAAGGCAGCATCCAAAAATGATGGACTTATCATAAAAATTGTACCCATAATTTACCCCCATTATCTTATTAATTCATACATAAAAGATAATATCTCTGATTCATTATTTTCATTTAGTTCTTCTAGCACCTTGTCATTAAATTCCTCTTTACTAGCAAGACTGAACTGAGACATTGCTGCTAATACGAGTATATCAATAGCATCTTCATCAAATATCTCATTATTTTCAAAAAAGCTGAGTACCTCTGGACTGTACTCAGCTACTGTTTCTGTTCCCATAATTCTCCTACCTTTGATATAATAATTTTATATTTTTACTAATGATTGGTTTTACCAGCATCTTAGTACCAAAAGTAATAGGGAAATCACTCTGAATGTAAAATTCACCCCATGTATATTTATAGTTGTAAGGAGTTTTACGTTCAGGCATATCACCAATTAAACTTTTTTGTAAATAACATACCGGCGTTTTATAACCACTAAACTCATTATATAAAGCTATATCTCGTATTAAACCTTCATCTGGTAATGCATAATTATAATCAATAATAATAGGTGCATTAATTTCTGCAATAAAATGCTTTTCATCGATGTGCCTTAAGGTATCTAAGTACTGATCCAAGGAAAATAAATCAATCTTTAACCCAAATGCAGAATTGTGTCCTTGTGCAAAACCGATTTTCTGAAAAACTGGTAAGTAATTTCTCCCGTATAAATCACGAAAAGATCCTTTATACTCATAATTATACTCACAATAAACTATGGCGGACTTGCCATATCTTTCAGCCAATTTATTTGCAACTAATCCGGTATAATTTTGCATTTGATATATCCCTGCTAAACCCTTAGCCTCAGCAGTTTTTAAATCTGAAACAACAAAATAATTTAATACTTCTACATCTACTAAATCGGTCAGAACATTAACATTGCTCCTAGCATTCTGATAAAGATCATTAATTGCACTTACACAATGAGAAATTTCAATAGCATCTATTGAATCAGCTAAAAAATATTTATTTAAAAGTGCAAAATTTTCTGCACGAAATGATGCATTTATTCTTGGAGCAAACCAATATCCAATAAATCTAGCATTGAATGATTGAAACTCATTCATGAAATGCTTAATATATTTAGGCAAATTGCTTTGTTCTATTTGTCTAGCTTTATAGTATAATGCCCTATTTAATTCATTACTCATATCCATACAGTCTGAATAAAGACTTACTACTGCATAAGCTTCCACATTATCTAAATGTTTAAAACCTCTAGAGGCCAGATAATCGTCAAACACGGCATACCCAAGAGCAGCTCCAGAGTAAGCAAATTTATTGTAGCCCACTATTTTATTATCCAGTATAGTATTAATAATAGCAGTCTCCCCAAAATCATTATAAGAGTAGTTTGTATTATGATGATCTAATACAATTAATTTAATTCCGTACTTTTCTAGCATCTTTAAAGTATCTAACTCTGAAGAGCCAGTATCTCCTATAATAAAATAATTAAAATGATTTTGTATACAAAATCTAACAGCGTTTTTATCTAAACTATGTGTTCGTTTCGTATATGGACAAATCATATAATTTTTTATTCCCATTGAGTCTAAAGCATCTTTAGCGATTAAAGAGAACATTAATCCATCAACGTCATAATCACCATAAATTAAAACTTTTCCATAATGATCATCTTTAAGTTGATCTAAAATTTTATACACTTTATTAGAATTATAAAATTTTTGAAATGAATAGGGCACCTCTTTTAAAAGATGCCCCAGACCTCTTTGCTCTATTTCTGAGTAAAAATCCATAGTTAACTCCTACAATTTCTTTAATAATTTTGAAACAAAATTTTCTTGTGAACTTTGTGCATTCATTGCAATCTGTTCCGGTTCATTTGACATTAATAAACTTGTTGAATCACAGGTCAGTAATGCCATATTTGAAGTATCATCAGTGGATTCATATTCCAAAAATGAATCATCCAAGAGATCATCAACATTATTTTCTGCATCTGCATCAATCTGTGGAATGAATTCATTATCAGATTCAAATAAATCCATATTTTGTAGCTTCTCTGTATCAATACCAGATATTACAGGTGCATCCATGGTTTTATCGATCTGCATATAATTGGATACATAGCAAGAAGGATTACTTTCATTGTAATAGATTGTTAAAGAATCTTTAGCTCTAGTAACCGCAACATAGTACAGTCTAGTTTCACATTCTTTTAATGCTTTTTCCACATTTGCAGGGTAGCCTTTACTTTCAATTAAAGCATAGTTGGGATAATTACTATTATCCATATCCATGATAATAACATTTTTAAACTCAAGCCCCTTTAAACTGTGAAATGTAGAAACTGCAATACCTGCTTTACTTTTCTGATTTCTTCGACAAATATCTTTCCTCTGAGTAAAATTTTCAAAAACCTTTTGATATGTAGCACTCACATTAAAAAGCTCTTTAATTTTTTCTTCTACAAAATCATCATATACTTCCAAGTTTTCTCTGCTTTTACGAAGAAATAACCAATGATATTTACACAGCATACTGAATAATTCCGGAAAATATTCAGCCATATCACAAGAACTCATTTTTCTAGAAATAGCAGATAATTTTTCCAAGCTGTCTGCAAAGCCTGCTCTAGAAACTGCATTACCATAATCTAATCTTGCAAAATGTACTTTATCATCATTACTAAATTTATGAGTTTTTGTACTATAACCAACAGCCATATACATTTGTTCTTTAGTTATTGGAAGAACTTTATATAAATTCATAATACACTTTTTATCATATGGAGACTCTAATGCATCTAATACACTAAAGATATCCTTATATAATGGATGTGAAAATGCTTCTGCTCCACTAATTACATAGTAAGGGATTCTAGCTGATTCCAATAATTCAGTTAAAATTATAGAATTATTACGCTCACGATAGCATATAACAGAATCATATAAATCTTCTTCAGACATAGCTGCGACTTGAGCAACTACCTTGCGGTTCTCACCCTCTGTGGAAGCATAAGGTATATATTCTACTTTTCCACCAGAACGTACACCTGATAATTTCTTCTGAAATCTGAGGGTGTTTGAATTTATTACATTCTTTGCAAGACTCAATATACTTGCTGCACATCTTCTATTTCTCGATAATGTATATGTATGACCATCAACAAATTTCTCATTAAAGTGCAGTGTATTATAAATGTCAGCCCCGCGAAAATTATAAATTCCCTGATCCTCATCACCAATACACATAAGTGGAGTACCATCACTCACAAACAACTGCAAAATGCTCATCATAATAGGTGTAAAATCCTGTATCTCATCTGCAATAATATAATCATAGTACTTCTGCACCCTCTTTAAATCTTCCGGATTATCTCTAAGGTGTGTATACACCTTAGTGAGCATATCCGTAAAATCATATTTCTTTTTTGCTTTTTTCATCTTATCGTATAATTCAAAAATTTCAGCAATCATTGAAATATCAAGACCTAAATCTACAAATTTATCAGTATTCTTTAAGTCGTTAAGTTCAACCATACTTTCTTTTGCATAATTATACAATGCAACTAGATCATCAGCTTTTGCATAAAAATTTTTAAGTGAATGTTTTCTTGCAACTCCAATAAGTATTGTTTCCATTAGGTGCTCTGCCTCAGACATAGATAATAAGCTGAATCCTATTAATTGCATTTTTGCAACAAATTCTGAACGTATCTGATCACAAAAACTGTGCATTGTTGAGGCATTAATGGTACTATCAATATCCAGACCTTTTATCCCGGATATCTTCAATCTATTTACCAAAGCTGCATGCTTATTTTGCATAGGAAGCACGTTATGCTTATTGTAAACTAGTGACAATATCTTATCACCCTTTATTGGCTTTCCAGTACTCTTAGATTTTCCCCATAATTTAATACATATAGCTTTTATCTGAGCAGCAGTAGTTTTACCTCCACCGGCAGTAGCCAGTACCAATAAAGCTTTTGGCTCTGTACATAAAACGAGTGCTAAATCTGATGATAAATCGAAATTTAGCACTTCAAACAAAACCCGTATAACCTTCAATCTATTTTTAGGTAATGGCAGCCCTAGATCTGGATTGTCATGTACTAATTTGTACACCTGATCAACTGCTATATCTTCAATATTTTCTGGTGTTTCTGAAACAAACATTTTATCCCCTCCAATAACAATCTTTTATTACCACTTCTGTTGTATCCATAGGATGTGGACCACCATAAAAATTTAATACTCCAGTCTTTAACAATTCTCTTGGATTCAACACATCAGCTAATATTCCTAAATCATCTTTCCTAAACTGTGAAGTTTGTATACTCCACATAGCCACATCCTCATAAGACAAAATATGACTTCTTATATTGCATCTACTAGCCTTTATAGCTTTTAAAAGGAATCCATTATATCTCTGTGGATCACAAGAATAAAAAGAATTTTTAGTATAATCAACACTAATGCCAATATTTTGGCTTCTAGTTTGACTTCTTCTACTTAAATCATTTATTCTGTTCTGAATATCAAAAAAGATACGATAATCTAACAATCCTTGCATAGTATTGAGTGGTACATCACAAGCAAAAGGCTTAAACTTGGAATCCATAGGAATTACGATAAATGGTAGTACATAGCTTATATCCAAGACACAGCCTATGTATAGCTGATCGGACCCATTCACTTTGAACATTATGGTATTACCAGCATGAAAAATTGTATTATTTATTGGAGTATTTTTGTATAAATCCAAAGTGCATAACTGCATAAAATCATTAATAATTTTTACTCGCTGTCTAGCTTTTTCAGCATCAAGATTAGATATTCCAATAAAATCTCTCATTGATAATATATTCAAATCATCATAATTAAGTTGTACAGAATTTAATGTAAAACTTTCATGTCTTACAATTTTATTATCTTCAATTTCCACTGGTGCATAGTGTATCTTTAATTTTATTGAATACTTTTGCTCATTAGATGGTTTTCTTTTATCAAAAGCTATCATCTCTAAATACTTTTGATAAATATAACCAGCATGTCTACGCAAACGAATTGAATAAACCGGAAAGCGGTTTAAGTAATCAAGATATTCATCACAATATAAATTTTCTCGACTATGCAGCATATACATATAATTGAAAAATAGTGGTCTTGAATCGCTTGGAATAAAGAAATGCAGATTTGCTGTGACAGTGAGTACAGCAGCTAGTGCTGTAAAAATCTGATTCATATCATCTTTTGTATCTTTATAATAAAAAACACAAGAATCATTAGATTTATTGACCTCAAGTATATAGTTTTTTATTTGTTCCACAGCATTTAAAGCAACATCAGGATCATTTAAATTCTGAAATCTGTTACAAACAGGTGATATATCAATTAAATTATATCCTGCTGCAATAATTTCTTTCAACTGTTCTTCAGTTACTTTAAAAGTTGCATATGTAACAAATTTATCATTTAAGATTTGCTTGATATCAATACCAGGCATTGAATTGATGATCTCAGCATCTTTTCTTTTCTCTTCTATGCTGGTTTCACCATAATTTTTTTCAATAATTATATCCCCAAGTGTAAAATCATCAATACGATTCAGTAGCCACTCCTGGCTAAAGGTGTCAGCATCAGATAACCAGTCAGCTTTTATAATACCAAGCTGTTTTCGATCATCTTTAATACTTTGTCGATCACGATATATTCCGTAGGTATTGTATACAAATTCTCGACTAACATCGATAATCTCAGTGATAGGTATTGCTCCTGTGTATACATAATAGCAATCTTGCTTATGTACACCATTAGCATAAAAAGTATATAGCTGCAGTAATACTGGATCACTTATATCAAAATCCACTATCCCAGAATTATCTCTAAAGGCATTTATTAAACCAATATCTTTTTCTGATATCTCAATAATCTGCATGGCTCCTCCTAATAATCTTTTACATCTTTTAAAATAACTGAACTATCTGTTGGATCTTCTACTAAAGATAATACCCTATGCGGAATTTCTTCGTATAGACTCGCATTTTGACTAATTAAAATGATTTGCAAATCTTTTGAAACAGCATCCTGTAATATTTCACCTATTTTAGGTAAATTATCAGCAGAAGCCACTCCAAAAGCTTCATCAATATAAATGGTATTAGTTTCTAATCCTTTTATTGCTCCTATGGTAGCAGCAAAACTTATTAAGTATTGACATAACTTACCCTCCGAAATATAAGGAATATGCACCCTTCCTTCCTTATCAATCAATTTTAAGGAAGCCTTACCAGTGCCTCTCTTTAAATCACAATCAATTCTAGCAGTAAAACCTTTAGATGGAAAAATTCGTAACAAATTTTCAGTTATTTCATCATTCAAGTATCCTATACGTCTTTCTTTAAAAGCATTATCTTCCTTTTGCACTATTGCATTTAAAGTGTGCAAATTATCTCGATAAGTAGAAACACTATTAATTAAATCAATCAAATCTGTCTCTTTCTGCCTTAGCTGTTCTATTTGTCGATTCTTGATAATAATACGCTCTAACTCTAATCGCTTATCTATGATTTTTCTATCATATATAGCTAAATCCCGTTCTATCTTTTTTGTATCCATAGTCCTCCTAATAGACCAATATCAGATTCCCAATTTTAAGTTTTGTAAAAAATTTCTTCTTACTTAAATAAACATCTGATACATTTACTGCAGAAAACACTTCCTTGAATAAGTAAAGTGGGAATTTTACTGCTCCTATAGTATCAGGTATTTTCTTTACATCCTTTATATGAACTGGAACACGAAAAGTTTTTGATCCATCAATAAAATCACAATAACCGTTATCAGCATCAATAAGTAGCGCATCATCACTTGGATGCATTTTACTTAAAAAGTTTTTTACAGATGTTAAATCAACCCTAAATTCAAAAGATGATTTCTGATTTATAATTTGTTTATAATCATCATTTAAATCACCACGACATTTATTTGCCAAAATCAAATATCTTTTTGAATAAACCCCTAAATAATTTTCTATATTGTAAATTGTGTTGCTTACTGAAAGCATTTGTCCCAACACTGATGCTGAAACTGCAAAGTATAAATCTTCCGGGACCTCTTTAAAAATTTTACTATTACCTGATAATGCGATACTAGCCAATCCATTATTGATGCTGATAATACTTCCAGTATTTCTTCCAATTTTACACATAAAACCAAAGTCTTCTAATTGAAATTTATCATAATCAGAAAATCTTTGTATAAGATCTAATTTACGCTCATAAGTAGCTGTAAATGCTAATTGCTTATTTAACTGCACTGAACAAGTTTCAATTTCTGATCCTTGTGTACCATCATAAAAAGATAATATAACCTTATCCTCATCTACATCAACAATAATGGATCCCTCAACGGTTAAATTAATGAGATCCTTTCTAGGAAGTCTGATTATATCCCCGGAACTATTTATACTGGCATCAGTTTTAAATGAGTAATATGCAAATACTTCATTAGTATTAGATACCATAATAGAATCACCCTTATTTAAAAATACATCGATGTACTCAATTGCATTTAATTTCAAAAAGTGATAAAAACTATTAATATCTTCTATTTTCAGTTTATACATTTAATACCTTCTCCAACTCATCTGTTAAATGTTTAATAGCATTTTCTAAATCTTCACGAAACAAATTCAAATACTCGCGATCATTACCTAATCTATCTACATCCAAGTTTCTTAGAAAATCTGGATAAAATCCATATTTTTCCAATAAATCTAATGAATTAGTATCTAAATTATCTACCAAACCCCTAATAGTTTCGATAGCTTTATCTGATTCAGCTTTTGCTTTCAATTGTTCTGCTCTAAGAGCTATTAACTGATCTCTTAATCCATTCAAATTACTCATAAATTTACTCCTATAACTTTCTTATATTTATAAAGCAACTCCTCCATATACCTGTCCTGTTCATTATCTTTTAAATCAATAAACATCCTCAATAAAGCAGGAGCATCCATACAATAACCCTCGATACTTTTAACCGGATCATCACTAGTTGGTACATAATCAAGGAGTTCTCTTCGCTCTTTTACTTTTTGATATGCTTCTTTAGCAACCTTTACTACATCCTCTTTTACACAAGATGCTCTGCTAGGTAACATAAAAATATTATCATTCACTTCAGATAATTCACCATCTTTTATGCATATAACTGGAATATTCCTTTCTAAAAAATTGTCCTGCACTTCTGTAACATTAGGTCTGCCAAGACTAGCTAAATAGCACAACACCGTCTCTTTCTTGGTTGAAGCATTTTTATATTTCCATGTACCATAAACTTTATGCATATGTCCGAAAAAATTATAAGCAAATCCGTCAAAAATATCAGTCTTATCAAAATTAATAGGTCTGCAATAATACAGATCATTCGAGTATGTTGTTGTCATTAAATCTCTTATTTCAGAATTAATAATATCCTGATGATATAAACCAATATTAACTTTTTCAGGAATTGCTCTGCTGATCGGTGTTCCATAATGATTAAAATGTAAAATCACATTACCATCTACAACAGTATCTACTACTCGAAAAATATTTTCTAGGCCTCTTGGTTGCCAAACCTTATTAAGTATCTTTCTTACTTTCTCTGATTCTATAGAATTAACTAAAGTGTAAAAAGGATTAGAAGCGTAATATGTAGTCTCATGATTCCCAAGCACACAATAAATATCAGTAAATAACTTTTTTGCTAGCATCCAGTAATTGTTTGCTAATATAGCAAAATCAACGCTCTGATATGCTCTGTGGAAAACATCACCTAATAATATTGCATTTACATTCCAACCAGCTTCACGATATTTTATTCCTATTTCTAATATCTTTTGTTTAACAACATCAATTTCTTTAACATAATTTATACGATTTTCAATATTTTTATAAAAATCATGGAGATCAGAAATTATAAGGTATGCATTGTTCGCCATTGTAAACCACCTTTCCATGTATAGGGCAATCTAATTCTCTTCCGGAACGTTTAATTTCGTCCATAATTGAATCTATCTTTAAATTTGCTTGATCCAAAGCATTTAAAGACTGAGTTAGGGACCTTTCATTATAACTAAGAGAACTAAGAGATTTTAAAATATCGGTAATATCCTCACTCACAATATCCATATTCACAACTTTCTTTAGACAAAATTCAAGATTCCCAAATAATTTAATAAGCAACAGAAAGCAGTCCAATTTTTCTTGATCTGTGATCACACATATTGATTCTATATTTTGTTTAAGTTCCACCAATGTCAATAAAATATTAAGAATATCAAGTATTTTATTATTATAAACTGCAATAGAATTTAATGAACTCTGTATAGACTGTAAATAAATTGCTAAATCTACTGCCTGTAGATACTCATCATAATTAGGAAAATCCTTTAGGTACTCACCTACTGTTATAACCTCTGAATTTATTTTTATTAAATCATGCAAAATCATAGAGCAAGCTTCAGCCCTATCAATCTGATCTTGAACTTTAGATTCATCTACATACTCAAAATTCTTTAAATTCTGCTGACAATCTATCAATGCTGCATTTGAATTCAACAAAAGTTTACTAGATGTAACTTCAAGATTTTTAAATTTTTCTTTCTCCTGAGCTATAATTGGATTTTCTGCAATAAGCTGTAATAAAGCATCATTACCACGCTGATCAGAATTTATAAATAACATATCCTGATCTGTATCAATAATCGTAGCTACATACTTTGTTCTCTCATCTATTAGTAAACCAAGTTGCTTTAAATATATTTCTGGTGGTTCAGCAAATGTATCAAATCCCAGTTCTGGTAATTGTGCATAGCGATATATCACCCTATTGGGATATACTACTGTTAGGCCAATAGCCCCATCACTAAAGGCTGCTACAAAAATAGCACTTTCAGCACCATGTCTTATTAACTGTGATCTCTCTTCTATTGTAGGCAGTTGCTTTGGATCTGCAGTTATCTTTAACATTTTAAAAAGAACACTTTTCCCAACACTATTATTAGCAGCAATAACATTCAATCGATCTGTAGCAAAATTAAAAGTTATATCTTTTATCGATTGACAATTAACTAATCTAACGGATTTAAGCATAATTCACCTCATAAAACAAGAGAGGGGAGCTCTTAACTCCCCTCCCCCAATTAATCTACGATATCTGAATCAATATCAATTTCATCAACTGAAATTTCTGTATCATCCTCATCACTCAAAATAGAAGTAAGATTAACTTCTTTTGCCATAGCTTTTGCAGCCTCTGGATCCAGAGCTCCCTTAGCTCTATCAGGACTATCAAGTTCTGCATCTAATAATAAAGCATCGGCTTCATCTCCCATAGCAACAGTGATGAAATCCTTATGTCTTGTAATGACATCCTTTGTCAGATACTCTGATGTTGGATCAATTGCTGTGGATAAAGCTGCACACAGCTGTCTTTCTACAGAGTCATCATACTTAGGAATTCTTACAGAATTTACAACAACCTGCTCAATATTTTCTCTATTTGCAGTATAGTCAGCAAGGGCTTTTACAAATTTTGCAGCACTCGGTTCATCACTAAGTACATATGATGGCTTCTCATATGTAGTATTCTGACCAATTTCTGCTGGAGTGTTGTTATCTGTACTCGTAGGGCAAGCCATGTCGATCTCCCAAAAGTCATAGTAACTGTCATATTTCTTCCAAGATCCATCTTTGTACTTGTTGTAAGCCTCTCTAATGCCTGCTGTCAACTTTGTCATAACCAAATGATCTTTAATTGTTTCTTCTGTAATATTAGCAATATCACAATCCTTAGCAATGGAATAATCATTGGATAAAGGCAGCTCAACGACCATCAGATAGTTGATAGGATGATCATCTGAAACAGCCACTTTGCTAAAGATCTGCTGTCTCTTTTCTTTAAACTGTTTATCAGTCAAAGTAATTTTACCATCATTCATCTGAGTCTGAATATCATTTACTTCTTCATAGCACATATCTCTGAAGAATCTATTTGCCTGAAGGGCTAATGGTTCATCACCGACAACTTCGCCTGTAAGTGGGTCTCTGTCAACATTAATGACATAATCTCTACCATAATCTTTTGTCATTACTGGAATATCAACATGTACAACCTGGAATGTGTAAATGGAAGGTACACGATAACGATTGAAAATTTTCTTATCATCATCTGTCAATACTTCTACATTAGAAGTATCCCATTCATCGAAACCTGCTCGCTGCATCAACTTCTTCTTTAATTCATCATGATCATTAGCATAACGCTTAAGCATAAGTGCTGCATCTGATGGAACCATATTTGGACGAAACTTCTTATCAGGATTGTATTTTTCATCTTCCTTACCGGTAAGAGGGTTGAATGGAAGTGCCAATTCTGCCGGAATAATAAGCTTACTCTTCTTCTTCAACTCCTTTTTCAGCTTTGGAATTCTTGCAACTCTGTTCTTTGTCTGTACATTTTCGTTTCTAAGCTGATACTTACTTGTACCATCTTCTCCAATTTCTTTTAAGTCCTCTAAAAAACTTTCAAGTGAAACAATATTACTCATAACTAATTCTCCTTAATTTAAATAAAATTTTCTCTCATAATAGCCACAAATCTGGTAAAGAACCAATAAAAAAGAGAATAAGCACGCTACCACTTACTCTCCTAATAGATTTCTACTCAGAGCGGCATTTTACTGTTAAAGTAAACAATAAAACTCCTCCTCTCTTATTTTCTCTTTTATAATTAATAATATAAAAATCCTAGTCTCATCTAGGCTAAAGAGACTAAGGGATTTCTTAAAATTTGATACGATAAAATGAATCAATTAAAAATGGGGAGTGTATACACTCAGTTAATTTCTGTTTAAACTCATCTCCATACTCAGATTTCAAAATATCGTCGACATCTTTATACAAACCCTGATGAAAAAATATACAATTATGTAAATACTTTTTCATTTTATTCTCTAATGTATATCCGGCTGCATCATTATCTGAAAGAATAATAACCTTTTTAAATATTCTAAGTTGTGCAATTATTTGCTCAGTAAGTGATGATCCACATAATGCACCCGCATTAAAGCCATTTTGTTCTAGACTTAATGTGTCAAAAATACCATCGGTAATCAGTATATACCCATCATTCCAAGCTCTCTCAAATGTCCCCGGTAACATATACAGATAATTACCCTTTTTCATAATATCCTTTGTAGAATAATTATAATAATTATGTGACCAATCATTTTGTTCGTGCACCGTTAAATATATTCTTGGATTAAAACCAGCGAAACCAACAACTGTTCCTCCAATATCAAAAAATGGCAAAAGAATATTTTCAGTCCACAAACAAGTTCCATCCCGGTATAAACCATTTCGATCATCCAATACTTCATTACCACCATAAGTTAATAAATAAGTATCATTTGGAACAAAAATTGCAGAAGCTTTAAATAAAATATCTGGCTTCATATTACGAACAGAACAACATACCTCTAAATACTTTTTCTGTGTTTGAATGTCTAATGACAATATATTTTTCAAACACTCTTTATAAACAGAGTCTAATGACATCTACCCTACCTCACAAAGAATACATTTACATCATTCGATCTACTGCTAGCTGCTAAACAGGTGGCATCTAGTTTTACTGAAAAAGATTCATTCTTTATAGATAAAGTAACTACTGTAGATACTCTAGATAACTCACTTAACTCAAAAGTATTTGACCCACAAATAAGCTTTTCATCTTTCTCAGCAAAGCAATCTGAATTAATAAAAGACATTGGTAACAATAATCGTTTCTCTTTGCCCAAATATACACACATTGCTAGCACTTTTATTAAAAACTCATTACCACTTTCTATAATTTCATTAGCTCTATCCATTAATGCTATACAATCATATAAATTGTATAAAACTTTCATATCAGAATCATTGGGATCTAAACAATAAATATTTGTATGTGCATCTGAACATGACACACCATCCGAAAAGAAACCTGCAGAAAGTAACGTTTTTGCAGACACATACGATTTGGATTGCAATATTCTGAATTTAGACAGATCAAACTTCTTTGCATCCGATGCAATTTTATCTATATTTGCATCTGAAATAAAATTGTCGAAGTTATCAATAATATAATTTTCAGGAATAGTCTTTAGCTTTTCATGAACATTATCGAGAACCTCACCCAACTTCTGGTATCTTATTAAAGTCTGATTATCATATTTTTGAATTTCAGAACTTAAGTAAGATATATAAAAAGTTGCTCCAGTATTGTCTTTATTATAAAATACTAACATCTTCAAATAATCCACCTTACTTAAAGATGGCGTTATCTGCAACTGCTTCTGATAGCTTTCTTCAAGATTATCCCAGACCTGCTCAATATAATTAAATTTAAATTTCATTTAAAATCCTCCATTCTTCTTTAATTTATCTTATTGTATTTTGAAGTATCCCAAAGTAATTTAAAGTACTGAAAAGTAAGTCATCATTCCTTATCTGAATGTAAACTTTTTACATATTTCAAGTGCTCTATTGTATTTTGTTTTGTATGACTAGCTATTATTTCAATAGCTTTTTGCACCCGTTGAATGTCCCACATTACAGGTTTATTGTAATTTAGCTTGAAGATATTACTAACATTGGACTCATTTAGACAAGGCATAAGAATTTTATGTTGAGGCAACCGCTCATCTACAGTTTCACCTGTAGCAAAATCAAAAAGGACTAACTGATATGGTGCAAATTTTGCGTTTTGAGGGTTTACAATTCTGAAAGGTTTTAACTGATCAGCTAACACCATGAAATGTTTTTTATGCTGATCATACACATCAAAGCTTCCACCTTTTTTCTTACGAATTGTACATATGTCAGTAATTCTTTTATCACCACCGTATGATTTACACTCGAAAGCAAATATTTTTTGAGGAGTAAAAACTGTCAAATCAAGTTCTGTATAATAACCAGAATCTGTGTGATTAATATCTTTTAAAATCAATCCTTTTTTATAAAACCAGCCATACTTTTTCAAATTATAACGTTCTATATAATCCAAAATAATACACTCCAAAATAGTCTCAGCAATCTCACCGTGCACATGTGCAATAAAGGCAGTATTGGATTTGTAACTATTGGATTGTAACATAGCTCTTCCGATTTCAATTGTTTTCATTAAACCGTTATTTTGATAATAACTCATTAACATATCATGAGTTGATCCCTTGTAATCTTTCATACGTAATCCTTAACTAAACTTTATAGTAATGATGGAATCGAATGGAATTAATTCTGTAACTTTTCCGCAATCCAATAATAAGGCTGTGTCATTCATTGCTATCAACATACCAGAAATTGATCTGTAAGTTGTTTCAATAATAACTTGACCATTTATTGGAATTCCATTACTTAAAAATTCAAACATTTCATTTTTAGTCATCTACAACACCCCTAAATTTGCACTCAGATTGAATCTTTTCCCCAACATATTTCACATCAATACTGGCTATATCTCCGACTAAACAATCAAGAGAACCAGTAACTTTCGCATTTAAAATATTTCCAGCACATTCAATCTGAAGTATCCAAAAATTCTGCTTGTTTATAGTCAGAAATTCTATTGATTTAACTTCTCCAACAGTTTGACACCAGAATTCTTCTTTTTTCTTTCTATGTATCCATTTAAAAAATTTCACAACTTTGCATCTCCTAACTTTTTTATGCTGAAAGCAACATAATTGTCAGCTAAACCTTCAAATCCTTTTAATACAAATGAAATAATAAAATATTCAGATATTTCATAACCTAAGTCATTACCATCATCATCTACAATTCTGAAATGAACTAGATCACTGTCTGAAAATTTCTATCATTCTTATGCACCTCAAAGGTTTTATCACCATCTTTACAGCATGATAATATTGTTGATTTAATTTTAAATCATGAATTTGCATTATCTGCTCCCTTCTCTAACTGCACTCCATAAACAACTTGATTATTAGCATTTAACAGACTTATCTTTATATAGAGATATTTACTTTGATAAGTCTATATGGCTGATAAGCGTTTGGATATTTCTCTCTATCCACTTTACTGATAAACATATCATATGGTCTAATCCACACTCTTTGATCCTTTAAACTCTGATATACAACCATCTTTTCTTCTGTTTCTGTATTAGTTCCAATGGCAACAATCTTATAGAAACCACCTTTGAAATGTTGTACTGTGTCTCCTGGTTGAAAATCTCTATCATACATGAATAAATCATCTACACCATTTGATTGCATATGTCCTAATATCTCAACATTCATTGTGATAAATTCACCATGTTTTAAAAGTTCGTCCTTTTCAATCAGTGTCACCTTATCAACTAAGTAACCATCCTCTTTTTCTTCACAAGTAACTGTCTGCCCTGACTTCCAATTATTTGCAAAGTCTTCATTAAATCTAAATTCTGACATAGAACCTCCTATCCAACTCTACCATGAGTTGCCATACAAAGACACTGCTGTAATATGATCCTTTATATCATCATTGTAAGGCAATATAGTTTTCACTTCTTAAAAATCAAATCATAGAGTGTCACTCTTTATCCTCCAATCTAAAGACTGCTATATAAATTTCATCTGCTTCTAGAAATTTCACAGAATACTTATATTTTCTAGCAATAGTTATATATTCTGTTAAAATTCTTTCCGGTAACTCTGCATTTAGAATTACTTCTTTTTCGGTTATAGCTTTAACATAAGTTCGCACTGCCAGATTGTTGCAGTTCTCATAATCTGGACAATCTCCACAATTGTTTAGACATATACATAATTCTAGTAGCAGTTCATCATGAATTTGATAGATTTGCTCCAGTGACAGCATTGATCCATCGTTGTCATTATTAATTAATTCTTCTATAGTCATTTAATTAATCCTCCAAATGTCTCAAAGTATCTACCAAAAATATTTCTTGGCATTTTAATATCTGTGTTTCTGACTGTTACAATAACGTATTCTGGCAGAAATCTAGCAGGAAAAATTTCATCTGCTGAAACAGCAACACTACCAGTAGCACTCTTATTAAATTCATAAGAAATCTTCGCTTTTACAAAAATAACTATCACTCCTTACTTCTACTTTCACTGTAATGAAACTTTCTTATATCAAATCTATAAATTTCTTTATTATTACTATAAAATGCAGTCTCTAAACCACTCATATGTACAGAATCAGCACAAAAAGTCTTAACACATTGCCCAGATTTATTATTAATGATCTTAAAAAATCTTTTTGAATTACTCATATGATCCTCCTAAAGAATCTCTACAATACAATTTTTTACATAATCCCAATGGTAGCTTTTTCCATTTTCAACATTCTCAAAAATCACTGTATGTGAAAATGATTTAAATGGAACAAATACATTTTCAGAATTAATTTGTAGCTCTGTATTCCAATTTATTCCAAGTTTTCCATCTTTCTTATATACAGTGAATATAACATCATAATTTCGTGTCTTTATCTCACGATTACGCGAATCATATAAATGCACTTTAAGTTTATCGTTTACATTCAGCATTTCTTGTATTCCTTCCTAATAAATAAAACGGCTAGTAGATTATTGACTAGCCGTTTTTGTTAACTTTATTCTTTTATACTATTTCTTTCTTTTTCACTTTTTCTTCCATTTTCTCTGATACGTTCGCACATTTCATCAGATATTCCACGCTGTTTTAACTGTCTTGCAAGTCGTTCATAGTATGGAAGTTCCTTCCAACTAGCTTTACCTTTAGCCATTTATATCACCTGCCTTGTACATATTCAATATTAATTAAACAAACTTCAGGAAGTCTGTTTAACTGTCACTACTCCCTGATCATCCTTATGTATTTCTAATACTGCCTTGCCACTTTCATCAGGTACAATATTCATACTCGCATTTATAAAATATCCAGTATGCTTATCTCTAGTCACATAATCAAATATGTATTTTTCCTCAGTACTTAAATTACTGCATTTTAAAGTTATATCAGGAGCAAATAATGGTTCCTCATAACTTAACCGAACAATATTACCCTCCTGTGTATAATTCAAAGTCCTAATTACCTTTTCATTTGCATATTGCACTATTGCAGCATCATCAGAATGTGAAATTGCCATCTGTCTATGTAAGTAAAAACCAAATGAAATCCCAAATAGTAATACAAAAACACACAATGTTATTACAATATACTTATTACAAATTCTTTTACAATACCATTTTTCTTGATTATTTTTATAACTATTACATTTTCCTATTTCATTCAATGAATAATCTCTCATAAATCTCCTTTCATTTTTCATAAAATCTAGACCTAGTCAATTTTTGTCATCACTCCATTTCGCAAAGCCTCTCTCGTTTCAAATTCTACTTTTCTGTCACTTGTTATTCCAAGAAAAGCATAATATTTATCTGTTAATAAATCATGATAACAAGTTACACCATTTAGTGTAAAATACTCTGTAGATTCATTTTCTGTTCCTAAATTCCATCCTGTTTTTGAATGTGGTGTATTCCACATATTATCACTCCTTTTCCCTGTACATCTTAGTTTCAACTACTACAGGTAATTCCACTGTTCGTTGTCTAACATAATGCCTACTGCTATTACGTTAGCATTTACATGCACTTCTCTTACCTTATTAGCTGCTTCATGTGGAGTGATAGCATTATCAATAACATCAACATTCTCTCTGCCTTCTCTTAACCACACAACTAGGTATCTATCCATAATTTGCTCCTTTTCCCTGTAAATCTTAGTTTCTTCAGTCAATACAATACATAGAATATCCCATATATTTCATGTACTCTTCTTCCATTCCTCGTTCTGCAAATTCTTTGTACGGAACTGAATTAACTACAAAATCCTTTTCCATATTTTCATTTATGTCAAGGTTGTTTTCATGAATATACTTTATCAAATTATCTGCAAGTGAATGCTCCGGATTGTTCAAACACCAACTAATAATATCCTTCAACAAAAAACCTCTACGAGAATTTACATAATTTCCTAATGATTCGCCATAATTCAAATATCTATACACTATTTGAAAATGGCTTGTCATCAATTCACCAACTCTATGTTTCTTTGCTTCGTCAAGATAAACCTGAGCATATTCATCTCCATCGTTATCTTTCCATGCAGTTGAATAATCAATCCAATATTTTTTACCTATTGTAATCTGCCCTGGCATTGACTTTCTTTCACTTATACATTTTACTAATTCCATATTATTCTCCAATCTGCCTTTGAAATGCGAATTTCAAATACTCATTGTTCCATCAAAATAATCGTTCAAACCTTCAAAATAATCTTCGTTTGGCTGTTCCTGATGAACAAATCTCTGTTCGCACTGTTCCTCATAAGCTGCCTTCTGTGTCTCTTCATAAATAATTTCATCAATTCTATTCATTTACCTGTCTCCAACTCTAATAAAATACACATTTTAGTTACCATTCTGGTGTTTGTAATTTCAATATGTCCTTTATGGTAAGTTCCATTCTTTCGATCTTACTCTTCATTTCCACTAACTTTACCTGCATATATGCTTCTTTTTGTGTTTCAAAAAACCCTTCATAAGCAAAGTCTTTGAGATTAGATAACAGATCATCTGCACCAAATTCTTGTATTGCATATTCAGAAAACACGCCCTGAGACAATGCGTAATTATTTCCGTATTTCTTTTTCTCACTGGTATTTAATTCGTAAATTCCCCAACTACTTCCTAATAATTCATTCTTTTTAATTTCCTGTACTAATTTCATTTCTCTTACCACCATTCCATACAAATACTCTAATTATTTCATTTCCACAACTTTATATTCAATTAAATTTCCGTGGGCATCACACAATTTTCGTGATTCACATTTTTCCTTTAGCCATTTATGTAACTCCTTCTGCAATATATCAGGCATTGCTATTATTTGTTTCTTGTTTCTCGAGAGCTTGAATAGCTATATCTAAAGCTTCCTCTTCAAAATCTCTAGTTCTGCTTAAATTTTTTAAATGTCTCAATATACTGATTGCCTTCTCTGTATTCATAAATCTCCTTTATTTTTGTATAGATACATTAACTTGTGCTTACTTAAACTCTTCTTCAGGATCAATGAACTCTGTCTTTTCTACCCAGATTGCACATTTATATTTTTCTTTTAACTGCTCGTAAGCAAGTTTTGCTTTATCTTTATTATTACTCTTTACAATGCGTAACAATTCTAAATCTCCATTGGTATCATAGCGACCTAACTTATATCCCATAATTCTATCAACTTTCTTCATTTCTATTCCTCCAATTTACTTTAAAACTTCATCTTTTATTTACAAAATTTTTCTAATATTCGTTGTATTCCGGTATAAGCACCGCCCGTTAAATTATCTAATACTTGCTCAGAGGTGCTTCGATTATTTAAATGCTTATATAATTTACGAGTTCTACATTCCTTTCTACAATAATGTTCTTTACGACATTTATGACAATCTCCCTGTAATTTCCATTGTTCATTTCTAATCACCTTATTACACTACCTCACTCTCAATATAATCAGACAAAAATTCTTTTTGTCTTTCTCCAAAAGAGATTTTTAAACTACCTACTAACATAAATGGTATTTTGTTTCTTGCTAGTAAATCCTCAAAGTAGTCTCCTATACATAAATCATCCAAATTATCATGAAAAATTTCATGTGCCTCTTTAGCTATTTGATGCACATGTGCAACATCTTTTTCAAGTATAGCAAAAACTAATGGTTCTACTCCCAGTTCGTCTTCATACTCGTTATCATAAGTTCCATCAAAATCAAGAACAAAAAAGGTCCATCTCACAATAACAACACCTCCTAAATCAAAAAGGAAGCTTTTACACTTCCTTTTCATCTCTATTTAATCTTTCAGCATATCACATAAGTGCTTTGCTGTATCTGCACTGAGCTGCGCTCCCATAGAATTAAACTCATTGCCAGAAGAATCCATCATGGAAATTTTATTCATATATTCACAATAGACCTCCGAATTTATAGATCCATCTTTATTAAGAAAATTATATATCCATGTAGTTTCGTCATTTAAATCTACCATTTTAGAATAATAGCGATGATTGCATACTGCATACTGTTTTGCATAGGAATCATCTAATGGAATCTCAGTTAGCATTTTTACACTGTTACGCTCAGACAGTTTTGCCTCTTTTAAAGAATTGTACAAAGAATCCCAATCAATAGAATCTACTTCTACTAACTCATTGCCTAAATAGAATCTACGTTTTCTCTTAGTGTATTCATCTATAGACATTACTTCTAGAGATGCATTATACATAGCTAATAATACAGCCTTATTAAAATATGTAGGCATATGCTCATATGACTGTTCTTTAATCCGCAGTCTTGATCTCAAATTTTTATTGGCTTTCTTTACTGCAGCTTCAATTTCATTATCTTTAAACTCACCATCAGGTACTAATATGTCCCAAGTACTTGTATCAACTATTACCATAGTAACCTCCTACACTACACATTTTACTAGATTTTCTCTTATACTTCTCATTGTAAATGCATCACAATCAAAAGAAGCATACTTCTTGATATCTACTCCGGCAATTAATCCCAACCGAATCTCATGCATTTGTTCTGGAGTGTATCTAGAATCATTGAATAAGCTAATATCTACTTTATATCTAAGTCCTTCAATTAGTTCTTCTAATTGTGAATTAGTTAAAGTAGGACGTAGAATGCTGCTCACATCTATACCATCTAAAAGGGCGCGCCTGTAAAGTGACATTTTACTCCATGAGTAATACTTATTTGCATAAATAGACGCGTCGACTCCCTCAGATAACCCAAGCATTATCTGTTCCATCTGTGCTGCATCAAATTCTTTTTTAGCATAAAGAGAAACATCTAATCCTTTTTCTAATCCTTTTCTGATCTTATGCATTTGAGACGTACGAAAACCTGGATCAGCATATGCCGAGACATCTAATCCTCTTTGCAATCCCTTTGTTAGTTCTAGTATTTGATTACCTTCATATAACTTCCCTCTAAATGAATCACTTCTAAACATAGTATTCCTCCTCACACTGCTACCTTTTTAATAAGTGACCTTTCTAATATTCTCCTTAAAGCTTGAGATTTCCACTCTTTCAGTAGACCTTTTTTATCTCTTTGTAACTGTAAATAAAACCAAGATCCAACATTCAATCCATCACATTGATAGTTTCTTGGCATCATCTTACCACGATTTAATTTAAAAAATTCTGCGCAATAATGAAGCATACGATACCAATGTAGTTCATAAACATTCCAAGGAAAACCTACGGCATTTAATTTTGCTATTTGTTCTGGACTTAATAATTTCTTATTTCTTCTTTGATCATCAATCCATCCCCAAAGCAATTGTCCACTTGGCAGACATATTCTATTTAACCACACATTTTCTTCATCAATTGCCAGATATTTGCATAAAGATGTATATCCTTCATCCCAACTTTTGAAAAAATACTGTCTCATAAATACCTCCGATTAAATAAAAAAGAGGGCGAAATTTCGCCCTCTAACCAAATAAATATGTATGACTCTGGATCACACAAGCTTATGGGTGATTTGCGTACGTCCAGTGAGTTCATTAATTTCCTGTCTGTCACAGCAATCTTTTACAACAGTTTATTTTTAGCAGGGAGGCTTCTAATGCTTGCAAGTTGGGACATTTACGAAAACCCAGTATGAAGTCATATCAGCGTATACTAAACCAGTGACTGATGGGGTGTGATTACTTACGATTGTCGAATTCAATGATACTTTGAGTCAATCTACTCCTCACCCAAACAGTGCTGTAACCTTTTACAATTACAGTACCGAGATACGTAGCTAGATTTGTAAAATTGAGGGGCGAATCTTACATTTTTCTAACTTACTTATTAATACAAAATTAAATGTGTTATTAAGGTCTAAAATTCCCCACCACAACCTTAATTTTCTATATCTTTTTTGCTAAAACCACAAATCTACCATTATTTACGTGATAGCAACATGTTGATAATGTAATAATATCAGTACCATATGCAACATCACAGGTAGAATAACTAGTTGCAGACTTACATTTGCTAATAAAACTGTCATAGCTTAATTCATCTTTAGCATCAATAAACCCATATAAGCTGTCTGATGCATCTGTTCTAAAAGCTGCAAACACTTCATAATCCTCTTTACCGGTAATTGTAGTAAGACTAATGATCTTATGATTGTCATAGAAAGATTTGTTCTCATAATTAAGAAGAGAATGAAACATATCTCCAGTTCTCATATTATGACCATAAATGATTACATTTGTAGTCCGGTTTTCACCACAGGGTATACAAAATTTATCAACAAATAAGCAACCTGCAAATGAATAATTACCATCAAAAGATTTGTGACTGTACTCTTGCGCGTCTGTTGGAGTAAACATTACTGGATAATCTATAACGGTGTCTGGAATTGTTAACCATCCAACGCAGTCAGAATTTTGTGTATTTAGTTCATAGATTTTTTTATTCACTCGAAAAACTTTTTCAGTATCTTCATCAATAATCGACGTTCCACCAATAAGTGAATTTAATTGATCCAATTGATGTGATTGAGATCTATCTGTATTGATTTCAGTAGTCTGATCTTCTGCTACATCTTCAACAATTTCTATCGGTTTCTTTGTTTGTTTATGATCTAAATAGTATATTAATAGTATTGAGACATCAACTATCAACATCAAAAGTAATATAACCAAAATGATAATTCGAGACTTCTTCCTCATAATATCACCTAAACCTTTATAATTACTCTTCTATCTTTTATATCCCACGAAAACACTATAAGATCACCATAGTCCTTAGGTATACCATTAATTGGTCCTTGAAAAATTAATTCATCTAAATCTTCGTCAATTATTACTATTTCATATGACCAATTTTCAAAGACCTCAAGCATCTCTTTAATACTCATAGTTTCTCCTCCACAGATATTACAAAAACAATGAATAAATGACTCAAGATTTTCTGATCGTAAGCCTGAAAGTCTAGTATAAAAGCTTTCCTCTAACTGCGGATCAAGATTCAAATTATTTATAAGAATATCTGCTAACGCTGTAGCCATTTCATGATAAATACCCCATGCAGCACCATCCATAAACTCAGGTTCAATAGTAATTCCAGCGTCTTCCAGAGAGGAAATGCAAAGATTAAATTTACAGATACCATTACTTAATTTTTCGACAATTGATTTCTCTAGTTCTGTCATAGTTCCTCCTAAAAATATAGGGCTGGTTTTAAAACCAGCCCTATAGATACTTATACAAGAAAGAAGGGGGGATTCATATAAGTACCTTATCAAAATACCCGGTAAACCCGGAAACAATGTAGGCAGCTGTTACACTACCTACACCAGAAAGGAATAGAAATGACAATCAATAGTCACTCCACAAAAATAAATTACACAACCTCATAATTATGAGGGAAGGAAGGGGATACAAATGAAAGTATTATTCTACTTTAAATATTTTAAAGTATTAATTTATAATTAAAATAATTAAAGAGATTCTAGGTTGAAAATACCCAAGGAAAACTAGAATAACTGCATTGTTGCAATAGGATTTTGTACTTCATAAATAGTCAAATCATTCTTTTTTCTAAATGCATTAGTTGCTTCAACTACTAAATATGTATCATTGGTAGCTATATCATACTAACTGTTTTTCATCAATTTCTCTCCAATCTTTTCTGACTTCTGTAGCAAATAGTGAATCATCATTCTGGAAATAGTCCATAGTCATGAATACTATATCAATACCTAAAATCTCGCACTCTTCACGTAATGGACCAGAAATATGCCGATCAGGTCTTTCACTTACAATAATGGCTATATCAATATCACTACTTCCTGTAGCTGTACCTTGTGCATAGCTACCAAATATACCAATTTTTAAATACTGAAAATTAGCACTCATAATGAGCTGAACTGCCTTCTGCAGCCTATCTTCAAAAGATTTCTTTAAAATTTCTGTCACATAATCACCTTAAAATAATCTTTTCCAAATATTCTTTTCTAGCCTCCTGCTTGCTGCAGTTATCATAACTCTTTGCTTTATATCAAGATATCCTATTTCACTAATTAAGTCTGAAAAGAATCCTTGTATAAAAGAATGAGAGACATTCTCTATTTGATCCGGAAAAATTACATTTATATGTTCATCACCTAATGCTGGCTGCACTTGCTCTCTATAAATTTTATTACCATAAGTAAATCCAGTTAAACCCGTAACAAATTCCGGAAAAACAAGCTCAATATTTTTCATTTATCATACCTCATCACCTTTTATAACATGCTCAGAATTTAGAAAAATCTTAAATCTATCATCACAAGGAACTCTACCAATTTCTCCATCATCACATTCGCCATATAATTTTCTACATTCCTTACAAGTAAGCATGACTGCCTTTTTGCAGAAATCATTAGTGTCATTTTCAGTAAAAATAACATGTAAGCTATTTAATTGATCTACTGTGGCATCTCTAATAAGCTCAATTAAAAAATTTTTCATATATTCAACATTCTTCATAGCCATTCTCCTTTTCGTATTCTATCCAGTTATCATACTGATCACAAGATCGTAAGCATGAATTGCTGCTTGACAATTAGCAAACCCATTATCAGCATTTAAAATGATTCCAATACTATATTAATCTCCAAACACTTCTTTTATTCGTCGTTTTAATTCATTTATCTCTTCAGAATTACAATCTCTAGTTGGACTTTTAGGAAAATCTTTTTTAGGTATGTTTAAAAGGATCTTATCATTTCTATTCAATGACATTACTAAAACAGTTTCAATAGTATTATCTTGATTATAACAATTATTTTGTACAACCGCATAGGAACCAACCGGTAAATCATAAATCTTATATTGTTCAATTTTGTTCAACATACTTACCCCCTTCTTTGATTATAATAAGTATAAATGAAATTGTACTATTTCTCAATAAAAAGTGATAGGTAAATTATCTATCACTTAACCTTGTTCTGTCATGTCTTCTTTAAAGCCGTATTTATCCACCAATCTAATTCTGTTCCATAATAATACCTCTTTTGTTCCTATTGTATCAGATTTATATCAAAATTCCAATATTTTAGCAGCCCTTGCCGGATTCGAACCGGCGGATCCAGGAGTCAAAGTCCTGTGCCTTACCACTTGGCGAAAAGGCTATTCTAACAATTTGTGCTCAGCATATGAAAATATGCCATTACCTATACTACATGATCTGTTAATGTTATACCAAGCATTCTTCCACAATCACTTAATCGCTGAGTTAATTGATTATCATCTTCAGAAGGTAAGCAATTACCACTTGGATGATTGTGAATAATGACAAATGATGTAGCACCACATAGCAATAATCTAATAAAGATTTCTCTTGGAAAAACTAATGCTCTATTTAAAGTGCCATGTGATACCTCAAATAAGCCAACTACCAGTAATCTCGTATTTAGTCCTAATAACCACACATGTTCCTCTGCTAATGACATTACATCATAAACTTCATTAATAATAGCTACTGATTTAATAGCATCTTTAGCATATGCATCTTCAACTTCATGCTTACATTTTTGACTCAATATCATCAATTTATCTTCAGTTTGCCGTAACTCATATTCATTTATTTGCATAGCATACCCCTTGATAAAATTATGAGTGTCACCTATAATTTATTTAATAGGTGACACTCACAAAAGGAGTTGAGGCCAATGAAGAAATTTCTTAAATTTCTCTACGCATTAGCTTGATCCATTCTCGTAATGATCGTCCTGCCAATTGCATTTTTCATTATTTTAATTTGAAGCTATTGCCTAGTTTCTAGATAGGGAAATGAAACAACAATAATAAAAATCTTTTGCACCTATTAGTCTTTTAAAATTAATGAGAAAATTTAGAGTAAAACAAGAAATTTTATGAAAGGCAGAGAAGCCTCAACTCAAAAATAGAACCTTAATTGGTTCTATTTTTCTACCTAAATAAAGATACATTCTTCTACAAACATATCTCCAAATTCTAATAATCTATCATAAGTCTTACAAACATTTCACGATAAGGCACTACTACTTTAAAAGTTACAGTACCACATCCTGTATTATCTGTAGTAAAATTTTTGGAAACAATTACATGATCTTTCATAACATTTCTGTTACTATCCTGATTTACAACTAGATAATCTATTGTGTACGTTACATTAGGCTCTAAATCTTTATATGTAACTACAACATCTATTGTAGAAACTCCACTCTTATAAGTTACATTTTCAGTGTGCTCTAACTGCGGTCTCTTAGTATCTGGATCACTCACCACCGCTGAATTTTTTATACTACATATAAAAATTGATGCTACAATAACTGAAAATACTAAGGTCATGATGCACAATAAAACCTCATGAAACTTTCTACTTGAATTTGAATGTTTATCTTCATAATTATATTCATCGTAATCAATATAACCTTCACAGCACTCTTTATCAGCATAAAACTGTTCTATTTGATTTGTTAAATATTTTTTCATTTGTCCTCCTAAGTTACATATCATAATCATAGTCGTTATAGTCACAATCTACACAAAATGTACAACTGATGCCTGCTCCAAAATTTGTAACCAAAATACCACCACACTCAGGGCATGGTCCACTATCAGGACACACATCTTCTGTGAATTCTTCACTCTTTCCTAGCTTTATTTCATTTTTCTTTTTATGTTTCATTTGCACTCACTCCTGTTTCAGTTAAATTAAACTTCTTCATTAAGCTTGAATAATTCAATAAAATTCTCCATTCTTCTGGTTAATACATTTAAATTCAAGTACTGAATAATGGAATACATTTTCCCATCAATTCAGTGCTGTATTCACCATAATTACCTAGTGCATTATTACATTTTGTATCCAAATGTGCTTCACAAAAACCGGCACCTATCTTTTTATCAATCAAATTACCTAGTGCCATTCTCTCTTTTGCAACCACATGCCCATGCCAATATTCAGCCTTGCATCCACAAATAACACAATTACTAGTTTTCAAATATTGCATGATCTTCTCCTCCCTTCAAAATAGCTTCATTGAAATAAGGGGTAGCTATTAACTACCCCTTCGTGAGAGATAGACTGCGTATCAAATAAGATCTCTCACCAATATTGTCTTTACTAAGACTTCTGATTAACAGTGATTGGTCTCTCCTTACTAAGCCCATAACCTTAGTCCTTTCACTGTTTAAAGATAAACTAACCTTTTACAGCTAGCTTACCATAAATACAGATGTATTACGAAATATAATATCTCTTGTACATTAATGTGTATTAAATTTTTAAGTTTCCCCTTAAAATTTAATACTATTTATTAATAAAAGCCACAGATTGATTTTTAGGTTTCATAGGACAAACTGACTTAAATCCTCATGATTTATTTTCACTTAATTTGAGCAATCTCCTATAGTATAGTAACACCTAAAACAGTTGCATTTTGTTTATCTCTTTAGATGTTTCCCTTCTCTTAATAAACTTCTTATCAAAAGGAAGATTATTTAAATCCATCTCCCAATTAGCAGGAATTTCTATTGTTTGCAATTTACTGCATGTATCAAACGCATGAGAATCCATTGAAAATGGATCAAGACTGTCAGGTAAAATAACTTTCTCTAAGTTATCACAACCTGCAAATACCCAGCTGCCAATGCTAACCACACCATTTGGAATTGTTATAGATTTTAATGAAAAGCATCCCTGAAATGTACCATTTTGAATATAAACTAGACTTTCTGGAAGTACTACATTTACCAGATCACTACAATTTCTAAATGCATCAGGGCCTATTTCTACAACATTACTTGGTATAACAATAGTGTCAATGCTTTCACAATCTTTAAACGCCTTTGCTCCAATTTTCACTAAGCTTGGAGGAAGATCAAAATTTACTAGACTGCTGCAGTCAGAAAATGCATAACTATCTATTAATTTAATACCATTTCCGAGCTCAAGAACTGTCAGATTACTACAATCCTGAAAAGCACTCTTACCTATACTTTTGACACTACCTGCTATTTTAACTTTTTCAAGATATCTACATTCACAAAATGCACAATCTCCTATCATTGTAACATTGTCAGGTATTTCAATATATTTTAAACTACCACAATTCAGAAATGCCCAATTTCCTATTATTGTGACATTGCTGGGGATCTTAAAAGTACCATCCTTTATATCCAGGTCTGTAACTTTTACTAAGACATCATCCTCGATTCTCATATTATGCCTCCTTAAAATATTTGCATTTTATTAATAGTATTTTCTCGTCTTATTACCTCAGTATTTTCATCAAATGCATTATCTGCGACTTCACAATCAGTAGGTATCTCAATACTTGTGAGCTTACGACAATCTATAAATGCCAATTCATTTATCTCTTTAACACTATCTGGAATAATTATTGATTCTAATTCCTCGCAACCAAAGAAAGTCATCCTATCTATTTTAGTAACTCCATCTGGAACTACTATGTGTTTTAACTTTGAACATGTAGAAAATGCGCTTGTTCCTATCTCTCGCACACTTTTAGGCAACTCAATTTGCTCCAAGTTACCACATCCCGCGAAAGCATTGGGCTTTATACTCACCAGATTTTTAGGCAATTTTACATTGTCTAACATCTCACAAGAAGCAAATGAACAATCCTGTATTACAGCGACACCATCAGGTATACTAATGTTTTGTAAACTTTTGCACACTGAAAAAGCATATTCTCCAATATAAGTCACACCTTCATGCATTACAATATCTTTTAAATAAATGCATCTAATAAATGCACCAGCATCAATACTGATAACATTTTTAGGTATTGTAATGTTAATCAATTCACTTCGACCGGAAAAAGCATTCATACCTATATAGATTACATTCTTAGGTATTTCAAATACTCCATCCTTTATATCTTTACTTACAACTGTCTTTAATTCGTTATCTTCTATTTTCATATTGTGTCCTCCCAATATATTTAATCAAAACACTTGATTAAATAGTCAATCTTGCTTTTAGCTTCTGTAATACTTTCATGTGAATTATTCCAAATACGTTCTACATATTTACCATTCTTAAAAATTTCTAGATACCCTTTGCTTTTGTTATTGTGAATGACATAGCCTCTATAACCTAATCTTTTCCTGTCCAAGGTTTCATAATTTCTCCTCAATATCAGCTTCATTTAATCCAAAATAATTCATTTCCTCTTAAGTTAAACTCAACTCATTTTCAAAAAATCATAGGCAGTATTTTTATCAATCTCTATCAAAGCATGTAATGTTTTTGTTTCCATTTCTTCCATTCTAGAAGATGATATCTTAGCTACAACTCCTTGCTAAATTCTGTACATATTTTAAAACAATCTTAATGATTATAGTTTAGAATAAATTCATAAAAGGACTCGTAGCGCCACTATCGGCATTTTCTCGCATTTTATTTATTTTTATACATAAATCAATAATTGATGAACAATCTCGTAAAGAGGGCCCCTTTATCAGTGATAAAGGCTTTGCTTTTTTAAGTAAATCACTAAAGTCATAACCCATTCTCTCTAATAAAGTAAAATCCACTGTAATTGAACTAAAATCTTCAATGGAATATATACCTTTTTTAACAAACATATCGTTAAAATGAAAATACGTACACCCTTTACATTCAAATACAGAAGATTTATATTTTTGTGATAATTCAGCAACTACCTGAGCTAATTTTTGTCTTGTACCAATCAGCAGTACTGGCATTACAGTTCCTACCAAAGGAACCTTTAAAGGAGCTACTGCAGAAGCAATAACAGTAATATCATCCAAAAGTAGTTGCATGCTACTTTCACTTATGATTACATCATTAGCAAAATAATCATCAATATTATTTGCATATTGCACCAATTTTTTATCAGCTTTTGCCATAGAATTTAATTCTTCATCAGAATAATAAACCATAGGCTCATTTTTGTAGTAATCCCAAATGAAAAATTGAACTTTCTCATTTTGAACCAATTGACAAAAATAATCCCATGATACATATTCATACTGCTTAATGTCACTATTAAATAGTATCACATATATGACTTTATCTTCTGCATTCCTACAATGAGCAATTTCACGATATTGTTTCATATTAACCTCCTGATAATTTAATTTTCTGTCACACATTATGCCTCTCTAAAGTTTTCATACCCAAAAAATCCAGTAGATCCGTCTGCTTTTACTCGATTAATTGCATCTACTAAAAATTCCTGATGGCAAGCTACACACTCCAGTCGATCAGTGTAGTTTACGGTGCCAATATAACGGAAATTACCTCCGCACTTACACTTATGCTTCTTCTCGTAACTGTAATATGGAATTTCTTTCATTTGTACTCCTCCTTTCTAAATTCTGTACACGCAATCCCATGCTCTTTAAAGTACTGCTGTATTACTTTTCTTTCACTACATGGATTTGTTGGTGCTTCATGAACAATTAAAATAATTTCTGGTTCTTCTCCAAATTTTAAAAAATCCTGCATCACATCTGCTGTCTGCTCAAGCAAACACATAAGTTTCTTAAGATCAAGTAAGCATAATTGATCATAGTATGCTCTAAGGAACTTACAAGAATCTGGTTTTTGCATACAGTTTTTACCACCACACAAATAGCCTAATGACCTTTGTGGTTGTAGCATACCAATTCTTAAACCATTAATAACACCATTTTTATCAATATAATAGTCTTCTGTCTTTGAATGATACCAAGCAGGATCACTAATCGCTGTGCTCAATGGAATCTGGTATGGTTTAAAATTTCTTATTTGATAAAAATAACTAGTTTTTATTTTCATTTAACTCCCCCTAATTATTTTATACATTAATAAAAATAATAGGGTAGCCCCAAACTACCCTATTGCAAAATGCATCTTTTATTTATTAGCTTACTTATTAATAAAAAATTTTAACCTATTTTCCGGCTTCAAATAACAAAGAGAGCAAAATGTTCTTCATTAGCAATCATCGTAAATAAAGCTGCTAAATGTCAAATGATTCCATCTTGCTCCAATTGTTATCACTAGCCAGCTTCATACGATACCATCTACTGGCTATAGCACGGGTCATTTCCACCTGGAGCATAAGCATTGCACTGACTCCATAAGTTTTTTCATACTCTAACTTAATTCTTCCAAGATCATTATCATAAGAAAATCCATGCTTAGCTTCTCCATCCAAAAATTGTTCATAAAGAGTTATCAACTCATTATCACTCTTTAACTCAAACACATTTATATGTCCCATATCTAACCTCCTAGTCATTTTAAAAAGAAATGAGGTAGCCACACAGCTGCCTCATTAAATATTTCCATTAACTTATTTTTATTCTAAGCAAATCCTAGCACGGTATATAGTTGATCTCTGTACTCACTCTGTTCCTTTTGAAACAATCCACGTAACTGAGTTGTATCTCCCTGTTGTGCTATTTCTATAGCCTTTATGTAGCACTCTTTACTTGCACCAAATATAATAAATGGACATATATCATTACGCAAAGCTTCCCGGAACAAAATTAATCTGCCAATTACACCATTACTATCATGGAATGGATGAATCATTTCAAATTCAGTATGAAAATCTACTAATGAATTTAGATCTACTTTTTCTTTGGAATATCTTTCTAACAGCTTTTTCACTTCAGTTGACACTTCTACAGGAGATACTGTCTGCATTTCGCCAACTATATTGACAAACTTTTTATACTCATCAGCAGGAAATTCATTCAAATGATTTTCATAAACTCTAGTCTTCAGACAATAATGAAAAGCTTTGATAATCTCTTCTGATAATGGTTCATCTAATGTTCCAACCAAATAATTAAAAGCTAAAAAATGTCCTTGAATTTCTGCTAAAGACTTTGCCTGCATAGATCCCTCTTTTGTACTTATGCTACTGGTATTATAGAGAGATTCCACCTGTTCAAAGGTAAGAAAATTTCCATCTATAAAATTTGAGTTGTATGCCATAGTTTTCTGAACATAGTCGTAGGCTTCTTTCTCATTGAGTAGAGACTCTTTTAGCAATGCACAAAGTTTTGCATCATCTGAGTTAGATCTATCCAGTTTTTTCATAAAATTCCTCCTTTTATAAAATAATGGAGTAACCTTTACAGTTACCCCACATTATCAGCGATTAACCAACTAGATTCTGGCTTGGCAATTAAACGAGCATTATTGTATGCCATATCAAGTGTTAAGCATGTATGACCTTGATATGAATCTTCCTTCTTTGTAACTGCAATCGCAATATCTGGTTTGTCATCAGACATCAAACATAATGGTAATAGTAACTGAATTTTGCCATCATAATATTGTGGAATTGCTAATTTATAGTTTGCAGATACTTTCTTTTTCATTGAATCTAACGCGCCATTTAAATTATTGATTTTATTGGCACTTTTAAGAAAAGCTTCTGGTAATCGTTGCCTGTTCTTGTCATCATCAAGTATATGAGTATAATGCACATCAATTGGATAATGCCAATCAAATAGAAGTAGTTCTGGTTTTTCAAAATAATTTGCTCTTTCAGGTCGCTCTTTTATACCTATTTCTCCAAGCTCATATCCTGTTAAAAATGATATTTCTTTACCAGATTGATATGCATATATCTGATCATAATATTTATTAAATAAACCTGTATTAAACAATGCATAATTTTGACCTATTATTATCTTTTTCTCCAAAGCCAATTTATCATGTGTTTTTACTATATAGTTGGCTAAAATGCCCATATTAGGATAAGTTGAGTTTGACCAATCTTCTGTAGCTGCAACTTTAGAAAGTTGTTCCGTATATTTATTCCAGTTTACTTTAAAATATGACATATATTCAGCTCCTCTTGTGTTTTTTAATGCTTTTGTAAGTATATCATATTTCTTTGAACTATGAAACGGAAAAGTAGCAGTATCATCTGGTTTGTATAACTGAAATGGATATGATTCATAAGACAATAATTCTTGTGGTATGTATTCTCCTTGTAATTTGTTACGTGCTTTTATGTATGCTTCATGTGGTGTATCAGCATAAACAAGATAAATATAATCATATGGCTCATAACAATATGCTGCTGTGGTTGGTACTAAATATGTATTCATAATACATTCTCCTCCTAAAAATAATGAGATAACCTTTTACAGTTATCTCACCTTATTGATCTATCTTATATTTGACTTTCCGATCTCATCTCGTATCTTCATCAAGATAATGCCAAGCTGATTTGCTCCAATACCATTTACTGTCCCCCAAACTCTGTCACCCCAAGTGTTACCTTCCTCTAAGTGAGCGTCACCTGTAGCAAGTAATTTGTCTGCAAGTTCTGCGTTTTGTGTGAACTTTGCACGCACGACTTCTTCCATAATGGATACTTTGACGTCTTCCCAGTCTTTCCGTAAACTTACTCGCCTGCCTAATCTCTTGGCTTCACTAGGACTTAGCTTCGTAAACTGAATTCTCCCAGCATCATTTACACATTTCTGTGCCTGAAAAGCTGCCTCATTATTAGTATAAGTAAGCTGCTTGTATGCTACTGGACAATTATAAAAATTGCTCAAAAAGAAAAAATCTCCACGAAACTGTCTGATTGCTTTTTCCATAAAAATTCCCTCCAATTTCTAAAATTAAACATAAAAACAGAGCAACCTTTTACAATTGCTCTGCCTAATTTACTAAAATGTTATCTTTTCATAACGACCATTTCTGGCAACATACACCGGTAACTCTGCATACTCGCTGTAAGCCTTAACACCACATCTATCACTCAGATCCATAGTACTGTAATAACGTTCAGACACTACAATACCAATCTGTCTAGCTTTCTGTGATAACAGAACTTCATTCTCCCTTTTTAGGACATCCAGTGTAATTGCAGGGTATGCACCACACAGATTCATAACAATCTCCATATCTGTTGGTATTGGAATACCAAGTAGTAAATGACTCTCAACAAAAGAATCTGGAAAGCATAGACCTTTTCCTGTTACATAAGTTGCACAGGTACTTCCATTATCTGTGCATAAATCCGAGGCACTCATATAAATTAAATGCTCGTAATCAAGATCATATATTAATGCGATCTCGTGCATATTATTCTGATACCAATCTGTTGTACCATCAAGAGTGTTTACAACTCTCGTGGAAATTGTATAAGGTTTGCACATTTCTTCTAAGTAAGATTTCTTCAGACTTAACACAGTTTTTATCAACACAGGACCTATCAAATTATCATCCACTGCTTTATTTATTGTAATAATATTACAATAAAACTTTTTTAACACTTTTTGCAATGCCTGTAATGACTCAAGCAGACTGAATAGAAGGCTTTTAAATTTACAATATTCCTTTTCTTCCACAGTCAGAATCTTATCCTGGAAAAAGGTCTTTAAAGCTGCTAAAAAGGCTGCTTTCGTCTTACCATCTAAAAGAAAATCCTCTTCTGTTAATTCATAATTTTCCTCAGAATCTGTTAAAAAGCTATACAGGTTTCGCATATCGCTTATAAAATTCGTCATGAAAATATCAACATCGTCTGAAATATCATGAGATTTAGCTAACTTGTAGCTACTTAGAAGCGATTTCAAATAAATAGAATAATTAACAAAATTACATAAATACTGAGCATCTAAACTGTTCTTTCTGATTGAATCCATAATAACACCTAGTATTATAACTACCTCCTTTAGATAGTCATAACGCATTTTCCTTTCTTTGTAAATAATTAAAAAGACAACTACTAGTATCTGAGCAGGCATTGAGTAAGAGACTACAAAATCAATAAAAATGTCTATTGAGCTATAAAAACTTTGGTAGACATTTTTTATTGTGCGCTGACTGCACATGCTTTTAAAGTCCAAATTCACCCAATAGGGAAGAGCTGAATCTGGAACAGAAATTCTTCTTCTTTTGTAAGTAATTATTCAACAAAACTACTTATATGATAGGCCGTAACACCTTTTTCTTCTGCGTATTTTAAATAAGATAACACATCATCAATAAATACAGTTTTTTCTAGCTCAGTAAAATTATGACTTACAATCCAGTCCCATATGCGAATTTTAGAACCTTTCATAATTGTGCCATATTCAGTTTCAATACAGGTATCATCCTTAGATGCCTTGTAAATAAAACTATTATAGTGGTCAAAATAATTAAGAAACGAATCCCAATATTCTTCTGGCACAAACCAAAACTTACCACTGAACTCAATGTCCTTGCAGTTTTCTTTAAGCCATACAATTTTGTCTTGTAATTCCACAGTTGATATGATAGCACCACATATCCAAATCCCATCATGTTTTGCTCTTTTAAGTGTTTTAATTATAGATTTTAATGGTCTACTATGTAAAAAAATATGATTCTCTATCTCTTCTCTAGTTTGCCCGTTAGTAGTCCCATCTTTTGCACTTACATGATTATTAAAGCGATATTCAGCTAAAGTACCGTCTATATCTACGTAAACATATTTATTCCTCAAAGCTTTTATCATTCTTCTACTCATACGTTTCCTTTCTCAAAAAAAAAAACACCTCCCCTTCTTTTTCAAAAAAAGAGAAGAATGTAATTTTTAGCTTAACTTAACAACTCCTAGCACTATAACTACTTCCACAATAGCCATAATGCATTTTCCTTTCTTTGTAATAGTTAAAAAGATAAATTTTAATAAAACAATGAGGTAACCTTTTACAGTTACCTCACCAAAATAAAATAAACTTAGATTTTCACACAAACTGAAAATCTCAAAGACTCTAAATCTCCAAAAAGATTTTCAGTTTGCAGGAATAATCTAAGTTTATTTAAGAACAATATCCTCTTCAACAACAACTACTGAACTCTGTCCAACTTTCCAGTCAGAAGCAGAGTAAACAACGTAAAACTTAGTCAGATCACTATTGAATCTATCAGATGCCTCTGAATCCACGCAGACTCTACCAGAGTAATCTTCCTTATCAATATAGTGCTCTACATATTTATTAAGTTTTGTATTCCACCTGTAGTAATTGCTATGTGGATTAGTTACCCAATATGTCTTGCCATTATTAGCGTACTTGTACGCTGTAGTACCATTTGTATCATCGTCTGTGTCACCAATAATAGTGCCTACATGACAATCCTCCCGATGTTTCGAAATTTTAACTCCTTCTATAGTAAGATCTGAGCCACAAGTGTTACACCAAATATGGGTTTCATCGCCCTCATATACATAGTACTGTTTTACAACACCATTCTCTACATATAACAGATTAGAATACTGCTTCTCGTTGATTGCATGAATCCACTTTGCGTATTCCCAATTGCTTGGATTGTTAAGTCTACACCAACCAGTGTATAACTTACCATCTGCACTGTACAACTTGTAGTCTACATGCTTACCAGCTTCATAGAACTTGCTCTCATACTCACCAGTGTAATCTCTCCACGCTAATGTGTAGTATTTGCCATCTCTTTCAAAGTAATCACCGTCTAAAGGACCAGAATACACTTCGGCAACACACTTCTGCAGTTTACCGCCAGAAGTTCTGAATTCTCCTTCAATAAGCTTTTCTTCATCCTTGTCATCGCTGTCATTACTCTGCGCTACACCGTCTACATACTTCACGCCGTCATAAGTACCATTTGCAAGTACGCCATCTACATAGTACTTATTATTAGACTTGCGCATACCGGTGTAAAGTTCACCATCTTTGTAGAACTTGCCATTACAAGTGCCAGTGCCTAAGACACCATCCTTGTAGTACTTACTCTTATAAATACCAGTATAAAGTTCGCCACCCTTGTAGTATTTATTCTTGTAGCTTCCGGTAGCAAGTTCACCATTTACATAGTATTTACCATTTGACTTACGCATACCAGTGTAAAGTTCACCATTCTTGTAGAACTTGTTCTTGTAATCACCAGTAAGTAAACTGCCCTCGGAGTATCGTTTGCCATTGTAGCTTCCAGTACCTAAAACGCCATCCTTGTAGTATTTATTCTCACAGATACCAGTAGCAAGCTTACCACTTCTGTAGTATTTGCCACCAACAATGCCACTGGCATAATCACCATTTACATAGTATAGCTTTTTGTAAGTTCCAGTAAATTTCTTCCACTTCTTGCCATCCCACTTTATGCGTAAGCCAGACTGATCAGTAGCAATAGTGTCCTTTTCAGGGGTAGTGTCAACCTTTCCATTAACATAGTAATCTCTACCAACAACACCACTATACTTCTTCCAAGTACCATTTATATCCAGATTATCTGTAGACTGCTCGCCAATTTCAGCTACGAAAACATAGCACACATCTTTTTCAATCTTAAAAGATGCTACTGCAGCTTTATTAAAGTAGTAACGTACATCCTTGACCTGTTTCCAACCAGTTACATTTTCAGGGTTACCCTTTGCATTTCTGTAAACAGCCGTTGTATTTTTGCTACCTGCAGTAACTGATGACTTAATCGTTCCTCTCTTACCAATACTAAATCGGTAAGTTTTACCATCACTTAAAGTAAATACTCCAGTATACTTTTGGTAAGACTTCTTGGTCTTATTCCATTTTTTAAGTATCTTTTTATCTGAATAGTACACATATGTTACAGATTTATTACCCTTTCCGAAGTAATACTGTGTTTTACCAGTTTTCCATTTATCACAGCTTTTTGAATAAACAGTTTGCTTACCGCCTTTGTAATAATAGTATTTACCACTCTTTTTTACAATACCATTTGCTTTCTTACCCTTATTAAAGTAATAAGACTTGCCATTACTTAATTGTTTGGTACCAGTATACTTCTTAAAGCTTCCATTTTGCCATTTGTAAAGAGTCTTGTTCTGCCACTTATAAGAAGCTGTTTTCTTATTTTTTCCAAAATAATACTGAACACCAGATTTTTTATACCAGCCAGCTTTATGACTTGTATCCTTTGTTGTGACTTTTCCACTTTTCTTATTAATGGTAATTTCTTCTATTGCATTACCATTTTTAATGCTAATTGTCTTTGCATCTACAACGCTTCCACTTACTGGACAGCTTGCGATAACAACACAGGCTACAATTAATGCAATAATGATTCTTTTGAAATTTTTCATAGAAATTCCTCCTTCAACATACACATTTATTTGGTTATCTGCTGTACTGGAATCTTCTTCCTTCATTACAACATTAATTATTAATAAAGATTTAAAATTATCTTTAAGGTCTATAAATTCAATAATTGTAAAAGAATTTATCTTATTACACTAACTTTTATAAATAATTCTTAAAACTTATCAAGATGTAACATTGCTGTCATACCAAGTTCTTTTGTATCAATGATAAAACTTTTTTAGCTTGTTAATCATACTTTGCTTGTGCCTCTTTAATTAAGTAATTTATTCCCAAACTTTTCACTTCCTTATCTCATTTGTAGCCTTTTTAAACTGTGTTTTGATCTAAGGGACTAACATCAACATATAATACTTAAAATAATTATTGAGCAATTGCGCTAACAAAGACTATATAACATAGGTGGGAGAATTATAATTCTCCCACCTACGCTTATTTATGTATTTGATCTTTTGGCTCTTTAACTTTTACAAGAGGTTCTGAGTCATCCTCAACATCTTTTGTTGCAATATTTCCAGTATTACAAGCATCATGTGATGCTTGTGGAACATCTACTTGCTCCATATCACGTAATTCTCTAAATGAGGGATTCTGCACTAATTTGATGTCGTATTTCTGAAACTGACGGAGGAACTCAATAGTATCCGGTATCTCTTTAGGATTGAATGCATAACGCACAGCAATAGAAGGAAGTACCAAGATGGATGAAATAAATGCCCCAACCGCTGATATCAATCCTGTAGTAATGACAATCAAATCAGTACGATCATTTGAGGAGTTCTTTAACAAATCAGGCAACACTTTCAAGAGAACAAAGGATAATGAGATCGTTGAGGCAATTAATATACCAAGGATTACTATTAAAAATAGGATCTTAGCTATACTTGTAATGGTATTGTTTAGCTTCAGTGTATTGCTTATAGTATGAACAATACTCGAATAATCTTTATCACGATTGTACCAATGTTTGTAAACATTATAGTCTTGAGCATCTTTTTCTGATTTATTATCTCTCTTCCTACACATTTTTTAGTAACCTCCATCTTCTAAGATCTCTTTCAACCTCCTCTCGATGGTAGTTACTTTCACCTGAAAATACTGTGCTAGTTGATTTACTACATAATCTCTACCAAATATTTGACCATCAGGGCTCTTAGCTATTGCTATATAGCTTTCTTTTACTCTAGCAATTGGTAGAAGCAGTTCGGCTGCAAATCGGTCTGCACGTCTTTCTTTCAGTTCTTCATGAGAATCGGCCGAATGTATATAAGTTTCACAAAATACTTTAGATTCATCTTGATATTGTGGATTACCAATGCAATCAAATAAATAATGTCCTAGCTCATGAGCAATAACAAACCGCCTATGCTCAAATTGCTCATTACTATTACTTATTATAACTACATCATGACCATAAATATCTTTTGTAGTTCCATAAGCAAAAATTTCACCAGAAACTTTTTGCTTTAAATCTGCAGATTTATATACCTTTATTCCGAACTTATCACATAGTTTTTCCATTGAAAGATTTCTAGCCTGATTTAACTCAGGATCGCTATTTGCAATCTGTAGAATTTCATCTGCAAATGCTGCAGCATCTCTACTAGTAAAAGCACTAGCAACTTTTCTCCCAATCAAATCCAGAAGCAACCTTCTATATCTGCCTTTTGCTCTCTCAAAAGGAATATTACTAGCAGGATTGTTTGTATTCTCACTTGATTCTGTATTTAAACTATTCTGCCCTCCTGCAGAAGCAGAATTAGTAGCCATAATACCCTCTTGGGTATCTAGATTATTTGCAGTATACTGCATCGAATTCCCTCCATTGAATGACTTAGCATACAAAAATTAACTAGTTACTTAAAACTATGTTATAAGCAATAAGAAGTGTATCACAATTAAACATAATTTGCAATAAATTTCAACAATTTTTCAAAAAGAATTTATGCAAATATAACAAATCACCATACACAATGCTATCATAGTTCTTTATGAAATCTCTTTATTAACTAACTCAGCATTTCTTTAATTATCATAATGTATTATTAGCCACATTTCTCTTTTATACACCTCCATTCATAGCAAATTATTGACGTGCATGTATTAAATTTATTCAACGCTTCCGCGTGTTTTCCAAAGAATTTCTACTACAAAGAATTGTATCTTATAAGTATTGTTACTTTTAAATTAAGCTTGAATTATATTAGAATATATACACATAAATGTTTAACATATGACTCATAAAGAAATATCACTGAGCCTTTAAGGATCAAAGTTCTCTGTCCTTAGCTATATTTAATTCAGTATATCACAAACAACAAAAAATAGCCATACCTTATGCAGAAAATACTGAATTGACAACATTTTCTGCAATTTCCTCTGCAGCTTGATCAATGACATCATCACACTCTTGAACCGCCTTGTCTACTACCTTATCAATCAACTGATCCATAGCTGCCTCTGTTGTATCAAATTCAGTTTTCTGCTCTTTATTTAATTTACTAAATTTTATAATACGTCTAATCATATGACTTTACCTCCTAAATAGTAAAAAGATGGGATACTCAGTGAGTATCCCATTACATTACAATGTTGAATCATTTAACTGTATTTCAGATAAAACACCATCAGTGAAAATAAATTCAACTTCCTGATCATAATTTTTATTTAAATAATACGATAATGTTGAATAGCTATCTGTAGCTACACCATAAGAGTAATCTGCATCTCCCATAATAGCAATAACATCATCATGAGTCATTCCATAAGTTACTCCATTTGACATTGTTACATTTAAATTAGGGTTACAGTACTCTTCTCTGATAAAATCAATAGTAGCTAATTCGCATTCCGATAATTTCTTTGCTTCATTAGACTTATTTTTAAATCTAAAGTATACATAATTTGAAGTTGATCCCTGAGCATAAGCTATTTCTATCTCGCCTAAACTTGATGTGTTAATCACAGTATCTTTATAAGGTTCAAGATCGAAACCAAATTCTAGTGCAGTTTCATAACTAATAGGCCAAGTATAACTCTTTCCATTTACAGAAAAGCCAAGTAGATCCAAACTGCCTGTAGAATTTTTGTTTTCTGTAATTAATTCAGTAGATGACTCCACGTACTCAGTGGTATCTGTATTTATTTCAGATGTTTCCTCTGAAGCTAATATGGATGTATCTTCAGTATCACCAACCACGTTGCCATAATCCGGATTTGGATCTGTATTATTAATTGTGTCAGTAGCTTGAGTTAATTCCCCTTCTTCAGAAGAAATAAAATAATAGCTACCTCCCATTTCGACAACAACAGCTTTAGCTTGCTGTACATAATAACTTAAATTTGTACCATCATTAACAGACAATGCTATACTAACATCAACATCCCAAGCATCTTTTACAAATAGCTTTGCAACACCTTTAGCACTCTTATCTTTTAATGATTTTAAGTCAGATTTAGAATAACTCTTTGTATCTTCTACTGTAATCTTTACAATTTCTATACCACTTGCTGCTCTTGTAGCAGCCATCTCATCTAAATCTCCGACAACATCTTTTACTGTACCAGACCCTTTAGGAAGTAACTGCTGTAATGCTTCCTCATCTTTATCTTTTATTGCACTAAAGTATCCTTTAGCTACAGATTCCGGTGAATCTCCACCTGCGCTGCCAAAATAAGCATGCAAACCTAGCATAGCTACTCCTAGCAGCAATACTACACAGCATATAGCAATAATTACTACTTTTAATGCTTTAGAAGAGTGTGTCTTCTGTGGTGGTACTGGTGGCATAGGTCCAGGTGCAAATTGATAATTCATATTACTTGTATAATTTGCATTGTTGTGTGAATCTCCTTCATTACTCCAATTCTGTTGCATTTGCTGATGGTTATTACCCCAATTCTGATTTTCCATAAATTTCCTCCTATTTCTTCTTATTAATTGTAACTACTCGCTAATTGCTCAACACATTAGCAAATATATCTTCACAAGCCAACAACTCAATGTTACTTAAGTCTTCTTTATTACATTTTGTGCAAATAAACATATCACAATCTCTCCTTTTAATTTAATTAATTTCTCAGAGCTGTGCTAATCATGCTTACTCACATCAACATAAATAACAAGGGTAGCTTTTACACTACCCCTGCCTACTTTTTTACTTAAATTCTACTCTGCAAGGATCTCTTCTGCAGAACGAACCTTTTTGTCAACACCATACTGTTTAACGAGATTCAGATACTGTTCTTTTGTAAGATCAGCTACTTTAAGCATCTCCTCAAAATCTTTAGACGTTACTTCAGAAATTACAAAAAGATACTTCTCGTTTACACAAATAGCAGTGTTGCTGAAGTCATAAGACTTCCACTCAGACTGCTTACCGTTTAATTCGCCAAGCTTGACTAATGCAGTAATTACATCTGCTTTTAGAATCTGCATAGGTAATCACCTTTGCATCCTCTAAATCCTCTTTGTTACTTCTTGTGCAAATAAACATTTGACATTTCTCCTTTCAATTGTTATAATTTCATTTGGTTAAGTTTATAACTTGCCAAATAAGCCTAAGCATAATGTATCAGAAAGGAGGTACCGCCACATGAAAGAATATTGTCCATACATAGGACAGAGAACTGCCCTATCCGTAAGCTTTGGTTTCCTTGGAGGAACACATAGTGGTCATTGGTATTGCGAAGTACACAATTGTGATAGCATTACTAATGAATATCACTTCCAGGTGTGCGAGAATAATAATGCTGCAAATTGTATGCATTGCTCGTTTCACCCAGTAAGATAGTCAGATTCTCTACCTTACATACCACTGGTGTAGCTTTTAAAAGGGTTACATCGGTTTCACTCATGCAGCAATATGAGTTTTAAAGCAGTTGTAATCACTGCCAACCTTTCAATTTGAACTACTTTATTTTCTTTCTAGTAAAGAAAATAATCCCTGCTGAAAGTAAGACTGCAGCACAAATCAACCAAATAATTGGTCTAGAATCTCCAGTCTTAACATCTGCTCTTACAAATACAGTCTGATCTTTCGAAGATAAATCATAATGCTCAGCAATAAGATGGTCCTTATCAATAGTATCACCCTCATAGACTCTTTCTACAAAAACAATACTGTGATCTTCATAACCAGTTGTATCAATCTTTACCTTTGCTTCAAAAGTACCAGAAGTAAACTTCTTATCCTTTAAAGTAAATGTATCAATGACTTCTGTCTTACCGCCTTCAAAAGTTACAAGTTCTTTTGTATCTTTATCTACAGCACTAGTTACTACTGTGTATTTACCCTTAGGAAGCTTACTATAAGATAACGTATCCTTAACATCTACTACAGATTCCTTAGGTAATTCTTTCTCACCATTACAATCAGCATAGGTATTTAATGATGGGTATGATACAGTCTGGGAGTCATCCTCTAAATCACAATGTGACCAAACTTCAATATCATTGTGGTATAAATTCTCAAAAACAACTACCTCATCACCGGCTAATGCTGTTGCATCAAACTTATATCTTAAAGCTACAGTTGAGTCAGCAGACTTAGCAACAAATGTCTTTTCAGCGGTTACTTTCTTACCATCAACTAAAAATGGTTTCTTGGTTCCCTTGACCATTAAGTATCCCTTAGCTACATAAGTTTCACCCGGAATAAGACCTTTATTAACTACTTTATCAAGAATAACTCTCTTCTTGGATGCTAATCCTACGTGTGCTCCAGTCTTTGAATCAGTTGCTGTTGTGTGACCTGTAACAGGAGTTACGGTCTGATCAACATCATTCCAATTCTCATGCTTAGCAATAACTTTTCCGTCATGCTTTAAGTATTCAAAACACACAATAGTGTCATATGAACCATCCTTGTTTGCTAAACCGGCTTTATTTCCATTGAAATTATAAGGAACCTTTATATCCATTTCTTCTGCAGTTGCAGTGAATTCCTGAGAATTCTTGACTTCCTTATCATCAGCTTTAAGCTGTGTCTTCTTAGTCTGATTCTTTAAGAAGCCTTCAAGTTCATACTTTTCACCAGCAGTTAAACCAGTTAAGTGAACTAAATCTGTCAAATTAACATCGTCATCAATAACAGTATTGTGTGACTTAGTGTCATCATCAGTTAATGAAGTTGTAATATCTGAAACTCTGACAGTCTGCCAATCATCACTAAGATCTGCATGAGTAGCTACTAGTTTATCCTTCCAGTATACATCCTCAAATACAGTAATTTCTTTACCTCTCAAGTATTTTGTATTTACTTTAAAATAAACATAAACTACGTCATTTGCGGTCTTAGCTGTGAAGGTAGTACCTGAAATTTGCTCCTTACCATCAATTAAAAATGGCTTTCCAGTCTCTCTATCCATAAGAATACCTTTAGCTGTATACTTTTCTCCAGGAATAAAATTATTTACAACAACTTTATCCTGAATAGTTACATCTTCATCCACAGGTAAAGAATGAGATCCTGTCTTCTTGTCAGTAGCTGTAGTTCCGATAGTTGGAACGTATACTGTCTGATTAGCATCCTCAATGTCCTCATGCTTTGCTACAATCTTATCTTCAAACTTCAAATATTCATAACAAACAATAGGTGCATATTCTCCACTTTCTTTACAGAGTCCGGATTTTGCTAAATCAAAACTAAACTTAACCTCTGTTTTTCCAGTTTCATCTGCTGTAAAACTATTTGTACCGGTAACCTTTTCTCCATCAACAGTGATAAATTCTTTTGTTTCATAGTTCATAAGAAAACCTTCAACATCAAACTTGTCACCAAGATTTACATTACCATAGTCTACAGTATCAACAAGATTAACAGTATCTCCAATGCAAACATTCTTCATTAAAGTTTCTGCATCAACTAATGATGTATGAATTACCGGGATCTTAATTGTCTGCTTAACATCTGTTAAATCAGTATGTTCAGCAACTAAAGTATCTCCTGAGTATAATTCCTCAACAAAGACTAAATCACAGCCAAGCAAATCGTCTGTTAAAGGAATTGTTCTATTTACATCAACAGTACCATCAACCTTATCGAGTTTTGTATTAATACTCCACTCATCAATAACACTTGAATCAGATGCTTTGAGTAACTTACCTTTAATAGTATAGTCACCCGGAAGTGCATTAGAATAACTGAGCGTATCTTTAAGTGCAATATTACCATCCTTATCTACTACTGCGTAATGATTACCGGAAGTAATACAAATAGCCTCTGTAGTAAGCTGCATTACATGAACTGTCTGTCTTGCATCATTCAGATCACAGTGTTCCATAATCTTCTGATCACCACACCACAATTCCTCATAAACTACAATATCCTTACCGGCTAATTCTGATAATTTTAATCCTGTAAACAGAACTGATTGTGTTTCAACACCTTTATCTCCAGAAGTAAATGGAGTTTCACCTGTTCCTAATACTTCTTCATCTTTAGTAACGATTCTGCCCTTAAGAGTAAATGCTGTATTAGGTTCAAGTCCCTGCATATTAACAGTATCTTTTACATCCTCATTATCTGTTGCATTAATAAGCTGATTTCCTGACTTTACATTTATTGCATCAGTTTCCATCATTCTGTATGAAGTTGTCTGATCGGCATTGTTAACATCAGCATCTTCTGCTAAAGCTGGTACTGTAATAGTGCCATCATCAGCAATACTCAAATCTCCTGTGCCATCAAGTAAGTATACAAATACATGGGTCTTCTTACCACCTAAGTTACTTGCATCTACTGTATAAGACATTTCAAGATTCTGTACTGCCTCATGAATACTCTTGTAATTAGCTGGTGCTGCTCCAGTAGTAAATGTCTTAGTTGCTGTAATCCACTTACCATCTGAATTCTTAATAGCTTTTGCATCATCACCAACAATAACTCCAGTTACAGTGTATGACTTTCTGTATGTTAAGTATGAACATGTAACTTTATCCTTAATTACCTGATCTTTGCCAGCATTTAAGAATTCAGTTGCATCTGATACAATTTTAGGATTTGGTGCATTGTACACTGTTCCATTATTCTTATTGTAAGCAATGGTTGCACCATTCTCACTCTTAGAAGATACATTAATTGTAAATGCTGGCTCTAACTGATAGCCCTCATTTGCATCACATCTAATCTCTTCAATCGTGTATGTACCAGCAGGAACTGATCCTAAAGTAGAATCGACTGATGCATCCTTGCTAATCTTGTCATTTGCTGCTCCATAGAACCACAGATTCTCAGCAGTGTATGAAGTCTTATTAGCGTCATAATTTGAAGCTTTTGTACTCCACTTATTGCCAGAGCGAGCTGCTGAATCAAATACACCATTAGCATCTGTAACTACAACATGCTCTTCGCCCTTATCTGAAGTGATCTTAAAAGCAACATTTGCCATAGCTTCTCCGGATTCCAGATCTCTCTTAGTAAATTTAAGATTGTATCTCTTTGGAGTTTCGTATAACGTAATTGCTTCAGCACTTGCCTCAAATGAGTCACTAATAGTATTTCCGTTTGACTTATTACCAATATAGAATTTAAGATCCTTTAAATCATCATCAGGTTTAAACCATCCAATAAGCTTAACACCATTGATCGACATATCTCCATACTGGAAATTGCCACTTGTTACATAGTTTGTAGGTGCCTTTGTTTCCTCAATAGAAACAGTTGTGTACGCTGGGAACTGATAAAGAGCTGCATCTTTATCCCAATACTTTGCATAATTACCTGAGTGACTAACTACATGAGTATCTTTTGTTACTCCAGTTGTGACATCCATATCTAATCTTGCTTCGCCGCTAGAATCTGATTCAACCACAAAGATAGCATCTGGATTTACTCCTGCTAATTCAGCTTCAGTGTAGTATTTGCCATCTTCAGTAGTTGCATTTTTCTTCTGAGTGTATACCTTTATGGTAAACTGTGCTCCAGAAAGATCATTTTCACTACTTAATGTACTACCATTCTTCTTATTGATTTCAAGTCTTAATGGGTCAGTTGCCATAGTTTCCTGACAGGTATAATCTGCTGTATAAAGAGCACTTGCTCCCGTCTTATCCTCTTTGTAGGAAATGCCTGTTCCGGATTTGCTTATAAAGTCAAATGTAGCCGGATCTACTGCTGTCCAACCTGGCATTACCTTGGTCTCTTTAAGTACATACTTACCGATTGGCAGCTTGGATACGTATTTACTTCCCTTATTTGGTGTAATCTTTCCATATCCTGCAACAGTTTTCTCAATTACTGATACTGGCTGTGTGTTGCCATCATTATCAATTACCCTAAATACTGCAATTGCATTTGCATCACTTGCTTTATCTGCTGAAGCTGTCGCATAAAGTGTAAACTCAGTACCAATAATTGGGTAATCTTTGGTGAAATCCTTGTACTTAGAATTTACATTTTTCTTTACAGAAATTCTGCACTCGTCTGCCTTATCGCCATGAACACCTGCATCGTTAGTTCCTTTAAAGCTAAAGGTGAGGCTCTGATTTCCTACAGTAACTGTACTGCCCTCTGTAGTGCAACTTCCCTCAGTTACATAGTTTGCATAAAGTGCTGGCATTGCTTTCTTAGCACCCTCATAAATTGTTTCACCACAAGTCCATCCTGTATTTGCCCAACCATAATGTCCTGAAACATTTGTCTGTATTGCAACATATGTTCCGTATGGAAGTCCTGTAATTCGATTACCAGAAATCTTAATCTCAGTTGCTGTAGAATAGTAACTGCCAGTGGAAGTTGACTTGCCAATCTTGTAAGTAGGATCATCTTCCTCACGTTCGTATGATGTGTTTGCAGCATAATTCAAGAAATACTGATTGTCTACCTTTACAACGCCATTCACACTGCTTTTTCCAGTCGTTGTAGCCGCCACACTCAATGTAGGCTTTGCTGTACCACTTGCATCTGTATTAAAGGTTGCAATCTTTGCACAGTGACCATTACTAATAGCGTCTGCAGCACCCTCACCATTTTCCTTAGCAACATAGTACAAATCAAAAGTATCTTTAGCCTTGGAGTAATTTGAGTTACCAGTTACATCAATTCCATAGTAACTCTTTTCAAGTTCGATCGAGATATACTTTGGAGTATTTCTGAGTGTCTTCTCTGCCAACGCTACATCTTCATCTTCATCACCCGTTACATGTACCCATTTCTCAGGCAAATTACTTGCACTTGTATTAGTTGTTGCAGCCTGCTCTCTAACATAATACCAACCAGGCTGCTTTAAAAGTAAATAACCATCAGTATTCATTCCGGTAGTGTGCTTACTATTAATAGCTAATGACTTAGTAGCAGTAATTGCACCATAAGCATTATTTTCTACTTGCACAGTAGCTACCCAGTTACTAGCATTCGCTAATGCATCCTTATTATTGTCACCACTTACTTTCCAAATCTCAAACTGTGCACCATTTCTTGGATAGTAATTCGTGCTTACAAGATTGTTTCCTGTTGCTACAAGCTTATTCACACGCAATTTGTAGTCAATGGATTTATCTTCAACCTTAAATGTGGCATAGCTAACGTAAGTGGTACCATTTTGTACAGTGCCTCCGGCATCATAATTTGCTCCAGAATTGGTATCTGATCCACCACGATAAATTCCTATCTTATCCCAATTACTTCCATTCTTTCTAAAGAAATAAATACTTGAACTCGTCTTTGTCGAGGTACTTGTATCAACTGCATAAACAGCATAAACATTCTTATCCTTTGTAAGACCTGCATCTCCTAGAGTCTTTGCACCATCTGCTCGCAAAGCATGACCACCTGCAGAGCAATTACCACCCTGTAACTTAGACTGTTCGCTAAAGAAGTATACATAACCTTTGCTTATTAAGGAATTTGTCAGAGTGTAACTACCATCAACCTTACCAAATCCTTTTTCATTTACTTTAATTCTTGCATAATTCCTATTTTTATCTTCCGGTAAACAATTGGATTTATCATAAACTGTTGCACTACCGCCAGCACCAGATAAAGTACCGCCAGATTTAGCATATGTTGAAATATTCTTTGTAGCATAAGAAGTACCATTGTAACTCATACGGAATAACTTCCAAGCACCGTCATCAGAAGCTGCGTCACTTACAGAATCATAAATACCATAAATAACTCCAGTAGGTGAAGCTGTTCTTGCCTTGCTTGCTGATGCATCTACAACCTTTTTAAGAGATACATATGCATAAGAAGTACTTATACTGTAATCAAGCTTTATTGTGGCTGCATAAGACACAGGATTTGCCATAAAGAAACAATCCTGTACTGTGTTACCTCCATCAGTTTCCCCTGTATGCACCTTGTAAAAATCCTGTCCGGCTTTAGTTGCCGCTAAGGTGATAACAGCAGTACCTGCCTGTGCCTCAGTACCGCTCTTTCTGGTAATTCTCAAAGTACCAGTACCCATCTCAGTTTTATTTGGAGTTACAGTAACCCAAGTACTAGTTCCACTCTTTCGAAACTCTAATGTCCAATTACTGCTTACAGTACTGGTAACCTTAAAAGTATTAGAACCTACTGCATGAATAGGAATATCAACATGATTCTCTTCATTTACTTTGTACTTTTTACTAACCGTGCTTTTTACTGGTGAACTCTTAATATCTGGCTCAGAATCTCCCACATAAATCAGCGCTTTATTTGAAGTCAAAGGAAGTGTCACCTTTTGTGCTGCATTGTAAAGTTCATCACCATCAGATGCCCCATCCAATGTATTATTAGCTTTTTGTACAGCTAGTTTAATTTGATGAGCTTCATACCCTGGATGCTTGCTGGCATAATATAAAACTTTATTGAGATTGGCTTTATCACTTTTAGAAAGTCTACATTTGTATGTTCCATTCTCGTGATACATCGGGGCACTAGCTCCATGAGAACCACAATAAATTCTGGCAACAGTGTTATCGCTTACAGGAAGTTTACTTGCCAGGTAATAATGCTCATAGTCATCTACACCAGTTCTGTACATATAATACCATTTACTTGTATCATACACAGCCTGTGCGTGAATAGTTGGTTCAAAATCAACGCTAGCCAATCTAGCTGCAAATGTTCGAACCAATGCAAATGGGCTAAAGAAGCTTATCTCACCTACATCACTTGGCGTTGCTACAAGCTCCTCTTCTGTTGTTGCTTCAGAAGTCTCCTCCGAAGTAGATGAAGCCACTTCGCTTGTATTCTCTGTTGTAACTTCTGTAGTGTCTCCGGAAGTTGTAACCTCAGTGGTCTCCTCAGAACTTGCATCTGTCTCAGAACTTGCATCATCTGGTGTTGCTACAATTCCAATAGCCTCATTAGTTGTTGCTTCAGTAGGAAGTTCTTCTAATCCAACTTCAACTTTCATTGGATTATCAGCAGAATCCCAACCAGACTTTACATTGAAATCTTCTGCTTTTTCTGTCCACTTGAAACCAATTGAACTAACGTCATCACTAGACTTCCACAGATTCTCTTCTGCTCGATAGAAATAAGAACCTACCTCCAGTTTCTCACAATGCAAATAAGCATTGCTACCTGCTGCATTTAATTCCTCCGGATCTTTAAATACTAAAGGCTTTCCATCAGAATCAACATATGATTTACCATTCCAAGAAAGAACAAAGCTGACAACTTCATCCCTACATTCTTTATCCCGGTAAACCTTGTATTCTACTCCAGTATAATTCTTATCATCACTGTCTTTTGTTTTGAGCGTGATAATACTTGAATCCACATCAGCATCAGTTGGAGTAGCTGTCTCTAATGCTAATGCTCTCTCCTCTTTAGATACTCCACTAAAGAGGTTGATTCCAATCAGTGTGCATGCTATTACTGCAAGTAAAGCAGCAAATAATGCAAACTTTTTACTTTTGATCTTACTCTTCATAGATCTTTAACCTCCTTGAAATAAAATATGTATATTTATTGCAGCTCGAGCCGCTTGCAATCATAATAACCACCTCCTAGAATTAATATTTATGTCTCAAAAACTAGTGTGCTCGATAAGTGCCTGACCTAAAGCCAGGCATAAAAATAGAGTAGCCTTTTACAGCTACCCTACCTGACCATATATTTCAAGGATTCTGCCTATTTCATGGCATAAAAATAGAGCAACCTTTTACAGTTACTCTACCTGTTTGTTTATTTTTCAAAAATATTGAGCTTATGTAATTTTGAATCCTGTTTATCTATATAATGCAATAGACCTATACCAACTGTAGAATTCAATACATCCTCTTTAGGATATCTCAATAATGCTTCTGGTAAAGGTTTACCATGCTTGTAGCTAAACTGAGTTCCCTTAGTTCTTTCCGTTAATATATACGAGTTATACTTCTCTAAACTATCATACGACAATGGGTCTACTTTAGGTTTATTGAATTGCTGTAGTACTGGTGCATTATTTAACAATTCCTCAAAGCAATCATAATCATAAAAGTATACTCCTTTATTCTTACAATCTTTCCGAAGTAATGAATATGCTTTGCCAATATTAGCAAGATCAGCTAGTATGAGTTGCTTACTGTTACTGCTTGCTGTAATCATTTTATGAATCTTATCTCGACCACCTGCAGCTTTTAAGTTGCTAACTCCATAGTTATCTAATAACTCATGCTCAGATCTACCAGTTGTAGCCTCAGTGACAACATAATCAATATCATCTGGAACTGTACTAACAACTGTTAAGTCATTAGCAGGTTCTACATGAAAAAATGAGTTAGATCTAGTAACATGATATATTCCATAGTAGGAATAACTAAGATGTAAAGGCAAAGATCTAGTGATGCATATGAATAAATGATTTGAGTCCTTTATTTTACTTAAAATCTCTTTACGAAGTACAGAAAATTCATCAATAATAAAAATATGCCTTGTTGATAACTCAAGCAATGCTTCAATTGTTGCAGGAGTTGCTACTGAAACAGGAACCGGAGATTGTATTTTTAAAGAATTGTCCTGGATAGAATCTTCTATTAAACTTAACAATTCTGTCTTGCCTTCTCCACTGTCTTTTCCAATAAAACATGTATATTTACTAACTATTTCAATACCAAACTCATGATCTGGAAACTGAAAATTAATCTTCATCAAAGTCCTCCTCTTCAGTTGCACACCACAAACAATAGGCATCTTCATATTCCTCAACATTAACCCGTGAGCCATTTACTCGTATATCATTACTTATAAAATCTTCATCCGGTATATCCATATAATGCTCAAGCATAATATTTACATCTTTCTTTTTTGCAATTTTTAAAAGAAATGGAATACAATTATCTCCTAATAGGGACCCATAAAACCATCCATCCAGAAAATAAATACAGCATAATGTTTTGCAACCAGTTGAAATCATTTCTGTGCTAATTCCTCTGCCTTTATAGTCTAATAATGCTTCCTCAAATAAAACAGTGGTTCCATCTATTTCTTTTAAAAACTGTCTCACAAATTCATCCTGAAACCACTTTGGCTTTTTATTACGTCTGAAAATCAATCTGGCATCTAATTCAAATTCTTCTAAATTCTCTCTGCCAAATACAATATTTAACATACTTAAACCTCCAATTAAGTGTTTTTACTATCCGGAAACTTAAACCAGTATCTATCATATAACTGCTTTCCTTCACTAATCCTAAATATATCAGCTCCTATTGGCCTTATTCCATATTTAGCACATTCAGAAAGTAAGTTTTGATGATTATCATCTGGTAACCTGCTGAGCAACCACTTGTAAATATTTCCGGCAGTGATTTCATCTCTAAACTCCCATATCTTCTACTAAATCTCCCATAAAACACCTCATTGTTCTACATTTATCCAATAATCATCTTCAACTGAAATCCCTTTATTGTACTTAATTAAAAGCACCGGGTCATAGTAAGGGATTCCAACTGCATGCATCTCCCTTGTTAATCCCTGTCTTGTTTCTGGTACCACACGATCATCCATAAACAATTCTGTTGCAAGATAATCATCTCCGTCACAAAGTAAGTAAGTATATGGTAGTATGCTGCGATCAGATACTAAAATTTTAAAATCTTGCAGTACTCCACCATCAAATCTGAAGGATACAATCGGTGCATCTTTTTTCATAATAGTACCTTTTAAGTCACCAAAACTTTTCATACTCCTATCACCTCAACATTTAGCATTTTTGCTCGATTTAAAATATAAGAACTTGCCTTTAATGAGGGTAACTCAATACCAGTTAAATCAAACTTTTCTGGTAAATACTCTTTTATAGCATACTCATCTGAAATAAATGTTATTAAATCTTCATTGTATCGTGCAAATGGTTTGCACTCCATTTTTGAAATGCATTGTTTTAAAGGTAATTTTTCATACTTTCTATCATGTTCAAATAAGCCCAATCCAAAATCAAATAAAGGAGAAATTCTAAACTTACCATCACAATAGATAACACCAAAATTATTTAGATGCCTATCTTCATTGCCTACTAAAAAGTCTAATAGAGACATGACAAGTAGATAATCTGAACAGTCTGATTTAGTCAAATTATTTAAGGTATCAAGGACAAAAGCCCACTTAGTCTCTATGGAACCTGAATAAGGAAATTGCATCCTTTTAGCATTTAAAATTCTGGAAAATGGAACAAATACTTCATCTTGATTGCAAAAATTTTTAGAATATACTCCCCAAATTGTATTGTAGCCTAAATCTATTTTACAAGGGAGTTGCTCCAAAACCTGAACTTTCTTGTCTGATAAATAAAGCTGTTTTCCTAACTGGGCTGCAATGCATTCTACTAAATCATCCCGCCAGAATTTATCCTGAAAATAAAATTGCGCTTTTATATAAAAATCATTCTTACTATCATACCACTTCATCTGGTTCCCCTTAGAAGTGTTTCCACACTGTAAACTGAGCAAATCTGAAGCGTTAAAGATCTTTAATTCTTCAGAACCAAACATATCTAAATTCTTCATACTGAATCCTCCAATTTAGCATATAATACACTCAATTGCTGGTTATTCTAAATCATTATCAAAAAAATATGATAATTTGCTTCTAAATTTATCTTGTTCCCTCTGAAATAAAACAAGGAGTTGTGTCTCATCTCCACCTTGTGCTAATTTAATCGCATTTATATATTCAACTCTTGCTGTATCACTAATGATAAATGGGCATATGTCATTGTGTAATGCTTCTCTAAACAGAATCAATCTTCCAACTCTGCCATTTCCATCTTGAAATGGATGAATTTTTTCAAATTTTGCATGAAAAATTGCCAACGCCCTTAAATCAACTTCACTTTTTGAATATTCATCTAAAAGATTTTTCATCATACTTGGCACAGCCTTAGGAAGTGCTGTTTCTGTATCTCCAGCTATATTTGCTCTCTTTTTATATTCGCCAATGGCATACCCGTTTAAACGATCTTCAAAAACCCCAGCCTTTAAGCAATAGTGAAATGCTTTTATAACATCTTCCGTCAATACATCGTCTATAGTTTTAACCAAATGGTTAAAAGCCAAAAAATGGCCTTGTGCTTCCTCTACATCCTTTATTCGTATAGTAGAACCATTTGCATCTAGGGTTTTTGTATCAAAGATTAAGCCAGTTTGATCTTCTGTTAGTGTACTTCCCTCTATATGATTTGAGCTGTATGTCATTTTTCTCTGAATATAACCATAAATACCGTTTTTATATTGCATTGTAAATTCATCATCCAAAGCGTTTCTGAGTTTTGAACATATTTGTTTATCATCATAATCAAACATATCTAATTTTTTCATAGAAAGACCTCCAAATTATAGAAACTCAGCATACTAAGTAGTGCTATTTACAAATAAATATAGAAATAGCCGCCTTATGAACTAAGCGGCATCTAATTGCAATTATCTTATAGTGGTATTAATTATACCACATTAGTATTGTAGTGTCAATTTGGCATTGAGTCTATATTATCCCAATTGGCCTGACCATGTAAAAGTAGAATAGCCTTTTACAGCTACCCTACCTGCATATTATCTAAGCTCAGCAATAATAGTATTAATATCTTCTGTTTTGAAGTATTCTCGAAAAGATATGTTATCATATCTACATCTTTTAAACATGTGATTCATATCCCCAACATTACTAGTATCAAACTTATCCCCTAGAGTAAATCTTTCTGGTAATACACAACTAGAAAACATCCATGACATATCTTTTACATTACTTGTATCAAACTTATTTCCTAAAGTAAATCCCTTAGGCAATTTGCATCCCATAAACATACTACACATATCTTCTACTTTAGAAGTATTAAACTTATTTCCTAATGAGAATCCTTCTGGTAATTTACAATTATAAAACATCCATGACATATCTTTTACATTACTTGTATCAAATTTATTTCCTAATGAGAATCCTTCTGGAAATTTGCAACAACAAAACATGAATGACATATCTTTTACTTTAGAAGTACTAAACTTATTACCTAATGTAAAATCTTTTGATAATTCTGTACAATAAAACATGCTGCACATATCTTTTACATTAGAAGTATCAAACTTATCTCCTAAAGTAAAGCCCTCTGGCAATTTGCAATACATAAACATATTATCCATATATTTTACCTTAGAAGTATCAAAATTACCTAGATTAAATCCTTCTGGTAATACACAATTATAAAACATACAAGTCATATCTTTAACATTACATGTATCAAAGTTACTACCAAGAGAGAATCCTTCCGGCAATTCAGCATCAAAAAACATTCCCCGCATATTTTTAACTTCTTTAGTATTGAAATCAACACTTAGTGTTGCACCCTCAGGTAATTTACATTCTAAAAACATGTAATTAGTGTTTATACAACCCTTAGGTAAACTTATATTTAAAGTCTTTCCACGATAATGTAAGTGTTCAACACGAGCATCAGGACTAAATTTATTTCCAAGACCATATCTTATTTCAAACATATCAGGATTATAATCAAAAACCCCTAAGGCTCCCTTATAATGAACTAGTTCTGGTTCTTTATCATCAAATAGATTTAATTTTTCTACTATTTTTTCTCCCACATCTCCAAATAAGTTCATCTTTTCCATTGACTTCCTCCTTTAACTTCTCTACTGTGGCTCTCCGGCATTTTGCACTCATAAAACATGTCTTTCTTTTGCTTATATCTTCTAATTTGATACAACTGGCAATACTATTCCTACTAATGAATCTTTTTCATACACAAAAACAGGACTTTTAGAGTTAATTACTTTAAAACTCATGTTTTTATCATAGTATTTCAATAGTTGTTTATTAACATAAATAGATTCATTGGATCCTAGTTTATTTAACTCCATACAGTCTTTACCATGAAACTCCCTACTAATTCCGGTCTTTCTTGCAGGCTCAGCATACACTCCCTGATCTATAACATTTTTAAAGTGTCAGAAATGTGCACACCAGCCGCCTTTAATTTTGACTCTTGTAGTAAGAAATCTTTATCTGGAAAAATAAAAACTTGGCACTTATTTAACAAAACAATTGCTGATTTATAAGAAGAAATAAACCAATCATAAGCCTTGTTATTTAGGCAATCTTTAATCAGATCCTGTTGTATTTTAACTATATTCATAACACTTCACCTTCCATTCATAACAGTACTATCAATAATTTTTGTTTTGATAAGTCTATATGGCTGACACACATCTGGGTATTTTCTTTATCTACTTTTCTTCACAAGTAATGATTTGACCTGATTTTCAGTTATTTGCAAATTCTTCATTAAACCTGAATGCTAACATTTTCTCACCCCATGATATTTATTAAAAATAGGGTAACCTTTGCAGTTACCCTATCTGCTTACTACTATTTAAGCAAAGCAATAATACTGTTTATATCATTTGCTTTGAAGTATTCTTGAACAGATATGTTATCATATCTACATTCATAAAACATTTCTTCCATTTTAGTGACATTACTAGTAGCAAATTTGTCTCCAAGTATGAAGCCTTTTGATAATTTACAGTATGAAAACATGTTCCACATACTAGAAACATTACTAGTATCAAATTTGTCTCCTAGAGTGAATCCATCTGGTAATTTACAGTCATAGAACATACTGCACATATCAGTAACTTTACTAGTATCAAACTTATCTTCTAGAGTAAAACCATCTGGTAAGTTACAGTATGAAAACATGTTCCCCATTTTAGTAACATTACTAGTATCGAATTTGTCTCCTAATGTAAAACCATCTGGTAATTTACAGTATGAGAACATGTTCTCCATATCAGTAACATTACTAGTATCAAATTTATCTCCTAGAGTAAATCCATCTGGTAAGTTACATCTATTAAACATACCTTCCATATTAGTAACTTTACTAGTATCAAACTTATCTTCTAGAGTAAAACCATCTGGTAAGTTACATCTTAAGAACATGCTCTCCATATTAGTAACATTGCTGGTATCAAAATTAGCCCCTAATGTGAAACCTGCAGGGAGCTCACAATATGAAAACATACTCTCCATATCAGTAACATTGCTGGTATCAAATTTGTCTCCTAATGTGAAACCTGCAGGGAGCTCACAACACTCAAACATGCCTCTAGTATTTATACACCCTTTAGGTAATTCAACTGCTTTACCTTTCCCGCAATAATGAAGACTCTCTCCTCTCCTGAAAATATCAACAGTAAATTCCTCAGGATTATACCAAAAATCACCGAGTTCTCCCTGATAATGAACTAAATCAGGGTCAGAATCATGGTCTAATCCCGAATCATCAAATAAATTTAATTTTTCCATAATTTTACCTCCAATTACTATTATGTTTAATAATTAAAATAGAGCTTTTCTATAACCACAGTATTTTAATAAATCACGTAATGGTTTCTTTATAAAATTGGTATCTAACGAAAAACCAATTGCTCCAGTCTGGCCAGTAAGCCTATCCTTACCAAAACCAAATTCTAATTGTTTACCACCGGACACGCCGCTAAAGCGCTCAGACTCAACGGTGATTTTATGATCTTTCAGATTTATAGAAGACTGTAATTTAATCTCATTACTTCTTTCATGCCATTTACCTTTTGGATCTAACGTAACAATAAATTTATACATTTTTACCTCATCAGACACGCCATTAAGATTGAAAAATCTTCCATCTTGCCATTTCCATATTCCAATGATACTAGCATTCTGAGGATCACAATAATAATAAAATGGCAAATTTTCCTGATTTAATTTAGGCACCATATTTAAAACTTCAAAAATTGATAACATAATTTATTACTTCTCCATTAAATTAATAAAAATAACGCAAAATGATAACAAATCTTGCAATTTCTTACAATAAATGCTATCATTTTGCGTATGGGGTAGTTTACACATAATAACTACTCCAAATACAGTCAAGAAAGGAGGGTGATCACATGATCATTACTTTTTTAGAGGCTGTTTTAAGACCTATCCCGGGGATGCTCCGAATTACAGTTATGTAAATGGATACTGATGCAAATCCTTCCCCGAAGTATACAATGCTAGCTATGTATACAATTACAGGAGTAATGTCTCTGAACTGATCTGTCAATGACTACTATTAGCTTCTTTACAATAACTAATAAGAGCTCACTGGTTTTCTCTAATGACAAACTTGTTCATGCACTTGCAACTGTAGGGAGGTCATCTGGAGGTAGGTACACGCCTACCTCTTTTTAGCAGAAAGGAATTCACCCTCCAAATAGTGAAATAGCCTTTTACAACTACTCCACCTGTTCTTAATTCATAAAAGTTTTTACACTCTTACTTCCTATTTCTTATCTTTTTTCGATACTGCCTTTCAATAAATGGCAATACCCACTCACAACAAAGAAACATAATTGAAACTACAATTAATATCCAGTATGGATTGTGTTTCATTTCATAATGAAATATTAAAGCTAAAATACTTGCAATGGAAACACCTGCAATACAAACTGTAAACACATGCTTTAACCACTGCACTCGTTTAATTTTTCTGTACAGCTTCTTTTTATTATTCTGCATACATCACCTACTCATCGCCACTACTAAATATTGCTAAATTTGGATCTTTGTACAACAAACTCACATCGGTTAACTTATTCTCATCAAAAATAAAAGTAACTTCCCACTGATCTGCATAATAATTCAGCACATTACTATCCTCATTATCAGGGTCCCCGTATGCATTTTTAATATCTTTCATTGATGCTAACCACGTAATCCCATTTTGCATCACTAAGTTTGGTGTTGTACTTTTACCAGTCCACTTAATTCTGTACCCAACTACTGGACAAGAACTAAGCATATTAGTTGCTTGATTAGATGTATTTTCTAAAGTTATTTCACTAAAGTTATTTACACCATTAGCATCTACATACTTCTCTGATCCTAACTGAATGGTTCCAAGATTTAAAGGCATAATTCCAGTCTCATAAAGTACATTGTCAGCAACTGGTTTCCACTCAGAAGACTCATTTACAAAATCTTGAAACTTTCCGGGTAGTGTATATTCACATCCACTTACATTAAAATTTAAAGATGCTAATGCTTCTCGGTCTGGCTTACCAGAATATTCCCATTTAGAGGTCTTTTTACTACTGCACCCTACTAATGTAGTTAGAATTGCAATTCCGATAAAGAACTTTAAACATTTATTCATTTATGTCTCCTTTATTTTAATAATAGATTTTAAATAGTCCTTTACAGGCTCAAGATACTCAGGGACAATAGAAATACCGCCCATCAAAAGAGAACCTTTTGAATCCAGTACATCTTCACAGTAATAACTATATCCAGCAAATCTTACCAAATACCTTGCATTTTTTGCCCGACCAACTTCCTTTATAATCTCTGCTTTCGAATCTATTTCATTGCCACTGGGTAAAACATATTTCATTGGAAAAGAATTAATAGAAATCCTTCGAGACTTTTCCATTGGGCAATAGCCTTTACCACACACATAGTTTTCTTGTAAACATATACCAGAATTTATATCTAAGTTAGCACAAACTGGATCTATAACCTCTTTATCTATGCTAATAACATGAGAAGAGCGATCTACAGTAGGGTTTTTAACATTACTTTTAGGAACTGACTCCCCAGTTGAGCCTCTTTTTGCTTCCAAAATTTTCTTCTGTTTACGCTCTTCTGCCTTATTTATAGTATCCAGACATGCTTTAAGAACATCTACTACCACACATGCATGTGCAATATCTAGTTGCCTACCATCCTCAAGAATCTGTATAGATTCCTCAACAGCAAGCCTGTTTATTATTCTTTTCTTCATCTGCACTCTCCTCATACATAGATACTTCATTATCTGCAGCTCTTTCTCCATTATCGTAACACCACTGCAAATACTCACGATCCTCTTCATTCCAGTCTTTCAATAAAGCTTCAGCTTCAGCCTTATTATCTGTTCTGTAAATCACTATACCCTGTGAAACTAATACGTATGCCATAATAGCACCTCCTCATTAAACATTTTCATTCCTTTCATAGTTTCTCCTCCAGTTTTTGCACATAACTAATAACATCCCGATTTACGCTACTCATTCTCTCGTCTTGTACCATTTCGTCAACGCTCATCCACTTCCAATGCTTACCTTTGTAATCAAACTCCCGTATATTCTCTAGTTCTGGACAACTAGTAATTTTGCATGATTGAAAGTTATAAGTGTAATTCTTATAGATCTGATCACTTTCTGAGAATTTAGTATTTTTGAATATACCTAATGAATTAAACTCTATAGAACAATTATCTAAAGGTAAATCACCGATTATCAGCTTTCCTAGTAACTGCCCCTCTAATCTTTTGTATGAGTAATTAGGAAATAAGTAACACTTCCATCTTTCATCCCAGTATAATAAAAGCCTATTGGAGCTTAACGTATTCTGGATAAGTACTAGTACTGATTTATTCTCTTTCATAACTACCTCCACATAAAAAGAAGCAGAAACTTTTACATTCCTGCTTCCTGTAAGTATTTAATTATATCCTGTATCTCAATATCATTTAAGAAATCATCGACCTGCAAATACACCTTTAAAAGTTGTACTGGAACACTTCCATCAACTTTTACATGATTTGCCCTTGTAATAACATATTTTACTTTTCTTTTTGATAACTTATCATAATGTAATAAAATTTCCTGTAAAGTAGCATAATTTATGAAAAAATATTTAGATGTATCAATCATTTTTTAGTTCTCCTTTCAAAACACTTGATAAATCCTGAACACTTTTAATAAACTCTTCATTCTCTACTGCAGGAGCTACTACATCACAACTAAGTTGATTCTTTTTAACAAATAAACATGTCATGTACCGGCATAAGGTAACAACATTTGCTAATGAATTATCAGATTTGATTTCATATTTGACATAAGTATTACTTGCAAAATCTTCATCAGACATAAAATCTGAAAAAATATGTACACCACAGAACCCTAACTTACTAAGATCCGGTAATAAATTTCTGACATTTTCTTTAATTGCAAGCTGCACTTCTTCATCAATACTGGAATTAATTAAATGATAATTCACAGCATTGAATTTCTCTGAGTATATAGCCACAATTGTCTTATTCACTTCTGGGATAACAATTTTCTCCATAAATAAAACAGCTGTAGGAGGAATTGGATAGTATTCTGTATCTATCTTGTATTCCATTTCATACTTTGTTACCCTATTCTGATTGGATTCATAACAAGATTTAATTTTTTCTACTAGCTCTTCATCTGACTGCTTATAATGATAGCCAAAATCAAAATCCAGTCTTAATGGAGTCCAGTCATCAATTAAAATTGTACTAAACTCATTGAACACCCAGGCATCTTTTAATGTTTTCTCACTTACCTTAAATACAGGCTCATCATGGCGAACATAGTAAACACTGACATCATCCTCTGAATATCCTAATTCTTTGAACTTACTTAAAATAGCATTTACAGTTAAAATTACAATTTCAGAAGTTCCCATTTGAATAGGAGTGTTTAAAGAATCATTGATAATATCCTCACGATTGTATTTATTTGCAACAGTTTCTTCATCACCAAAATATCCTTCAAGTACCATAGGCAAACCTATATTACATCGATCGTTCAATCGTTTTACATACTCAACATATTTAGGACAATGATTTAAAAACTCAGTCATACGTTTTACAAAGCGATCTTCTTCAGGAACAGTAGAGTTTCTTGTTCCGTATACAGTTGCTAACGTAAGTCTCTTATAAATCTGTCGTTCTTGTAAAAATTGTTCCTTATCAAAAACAGTCCCCTCTTTTTGAGCTACCATTCTTGCAAGTGCTTCATATTTATCTTCATACTTATTCATAATTTCATCATTCTGCTGAGATCTCATAAATAAGTTATAAGCAATTCTAAAATCTGACTGTGCAAAATCACCCCATGCAAGAAAATACCCATCTTCTACTGAAATACAAGCATTGTAGTCTTTAGGAATACCAATTATATCCTGATCACGATAATTATATCTTAAATTCTTTTGCTGATTAACTGAATAAGGTATTCTCTTTAAAGAAACACCATCCCGGTCTGTACCACATGAAGCATTACACCCCTCTAAAATTCCACGAATTTTACCACATTTAGAAACCAAAGACTTATACTCCATATAATTATCTAGAAACTCTGTAGCATAATTATTTCCGTATAATTTCATTAAAACTTTATTCTTATCCAATGAATAGCCATCCATACCCTTTTTAGAAAAATAGTGCTCTGGACAACGTTCAAAATTCAAGAGATAATTCAAAATAACATCACGAGACAATGCACAGCATCTACCACCTGATTTAAATAACATTGTATCAACTGCCTGCTGACTCCTTGTTGTTGATTCAGCTGTAGCATATTGCCAAATCTTCTGCATTAATTCTTGATCATATACGATATATCCATTTTTTCTAAGATGATTTTCATATAGCTCTATGTCTGGACTATCAGTTTTTTTAAATTTATGCATACTCTTCTCCTCACAGTCTTTTCTTATTAATAAGTTTTTAATAAGTTAAAGATGGTCTAAACTTACAGTAATAACTCACCGCTTAGAGACATTTTCTTAAATTTTACGCATTTATCATCTGATGCACTACTGTTATATAGAACCCCTAGTATCTTACTTTTTTGCTCTGGGTAAAACTCGTTAACTTTTATTTTAGTTAACTCATTTAAAGGTACATCATCAATAATAAACCATCTAATTCCAGATCTAAGATCTGCTATATCTTCCATTGTTGTAGTGAAAATAATAAAACGTATATTCAAATCTGAACAATCCTGCAGTAGTTTTTTCAAAGCATTTACATTTGCAACTTTACTATCTCTACCTAATCCTATAAGTTTGTTTGCACCTAAAATCCAAACAAAAACTTTTGATAGATCCTGATATGTAACTTTCTGATTGGAACATCCAGACTTATCATAACTTAGCAATAATCCACGAATTTGCTTGTATAATAAATCCTCTAATGCTTTTGAGGATACAGAGTCAATTTTAAACATATCCCTATAAGTAGGATTATTTAGCATAAAACCTCTAGCAACATTGTATCTTTTCCACATCGTAGCAGTATCAATTCTAGCAATAATAACATCATTTACTGTCTTATCCAATTTCAGTCTACGATAAAATTCATCAGGTCTTGTATCTGAATCATCAAAGCTTCCACTAAAAATTCTTGCATCCACATCAAGCATCAGTTTACGTCGTGCTATTAAATCTGATACAAGTGAAATAGTATTACATTTAAACTCTTTTGTTTCTTCTGCAAAAATTACATTTGGTAATTCCCTAGCTTTACAAGTGTTTGTATACATTCGATCACCAATTAATAAAATATTAGAAGTATCCTTTGAAAATAATTCAAGATTCTTCTTTAGCATCTTAAAATATCTCTGCAAATGTAAATTAGATCCTGTAAGAATACATATATTTTCAATATCAGAACCAGTAAAATCTAATTTTACTACCTGCTCCTTATCCTTCATAACAAAAGAAGGTTCACCTAAAAGGAAGCGATTGGAAGTTTGTTTAAACTGCTGTAAGTACTGAGTATACATCTCCTCTGGTAATTGCTTTTGTTCATCATAGAATGAAAATACTCTGGAATAGCCAATCTTTTTACCAGCTTCTACAACACTTAATCCCAGTTTTTGTCTATCCTTATCTGATAAAAATGGAACCACAACCATAATATTATCTTTCTTATCGGCATTAGCTGGATTAAGATTATAGATCATTCTACCTTTTTTACCCATATTAGCAACTGCACCATCGTTTCCTAATATCTTTGTTGATATTTCTGGAGTTAAACATCCCATAGCTGCACGTACCTGTATATTACCCCAGGTATTTGATGGTATATCAGAACTAAGTTCCTGTGATGCTAATAGTAGATGATATCCAGTACTTCTACCAAGTCTAGCAAACTCGTCAAAAATGCTTTCTAGTAATTGTCTTTTTCTTCCTGCATATTTAAATAAGGTTTGAAACTCATCAGCAACAATAATATTCTGTGGAATGCAAAGACCTGTGGCTTTGCGAAAATCTTCAATTTTACTAATACCAAGCTGAGCCATAACACTATTAAAATTTTGCATCTCTTCTTTTAGATCATTTAATACTGAAATCAAATAATCTACGTCACTAGTAGCTGCAACGCTTCGTATATGAGGCATAGGATATTTTAAAGCATATGGTTTGAACTCTACAATTTTAGGATCACATAAAGTAAGTGCAACTTCCCATGGTGCATACTCATTACACAAACCAAAAATAAGTGCATTAAGTGTGACTGATTTACCTTGTCCTGTACTACCGCCTAAAAACATATGAATGTTTGCATCACCTAGCTTTTGATCAGAAATAAGAGAAGAATTACCATCCACATATCCGGAACGTAAGTATGCTCCTGAAGATGCATCACCAAACCAGATATCAGACCACAACCCATTTATTGGTTCTTTTATGGTTAGTGTATATGCTGGATCAAAATCACCTTGTAGTAACAGTTCCATAGGCTTTGGAATTTTCACTTCATAGGGATATTGCCTTTTTGCCTGTGCTTCTATTATTGGAAAAGACTTTGACATAAATTTCTCTTGAGTAAGAGAACCACGAGAAGATTTATAGGCTTGCAAATATAACTGATGATTTAACTTTAAATCTTCATTATTTACTATTATCATCTTCATACCTCCAATAAACAAAAATGGTGAGGTTTTATCCTCACCATTTATTTAAATTTTACGCTGTTTAATTAATTTTGCTAAAAGACTTACATAATACTTCATAGATGCTTCATCTTTAAAGAATAAGTCAATAGCTTTTTCACGATCCTCGTTAAAATAGTATAAGTTTTTAATAGCAAGTACATATACTGCTAATACATTCTTCTTACCTTTGATTCTAGGATCATTTTGTGACAACTCATCAGGCATAAGCATATGATGCCTAAAGACTGGTTTTCCAACAGCATTTGTACCAATAAACTGATTTAAATACCCTCCAACAACCTCAGAGGCATTATCAACTAACAAATAAATATCTCCATCCTCTGGTGTTTCTCTGTATAAAAATCCCTTTTGAGTGCTTGCAGTAGCAACTGATTCAGTAGTAGGTATCTCAGTTACCTTTGTTGCCTCTTCTACTTTTTGTTTGCTGTCAAATACTGACATTTTTTGCATTTCTTTTTCTTCTGTCTCGCTTACTTTCTCTACAGTAACATTTGGATTCTCATGCATAAAATCATCATCTGCCTGATAGCCTACTTCTCTAATTGCATCAGCATAACAATTTAATACATCAGCAAAAGAAGGATTTGACATAGTATCAAACTTTATAGAGGCTGCTGCATAAACAGGAAGAATTACTTTAGCAACATTACAACGAATAGCAGTTGCTGCATTTCTAATTAAAGACTTTGATCGTTTTTCATAGAATTCCTCTTTTGAATGAAACTCGTTTCTTTCTAAATTACCTTTAATTGGATCTATTCTTGAAATGCTTTGTAAAATATTGAAATGACTTATATGACTACTTGCATCAAATTCAATAGAGAGATCTGTAAGTGCTGAGCTGATTTCCTTATAACTTTTAAGTTTTGGTGTTTCTTCAGCTGCAATAGCTCTATCAATAAGTGTTAATGTGTTAATATCACTCATTCCAATATCTAATGTCTCACTAAACTTACCATCCTTATATTCAATTCCTGCAATATCAATATCACCATTGCCATTCATAAATGCAGCAACAATATCTAAGATAGAATAGTAATTATTCACTTTCAGTTCTTTTGCACCAGAATCTACTGTATTTTTGAGTACACTTTCTGTAGTTAATCCAATAGGCACTGTAATATGTCTAGCAGTACATCCTAAAGATTGTAACCACTCATAATCATCAAAATCGTTTTTAAAATAAAATACTTCAATTGCACGAGAAGAGTATCCATCTACCTTTTCACAAGTATAATTTGAAATAGATCCAATAAATGGTCGAATCTCATTGGTACCTAAATGAAAAGCTAATGCATATCCGTCTAGCACAATTTCAGTTGGTTTTCTTGTTCCCCATCTAGCTAGCTGAATAATGGCATCAACATATGCCCTATAACCAATAGTTAAAGATGCCTCATTCAAATACTTCTTTAATACATTTAAGGCATTGATTCTGGCTGATTTTAACCTTGAACTGTCAATACTAGTTAAACCAGCACTGAAGATCTGCTGTTCCTCTTCTGTAGTTCGAAATTCATAGTTTGAAGTAATATTAACATCTGACTCATATTCCTCTGCATCCTCTTCTTTATACAAAGGAATATTAATATTATGATACCAATGTCTTGTGTATAACCAACAAGCCAGTTCCTCTAAAAAATTCTGTGACACTGCATCAAGATTTGGATTATCCGGAGAAATATCAATCTCTCCAATTGCATCCTTTTTCATATTGAACTGAATCCACTCAATCAAAGCATCATGAAATAATTTTTCATTGTCATATAATGGATGCCCATTATTAGTAGAAACACCTTCAACATAGGGGTACATAGAGCTTGGGAAACCACTTGTCCCTTTCTTATACTGTGACATATCATTCAATTCATAAGAACCATAAGGCTCACACAAATCTGAATTTTTAGGAAAGTGTGAAAAGATAGGAATAGATTCATCTAATAATGAATCACGTAATGGTAATTTTATAAATAATTCATCATCACAAGTAACCTGCTTTTTTGTAACATTATCAGAATCCTTAATTACTGTAAAAGGTGATGAATTCTTTTTAGAAATACGTGCAAAAAACTCTTGAGTGGTTCTGTAGAAATCATGATCATAAACGTTTGCCGGTGGAACTACTTCTCCTGTAAATACAACATCATCATAATGAAGATAATTAACACAAAGTGAAATAATATAAGCAGCTTCTGTTTTATCTATACCATTTTTGATAAGCACTTGCATTACTTTAGATAATGCCTCCGGAGGAATATCGTTACCATCTAGCTGCTCTGACCATTTGACTAACAAACTATATATCTGAGATACATCCATTGCTTGATTGTTACCATTTCCAATAGTGATTATTGGTTTATCCCAATTATCTGGAACTGCAATACTTACCAAAAAAGAACTTCTTATAGCATTAAAAGCTGTATAGCTATTAATAACTTCTTCTGCTGAGATAGTTTTACTCTGATCTACTCCATTACTTAAAATAGCACCAACTACAACATTCGTAGATTTTATTCCCTCACTAGTAGGTAAATCTTTTTTAATAAAATACAACATAATACCTGCGAAAAACGCTCTCCTTTCAATTTTTTATCTTAATTTATTTTATTTTTCTGAAAATAAACCTTAGGCATATAAAGAAAAATAGGGACGATTTCTCATCCCTATCTATTATAATTTATTTTAATACTAGACAGGCTCTTACACGCTGCCTAGCGATTTTTCACTTTAAAGTAATCCTTATTAAATTACCACTTCTGAAGAATCAATACCTTCATTCTTGAAAGAAGCATCATGTGTACCAATCTCACCAAGTTCTGCTTTCTTATCAAGATACTCTGCGATCTCATTTACTTCACGCATATCTGTAAAGAATCCCTTGTAGGAATCTACACAAGGATTATAGATATCCTGAACCTTCTTGCAATTTGCAAGTGCCTTATCTACAAGAGCATTTCCACCGTTTTCAGCCTCTTCTTTTAATGCACGTGCAAGTGGTGTGAATGAATCCAGAACTTTCTTATTGAAAGAATCTGAAAGAACACCAAGTGATGCATCCAGTGTGGCTGTATCAAACTTTAATGTTGCCATAAGTTAACCTCCTTTTTAGTTAAGTGCCTGATCTAACTTGTCATAATATTCTTTGAGCTTTGTAAGGCTTTCCATCAGTTCTTCGATAGCTTTAAGCACTTCAACAGTGCCTTCCTTACAATTTGCAAAAGACTTTTTAGCTTTTGCTGATCCTACTTCATTCACTACTTCTTCAGTGTTCTCTAATGCTGTATGAATCTGAGGAATAGTGTCACCAGTAAACTGGTCGAGTACCGCATTGATTTTTGGTACCAATTCGTCATTGTATGCCTGTGCCATAGTTTGTTTCCTCCTTTCACAGTATTAATTATTAATAAAAATTTTTTATAAAATTTTAGGTCTCATTTTTTATGTACTACAAGATTTTCTAGTGCAAAATCTTTAGCTTTCTTGTAGATTGAGCCATTTTGAAGAACGTACACTGTATTAACTCGTTTTATAATTTCAGCTGCTGAATCTTGCATTTCCTTAAAACTTTGCATATTAATACAAAGGTGTGTATAGATACCAACAATACCACCATTCTTCAATAAAGTAGTCAAATTTGAATCTTTTACATCATCTAAAGCTGGGTCTAAATAAAAAATAAAATTATAACTTTCTGTTAATGAATCACTTTCAACCATTGCAGTATTATATTCTTCAATATCATTATAATTACGTAGAATAGCACCAACTTTTCGATCTAATTCTGAATTGGATTTTTCTAAAAAATCCTTTGTTGCAGATTTATCCGTAATAATTTGAAATAATTGCTTTATAGACTCATCCTCAGAATTAGATGTGTCTAATGGTAAATATTGAACACCTAACCCTTCAGGATCAATTACAGAAATTAATAAATTCATAGGGCTCATCTTTATACGCAGCTGTACACATAACAGTTTTATAAAATTAGCCACCTCATCTACTTTATTGTACAAGAATAAACAACTCTCTTTAGGATGCATAAAAAAGATTGGTTTTGCATTTTCAATATCTACAATAAATTGTGTACCAAAAATAACAGATTCCCCTATTTTATTATAATTAAGATATCTTTCTTGTATATCACCGGCAATAGTTTTTAGTTGTTTACCCAATTCTCTATATAATTGATTCTTTTCTTGTAATTGTGAATTTAAGCCTTGAGCAGCTTCTTGCAATTCCTCTAAATGCTTGGAATTTATCTTTTGTGAATTCATATAAGATTCCCTGCTTGCAGAATCATCATAATGAAAATTATTAGTCTCCTGTAGTGAGACATTTGAAATTTCATCACGCAAAGACATAATCTCTGCATTAAGCTGATTTAATTGAGGGAGAAATTGATTATCAAGAACTTTAATTTCTTCTTTTAATTTTGTATTGGCTCTATCTCTTAAATTACTTTCGATTAAAGCTAGATTATCTTTAACTACTTTTTGTGCGATCAATGCCGAGTAAATGCAGTAATGTTTATGTATATTATAAACAAATAAGATAATTAAGAAGAGAAAATAAATAGGAAAAACTACCTTAGCAGTCAATAGCATGATAACAAACACTGCTACAAAAATAATACTAATTTGTATTTTCCCCTCTTTAGACGATGTGTCATCTAAAGAAATTTTTAAAATAGATAAAAGCTTATCTATCAATCTGTCAACAAAAGAGGATTTACTAAATTTTTCAATGCGCTTACTTTGTTTATTAAAGTACTGAATAATCTCTTGTACTCTACTTATTTCTAAGTCAGCATGAGTTATTTGCATTTGTTGTTCTAATACTGCTTGAAACCTAGAACTAATAGCAAAGCTTAATTGTTCCTGGAGGATAGCAAGTGAAGCACGTATCTCTGCCGTAATATCATCAGAACCTGTATAAAGAGAACTTATATCTTTATTTTCAAGCTCGGATTTCTTATCATCATAATCCTGTTTAAGTTTTTGATGAGTGGACTCCTTTTGACTTAATTGTTCCTCCAAATCTTTTGTTTTATCTTGTAAATATGCATTTAATGCCTTTTTATGCTGCTCACGTAGTTCTAATTGATAATTTTCCTCTATCTTTCTCGATGCATTTTTACAAGATTGTTGCTCTTCAACATTACTCCGAATTTGTTTCTTTAATGCAGAGATATTTCTTCTACAACTATCCATACTTGCACGGATTTCGTTGTATTCCAATATCTCACCTCCTAAACAAACATTTTATGTAAATTACGCATAAATAGTAAGTACGTTACAAATGTATCGTATAAGCTATTGTGATAACTTAACTCTGGATCATTTTTAGTAGCTTTAGCAAATATCTTAAATTTTTCATCTACATCAATGATTCCCCTATTATCTTTATTTTTCACAAAGGTATCAGCTGTTGCCGTTGCAAGAGCAACCCTTGCTCTTCCATACATACTTTCTGCCACAAAATGCATAAGATCAAAGACATTTCTATTATTAGAATACTTTAAACTTTTTCTTTTTGTACCAAAATCAAAAGTATTTAAACCATTTAGAGCTAATGTCTGATTAATTAGTCTAATGTCAAATGAAACATTCCACCCAATAAATGTGATATCTGGAGTATTTAATAGTTCTTCCATAGTAAGCCAGTTATCTTCAAAAGTATACCCATGCGATAATACATGTAAAAGATTTGCATTTAAACCATGTGTTGCAGCTGCTTCTTTAGTAATTGGAACTGAGGTTTCACAATACCAATTATATAATTTACTCATTTTAAACTCTTCGTTTACAAGAATACCAGAAAACTGTATTACCTCATCCCTACTACCTAATCCTGTAGTTTCAGTATCCATTATTAAATATTTCATCCCTTACAACCTCCTGCCATTGCATGCAACTTCATCTCAAATGCATCAATATTGGTTAAATAAAAAGGTTTAGTATCTGTACTTGTACTGTCAGTATAGTATACTAAACCATCATAGACCTGAGCTATCAATCCATATGCATTGAATAAATCTGTTTGATCTTCTACATGAATATCCGCGTAGCTCATTAATTGCTTAAATGTTATATTACAGGCGCCTGCAACACCTAATAAATTTAAGTATGTATCTGGATTTGATAAACTTATCATTGCAAGTTTATCATTTTTAGTTAACAAAATATTATAAGATAATCCGTAACCACAAAATACAAATTGAATTGCTAACTTATTTAACTTATTAATATCTACATCGTATGATGTAAATAAGCAATTGTTTTCTATTTTGATGGACAAAGAATCAGTTTTATGTAATGTAACTAGTGCACCTTGACTGCTTAACATTTTATATATCTCATTAACATTTTTAAAATAATGCCGCAAAAAAGGCAATCCCTGACTTACTGTGTATCTGGTTTTTTCAATTTCAACAGAAGCTCTTGAGCAGTAGCGATAGTAATTATAGAGTACATCTAAACACTGCTGCTCAATGTTTGTTAGTTTTGTTTTATCGATGACATTTAAATATAAAATATCATAAGGCTTTAAATGTTCTTTTATCTCCTGCACCGTCTTACAATTAAAAAACTTACATAAAGTACTCCGATCACCTCTTGCTGCTAAAATTGATAACTCATAACACTGTTCTGCAGAAATGGTGTCAGAAAAAGCAAAGCCTAACATTCTAAAGCAAAGCTCTTTTATTGTAATACCCTCTGACTTTGCTGTATTTCTTAACCAATCAGCTACAGCAGTTAGTTCAATATTATTAAAGCTGCCATTGACCTCAAAATAATTTTGTATAAATCGTTTAACTAACATTGAATAATGCCTCCTTTACAGCTTTCCTATATAACCAAATACCTTCAAAATCACATTTACTTTTACTTCTCCAAACGCTACTCAAAATAGCAAAATGAACTGCCGGTCTAATAACTACAGAATTTACTCCTGACATTGTACAAAACTGCTGTATACGTAGTAACATAGTATTGTAATCCCCTACTTGTGATTTATTTAAATAAATTAGACAATCCCGCACAGTACCATCTTGTTTTATATCATTCTCATCTAAATATGGATCACTAAAGGTGCTAAACCATTCTGTTTTCATGGCATGTAATAAAGTTGTTGTCTCATCATTCTGCCGAATACACTTTATTGCAGGCATCTGTTGTTCTATTGCCTGCGTATCGGTCTCAGGTACTGCATAGCAATATTCATAAAATCTATAATTTTGGATAAATTCACTTAAAATTGCTAAGTTTAAACTGTCTCGCTTAACAAAACGACTTATAAAATCCAGTAGACTGCCATCACATTGAAAACTGCCAAAAAACCAATCAATTTCATATGCTATTTTCTTTTGTAATTTAGTAGAAAGCCTACAAAATGCGGAATCAGCACTCACACAAGCAAGGGCAGTTAGTTCACCCCTTTGTGCTTGCATAAATACATCAGATAAATGCACATATAACATCTGCTGTGCGTCTTCATAAGTTTTTATTATAATTTCATTTATTTTTTGCATATTTAATCTCTCTCCATTATAATGTAGCTTCATTCAAGTATTCAAATAATTGATCAACTGTAACATGAGGATCTATATCAAGAGAACCAAAAGAAGTTAGCTTTTGATAATTACTCTCACAGAAATATCTAAGAGAATTGGACTCTCTGTAACTCTGTAATGTGATAAACATTTGCTCATAGAATTTAGCTTTCTCATCATCTCCACCTTCTCTGGCTTTTGTAGTTAAATTGGCATATTTCGCCAGTTCCTGATTGTACTCATTTTCAGTGTAGTTTCGTTTTAATTGCTTATCACGTTCCTCTCCAACTGGGGCTAAAAATATTCTATTGTTTTTATTAGGAAATCCTTTCAAATTATAATTTCCTAGACTGATTATAAACTTATACAAAAAATCTGGAGGAAATCTCATAAAATGATGCATGTGTAGAGCCTCACATATTTCTTTATGAGTCAGCATATAACATCTTAAACTATTACTCACTTCAATTAAATGCCCCTTCTGTACTGCCACTTTGTATAGACCAGAATTTTTGAATATTATATCATTTTTATCACCGAGTAATGGATCATAAATTTTATCATATTGTATAAACACAGGGACAAATGCATTCAGTATTTTATAGAATGCATTCACTCTATAAAGTCTCGGGATGAATCTTCGTTGTAATGCAGAATAAATTAATTGGTAATATTTGTCATATGAAACTTCTTTGAATTTTTCTCTGATTTGATTAACCAACTGTGGTTCTAATTGTAAATTTCCAAACCGTACAATGTGTGCTGTATCTGAATACTGCATAGTGTCTCTACCCAAGCTATAAATCGGAGTTTCCAAAATTAATAGATTTAAGTCAGTATCTACCCTTACCATATTGGCAGTAAGTTCAAAAGATAAGTGATCGGGTAAATTTATACCTTCAAAAGTAGTACTATTCAGCTCTTTGGTTAAATACGTTAAAATCTTTGCAGTTATGATCTTTTGACCATTTTCTTTGTCTTTAACAAAGAAAATAAGTCCCTTCAATTTTATTTTTGGCATATAGCTCATAGCCGCATAAACAGTTTTATGTTCTTCTACTACATAAGAGGAATTTAGTACTAAACAAAGTTCTACATTATCATTTATATTAGAAAGTTTGTCCGCAATAAATTTTTCTAAATCTTCTTTAATAATCATAACATCACTCCTATCTTACATCCACAATTGTATAAGCTTCTTCATTGCCACCATAAATAACAGAATTATCCTTAATAGTTACAGGTGTGATTCTTGCCATTGCAGTAATACGAATTCTATATAAATACATATCAAGATATGTAAGCAAATCAGAGTACTGATCCATAAAATTCAATAAATAACTCAATAGTTCTATATCATTAGTGCTACTCTGAATAGCCATAACAATAGGATGCATACCAATTTGAAGCATAAAGCCATAATTCTTTTCTTTAATAGTTTTTATCGCATCATCTACACTTGACCCGGAATCAATTAGACAAAAGAAAGTACTAACAATACTTTCTTTTGTCGTTTCTTTAAACCTTTTAATAGATGATTTAAAGAAAACACCATGAACATTTTCTGAGGAGTGACTAGACTCTATCCAAGGCAGCAATACAGATTCAGAATTTAATCTTTTTTCAACTATTCTTATTGCAGTTTTTAAAAAACTTAATGCAGTGATACATTTTTCACGTAAAGTAACTGCCTTATTTATTAGTGATCCAGAATACATAAAATCTTTTGGATAAATGGAAGTACTATATTTAAAGTAAATATCATACTCAACATTATTTAATAACATAGTTTTCTGATAGTCTGCATGATAAGAATCACTTAGTTTATATCCATGTTTTACTGCAAAATAAAACGAATTACATATTGGGTGGCCATACACTGTAATTAAACTTTTTCTATGCATCTTGTTCTCTTCTAAATCCAACAAATCTGCATAAACTGTCATAGTATTCTGTGCTGCTCGAATCTTATTAAAAGGTGTAATTGCAGCTCCAACATAACTATCAAGTTCTGATAAATCTGAATCTAGTAATAAAAATTGGTTTGACACACCTTCTGTAATCAGAGCATAAAGTGTACCATCATCAAAATTTACATATTTCTTTTTGCCTTTTTGATTGAAATCTTCCACACAAGCAAGAATTCTACGTACCTGTGAACACATTAAAATACCATCTTCAATCCTGAAATCAAAAACATAATCTTTTGTAAGCAATTCTTTTAATTGCTCAAGTTCCAAAGTTAAGGTATATACCTCTTGAAAATTCCAGGAACTAATAGTAACGCCATAAGCAACTGTTCTATCTTGTATATCTGTGTATATTATGTCTAAAAAACAATAGCTTTTGTTCATAGCTTCCTCCTTATTTTTTGTTCAAAAGGTATTGAAGCTTTTACACTTCAATACCATAGCTTAAAGACGTATCAATTCAAATCCAGATACAGTAGTTGACATGCCTGTGGGAATTTTCAAATTGCAATATACTAAGTCTAACTGCTTCCTGCAAGAATCAATAATCTGAAGAGCAAGATTAGAATAAAGCATTTGTGGCTTTCCATACCCATAAACACTCACAATTGCATCAATTATATACTGCTGGAACTCCTGTCCTGTAGTTAACTCTTTTGTTTTTGTTATTCGTTGCAACAGCTGTGTATTACTTACAATACTTAAAGTATCATGCATAGTTTCGCATTGATATAATGCCTCTATAGCATAAAAAATTACTATTTGAACAGCTTTAACATCTATCTCTGGCAGATTAGTTAATGCTGAAGACATACTCAAAGACATTTCCAGCAACTTTGCAACTCCTCCGCATCTACCATCAGCAATAGAGGTTAATGCAACTGTAAAGTATTCATCTTTAACAAGATCATAAGAACCAAAACAGTTATGAGCCAGTCTCATAATAAAATCTTTAGCAGCATCAACACTTCCTCTAAATCTTGCAAATGGAAAATCACCTGTCCATAAATCTATTTTATCTACAACTAATGACCACTGCCCATTATAAATCTGAGATGAAAATTCCATTATTACCGGTTTATTCTTATATAGACTAGCTGTAAATCCCGATTCAATAAAATTTTTTACATTAAATAATCTGGCAGCTAATACATTTCCATTTACATCTTTCACATAGAAAGTGTAATAACCTGTCTCATAGACCGAAACACCGGATTTAACCTTTTGTACAAAAGCCAATCTTTTAAAGGTTTTACCATCCACAAATTCTCTAATGTCTAAACATCCAACCCTCTCATCACTTTCTATCTGACTATTTAAAGAAATATTACTCAACATCTTTATCCTCCTCTGTGACATAGGCATAACTTGCCTTATCTAATAATAAAAATACAGTAAAAATAATATCAATTAAGATAAATACTCCTATTGCAATCCAGTTTGTAACTTTAAATTTAAACAATAGAGCATACCCAATTTCAATAATACGTATAATCCCTATTGGTAGAATTGGAGTATATTGATTAAAATATCCTAATCCTCCTAATAAACCAAAAAGCCACATAATAATAACTACAATCTGTAAAATAGAAAAATGAAAATAGGTATTTTTGATTGTTGGAAGAAATAAATTCACTAACAATAAAATTACATAAAGTACTTTCATAATAAAGGTATTTAATAAAATACCACGTTCGTATTTATTCATAGGATCTCCTCCTAAATTATAATTAAATGTGTGCAATCCTGTTACAAACTGCACACATGACAGAATCATACATACTACTTGCTCAGTCTCTCTGTTTAGCTTATTAGTTAAACTCCGACCATAAAACTGACCTCCTTTAGTTAAAACAAATCCGCTTTTTTCATTTCTGTAGAATCATCTTCCTGTATTTCAACATTTAAACTTGTATCCATATCAGTAACATCTGTGTGCTCCTGGGTTGGAATAAAACTCTTCAATGTCCCATTAATCAGGCTCCCCGCTACTTTAATACGTTTAACCCACATAAAAAGACAAAATACTATCATGACTAACCAAATAAGTATTAGAATCCCAATATTCTTAATCACACCGCGTTTTAAAAGAATAATTAGTACAACAAAAGCAATAATATTTCCAAGAATCAGTATTGCAACCCCTTTGCCAGCATTTGCAAAAGATTTATTAATGCTAGTCTCTTTTTGTTCTTGATCCCATGTCCACATAGTTATTCCTCCTTTGTATAATACTGACTGCCATCATAGTATAAATTTTTCTTATATTCATCCCATGTATATTGTTCAGTTTTACTGGTGAAATTTATTATTTCCTTTTTATCTGAATCTACTACTTTTAAGCTTTCAAAATTTAAAGCTCGAACAGGATTATATTTAATTCCACCAATTTCAACTTGAAAGTGACAATGTTGACCATAATTACCTCCGGTGTTACCAGAATGTGCTATTAGATCTCCACATTTTACCTTTTTACCGGCAGAGACTAATAATTCTGTATTGTGCATATAAGTAGTTGTTACAACTCTACCCTTTTTATCTTTACCGTGTGTGATTATAATTGCATTTCCAGCTGATCCTAAATAACCAGAGTATGTTATTGTTCCATCAGCTGCTGCATAAATATTTGTATTTTTAGTACAGCCTATGTCTAAACCTTGATGGTTTTTTGAACCATTACTAATGTTTCTATGCCCAAAATAAGAGGTAAGTGTGGGATTACCACTCATATCCACTGGAAAAATAAAACCATATTCCGAGATATCATTTGCAGCTGCAATGGTTGCAGATTCACCTTCTCCGACATTCGTAGTGTTATCTGCTATGGTATTACTTTCATTTACAACTTCTTCTGTAGTAGTAATTACCGCAGACTCTGTAATATCTGTTATATTTTCTGGTCCAGAAAAATCTTGATCTGCTAATACAAAGTTTTTATAACTGGTAACTTCTTTTAAGTTGTAATCCTGCAACATAAAATCCTGATTATTGCCATAGATACTCGTAGGTGGTGAATCATCAGAAGACCCATAATTTGTGCAACTAACTAAAACAAAACAAGAAAATAAGCAAGCTGAAAATAATAACCTTTTCATTACATTAATCACCTACCTTCATATAATTGTCTTATCATATCTTCTGCCTGAGTCTTTACATCATCATCAGTTAAATCATTCTCATTAATTTGTGAAGTTATTGTTGAATCCCCAAAAACAGAGGAAGTTTCCTCTGCTTCTGAAGATTCATCTGAGTATAGTAACTGCTGACTCTGAGTATCAAGTAAATAAGGCGATAAATCACAACAACAAGTCACAATTACTACAATAAGATAAATAAGTGTGAAATATAACATAGGATCACCTCTTATGCTGCAGGCGGTGTATCAGAACCGCCACCAGAACTGCCTTTACTAGAACCGTTCCCACCATGATTATCTTTAAAGATATTTGGACCACCAAAAATCAAAACTAAAACGATTACAACTATCACTAAAATTTTCCAGCCCATATTTTACCTCCTATAAACTTATAAATTTTTCTAATACTTGCTCTGAATTCAAATCTATTTGAACTTTCTCAGATGGAGATTTGATAATAAAAAGTTCATAATCTCCAATACTTTTCAACACCAAAAGGGTATTTAAAGAAACTTCAAAAAGTCCTATACGCTTTATATAGCCTTCAAAGTCAAGAAAAAGAGGAAGTAACTTCTCTTTACTTCCTCCACGATTCATAAAAAATGATAATTCTTCCTGAGACTGAATCCCTTTGATTAATACACAGGGGTAATCTAATTCATCTGAAATCTGCTTACTAACAGAACTAACTACATCAACCTCAGCAAGCTCTATAGCACTCATGATCCGACTGTGAGAACAACATCATGATTTCTCACAGTCACAGCTGCATTGTAATTACTAAACCAAGTGCATACATAAGACCACTCAATTTGTGATAAATTTAAGGTAATTACTTCCTCGATACCACAATTAATCTTAATCAATAATGAATCACAAAAAGTTTTACCTGCCTCTAATGCATCTAAAATCTGTCTTTTATAAATGCTCAAATAGTTCTCTCTAGGCTTTCTATTCATAGCATAGCACACACCATCCACTTCAAGTATATCAAATCGTTCCAATGATGAAAGCGTTGATGTGATACCTATTGCAGACAATGGCACTACTGCTGTACCATATTGTGACATAAATTCTTCAATTTTATTTGAAAGAACTCCATGCTTATCAGTAATGTTATTTATTTGAAGTGGTTCAACATCCACATCAAGAACTTTTAGTCTACAGCAATCTTGTAAGTCCTTATTTTCTGTCACAGTAAAATCATCTGCAACATCATCTAAGGCCTCTAATCCTAAATCATCCAAATCGTTCTCTGATAAATTTGCTGGTTGCTCTGTATCTACCACTTGTGATTTTACAGTTGATTCCCTCATAAGCATTCTTTTCTCAAAATCTGAAAATTTTTGTGAATTGTGTACTGACTTAGCTGCCTGCTTTTGAGCATGAATGATATCCCTCACATTGATCCTTTCCTGTTTCATATTAAACCTCCTCTAGCTTATCATGCTTGTTTGCCGGATTGTATTTATTTAGACGATTCAACTTATTCAAACGATCTAGCATGAAGCTTAAAGATACTAATCTTATCATAGGAATAAATAATAAAACATAGTACAAAACTTCCAACTTCACAACTTTTGCTTTACCAATTAATTGCTGATGCATGAAGGATACATCTCTCATAACTTTGTAATACCCTATTGCTGTTACAATATCACTAGTAATTAAAGTCAGTGCTAGATACCTAACTATCCAATCACCATAGTTATACATAAATGCTTCACCAAAAATATTATTTATAGTTTCTGTTGGAATAAATAGACATAGCAAACCAATTATAATCAGCAAATAACTAATTAGTGTCAAAATAGCTAGTTTTGGACTAAAAATAGTAACTTCATTCCAAAATGGGATAAATCTATCCCATCTAGCAGTAGAACCCTTAACTGTATAATAGCTCTTACAAATAACAGGAACTACATAAATGTACTGTATTAACAATACAGCTAAAAGAAGATATCTGAATGGAATGAGTTTTGTCCCTTTAATCATGCAAACAGAAATAAGTATAAAAGCTACCAAAAATACTAAAATCATAATTTTATCTTTGTCGTTCTTATTCATTATGTCACCTCTCTAAATCATTGTCATAAATATACTGAATGAACATTTGCAAAACGATAGATACAGCCTTTCTATCAACTTCTGTTGTGGCAGAACCAATAACTGCCACAAAAGCTTCTCGCATAGTTGATGATGGTAAACTATTGACATAATCTTGTGCTAGTATTAAATCATCTAATGATAGACATTCATGATCCTCACTGCTCACAACTCCCACTCTTTCAGCAATACCTCGAACCATTGTCATCAATTCTTCCATCTCAGCACTAGACTCTGTACATGCTACTGCCGGGTAAAATCCAGGCATTATTGGATAAGAATAATAACCATCGCAAGCCATTGGAGGATACTCTGCATTATTGTTTTGTTGCTGACCAGTGGTTGAAACATCATAATAGGGTGCACTATTGCTTTGATCAGTATTTACATAGGAATAAGAATTGGATTCATATTCTCTGGTCTGATTTCCTGAAATTTGTGGTAATTGATCATAATTATAATTATAATCAATCTCTGAATTACTATTGGTAGTGGGCTCCTGCGATCCTATCACATTTGTATTCTCATAATTATCTTGTTTGGAAGTCGTTGTCTGTGCATCATAATCACCAAATTCTTCTAAATAATCTGCTGGAACACTTCTGGCATCATTATCTGCTGCAAGTTGAGCTTCTACTTCTGAAAAAATATCTAATATTTCTTGCACACCACCATAATAGTCAATAAATTGTTCTGTAAAGGATTTCATCTTTTCAATGGTTGATAGCATTCTTAGTCCAGAAGCACTATCTTTTTCTAAAGTTGAAATACAAAATTTTATTTGACTGCCATGAAGATGCTGAGTAATATATTCCTTTACTGCACTCAATCGTTCATCAGGAAAACATACATAAAACCCTTTTAATTCTGGCTCTATTTTTATACATTCCTCAACGATATTACCATTTACCTCATCTGGATGTTTTGTAAGTACTAAATTTGATGCCACATCAAATACTTCACTATTTAAGCCATTCAACATCATATATTCCTCCTTAAACTTAAAATTGTAATTAATCCTCCAACATCGTTTTTCTTTAAGCTTTTTAAAAGTTGTAATAACATATAAAGCAAATCCACTGAAACTATTTCATAATTCTCTACAACCATTCCCAGCTGAGTCTCAGACATAGCAGCAATAGTTCTATTACTTGTATCTTTGTGAAAATTTCTATAGTTTGTAATAGATAGCACTCCATCATCTATTGCTTGAAAAACCACTAAATAGTTCTGGCAGCTTTCAATCAAATAAGACTTTAGATGATCAAAAGCGAATCTATACTGATACACAACCTGAACAGCATTTTTATATGTAATTGCATTTGATACACCGATAAGATAGTTAAATACATCAAAAATTTTGTATTTATTAGTTTCTCTTGTATAGGCCCTTATAACATTTTTATCTACATAATCTAATGTGCTTAAAACTTTTATTGAGCCTAGTATATCTGGCAGATATCCATGATGCCTACGGCACAAAAATAAAGCACTAGTTTTATCAATAGAAAGTTGCTCCATAATATAATTAACTTTATCTGATTCTGTAATTTGAAAATTATCGATTAATGAATATTTTATTTCCAAACTAACTAATGTTTCTTCAAGATCATGCTGTTCTCTCCTGCTATAGCATTGAAAAATAACAACATTATCTTCTGAAGTATTGGATGCTAATTTTATTACAATTCTTGATTTGGCATGGCAAAGAAGCAGCCACCCTTTAGTTAAAATAGGTGGCTGTGCATAAGTTTTTATTTTTTCATAAGGCGTTTTGTCATAAATATTGGCTCTACAAGATTTAGGAAAAAATCTGTAAAAGTCTGGTATCTTAGACGTAATCATATTTTCTCTACTCTCTAATAAAACTATAACCATTTATTCATCCTCAGTAATCTCACTTAGCATATCTTCTTTTATACCTGCCAAATCTTCAACAGCTAGACCCATTGTATCTAATTTATCTGCAATACCTTCTACTGACATTGCTTTTGACTGTTTACTTTCATTCAAGGCTATAAAATCTTCAGGTCTCAAATTCTCAATTTTCTGTCTAATCAGATTAACATCAAAATCATAGTCCTGATCATATAAAGAACGATCTACTGGAATTGATAGTACTTCTAATTTGGCTAAATAATCTTCGAATAAGTATGCATTGAAGGAAGCATAATACCCAGAAATAACCGTATAATATTTCAGGAAATTTTCCAATGAGTTAGTGTTAACAATACTTACTTTTTTATTCTCTATCTTCTGAACTAAAGATTGATCCATACCAAGCATATGAATACTATCAGCTTTATTATGATTTTGTACACAGCAATTTGCTAATTCATTAATAAAAATTGTCAGGGCGTAATCATCGCATTCCAACAAATAAGCAATATTAGCGATTAGCATAATTCCAAAGAAATCTTTGTATGGCTCAAAGTAAGATAAACAATCAAAACTATTTTTATTTGAAATTTTATCCTCTGATTCCATCTCTGTATATCTTTGTATATAATCCTGTAAAGATTCAGTTTTAAATGGTCTTAAGATAAATCTATGAAACTTTATTTGTTGCAATAATCTTCTAGAATCATTATCTAACTGTTCAAAATCCTCTTCAGTATACTGCTGTAAGTAAAATAAATAATATGCATATTCAGATTGACTTGAAAGTTTGGGCTGTATATGTTTTACATACTGTATTAAATGTTTTAATTCTGTATCTACGACACAATCTGTAAGAGTTGAATTATCAGTAATATCATAAACAGCTTGAATAAAGTTAAAATAATCGTATTGCTTAAAAGCTTCAACCATCTTATTAATTGGCTCAAGATGTTTTAAAGAAATTCTAGAAACTTTCTGTCCAATAGAATCTTTTTCTTCTTCTGATAAACAATCATAATTATTTAATACGGCAAAAACCTTTTTATAAACAATATCCGTATTTGTAATGGAAGCAATAGCATTTGCAGTAGTGCTATTTATTGTTTTCTGCTTAAATAGCATATCGCAATAACTTTTTGCAAGATACAATATAATCATTCTATCAGTTACACGATCAAAGAACTCAAATAGTTTTACATCACTGAAATAAGAATAAAAATCTTTAACTGGAACTTGCCGTAAATTAATTATTCTTATATAGGATAAGGCAGACTCTAAGTTAAACAATTGTGATTTTAAGCTTTTTAGCTGTAATTCACGTTTTTTAATTAAATTTGGTAACACCTTTGCAAAATCTTTTAATGCATCAAAAGAGTATGTTTCAGTATCCAGTAACCCTTCATGATATAATTCACTGTATAGTTTTTGTAACTCATTATCATAATCCAATGTCATGATAAATCTCTCAGATGTACAGATATCTAAAAATGCTTTTCGATTCTTTAAAGTTATGAGATTAGTCTGATTCAAAAGTTCTACTACAGATGGAAATTCCTCCAACTTATATAAAACTGAGCAAAAAGCTTTGTTCTTTAATTCAATATAGTCTTGGCTAAGCACCCTTGAAAAATATCTGGCTAATGTTTTATAGGATAAATGATCTGGTTCATTATAATCTTTATCATTTAAGACAATACGAATGTCATCATTAAATATATCAGTAGCATCTTCCGTAAATTTTTCTGGAGTGCTTTGCGCTTTTATTCCTTTTACTCTATCATAAAATTTAGCTATGGCGTCATAGTATTCCTCATCGGAATAGTTAATAGGTGCTATTCTTTCAACTATTTTTGTAGAAGTACTAACATCTCCGGACGTTTCAATAAGATAAAATAAGACCTTTTCTATAATCTCCCTCTTTGGAATAATTCGTATAAATGCAGTACCCTCAGATATATTGTATAAATAGGCATTTACTTCAGCAAGATTATTATTATAATAATTTACACTCTCTTCACTAAGCTGTTCATACTCTTGCCACCAGAGCATGCTATTTCCATTACAATATGGGCAAATTTCAACTTCCGGGAAGCCAAATGCCTCATATAAGTGTCTAGTATCATCAAATTTGGATCCTCTCCGGTCAAAACGTTTATGCTCTGAAGCAATTGCAATAATAGAAATAAAGCTATTATTTAATTCCACCAAATTACTACAATGAGGACATACATATTTCAATGTATTGCCAACTTTTTGTAATCTCTTTATAGGTCTACAATTGCTATCTTGCAGAATTTTTAAATTACGTTTTTCTCTTGCTAGCAAATATTCTGCAGTTTTTCGACGCTTCAATTCTGACTCTTGAAATTTTGCAAGTTTATTCTTCAAATCTCCAATAAACTGTTTTACACAAGAATCAATATACTCATCTACAGCTACCCCATAGTTTACTAACCTTATATAGGTATCTTTTTCTGGCGACCGGCAAATTAGCTCTATAATATTCTGTGCAGTAATTGAGACAAATTCCCTTGTTGTTTCTTTATCCTGCAGCATTTTTAACAGACTTAGTACTAATTCTTCAAAGTTTTCATCAATCCCCTCTGGTCGCTGAACGCTCAGAGAAAATGCTTCCATTCTCCTAGCATTCTCTGCTTTAATACTTGTAGCTCTTGAACTTGTTAATGATTCCAATATTTTCTTATATTTTTCAGAATAAAGCTTATTAAATAAGTCCTTATAATTAGACTCATTAAACTCCAATTCTCTTTTCTGTAATGTACTTAAATCTTCGTAATTAAGATCCTGTACAGCATATCCTGACTCTGCATATTCATCTTTTAATCTCTGAATTAGCTCTACATCTGCTGATAAGTCATCATCCTCATCATTATCAAATATGTCCACATTGTAATCAATAGATGTAAGATCTAACCCTAAATCTCTGTTATCATGATTCACAATAAATGTATTATCTCTAGCAGAATTAAACTCGGAATCAGGCATATCTGCTATGAAATCGTCAAAGAAATCAGAATCAGCCTTAGACTCAGTAGATACATCTTTAAATTTTAATGTATCAAGCTTTGTGTTGGAGTCCAGATCATCAAATATGTCTAGATCATCAAATTCATCTGTTTCAGATTGTTCAAACTCTCTGATTTTAGAATCTGTTGACATTGCTCAATCATCTCCTTTTCCCATTTTTCAACCCGTGTGTCTATAATATCTAATAGCTCTCTTGATGTAATAAGTACCTTACGCTCACTTCCATCAGCATTATATTCAATTCCTCTAGATAACCCGGCTAGATACTTGCTGCTATTAGACTTTTGATCAGCAATAATATAAGGAACAGACATTTTTGCCGAAGATATCTGAGTTTCGTATAAAGGTATTCCTCCAATCTTGTGATTAGATAAAATTTCCTTTAGCTGTTGACCAGAACATCTTTCAGGTAAATCTTTTGTGTCTAACTCCAAAGATAGTTTACTATCCAAGTCTTCTATCTTTGATGATTCATAGTATACATCGCTATTAATAGCAGCAGACACTAGCTCCGATATATCCTTACTAGTGCCCCTTCTATTACACATATTAATGAATTCAGTTTTTGTTAATCGTACTCCATCTGGGTAGCAACTGCCGGTAATACAAACAGGCAATATTTGCAAGCCTTCCTGTTTTAATGTTCTTCCTAAAATACAGGATGCTACATATAAATCCTCCAATGAAACATACAACCAATATTTTTTCATTGGATCATAGCAGCCTCTAGTTTCACAGAAATTACCAACTCCACCTGCTTCATTTATTTTCTGTTGCAATGCATCAAAAGAATCTATCCCTGTAAATAATTTCTGAGCAGAGTTACCGAGTTCAGGTAACCCTAACTTAGAAACCATTTCTGGAAATGTATATGTTCGACTCTTTATTCTTGCTACTTCAGACATAAAAGTCTCACCCAATGCACTACTAGTAAAATAAGCAGGCATCTGATCAATATCTAAATTAAGCAATTCAACATAAGAATTACTATGTAACAGCGGGGATTTACCCAGTTTTTTATGATTTGAATTAACCTCTGAAACAAGCTTATAAATATAATTACAATTTGCCTCTGCTAAACCTACTGCTCCAAATCTGCTAAACATTTCTGCAAGTCCTAATGCCTGTTTACAAGGGCATCTGGGATCTACACATTGCATCATTGTTAACTTTAGATTAATAATATTTTCGCTACCACAAATACAATAGTCTGGAAAGTACTCATGGTATGGTTTTGGTATAATCTCCAGCTCTTTAGCATTATGTACAGTCTCATAAGATTGAAATGCATAATATTTATCATAAGCTTGTCTCATTTCATATAAAGTCATAATCATTCCTCACTCGTCAACATATTTTCATAATCATATACTACCTGCATATAACTTATAACAGTGCCGCCATTTGCTAGCTGTAATTGTTCTATCTCTACTACACAGATACCACTAATATCCATATTAGTGGCTGCATAATAAGGAATTTGACATCGATATTTCTTGTTCTGATATGTAACTTCCAACCAATACATTTCCATGCCATCATCCACACTAGCGCGTTTCATTTCATAATTAGCAAAATCCTTAAAATATGTTGTATCAACTACATCATATTTTGATTCTAGTGATTCCCCTTCAAGATCTTTTACATACTCAGACTCTGATGATAATGAAACATCTGCAGAGGTATCACTTGCATCATGCCATGTATTCTCTTCTGTGTCTTCTTCAATGTCTTCTGATACTGTAGCTTCCGTTGAAATGAAATCTGTTTCGGTATAATCTGGTCCAGTGTAATCATTTGTATTATTTTTTGATTTTTTAATTACAGAAATAATTATAAAAATAACAATAATCAAAATAATGACAATAATCACAAAAAATAGATTATTCTTACTGCCCCGATTGGTATCTGTACTTGTTAAATCCTCAAATTCTGGTATATCTGTCTGTGAACTAGAAGATTGCTGTGTTGCATCTGATGAACTTTGTGAATCAGCATATCCTGATTGCTCATCATGATTATTATTATTATCTGTAAATCCAATAGGCATGACTTATACACCTCCTGTAATTTGTAATATTTGTGAATCCAGTTCTTTAAAATTAATTAAAACCTTAGAGTTAAGCTTTGATAAGCCAGTTAAAGGATCTTTTATAAAGAAAATTGCTCCTGAAGGATTAACCTTAGAAGCAAGTAAACTTAAAACTTTTTTCTTTTGTACTGCATTATTTACCTCAATAACATAACCTGTACCCAATGTATTAAAATACATTGGAGTATAGGACATATTTACAGCATATATCTCAGCCTCTTCATACAACGTTTCAATAAAAGAGTCTAACTCCTTTAAATCAATTTTACTATGAACTTTCACCCACTTATCTACGCAACCACTGTATTTAAATACTACAGAAATACCATCTCTACTAATTTCCGTAGATAAGTACTCCTTTATTGCCGGAATCATTTCTTTAGTAACAGTTAAAATAATTTGATTACCATAATTTTTCAAGTGCTGATACTCATTATGTTGTTTTAATACTTGGGCTAAAGTTATACCTTTGCACTCAGTATCTATTTCATAATCAAATATATCATCATCAACAGATTCATCAACTATATCACTATCATAAGCTGAATTAGCTTCTGCAGAATCAAAAGACCAATAGGAATTATCAGCAAATTCATCATCATTAAATAATTCAGAGGTATCAATATAGCTAAAGTCGTCTTCGGTCTTATCTGCAACATAATTCTTCTTACGTAAAACTACCAGCTCGCCATCGTAATTGATAAGCGGTTTTCCTATAGGAAAATGTCCAAGTGCCCAAGTTTCAAATTTTGAAGACCATATTCTATCTTTTTCTTCATCCTCATCTTTACACTTTTGCACTTCAAAATTTTGATCATAATCATTTACATAAGCACGTACTGTATAATTACTAAAATTATCCAGGATGGCTGGTATATTTATAGGCTCAGTATCAATATCTGGTTGTACTTCATGAATTACTTCATTTATTCTGGTATCCACGTACTTTGCACGTTCATCCTTAATTAACTCTTCCCAAGGATCATCAAACCAAAATGGCCCATTTCCAAACTCACCATCATCCCATCTCTTGATTATACGATCAACAAAATAAACTGGAGCTTCCCTTGCGTCATCCTTTGTTTCTGCCCAAGTGTTACCAATATTAATTCCCACAAAATAAGACGTATGCCCTTTCATAGTAACCATGCAGGACTCTTTGATAATCTTATACATATAGAAAGGATGTATAGATTTGTGTACACTACACAACAATTCATCATGAATTAACATATGCCAAATTATCTTGTCATTAATACCTTCTTTCTCACATCGATTATAAAATCTAATGAGAATTATACGGAATAATTCTGCTGCAAATGACTGTATAGGAAAATTACCGGCTGGTCTTCTAATTTTGCCTTCCTCTTTATTATAATGACCATGTCTCCGCCTCTCCTTTGCTTCAGCTGTCTGGCTAATGTCTGAAAGATCAAATGTTCGATAGAAACCTAATTCATTTTCAACGAATCCTATAGGCTTAGGGATCCTAGTACCTGCTAGGGTTAACACATAATTACCGTTTTCATCAGTTACCCACGCATCCATAAAATCTCTGAGCTCAATAGACATTTCTCTTGCAAGTAATGCATTATCACGTTGCTTATTAAGAAATTCCATAACAGGACGATTATTGCTTTCCCACTTAGCAAGCAACATACGAGTTGCAAATAGATTTTCAGCATTGATTTCCCCAAATAAGGTTTCACATAATGACATTTCTCCAAGTCCATAAGGAACTCCAAATGATACACCCTTTGCCATTTTTCTGATTTTCTTACTAACTCTGTGTGGAGGAATGGCATTTACCATACTAGCGGTCTCTGTATGATAATCTTTTTCTGGATCCTTCATCCTATCTACCATTATCATATGCTTAGATAATGACAACATAATTCTATATTCTACCTGTGACATATCAAAATCTACAAGATAGTAGTCATCAGTGTAAGATCTAACCAAAGCTTTCAAGGAACCCTTCATTGTTTGCGCTGGGTTAGAAATTCTTCTAGTCTCTATTCGCGCTAACGAATATGATTTGAAAATTTTACCTTCCAGATTATTTTCTTTAATAGGTTTATAGTATCCTGTATATTCTTTATTTATTTCAGCATATTTCTGTAACACAAGTGCTAAAGGATACTTTAAAGAATTGAACTTACTAGCAGAAATTAAAACCATATCATCAGCTTTCTTTTGCTTAGAAGGATTTAAAGATGCTCTGAGCTGCTCATATTCTTCTTCACTTGCCCCTGCAACTAATACATCTTTCTCTAATCTGTTGAAATGTTCCCCTTCCTTTCTCTTAACAGCAACCAACTTCTTCATGGCATATTTGTCAATTTTAGGTTGGGGCTTCTTTCCTGTAGTCCAGGCCTTTATAGGATATTTTAAAATATCAAATAATACACGCCGTAATTCCGCAGGTTTGAACTCGAACTCTAACTTATTTTTAGGATCTGGTTTTATATCCTGTATAGCTTTTTGATATTCTTCGTCATTTATAAAGAAACCAGAAGATTTTTTAGCTTCCAATACAGCTCTCTGCCTATAAACATCGACAAATGCTCCAACATATTCATAAGTAAACTGCTTTAACTTCTCAATATTTGCAAGAGTATTATCTGCTAATTCAAGTACCTTATCTGCATAGGTATTCATACCATAGTATTCACTTCTTGGTAAAATATTTAGCAAAGGTATATCCTGTCTTTGATAATAATAATACATTCTTTTAGTCATCAACTTTTTTAAGAAATGAAAAAGTTTTAATGTATAATCACCATCGGCACAACCATATATCATAGCTACAATCTTATGTCTAAGATATCGGTACTTATCTTCATTACCTTTTCCCAGAATATCTGATAATTCTGGTGTCTCATGTCCAAATATTTTACGAGTTAAAGTCTTCAGTTTATTTGAACCTTTAACCAACTTGGGATTCAAGTCAAATGCCATTTGCAATGTATCATTATCAAAATAAAAGTACTTTTTAAGATCAATAAAAACTCGTTTATCGAACATTACATTATGCCCAATTAAATTTATGCTTTTTCTTTTTAAAGTAACATATTGTATTGTATTTTCATTTAAAGTAGCTTCTTTTACTGTATCTTCAAATAAATTCATGTGTTGTAATTCATTTTCAGAATTTTTATTTGGACAGTATACTTTTATGGTACGCTCACCTGTGAAATTTTCAAACAATTCTCCTAATCTTTTTGCAACATAATCATTAGGAACATTATTAAAAAATTCCATGTCAGTAAAAATAACTGATCCAGTCTCTTCTTTCCATGAAATAGGTACTGCAACACAATGATCTTTATCTTCATTATCCGGAGACAGATTATATACAAACAAACCAGATGTTTCTGTGTCTAGTGAAACGTCTAATGTTTGATTGTTATCCTGTGCTTCTTTTATTGCCATTACAAGAGGATACATGATTTTATATTCAAAATCTGGCAAGTTATCTATTACTTGATAATCCTTTTTTATAATGTCTCCATCCTGATACCAACTCATATCAGAAGAATCACAAAGCATTTGGTAATCTACATCAATGATTGTTTTTGTTAGAATTTTCTTTCTACGAGTTTTTTGTATCTCAGTAAGCTCAAATTGCTTAATATTTAAGCTAGTTCCTTTATACAATTCTAAGGAGACATCACCATATTCTATTTTAAGTTCAGAGAAGAAATTATTTGTTTGCTCACATGAGAAAAATAATGTTTGATCTTTACCATAAAATGACCTTAAGGTATCTGTTAAAGCTTGAACTGTATCATCTTTAATAATATTTTGTTTAGAAAATTGATAATTCCGAGCAAAAGATATTGTATTTAACACAGTCTCTATAATTTGAGAATCATTAAATACTTTTATTTTACCAGATGCTTTTGTTCTTGTTAAAATTTCTTCAACATAACTTGGTGTACAATAAGCCTTTAAATTATAATATGATGGGATTTCAGGATACTGTAAAGGTTCTCCCATCTCAGCTCGATAACGATCCTCTTTATGATATTTGTTGAACAAAACAAAAGTTTCTTTGCTTTTAGTATCTGCCCAATAAAGATAAAACTGTTCATCCCCTACCTTTAAATTACCACTAAGATTCATAGGCACCTCCTATGTACTCAAATCTTTTATAAGACTTTAAATTTACTGTGTAATCACAAAAGGAATCTTGTTTTAAAACTAGTGGTTCCTCTAATTTAACTGAACTGGTTGCCATTGATGCTGCAAAACTTTTACTACGATAAATAAAAGTAGTGCTTAATTGTTTTTTTAAGTACATCATGCAGTAATCTTTTATTTTTGCAGTCTCCTCTAACACTTCAGTAAAAAAAGAGACAAGCACCCTTTCAAGTACTTCTCTCTCAGTTAAATCCTCTAAATAATCAGTCTGTTGTATCCGCAAAACCAAGCTTCTAATATAATGCTCAATGCGTTTATCTAAAGCTGCAAGTGTTCCCAAAGTAACATGCTCCAATTTTTCACATCGGAGATTTAAAATATTGCTAGAAATATGATCATAATTTTCTAACATTCTAACATTCATAGGATCACATTTTGTAAGTCTGTGCAAGATATAATCTAAAGAATTGCTCATATCTAATATGACGCTATATTCCAAACTTTTACTTCCTATTCCACAGGCTTCTAAAATGAAAGCATTATCATTAGCACATCCTGGATATTTAATACCATATACTGTATATTGTCTATCATTTTTTAATACAGTATTAAAAATATTTGCAACATCTGGTCTTTTTGCAGCCAATGAAATAGGTAATCGTTCAACACCTTTAATCAAACGAAATTGTCTTGTTTCTATTTGCTTTGAAACACGAAGCATATCATTGTTGATATCATAATCCGAGTATAAATGAATCAACAAAATCATTTACCCCCTTATCATTAAATACTGGTCGATGCTCAAATATCTCAATATCACAAGCATCATCTCGAACTGGATAATAGCATCCAGAATCCAAATTAAAGAGGTAACCGTTTTTAGCGGTTACCCCATAAGTTCTTAATATATTTTGATTTAAAGTTGTTCTAACAACCCTTTTTGATCCATCACTGAATGTTTGAACAACCCAACCAATACCTTTTAGTAAAATCTCCATCATTTTATCCCCAATTGTAATCTTAAACTATGTAATATACTTTCATTTATCTCCTGTATATCTGGGTATTGTAATTCACCACAAAAGTATCGCAATGTTACAATATAGCCATAATCATGTATAAACACCTTTGTATATAAGTTTGATGCAACTTGGTTATCAGTTAAAATAGGAGTATACAGAAAGAATTCAGAACCTCTTTTAGCATAATGATCTTCAAATTTAAAAATATTTTTTATATCTTCATAAAATTTGGTAGTAGATTTAAACATAACAATTGTTCTACTTGCTTCACGTAAATGCTGTTTTTCTTCTGCTGTGAGTGTTTCTTTGGATCCACAAACCGTCAAATTCTCAGTAATTTCACACCAGAGATCATGATAATAGCTGAATAAATCCTCAAGACCTGTAAGCATATAATTAATACCAGATAACACCTTTTTAGACATTGCCTTGTATTCCACATAGCACACATCATTGCAATAAGGTTCTAGATCTTTAGGTTGCAAATAATACATATGTACTGGCTGATCTTTCACTGCCTGTAAGCTTGAAGAATTATAACTATTTAACTGCTGATTTATTTTCATATCAGTAATATGATAATTTATATTGGTTAAAAATTTCTCCAGTTCAAGCATATCTTTTATTGGATATGAAACCTCTAACCATTGAAACTGTGATGCTACTTTTGCATAAACTAAAAACATATTATTATCAGCTGTTGTAGCAGTTGAATAGTTAAAACGATTTAATTCTTCATTTATGCACTCATTCACTAAACTCATTTCTAACTGAATTTTATAAACTGTATTAGCCACTACTAATGCATTTCTTAAATTAATAGTATCCAATTCAAAGTCACTAAAAATTTGAGACCCGGCATAAATTAGGCAATCTGCTATTTGCTTATTATATTCTATGAATGATTCTCCAGCTTGCAAATTATAATTGTTATTGCAACTTAATTGAATATTCTCAGCTATTGCCAATTCCTCCACTAATAAGAAGATTATAATTGCCAAATTCCTATTCGAATTTTGTAATCTAGTTACTTGCTGTGTGTCATAGTCATCTGGCTTATTGCTCTGCAAAGTCTTCAATGCTTTAGAATTCTTGAGCATTTGCTGATTGTAAATTCTCATTACAGCTATTATTCTGAATTCTGTGGTATCTAAGAATTCCATATTTAAGCTCTTATACTTTTTTACAATAACATCAGCATGCTGTCTCCATACATCTCGTCCTTGCATAAAAGCACCGGAACTTATAGCATACTTGATGTGTGATTGTAAATTCTGTTGTAATACCTCTTTATTACCTATTTGCCCTCGAACAAGTGCCTTCTGTCCTAGTACTAGTGATGTGGACAATATCTTATCCATTAAGCTACTACTTATTCCAATTACAGAATTTGCTGTTGCTTTCTTAGCAATAAGATCAAATAATGCATCATTACTCAATAATGCTGTCTGACTATCATATGTAGAGCTTCTTTCTGGATCATCTGCTTCCAGCATTAAATGAGCGGTATCTTCATATAAAGTTACATATTCTCTAAAACTGGAGAATCTCTTTAAATATCGTTTATCTCGAAATATATCTGCTGGAAGTGTAAATATGCTTACACCAGTAGTGTTATTGGGAGAATTCACCCACTCAATTAACTCTCGCATAGCTAAAAAGCCTTCTACATCAGCCCTAAACTTATCTTGATCTCTTCCTGTACTAGTATTAAAACCACCACGTTCATAATAAGCTGTACCGTCCTTAGCAGAACCACCATTGGCAAAATGAGTAATGCAGTTAATTGAACAAGAAACTACTTTAATATAAAAGTTATAATAGTCTTTTGTGTCAATTCCATTTGTAATTAATGCTGCATATTCTTTACATAGTTGAATTCGCTTATTATATTTAATTTTTTGAGCATCATTAAAAGCTTGTGACTCTAATGTGACGCCCAAGCCTGCAAATACATCATTAAATTTTTGGCGATAAGTTTTATAGTTTTTTAAACTTAAACTATGACGATACCATGAAAAAATGTCATAGTAAGCAATAGCACTCTTATTATGACTAAAGAGATAATACGAAGATTTATTAATTTTACTAGCAATCTTAATGAAATCTATAGATTCTGGAATTTTTTCATTAATAGGATCATCTATTTGATAAAAATCAACTTTAGATCTCTTATCTTCTGAACCTACTTCCTTTAAATTACTTTGGAACTTAAATATATCTGCGTATTCAACAGTTTTTACAAAGTAATTGGTAAAAACAAACTGCAGATAATTATCTGGTGTTTTTGACTCAATATTATAACTTGTAGCACTACAACGTCTCACATATTCATAAAATGCAGAGCTCTCTCGATTGATAATATCCATATCATCAATACGAGATCTCATCTTTCTTATAAAAATATTTTGCCATTCCTGTGTCTGCATATATAATAAAATAAAATATTCTGGATCAGTGTTTGCTATATTTCTAGAAATAATTCTACATAACTCTTTTTCAGATAAAGACGGTACAAGATCATGTAGAGTAACCATAAGCACCCTTCCCATATTTCCAGTACTTTTTCTGAATAATCTAGCTGTGCATAAAAAATGAACATATGCACTTACTAAGTCAGATTTCTCATTTTTAAGCTGATTTTTCAGAAGTGTCTGTAATTCTGAATCTAATGTAAGCAGTCTTACTTGTTTAGAAGCTGCAGCATAATTTGAACTTTTATTCATTAAGCCAAGAGATATTGCTGTGATAAACTGCAACTGAGCTATATTAATATCATTATGTTTATACCAAGATACAAACATTATTCCCCTCCTTAATGCAATAAATAAATTATAATAGCAATAAAAAACATAACTGCTATAATTTTTGTTCTTGTATCAGTGAATGAAAAAGGCAGTGTGATAATATGCCAAATTGCAGAGAATAATCCGTGTATAATAGTTATACAAAAAACAATAAGCCACATGATAATTTTTTGCAGAGTAAATAATATCACCTCACGGATTTTTGCAAGCCCACCTTTTACAACATAAATACCACCTTTGGCTGATTTTTTTCGATTACATGCTGGACATATAGCAACAGTATTGACAGTTCTATTAATACCCATTCCTGCCAAAGGTACTATATGATCCACTTGCACATTTTCCTTACCAATTAATGGCATATTGCACTGTGAACAAAACCAAATACACCCAAATAAACCAGGATTTTTCTTAAAATAAGCTGCACGATAGTTAAAACTTTCTCGTTTTTGCCTACTTTTAGAAATATTTGTATTTTGGCTCATATTTATCACCTCCAAAAAATAGTGGGAAATTTTACTTTCCCACTACCAATTAAAACAGATCTAAATCATCAAAGGAATCCTCATACTCTGAATATTCCTCATTATCAATATAATCTGTCTCATTTGCAAAAATAGTTGTACTTGAATCATCAGCCTTTAAAGAAACATAAGAAGTATCTAGTCTAATTAATGATTCATCTGGATTTATCTTAACTATTTCACGATAATCATGTTCTAATCGATCATCCTTAATAACTAAACTATATACTCCTGAATTTACATCAGTAAAAACTACTTCGCCGGACTCATTCACAATTTGTTTTGCAATTATTTCTGTTCCTTTCAGTAGTAATACCTCAAAACCTTCTAATGGCTTAAAATCATCTGACCAAATAGATTTAAAAATATTATGAGTTTTTACTTCTGATGTAACAGGTGATTCAATAGAATCCATTATTGCTTTCTCAGAACTAGATGTTTCTAATGATTCTTTTGATTCTGTATCGAATAATCCCAAATGTAAAAGAGAATCTTTGTTTGGGCTACTCTCTGCTGAGATGACATCTTCATCTGTACTACTAATTGCTTCATCAGAATCAATATTTAGATAACTGAAATCTTGCAGATCTAATGAATTAAGGTCATCAAAATTTAATGTGTTATTAATCTCACTCTTTTCCTCTGAAATAGTAAAATTAGTCTCAGGTAATACACTTTTCTCTGTATTACTCTGCATAAATTTCGGTGGTTTATACAATTGTTTCTTTTCTCCTGCATTAAGAAGATTTTCACCTAGATTTAATGCACCAATTGCAGAATTTTCGTAAGACTTATAGCCACCTGTAGTTAAGTCCACTGCAGACTTCACTACCTGTTCAAAAGATAATGATGCAAGTGCCCCACTATTTTCAATAATAGTATCTGATAACCGATTTAATTCGGCTATGAATGCCACATTTTCATTATCTGCAACTTCGCTATACTTATAATGTCTACCAACCTTATAATTAGGATCATCTGATTTAATTATCTTAACATCAGATAACTGTGCTCTAGTAAATATTTCAAAATGTCTAGCATTAATAGAAATATTGTTATCATCAAAGTTTTTATACCAATTATCTAACCAAGCTACCTGCTTCTTTCTAATAAGATTTTTGTTATCAGATTCTGGTGTAGACCAGATCATGTTAGGTTGAATATATCCTATGGTGATAGGTTCTCCTGCATTCACCCACTCACCATTAGTACATATTAACTGATTAGTTTTTAGTTTTACAGCCTTCTTTGTACCAGTTAGAGCCTCATCAGACATTAAAATACCATCTTTACTTTCCAACTGCATAATAGTGTCATTCTTAATCTTTTCTAGCATTAGGTATCCACTTTTACGCATAATCTGTGCATCACCACTGACTGTGATTGGAGTACCACTTAATAACTTATGCAAAATATCTACACCACTTGCAACTGTTTCGCCGGCTGCTCCACCCTTATTAACAAGGGATAATGTTAACTGAGCTGCGGGTTCACCTATGGCCTGAGCAGCCTCAATTCCGATATTTTCTCCCACTTTTGGCAAGGTGTTACTTGAATATTTTAATCCATAACATCTAGCACAGCAGCCATTAATTGAGCCAATATGCTTAGAATTGTCTCGACCAGTTTTACAATCCAATAAAATTCTAGCCTCTATTCGTTCTAGCCCTTGCTCTTCAATGGCACTTATAGTTTTTGATGTAATGATCTGCATTGAACTATTTAAAATTTCAGAATTTGGACCAATGTACTTTCGTAAATATGGTAAATTTCTACCTTCTCTATTCTGCAATAGAGATTTACTAAGTTTTGACATACCATATCTAAACTCAAAAGTACCTATATCTGTCTCTACATGCTTAACACATCTTCTTTTGAGAATAGCGATACCTTCTGATGTTATTAAACCAAATTTTAAAAAATTCTTTAACAATTTCTTAGAATAGTCATCAACAGGTTCTCTGCCAATTAAAGATTCTAAAGAAATCTCTATAAGATCCTGCGATTTATCATTTTGTATAATTAAAGAATGAAAACCATTCTTTAAAATATCATAAGATTTTTCAGTAATCTTACCCTCTTTATCTACAGTGTCACCTAATAGTTGTAATGTTTCTTTGTCTTTTACACTTTTACCAAGTAAAGTTCGATCAAAGTATTCTTTATTTGGTTTTAGCATACTTAAATGGTTTAAAGGCTTTGTTGAATCATATTCAATATCATACCACCAGTCAGTTTTACCACAGTCTGCTTCTATGATCTTTATTCCGGCTGTACAATAGACTGCTTTTCGTGTACCATAACCAGCATTTGCTGTCTCATTTTGTGTGGATGCCATACCAGTTCTAGTAGAATAAGCCATCATCTGAAAATCAAAACTGGATAAACCTTCAGAATAATTACTGGTAATAGGATTAGGAAGATCTTCAGTTTTAGTTTTCTGTAAGGAACCTACAGCACCTACAGTTTGCATTATTTGTAGCTTACTGCCACGAGCACCAGAATCATACATAATAAAAACATTATTATTTCTATTCATAGAACTCAAGATATTCTTTGCATCATTACCAAATATATTATCTTGTATACTATCCAATGTATGCTTATAAACTTTATGCACTGCTGTAACCTTATCATCTAGACTTAATAATCCAAACTGATAATCTCTTTCATAAGCAGCCTTTTCTTCATCAGCATCCTTTAATTTTTCAGATTTTGTTGAGCGATCAGTTATCTCTTTCAAATCATCTAAAGAGATACTCACGCCAAATAAATCACAGATTCTAAAGCCCATCTCTGTAATATCTTGATAAACATCAATTAATGCATAAGTATCAGTTGACAGAGATTCTTCATAAATTTTCTTGCAGATACTAGACAACTTAAAGGAATCTATATGTGCATTAGGTGAACCTGAAGTAATAAGCCCGTCATATAATAAGCCACTATAATGATCCTCCACGAGTCCCGGAATTTGCAGCGGATTTGTAAATTTATTATCAGGACTTAATCCGCCTGGCAATAATGAATTAAATAAAATTCTACCTGCCGTACTCACATATTTATTTCCTTCATAATCTAAACATACTAATTCATATGTATGAATAATATGCTCCAGGACATCTGCCCGAAGTTCAGGTATTGAAGAATAATAATTTATATCGTAATTAGGAACATCATAATCTGCAATACACAAAGCATTATCTTTCAACATAGTTGCACAATAAATTCCAAGAGCTATGTCCTGACTATGCTTAAGAATTACATCTCCATTTTTTGCATTAATAATATCTTTCATTACTGAAAGCTTATCAATTGCTTCAGCCTTTGCTTCTTCAGAAAGTAATGCTAAAAACCACATCTGGTCTCCATCAAAGTCAGCATTATATCCATTACATACTAATGGATGAATCTGCATTGTCTTTGTTTTTACTATTCTAGGATAAAAGGCTCTAATTGAATATTTATGAAGTGATGGCTGTCTACCAGAAATAACAACTTGAGGTGTAATAGTTTCTCCATTAGCACCGCATATTCCACTCACATTTGTACCCTCAATAAAGGCTTTTATCCATAAATAAAACTGATTATAAGCATCATAGACTGATAATCCGTAAGAAGACATGAAATGATCTAAGTATAATTTCTCAAATTTTTCTTTAGACTGTGCTGCAATGGCTACCATCAAATCCTTTACCATTTGTGGTCTTATTGCTGTTGTACTATCTATACGATATTTCAATAAATGAGGAATCAATTGATCCTCCCACACATTAACAGCCATACAAAGAGGTATTCCTAAAAATGAAGGTGACCAAGTAATATTCTGTGTAGGTATAATAATAGTTCTACCTGATCTGGCTACAACTTTCTTTTGTACTGTTTCACGGATCTTACCATGATTCTTTTCACCTTTACCAGTAAACCACTGTAAAACATTTGTAAACTTTGTCTTACGATTTTCTGCACCAAAACCAATAAAATCCTTAATAGCGGTATATACTTTCATCTGATTTATCTCATTATCATTTTCATTAACAGCCTGTGCTGCTGCTAATATATTCTGATAATGTATATCGAAATCTGAAGGTCTTTCTTTACCAGTTCTGGACATATTGTCTGTAGGTCTAAAAATTGCTGGTAATACTGGATAAGTACTTATAAGATAATTGGATAACTTGTCTCCTCTTTCAATAAAATCCGTTATAAAATTAACTCTATCCAAAATATTCATTTTAGAATTTGAGTCATAGACGTACTTATAAATGGAACTAATGTCTTCTGGATCATACTCTTTTTTATTAGAATCTACTGTCTCTTCAGCAGTTTCATCTTTTGTAAAAGTGCCGGTTCGTATATATTCCTGCATTTGTTTTGCACTCAACACAATATCTTTCTTTTCATCACCAAGTTTTTTATTTGACACGGATGAACTTTCAAGATAACGACTCTTTAACAATGAGAGTGAGGCTTCAACATCATAATGCTGAAAAACATATGTCAGTGCCTTCAATCCAGTCATATATTGTAATTTATCTGCATCATCTAATTCCTCATATTCTTTTGCAGATAAAATATTTAACTGACTTAAAGAATATGCTGCAGTATAAACATAGGACTGACCATCTCTGATCTTAGCCAAATCTGTATTAGTGCAATATTGTATACTTTTAGATTCAGAAGTTTTCTTTATAAATACATTTGCTATAGAACCTTTCTCTAACCAAGATGGATGCACAATAGTTGTGTTTAATTCAATATAACCCCATCTTGTTCTATTTAATGTTTTTCCGGAAAGGCTGGTATTATCTCCAAAGATGTTTGCAGCTCTTAAAGAGTCATTCATAACTGGAGTACTAGAAAAAGTTCTGGTAACTTCATCAGTTAAAGGAGCAAATTGATAGTAGTCAATCTGCTTACCCCCAGAAACCTCTGAAGCATTGGAAATTTCTGTACCAAGTGGTCTTAACATTGCCTGAAAAGTATTAAAATTATAATTTTCTCCCTCTTCATGCACGTCATATGGATCTGTTAAAATTCCTGTTAAAACACGCTTGCGAGCCAATCGATCGTCAGCAAGAACTGTCTGAATTTCCTGTAAGACATGTGGAGCATCTACACATTCTAAACACCAGGACTCCATCTCTCCTATAGATTGTCCACCATTCAACTTTGAAGAAGACTTTGCCTGTAATGTAATAGGATGAACTCCATGAGAGAACCCAACAGAATGTACTTTCTTTCTTACCATATGAACCAATTTTTGCATATATTGGTATCCAACATTTACTGGGCGCTCAAAGTACTCACCAGTTCTTCCGTCTATAAGCATAATAGGCTTTATGTTAAATTCTTCACAACGCTGTTCTACAAATTTTCTGGAGTCAGGGTGAAATGGGCTGACAATTGCAATATGACCTGATGCCATTTCAGCTGCTCCTAATGCTGTATCTAGTAACTGTGAAATATTCATACGACTTGGAATACCTTGTGGGTTCAAAAGAATATCTAACGATCTGCCTGTTACAGGATCATAAGGCATATCCTCATTGTCAACAATTCTAGCTATTACACCTTTATTACCATGACGACCAGCTAATTTATCTCCGACCTCTGCACTAGCTCGTGAAGCTATTTGCACTTCAGCCACTGTTTTACCAGTAACATCTGTATAGATATCAGACTTTATAACCTGACCTTCTGTGAAAGAATTTAAAGTTTCAGTTTCAAAATATACCTTATTCTTATTATTTCCAGAACTAACAACTCTCTTTTTATAAATTGCTACATCCCCAGGTTCCAGTTGAGTTCCCAGTAATGGCAAACCATTTTCTCCATACCTAGAATCTGCATAAGAAGGCTTTTCAAATTTTACAGAAGTGCCCATATTACTGTTTATTTCGCTTTTAATAGATTTTATATAAATCGAAGTTAGTGTATCATCATAAACTAGTTTACGATTTATAACAATACCATCATCAATGGATGAACCCTCAAAAGTTTTAAATCCAACAAAGTAATTATGTCCTACAGCTAATCCGGTTTTTAATTGTTCGTCACTTGCCTGAATACCTCCATAGTCAACTAATTTGTCCATTGAATATTCATTAATATCATAATCAGTACTATAAGCAATAATATCAGTGCATTTATACACATTATCTACCTTTGGAACAATCCTGTATGAAAACATATCATCGTTCATTGTCTTTCTACCAAAAGGGATAGCTAAAGTGATCATGTCGGTCAAGGAGTTATTATTGATATTTAATAAAGCCATCAATTCATTATAGGCTGCTACACGAAACTTTAGAGTTCTGGTGTTTTCAGCTTCTATAATGCTATCTAATACTAAGTTGCTTTTCATTATAGTACTCTTATAATTTTCTACCTCAGGAATCATATATAATAATTCCTGATAATAGCTTTGCAACACTGTTTCAGCTCTATAAGTTCCAATATCTAATAAGCTACCAACCCCTGTATCTACTACAGCCCTTTCACTTCCGCAAGTAGGTACAGCCTGCTTTGATTGATTATCACTCATCTGAATACGCTTACCGGCTGCAAAATTTGAAAAAGGGATTAAACCAGTAGTGAGTGCTAGATTCTGTAATTGACTATACTCTTTATATTTTACACTCTTTACATCTGTTGTGATAATCTCTCCATTGTGTCTAGCATTCACACGCTGTTTAGGTGTACCATCTTCATTCATAAAAGTCTCACACCACTCAGCAATATAAGCATCCCTATCAGCATTTGCATCAAGTTCCACCACCTTATCAGTAACAACACCATTCTCCACCACATAATAAGGTGTCGTTAAATATCCGGCCTCTGTCTCTTTGGTTAATAAAGTACGCTCATGTACCAATCCAATTTTTTGTGATTCAGGTGAATCATAAGGATCTAATCGACCAAATTGTGTGGCTTGTACACTAACTAATTCTGGTGAAACCTGATCACTCTTAATACTATTAGTAACTTTAAAATCTTTTGCAACAAAAGACACAAGGTTATTATAATCAGACATCTGAGCTTCAGAACTATCAACTTTTTGGACTAACACAATTAACGCATCTTTATCTATCTTATTGCTATAATCAGATAAAGAGTTTAATATATTATCTGCGCTTTCACTGTAAGAATTTTCCATTAATTTAAATTTTTCATTTAAATTAGATATAATTACTGACATGTAACCCACTAATAAATTTAAAGCTTTCTTATCGAATGGGACAATTACTCTATCAGTTAACTCATAAGTATTAGAATAAAAATCATAGCCATTTAAGTTATTAGCAAAAATGCTATAGGCAGTATATAAATCCTCAATCGTTAACGTTGAAGCATCAACTCTTCTTGTAACATTGATAATTTTTCGACCCTTTAATCCGTTATTCTCAAAAACTTTTATACAGTCTAATTTAGAGGCATTAAGTATATTTAATTTCTCTAAATCTAAAACTGTGCCTGCATTTAAAGTAACATCATCGAGTGTTATAGGCTCAGCAAGTGTTAATCCTAAAGCTTGAAACGTAAAAGAAGTAAACTTTCTCAAGCTATGAACTTTACCATTATGCTGCACATAAATTATATTAACCGGAGAAGCATCTATTTTTTGCAAAATATCAAAAGTTAAAGCAGTATCTGCTGGAATAACTTCATTAACTAACTGTACACTTTTAGCCAGTTTTTTATTTATTGCTCTTTTTAAAAATGACTGTGTAACATTAAAACGATCAGTATTTGCTTTTCCCAGATTAAGATAATTCTTATCGAAAAACCATTTCTCAATGTTACGCAATTGAACTAAGGTATGATTAGCTTCCATAGTTTTATCTAAGCCAAAAAGGACAGTGTGCAGAACTCTAATACAGTCTGCTCTACTTGAGATCTTATGCTTAGTCTTTGTGTAACTTGTTTCAATATGTTTCCCTGTGTCCTTACCAAAAGCCATAACATTGTAAGCATTGTCATCACCAAAAACTTCAAGCAACTCAGACGAAGTTAATCCTGTTAAAGCTCTAAAAAAAGATGATATTGAAATCTTTACAATATCATCTCTATTATCAGTCTTATTAGATCTGGAGTGATAAAAACTTGGCTCCTTATCTTTGCAATAAAATTGTATTTTCTTAAAATTAGCACTTCTTAAATCAGCAAAGTACTCAACCCCATTATTGGTGCTTTTATAACTGAATGTCCAACCAAGAGGTCTTTCATATAAATCTAATACCTGTTTATAATTGCCACCGATTTTAAAACCGAGTTCTTCAAATACTGGTAACTTTAATAAATCTATAATGCAATCTTGTGACTCACCTGTCTGCAAATCTTTAATGCTGCAGATAGCCTTTATCATAAGATAATGTGTGCCATTATCATCAATCACATTATTCATATCAGCTGGGTACATACTAAATGTGACTTCAAACCGATTTGCAAATTTATATGACGAATTCTGTAATAATTCTGGTATAGCAGTTGTTAATAATTTTTCAAAAGCTACCCGTTGTTTATCTTTTACTTCAATCAAAGTATCTCCTCCAATCGTTTTATTCTCCATTCAGAATATACAGACACCAAATATTCCCTAAGTACACGATAGTTACGTGTATTAGTACAATTATAAATACGACACCATTTCATTTGAGCTAACAATGATTCAGTTTTTGCATATGCTAAAAAAGAAGGATCATTCTGAATCATTTGGGAGTCAATACTTTGTGGTTTCACGCTCCTATATATTGCTTCAAGATTACAATAGTTCATAGTACTCCAGCTCCTTTTCATTATCATCAATTTCTATCCTTTTTGGTATATAGGTTTCTAAATCTACATAAAAATCACCCATATTTTCACCAAGTTTGCCTACTAAAAGGTTTCCGTCTTGCATTAAAGTTTCTCTCAACTTCTGAGCTTTTCCGGGTGATTTAATTAGATTACAAAAATCAGCATCAGAAACATATATATCTGGGATACCAACATTCTGTAGTACAATACCAATTTTATTAATTAAAAGCATCATCATTCGTATTACCTCCAAATAAATTCATACTGTCTAAGGAGTCTGCATTAGATGTTATAGAGGCATTACATGCTAGGGCTCTATCTTGCTCAGTGCCCACAAAAGGTTCTATACTATAAACCACCATTTGGACCTCTGGTACAAATCTTTCCGTTAAATCAACAACAGTTGCACCCATTAATTTTCTCATGTTTATCACCCCGTTTTCGTATATTTTGTAGCATATCTGCCACATCAATAAGATATAAATCATGTTTATCACAAGCTTTTACAGACTCTTCAATTATTTGTATCTGCTTATCTGTTAAATACACACTATTTCTAAATAGAATATTGGAAATAGTGATACTTAATAGTTCATCTTGAACAATAATAGAATTTTCTCTTAAATTTTCTACAACATCATCATAATACATACTAGTAAGCCATTTATCTTCTGACTTTAAATGTAACTCAATATCTATAATATCTACAAAAGTAAACATACCAGCCGTTGCTAACATTAGCATACTTAATAACAGTAAATCATTGAATGCTAGTTGGTCCACAAATTCTGTAAAAACGCTCTCTTCAAAGATCTCAGATTCAGCACAATATTTTGCATTTAATAACATCAGAAAACATTGCTTTCCTACCTCTGAAAGCCCTAGTTGCTTAGCATCAACCTTCTCATAGTATGAATTTATTATGTCATAGTTCTCACAAATAATTTGTAATACTTGACTGTTACTACTTCCAAACAATAAAGCATAAGTAAGCTTTTCTGTAAGTTCTACTGAATTATCATTTATTTCACCTAACTGCTTAATTATTCCCTCAAATTCTGTTTTAAAGTTATACTTATTGTGTTTCTGATAATATTGTAAAACTTTCTCTCTATCATTAAGTAAGTTAGGGATAGATATTGGATAATCTATTATCATATTTTCTTGATTTAATACAGTGCTTAAAGCGAAATGCTCCAGGTGAGATTCCATCATAAATTCTAATAACTGCATAAGATCACTCCTTTAATAAATCGTCCAATCTCTTACCATGTATCAAAATATTTACGGCACCACTGTTTCTCTCAAAATATACAAAATCTCCGACCTTGATATCATTATGAATTAATATAGATGGGTTAAAAATATTAATAATCTTAGCCTCGCAGGCATCATTTGTTTGCATAGGCTCTATTTTCACCCTAACTGAAGCAGTAACCCTTCTTTGTACAATTACAATTTCTTTTACTATAGCTTTATATGACTCAAACGCCCAGAAATCAAATTTACATGCTATTTGTCTATTTGAATATTGATTACTTATAGTATCCTGCCAGCCATAATTATTTACTTCAAGTACTACACCATCTGCAGGCATATCACCTGCTAACTGTGCGTCATGCATCTGTTGAAACACTGCATCTCTTAGCCATATACAAAACTCATCATAATCCCTTGGGATAGTATCCCAAGGGATGAACAAGTATGGTACAACATCAAAACCAAATGATTTTAATATTTCAAAAGTCTTAATTACTGTGTCTGCTAAACCTTCCGCAGCAAAAACTTTTAATCTCAAGTCCTTATAATCATTTATAGAGTGCTTTACTCTTAAGAGACTTATTGCTGCAGATTTAGAAGTCTTATATTTATCCTGTGCATATTTTGCTCTTAGTTTCTCTAAACCTTCTTTCACAACAAAACATTCACCAGTCACTCTTAACTCAGGTAAATCATTATTTATGAAAGCTGGAAGTACGTAAGCAGCCTGATCTGTGAAATCAAAACTGTTTGATGCCCTACCTCTGCTTAAACTTAGTGAAAACTTTCCAGATTGATACAGTGATTTAACATTCACTCCATCCATTTTTAAGGATGCAACAACATCCAATTTATTATCAACTTTATCCATAAGGAAATCATAGGCACTACGATAATTAACAATAGAATCAATAGATAAAGATTTATCTTCATTCAATAAATCAAATAAATCATTTCTACCAATCTTTGTTACAGGAACATATGGTCTTACACCAATTTCCTCTAAAAGATCATACGGAATGGGATCATCATCATAAGTTCTATCTAAATATGCATGCAGTTCATCATAACATTTTTCTTTAAAAAGGTTAGTCATGCGATCATAAACAGAATCTGTAATTATTGGAGCCTCCCCTATCCTGTAGAAATATCTTGCAAGAATCCAAATATCGAAATATCTCTTTTCAGATAGCAAATCCTGTAATGTAGCCATATCAATTCCTCCTATATAAATCAGATAGCCCTAATTCTTCTAATAATACAAAGAAATCTTCACTATATTTATCTTCCTCAATAAATACCTTTTCACCAAAAACAAAAATAATAGGCTTCTGTATTTTGCCTGCTTGACTATATAGTAAAGAAATACTTGCAACCGGTGCTAAAAATACTCTCAGGTTGTTCACACAATAGTCACCTACTTTAGTATCTATGAACTTATTTAAAGAATTTTGCATCAACTCATAAGATCTTTGAAGCTCTCGTGCACTGAGCATTTGATACTTTTCTTTTGACCACTCTTCCTGATTTGAAAATATCTTTAAATTATTATCTAGTTCATCAAATAACCCAGAAGAATTTCCAAGAAGAAATTGACTACTTTGCGTAAAAATCTGCGTCTCGGTATAACCTAACAGTAAAGAGCAGTAATGATCATTAATATCAATAAAATCAATTAATAAAACATTGATGCTGGACTGTAAAGTTTTCTTAAAAAGAATAGCTTTAATTCGCTTTTTCTTTAAATAATCATGTATGACTCTAATCATTTCTTATAAAAACACAATAATAAGTGCTTATCCTCCATAGTTAAAGTATTGATAATAATAAATTTAGATTTTTTAGAAAATTTAGATTTACCACATTCAACAATTGAAGCTTTACGAAGTTGCTTCATTTCTTCTAAAACCTTTTTATGACTTTTTACATTTTTAAATTTTCCTATAGAATCCTCTAGATAAGTTACAGAAAACAATTTATATTTTTGAGTTTTTAATTCTTTATCTATCACTTTTAATTTTTTATACTTTAAATACCAATTGTCTTCACTGTAATTAAGGAGGCATTTATAAGGTGAATTCTCTTTTGTATTGCAATGCAAAAATATTAAATCTTTAGAACTTTCTATTGCACTATTTTCAAAGATAGATCCGTAATAATAAGAATTACCATAGTAATCATGAGTAAACCAATAAGTCTCATCATACCCTGTCATTACAGGTTCATTTACATCTCCAACTTTTATCCACATTGCAGTATTTTCATTGGCTAGCGCAGTTTTTTCGTCTGGCAATTGTACTCTCTCTAGAATAAACTTGTTTAAAATAAAATCATCTACAGATCTAAGAGTGACTTGTTGCCCTTGTTCCTCTGAAGTCAAAGTCTCTGTATTTTCAACATTAGTATCAGGATTCTGAACTACGATTCTCCAGACAAAAACAGAAACTGCTACTAAAATTATTAGTATAAAACTCAAAATTACTAATTTTTCTTCTTTTTTCATACTAGCACCTCACTCCATTTAACCGCATACGTAAATCGTAATGCTCTAAGTCTTCAAATTCCTCTAAATTCATTGAAATAGAATTTGAAGATCCTACATACTCTAGGTAGCTGGAATTATTTAAATTAGCATATTCTATAACCTGATAAGAATCTGCTAATTTAACATGTGCTTTAACGTTTCTAAATGGAATTTTTAACAATCTGTATAGCGTTGAATCATCATCCATGAGATAAATACGTATAGTGGTGTTTCCACCGCTATACGCGTTATTTACTACCGTTTTAACTGTTAGTATTCGTTTTGAAAATAATTTCTTGACTTCATCTAATACCCTTACAACATAATAGTATCGACCAGTAAGCTCAATTTCCATAATACCACCTCACTTATTAATCAATTTCGCATCAAATAAACTTTCTCTTTCATATATAACTGTATCTTTTTTTACAAACATAATTGCTTTTATACTATCTCTAGAATCATCAGGTTCTATAATTTTAATTAATCTTAAATCTTCTCTAGCTGCAACCTCATGCATTTTAATCTGCATTGCATAACCATCTGGCATTTCAAAATTTATATCGAAAAGAATCACAACTCTTTGACCAGCTAGCAAGTGTAAGGAACCATTAGTGAAACTAGAATTAATGCCATTAATTAAAACTCTACTCAAAGGTAATTGAAAAATTCCATCAACAATCTGTAAACTTGGTAGATCTCTTAAATAATTAATTATTAATGATTCTTTCTGACTCTTAAGGTAATAATCAGTAGCAGAACTGAGCCCTCTCACATATTGTAAAAAAGTAGTCTCCTGCTGCTTCTGCTCAGATGACTGTTTAATAAAATTTTCCTGAGCTGAAGTCTCCATTTTTTGAGAATCAGTAGATATCCCTTGATTATCAGAAATATCATCTTGAAATGAATCAAACTTTAAAAGTTCAGCTTCAAATTTGGAATCCTCTTTAACCGGTTCAGTTTGCTGTTTATTGCCAAAACTATTTTTCACACAAGGCACAGCTTCCATTTCCACATTATTTGAGACACTTATTGGATTGTCTATTGTATTAGCAATTTCAAAATTTGGTAAATTGGGGTTAACCAAAACTTCTGTTTCCCCTTCTGGATCAAAATGATAATTTATAACTGCTGTGTTCCTAGAGACATTCTCAGTATTACTGTTTTCAAAATTTATAATTTCTTCTTGATTATTTTCTGAATTAATCAAGTTACTGTGAAATATCTTTATGGAAGCAACAATTGTAATTATGAATGCTATTAATAAAGCAATAATAAAAATAGTAGTAGAATTCATAAATAAAAAAGAAGAAAGCATTTCTACTTTCTTCTACCTCCTCCTAAAAATCTTCCTACAAAGATAATAATAGCTATCAAAAGCGCTACTGCACAAAAAGCTTTAGCCTTTGTTGCCATAAAATATAGTGCCAAAATAATAATAAGAATTAAAACAATAAAAAGAACTAGATTACTATTTCTATTACGTGCGCTTTCATCCCTTGATCTAGGCTCTAATCTTCGGTTATAATTATGTCTTTGAATTTCATTATTTCCGTAATAATTATTTCTATCACGTCTGGGGTATTTAGCTCTCGGAAAATAAGGTTCTCTTCTAAATCTTCTATTTTCATATTCTGTATCATAATAATGGCTTCGATTAGGATTATTCCTATTTGAATAATATTTATTTCTTAGCAATCTACTATTATTGCTCTCAGCACAATTATAAGGTGACTCATTATAATAAACACCATATTCTTGATTTTCCATAGCTGAGTCACCTAAATCATCTGATTCAAAATAATTCATTTTTCTCATAAATAGCCTCCTAAAAAAGGTCGGACTTTTGCATTGTATTCTTTACTTCCTTTGCTTCCTTTGTTTCCTCAATCTTTTGCTTCTTCTCCAATTTTTGTCGTTGTTTATATTTTCTTGTTTCTTCTTTTCTTTGTTTTAGATCTTCCTTTAACCATTGCTCATACTCCTCATGCTTAGCTGCTTGTCCTGCATTATAATGCCGGAACATCCTTGACTTCTTATCAATGTATAAACTTCCTAGAATCCATACAAAAAAACATATGCCTACACCAACAGAATTTTGCTTTGTCGTAAGATAAAATGAAAATACCAAAAGTAGCAAATCCCAACATGCCTCATAAGCTATAATAAGCCGGTATTTAGTTTCTGAAATCTCATCAGTGTGTTCATATATATGAAATTTATATATTTCTTCATCATAAGCCTTAGCTAGTTCATAATCGTTGATCAACTGTTGATCAACGATTGTTTGAGTCACCTTAGAATAAATAGTTGTTATACTTGAAACTAGTATCGCTATAGTGAAAGCCCAAATAATATTTTTTACATTTATAATACAAAGCGCTATAAGCAATCCAAGACCTACAAAAAAGATTTGCTTATTTATTATTGATGCTTTTATGAGTGCAGGATGCCTCTTCTTTTCACTCATTTTCTTTTACCTCCTTTAGCACAATATAATCAGCCGGATCAAAATCTCTCCTATTTGTTACAACATTTTTACATCTCACGGCAGCTCGTTTACTAGCTTTAGGCTGCCGTGAGACCACTTTTTTAAGTAAAGGGCTACTGTCTAAGAGTGTAGTCTCAGAAGTATCATAATTTTCATCTGGAATTCTTTTTTCAGTAATAGGATATGACTCACTACTCCTTACATAATTACTATTTCTCATACAATAACCCCTTTCTTAAATTAGATTAAATCCTCTGAATCTTCAAAATCTTCATCCAAAGAGATTTCATCCGGATATTCCTCATCCATTAATAAGTCATGCAATTTCTCTAGCAATCTTATTATCTCATCCATTTAAAACACCTCCTTTGTTAAGAAGTGCTTAAACTGAGATAAGCTAATAGACCTATACTGATATAATAGGATTAGCAACTTCAATCCACTTTCATCAATGCACAAACCGTTTGTAACTAAAGAAACAAATCTGTTCAATACAATAGGGATTAAAGTTTTCTCATAAGCAAAATGATCTGACAAATGCACAGTTGCAAATGCCAGCAAATCATCAAATGATAATATTTCTTCTACCCTCTTTTTAGTTTGTACATAATAATTATTTAATTGAATAGAGGCTGCTTCTATCTTTTTAAATTCTAACTCTTTAAATCTTCTATCCTGAAGTTCTACATATGCAGAATCTCCCAAAATAACATTTTCTAACCTGTTTTGGTAATACATAGAAAAATTGTCCGGGAATAATTCTGTTAATTTCCGTAATAGCTGTAATAACTCTTCTTTCGAAAATATTAAAGCATTATCTGGAGCTTCTAAAAATTTAGAAATGAAGTAGATAAATTCAGATCCAAGCCACTTGTAAGCGTGCTTTATAACTTTGATTGCAAATTGCCGGTTTTCTTGATTAGTTAAAAAACTCCTGTAAAGATTAATTTCAGAGTTATTAGTAATCTCATTATAACCAAGTTTTGCAAAAGTTTTAGCATTAGCATAACCTATTTGCATAAATAATTCATATTTCTTTCTTGTATCGACCGAACCAATATACTCTAACAGCTGCATATTGCTGACATCTGTAACCTTTAAAATACCAATTTCTAACAGCTGGCTTAAAGATTTAATATTTATAACTCGATCAAAAGAATTAAAATAATTATCATAACCTTTAGCAAAAATAGCTTGTTGAGCATCATCTTTGGAATTATAAATCAGTATATCATGATCAATCATTTGAAATATTTCTTGCTCTGTTAAATAAACCCTACGCTCTGAATAAAACTCACGTAAAATTCCTATTCTGCAAATACCACTCTCGATAGATAAATATCCATCCCTAGATAAATTTATGGCAAATAGCCAGTTATTTTTATTTACAGAAAAAGAACAGTCATCAAAATACTCACGATGCTCACAGTATGATTCCAGTATACTGACTAGCATGATTTTCTGCACATCATCAAAATCTGTTGAAGACTCAAAATATGCTGAAACTACATTTTTACTCAAACGTAAGACATAATTAGCATCAACATAATTATGTAGAAAACCATAATTTAAATACATAATATCTGCTTTGTTATAGCCATAGTCTAATAAAGACATAAACCATTTAGATTGCTCAGTTATAATATGTCTTCGTAAATAATTAAGACTGAGCAAGACATTATGTAAAAAACTGACAGAGCAACTTAATGCTCTGTCAATCAACCAATCAAAGATTGGGACATTAAATTCTGTTGGGAGTGTTCTCCCAAGTGTTAAAGCAAGGGCTAATCTGTCACCATTTTCTCTTAAAAAATCAGACATTTCCGCATCTGGAATAAGGGCTAGCTGATAGATAAGATCATAGGTATTAGCACTATCCATATTCCTTGCTTTTTGTTTCACGGATGCATCATTAGTTCGTATAGCTAATTCCACTGTATGACCTAATGAAGCACTTTTTGATAGTTGTTCCATAGATATATCCTCATACCTACAGAAAATTTGATTTAGCTGCATTTAAAGCACCTCCTAAGTGTATATTTCTGTATCAACTTATGATACCGAAGTATACAGCTTAAGGGAGTACAAGTACTCCCCAAATCAAGCTGCTTAAAATTAACACAAAATCAATTTATTGCCATCAAAATAATATACATTCTCTGATAATACATCGGTGGAAATCATTGTATTATTAACCTCTTTTACCATACTTTTTAAAGCATTTGAATTATCGATACAATAATTTTCCTTTGCAAGTAACAAAACCTCATGTATTGAACTTGGTATTACATAAAATGGTCCAATAGATTCAAATAAAATCTTTTGTAATTCCTTTGAAAATATTAAAGGTGCTCCATGTAAGCAATTTGCATTGGATAAAATATATAAATTTGGATATTCTGATGACTCTAGGTTATGTACACGTTCAATGAATAACCGTTTCAGTTGGGTGGGAACCATATTCCTTTCAAGCATAAATTGCTCCAATGGTCTAAAGATAATATCAAATAATACTGCAGAATTACCTAATGCCAACTTAATAAGATTCTCATCATTTAAATTGCAATCTTTTAATTCAAGTAAACTATGAGAAACCTTTGTAGACATGATACCAGTAGAATCCCGATTAAGTAATAAACATAATACTATAACAATATCATCTTTTTGTATGTATACAAAATCGCCGAGTTTATTCTTAACTGTGTTAAAATTGTAGACCTCTACATATAAATTACTTAGAAATTCTCCCAAATCCATATCTTCAGCCTTATGAAGAAGTTTCTCCCTAAGCTCTTTCCCTTTTAAGGCATTTAATACATCCTGTACGGGATCATCCTCAGAAAAGCAACCTCTATACATTATAACTCCAGTATTAGAACCATTCGGAAATATACTTATACACCATGCATCTTTGGTATCTAATCGTTTACTTTTGCTCTCTGTAATAACACAATCTTTTAATTCTTCTGCTTCCTGTAATCTCTTTAATATTTGTTCTTTTCTCATTTTAGACTCCTAATAGTTTATTGTAAGTCACTTACTGTAGCAAGCAATTGCTTGCCCTCCTTTCGTAAATTACAGTAAGTTACTTACTTATTCACTAATCCATGAATGAATGTATCATGCTTTTGATTTACTTCATTAAATGATGTAGCATGACCAGTTTCTACCTTATCAGGATTAGCACTTATACGTCCTTTATTCACACAAAATAAAGAAATCGTATAAGTACTATTAATAAAACTGGTAATTATTTCATAAGATTGGGAGTCATTTGTTAACTTTGTTATGATTCTTGACATTATCATCACCATCCTTGATACTAATATCGAAGTCATATAAAAAAGTCATAAATCGCCATTTTACAACCTTTGCATTGTAAACATAATCGGCACCATCTGGAATCTTGTCTAAAGCAAAGCAGTATTCCCAAGTAGCAGTTCTAGTATCATCTAATAACAGTTTTTCTATCACTTCCTCTGTACCTGCACGTTCAACTGCTCTCTGTAACAGCTTTACACTCACCACATCTACTAAAGATAGCATACAAGTAAACCCTGCCACTATCCAAATAACAAAACACACCATTACAATAAAAAGTGGAACATCTGGACTTACCCAAGCAATAAACCAAATAACATAAAAAATTATAAGTGCAATAACAGCAACACCAAAAGTCTTTCTGGACTTTTCTTTTAAATAATTATGTACTTTTTCCATTTAATGCTTATACCCCGCTAAAATATCTCTGACTGAAGGTTTCTTTGTTGCAGGAGCAGCTGCGGAATCACCACCGTCTGTTTTACTTACTACAGGCTTTTTCTTTCTTCTTCTACTAATTTGTAAATCTGCAGAAAGATCATTTTCATACAAGCTGTCATACTGATTCTCAATCACCTCTTTTGTAGCAAGAACTCGTTTGGCAATTGCACCTAAGCGTTCCTTTGGGTAACCTAAACCGGTCATAAGCACAATATTCTTTTTCTCATTGTATGTCTGAAAAGTGTCTAGTGGTTCTCCAAACTCTGTAAAGAAAGCATTCTTATCAATCTCCATTGTAGTGCTGAAGATATAATATCTAGCAGTTCCGGTGGTACTAATTGGCGCATAAATGCTCTTCTCCCTTATTGCGCGTATAAGCTGCCCAGAGGTACTGTTTTCTCTTTTCTGACAGGTAATGATGCCTGCCCCATGCGTTTCAAAAAGCACCTTCTTAACCTCAGATTTATCAACATTTCCCTTTGTGCTCTTATGTTCTTCTGGAATGCGTAAAATGGTATCAAGATCATCTACAAAGATCTTATTGATGGTTAACTTATTTTCCATTGAATTATTATCTAAAAAGAAAATAGTTCCTAAATCATCTATATCCAGCAATTCCCTGCAACAATTATAGCTATTCGTTACAGGCTGTAAAACTTCTTTATCACTAGGTAAAATAGTAATAGCACCAAAATATTTCTCTGGCTCACTGAAGAATTTATTATCATCTTCAGCAGCTCCAAATGTATCTACTAAAATGCTTAGTAAAAAAGGTGAAATACCGCTTCCAGTACCTCCACCACTAGCAAAAATACAGAATACATATTTTTGCGGAATTTTTGATCTGATAACACTAATCAGATCATCCAAATGTTCAGCTAAATGCTTTTTAGCCTTATCACGATCTTTAGCACAGCCTTCACCACCTGGTATATGATAAATATGTTTTGCGCCTTTTAACAAATCAAGATCTTCTGTTGAAGTATTTATAAATAAAACATTATAACCCTTCTCTTCTAGCAGCAAACCAATATTACCTGCAGCCTGCCCTATAGCAATAAATCCAATTTCATTTCTCATCTTTTCTTTCTACCTCTCTCTATTCCTGATAATTCTCTAAAAAATGTTACACCTGTAGGTGTTAAGTAATAAGAATAACTTCTGCCATATCTCATACCTAATGCCACGATATTTCGTGATACAAGATTACTAAGTGCTTTGTACACAGCACTCGTAGAGTATGAAGAAATCTGATCATCATTCTCATACATAGCCTCCTGCAACACGCCTTTTATAGGCACTGTGATGTCATTTTCATTTAAATAATTTAAAATAGCTACTTCCAAGTGACTTGGAGAATACATAGATTATTCCTCCTTTCCTTTCTCTCTTATATTTTATTATAAATTTTATGTACAAAATTTTGGGTTTACACTCAAACTCTTATTTTCCTAGAAATGTACATATTCGTACAAATTTTTATGGAATAATACAGAAAATGCATAAAATACAACACACAATATATAAAATGTTTCTAAATGTTTTTTCATATGGAGAACCTGTCTTAAATATATCAGTTTTAGGCACTAATGCGACTCTTTTACCACAAACATATATACCATCTTTTGTACACATATCTAAAACAAGGTGTGACAATAGACCTAGAAATAAACCAAGTAGCATTAGATGTAACACATCTAGACTAAGTTTATGCATTCCGAACGTAATTATCGATAATTGCATTAATAAACACACAATCCCGGATAAAAAAATAGGCAAAACATGTGAAATAATTCCTCTATGCTTTGCACCTAATACTTTGAACAGATCCATAATTAACCTATTTACTGGATTTGTCACTATTCTGTTGGGATTATCTTGATCAAAGTCTGGGATCTGAGCGCCCCATAAAGCATATGGAGTTATAATTCCATATTGAGCAATTTTTACAATTTGTGTATCTAACATATTGCACTTATCCATTATAAGGAAGGCTCCTGTGGCAAATACTAAACTTCCAACTGCATGTGTTTTTTCTGTCATTATTTTATTTTTCCTCCTCTACATAAAAATAGAAAGGTAGCACTTTTACTACCTTTCTATTTTAAGCATAATGCATCTATTAAATTTTGCAACCCATTTTGCAACCCACTTTTGTTAATCTAAAGTGGGTTGTAATGGTTTAAATTGGGTTGTATTACCCAATTTTTAAAACTCTCAAGTTTAAAAAGCCCAGCAAATAAGCCATTTTTGAGGCTTTCTAAAAATGGAGCTGGTGGGATTCGAACCCACGTCCAAAAGCTCATTCATCACGGCATCTCCCATCACATTCCGTATTTTAACATTTCCTCAGTACCACGCCTACGGACAGGCTGGATACATCAGTAGCTTCATGAATTTTCCGATACCGCAAAGCTTAAGCACCGGAGTTTCCCGTTGGATGATACCAGATCTGAAAGGTACGGGGGACCTTAAAGCTGGCAGTTGCCTTTAATTAGGCAGCGTAAGCTAAATTATCGTTAGCGTTTATATTTAATCTAAGTTTTAACGTGGTCCTAGTCCACGGATGGCTTCCATGACTGCAAAACCCCTGTCGAAACCAGTCAACCCCTGGTTTATAAAGGAAAGCTCTGTTGTCAGGTGCTTTCTTATATATTACTCAGCAGCTTCTGTTGTGTCAGTCTCTGCTGTAGTTGTCGTTTCAGATGAAGCATCTGCTTCAGAAGCTGTATCTTCAGAAGTATCACTGTCAGTATCCTCTGCATCGGATGCTGTAGCTGTACTGCTGTTCTCAAAATAGCTTCCATATCCCTGTTCTGCCCATGTCTGGCTGACATATGCGCCAAGCTTCTCAGCTTCTACATACTTTGGAATCGCTTTGTATATCTTTACACCCAGTGTAGCTGCAAGAATACATCCAACTAACACGCCAAATATGCACCATCCAAGGATTTTCTTTCTCTTTTCACGCTTCATGATCGCTGCGCGGTTCTTCTTCTCATATTTTCTTTTATCTACTTTACTCTGGCTCACTTACCTGACCTCCCGGTAAAAATCTTATTGGAGTATATCACATCTGTATGAAATATTCCAGTATTTCACAAAATCTTTAAAACTTCATATGAAATATCGGGAATTATCCAGTCCATCAGCCTCGGATATTCTGGAAATCCTGTATCAAATCTTACAAATTACGGATCTTGAACTCACGCTCATTCTCACGCTTGACATCCTTCTTCGCAATGTCCTGACGTTTGTCGTATAATTTCTTACCTTTTGCCAGTCCGATCTCCATCTTAACCAGACCGTCACGGATATAAACCTTTAAAGGAACGATTGTGTATCCCTTCACCTGCTGGGCTCCCATCAGCTTATTGATCTCGTATTTGTGAAGTAGCAGCTTTCTGGTACGAAGCGGGTCTTTATTAAATATATTACCCTTTTCATATGGGCTGATATTCATACGGTAAATGTAGATTTCTCCCTTATCGATACTGATAAAGGATTCTTTGATACTACAATGTCCCTGTCTGACTGATTTTACTTCTGTTCCGGCCAGTGCGATCCCTGCCTCGTACTTTTCTTCTATGAAATAATCAAAATATGCCTTTTTGTTATTTGCGATGAGTTTGTTTCCTCTTTCCTTTGCCATGTCCTGTTTCATCTCCTTCTTTGGCATCTGACCGGATCACGAATTCGATCCGTCTGCTCTGTTTGTCTGCCAGCTTTACTTTTACCTTAACGGTATCACCGATCGAATATTTCTTTCCGGTTGATTCTCCGATCATAGCATATTCATCCTGCGAATACACATAAAAATCGTCATAAAGTGTCGACACATCTACAAATCCCTCAATAGTATTTGGAAGCTCTACAAAGATACCACGGTTGATGACTCCTGATATGATACCTTCAAATTCTTCTCCGATATGATGCTCCATGTATTCCACTTTCTTTAAACGCTCGACCTGACGTTCTGCTTCTTCTGCGCGGCGTTCTTTTCTGGAATTATCATCGCTAACCTTTGGAAGGATCGCATCATAATGCGAAAGTCTCCTGTCATCCAATCTTCCATGAATATTATCCTTGATGATCCTGTGGATCTGAAGATCCGGATATCTTCGGATCGGCGATGTAAAATGGCAGTAATATTTACAAGACAATCCAAAATGTCCTTCACATTCCGTCGAATATCTCGCCTGCCTCATCGTACGAAGTGTCATACGGCTGATCAGATTCTCACATGGCTCACCCTCGATCTTTGATAACAGCTTCTGGAACTCCTTCGGATGAATATTCTCTTTGGATGCCTTAAAGTAATATCCAAACTTGCTGATCAGAATGGATAACTGCTTTACACGCTCCGTATCCGGTGCTTCATGGATACGATATTCAAATGGAATCTGTTGCCAGAAATAGTCCTCAGCGATTGTCTCATTTGCAGCCAGCATAAAGTCTTCAATGATCTGATTCGAACGTCTTCTCTCATACACTCCGATATAAGATACCTGACCGTCTTCATCAACTGTGATCTTAGACTCATCAAAATCAAAATCAATCGAACCTCGCTCATGTCGGATCGTTCTTAACAACTCTGACACATGAAGCATTAATTCAAACATCGGAACCAGTTCTTTATATTTTTCTGTTTCTGTCGGATCATGATCCTCTACGATCGCAGATACACTTGTATATGACATTCTGCGGTCAACATTGATCACCGATTCACAGATCTTATGATTGATGATCTTGCCGTTTGCATCTATATCCATCAGGCAGCTAAGCGTCAGACGGTCTTTTCCCTCATTCAGTGAACAGATACCGTTTGACAGCTTATGCGGCAGCATCGGTATGACCTTATCGATCAGATAACAGCTTGTTCCACGCTTCAACGCTTCTTTATCAAGTGGAGAATTCTCCCTTACATAATGTGTAACATCTGCAATATGAACGCCAAGCTTATATAACCCGTTTTCCTCATAGAGTGTGATCGCATCATCCAGATCCTTTGCATCCTCTCCATCGATTGTAACGGTCTGCAACTGTCTGAGATCGGTTCTTCCTGCCATCTCTTTCGTTGTTACCTCATCCGGTATATTCTTCACCTCTGCCATAACAACATCCGGAAAATCAACCGGAATATCAAGATCTCTTACAACCGATAATACATCCGTCTCCGGATCATTAATATGTCCAAGTATCTCAACGACACGTCCCTCTGCAGATTTAGACTTTTCTCCATAATTTGTGATCTCCACAACAACCTTATGTCCGGTTACTGCTCCCATGGATTTCTTCTCCGGTATAAAGATGTCACTGTCTAATTTACCGTTATCCGGAATCACAAAACCAAAGTTCCGGTTCTTCTGATAGGTTCCGACCAACTGTTTTAAACCTCGTTCCAGAATCCGTTCTACATGCGCTTCTGTTGATCTGCCCCGGTTGCCGGATGCAACACGGATCAGCACTTTATCATTATGGAATGCTCCCATCGTATACTTCTGTGGCACAAAGAAATCTTCCTTATATCCTTCCACACGGACAAATCCAAATCCTCTCTGATTGCTGATGAATGTACCGACAAGGACACCCTTTCCAAGCTTCTGATACTTACCTTTGGAGGTTTTCTCAATCCTGCCCTCATCGACAAGCTCATTTAAGATTTCTAACAGATCATCCTTATCGCGTCCTCCGATCTGAAGCAGATAACAAAGCTCTTTAAATTTCAACGGTCTGTAATCATCGTCATTGATCAGGGTATATATATTCTCTTTTCTTTCATTCTTTAATTCTTCTGTCATAAATACCTCTCCGTATATCTAAAAAGTGCTTACATATAGGATATATGTAAGCACTGATAAATTCTGTATATGAACTAGAACAGCTTAGAATCAAGAAGCAATGCAATTACTATAAAAAGAATACCAAGCACTGTTGTAATCTTTCTGAGAACCGCATCTTTTGAACTTCCTTTATTCTTGCCCCAGTATGAATTATCATAATTACCGCCGGTAATTGAACTTGTCAGACTGGCTGATTTACCTTCCTGTGACAGGACAATAATTGTTAATGCTATACATATAATTACATATACGACCATGATAATTGTCTTTACCATATTGCCACCTCCATTCCAAGTGTTCTGGTGTCAAATGCGCTTTTACACCAACTTTGTCCATAATAACATAGTCATTTGAGATTCGCAACCACTTTTTTCATGATTCTGCAAATCTGCTTTTCAGATCAAAGCCATGATTCATAGGTCCGCTTCCATGTCCCAGATCCATGCCATCCGCAAGCGCACCGGATATATAATCTTTTGCGTTTCTTATCGCCTCATCGATCTTATACCCTTTTGCAAGATTTGATGCGATTGCACTTGATAGTGTGCATCCGGTTCCATGAGTATTCGGATTATCGATCCGTTTTCCATAATACCAGTTGACTTTTCCGTCCGAATATAAGACATCATTTGCATCGTTGATACTGTGTCCTCCCTTGCAGAGAACCGCACAGCCATAGACTTTTGATATTTTTTCAGCTGCACGAACCATATCCTGTTCATCACGGATCGTCATTTCGGCCAATACCTCTGCTTCTGGAATATTCGGAGTAATGACCTCTGCGATTGGAAGCAGACATTCTTTTAAAGCACCGATCGCATCTTCGTCGATCAGCCGGTGTCCACTGGTTGATATCATAACAGTATCCACTACCACATGTTCTGCCTGATATTCCTTTATTTTATCTGCGATCACACGGATCAACTTCTCGGAAGCGACCATACCGATCTTAATCGCATCCGGCCGAATATCCGTAAATACGGCATCAAGCTGTAAGGCGAGCATCTCCGGTGTCGTTTCCTGGATTCCTGTTACCCCCAGCGTATTCTGGGCGGTTAATGCAGTGATCGCACTCATGGCATAACAACCATTTGCCATAATGGTCTTTATATCTGCCTGGATTCCCGCACCGCCGCTGGAATCACTTCCGGCTATTGTAAGAACTGTCTTCAACCCTTTTGTCTCCTTTACTTTTACAAATACTTTCGTTACCGGTCTGTTCCTGTCTGCTGTACATTTTTATCAATTCTGTATCATACCGGTTTCTTTAAAGGAAGAAAATATTATATAATTCCTTTGTATTGTCAACATACAGCGTACTATATTTTTTCAACTCATTTATATGCTCCGCACTTGCAGCATCATAGATGCCACATACTTTGAAACCTGCATCAAATGCTGTTCTTGCGCCATGATAAGCATCTTCAAACACCCATGTCTCAGCAATGTTCGTCTGCATACACTTTGCTGCCTGAATATAAATATCCGGATGTTCTTTCCCAATTCCTACCTCCGAGCAGGTAAGGATCTTTTTGAAAAACTGATCCATATGATTATGCTTCAGTACGGCTTCGATATGAACCCTGTCTGTCGCAGTCGCTACTGTCATTGGGATCTTCCGCTCCTGTAAGGCAGATAAGAACTCTATGATCCCCGGCTTTGGTTCTGCTTCATTTCTGTAAAATGCACCAATCGTTTCATTGATCCCATCTATGATCTCAAGAATCGTTTTTGATAAACTGTAATTCTTCTTAAGGTATTCTGCCGATTCTGTAATCGTAAAGGTATACAGTTTTTTCTGGAGATGGGGTTCTGCTTCGATACCCATTCCTGCCAGATATCGTTCTGCCGCATGTTCCCACATTTCCATAGAATCGATCAGTGTTCCGTCTATATCAAAGATCGCACCTTTTATCATCCTTATTCTCCTAACATCTTCTTTGTCTGTTTTTTTAGATCTGCCGTGGCAGCCTCAATATCTGTCTGACCAAAGATCGCGCTGATAACTGCGATACCACAAATTCCACTTTGATTTAATTTCACAACATTATCTCTGGTTATGCCGCCGATTGCAATAACCGGGATATGCACATGCTCACAGATTTCCTTTAACGTCTCAAAACTGACTTCTGTTGCATCATCCTTGGATCCGGTTGGAAATACCGCACCAACGCCCAGATAATCCGCTCCATGCTCTTCAGCCAGTTCTGCCTGTTCCACTGTCTGTGCAGATACACCGATGATCTTATCGTCTCCCAGCACCTTTCTGACATCTAAGGCCTCCATATCAGACTGTCCGACATGAACACCATCCGCTCCGATCTTCTTTGCAAGCTCTACATTGTCATTGATCACAAAAGGAACCTTATAGTTTCTACATAATTTCTGGATCTCAAGCGCTTCTTTATAAAATGCTTCATCATCCAGATTTTTCTCACGAAGCTGGATAAAGGTCGCTCCGCCTTTTAATGCTGCCTCTACCTGACTGATCAGAGTTGCACCGTTCAACCAGTGTCTGTCTGTTACTGCATATAGCAGAAGCTCCTCCGGTTTTGTATTTGTCTGCTTACTCATAGCCTCATTCACTCCTTATCTGATCTCACACTTTGCCATACTGCAAAGCTTATCTGCATCCATATTATAGATTGCGTCAATAATGCGGTTTCTATAAGTTGAATTGCCATCTGTAGACTCCATATTCGCAAATCCGACTTCTCCGGCAACTCCCATCAGTATAACGGCAGTTGCAGCAGCTTCCAGTTTGTTATCCGGATTTGCTGTCAGATAAGCTGTCATAAGACCGGACAACTGGCATCCGGTTCCTGTGATCTTACCCATCTCCGGTCTTCCGTTCCGGATCACATAACAGGTATCTGCATCTGCTACCAGATCGATTGCACCTGTAACAGCGATGATACAGCCAAGTTTTCCCGCAAGTTTCTTCACAAAAGTAACTGCCGGATCGAGAGTATCTTCTGTGACTGCATCTGCCACATCTGCATCTACGCCTTTTGTACTGCCGGAACCAAATGCAAGTGTCTTGATCTCGGATATATTTCCACGAATCACATCAAATTTTATTTCATTTAAAAGCTTTATCGCTGTCTCCGTACGAAGTCTGCTGGCACCTGCGCCCACCGGATCAAGCAGCACGGCATGTCCCAGCTCATTTGCCTTTTTGCCGGCGGCAAGCATAGATGGGATCGTATTCTTATTTAAGGTTCCAATATTAATATTTAAGCCACCACAGATACTGGTGATATCCTCTACATCGTCAATATCATCTGCCATGATCGGACTTCCTCCACATGCCAGAAGCACATTTGCAACATCGTTTACTGTTACATAATTCGTGATATTATGCACCAGTGGAGTTTTCATCTTTACATTTTCAAAACATGTTTTTATCATTTTATCTACCTCCTGTAATAGCAGCTTAACTATACTCAGTTTTCTTCTCTTTTTCAACTATTTTTATTTGAAAAGATATTCTCTTATTTAAAATTCCTGCCACCAGCCTGCCCGGCTGATTTATATTAATTAATGTCTACTTCTTTCAATTTATAATTCATAGTAATCACGCTTTTTTCATAAAATACTGATGAATACATGAACTGGAGTTTTCCTTATGAAGCATCCTTCTGTCTTATCGGTCCGCTCATTCTTCTTATATCCGGCTTTCATCCTGCTTATTATCGTCCTTTGCCTGAATTCTTCCTTAGTTTCCAAAAGTTTCGCAGAGGGTCTTGTGTTGTGGTATAACAATCTGGTGCCCCTTCTGCTCCCATTTCTTCTAATCTCCGGCTTCTTTCTCTCGATGATCGACTGGAACCATCCAAACCGGGCAGGCTGTCTGATTCTGTTATTCTTATGCGGTCTGTTCTGCGGCTACCCGGTCGGCGCGATTGCTATAGGCAGGCTCTACAAAAATCAAGTCATATCAAAAAATTTCGCCCATGCCATTATGCCCCTCTGCAACAACATCAGTCCTATGTTTCTGATGGGATATGTCTGTAACCAATATCTGAACGGACAGATAAATACTATCACCGTACTGGCAATCATCTACCTGCCACAGATCTGCTATGCTATCCTGTACTATCTGCTATCAAAAAATTCTTTACATATTTCGCTTTTTAAACAAAATAAAAAAACAGTTCACAGATCTCCTAATGATGCGAAAGATCTCCAAATACCTCTCTCTGAAACTACGGGCACTATGTCCGAATACGCCGCAACACGGAATGAAAGCAATGCACCATCTGTTATCGAAAACAGTATAACAACCATCACCGTTATAGGAATCTATGTCGCTGTTTTCTCCGTTTTGTATAACCTTGCGATTGCATGTGGAGGAAATATACCAACTTTCCATATTCTGGCATGCTACCTGGAGATAACAAAAGGTCTGTCCGAATTATCCGTTTTTCCACTTTCTTCCATACAAAAAACAGCTCTGATCCTTTCTGTTACATCGTTCGGAGGAGTCTCATCCCTCTTCCAGTCCATGCACATTTTAAAAGATACAAAGCTGTCTTTTGTACGCTATACATTCGGTAAATGTATCTGCGCTGTATTCAGTTATCTAATGACGCTTTTATTCTTAAATTACAGGATATAAATTCCTAATCATCTAAAAAATCATCGTCAAAATCATCATCCTCGTCATCTTCGTCATCATTGGAGTATTCTGTCTTACCATATACGTTATAATCCTGCTCATTTTCTACAGTTGTATTATTCTCCTCTGATGCTGTCTGTGTAGCTTCTTCAGGAGCTACAGCCTGCTGTGCTGCTCCGGTCATATTTGCAATATCTCCATTAATCTCATTTGTATTATTCAATACAATATCCAGATTTGACTGTAAGGACTGAATCAGGTTATCGTAATTTGTCTTTTCAGCCTCTAATGTTGCATTAATATAATTGCTGACCTCTGTAAGCTTATCCTTCGTGTAATACATAGAACCCAGACGAATCTCGTTTGCATCTGCATTTGCTTCGTTTACAATCTGATCAGCCTGACTTCTTGCCATATCTAAAATCTCATTCGCACGGATATTTGCAAGTTCTACGATCTGACTCTGATCAACCAGCTTATTTGCCTCTGCAACAGATTCTGTAATAATGGAATCTGCCCTTGTTCTGGCATCTGCAAGTATGGCTTCCTTGTTACGCATGATCTTCTTGCAACGCTCAATTTCATTTGGAAGCTTTAATTTTAATTCATTCAGCATCTGTTCCAGATCATCCTTTGGAACAATAATCATACTGGATGACAATGGTTTATACTTACAATTATCTATAAAAATCTCAATCTCGGAAATCATTTCCTCAATGCCTTTTTTTGCCATGACTTATTTCCTCCTAATACTATCTGCTATATTTTTCTTTTATCCGATCGACAACTCCTGCTGGTACAAACTGTTCCACATCTACACCAAAGCTGGCATACTCTTTTACGATACTGGAACTCAGATATGCATAATCAATACTGGTTGTCAAAAATACGGTGTCTATCTCAGGAGCAACCTTGCGATTACTCTGCGCGATCTGTAATTCATATTCAAAATCGGTTACAGCCCTTAAGCCTCTGATGATCGTCTTCACCCCATTCTGTCTGGCAAAATCAATCAGCAGACCTCCAAAACTCTCAACACGAACATTCGGTATGTCTGACACCACTTCAGACAACATATTAACACGTTCTTCTACAGAAAACAATGGAGTTTTTGAAGTATTATTCAAAACACCGATTATAACTTCGTCAAACATCTCCGCAGAGCGTCTGATAATATCAAGATGTCCTAATGTTACGGGATCAAAGCTTCCCGGATATATTGCACTGCTCATTTTTATAGAATCTCCTGTATAAATGTATGCTTATTTGTCTTGTATTTCTTCACACGATCGATCTCATATCCTATATCGGTCAGATAATCGTATTCCGTATCCAGATCTGATTCTACAATGATCCAGGTATTCTTATCAACAATGCCGGATGATGCAAGACGGTTCAGCACCTGTTTTTCCAATAATTTTCCATATGGCGGATCCATAAATATAATATCAAACACAAGTCCTGACCGTTCCAGACTGTCGATCGCTGCAACACAGTCTCCTGTGATGACTCTTGCCTTATCTTTCAATTTCGTAAATTCCAGATTCCGGTTAATGCAGTCAACCGCTTTCCGGTTCTGTTCTACAAGGACTGCCTGTTTTGCTCCACGACTCAATGCTTCGATCGCAATCGCACCGCTTCCGCTGAACAGATCCAGGAATGTACAATCCGGCAATTCTCTCGATATGATATTAAATAAGGTCTCTTTGATCCGATCGGTTGTCGGTCTGGTATCCATCGTGTCGATCGTTTCCAGCCGAAGACTTCTGGCAGTTCCCGCTATTACTCTCATAAATCATGATCTCCCATAGGTTGTTAAAATCTTTTTTTATTGTATATATTTCATCCCTTTTGTCAATAGAAACTCTCAATTTTTTCCTTAATATACCTTCCGCTGTCTGACAGATCATCATCTGTAAAACCGCTTGTCTTTGTACAGGAGGAATCAAATAATGATGACGTTTCAGCTTTGTTTGAGATATTCCATGCCGCATAGCTTAAGTTCTTATCATTGATCAGATCAAACCATGCATCAGACTGATCATAATCAATCGAACCGTTTCCTGATGCATCACACAAGCCAAACTCTGATACAAAAATCGGGAGTCCGGAATCAAGTGCCGACTGAACCTTATTTCTCAGATCATCCTTATGGGTTGCGGCATAGAAATGAACCGCATACATCAGATTGGTCTGATCTGTGATCGGATCTGCAGCTGCCACATCCACATCCTGACTCCAGGTTGGTGTTCCGACAATGATAATGGCATCCGGTGCATTTTTTCGTATGATCGGGATGATCGTTTCCGCATAGCTCTTTACAGAATCCCAGGTTGTACCACCATTTGGTTCATTTGCGATCTCATAGATCACATTTCCGTAAGAAGCATATTTCTTTGATATCCGGTCAAAGAAATCCTTTGCATCATCTATATGCATATTTGGATCATTGTCATTTAAAATATGCCAGTCAATTATCACATACAATCCAAGATCCGTTGCTGCATCAACACCTTTTCCCAGAAGCTCCTCGATCTCTGATTTATTTCCGCCTGAACAATATCCATAGGAATCTCCTGTATCTGTATACATAGCAAAACGTACCAGATTGATACCAAAGGAATCTTTGAAATACTGATAAGTGTCCTTGCTTACAAAATCAGCAAACCAGGTAAGTCCGTGTGTACTGACACCTTTTAACTGGAATTTACTGCCTGATGCATCCACCAGATCCGTTCCTGATACCGCAAGCTTTCCATGTGCCTTATACGGATTATCTTCTTTTTTACCGTTTTTAGTATCTGTGACCTTATTACTTCCGGACTGATCTTTTTTATCACTGTCAACAGACTGCCCATCTGTCTGAGCTGCCTTCTCACCGGTATTTGTTTTCACTTCTGCGTTCTCATCATTTTTCTGCTGATCATCACCGGTGACAGTTGTTACTTCTTTTCCTGCGATCATCAATGTACAACGAACAGGCTTCACATCCGATGCTGATAAATTATATCCAAAATCAATGCTGCCACCAGCCGGTATCTCCTCATTATAACTTTCTGCGGTTACATGAACCACCGATTCATCTGCCGTATACTTTCCATTCCAGAGCTGGTCGATCGTTACTTTCCCGGAAAATTCCAGATCAACGCTCCAATCCGTTGCAGCTTTATCGGTCTTATTATAGATCGTGACCGTCTCTGTAGCGGCTGTCATTCCATTATTCTCCCATGTACTTCCAACCGTTACTTCTGCATATAAGGTCTTCTTGTCATCTGTCGACTTCTGAGTATCGGATGCACCCTTTTCCTTCTTTTGATCAGCGCCATCCTCAGCCTTTTGCTCCGCATCCTGCCCGGATCCCTCTATCACAGCTTCTGTTCCGGCATTCTTCTGTCCGTCCGGATCATTATTTTTCCGACTTTTTGTCACCAGTATAACTGACAGTGCCACAACAGCCGCTGCAAGTACTATGATGACTCCCCATAATACGATCGTCTTTTTCTTCTGGTTCATTTTTGCACTACTCCCTTTTTATTTTCTTTTTTATTCACCCTTTTATTCTGGACTGATGCTGCTTTCATTTCTCGTATAACATAGTTGTCCACTTCTCCTGCTCCATATCGGATCTGTTCATATATGGCAGAAATACCCTCTACATTTCCAACCTCCGTCTCTGTTATCTCCTGCCTGATATCTTCACAGGTCATCCGTTTGTTAAGTGTAATCACATCCTTATATCGCAGGATCGACTTCTTATAAATTTTTCTTGCCTGTTCTTCAGCTGTCAACCTGTGCATTATGCGTCTGTTTGTTATACGTTCTTTATATTGATTCGGTTCTTCGGCGATAAGCTCGATCACATCATCTGCATAACTTCTCGGTTTCAAAAGGAAACGGATCACCTGCAACAATATCCGTACCAGAAAGAATATCAGAAGAAGAACTACAAATACCTTTAATATCAAGGTAAATACATCATATCCCTTTACACTGTTCTGATAATATTCATTTAAGGTATCCTGATAATCGAGACTGGTTGCTGCCGGTCCTCCCTTCGTAAGCAGCGTCAGCACAAATACCCATATGACCATGATCGCACCAAATACTGTCTGAACTACCTTTGCAAATGCACGCGCAAGTACATTTACAAACCCGGACAGATCAAGGAAACGACAGGCTCCCATTAATAACAACACAAGCACTGCAAGGAATAATACAACCCTGCCATTTATAAATGCGATATCCCGAATGGATTGCTCCGATACTTCTGTTGTCTGTGAGATATAGCGTTTCAACCCCTGTATATACCGGATCATCATATATATAGCCATAAGTAATGCAACTGCAATATAAGACAGGTTCGACAAAACAGGAAGTTCCATGCCGATACTTGCAAAATAAACAAAAATCCCTGCTAAGATCGATGGCCATGGTTCGCTCATATCTGTAAGTCCGGAACCTCTCTTTGCATAAGCTACCGCACATGGCAGCAGATACCCGATATCATAAATCCCTGTAACCGTTCGGATCCATACTGTGCCCGGCAAGATAACTAAAAGTCCCGCAAGCACCAGATGTCCAACGGTAAGTAATATATGATTCGGTGCAAAATCTCTGATCAGATAGGACAACAGAAATATTCCTGCGATCCAAATGGCATCCACAAACCGCGGATCTTGTCTCATAAATATCATGCAGAATGTATACATGAACAATTCCGCCGTTACCACCTCATAAAGATAACGCAATCCTCGCTCTGCCCAATATATCTTATGTGTCATTTAACTCTACCTCCATTCCATGAAGATAAGGTCTGATATCATCGCACCTCTGTATATCCAGATATGGAACTATCATATAAATGTTTTTTCCTTTTTCAGCCATATGATCAAGCTCATCCAGCAAATCCTTTTTATGGTATGCAGATACGATGAGATATGTTGTATTGCTGTCTACATCTGTCACTTCCTGCTTCAAGACTTCAACAAATCTATCGATCCCGGCATTTTCCGTTATTCGTGCCAGATATTTATCAACCGTAAATCGATGTTCTCCGGAAGAACCAAAATCCACCCATTCCATCTCACCGGATAACAGATCATATCCATTTGCCCGTATCATGACAGGAATCCGGTTATCCAGAAAGTAAGATGCTGCCGTGGATGCTATACTGATACACATTTCCTGTATATAATGAACTCTTATCATGGTGTTCGGCTCCAGACAGACAAGTATCTTCACCCTCTGTTCTGCCGTGTGCTCATATACATTTACCATCAGGTCGTCGCATCTGGCTGTTGCTTTCCAGTTAATGCTCTTTCTCGGGTCTCCCACGCTGTAAGTCCGCAGGCCGGAAAAAGCAAACGGATCCGGAAAAAGACTTCTCCTTGATGTCAGATCACCCAACATACCATCCAAGACCGTATCAAGCTGTATATTAGAAAGTTTTTCAGGGAAAACATACAGAAATGCCTGATTTTCTACAGACAGCGCAAATGTCTTCGACATCAGAAAATCCTTTGCCATCAGCTTTACAGCACTGATAAAAAACAATCCTCGTTCTTTCGCCGTAAATGAAAGCTTTCTGACTACCTTCCGGTTTCCCATAATCGAAAACGGATCATTTCTATGATAAAAATCCGTAACAACCGCATTCTCATTTTCCTGAAACTGCAAGGATCTCGCTGTGGAAAACTTCACATGTAAAGTTGTAAGAGGCAGCATCTTTCGATTTGTAATTGTCTCTGTTATCCCTGATTTGTCGCCAATCTCCAGATACCTGTCATCAAAATCCAGATCAAGAGAAAGCCCCTGATCCCAGTATTTGCGGTAAACAACAGTCTGTCCGAGATAGATCACCAAAAAGCACAATACTGCTATCAGTATCTCCATATTAATTCTCCCAATCTTCAACCGGAACAGCGATCTGATCGACCAGTTCCCTGATCACTGTCTTTTCCTTTTTCTCATCCATGTGTCCTGCCATGATCACACGATGTGCAAGGACATATGGTGCCATATAACGGACATCATCCGGACGGACAAAGGTTCTGCCCTCCATAGCAGCATATGCCTGCGACAGACGAAGAAGTCCTATCGTGCCTCTGGAGCTTGCACCAACCTGTATCCGGCTGTTATTCCTGGTTGCAAGGATTATGTCTGCAATATATTCCTTTACGCAAGAATGAACAAAAACTTCTCTGACCGCTTCCTGCATCGTCTTTATATGATCTGTATCACAGACCGTCTGAAGTGTATCAAACGGATTCTCAGACATAAAACGATCCATGATCGAAACCTCTGTAGCCTTTGAATTATCTCCCATGGAGATCTTTATAAGAAAACGGTCAAGCTGGGCTTCCGGAAGCGGATATGTACCAGTCGTCTCGATTGGGTTCTCTGTCGCAATAACAAAAAACGGTGTATCAAGTGCATGACTTTCTCCATCAATCGTTACCTGTTGCTCTTCCATTGCCTCAAGCAAACTGGATTGTGTTCTCGGTGTTGCACGGTTGATCTCATCTGCAAGCAGGATATTTGTAAATACAGGTCCCTTCACCAATACAAAATCTTCTGATTTACGATTATAAATACTTAAGCCTGTAATGTCGGATGGCATAAGATCAGGTGTGAACTGAACTCTCTTAAACTGCCCTCCGATGCTTTTGGCAAATGTCTTTGCTAAAAGTGTCTTGCCGGTTCCCGGTCTGTCCTCCACCAGCACATGTCCTCCTGCATAAAGTGCCGCCAGTATCACCCGTATCTCTTTCTCTCTGCCGATCAACACCTTTGATATATTCTCACAGATCTTATCTGTCTGTTCTTTTACCTCTGTTATCTCCATCGTTCTAATCTCCTTATAATATCGGTTTTCCATACATCTCATTTCTTGCTGCGACACTTCGGTCAAATTCCGTCCGTATACGACTACCATATTTCTCATAGACATCCGATGCTGCCTTTAACATGTCGGCATGTTTATAGATATCTCCCATCTTAAACAGCACATCTCCGCTCTGTCTGATGCCAAAGAAATCTCCCGGTCCTCTTCGTTTCAGATCTTCTCCCGCAATATAAAAGCCATCGTTTGAATCTGCAAGAACATTTAACCGTTCCATCACTTCTTTATTTTTCTTTCCGCTGATAAAGATACAATAAGACTGCAGATTTCCACGTCCCACACGCCCACGGAGCTGATGCAGGGCTGCCAGTCCAAACCGTTCTGCATTTTCTACCATCATAACCGTGGCATTCGGATTATTGATCCCTACCTCGATAACCGTTGTAGATACCAGTACATCAACCTTTTTTTCATAAAAATCCGTCAGGATCCGGTTCTTCTCATCCCCTGTCATCTTGCCATGCAGATAGGCCACATGTATGCTGCTGTCAAGCTTCTGTGACAGTTCTTCCGAATACTCAACTACATTTGCCACATCATCTAAGGCTTCGCTTTCCTCCACCATCGGGCATACCACATAGACCTGATGTCCTTTCTTAACCTCTGCCCGGATAAACGCCTGTGCTTTCGGGCGGTAGCTCTCATCCACTACACAGTTTTTGATCGGAATCCGTCCTGCTGGCAGTTCATTAATTACCGAAATATCAAGATCTCCGTACATAATGATCGCAAGGGTTCTCGGAATCGGTGTCGCACTCATAACAAGAACATGTGGCGTTCCCCCTTTTAACGATAATTTCTCTCTCTGTCTTACGCCAAACCGATGCTGCTCATCCGTTACAACAAGCGCCAGATTATCATATTCCACCTTGTCCTGTATCAACGCATGCGTTCCGACGATCACATCCGCACGATGCTCTGCAATCTCCTGATACGCTTCCCGTTTCTCCTTTGCCGTCATCGAACCGGTCAACAGCGCAACATGGATTCCATATGGCTCAAATAAGCCGGTCAGTTCTTTAAAGTGCTGATTTGCAAGTACCTCGGTCGGTGCCATGATCACACCTTGATAACCCTGCGTCGCACAGGCAAATAACGCGATTGCGGCAACGATCGTTTTACCGGAACCAACATCCCCCTGCACAAGACGATTCATCACATGCTCTGAATCCATATCTGCCATGATATCCCGAACCGCATCCATCTGTGCCCCTGTCAGACGATACGGAAGACTCTCGATAAACCCTGTCACCTGCTCCGTAAATGGTATCTTCGCCTGATTGTATTTCACCGTATCATGTTCTTTCAGACTATGCATATTCTCTATAAATTCATAAAATTCATCAAAAGCAACCCGCTTGATCGCAGCTCTTAAGTGATCCTCCGTATCCGGGAAATGGATATGGGTTACAGCTTCATTTGCCCGCATCAGATCATATTCATCCCGAATGTCCTCTGGTATATAATCTGAAAGCGTCTGAATCAGAGGAAGCGTTCCCTTTACCGCTTTCTGGATTGTCTTGCTTGTAATACCCGCCGTACAACCATATACCGGCTGCCATTCTTTTAAAATTTCCTGATATTTGGGCACTGTATAGTACTCCGGCTGGCTCATCGTATACATGCCATTCTTATATTTCACTTCTCCGACAAAGATATAACGATCTCCAATATGAAAATAATTACGCAGAAAAGGACAATTAAACCATGTCAGTTTAATTGTCCCGGTATAATCTTTGGCATAGGCAGTCGCAATCGAGAATCCGCGAAGCTTCTTCACTTCCACCCGACTGTTGAGCATCACACTTACTGCCTGACGCTCATCTGCCTGTATATCCTGAATGTCAACAGGATCCATATATGTAATATAAGTTCTTGGATAATAATGGATAAGGTCACTCACTGTAGAGATACCAAGCTTTGCCAGATTACCGGCTGTTTTTTCTCCTATCCCTTTAATGCAAGTTACCTTATCCTTTAATTCCATGTAGTTTTTCTCCCTTTATTCTACAGAAACAATGTAATAATAGATTGGCTGACCACCATAGTAGTTCTGTACATCGCAGTCCGGGAAGCTTTCTTCCACTCTTGCCGCAAATGCCTCTGCATCCTCCTTCTTTACATCTGCTCCGTAATAAATACTGATCAGTTCGCTGTCTTCATCTACTGCATCTTTGATCAGATCAAATGTAACATCCGAAATGTCATTACCAACGGATACCAGTCCCTTATCACCGATACCCATGATATCACCCTCATGGATGGCCTTTCCATCGATGGAGGTATCTCTGACTGCATATGTTACCTGTCCGCTCTTTACATTTGATACAGCTTCTAACATATTGTTTTTGTTATCCTCTAATGTCATCGTACTGTCAAACGCTATCATTGCACTGATACCCTGTGGCGCATTTGCCGTTGCAAGGACGATGATATTCTTATCTTCACATAAGCCGGCTGCCTGATTGGCTGCAAGAACAACATTTTTATTATTTGGGAATATAAATATATTCTCGGCATGAACCTTCTCGATCGCATTCAGCATATCCTCAGTGCTTGGATTCATCGTCTGACCACCTTCGATCACATAATCAACTCCAAGCTCCGTAAAGAACTCCTTTAATCCATCACCCATGGATACTGCGATGAAACCATATTGTTTCTTTGGCTGCTGTTTTTCTTTCTCTGCCTGTCTTGCAGCTTCCTGTCTGGCTGCTTCTTCCCGTTCTGCCTGCTTGATGACCTTCTCATGATGCTCCAGTCTCATATTATCGACCTTCATATTTGACAGATAACCAAGGGTAAGACCTTTTTCAAATGCCTGGCCCGGATGGTTTGTGTGAACATGGATCTTAACGATCTCATCATCTGATACGCAGACAATGGAATCACCGATCGACTCTAAGAACTGTTTCAGATCGTCTTCTTCTTTTATGCCGTATGGTTTTTCCAGATTAATAATAAATTCTGTACAATATCCGAACTTGATATCGGCTGACAGATCTTCAGAATACTTTGAATTGTCAACACCTGATACTCCTGCTCCGGAAGGCTTTGTATCTGCAATTACGACACGTCCGAGAATACAGTCAACTGCACCTTTTAATACTTCCATCAGACCCTGTCCGCCGGAATCCACAACACCGGCTTCTTTTAATACCGGAAGCAACTCCGGTGTGGAAGCAAGCACTTCATCTCCATGCTTAATGATGGTTTCGCAGAATTCCTCCAATGTAATATCTGTACCTGCACATTCTCTGGCCTTAGTAGCAATACCTCTGGCAACTGTAAGGATCGTTCCTTCCTTTGGCTTCATAACAGCCTTATAAGCTGTCTCAACCGCCTTCTGGAATGCATCAGCAATCTCGATTACTCCGATCTCTGTTTTATCCCCGATCTTCTTGCTGAAACCACGAAGAAGCTGAGAAAGGATTACACCTGAATTACCTCTGGCTCCACGAAGGGAACCGGTTGACATTGCCTTTGCGATATCACTCATTGTCTCCTTACAGGATTCAACTTCCCTTTTTGCTGACATAATCGTCATTGTCATATTTGTACCGGTATCTCCATCCGGTACAGGGAACACATTCAGCTCATTAATATAATCTTTTTTATTATCAAGGTTATTCGCACCGGCTATAAATGCTTTCTTCAGTGCAAGTGCATCAATCGTATTTTTCACTTCTACAGTTCCTCCGTCTAATCCAGAATCTTTACATCTTCAACAAATACATTTACCTGACTGACCTTAAGAGATGTAAAATCTTCTACTTTATATTTTACAGACTGCATCAGATTATCTGTTACAGCCTTGATACTGACACCATATGCCACAACGATATGAAGTTCTACCACAATATCTCCATTCTCATCAAACGTAACATGAATTCCCTGCGTGATATTGTTTCCTTTTAACTGTTTTACGATTCCGTCTTTTACACTGACAATACCCATACCAACAATGCCAAAGCAATCGAGTGCTGTCATACCTGCTACCTGTGCAACCACATTCTCATCCAGACTGACGGTTCCATTATCATTATTTATATATTCGTTCATAGAAAACCTCCCATGCTTTTGTCCTGTTATATGATGTGCAGGAATCCCATCTCCTTGTCATTCTGAAAAGTGTATTTTAAAATAGGCAAACCTGTCTCACCATAATTATAAACATATAGTTCTATTATAACAGAGAATATGCAAATTTCAAGACAACCGTTTATTGTCTATTCTTTTTAAAAAAATTAAAAATATGCTTGCATATAACAAAATTATCTGATATAGTAACATTTGTTGTGAACTTATGAGAGGATAAGTTTAATAAAAATAAGGAGGTGCTATCATGGCAAAATGTTCAGTTTGTAATAAAGGTGCTCATTTCGGTATCAAAGTGAGCCATTCACATAGAAGAGCAAATAAGATGTGGAAATCAAATGTTAAGTCTGTTAAGGCTATCGTAGATGGTTCTCCAAAGAAGATTTATGTTTGTACTTCATGTTTAAAATCTGGAAAGGTTGAGCGTGCATAGTTCACCTCGTATTCTTTCTAAAAAAGACTGCCATAAAACAATGGCAGTCTTTTTTGTTTTCTTTTTTCAGACTGCCGGCCAAGCTTCTATCATTAATTCTCAAAATCTCTCCTGCCGTAACCCGGTCAGGTCATTGACTTTTAGCATCTGCAAAATAATATATATGCCATTAAAAAAAAGATTACAATAATCAAAAATTCCAGAAACCCTTCTACCAGATAGCTGAATATCATTCCGATTGCAACGAAAAAGAGGGCAAATCCAACTACACGCTTCAAACAACATCACCGCCAAAAAAAGACTTCACATACCACTATAAGATATGCAAAGTCTTTTTCTTTTATGTCTGTTTTATTCCTCTGCCGGTTTCGATGCTTCTTCTACCGCCTGTTCAATCTGCTCTTCTTCCTCTGTCTTTTCCTTCTTAAAGAAGCCGGTGATCCGGTCAACGATCTCAGGTGCCATATCAATGATCTTGCTGATGGCATCCTGATTCTTAATATTAACAAGTCTTGTCTTACCGTTTGAGATAACCAGAACCGCAGCCGGACTGAGCTTTGCTCCGATACCACCGGCCGCATTATTGCCGGTCTGTTTATTGAACGCACCGGCCGCCATACCGAAATTCACATCAAGCAGTGGAATAATGATCGTATCTCCTACCTTGATAGGATCTCCCACTACAGATTTGGATGAAACAAATCCATCCATTCCATGAAACAAAGTGCTGATCGTTCCGTCAATATTTGTATTTGCCATTACTTATTTCCTCCCGAAATCTTTTTTAAATATGCCATAGATCTTTTCACGTATTTATTAAAGTATACCTTGCAGCAATAATATAATATATTATAAACCCTGATTCTTCCTTTTATGAAAATATCCCCTTTCAATATCTTCTTGGAAAAATCCGGAGTTATATCTATTTTATTATAATATAACGGTAAAATCAAACTCAGATATCCAAGCTGTTTTCCGGTAGATGCCGGATCTCCTGATCCATATGTCACCTGCCCTTTGATCTTTGTCGGATTCAGATGCTTTAATAACAGGATCACGTTTCGCTTTAGCACCTGAAATGCCTGCTTCGTTGTACCCGCCCGGACGAATTTCTTATACTGCTCCGCCTTATCTTTCATATGGTGCAGTTTTCTTACAACTGCTTCGATCTTATCCTTTACCGCAATAACAAATCGGTCGAACTTCTTACCGATACGGGTAAATATCGTCTCCGGACTTTTTTGAAATTCCGAATGATCTTCTGCAAATTCCCGGTTAGCATCTCTATCTTCTCTGTCGGGATCTGCATCCTGTATCATCTGATCTGACAAACCATCCTGCTGATCGGATTCAGCATCTTCTGCTTCCTGTTTTTCAGTTTTTTTCGCTTTTCCGGATTCCGCCTGTTCACGTTTTTCCTGTTTCTTTACTTTTCGAGCCTCTGCCTTTTCCTGCTTTTTCAGTTTTTTTGCTTCTCTGGCTTCTGCTTTTTCCCGCATACGAGTTTCTTTTTCACTTTCTGCGGCTTCTGTCTCCGTATCTGTTTCTTCCTGACTTTCTTCCGAAAATCCATCTTCATTGGATACCAGCGTTCCGCCGAATGACCGCAGCCAATATACAAAGCCGTTTTCATCATAATTTGCTTTGAAGCAGAATACGAAACCCAACCACGAAGCTTTTAATTTGCATATAAAATTGTCATGTTTTTCTGCATAAAACCGATACCGGACAGGAACGAATAATAATAAAAGCAACAGTACAAGTACAAGCCCTACCAGGATCAATACTGTAATCAACAGAATCTTTAATATCAATAAGAAAATATGTAACATATGCTCCCCTTATATCAGCACACTGTCATGTCATATAGAAAATAGTCCTTACAATCAAACTTTCCGGTCGTACCGTATACATCCCGGATAATATCCCGTATAAGAAAAAACGCTCCGGCCTTTGTCATCGACATTCCAACGATAACGATATCATCCGTTCGTTTCTTATAGTACGGCTGCAGGAATTCATTTGCCTCATAAACCTCTAACAGCCCGTCCTCAAACAATGGAAGTGTTATGACATAAACATCCGCACAGGGCTTCCGCTTTTTTATTCTTTTTATCAGTCGGGATGCCGTCTTATCCGGCATAACTCCGGTATAAAGCCGCTTTACTATTGTCATTTTTTCACTCCCCTGCTCTGTCCGACCTCTCTCTAATCTTCCATAATTCCCTGAATGATCACATAACATGCAAGAACCTCGCTGCGATTTGAACAGCGCACCAGTGCATTATCAATATAATCTTTGATCTCCTGCTGTGTATTAAAGAACACAGGAATTGTAGAAAGTATCTTCGCCATGACCGCACGATTAACTACCTGTGAGTTTCCGGTAAATACCTCTCCGAATTCTTCTATGAGTTTATCCTTTTTCGAAATAATATATTCAGAATCCGCAAGTGCGCCTGTCTCAATCTTCACATGATCGATATCTACAAACATACTGCCGGATAACAGTTTTTCCAGTGTATCAATACGATGATAAGCATCCTCCAGACCAAGGCGGATAATATCCGGCTGATTGGAAGATACGATATCATAGATCGGAGCTTCAAGCACCATCCGGTGTTCTCCCGCTTCCTCCTGTGCGCCTTCATTTGCAACCAGCATATCATATGCATCCGTCGGAAATTCATCTTCATTTTCCATGGATTCATAGATACGTCTGATAATAGATAATGCCCGCATACAGGATTCCGATACTCCTGACTTGCATTCAGCCGCAAGCATCATGCTGTACAGATCATTTACCAGCTCGATCAGCATCATATAATCAGATACAACATCATTGATAAAGCCTGCACTTTTATCCAGAACCGTTGACAGATTCCTGTATCCGTCAAAATCAAGATGTGCATAATCTCCCTCTTTAATAATCTCGTACGCTTCATGCAGAGAAGAATATTCTGTCTCGAATTTCTCCGGAAGCTGTAATAAGGCAGTTTCTTCTACTGTCTCTATAAAATCATCCAATGAACTGATCTCACAACCATTATAAATTGATAAAGTCTGTCCGATAATATCGTAAAATCTTGCCTTTGTCATACGAAGCGGAAGCTGACCTACGATCTGCTGAATCTTCGCATTTACCGCTACCTTATCCTTATCTGCAAAGATGAAGTTAAAGACCTCCGCACTGAACTGCTCTGCATCAAATTCCTCAAACATCTTCTCAAGTTCTTCGTCCACATTTTCCTCGAATCCATATTCTTTTCGGTTCAAGATATATTCGTACAACTCAAACGCATCAGTATATGCAGTAAGTACCTTCATCTTCTCCGTGATCTTATTTCTCATTTCGGAGATAAGCGCCAGATCCTTGTCATCCAATTGATCCGCATCTCCTGCCAGATAAGTTCCGACCAGCTTATTGATTCCCATAACACATTCATAAATATATGGATCCTCTGCAAAATCTTTGTCTGCCATCAGTTCACGGATCACGACATAGTTTAATGCAAATTTCTGACAGGCATATTCGAAATCTGCTGTCATGACTGCATCTGCAAATTTTGCAAGATTCTCATCCATATTGTTCTTACGGGTTATCTCTGTGATCAGTTTTTTATCTTCATTATACATAACTATCTATTATCCTCTCATCATTAATTAAATCCATCTCTTATTTATGCTCGTGCGTGAACAAATGATCCTGGCAATATTCCTTGTTGCCTGTACATCTGGAGCAATAACGGAACTGCATGTCAGGTGCTTCCTTATCTGTGATGCCGCATACATAACATTTATGTGTCACATTCTCTGAATTGTTGACACGCACCTGCTTCGCATAATTCCTCCTTCGCTTGATCTGCTTTGGAGAAAGCCGTCTGAAATCCTTTGTGCTGAAATAGAAAATTACAAAGTTTAAAAGTGACATTACGATATTTACACGTCCCATCAGGTTTGCGTTCATAAAATAATATCCTATAAACACCAGATACAAAACAGATAACCACTTCATCTTAACCGGAATGATCATTGCATACAGTACCTGCATATCCGGATAACAAGCTGCGACTGCCAAAAATAAGGACAGACAGATATAATAACTGGATACGATATAGATATGAGAATCCCATGACATCGGAATATGAAATACATACTGACAAAGTATATATGCGATCATTGTTCCTGCCATTGTTAGAAACATGCCACCAAATATATACAGGTTGTACAAAAACGTACCGATTGAACGTTCTAACAGATTACCGATACTGTAATAAAAGAACAACATAATGATAGTAAAGATACTGACACTTAATTCCGGAGGAGTGATTACCCAGGTAAGTAATCTCCAAACTTCTCCCTGCATAACAAATGCAGGAACAAGAATCAGTTTTGATAAAACCTGTGGTGCAAACATCAGAAGCAGATAGCCAATGACATATCCAAGGATCAGATACAAGGACAGATTCTTGATCGCATACCGACCAAACTTCCTTTCAAGCTTGTTTATCATCTTCATGAATGGATCTCCTTTTAATTTCATTCATACTATTTGTTTTCGGTATATAAACAGATTTGCCAACATCTGTTATATCCACAAATCAGGGAACTGCCATATTCCCATCCAATGAGAATATGGCTGATAGTATCCCAACATTATCAAATTATATAATAGAACGAAAAACTTTACAACAGCACAATCATGAAGAATTTCTAACTTTTATATATCTTAATCCACAACCAGCTCCAATCCTTCCGGCAAAACGACCTGATACAAGTTCTTATTGTTCTCAAATAATTCCTGTGGACCGACACCAAAATACATGAATACAGATTCAAAGGTATCTCCTTTTTTCACTGTATAATGCATCTTTCCATCTCCGGAGCCTTCCTGTTCTATCGGAATACAGATTTCTTCCCCTTCCTGCATATTATAGACATTTACATACGGATTTGCAGTTATGATGTCACAGAGATTACATTTGTAGTGTTTTGAAAGCTTATATAATGTATCCCCTTTTTCTACTACATGGATCACTCCATTGCAATGATCATAATTTTCCATTTCATACCATCCGGCTTTTTTTATTATTATATTCGGAATCTGAAAAATGTTCCCTTTTCTTCTTATTAAAATATAAATCTTTCTCTACCTTTTTCTAAAATAAAAATTAAATAATAAAAAATCAAGGAAAATCAATCCTAAAATAAATATTAAGTTCGTCAGAAAAGGGAAAAAATCATTGTTTTTTGTAAAACGTTCCACTATAATAGATTCGGTTCAATAAAGAGAAAATTTTGCAAAAAGATTAGGATGGTTTTTATGTACAAATTAGGAATTGACATCGGCTCAACAACCGTAAAAGTTGTTGTTCTTGATGATTCACACAAGATTTTATTTTCTGATTACAGAAGACACTACGCAAACATAAAGGAGACATTACAGGCTCTTATAAATGATGCAAAAGCCAAGCTTGGTGATGTAGAAGTTACTCCGGCAATCACCGGCTCCGGCGGTCTTGCGCTGGCAGAGGTTATCGGTGTACCTTTTACCCAGGAGGTAGTCTGTGTTTCAGAAGCATTACAAGACTATGCTCCACAGACGGATGTTGCGATCGAGCTTGGTGGCGAAGATGCCAAGATCATATATTTTACAAATGGAATCGAACAGCGTATGAATGGTGTCTGTGCCGGTGGTACAGGTTCCTTCATCGACCAGATGGCTACTCTTCTTCAGACAGATGCCAGTGGTCTGAACGAATATGCAAAGGACTATGATACGATCTATCCGATTGCTGCCCGCTGTGGTGTATTTGCCAAGACAGATATCCAGCCTCTGATCAATGAAGGTGCAACCAAGCCGAATCTGGCTGCGTCTATCTTCCAGGCTGTTGTCAACCAGACAATTTCCGGTCTTGCATGTGGTAAGCCGATCAAAGGAAATGTTGCGTTCTTAGGCGGCCCGCTTCATTTCCTCCCTGAACTGAAAAATGCATTTATCCGTACTCTGAATCTGACCGGGGATGCGATCATCGATCCGGGTCATTCTCATCTTTTTGCTGCAACAGGTGCTGCCCTGAATTCCAAGCCGGAGGTATCCAGAACACTCGGCGAACTCAGTCATTCCTTAGACGGTGAGTTACATATGGCTGAAAATGTACTCCGTCTTCCTCCATTATTTGAAGACGAAGCAGCCTATGAAACATTCAAGGAGGAGCACAATAAATATAAAGTAAAACGCGGTGACCTTGCTACATATAAAGGAAACTGCTTCATCGGTGTTGATGCCGGTTCTACAACCACCAAGGTAGCTCTTGTCGGTTCAAATGGTGAATTATTATACGACTTCTATAGCAGCAACAACGGAAGTCCGTTAAATACAACGATCAAAGCGATCAAAGATATCTATTCCAAGCTGCCGGAGGGTGCTGTCATCGCCGGTTCATGCTCTACCGGTTACGGCGAAGCCCTGATCAAACAGGCACTTTCTCTTGATTTTGGCGAAGTAGAAACGATTGCCCACTATACAGCAGCAGCATTCTTTGATCCTGAGGTTGACTGTATCCTCGATATCGGTGGCCAGGATATGAAATGTATCAAGATCAAGAACAAAGTCGTAGATAATGTCATGTTAAATGAAGCATGTTCCTCCGGCTGTGGTTCTTTCATTGAAACATTTGCCAAATCCTTAAATTATGATATTGCTGATTTCGCAAAGATCGCTACAACTGCCAAGACTCCTATCGACTTAGGTTCCAGATGTACGGTATTCATGAATTCAAAAGTAAAACAGGCACAGAAGGAAGGTGCATCCGTAGCTGATATCTCAGCCGGTCTGGCATATTCCGTTATTAAGAATGCACTTTTAAAGGTTATCAAGCTGACGGATCCAAAGGATCTCGGTAAGAACATCGTCGTACAGGGTGGTACCTTCTACAACGATGCTGTCTTAAAGAGCTTCGAGGTGATCTCCGGCAGAACCGCTATCCGACCGGATATCTCCGGTATCATGGGTGCTTTCGGTGCTGCCCTTATTGCCATGAATAAATATAAAGAGGGCTTTAAGACTTCTATGCTGTCGATCGATGAAATCAGCAAGCTGACTTATACCACAAATATGACCAGATGTAAGGGCTGTACCAACAACTGTCTGCTGACGATCAACCGTTTCTCAAACGGTAAGAATTTCATTACTGGAAATCGTTGTGAAAAGGGTGTCGGTCTTAAGAAGAATGCTGATAACATCCCGAATCTGTTCGAATATAAATTAAACAGGATCTTCGACTATACCCCGCTTACACCTGATATGGCAAAACGTGGTGTGATCGGCATTCCTCGTGTCCTGAATATGTATGAAAATTATCCATTCTGGTTCACTTTCCTGACAAAGCTCGGATTCTCGGTAGTACTTTCTCCAAAGTCATCCAGAGATATCTACAGTCTTGGTATTGAATCGATTCCAAGTGAATCCGAATGTTATCCGGCTAAGATCTCACACGGACATGTTATGTGGCTGTTAAAGAATGGTATCACATCCATTTTCTATCCTTGTGTTCCATATGAAATGAACGAAACACCGGAAGCAAATAACCACTACAACTGCCCGATCGTTACATCCTATGCCGAAAATATCAAAAACAACATGGAAGAATTAAAGGATGACAAGATCACCTTTATCCGTCCGTTCGTCGCACTGGATAATGAACAGGCACTTGTCGAGCGTCTGCATCGTGAAATGAAAAAATACTACGATGTTACAACCGATGAGATCGCATCTGCTGTCCGTGCTGCATATGAAGAAGCAGAAAAAGTAAAGACCGATATCCGTGAAAAAGGCGAAGAAACTCTTCGATATATCGATGAACACGACATCCTTGGAATCGTCCTTGCCGGTCGTCCATACCATATCGACCCTGAGATCAACCACGGTCTTCCGGAACTGATCAACTCATATAAGATCGCTGTTCTGACAGAGGATTCCGTTGCTCATCTGGGACAGGTAGATCGTCCGCTTATCGTATCTGACCAGTGGATGTACCACTCCAGATTATATAAGGCAGCAAACTATGTTAAGACCTGTGACAATCTGGAACTGATTCAGTTGAACTCCTTCGGCTGTGGTCTGGATGCCGTAACAACCGACTGTGTAAATGATATCCTGACAAAATCAGGAAAGATCTATACCGTTTTGAAGATTGATGAAGTAAGTAACCTTGGTGCTGCCAGAATCCGTATCCGTTCACTGATCAGTGCAGTTAATTCCAGAAAGGAACAGAACTACAAGACCTGCCCGTCAAGCAGTGCGATCAACCGAATCGAATTTACCAAGGATATGATGAAGGACTACACCGTTCTTGCTCCACAGATGTCACCGATCCATTTCAATCTGCTGGAATCTGCATTCAAGGTTATGGGACTCAATATCGAGATCCTGCCGGATGCAACCAAGGAAACTATCGATGTCGGATTAAAATATGTTAATAACGATGCCTGTTATCCATCTCTGATCGTCGTTGGACAGTTGATGAGTGCCATCACATCCGGTAAATATGATGTAAATAAACTTGCAGTTATCATGAGCCAGACCGGTGGTGGCTGCCGTGCAACCAACTATGTCGGATTTATCAGACGTGCGCTTGCAAAAGCAGGTTACGGCCAGATCCCTGTAATTGCATTATCGGCTCAGGGATTTGAGAAGAACTCCGGTTTCCCTATCACCTTAAAGCTTGCAAAGCGGGCAATTCAGGCACTTGTCTATGGTGATGTCTTCATGCGTTGTCTTTACCATACAAGACCATACGAGAAAGAACCTGGATCTGCAAATGCGATCCATGAGAAATGGGAAAAGATCTGTAAGAAGACACTGGAAGAAACAGGAAGCACAGCAAGATTTAAAAAGAATATCAGTGGAATCGTACATGACTTCGATACTCTCCCACTTCTTGACATCAAAAAGCCAAGAGTTGGTATCGTTGGAGAGATCCTTGTAAAGTTCCTTCCTTCTGCCAACAACCATCTGGTTGATCTGCTGGAATCAGAAGGTGCTGAAGCTGTTATGCCGGATCTGCTTGATTTCTTCATGTACTGCTTCTACAACAGTAATTATAAATATGAATATCTGGGCAAGACACACAAAGGCGCAATCATCGGAAATGCAGCCATCTCGCTCCTTGAGCATATGAGAAAGCCTGCAACTGATGCTTTAAAGGCAAGCAAACGTTTTGATCCACCTACACCGATCACGCATCTTGCAGAATATGCCAGACCTTTTGTATCCATCGGTAACCAAACCGGTGAAGGCTGGTTCTTAACAGGTGAAATGATCGAGCTGATCAACAGCGGTGCCGCAAATATTGTCTGTGCACAGCCATTTGCCTGTCTGCCAAACCACATTGTCGGCAAGGGTGTTATCAAGCATCTTCGTGAGGCTTATCCGGATGCTAACATTGTGGCAGTCGACTACGATCCAGGAGCATCCGAGGTTAACCAGATCAACCGTATTAAGCTGATGCTGGCAGCGGCCAACAAGAAGCTGAAATAACCCGCCTGTTTGGACATTGCGGCAAACTGCATATAGGCAAATTTACTTTACAATTATAAAAACAGACACATATAACTTCTATTCCGCAGATCACTTTCGTTCTATTTTTCACGTAGCGGTACTAAATTCACCGCTTATCGCGGTTCATTAAGGACCGACGTGAAAAAAGGTCTGCTTCATAGAAATATATGTGCCTGTTTTTTCTTTTATTTACGAATGCCTATATGCAGTTTTTATATTTATCGAAGCATTATCATTCTCTACACAAGGCAAATATTTCATAATAAAAACCACATATACAATCTATTTCTCAGATTATCTACAAGAAATGCTTCCAAAACACGCATACACACAATGGATATTCTACATCATCCGCATAGGGATGCCACGTTCACTTAAATACTTCTTCAGATCTGAGATCTCAAGCTCTTTGTAATGGAATAATGATGCTGCGAGTGCAGCTTCTGCTTTTCCTTCTGTCAGAGCATCGTAGAAGTGTTCTTTGGTTCCTGCTCCACCGGAAGCAATAACCGGTACATTTACATTCTCTGCAATCGTTCTGGTAAGGTCGATATCGTATCCGGCTTTCGTACCATCACAATCCATACTGGTAAGAAGGATTTCTCCTGCACCAAGTTCAACTGCCTTCATGGCCCATTCGACTGCGTCGATACCACAGTCAATTCTTCCACCATGCTTGAAGATATTCCACCCACCATCCGGACGTCTCTTGGCATCAATGGCAAGTACAACGCACTGGCTGCCGAATTTGTCGGCTGCTTCTGCGATCAGATTCGGATTATCGATTGCGGCTGAATTTACAGATACCTTATCTGCACCTTCACGAAGAATTGCCTTAAAATCATCTACTGTTCGGATTCCTCCACCTACAGTAAACGGAATAAAGATCGTCTCTGCCACACGTCTGACCATATCTACTACGATATTTCTCTGATCGGAGGATGCTGTGATATCTAAGAATACCAGCTCATCAGCGCCTGCTTTATCGTAAGCAGAAGCTACCTGAACCGGATCTCCGGCATCTACCAGATTTACAAAATTAATACCCTTTACAACTCGTCCGTTTTTCACATCCAGACATGGAATAATTCTCTTTGTATGCATGATTACGCCTCCAATTCTATGAAATTCTTCAGGATCTGAAGTCCAACGGTTGAACTTTTCTCCGGATGGAACTGGCAGGCAAATACATTGCCATGTTCGATCGAAGCATGGATATTCGTTGAGTAAAATGTGGATGCAGCTACATCTTCCTCATGATCTGCCTTCAGATAATACGAATGAACGAAATATACATATGGATGTTCCGGAAGTCCTTTAAATAACCTTGCTTTCGGATTGATATCAAGTGAGTTCCATCCGATCTGTGGAATCTTAAGTCCCGGCGCATCCGGAATCCGGAGGATCTGTCCATCTACGATTCCCAATCCTGTTACTCCCGGTGTCTCCTCGCTTGTCTTAAATAATAACTGAAGTCCAAGACAGATACCCAGAAATGGTTTTCCCGAATCAACGACATCATAAATAACATTTTTCAATCCATATTCATTGATTTTTCCCATTGCATCGCCAAAACTTCCAACACCCGGAAGAATAACTCCAGAGCTGTCCATAATGACATCCCTGTCTCTTGTAATTATGGCTTCTTCGCCAAGAAATTGTACGGCTTTTTCGACGCTTTTGATGTTACCTGCATCGTAATCAATAATCGCTATCATTTGTTTATTTCCTTTCAAATCAGGTATAAATCATCCTTTATCAGCAATGACCTTCATCATTATATCACACCAAGGGTACAGTGTCTAATTACTCTATATAGTAACTTTTTCTTTTTAATTGAACATTTGTTCTGTTTATGTTATGCTATTGTTGTATAATTGAAAAGAAAGCAGGATGTGATGTTCCGATTATTAGATGCCCTCTAGTTTACAAAGGAGGGTGATGCCCTATGAACACGCTTGAAGTTTTAACTTTAGTGCTAGTAATTTTTGCGGCTCTGTCTTACATAGACAATCATAATAATAATAAAAAGAAATAGCATCCTCCGACCAAAGTGAATGCTATTTCTTAATAAATATCATATTACTGAGGGCAAATCGGATATTACATCCGATTACCTTTCTAAGTAGATTATATACTAGGGCATTTGTTTTTTCAAGTGCCCTTTTTTCATCATCCCGTAACTCTTTTACAATCTCTACTTTTTCCCATTTAGTACAACCTTTTTACATTGATTTTTCTTCCAAATAATCAGTTAAATCGTCTATTCAACCACCTTATCATTTAAAGTCAGATTTTTTCAGAAAGTCTTTAACTTATGCCTTCTACATAAATATTTTTATCAGTCTATATCTTCATCCATATTATCATTGTATCCAACTTCCATTTCAGAAATTGCTACACTATCTAAGTTTTCTATATTAAGAAAAACTGTTTTATATTTTTCACTAACGTTTTTAGTACTTAGTACATATACATAACATTCTTTTCCGATTGCCGAATCTAGTAAACTAAGTTTATTATTTTTTCCATACCTGCAATTAGAAATTAAATCCTTGTGAATAATACATTTTACTTGTTTTTGTGAGTCTAAAAATTTATCTAAAAATATGATACTGTAACTACTATCCTGTCTCTTATAAATCTTAGCTTTTGCATAATATATGTAGTGATTTCTGTCTTTTTCAGTAATTTCTTTTTCTGTACTTATTTTTTTAAATAAATTGTCTAATGAGTAAGTATATTTTCTGCCTTTTCCAAAATCTATTTCAACAGAATCTATCTTTGTTTTATCACTTTTGTTAGACTCTACAAAAAACCAAACCAAAGAATTCAACCAATAATAATTAGATTTTCGTTCTTTATTACTATTATTATAATTGCTTCTTTTTTTATCATATTCATTTTCTTTTTTATCATGGTTATTTACATTTACTTTATTTACTATTCCATGATTCTTTGGACGCACTAAATGAAAACAGACTTTCTTCCCTATAACCGGATTCTGTCCATTAACTGTATGATTTTCTTTTGTATAAACATTCAATTTATTTTCTTTATTTATTTGACATTTAGGACTATGCATATTTGTCCTACTAGCCATTATAAAATGTGGATTCATTTTTCTTTTATCTGCATAAGTATCCATATTTTTACATGTTATCTTTGCATCACATGCAGGATCAGGACATACAAACGCTTTTTTATCAAATAATCTACCTTCAATCCACATCTCATTTGCTTCCATTGCATCAATTACTTCATCTATTTCTAAGCTATATGCTAAATCTATTTTTGCCACATTCATCTCTCCTTATTTATTTTACAACGTGTAGTATTTGAATCTATTTCAATTAGTTTTAAAACTTTTTCTTATTTTCGACTCCTTTTTAGCACTTTGGTATTACCGTTTGTTTTATTGCTGACTCAAGTAATAAACAAGTTTTATTTAAATTATAACCTTTTTTAATTATTAGGTACAGTACAAACTTATATTTTTATTCTGCTTCTTTTAAGCTATTGTATATTTCATCTAAGAAAATACCAAGTACTTTTTTTCATCATTGCTTAATAATAAACTGAGACAGCTTGATTCTACTTCACTTTTTCCCTTATATTTCTGTGCTACACATCTTGATGAAAATACAACAATCTCTGTTTCAAACAAAATTTCACCAGACACAACAAGGCACACCAGATACCTCCGTATCTGATATGCCTTATCCGTACATTCATATTTAATTTGCCCTAATTCTATTTCAGCGCAAATATGGTAATATGCTACTTTTACTTTCTTCCCTACAACCGCAGCTTTGTTCCTTTACTGCCACGTTTACATGCTTTGATTCGTGTAAACAGGATCTCTGTATTGTCTACAAAGAAGCTGTCCTTTGTGCTGCCGACTGCTACTTCTTCGATCTCGTCATCGTCGGTGATGTTCACCAGGCGGATGCAGCCTGCACCTTTTCCTTTGACCGGAATCTCGCTGATCTGGATTCTTGCATAGTAGCCAAGCATACTCTTTACAACAATGAAATCTTCCATCTCCGCATCATGTATAAAGATAATGTCTTCTTCCTGCTTGGATGCTGCGATCATCTTACGAAGTACATCGTAGTTATTTCCCGGAACCAGCTTTGCCTGACCATGCTTGGTCACAAATAACAGGTTCTTATCTATGATCTGCTCGATGCAGCACATATATAATATGTTTTCATTTCCATTCATATTGCAGAATTCAAAGATTTGAATACCCTTATCCGACAATCTGCCGATCAGACCGGAACCATTTCCCTTTTTACCGGTATTCTTCTTTGCCTGAAGCTTGATGATATCAGCAACCTTGATCATATACATCTGGTTATTATCTGCAAATACACCGACACGTTCTGTGTTCTTACATTTGAATGAGAAACGGTAGTCTTTGTCGATCTGCGCTTTGTTTTTATCATAAAGATTGGCATCAACGACCTTGATATAGTAGAAACGATCGAGAAGTACAGCAACCTCTGTCTCGACTGCCTGTGCTTTCTTAACGACAACTTCGCCACAGTCTGCGATCACAGTCTTTCTTGGAAGCGCATATTTCTCCTTGATCTCTAACATATCAGCGATCATCTGCTTCTTCATATTGCTCTTGCTTTCAAGCAGCTTTGAATACTTCTTGATCAGCTTCTCTGCATCTTCCAGTTCTTTCTTAAGGGCATTTACTTCCAGGCCGATGAGCTTCTGTAAACGCATGGCAAGGATCGCATCTGCCTGCTTCTCGGTAAAGCATAAGAACTTTGCATCTGCCTCTGAACCTTTGAATCGGAATGTAATATTGGAGGTATCTCCATGCATCAGACATGCCTTTGCGTCCGCTACCTTCTTACTTCCACGCAGAATCTCTATGATCAGGTCGATACAGTCAACCGCTGTAAGAAGACCGGTCTTGATTTCCCGTACTTCCATCTGATTTTCTAATAACTTCGTGTATTTGGTATTGTATAGTCCGTATTTGAAATCCGTATAGATCGACAGGATCCGCTTCAGTCCCATGACCTCCGGCTTGCCGTCATAAATACAGTTGATATTTACACCAAAGGTATCCTCTAGTCCTGCCTTTTTATATAAAATATTAATGATATTCCGGATTTCTTCATCTGTTGTACCCTTCTTTACATCGATACACAAACATTCTCCGTTCTTATCTCCACGGTCAGCGATATCTACAACGGCCGGTAATTCACGGTTTCTGGTAAGCTCTGCAACCGTATCCAAGAACTTCGCTGTTCCACCGATCATCGTAAACGGGATCTCAGTTACACAGATACTTTTTCTTCCATGACCGATATCACGGATCTCCACCTTACCTCTGACCTTGATCCTGCCAAGTCCTGTTTCATAGACCTGCATCAGATCTTCATTGGATGCATTGATGATACCGCCGGTTGCGAAATCCGGTCCTTTCATGACCTCCAACAGATCCTCAAGCGGTACTTCCGGATCATTCAGATACATCACGGTTGCATCGATCACTTCTCCAAGATTGTGTGTCGGAATATTGGTTGCCATACCAACTGCAATTCCGGTCGAACCACTGACTAAGATATTCGGAACCTGAAACGGAAGAAATGTAGGCTCTGTCTCTGTTCCATCGAAGTTTGGAATAAACTGATCCTTAAAGAAAGACAGATCCTTCATGCAGACATCCTCGGTATATTTGGATATTCTTGCCTCGGTATATCGCATTGCCGCTGCACCGGAGCCATCTACCGAACCAAAGTTACCATGCGGATCTACAAGCGGGATCGGAAGCTTCCAGTTCTGCGCCATATTTACAAGACCTTCATAGATTGAACTGTCTCCATGTGGGTGATATTTACCCATCGTATCACCGACGATTCTCGCACATTTACGATGTGGCTTATCTGAACCTGCCAGACCGTTTAATGAATACAGGATACGACGCTGTACCGGCTTTAAACCGTCCCTGACATCAGGGAGCGCACGTTCTGTTATAACGCTCATGGAATAATCTACATAGGATTGTCCCATTTCACTTTCATAATCAACATTTAAGATTTTTTCAGACATAGATTTCCTCTTTCCTTAGATATCAAGCACTGCATCTGTACTGTGTGTCTCAATATATTCTCGTCTCGGTGCCACTTCTGTTCCCATCAACGTCTGTGTCAGCTTATTTGCTTCCACGATACTGTTGATCGATACCTGCTTTAACACACGGCTCTCCGGGTTCATCGTTGTCTCATAGAGCTGGTCTGCATCCATTTCTCCAAGACCTTTGTAACGCTGGATCGTGAATTTACCGGTATGCTTCTTTCGATAACGGTTCAGTTCTTCATCTGAATACAGATACTGCATATGCTTGCCCTCGCCCACTCTGTAAAGCGGCGGGATCGCGATATAGATGTGACCCTCATTGATCAGATCCGGATAAAACCGATAGAAAAATGTCAGAAGCAATGTAGCGATATGCGCGCCATCGACATCGGCATCAGTCATAATGATGATCTTGTCATAGTTTAATTTATTAATATCAAAATCGTTGCCATAGCCCTGCATAAAACCGCATCCAAATGCATTAATAAGTGCTTTGATCTCAGCATTCTCAAGAACCTTGGCTACTGTTTTCTTCTCTACGTTTAAGATCTTACCACGAAGTGGCAGGATCGCCTGATATTTACGGTTTCTGGCTGTTTTAGCAGAGCCGCCGGCAGAATCACCCTCGACTATGAAAATCTCGCATTTGGACGAATCATTAGATTCCTGCTTGGCAAGCTTTCCATTTCCTTCAAAGGAGAATTTATTCAGATTGATCTTGGATTTTTCCAGTGCTTTTTTCTTCGACAGGCTGACTGCCCGATCACAGATATCCTTAAGCACATCATAATTACGATCAAAATATACGGTCAGCTGTTCTTTTACGATATCATCGACAGCCTTTGTTACATCGGTATTTGACAACTTTGTCTTCGTCTGGCCCTCAAACTGTGGATCTGGATGCTTTACAGAGATGATCGCCTGCATACCGGAACGGATGTCTGCGCCACTTAAGTTCGCATCCTTTTCCTTCAATAATCCAAGCTCATTTCTTGCATATGAGTTAATCAGCTTTGCAAATCCTGACTTAAAGCCTGTTACATGCGTTCCGCCTTCCGGATTCGTGATATTATTTGTAAAACCGATGATGTTTTCTTCCCCGTCCTCTGTCATGACAAATACGATATCAGCAGTTATATTCTCTTTCTCTCCACTGATCGCAATGATCGGTGAAGTATGTGTAAGTCCTTCCGATATATCCTCTACAAATGCAGACAGACCGCCCGGCTGATGGAATACGACCGGTTCCTTGCCGTCTCTCTTATTATGAAATGTGATCGTAAGCTCCGGATTCAGATATGCCGTTTCCTTGATTCTCTGCATGATCGCATCGGCTTTAAATTTTACTGTTTCAAAGATCGTATCATCCGGATATAGGGTTACCTTTGTTCCGGTTCGTTTCTCTTTTAACCGGGTACGCGGCAGATTCCCTTCCGGAGTCAGCTCCGTTACCGGAACGCCATACTCATAGCTGTCCGTGTAGAGATATCCGTCTCTTGCGACCTCAACCAGCAGCTTCTTTGATAATGCATTTACAACAGCAGAACCTACACCATGAAGACCACCACTGATCTTATATGTGGAGCTGTTGAACTTACCACCGGCATGCAGTACGGTATATACGACACGTTCCGCAGGTATTCCCTCTGTCTCATGTATATCAACAGGAACACCCCGTCCATCATCTGACACGGTCGCTGAACCGTCTTCATTGATACTGACATATATATTTTTACAATAACCTGCAAGGTGCTCGTCCACGGAGTTATCGATCAGCTCCTGAATCAGATGGTTCAGACCGCTTCTTCCGGTGTTACCGATATACATACCCGGTCTGAGTCTTACAGGCTCTAGTCCCTTCAGCACCTCTATATTTTTTGCACTATACGACATAACATTTCCTCTCTATCCACATAATCATTGATTAGTATATTCTGTATTCCATTTTTTTGCAAAGAAATTATTCTGTTTCTTTCTTTTCAATACCGATTTTTTCTTCGATATCGTCTGTCTCCCCGATAATATCCAGATCAAAATAGAATACAACTCCATCTTTTACATTATACACACCATAACACTTCTTATGTGCCTGCATGGTAGCCGCGACAATGGACAGACCGATGCCGCTTCCGCCATATTCTCTGGTTCTTGCCTTATCTACCTTGTAGAACTTGATGAACAGCTTCTCCAGTTCGCCCTCCGGTACATTTGGTCCCTGATCATATACATAGACACGGAGATTTCCAAGGATCGATCCTTCTTCATATGTGGCTCCCGTTTTTTCATACATATATTTTTCTGTCCAGACACGGACTTCTTTCTCTTTATAGCAATAATGGATCGCATTTGTCAGATAATTACGGAAGACTTCTTCGATCATGAATTCGTCCGCATAGACATTGATCGGATCTATATCATCATAAACGATCGTAACCTGACTCTGCTCTGCAAGGATTGCAGACGAATCGATGGAATTATGGATCAGATCAACGATATTGAACATTTCCTTATTCACTCGGTTCTGCCCGAATTCTATCTCATTCAGATCAAGTAACTGCTTTACCAGCTTATTCATCTTGTTTGCTTCATCAACAATGACATCACAGTAAAAATTCTTGCTTTCTTCATCATCATTGATATTATCCCGCAAGCCTTCTGCATAACCCTGTACCAGTGCGATCGGTGTCTTTAATTCATGTGATACATGTGACAGGAATTCCTTACGCATCTCGTCAATCTTGATCTTCTCATCAATCTCCACCTGAAGCTTCTGGTTTGTCTCCTTAAGCTCCGTCAGCGTCTCATTCAGCTTATACGACAGATCATTCATATAACAGGACAGCTCACCGATCTCATCATTGGACGGATGCTCGATCCTTGCATCAAAATCAAGAGTTGCCATTCGTTTTGCAACCCTGGTAAGCCGTTTGATCGGTCCGGCAAATATCTCACTGACAAAATACATAAGAATACAACTGATGATTGCTGTTGTAATTAGTACAGCCATAAAATATTTGATCGTTGTCTGGATCGTGGAATCCACTCTGGCAATTGTGGTACGCACGATAATAACAAATCCATTATCCAGAAATCCGAGCAGATCAAAATAACTCTGAGCTGTATCCTTATCCTTTGTGATCTGTATCTTATAATCCTTATGCTTCTCGACCTCTTCCCGTTCGATCTGGGAATTATTCGCATCTATACTGTCTGAGAACATCAGGAACTCACCGATACTTTTCAGATTGTTAAATACAGCCGTGTCCTCATTTACCGTTGTATAGATCTTCATATGAACATCATCCACAATATAGATCATCGCATCGGATTTATTCTCGAGCAGGCTCTCCATGCTGTCAAGGTCATAGCTGCCATCTCTGTTCTTATTTGATGAATCTTTGAAAAAAGCATCGCATTCCTGATAGGTCTGGATCAGATTATTTTTCAGTTCATTGTAATAATATTTTTTTATGAAGATAACGGACAAAATGCCTGACAGCAGGATCATTACAGTAATGATCGCCATCAGACAAAGTGTTATCTTACTCCTTATCGACCTTTTTCTCATCATCCACCTCGAACTTATATCCCATGCCCCAGATCGTCTTGATATAGTCACCTTTATCCTGCAGCTTGCTTCTGAGCTTCTTTACATGGGTATCGATCGTTCTGGCATCTCCAAAATAATCATAATTCCATACATTATTCAGTATCTTCTCTCTGGATAATGCAACTCCTTTATTCACCATAAAATAATTCAACAGCTCAAATTCTTTATAACTGAGCTCGATCGGTTCTCCATCGATCGTTACGATATGGGCTGCAAGATCCATCGTGATACCGCCTGCTGAGATCACACTGTCAGCTGGTACATCACTGGTTCTTCTTAAGATTGCTTCTACTCTGGCAACCAGGATCTTCGGACTGAACGGCTTCGTGATATATTCATCAATACCAAGTTCAAATCCCAGAAGTTCATCTCTTTCATCTGACTTTGCAGTCAGCATGATGATCGGAACCTGTGAGAACTTCCGTATCTCCTTACAGGTCTCCCAGCCATCCATCTTCGGCATCATAACATCTAAAATGATCAGTCCGATGTCTTTATTATTCATAAAGATATCAACCGCTTCTTCACCATCTCCTGCTTCCAGAACGATATATCCTTTCTTACTCAGGAAATCCTTGACCAACTTACGCATTCTGCTCTCATCGTCAACTACCAATATCTTTATACTATCCATATGCGACCTCCTGTTATTTCCATTTCTTGCTGTATTCTAACAAACATCTATGTCATAAATGTGAATTTCAAATGGGAATTTACCTTTTTCTCTTTTTCTTCTCCACAACCGGGTGATTTGCTTCATATTTCGCATACAGATCCGGCCGCCGTTCTTTTGTCCGGCTGATCGACTGTTCCAGTCTCCATGCCTCTATATTCTTATGATGACCGGAAAGCAGCACATCCGGGACCTTCTTCCCCATGAATTCTATCGGTCTAGTATATTGTGGATATTCTAACAGATCGTCATGAAAGGATTCGATCTCCGCACTGTCATCATTGTTCAATACCCCAGGAACCAGTCTGGATACAGTATCAATGATCGCCATTGCCGGAAGCTCACCGCCGGTTAAGACAAAATCACCGATCGATACATAATCCGTTACGATCAGCTCCAGCACACGTTCATCGATACCCTCATAATGTCCGCATAAAAGCACCAGATCATCTTCAACGGCAAATTCTTCTGCCACCTTCTGTGTAAATGTCCGTCCCTGCGGTGTCATATATACAACCTTTAATTTCTTTCCTGTCTTTTCACACAAATACTGATAGGCATTATAAACCGGCTCCGCCTGCATCACCATTCCGGCTCCGCCGCCATACGGATAATCGTCTACATGCTTATGCTTATCCTTTGTAAAATCCCTGATATTCACTGCTTCAATATGGATCAGCCCTGCTTCCATCGCCCGGCCGGTAATACTGGTTCTAAGCCCGTCCATGATCATATCGGGGAATAATGTAAGAACATAAAAATTCATCATTCTCTCCATTCGTTCTAATCTTCTGCGATTTTCAGAAGATGTACCTTTACCGTTTTATTTACCGTATCAATATCTGTTACCCATTCCTTTACAACCGGAACGTAGATATCGTCCTGTCCTTTTTTCTTTATAACAAAGATATGATTCGCCGGCGTCTCCAGTACATCATCGATCACACCGATCTCTGTGTCATTCTGATCGTATACCTTTGATCCGATCACATCACAGATAAAGAACTCACCATCCTCTAAGGCTACGGCATCCTCTCTGTTTACAAGAATATCATACTGTCTTAAAGCTTCTACATCATTTATACTATCATACCCTGCAAACTTCAAAACTACCATGTTTTTTAAAAATTTACAGGATGTACATTCAGTTTCAATCTCTTTGCTGCCTGATACCAGAAAACACTTTTTCAGGCTTTTAAATCGATTCAGGTCATCCGTTGTCGGATATACTTTTACCTCTCCCTTGATACCATGCGATGCTGTGATCACACCCACTCTCAGTCTGTCTTCCAAAATTATATCTTTCCTCCACTATAACTAAAAATGGGGGAGTTATGATAACTCCCCCAAAAAGATCTTTGTACTACTTAATATCTACAATTACCTTTTTGTCACCCTTTGAAGCAGCTGCTTTTACAACTGTACGGATGGATTTGGCAATTCTGCCTTGTTTTCCGATAACCTTGCCCATATCCTCTGGTGCAACAGTCAGTTCAACTTTAATTATATCGTCTTTCTCTGTCTCAGTAACAGATATTTGCTCTGGATGATCTACTAGGGATTTTGCAATGATTTCAACTAAATCTTTCATTTAAACACCTCCCTGGTGATATTATTTTTCAATACCTGCCTGCTTGAATAACTTAGCAACAGTCTCAGTTGGCTGAGCACCTGTCTGAAGCCACTTCTTAGCTGCTTCTTCATCGATCTTTACTACGCTTGGCTCCTGGTTAGGATCATATGTTCCGATCTCCTCGATGAATCTACCATCTCTTGGGGATCTTGAATCTGCAACGATTACTCTGTAAAAAGGATGCTTCTTATAACCCATTCTTCTTAATCTGATTTTTACTGCCATTTTGTTTGTTCCTCCTGAAATAAAATATAAAATATAAAAATTTATTTAAATCCAAACGGAAGCTTGAATCCACCGTGGCGTTTCTTGCCACCCATCATACCGGACATCTGCTTCATCATTTTCTTGGATTGTTCAAACTGCTTTAAGAAACGGTTGACTTCCGCGATCTGAACGCCCGCGCCGTCTGCAATACGTTTCTTTCTGGATGGTGAGATCGGATCCTTCAGACATCTCTCATTCGGTGTCATGGACTGAATGATCGCCTTCGGCTTCTTGCCTGCATCTTCATCGATCTGTACATTCTTCATCTGACTGGACATTCCGGGCATCATGGAGAGCAGGTCTCCGATTCCACCCATCTTCTCAAGCTGATCCATCTGTTCCATAAAATCATTGAAATCAAAGGATGCTTTCCGGAACTTCTGTTCCATCTCTTTCGCTTTCTCATCATCGATCGCATTCTGTGCTTTCTCGATCAGCGATTCCACATCACCCATTCCAAGGATCCGGCTCGCCATACGGCTCGGATAAAATGGTTCCAGATCTGTCAGCTTCTCGCCCATTCCTGCATACAGGATTGGCTTTCCGGTAACAGCCTTAATGGAAAGTGCCGCACCGCCCCTGGTGTCACCATCTAATTTCGTTAAGATCACACCATCTATACCAATCTTATCGTTAAATGTTGTTGCAACATTGACAGCATCCTGTCCTGTCATCGCATCAACGGTAAGAACTGTATATGTAACATTGATATTTTCCTTGATCTCCGCAAGCTCATCCATCATATCTTCATCTACATGAAGTCGTCCGGCCGTATCGATAAATACCAGATTCATATGATTCTTTTCTGCATGCAGGATCGCAGCCTTGGCAATATCAAGCGGCTTATGATTCTCTCCCATCGTAAAGACAGGCACGCCAACCTTTTCACCATTGATCTGCAGCTGCTTGATCGCAGCCGGTCTGTATACATCACAGGCAACTAACAATGGTTTCTTGCCTTTATTCTTAAACTGATATGCAAGCTTTGCAGCCGTTGTTGTCTTACCGGCACCCTGAAGACCGCACATCATAATGACTGTAATCTCATTTGACGGAAGTAATTTCAGTTCTGTTACATCAGAACCCATCAGCTTATCCATCTCTTCTTTTACAATCTTAATGACCATGTGTCCGGGATTCAAACCCTTAAGGACTTCTTCACCAACAGCTCTGTCACTTACAGCTTTGATAAATGATTTAACAACCTTGAAGTTTACATCGGCTTCCAGTAAAGCACGCTTTACTTCTTTCATTGCCTCTTTTACATCATCTTCTGTAAGAACACCCTTGCTTCTCAGTTTCTTGAAAACATTTTGAAGCTTGTCAGATAAACTGTCAAAAGCCATGAATATCTCCCTTCGTTCCTAACACTCATCTACTAAAACTCGTCCAGTATCCGATCCGATAACCGGTCGATTGCTTCTATCTTCGAATTCAGCCTGTCATCCCGATTTTCCTCCATCAGCTCCGAAATGCAGTCTTTCATCTTCTCGACCTGCTTTCTCGCTTTCATGAATTTGTCAACAAGCTGTAACTTATCTTCATATTCTTCCAAGATCTTATCGCAGCGCTTGATCATGTCATAGACACCCTGTCTGCTGATCTGATTCATTCTGGCAATCTCGGAATAGGACATATCATTATTGACCACATCTTCATAAATTGCTTTCTGATGCTCCGTCAAAAGCTCTCCATAAAAATCATATAATAAAGACTGTCTGACTATTTTCTCCATACGATCACCGCCTGTAAAGTATTTTCCCTTTACCATGGGTTATTCTATACCATGCCTGCATCGTTGTCAAGTAAAATATCTTGACAAATTAATTTTTATCCGAATATCCTCTGTTTTGCCACTTCCATGTCTGCAAGCATCTGTGCTTTTAATTCTGAAACACCTGAAAATTTCTGCTCTCCGCGAATAAAGGATAACAATTCCACGACCAGCTTCTGTTCATAGATATCCTCATCAAAATCAAAGATATGCGTCTCGATCGTTACCCTGCGATCTGTATTCACCGTCGGATTGTCTCCGATATTCGTGATCCCATAACAGACCCTGCCGTCCTCCAGATGTATCCTTGATGCATAAACACCCGTCACCGGATAGATTTTCCCATGCTTTGGAAGCAGATTTGCCGTTGGAACCTGGATCGTCCTGCCAAGCTCTCTGCCATGCACTACATGACCGGACAGAAAATAAGGTCTGCCAAGGAAGGTTTCTGCTTCTTCCATTTTTCCCTCACTGATCAACATTCTGATATAAGTGGAACTTACAATGACATCATGGATCTTTTTCTTTTCTATCACGATCACCTGATAGCCGTATTCGCCGGCCATCTTCCGCAGAAGTTCTACATTCCCGCGTTTCTTTTTTCCGAATCCGTAATCGGTTCCTACGACTACATATCCGGCATGTAACCTTTTTACAAGGATATCCGTTACGAAAGCTTCCGGTTCCATCGATGCAAATGCATCATCAAACGGATACTCCACCAGTACATCGATTCCCATCTGTTCTGCAAGCATACATTTTTCTTCCGAGGTTATGATGCTTTGAAGCTTATCTACATCAAAGATCGAATTTTTACGAATATCAAAGGTAAATACGACTCCGGTATATCCATCCTTCTGTAAACGAAGCACCTCGTCAAGCAGCAGCTTGTGGCCCTGATGAAAACCGTCAAACTTGCCAAGTGCAACGACGGAACCTTTTTCTGTATTGATCTGTATATCTTTCTGATTAAAATAATGCTGCATTGTCTTCTATCCTATCATCTATCTGTCTCTGCATTCTTCGGGAACATCTTTACCGGCCGGCAGATGCTCTTTTCCTTTTCATATCGGTATATCGCTGCAAAGCTGTCCGTTTCATCATAGACACGGATGCCCGGAACATCTGTAACCGTTTCAGGGCTCACAGCTTCCGCAAACTGGGAAAGCTGAAGTTTATTTCCATTTCTTAACAGCTTTCTTGCATATTCATCTGTACCGATATGAAGCTCCGGATACTCCGGCAGCAATAGTTCTTTCTTCATTACATATGAAGCGATCGTTCCCTGATCTCTCGCCTGCTCGATCTCCGCAAGTGTCAGGCTGTCTTCAACCCTGAAGTTCTTCACTTCAGTACGGACCAACTTCTCCATGACTGCTCCGCAGCCAAGCTTTTCTCCGATATCCCGGCATAAGCTTCTGATATACGTTCCCTTGGAACAATGTACGGTAAATGTAACCCTTGGAAGCGACACATCTTCTATCTTTAATTCAAAGATCGTTACCTCTCTCGGGCTCCGCTCGATCTCAATTCCTTGTCTGGCATATTCATAGAGCTTTTTGCCGTTTACCTTGATAGCCGAATACATCGGCGGTATCTGGTCATAAGTACCGATAAAGCTGTTTACCGTTTCTATTACCGATGCTTCGTCCGGGATATCTGCTGTCTCTGTAAGGACTTTTCCTGTTACATCCTCTGTATCTGTTGTCTTTCCGAGCAGCATGACACAACGGTATGTCTTATCCTTATCGATCAGCATTTCGCTTAATTTTGTTGCCTGTCCAAGACACACCAAAAGCACACCTTCCGCCATCGGATCAAGTGTGCCTGTGTGACCGATCTTCTTCTGTTTTAAAATACCACGAAGCTTGGCTACTACATCAAATGATGTATAGCCCTGCTCCTTGTATACATTTAAAAAGCCGTCTAGCATAACTGTTCCTTAATCTCCTCTATCACGCCGGCAAGGATCTCTTTGATATCTCCCTTCATGCTGAAACCTGCAGCACGAACATGACCACCACCGCCATGATTGCAGGATATCCTGCTTACATCAACGATATTATTCGACCGAAGTGAAATCTTGTATTCATCTTCTCCCGTCTGATAGATAAATACCGCCGTTTCCGTTCCCTCTGTGATCCGAAGCTGATCGACGATACCATCCGTATCGATCTTGCCTGCACCACTTTTTCGGAAATCCTCTGTCTCAAGCACTGTGCTGATGATCCTGCCATCTGCATGCTGTTCTGCTTTTGTCAGAGCGATTCCAAGCAGCTTATTTGCGACAAATGTCTTCTTATAGAAGGTTTCATCTATAATAAATGACGGATTTGCACCCTTTTCGATCAGATCACCCGCTATACTCATCGCACTCTTTGTTGTATTGCTGTGTTTGAATACGCCTGTATCATGTACAATTCCCATATAGAGTGCTTCGGCAGCATTCTTATTAATCTTATCCTGTTCCATCAGCTTATAAAGTGCTTCTGCCGCGGAACACGCTTCTGCATCCACATAGCATACCTCACCAAATCCCGGATTGGAGATATGATGATCCACACACATTGTATGCTTCGCATGTTCAAAGATTGGAAGAAAATCTCCCTGTCTTTCCTTATCACCACAATCCACCGCAATACACAGATCATAGACCTGATCTGTCGGTGTATGACTGATCTTATCTGCATCATGTAAAAAGAGAAAATCCTTGGAGAATTCCTCCAGATAGATCTGTACCTGCTTATCATAATTGCTGATGATATAATTATATAATCCAACCGTTGAGCCTACACAGTCGCCATCCGGACGTACATGTCCGGTTATAGCGATCGTGTCTGCCTGCTCGATCATGGTAAGAAAATCATTCTTCATTTTCTGTATCATCCTCATCATCTTCGATGTCTTTTACAACATCATCAATCTTTTTGGACATTGTTACACCGTATTCGATCGACTGATCCATGATAAATGTGATCTCAGGTGTATTTCTGAGATTAATGGAATGTGCAAGTTCTCTTCTGATAAATCCCATTGCACTGTTCAGTCCCTCCAGTGTGGAGTTTACGGAATCCTGATCTCCAAGGACACTGATGTATGCCTTACAGTATTTCAGATCCGGTGTTACAACCGCCTCTACTACGGATGTCATCGGATTAATGCGGGGATCCTTGATCTCTCTGCTGATGATCCGTGAGAGTTCTCTCTGAACCTCTGCATTAATTCTTGTATTTTTTACACTGTTCTTTCTCATTATTTTCTTGGAACCTCTACCATCTGATATGCTTCAATCTGATCCTCTACCTGAATGTCATTAAAGTTCTCAAGAACAATACCACATTCAAATCCTGACTTAACTTCCTTCACATCATCCTTGAATCTCTTTAAGGAAGCCATCTTGCCTTCGTAGATCAGATTTCCTTCACGGGTTATTCTTACGCTGCAATTCCGGTTGATGATACCATCTAATACATAAGAACCTGCGATCATACCGACACCGGAAGCCTTGTAGGTCTGTCTGATCTCTGCATGACCAATTACCTGTTCTTCAAAGATAGGATCTAACATACCCTTCATTGCAGACTCAATATCTTCAATTGCATTGTAGATGACTCTGTATAAACGAACATCTACACCTTCTGTCTCTGCTGTCTCTTTTGCTCTTGCATCCGGCCGGATATTGAAACCGATTACGATCGCATTAGATGCGGATGCCAGAATGATATCTGACTCGTTGATCGCACCAACACCGGAATGGATACATTTTACTGCAACTTCATCATTTGAAAGCTTTAACAGACTCTGCTTAACAGCCTCTACAGAACCCTGTACATCAGCTTTGATAATGATGTTCAGTTCCTTGACATTACCTGCCTGGATCTGGCTGTACAGATCATCCAGTGACATTCTGGATTTCGTCTCAGCAAGCATCTTCACTCTGCTCTGCGAAATGTATGTCTCGGAAATCTGTCTTGCCTCCTTCTCATTATCAACCGCCATAAAGATCTCACCGGCTGATGGAACTGTATCCAGACCAAGGATCTGCACCGGAGTGGATGGAGTTGCTTCTGTTACACGGACACCTTTTGAATTGTGCATTGCACGAACCTTACCATGGGAAGATCCGACTGCAAGATAATCTCCTACATGAAGTGTACCCTTCTGCACTAACATAGTTGCAACAGGACCACGTCCCTTATCAAGCTCTGCTTCGATTACGATACCACGGGCATTTCTGTTTGGATTTGCCTTTAACTCAAGAACCTCTGCAGTTAACAGGATCATCTCAAGCAGATTATCCAGTCCTTCACCTGTATGTGCGGAAACCGGACAGAAGATCGTTGATCCGCCCCAGTCCTCAGGGATCAGTTCATATTCTGTAAGCTCCTGCTTTACACGCTCGATATTTGCACTTGGTTTATCGATCTTATTGATCGCAACGATGATCTCGATACCGGCTGCCTTTGCATGGTTAATAGCCTCTATCGTCTGTGGCATAACACCATCATCTGCTGCTACAACAAGGATAGCAATATCGGTAGACTGTGCGCCACGCATACGCATAGCTGTGAACGCCTCATGTCCAGGTGTATCTAAGAATGTGATCGTCTGTCCGTTGATCTCTACCACAGATGCACCAATCGCCTGTGTGATACCACCGGCCTCGGCTGATGTTACATTTGTCTTACGGATCGCATCAAGAAGGGATGTTTTACCATGGTCAACGTGACCCATAACGCAGACAACAGGTGGTCTGGAAACCATATCCTTCTCGTCTTCTTCATCCTCTTTTAAGAGCTCCTCGATCACATCAACTTTTTCTTCCTCTTCAGCAATACAATTATATTCCAACGCGATCTCTGCTGCTGCTTCAAAGTCTAACTCAGAGTTCACGTTATACATCTTACCTGCAAGGAAGAGCTTCTTGATCAACGCATTTACAGGCTCTTTGATAATGTCTGCAAGTTCTTTGATCGTTACAACCTCCGGAAGTGTGATCGTACGGATCGTTTCCTTATCCTCTGCCTGCTGCTGTGGCTGCTGTGGCTGATGATGCTTGTTTCTGACATTTTTAGCCAGTCTGCTGATATCTGCCTCAACCTCTTCCGGAGATCTTCTGTTGCCCTTACGAGGCTTATTCTTATCTCTGTTATAATTGTCTCTGTTCTGGCTCTTTAAATCTTTGCCCGGTATCTCTTTTGCTTCAAAATCCTTACGGGTATTTGCTTTTGGACTTCTTCTCTGATTGTTATTATTATCATCCTCGTCATCCTTGCCAAATCCCATCGGAGTATTGTTTCTGTTATTGTTGAACCGGTTGTTTCTGTTATCCGGTCTGTCACCGAACTTCGGCTTGTCAAAGCTGCCCTGACGATCTCCATTGCCTGAAAATCTGCCACGATCCTGACCACCACGGCCATTGTTTGAGAATCTTCCTCTGTCCTGACCATTTCTGTCATTGTTAAATCTCGGTCTGTCAGAATTATTTCTGTCACCGGAATTATTGTATCTTGGTCTGTCATTGTTATTTCTGTCAGTGTTATTTCTGTCAGTGTTGTATCTTGGTCTGTCGGAATTGTTTCTGTCATTACCGTTTCTGTCATTATTATATCTCGGTCTGTCAGAATTATTTCTATCACCATTTGTAAATCTTACACGGTCACCGTTATTTCTGTCGTTGTTATATCTTGGTCTGTCATTTCCCTGCTTGTCGCCAAATCTTGTCTTATCAGAATTCATACGCTCACTATTGTTAAATCTTACTCTCTCATTATTTTGTCTGTCGGAATTATTTCTGTTTCTGTCATCTCTGACAAATCTCGTATGTCCCTCATCTTTACCCTGTTTCGGCTTATTCGCTTCCCCTGTAGCCGGTCGATCATTTCTTACAGCCGTTTTCTTAGGCTCTTCTTTTACAGAAATCTCTTTCTGAACCTTTTCCGGTGCTGTCTTTGCCGCCTTTACGTCCTCCGACTTCTTTTCCGGTACAGGCTTTGCTGCCGGCGCATCTGCTTTCTTTGTACCGGTTCCGCATGCCTTCTTAACGATATTGATCATATTCTCATCAACAGCCGACATATGGCTCTTGATCTCGATACCATTTTTGCCAAGGATTGCTTTGATTTCATTGTTGCTTATATTCAGCTCTTTTGCCAATTCGTGTACTCTCAGTTTCGTCAAAAGTTACACCTCCATATTTTCACTCAAACTCATGTATTTTATGATCTGTTTCGCAAATCCTTCATCTAAGATCGCGATCGACGTCCGGAATTCTTTTCCAACGAATTTTCCCAGACTGTCTTTGTCTCCAAATTCAAAATATGGAATCTCATAAAAATTACATTTTTGATCAAATAGTTTCTTTGTATTATGGGCTGCATCACATGCCACGATCACAGCACATGCGCTTCCGTTTTTTACGGCCTTTTCTACTGAAAAGTTTCCGCTTACCAGCCTTCCGGCCTTTGCACATAAGGAAATCATGGAATAAATCTTCTTACTGTTCAATTGCCTCTAACTCCTTATCCAGTTTCTCATAAACCTCTTTTGGAATCTGCATCTTGAATGAGCGTTCCAGAGATTTACTCTTCATAGCTTTTTTCAGGCACTCTGCCTTACGGCATATATATGCCCCCCGTCCATTCATCTTGCCGGTCAGGTCGATCGCAAAATTATTCTCATTATCCTTCACGATACGGATGAGTTCTTTTTTCGGTATCATCTCATTACAACCAAGGCACTGTCTGAGCGGTATCTTCTTTGCCATAACATCACTTCCTATGCTTATATATTTATCTCCGTTCCAATCGGCATGGTACCCGGTCAGAACTTCATTTTATTCTTCGTCTTCTTTTACTTCTTCTGCATCCTGCTGCTCCAGAGATTCTTCATAAGAACCATCAACGATATCGTCAATATTGTCAAATGCTTCTTCCTGCTCCGGCTCTTCGTAGTCATCATTTTCTTCTGAGAAATATCCCATCTCTTCTGCCTGTGACTCACTCTTAATGTCGATCTTATATCCTGTCAGCTTTGCAGCAAGTCTTGCATTCTGACCTTTCTTACCGATTGCAAGTGATAACTGATAATCCGGTACAACGACAAATGCGCTCTTTTCATTCAGATCTACATCAACTGCAATAACCTCTGATGGACTTAATGCATTCTTGATGAAGATTGCCGGATTCTCATCCCAACAAATAATATCGATCTTCTCACCGTTCAGATCTTCTACTACGTTGTTAACACGGCTTCCATTTACACCTACACATGCACCTACCGGATCTACATTCTCATCATGAGAATAAACAGCGATCTTGGAACGGGAACCGGCCTCACGGCAGGAGCTCTTGATCTCTACTGTACCGTCTGCGATCTCGGTTACTTCCTTTTCAAATAAACGCTTTACCAGATCAGGATGTGTTCTGGATACTGTGATCTTAGGTCCTCTGGAGCCTTTCTTTACTTCTGTTACATATAATTTGATACGGTCACCTCTGTTATATACTTCGCCGGGAACCATCTCAGACTCTTTTAATATTGCTTCTGTCTTATCATCCAGACTGACATTGATGTTGTTTCCAACATATCTCTGAACGATACCTGTGATGATATCCTTCTCTTTTGTATAGAAGTGATCGTAGATCGCATCTCTTTCGCTCTCATTAATTGCCTGAACGATTACATTTCTTGCTCTCTGTGCTGCGATTCTTCCGAAATCCTTTGTTGTGATCTCGATGTTGATGATATCTCCGAGATCATATTTGGAATTCATCATCTTAGCTTTTTCCAGAGAAATCTGTGTCGCAGGTCTTTCAACCTCTTCTACAACCTCTTTCTTCGCATATACATGAAACTCACCGGTCTCACGATCCATAACAACATCGATATTCTCATCGGTATCAAAGTCCTTCTTGCAGGCCGCCTTTAAGGATCTTTCGATCGCATCCAGCAGAATATCCTTGCTGATGTTTTTCTCCTTTTCTAATTGATTTAATGCTTCGATAATTTCTGACACTTTTTTATCCTCCCGCTTCTTTTATTAATATACAAATGCAAGTCTTATCATCGATATATCTTTTCTTGCAATCTTCAGTTCTTTCTCATCTTCTGTCAAAATGGTAACTGTTTCTTCATCGTACGCTGTAAGTTCACCTTCAAAATCTTTACAGTTATCGATCTTGGTATATGTCTTGATCTCTACGATCTTGCCAATACTCCGTTTAAAGTCATTTTCCTTCTTTAATGGTCTTGTAAGCCCCGGAGAGCTGACCTCAAGAATATAGGCATCCTTAATGAAGTCATCTGCATCCAGCAGATCACTCATGGCTCTGTTCACGATCTCACAATCTCCGATCGTTATTCCACCTTCTTTATCTGCATAGATCCGCAGATAATAATCACTGCCTTCTTTTACATATTCCACATCAACCAATTCAAGGTTATTTGCTTCAATGATCGGCAGAACCATCTCTGTTGCTTTTGCTTCAATATCTGTTTTCTTCGTAGCAATACCACCTTTCTACAAAAACTAAGAGTGGGCCAAAACCCACTCTTAATAGTTACCATAATCTTACTAAAACAAGATTATAACACGTTATAAGGAAAATGCAAGTATTTTTTATCGCATACCCTTCGCTCTCAGCTCATCTTCCTTCGCATAACGATCCAGAATCTTATTTGCCTTTCGGTCATCGATCATATACTTATTGCTGATTGCCTGTTTGATGATCTCATCCAGTGCCATTTCCCTTAAATAAGCATCCTTGATATTAATGGACGCAATCTCTCGGTATGCTCCCATCTTTCTGGTCAAGGTTCCATACTCATAAGGAATCAGCTTCTCGATCATATTACGGATCTCCTTTGCTACATTTGAACTGTAGCCTCCTGTTGTGACCCCTATCACCAGGTCTTCACGCATAACAATTCCGGGGAACAGGAAGCTGCTGACATCCTTGTTATCTGCTACATTGACCGGAATATTATGTTCGTTACAATACTTTCCGATCTTAGCATTTACATCATCCCTCTTAGTCGCTGCAATTACCATATCTGCCGTATCAAGCGCATCTAATGTCATATTCGACTCATGTACACTGATTCCTGGTACTGTCTTGATCTCATCGCAGATCCTCGGTGCGATAACTGCGATCTTACAGTCAAACTTTATCAGAGAGTTAATCTTTCGAAGTGCGGTCTTTCCTCCGCCAAGTACGATTACTTTTTTGTTTTCCAGATTGATAAACATTGGAAAATATGCCATAGTGAAACCTCCTGTCGCTTCTTTTCTTTTATATTACTTTTCAATAAATTCTTTTTTCATATACCTCATCATTATATACCATGCATAACACTTGTTTCTGTCGTTTAAATCTTCTAAACGATCATTACACCACGCATAACATACATTCTTTCCTGCTTCTGCATTGATAAAGTATTATTGGCATGAAATATGATTTTGTCTCATATAATAAACAGATTATAATTCAGGATTACTAAAATGGCAAATGGAAACAATAACGGAACATTAAAAATCAGGATCATCTCGGAACAGACTGCATATCCGGTAACCGGTGCGGTCGTTTCTGTCGCATCAACCGGAACTCCGGATGAAGTTATAGAGGAACGGCAAACAGACAGCGACGGTATCATCGATGGAATCACCCTTGAAACTCCTCCACTGGAATACAGCATGGAGCCATCTGACAACCAGCCATATTCCGAATACAATCTGAAAATCAATGCACCCGGATTTGAACCACGTATCATCTCCGGTGTACAGATGTTTACCGACGAAAAGGGCATTCAGTCAGTTAAGCTGCGTGTTTCTGATACTGACCAATCGAGCTATAACCCAACGGTGATCGGTGCTCATACCCTCTGGGAAGAATATCCGCCAAAGATTGCTGAGGATGAGATTAAAACAGTTGCAGAGACAGGCGAGATCGTCTTAAGCCGTGTCGTGATTCCGGAAACCATCGTGGTACATGATGGAGCTCCTTCCGACCCAACTGCAATCGACTACTATGTACCTTACAAAGACTACATAAAGAATGTTGCATCAAATGAAATCTACTCCACATGGCCGGATGCTTCCCTTCGAGCCAACATCCTTGCAATTATGTCCTTCACCTTAAACCGTGTCTATACAGAATGGTATCGTGGAAAGGGATACGATTTTACGATCACATCTTCAACCGCTTACGATCAGAAATGGATCTATAACAAGACAATATATAAAAATATCTCCCGTATCGTTGATGAACAATTTGCCAATTATCTATCAAGGCCGGGTGTCACCCAACCGATCTTTACACAATACTGTGACGGGAAACGGGTCACCTGTCCAAACTGGATGACCCAATGGGGTTCCAAGTATCTTGCCGATCAGGGACTGTCTGCGATAGAGATCTTACGCTACTACTATGGCGATTCCATTTATATCAACTCTGCCGAAACCATTGCCGGTATTCCATCCTCTTATCCGGGATATGATCTGTCAATTGGCGCAACCGGTGACAAGGTTCGTCAGCTTCAGGAGCAGTTAAATCGTATCGCACAGAATTATCCATCCATACCAACTGTTGCCGCCGATGGCATCTATGGACCTGCCACTGCCGATGCCGTCAGACGCTTTCAACAGATCTTCGACCTGCCCGTTACCGGCATCACCGACTACTCCACCTGGTACAAAGTCTCCCAAATCTACGTTGGCGTCACCAAGATAGCCGAGAATATCTGATTTCCTGACGACAGAGACCCCTGCCATACCCTTTATTACGCAGAACACTTGCGTTCTATTTTTCACGTAACGGTACTAACCTCCTCACCTTCGGTGACTCGTTAAGGACCGACGTGAAAAAAGGTCTGCTCCATAAAGGTATGCAGTGGACTCTGTCTGTCTATAATAAGATATATTCTTCTTCGATACTTGATTCCACAGACAGATCAAAAATGCGTTGTTGCTTTTATATCATGGTATCTTGCTTTCATATCGTAAAAGATCGTATCTGGTTGTTCAGCAATCACTTTACCTTATAATTTAAAATGAGAACTGATATTACTATTATGAAGCAAGCCTGCCTGAGCGTTGGTACTTAGGCTGCGTCTTTTGCAGCCTTATGTACCACTACGTCGAAGGTAGAGCGAAAGCGTCTTGCGGAATAATATGTAATATCAGCTCTCATTTAATCGTCAAAGCATACCTCTTGCTGAACAACCAAATACGATCTTACATTACCGATCAAAGCAAACTACTATCGTATAAAGCAGCAACGTACTTTTGATCGTCCTCGTTAATATGTATCGTGGTCGTCGTAATCGTCGAATTCATCGCGTTCATGATCCATGAACTCACGGCTGGAAACCTTCTTTTTGGTACGTTCATCTTCTACCATATTTGATAACATTTCCTTGACCTCTCTGGATTTCTTGATGTTCCTGATCTCAAAGTCTTCCATAGTCTTATCTGCCGAACAGCACTTGATCGTACCAAGTCCACACATTCTCTGCCACAATTTGCGTTCCAGTGATACATCCATGATGCGGTAAAGCCGTACTTCATCCTCTTTCACACTGAAGAACCCCGTACTGATAAATAACCGATCCTCTGATAAGCTGTACTTTGTAAATGTCCATGGTAACCCGAAAAATATACGTTTGCGATCCTTCCATATAATCTCTGCCATTTCAAAACCTCCCATATTTTTATAAATCTGTAAAAATACTAACACACCTCCCGCTAAAGTTCAACAAATGGATTTTCTCATCCGGCTGTTTTCAGATTTCCGATTGCAACCTTTCCTCTTTTCCTGTAAACTAGAGGCAAGAATTTTATCGCAATCCGTTGTTTATTGCAGGGAGGTAAAAGCTTTATATGCTTAATATAGAAATTACTGAAACAAAAAACTTCGTTAAAAAGCTTCTGATGGAACCGGTCTTTGACACATTTTTGCTGGTGGAAGCCTATGTCCGTTCCGACGTTTCTTATACGATCGACGGCAGACTGAATCCATCTTTTTTTGATACGGAAGAACTGGAAGAAATGACCTCAAAGACTTACACGACATGGGGAAATGTCAGGCAGCACATCTTCAATGTTATCAAGGGAAATAAGCTTCCGTTGAATTTCAAGATCGTACTGATCTTATCGGATGCAAATATCAACCGGATTATTGAACAGAATCATCTGGATCTCTCTCTATCCGATATCGCAAACCTATCCTTAAATGTCTACTTTGACGGAGAAAAGATCACACTTACCACGATGGCATCCATGAATATCTTTTCCATGGATAAGACTCTTGCAACCATCTGGGATGCAAATGTATCTGCTTTTTTTAAACAGAATCAGATCTTTTAACCACCTGTTACAGCATTCATTTCTAAATAAACCATAAAATATTTGTGAACTATTAGCACTCAACGTATTTGAGTGCTAATTTTGTCTTGACTTCTATTTTTTTCTGATTTATGATATCTGTTAGTGATAACACAGAACAGATAGGGCAGATATTTCTCTCATTACACATATATATATTTGCGTATTCCGATTTGTTCTGACAACTGGAATAATATAGAATTTATATAAGGAGATGCATTTTTTATGAAAAAAGGAAGTTTATCAATTAACAGCGAAAACATTTTCCCTGTCATCAAGAAATGGCTGTATTCCGACCATGATATCTTTGTCAGGGAATTAATCTCAAACGGCTGTGATGCTGTAACAAAGTTAAAGAAATTATCTCTGATGGGCGAATTTGACGAACCGGACGAACCTTATCGTATCGATGTGATCGCAAGCCCGGACAACAAGACCTTACAGTTTATTGATAATGGTATCGGTATGACTGCTGAAGAAGTCGAAAAGTATATTAATCAGATCGCATTTTCCGGTGCTGCTGCATTTCTTGAACAGTACAAGGACAAGGCAACAGAGGAACAGATCATCGGTCATTTCGGACTCGGTTTCTACTCCGCATTCATGGTTGCCGATAAGGTAACAATCGAATCCCTTTCCTACAAACAGGACGCAGAACCTGTATATTGGGAATGTGAGAACGGAACGGACTTCTCCATGGATAAAGGCGACAAAGAAACCAGAGGTACCGTTATCACCCTGTATCTGAATGAAGACAGCTATGAATTTGCAAATGAATACCGTATCAAAGAAGTAATTGACAAATACTGCTCTTTCATGCCTGTAGAGATCTACTTTACAAATGCAGATGCCCCTGCAAAAGATGAAGAAGAAAAGGCAACCGAAGCTGAAGCATCAGAAGAAGCTACTGCTGAAACCGATGAAACAAAGGATGCTGCCGAAAAGAAAGAAAAAGAAGCACCAAAGCCTTTAAATACTACAACACCTCTCTGGACCAAGCATCCAAATGACTGTACAGACGATGAATACAAAGACTTCTATCATAAAGTATTCCATGATTACAAAGATCCATTGTTCTGGATCCACCTGAACATGGACTATCCATTTAACCTGAAAGGCATTCTGTACTTCCCGAAGATCAATACCCAGTACGATAATCTGGAAGGAACGATCAAGCTGTATAACAACCAGGTATTCGTAGCTGATAACATCAAAGAAGTTATCCCTGAATTCCTGATGCTGTTAAAAGGTACCATCGACTGTCCGGATCTTCCGCTAAACGTATCCAGAAGTGCTCTGCAGAATGATGGATTTGTTAAAAAGATTTCCGATTACATCACAAAGAAGGTTGCCGATAAATTATCCGGTATGTATAAGATTCACAGAGAAGATTATGAGAAATACTGGGATGATATCAACCCATTTATCAAATTCGGCTGCTTAAAAGATGAGAAATTCTTAGAGAAGATGAAAGATTTCTGTATCTATAAGAATCTGGAAGGCAAATACCTGACTCTGCCGGAATATCTGGAAGCCGGAAAAGAAAAATACGAAAACAAAGTCTTCTATGTTACGGATGAAGTTGCTCAGTCACAGTACATTAACATGTTCAAAGAGGAAGGCATGGATGCCCTGATCATGACACAGACGATTGACAGCCCATTTATCACGCTTCTGGAACAGAAAAATGAAAATGTACATTTCTACAGAATCGATGCAGATCTGTCCGATAATTTTGTAGATGAATCATTATCTGAAGAAACAGCAAAGGATTATACCGACAAGCTGACCGAACTCTTCAAGAAAGCACTGGATGTCGAAAATATCACGATCAAGGTAGAAGCATTAAAGAATAAGGACTTATCTTCTATGCTGACCTTATCAGAAGAATCCAGACGTATGCAGGAAATGATGAAGATGTATGGTATGGCCGGTATGGGCATGGATCCTGCCATGTTCGGCGGCAAGGGTGAAACGCTGGTATTAAATGCCAACAACAATCTGGTCAAATATGTCCTTGACAACTCGGATGGCGAGAACACTCCTACCATCTGCTGTCAGTTATATGACTTGGCAGTCCTTGCAAACCGTCCATTATCTGCCGATGCCATGACCAAGTTCGTCGCAAGAAGCAACGAGATCTTAAGCATTCTGGCAAAATAATGTCATTCATTTAAAATATAAAACACAGGGATTGCCCCTATACAGACCATAAGCCCCATTATAATATGACATTTAGTGAAGGTTTCGTCGTGAAATGCATATTGCCAGTAAATACGAGCGCTTGTCTGAGCCAACATTTAGTTGGCGAGTTAGCGCAGGAGTATTTACGAATCAGGCATATGCATTGAACAGAAACCGTAACGAGTCATTTATAATGGGGCTTATGGTCTGTATAGGGGCAATCCCTGTGTTTTGTATAATTATGTGAAAGTATTATTTTGCCAGAATCTCAATTCCGTGCTCGGTCATAAGAAGGGTGTATTCCCACTGGGCAGATGGCTTGCCATCATCTGTACGGATCGTCCAGCCATCGTCAGCATCCTGCCATACGTCAGGCACACCTAGATTGATCATTGGCTCGATCGTAAATGTCATGCTTGGAGCAATCACATAATCCTTGCCCGGCTGTCCGATATGGCTGACATACGGATCTTCATGGATATCAAGTCCCACACCATGTCCGCCGATCTCACGGACAACAGAATAGCTCTGCTCTTTGGCAAATGTATTGATCGCATATCCGATATCACCGATCGTTGAATATGGCTTACATACTTCTACTCCAAGATCCAGTGCTTTCTTTGTATCCTCTACCAGCTTCTTCCAGACCGGATCAACATCTCCGATCATGAACATACGAGATGAATCACCAAAATATCCATTATATTTCGTTGTACAGTCAATGTTGACAATATCTCCATTTTTCAGGATTGTTTTCTCATCCGGTATACCATGACAGACAACATCATTAATCGATATACAGACACTCTTCGGATATCCTTCATATCCAAGGCAGGCAGGTATTGCATTGATTGATTTCGTGTATTCATAGATTCTTCGATCAAGCTCACCTGTAGATACTCCTTCTTTTACAAATGGAGTAATGAAATCAAGCACCTCTGTATTTACCTTGGATGCCACGCGGATTCCTTCGATCTGTTCCGGTGAACGCATCATTCTTCTTGTCGGGATCTTATATCCCTTCAGCTTCATTTCTTCCAGTTTGCTGTCGATGTTCAAATGGCAGGATTTGTATTTCTTTCCACTTCCGCACCAGCAGATATCATTTCTTCCTAGTTTCATTTTTCTACCAACCGTTTCTACTTTACGCCATAAATATCATAATAAGCATCAATCGCAGCCTTTAACTTATCATCGATTATGACTTTTCCCTTATATTCTTTATTATATAAATGCTCTACAACCTCTGCCATTGTAACAATAGCAGTTGTCTGGATACCATATTCTTCCTGAATCTCTGTCAGTGCACTCTTCTTGCCCTGTCCACGCTCCATACGATCAACAGAAACAACAAGTCCCATAACATCTACATCTCCCTGTGCCTTAATGATCGGCATAGTTTCCTGGATCGATGTTCCGGCTGTTGTTACATCTTCAATGATAACAACCTTATCACCATCTGAGATCGGGCTTCCGAGTAAGATTCCCTTATCTCCGTGATCCTTGATCTCTTTTCTGTTTGAGCAATATTTGATGTCTTCATCATACATTTCTGCAATTGACATGGTAGTTGCTACTGAAAGCGGAATTCCCTTGTATGCAGGTCCAAACAATACATCAAAATCAAGACCAAACGCACTGTTGATTGCTTCCGCATAGAACTCACCCAGTCTCTTTAACTGTGCCCCTGTTCTGTAAAATCCGGTATTTACAAAGAAAGGTGTTTTTCTTCCACTCTTTGTTGTAAAATCTCCAAATTTTAATACATTACAATCGATCATAAATTCAATGAATTCCTGTTTGTACTGTTCCATTTTTCTTTCGTTCCTCCTTGATTTCAGACCATTTATGTACCCTTTAGTTAGGCATTTCGAACTCATTCTAGCACAAATGGTTTCGAAACACAAATGGTTAATTTTTTCTGTTCCATTTTGTATCTAATTGTTGTACAATAGCCAAAGGTCTATATTTTTCGACATACCTTTAGAACAATTCCGTCCTATATTACCATATTTACGAAAAAATATATACATTAGAAAGGAAATTTTATCAATATGAAGAAAAAAACAGCACTTTTTCTCTGTCTGATCCTGCTTATTTCCACTATCGGAACAGGATGCAGCAGCAAAAAAGACGCCATCCGATTCGGTGCGGCGGATATCGGCGGTATCTATTATACCTTTGCAAATGCTTATGCCGGTCTGGTCAACAACGATGCCCCTGATTACAGCATTGAAGCAAAGAAGACTGCTGGATCTGCGGCAAATCTACGACTGCTTGCCGACGGTTACATTGATCTCTGTATTGCACAAAATGATATGATTGACGACGCAGTAAACGGCACAGGCACATTTGTGGGGAAATCGATCAGTGGATATTCCGCTATCGCCTCTCTGTATCCGGAAGCCTGCCAGATCATTGTAAAAAAAGATTCAAACATCAAGTCTCTCGATGACCTGACCGGAAAAACCATAAGCATCGGAGCATCCGATTCCGGTACGGAACGAAATGCAAAACAGATCCTTGAGGTTGCCGGTCTGAATAACGATCTGGTCAAAACCACAAACCTTGATTATATCGATGCTGCCGAAAGCCTGGTTTCCGGTGAAATTGATGCTTTCTTTGTTACAGCAGGCATTCAGACCACGGTCATTGAAGAGCTGACAAGAACCTGTGATATCCGTTTGATCGGACTTAACGACAGTTGTAAAAATAAGCTATTGTCTGCTTATTCGTATTACTCCGATTTTATCATTCCCGCAAATACCTATTCCGGTCAGACCGAGGATGTATCAACGGTCTGTGTGCAGGCTGTCATGCTTGCAGATAACGACTTATCGAAGGATACTGTAGAAGATCTTACGAGGCTTCTGTTTGAACATGCAAATGATCTGCAATATTCACTTTCGATCGATATGCAGTTAAATGAACAGGCAGCAACAAAGGGCATCACGATCCCATTTCACAAAGGGGCTGCTGCTTACTACAAAGAAAAAGGGATTACCGTTGATGTACGATAATTTCTGAACATAAGAAAGGGTAATTATGAAAATTCAATTAGATATGTATCAGACACTTGCGATTGCCGTCCTTGTGTTGATGCTTGGAACATTTTTGAAAAAAAGGATCTTCTTTCTGGAAAAATTCTGTATACCTTCTCCTGTTATCGGCGGGCTCTTATTTGCAATCTTCACCTGTATCTGTTACAGTACGGGATTGGCAGAATTTTCCTTTGATGATACCCTACGGGAAGTCTGTATGGTATTCTTCTTTACCTCTGTAGGTTTTCAGGCAAATCTGAAGGTCTTAAAGAACGGTGGCAAATCACTGGCGGTCTTTCTGGGGCTTGTTATTGCTCTGATCGTACTTCAAAACCTGCTTGCTGTCGGTATGTCCAGGATCCTTGGACTTGACCCTCTGATCGGTATGTGTACCGGATCAATCCCAATGGTCGGCGGACACGGAACCGCAGGTGCCTTCGGTCCGGTTCTGGAAGACTTTGACATATCCGGTGCAACCACAATCTGTACCGCAGCTGCAACCTTTGGTTTGATCGCCGGAAGTCTGATCGGCGGTCCACTCGGAAAACGACTGATCGAGAAAAAGAATCTGTTAGAAACGGTTGTGCCTGAAGATGACAGCCTTTTGATCGAAGAAGAAAAGAAACATGAACGTCATACAAATATGTATGCAGCCGCTGTTTTTCAATTGATCCTTGCAATAGGACTCGGAACGATATTCTCATGGTTACTGACAAAAACCGGGTTAACTTTTCCAATCTACATCGGTGCTATGATCGCAGCCGCACTGATTCGAAATATCGGTGAATATTCCGGTAAGTTCACGATTCATATGGGTGAGATCAACGATCTTGGCGGTATTGCTCTCTCCCTGTTCCTCGGTATTGCAATGATCACATTAAAACTATGGCAGCTTGCATCTCTCGCTCTTCCATTATTTATCCTGCTGACCAGTCAGGTTATTCTGATCTGTCTGTTCACATACTTTGTTGAATTCAACATCATGGGACGTGACTACGATGCTGCTGTTCTGGTTGCCGGAACCTGTGGTTTTGGAATGGGGGCAACACCAAATGCCATGGCAAATATGCAGGCAATCTGTGATAAATATTCGCCATCCGTAAAAGCCTATCTCCTGATTCCGCTTGTTGGCAGTTTATTTGCAGACTTTATCAACAGCCTTGTTATTACATTCTTCATCAACCTGTTATAAAAGGAGGATATTCTCATGTTCGGACATAGAAAAGATAAGAAAAAAGATTATAATCTGACTTACGACAATCTCGCAATCCCTGAAATTCATACGCAGTCAGACTCGGATTCGAATGACGCTGACACTTCGAATCCTGTACATACAGAATCTTCCAAGGAGGAAGCGAACATCTCCTATGATGTCGCCATCCCTGAAGTTCATATCCGGAAGAAAAAATAAAAAACTCCCTACAGTCGATATCACTGTAGGGAGTTTTTTATTTATTCATCACGCTTCATATAGACCTGCTCGAAGGATTCAATATTCACAGGCTTACTATACAGATAGCCCTGAATATGGTTGCATCCCATTTCCTTCAGGTATTCTGCCTGTTCCTTGGTCTCTACTCCTTCCGCTATACATTCCACTCCAAGATCTGTGCACATCTCAACCAGATGTCTTAGAATCGTTCTGCTGGCTATATTCTTGTCTATATTATAAACCATACTCCGATCCAGCTTGATCACATCAAACTTCATAGAAGAAAGAATCGATACATTGGAATATTTTGTTCCAAAGTCATCCATGGCAATCCTGAAACCTGCAGTATGCAGTTTGTTTGCAATTCTGGTAACCATCTCATGTTCCATCTCACCAACAGACTCTGTAATCTCGATCTCGATCATATCCTTTGGAACTCCATAAGATTCAACAATCGCATTGATACGCTCCGGCATATCTTCTTCCAACAGAGATATTCTGGAAAAATTACAGGAGACCGGGATCAGATTATACCCTTCTTTTTTCCAACGTATAAGCATTTTACATACATTTTCAAGCACAAAGAGATCCATATACTTTATATTTCTGCTTTTTTCCAGACGATCGATCACATTTGCGAGGTTATCCGGTTTGGCATATCTCACCAGTGCTTCTGCACCATAACAACGACCATTCGAATAGTCCACCTTCGGCTGTAAATACACAAAGAACATTCCGTCTTTAATGTCTTTTTTTACAAGCTCTCTCGTTAATGTACTCCATTTATAAGAATGTTCATCCTTCTGATCGTACCACTTCTGTTTCTCCATATAGAGCATATCATACGCATGGTTTTCCATCCGCTTGATATCTTTCTCATAATCATCCCATACATATCCGATACATGCCGTAAAATCGCCAATCTTAAGCTGACCTTTCAATGCACGAACCTGATCCAGGAAATCACACTGTGAAATATTCTCACAAATTACAGCAAAATCGTCATCCCCAATCCGATAAATACAGGATTTCGGAAATACCTTATCTAACAGTCTGTAATAATCAATCATCAGATTATCAACAAAGGACTGTCCAAATTCATCAAATATATTACGCACTTCATTGATATCAATAATCACGATACCCACTGATTCCAGATTCTGTCTGCGGTTTATATAATCCATATAGCAGATACGATTATATGCTCCCGTTATACGATCATGCGTCACTTCATAATTTCGTTCTTCTGCAAGCGCCCGGCTGACAATATCATTTCCAATATACAAAGACAAAAGATTCATAAGCTTCAGGTCACCACTGTGAAGCTGCGGATTAAAGATAATGATCCTTCCAATAATCTCAGACTTATTATCTTTGATCGGAACAGAATACATTGACCATATCCTGTTTTCAAAAAAAAACGAATACAGATCCGATGTTTTGTATGGGTAGTCCGAAATATGATTAATGATCAGTGCACCTTTTTTACTAGATATACTCTGCAGTTCTTTCCGGACAGTTTCTTTATAAAAGATCTCCAGTTTTTTCCCATACGAATTACTATTTGCTGATTTCCATTCATGACATTCATATAACTTATTGGAATCACATTCCACCAGACAAGCATGTTTTGCGCCATAATACTCTCCAAGTGTTTCTAACAGTTTGCTGTAATTTAAGGAATGCTCTACTCCTGTAGAAATCTGTGTAATACTGGATACCAACGCATCCTCAATATCATAACGGTTAGAAAGAACCTGTGTTACTTTATCGGCATCAGAAATATCAACAGCCATCTCCATACGACACTTTCTTCCATGCCAGTTTACAATCCTGTCTTTTAAAACATATTCTTTTCCGTTATTGAGATTCTTATGATGCGAGATAAAACTCTTCTCCGTTGATAACAGCTTATTCGTGCAGAAGCTGCACGGAAGATCCATACCCTGAAGCACCTTATAACAATGCTTGTCAATATAAGAAGTATCATCTTCATCCAGACCAACACCAAGCTTGGCTGCCTTATTCATATATTGCAGCTTATAAGAATTCATCTCCGTTACATATACAACATCTGAGATGTCATCCAACAGATAATCCTCTTCATCCGAATAACTGCTGAACTTGGAATTTAATACCGGTTTAGCCTCATCCATCTTCTCACAGAAAAGCATACAGCGGTCTTTGCCCTGCCGCTTGGAATAATATAACGCCTGATCTGCTTTATAATATAAAGAATCGAATTTTAATGACTTTGATATAGTATCAACTGCAATACCGATTGATGCCGAGTGCTCCGCCTTACATTTAATCGCACGAATTCCTTTATTAAGTGTCTTCGCAACCATGCATGCCGTATCTTCATCGACTATATCCGGAATAAACATAGAAAATTCATCTCCACCGAGACGACCACAAAATCCACCATATGTATTTGCAACACTCTCCAGAACAACTGCTGTGTCACACAACAAATCATCTCCGGCATAATGTCCCAGTGCGTCATTTACTAATTTAAAATCATCCAGATCGATCATATAGAGTGCACACAGCGTCTCATCAAATTCCACAAGAAACCTGGATACTTTAGACACAAAGGTGCTATGATTATAAACCCCTGTAAGGGAATCACGTTCCGCACGCAGAATTAATTCCTGACTCTGCAGTTTCTCCTCATGAATCGAATACAACTTACCTACAATCTTTTTTACCACACCGTTTGTATCAGCAACACTGACAAGCATTGCACGATGCCAGAGATACATACCGTTACCGATAAAATCGACCCTGATTTCAACGGTTTCGGTATCCTTAACAGCTGTCAGTTCAGCCAATACGTCTGATACCTCTTTTTTGTCTTCCGAGTAGATCAACTGACACTGAGCAAGGTTTGCAATAAAATCTTTATCATCAAAAACCGTTACGGTTCTGCCATCCATATATTTAGATATAACCATGCTGTCATCTTCAACCGTATAGGTAAACAAGAGTTCATCACTTCCCTGCGCCACTAACTTCAACATCTCGGTCTGTGCACTCTTTTCCAGTTCTTCTTTCTTTTTATTCGTAATATCTACACAAACAGCGCATATGGAAAAAACGCTTTTTCTTGCTGCAAGGAGCGACAGGCATACCTGCACCCAATAATATGATTCCGGATTATTTTTATTAATAAAGCGATATTCACCAATTGTCATCTTATTTGACAACAAGGTCTCCTTAATCTGTCGTTTCAGTTCTTTCCGATCTTCTTCAAATGCCAGATTGATATATTCATTTCCTTCTGTACCAAGCTGACCTTTTTCCAGATTGAACATCTTATAAAAGCTCTCACTGATATATTCTACTGTAATTTTCTTATTTCCGATATCAAATACTCCGACACCACCCGCCAGATTATTGAGAATGGACTCCAGCATACGGTTCTTATCCGCTAATTCCATATTAAGTTCAGAATTAATATCGGTCAGATTTTCAAGCTGTTTCGACAGCTTCTTGGTATTTGTTATATCTGTAATAAGGATTTCTCCGCACATTTCTCCTTCTTCCGACTGAAATGCCCGCCCAAAACAGAATACATATATAACTTCACCATTTTTCTTTTTTAACCGATGTCCCAGATATGCTTCTCCCCGGCTCGTCATCTTTGTATAGATGATCTGTGTATAATCCTCCCAGTCTTCATCTAGCATAATATCCTTTACATGAAGCTGTAAGCGTTCTACATCTTCCGCAGAGTAACCTAGGATCTGTTCAAATCCCTCATCTACCTTTAGAATCCTCATATCTCTGATACGCGCCTGATATCTGGAATATATAATTTCTTCAAATTGTTTTTCCATAACCAACTAACTGCCTCCCCAATACATCCTGTAAAGCAGATAACCCAATATCTTTTATTTTACACACCCAATCAACTCATTTATATCATCAATCTGATTCTCGATCAGATACTTCTCAATTCCATCTGCAATCTCCACTGTTGCATATGGATTATTGAAGTTTGCTGTACCAACTGCGATTGCCGATGCACCTGCCAGAATCATTTCAAGAGCATCCTCAGTCGTAGCGATACCACCCATGCCTATGATCGGAAGCTTGACAGCATTTGCAACCTGATACACCATCCGTACTGCGATCGGATGGATCGCAGGACCTGATACACCGGCAGTCTTATTCTTTACAGCAAATGTACGACGCTTAACATCAATCTTCATGCCTGTAAGTGTATTAATAAGTGACAGTGCATCTGCTCCACCTGCTTCCGCAGCTCTTGCCATCTCAGTAATATCTGTAACATTCGGACTGAGCTTCATGATCACCGGCTGCTTTGCAACCTTCTTTACTGCCTGTGTTATATCATAAAGAGCTTCCGGCTTCTGACCAAATGCAATTCCTCCCTCTTTTACATTCGGGCAGGATACATTCATCTCAAGCATATCAATATCTGTATCTGCCAGCCGTTCTACGACATCTATATAATCTTCCTTTGACTTTCCGCATACATTTACGATCACTTTTGTATCATATTTTGCAAGGAACGGAAGATCTCTTTTTATAAAAGTATCAATACCCGGATTTTGAAGTCCGATGGCATTCATCATTCCGCCATATGTCTCTGCAATTCTGGGTGTCGGATTGCCCGGCCACGGAACATTTGCCACACCCTTTGTCGTAACTGCTCCCAGACGGTTCAGATCGACAAATTCCGAATACTCCATACCTGAACCAAATGTACCGGATGCAACTGTAATTGGATTCTTCCATTCTACTCCTGCGATGTTTACCGCCATATTTACTTTACTCATTACAGTTCCACCTCCTCAGCATAAAAGACAGGACCATCTGCACAAATCCTTGCATTGTGTACCTTTGAATGCTCATCCACATTCTTTGTCTGACAGACACAGGCAAGACAGGCGCCTACACCACATGCCATCTTTTCTTCCAATGAAATCTCACAACGGATATTCTGCTCTGCCGCATACTGTTTGATTCCCCGAAGCATCGGAGTCGGGCCACAGGCATATATGATATCACCGGTTACCGCACATGCTTTGATCGCATCTATTACATTTCCCTTTGTTCCATGCATTCCATCTTCGGAAGACAGATACACACTACCATATGGTTCAAATTCTTCATTTAAGAAAAGCTCATCCCGGTATCCAAGTACGATGGACTTCTCACAGTCCAGCTCTTTTGCAAGCTGCAGCATCGGTGGAATTCCGATTCCTCCACCGATCAGAATTGCTTTTCCAGACTCCTTCATAAAGCCATTTCCAAGCGGACCAAGAATATCAACCGTATCTCCTGCCTGTAATTTTGAGAACTCATTTGTTCCCTTTCCAGCGATACGATATACCAGACGAAGCGTACCTGCTTCTTTATCAATTCCACATAAACTGATCGGTCTTGGAAGCATGCGGCTTCCATCCTTTGAATATACAGAAACAAACTGACCTGCAACCGCCTGCGATACAATCTCCCCTGCTTTCAGGATCAGACTATATATATCTGTTGCTATACAGGTCTGGCTCACAACCCCTGCTGTTATCTTTACTTTTCCCATGTATCTATGTCCTCCCGTGATCTCTTCCACATGATCTGTCTCACCGCCACTGTCTCCACACTAAAGTGAACGACAGATCGTTTTTTCTGATAAATCCGATATTTATAATACGCTGTTGATATCTTCAATCATATCAACAACAGCCTGACGGGAAGCATCTGCATAATTTGCTTCGCCAAATGAAGCATATTTCTCCTGCTTGTATGCTGCAATGATCCCTCTGGATGAATTTACGATCGCACCAAGTCCGTCTTCATTGAAATAATGTACCAGATCAGCAGCCTTACCGCCCTGTGCTCCGTAGCCCGGAACAAGAATAAATGACTTCGGCATGATCTTACGAAGTACCTTACCCATCTCTGGATACGTTGCTCCTACAACAGCACCGACACTGCTGTAACCGCTCTCACCGATCGTATCTTTGCCCCATTCATTAACCATAGCGCCAACCAGCTCATATAACGGCTTACCATCGATCAGACGATCCTGGAATTCACCGGATGAAGGATTTGATGTCTTGACCAGTACAAAGATTCCCTTCTTCTCTTCCTTACATACATCTACAAAAGGCTTGATTCCATCGGTACCAAGATATGGATTTACAGTTGCAAAATCTTCACCAAATACGGAATATGTCTTACTTCCGACCGCAACCTTTCCAAGATGTCCGACTGCATATGCTGCAGATGTTGATCCGATATCGCCTCTTTTAATATCTGCGATCACAACCAGATCCTTTGACTTACAATAATCAACCGTCTTCTGGAATACCTTTAAGCCCTCGATACCAAACTGCTCATACATAGCAATCTGCGGCTTAACAGCAGGGATCAGATCATGAACTGCGTCCACAATACCCTTATTGTACTGCCAGATGGCTTCCGCTGCGCCCTCTAAAGTCTCACCATATTCATCAAATGCTGTCTTCTTTATATATTCCGGCACATAGGAAAGCATCGGATCCAGTCCAACAACGATCGGTGCCTTTGTCTCTTTGATTTTTTTTACTAATTTGTCTATCATGTCTTTTCTCCCTTATATATAAAAATTTATTGTTCACAATAATAGCTTCCAAGTATCTTAAATGTCTCTGTCTCATTTATCAACTGGAATACAAGTGCCTGGATCTCTTTCTGAAGCAGGTTTCCGTTTAACTCGATATAAAACCGATAATTCCATTCTCCTCCACGGAACGGCACCGAATGGATCTCGGTCAGATTCACGCCATAATCGGATATCATCGATAATACACTCGCCAGACTTCCGCTCTTATTCTTGCATACAAATACGATCTTTAACCGGTTATGCTCCGGCAGAACTACCAGTTGTTTCCCGAATGTAACGACCTTCTTCCGGTGTCCCTCGTCCAACACCTCATCACACCTGTAAATATAGAGATCATTCATGGCAAGTGCTTCATGCAGGGAATCCGATACGCCATAGCTGATATCCTCAAATATACCCATTCCGGCATCTGCTTCATCCTTCCGGATCAGCTCCATGACCTGTTCATAATCACTGACCGTATTTACCAGATCTCTGGAATAGCCCTGACATATGTAAAGTTCATGCTTCAGCATGGCAAGCTTCTTTACCTTCGGTTCCTCCGTCACAAACGATACATTCAGACAATTACGAAGTTCTAATGTTCTCCCATACTGATACTTTCTGCTGACCTCCATAATACGCTTGATCAGTGCCGTATATTCTTTCTTGATGCTGTCGTCTACATCCCCGGTCAGCTTCGTTATGATCGCTTCTTCCCGATCCGGCTTATATATAGCATCCTCTGATTCCGCCTTTACCCTTGCGACTTGATCTGCAAGTATCATTCGTTCCTTAAACAGCGACTTGATCTGCTTATCAACCACGTCGATCTGCTTTCTAACTTCCTCTAATGTCATTTCTCCGGCTCCTTTTGGCATAACATATATTCATTAATATATCATTTTTTCAGCATGAAGTAAACCGCTGCACACGGAAATGATCGAAGTCCTGCGTCAGTTTTTCAAAACGGGACAAATAGCAGAGCGACAAATGCTGCAACCAACAGCACTCCCAAAAGTACTCCACAAATGATCTTCCATTTCGTATTCTTAGACAGAATCATACATATTAGAACAATCAACACTCCTGCCATATCGATCCCGACATCGATCATTTTTCCGCTCCTGCCCGGAACCAATAACTGATGCATCTCATCCGAACATGCATATAATAACGAAATTAAGACAGCTATGCTTCTGTTATAAAATCTGCTCTGGCTCATGGATATCTTCACCGTTGCCAGATATGAAAGTAAGAACAGGATCGCATATTCTGTCATATGTGCAGTCTTTCTTATAACAAGCTCCAGAATATCTTGTAGATTCTGCATCTCCTGCGGTGAATCCTGCCGTACCTTTTCCAAGAGATTTGTTATAAACAAACTGATCTTCCCACTCTGTCCGGAGGATTCCTGTCCAGTCTTTCCTGACATATAGAATATAAATATCATCCATATAACAACCGGTATCAGATACAGAAAACGGTCGTTACTGTCCGCTGTATTCTGCTTTCTTTTTCCTGATGAGGATTTACTATTTGCCGATCTGTCTGTATTTTTATTTGCTTTTCTTTTTGTTATTCTTGATCCGCCTGAAGTTTTAGCTTTATTTGCATTTGTGGATTTTGCTTTATTTGTTGAATTATTCTTCTGCATCTCTGTCTAAATCCTTTTCTGATATGTTCATTCGACTCATTCTTTATTCTTTTACCTTACTGTTCTTTCATCTTGCCATTTCTTCTCCCGTGTTTTTCTGAAATAATTTACTCTGGTCAAATTATCCAAAAAATAATATTCAAACATCCCGCATACCTTTATAATAGCTGCTTTTTTTCAGCAGATTTCACATTGTCGAAAGATTGCAGATTTGATAAAATTTCAAAAGAGCGCAACTTGTATTCTATTGTACTACAAAAAGAAGATTTTTGCTCACAAAAACAAAAAATGGGAGGACATTATATGTTTAACAAAAATAAGAGGACGAAGAAATTTTCCGATCTCCTGATTCCAGGCATTATATTGATAATCATCGGTATCGTATTTGCCTTTCAGGGAATCCGGGATTACAGCAAACTGAATGGGGATCTGCTCAATCTGAATACCGCATCTGAAAAGGATCTGGATGCCGGAAAATATGTAGAGATTGATGTTGACTATGCTTTTTATTCTTTCTGTGAGAATGTTGAAACTACAAATTATGTATTCAAAAGAACAACAGACCAGTATTATCTGATAAGTGCACTTAAAGACAACGAATACTACATTGGACTGAATATTGCTGAATCAAAAAAGTCTGAGCTTGAAGCTTTATCCGATCACACCTGGTCTCAGTCAGGTGCAGATCCGGGTACATTACACTACATCGGCAAATTATGCAAATCAGACAGTGAGATTATGGGATATATGAAAAATTATATCTACGATATGTATGAATCTGCCTATGATATCACTCTTACCTCCACAGAAAAAGCTACACTGGATTCTTATATGCTTCCATACTATATTAAGATCATGACAAAAGAGGGATCCCGTACATCTATCATTATCGGTCTTGTAGTTCTCGGTCTTGGTATCCTGCTCATTATATTAGGTATTATCCGTCACAAGAACACTGTATACGGTCCGGATATCCAGCCAGAACCATATACCGGTGCTTATGGCAATCCAACAACTCCTGATATGAACACTAGCATGAATTCAGGCTATGCCGATCCCAATGCACAGGAGCCAACGACTCCATTTTCAGATAACAATACATCTGAAGCAACCACAAGCGGCTTAGATCCTGACACCTTTGATGGCGATGGAACTTCATCTTTTAAATTGAAAGACTAACACAAAATCCGACTGATGGGAAATTCCTGTCAGCCGGATTTTTTATTAGAGTGTATTATATATTTACTTCTTAATTAGTGTTCTGTGCTATTCTGCACGATCATTCATAGAATGATTAACCGAAGTATCTCTTTAAGAGACCTTCAAATGCCTTTCCATGTCTTGCCTCATCCCTTGCCATCTCATGAACAGTATCATGGATTGCATCCAGATTCAGTGCTTTTGCACGTTTTGCAAGATCTGTCTTACCGGCAGTTGCACCATGCTCTGCTTCTACTCTCATCTCAAGGTTCTTCTTTGTTGAATCTGTAACTACTTCACCAAGAAGCTCTGCAAACTTAGCTGCATGCTCTGCTTCTTCATAAGCTGCCTTCTCCCAGTAATTACCAATCTCAGGATAGCCTTCTCTGAATGCTACACGAGCCATTGCAAGGTACATACCAACTTCTGAACATTCGCCCTGGAAGTTTGCTCTTAAATCTTCCATGATATCTTCCGGTGCACCCTGTGCTACACCTACAACATGCTCAGATGCCCATGTCTTATCATCACTCTGTTTGATAAACTTCTCAGCAGGTGCCTTACATACAGGGCACTGTGCAGGAGCTTCTTCTCCTTCATATACATATCCACATACACTACATACAAACTTTGCCATAATTAAAATCTCCTTTGCTTTTTGCTATTATTATTCTTATTGAGAAACGTTATCAATTTCTATGATTCTATTTTACACAATTTTTGATAAATGTCAATAGTTATTAGGAATGATTCTCAATTATTTTTTTATTTAATCAAACTTTGTTCCGGCTATCCTTATTCTGTAAGAAGCTGTTTATCTGTGTTCTCCAAGGAAGAACAATGCCAGTGTTCCCGGACCCGAATGTGCTCCGATCACCGGACCGACATAGGATATCGTGATCCTGTCATTTCCGAATCTCTCTTTAATAATAGAAGCAAGTTTCTCTGCATCTTCTATACAATCACCATGACTGATAAAAATATCCTGATCTTCCGGATGTACCGCCAGCTTCTCCATCCGGTTTGCAAGCTCTGTGATCGCTGCTTTTCTTCCTCTGACCTTACTTACATTGATCAGATGTCCCTCGTCATCCACATGCAGGATCGGCTTGATCGACAGCATTGTGCCAACTGTCGCTGTCACACCGGATACTCGTCCGCCTCTTTTTAAGAAAAACAGATCGTCTACTGTAAACCAGTGACACAGTTTTAATTTTATATCTTCGATATACTGTGCATTTTCTTCCAGACCTTTTCCTTCATCTCTTGCCTGACATGCTTTGTATACCAAAAGTCCCTGTCCCATAGATGCCGCAAGAGTATCAACACTGACCATCTTTCGTTCCGGATACTCCTCCATCAATTCCTGACCGGCCATATACACGGTCTGATAAGTAGAACTAAGCCCGGATGAAAAGCCCAGATATAAGATATCTTTCTTCTGATTAAATAAAGCTTCTATTGCCTCCGATGCCTGCGAGATATTTGCTGCAGAAGTCTTGATATTTGCCCCATTCCTTAATTTGCTATATACTTTCTCAATATCTGCCTGATCATTATGAAAACTTCCCTCGCCCTCAACAATAAAATCAAGCTGTAAGATCTCCAGTTGATATTTCTTCACGATATCATCCGGCAGATCACAGGATGAATCTGTCAATATAACATAATCATTCATTTTAACATCCTCCATTACCATTTTATGGCAAATATGGTTTTTAAAACCACATGATATATTTTACCAAATCGCTATGTAAAGTATACCACACCTTATAAACAGGCACAACAAAAAGGTGCTGACATATAATCTGTTCTGATATATATATCAACACCTTTTCATTAATTCTATGTTTTAATTATCTGTATGTTACCATTAAAGACTCTGTAAGTCCTGTACTCTTCTGGTACATAACAACGATCACATCTGAATATTTCTTACTTAATGTAATCTTCTTGGAATAACTGGATTTATTTACATTATAATATTTGCTTCCACCATTATATACGCTGACTGACTTAATGGTCCATCCCTTTTTAGCCTTTACGCTCAGTGTCTTCTTTGATACTTTCTTTGAAGTATAGGTGTAAGTATTCTTTGCAAAGCTTGATGTATAATTCTTGCTTCCAATCTTGATTGAACTTACAGGATTGGTATATTTCTTTACAGTAAATGTAGTTTTCAGCTTAACACCCTTTACTGTACATGTAATAGTTGCCTTACCAGCTTTCTTTCCATAGTCTACACGAATATATCCATCTTTGGCTGATACTTTCATGTTCTTGTTTGAACATTTTAACTTTTTGATCTGAGATGCCTTTGTACATCCCATGATACTGATAACACCGGATGCCTGAGTCACACGTCCCGGCTTATAGGAAACGACTCTGTCACTATACGGGTTAATATACACAGTCTTACTGGTTGCAGCGCTGACATCCTTCATGCTTGTTGCAGGTACTGCTAATAATGTGAATACCATTGCAAGGGCTAAAAATGCAGCTAATAATCTCTTTGTTGCTTTTTTCATTTTTCTACTACCTCCATAAAATCATCTTTTATCCGGCGGCATTCTGACCTCTCATCTGTATGCCCCAAATTTAGTTTTATTTTATACTATTTCCCATTTTTTTACAATAGGTGCAACGTATTTTAATCTTAATTTAACGCACTTTATTCTTCTTTCCCGTACCATTTAAAGAAACGTTTTGCATACTTCTCTGCCTTGTTCCTTGAAAAGTTAAATCCACGGATCGCACCTTTTTCTTTATAGGTATCCCGAATTCCATTAAAATACCATTCCATTCTGTTATACGAGAATCCCTTGATATCCTTATAATTATTATATTTGTTATAATAATCGTCGTATTGGTAGTTATCGTACTCGTAGTAATCATCATCCTGTCCCGTCATATAGTTATCTACAATGAACTCATATACTTCTTCCGCTCCATCTGCACCAAGTGACGTCACATACCGGAAATCCACATCCTTCGGATCCTGATTTTCCAGATTATATCTGGCAACCAGATAAGCCGGACGAAGGAACGATACGATGATATATACAGTAACGATCACAAACATCGAATAACGTACCAGAGGGAAATGGTCAATATAGATTCTGACGATCACTCCTGCAAGTACCACAGCAAGAACAGCCAGTGCTGCAAACACCAGTATTCTCATATAAGTAAGATCATATGCTTTGATATACATTGTCATACGAAGTGCCGAAGATGCGATCATCACGTAGGTACAGGCTGACATAATAGTCAGTACGATATTAAGCACTGTGCTTTTACGAAAGATTGCATGACAGATCAGCACCAGTATCACATTCAGCACCGATACGAACATAAGCTGGAAGAATCCCTGTCTGGCATATTCCGCATAAGTCATATCATCCGGCAGTGACATATTATTTGTAAACAGATATAGGATCTGGATCACTGAAAACAACAGATACACCAGGGTAAGCAGTCCCATTGCCGTGATCGCAATGATCGGTTCATGTGTTCCTTCTTTTGTCTGTCTGTGATATCTGCTTCCAAACGGTGCTGACACAATGATACCATATGTAAATAATAACGCCGCAAATGCAAATACAAGAAACCAGATTGCATCCCATGATAGGAAAATATTTCCAAGTAATGTTTCAACTGCATCTCCAAAGATCTGATCTGCACTGGAAAGCAGGCTGATCATTACGAACAGCAACGGAATCGCAACGACAACACCGATCAGAATATAGACAAATTTCGCACGTTTTCTTGCATTTTCATGTTCTCTGTTATATTGTCTGTAGTCTGAGAAAAAACGGTCAAAACAGGTAAACGGCTCTGCCATCTTCTCGATAACCGTAAGACCATATTCGACAAATCCCATGTTTTTAAGATCATCAAAATACCGGAGAAGCCCTGCACACACAAGGAATAAAATGCAAAGATGATCCAAAACGATCAAAAATGAATCATCGGTCCTGCAAACTGATACCCCAAGCAAAAGGATACCTGCATAATGCGGAATCAGCTTCGTCTGCTTTCCAAAAAGTTTCCCAAAAGATAACGATTCTCCGTCATTTACCGGCAGATTCTTCTCATGGCGCATGATACTGAAACTCATAAACAAAACGGTCATAACTGCCATGAATACAGCACAGATACTTGCATAATTCCGGTACATCAGCACACTGTAGATCATGGCATAACCAAACGCAAAACCGCCAAAAATCTCAAACCGTTCGGGCGATACCCCCGGTCTTGATCTTCTCGGCTTATAATCGTAATTTGACTGCCATCCAAAATTTGGCGGCACATTATTATAGTTTGATTGTCCTCCAAAATTCGGTGGTACATTATTATAGTTTGGCTGTCCTCCAAAGTTTGGTGGCACATTATTATAGTTTGGCTGTCCTCCAAAGTTTGGTGGCACATTATTATAGTTTGGCGGTACATTATTATAATTCGGCTGTTCTCCAAAATTTGGCGGTGTATTATTTATATCCATATTAAGTAACCTCCCATTCCTTCCTGTAACAAAAAATCCTACATCCATAGTTTCATGTTACCTGTTTTTTGTCAAGTGAATATTTGTTAATATACTTATATAGCAAAAACGCCAACTCTCCTGATAACTTTGTAAAATAAAAACTTCCGGATAGGAACCTCTGTTTTACAATACAAGGTCATATCCGGAAGTTTTTCCTTTATATTCTCTTACTGATATTTTAATTTTTCATCTTCAAACTCTTCCAAACGCTGTCTGTATGCTTCCATAATAACGGATTCATACGCAAGAACCGGTTCTTTTATACCAAGTAATTGCATCAGATATTTCACAAACAACGGATTCATAATAAGAAATGGTCCAACTGTATATGTTGCAAAGAAATTCTTTCTCTTCAAACCTTCTTGTTTTATTCCCGGATGAAAACCATCCCCGCGAATCACATCATAGAAATAATCCTTTGAATTATCTCCATAAGAATGACTGAACTGCGCTTTAAAACCAACCAGCTTTATATCTTCATACTGTCCAAATACAAGAGAATGATATCTATGCATCATATCTCTCTTTGCATAGGTATTAAAAATACCAAGTCCTTCTATTCGACTTCCATCTTCATTCTCAATGTACTGTTCAACGATCTCGACTGCATTCCCGGTAAAGAGAAATACTGTTCCAGCCTCGATTTGCTCTTCCAGTTCTTTCTTATATGGTTTCAATGCCTGAATCGCCAATTCCTGCTGATTCTCTGTCATTGCTCCCATATATACAAGGTTTGCCCTGCCCTCTGTAAATGCCGGTTTATCATATAAGCCGGTATAAATAACTGTTGCCTCCGGCATACAGTCTTTTAAATAATTTACGTTCTGTAATTCACCGAAAAGATTGGCAAATTCTCCATATAGAACTTCTATTGTAATATCTGTTCCCATTTGTTATGCCTCTCTTTCCTTCAAATATTGTTTCAGATTATCCCGAAGTACAAGCGCTGTATCATTTTCATGAATATCATGAAGAATGTATACACTGTCTGTTCCATCCAGATTCAGGGATTTATATGCACCTGCTTCATCCGTTGTCTCTTTGATCTTTTCTTCCGGAACCCCGGCCATCATTAAACGGAGCTTATAATCTTTCGTCCGCAGACCACCTATTACGATGTTCGTAATATTCGGCTGATTTAAGAACTCAAAATCCGTATCAAAGATCCATGTCATATTTTCAGATGAATTTTTCCGGTCAAATATATCTTCCAGCAAAAGAATGACCTCTTTATTTCCCGGTTCCTTAGACACATAATCAAATACACAGGAACATGCAATTGGATTCTGTCCTTTTGCCATATTGGTCACTATCGTGATCCCATCCACTGTACTTCTGGAATATCTCGATTCCACAATATTAAGATTCTGGATCGCGTTCCGGATCTGCTCACCTGTCAAACCAAATTCACGAAGAGCGGTAACTGCAGTCAGCTCATTGTACAGATTAAATGTACTGTTACTGATCATCGGATACTGTTCCCTGCTCTCATTATGTGTAACTGTTATTACTTTGTTCTCATAATCAACATCTGCCTTATAATCGCCTTCCGGTGACGTATATCCACAAAACTCACAGACAGCTTTTCCAATATGATGATACCGGACATAGCTATATTTTAATTTATGATGACACTTTGGACAGATCCGCATATCATTGATCAGATTAATACATTCCTCCCGGTCAGATGGAAGTCTGTTGATTGAAAAGTATGTTTTTTCATTTTCCGAGCCAAGATTTGAACTGATCAGATCATCCGCATTTAAAATCAGATGTGATTCTTTTGGCATATTATTATTGATAAAGTTAAAAATAAACTCCGGGTTTGCATTTCTCTGAATGGAATCACGGAACAGGTTCGTACATACCGCATATGTTGGTTTTACATATGGATAGATCAGCTTTGAACTTCTTTCATCGACTTCAAATACAGCATATTGTTTCTTTGCCTTTCCTGTCAGAGTACTTCCTGCGATCAATGAACTCGCTACTCCGGCATTCACATTAGAACCAGCACGGTTGTTCAAAACGTCATAGCCATTTGCCTCCAGAATATCTATGATCATATTACATACTGTTGTCTTGCCGTTGGTTCCTGTTACTGTTATGATCGTTTTCGGTTTATCTATACATCCCATGAAATCCGGACAAAGCTTGACTGCCAGCTTTCCCGGAAAATAACTTGCGTTCATCTTCAACATTCTCTGCATGGTTCTTGCCAGTTTGCCCATGAACAAAGCAAAAAAGAACCTTACATTCTTTTTATACATCTAGCTACCTCATTTCATATCTGTAAATTATCATTAGTATGTCCATTTAAGCCACATATAATATAACCACTTATTCAAAAATATGTCAATCAATTTGCCTTATTTATTCAGTTTATTTCGCCAACACCCTCTTTTACTTAAAAATGGCATCTGCCGGATCAGGCAGATGCCAACTTGTTTTTTTCAATATCGAGGGTTTCTTTTATTCTTCCTCATTCACCTGAGAAAGCTTGGCTGCCTGATCTGCTGCGATCAGACTGTCGATGATCTCATTCAGATCACCGTTTAAGATCTGTTCCAGCTTATATAGAGTAAGCTTGATTCTGTGATCGGTTACACGGCCTTCCGGAAAGTTATAAGTACGAATCTTCTCTGAACGATCTCCGGTTCCGATCTGGCTCTTACGGTCTGCAGCTTCTGCATCATGCTGCTTCTGAAGCTCCATATCATACAGCTTGGAACGGAGCAGCGCAAATGCCTTCGCCTTATTCTGGAGCTGGGACTTCTCGGTCTGGCTGTAAATTACGATACCGGTTGGTATATGTGTCAGACGAACGGCTGAATCTGTTGTATTGACACACTGACCACCGTTACCGGATGCTCGCATGACATCGATACGGATATCATTTTCATTGATCTCTACATCAACTTCCTCTGCTTCTGGCATAACTGCAACTGTTACAGTTGAGGTATGGATTCTTCCGCCAGACTCTGTCTTCGGGATTCTCTGTACACGGTGAACTCCACTCTCATATTTCATCTTGGAATATGCACCATCACCTGTGATCATGAATACCGCTTCCTTGAAACCACCGATTCCATTCTCATTCACGCTCATCAGTTCTACTTTCCATTTGAACTGATCAACGTATTTCTGATACATTCTGTAGATCTCATATGCAAATAATGCGGCTTCATCTCCGCCTGCACCTGCACGGATCTCGACGATAACATTCTTGGAATCGTTCGGATCTTTTGGAAGAAGCAGAATCTTTAATTCATTTTCCGTCTTTTCTACTGTTGCCTTTGCTTCATTTAATTCTTCCTTCGCCATTTCACGAAGCTCTTCATCATTTTCTTCTTCAAGCATAAGCAGACTGTCTTCGATCGTCTGTTTTGCATCTTTATATTCTTTGTACTTTTCTACGATAGGAGTCAGTTCACTCTGCTCCTTCATTAATTTGCGGAATTTGTTCTGATCAGATACGATATCCGGATCTGTCAACTGGTTATTTAATGTATCAAGTCTGTCTACTAAATCTTCTAATTTATCAAACATAATAATCCTCCTGCAGCACATGCTCATTTCCTGTTCATGTGTCTGTTAATATATCCAGCCTTTTTTCAGGCTTTTCTTCCAATTACAACCCTGTCATTTTCTGCGAGGTCTTTCACTACGCGTACATCTTCAAAATGCTTATCTACAAGGAGCTGCTGCACATCATGTGCCTGATGATTACCAATTTCAAATAAAATATATCCTTTTTCATTTAAATAACTCTCCGCATTTTCTATAATTGCTCTGTAAAACTTCAATCCGTCCGCATCGCCGTCCAATGCCAGCCTCGGCTCATAATCCCGAACCTCCGGCATCAATCCGTCAATCACTTTGCTCTCTATATATGGTGGGTTGGACAGGATCATATCATATCTTTTATCTATCTTATCAAATAAATCTGATTTTATAACAGTATAATCAGATACTTCTAATCGTTTCGCATTTTTTGTCGTAAGTGCGATCGCGGAATCTGAGATATCACACAGATCTATATGAATATTCTGATTCATAAGTGCTACCGACAATCCGATGCACCCGGAACCACAGCACATATCCAGCACAGACATCTTATCAGAATGTATGTCCTGAATCAAGCGGTTTGCCTGTTCCACCAGAACTTCTGTGTCAAATCTTGGAATCAGTACATCCGGTGCAGTCTCAAAATCATACCCCATAAAGCACTGTATGCCTGTTATATATTGTAACGGAATACGTTTTGACCTTTTATCGATCAACGCTTCATAGGAAGAACGAATTGTTTCGGTAACATCTTCCTGCCGGTTCATAATATATGCCATCTTATCCTGCTTTGATACAAAGAGCCATAATAACTCTGCATCGATATCTGCATCCGGCACATTATGTTCGTTCAGTTTTTCTTTTCCTGCTGTTACAAGCTGATACTGAGTCATACGTCTATTTCCTTTTACATTCACTGGCATCATTTCAACTTCTTAATCTTCGATCTCTCCACGCTTCATAGCGTCCTGATAAGCACGCCAGTCGATCACCGCTTCTACCGAACGAATTGCCACCTCACACATCTCAAGATCCGGTTCCTTCGTCGTAAGACGCTGTACCCACATACCGGGTACACTTAATATATTCGCAAGCTTTGAGTCACTTCTGCCTGCAAACATGATAAATTCATACGAGATTCCCGCAATAATCGGAACCAGAAGTACACGCGACAGCAATCGCAGCCACATAGACTTCACATTTATAAACATAAATACAATAATGCTTATGATCATAACGACTACCAAAAAACTGGTTCCACAGCGTTTATGGTATCTGGAATGTTTCTTTACATTTTCCGGAGTCAGCGGATCGCCTGCTTCAAAACAGTTGATCGTCTTATGCTCTGCACCATGATACATAAATACACGTTTGATATCCTTCATCAATGATATTAATACTACATATGCAAGAAAGATCACCAACCGAAGCACACCTTCCGCTACCGCTATCAATACATTGCTTTTTGTCACATGCTCAAGCAGTCCTGCAATAAATGCCGGAAGCAGCATGAATAATGCGATCGCAATGGCAAGTGATACAATAACGGTTCCGATCATCATCAGATCATCTCCTGTACTGCTTTCTTTTTTATTGTTTTTACTGCCGTTCTCACCTGAACCGCTTCCATTATTACTTTCTGTATCTGACAACCTGGAATCATCTTTATTTTCACTCTTTCCAGTCGGTTCTTCCTCTTCATAAAAATCGGCTGAATATGTCAGCGTTTTAACTCCAATTACCAGCGACTCAAAGAAATTAACCACTCCACGAAGAATCGGCAATTTCAGGATTTTATATTTTTCACCTATCGGTGTATAGCTTTCTACTTTAACTTCAATTTCCTGATCCGGCTTTCTGACTGCTACTGCGTACTGATCCTCGTATTTCATCATTACGCCTTCGATCACCGCCTGACCACCTATTCTGGCTCTTTTCAAATTCTATACCTCGTAAAATTGTTTCCTAAAACAAAAATAGGCTGAGATTAAAAGCTTTAACCTCAACCTATCATCCTTTTTATTAGTTTGACTGTGAAACACCGTACTTACGGTTGAACATATCAATTCTACCACGAGCCTTAGCTGCCTTCTGCTGGCCTGTATAGAATGAATGACACTTTGAGCAAATTTCTACATGAATTTCTTCTTTTGTAGAACCTGTAACAAATTCGTTTCCGCAGTTACATACAACCTTTGCCTGATAATAATTTGGATGTATTCCTTCTCTCATTTAATCTCACCTCTTTATTATATTATTGATATATGAGAATAGGCCATCAGCCTCACTTCTTCATAAAACACAGCTTTTGTATTCTAACACAAACCGACATAGAAATGCAAGTGTTTTTTTATTTTCTTAATAATGATTTTTTAACATAATAGATAAACTCTTTATTATTCTTGGTTCGGACGAATAATTTCAGTACATCCTCCAGCATATCCTCTGCCTTATTACCGGATAATATCTTGTGAAGTGCGTATACAACTTCCTGTTCTTCCGGTGATAATAACAGATCATCCCGTCTGGTACTGGATTTTGCAATGTCGATTGCAGGGAAGATTCTCTTTTCTGCGAGCTTCCGGTCAAGCACCAGTTCCATATTACCGGTTCCTTTGAATTCCTCGAATACGACATCATCCATCTTGCTTCCTGTCTCAACCAGCGCTGTCGCAAGGATCGTAAGACTTCCACCCTCACGCATATTACGGGCAGCACCAAAGAATTTCTTCGGCATATGTAACGCCGCAGGATCAAGACCACCGGATAAGGTTCTTCCACTTGGTGGAACTGTAAGGTTGTACGCTCTTGCAAGTCTTGTAATACTGTCAAGTAAGATCACGACATCTTTCTTCTGCTCTACCAATCGTTTTGCACGTTCGATCACCATTTCCGATACACGCTTATGATGCTCCGGCAGCTCATCAAATGTCGAATAAATAACTTCTACATTTGGTCCCTCTATGGATTCCCTGATATCCGTTACTTCCTCCGGTCTTTCATCAATCAGAAGCACCAGCAAATGAATCTCACTGTATCTGGTACTGATACATTTTGCGATCTGTTTCAGCAAGGTTGTCTTACCTGTCTTTGGAGGGGAAACGATCATACCACGCTGTCCTTTACCGATCGGTGACAGCAGATCGATCATACGGATCGGAATCGGGCTGTCCTCCCCATCCATATTGATCCGTTCATTCGGGAAAATCGGCGTCAGATCTTCAAATGCTTTTCTTCCTGCAATGCTTGCAGGACTTTCTCCATTGACAGAAGCTACATATAATAATGCGCCAAACTTTTCTCCCTGCGTCTTTACGCGGATATTTCCCATTATGATATCTCCGGTCTTAAGTCCAAATCTACGGATCTGCGCCGGTGATACATAGATATCCTGATCTCCCGGCAGATAATTGGCACTTCTTATAAATCCATATCCTTCCTGCATTACTTCCAGGATTCCATGTGCCATCTTACCGCTGTCAAGCTCCGGTCCATTTGGTTCCTGCTGAGCAGATGATCCTTCCTGCCTGTTCTCAAGCTTCGTCTCCATTCTTACCTCTGCTTTTATCTCTGTATCTGCAGCCGTATTTTTTTCTTCTATAACTGATTTTTCATATGCTGCTTTCTTTTCTGATACTACAGAACTTTCAACAGCTACTTTTTTCTCTTCCATTGCAGACTTTTCAAGAACTGCTTTTTCCATATTCATTTCCAGCTTTGTCATCTCGGCTGCAAGCGGTTTGTTCTCCTGAACATGGTCTTTTCTTCCGTTATTTACAATTGGTGTATTGTTTCCATGATTGGAATTGTTATTTCTGTTATTATACCCCTGTGACCGATAGTCCTGTCTTTTTCCATTTCGGTTGGTCTGTCTTCCGGCAGTATTCCTATGCTGTCTTCTTCCGGATTCTCCTGATCTCTGACCATTTTCTGTCTGGTTTCTATCCACTTTTTTTACAGCATCTTCTTCGGATTTCTCCGGCTGCTCTGTGTGCTCCGTTTTTTCAGTCTGTTCTGCTTTTTCTGGCGGCTCTGCCTTTTTCGGTTTCCGTGTTCTTCCTGTCTTTTTTATTTTTTCAGCATCTTTTTTCTGTGATTTCACGTTCTGCTTTTCTTCCGCATGTCCTGCTTCATCACTATAATTTTTTTCAAGGAATTCGATCAGAGCCGGTTTACGAAGTGCTGATACACCCTTTATCTTATGCTCCTTTACGAATTGCTTCAATTCCTCTAATGATGCATTTTTGAAATCCATCTTTTACTCCTTCCAATTTTATCCGTTTTATTTAATTCACACACATTCTTATTCTTGGGGATTATCCTAATGAATTCTTTTCGAAACAGGTATATCAACTGTATGACTTACCTGTGCATCCTGCTTATCAGATATCCGGATGCCACATGAGCGTTGTATTTAATAGCCTTAGTATAGCATAAAAAAAAGTTTTGTAAATCATTTTCTTTCACCGCAGCATTGCTTCATTGATTTTATGCTTTTCTTGTGATACATTTATTCTTACAAAACATACAAAGGATATTATTATGAATACTGAATCGATCGTCTTATACAAATTAATTATATTATATATGTTGGATCGTGTGGATTTCACACTAACCAATTCCCAGATTTCCGATTTTGTTCTGACAAAGGGATATACGAATTATTTCACGCTTCAGGAAGCCATTAATGGACTGATCGAGTGTGATTTTGTCTATGTATCCACGATCCGGTCTTCTTCTCATTATAAGATCACTGACAAAGGTGAAGAAGCCTTAAGCATGTTTGAAAATCGTATTCCTTATGCGATTAAACAGGACATTCTCGATTATTTTGATAATCAGAAGATCAATCTGAAAAATGAATCCGAGATCTATGCCGATTATGCCTTAAATGACTATGGTGAATACGTCGTTACCTGCGTGATCAAGGATCGGAAAGAAACTCTGGTCGATCTGAAATTTAACGTACCAACAAAAACGCACGCCATCGCTATCTGTGATAACTGGCGTGCGAAAAGTGCCGAAGTATATGACTATCTCGTCAATACTCTCTGGCTGTATTCTGATGATAAGGGCGAAAAACAGTCCTGATCATTTATTCTGATTCTGCGATCCGGTCTTCGATCAATTGCAGGATCTCTTCTTTTCCCTGCTTGGTCTGTGCCGAGAACGGAATTATGATCGTTCCCTCTACCGGCTGGATCTTCTGTCTGATGATCTTCAGATTCTTCTGAATCTGACTTCTCTTGATCTTATCAAGCTTTGTTGCAATAATCACCGGTTCATATCCATTTTTTACGATCCAGTCGTACATGATGCAATCATTCTCTGACGGCTCATGACGGATATCGATCAACAAAAATACAAGCCGTAACTGCTTTGAGGTATGCAGATACCGTTCTACCATCTTACCCCATTTTGCACGGATCTCTACGGATACCTGTGCATAGCCATATCCCGGAAGATCGACAAAATACAGATCATGATTAATATTATAATAATTGATCGTCTGTGTCTTACCCGGCTGTGACGATGTTCTGGCAAGTGACTTCCGGTTTAACAATCCATTGATCAGTGAGGATTTTCCTACATTTGACTTACCGGCAAACGCGATCTCCGGCATCTCTGTCTCTGGAAGTGTACTTGTAATTCCACATACTGTTTCAAGTTCAGCACTCTTAATTATCATTTCTTTTCTCCTTTTGCAAGTGCAAGACTAAGCACCTGTTCCATTGTTTTCACACAGGTAATATCCAGTCCGTCTGTAATCTCTGTACTGATATCATTAAGATCTCTGCGGTTCATCTCAGGGATCAGCACCTTCTTAATACCGATCGTTTTTGCTGCCAGAAGCTTTTCTTTTAAACCACCGATTGGAAGCACACTTCCTCTCAGAGTAATCTCTCCTGTCATCGCAAGATCTCCCCTTACAGACTTATTAAATATTGCGGAATAAATAGCGGTTGCCATCGTGATTCCCGCAGAAGGTCCATCCTTTGGAACTGCTCCTTCCGGAATATGGATGTGGATATCATGCTTTTCAAAATAATCTTCACCTAGTGGCTCTGATTCCTTCATCGTACGAATATACGATAAACCGGTAACAGCAGACTCCTTCATGACATCTCCTAATTTACCGGTAAGCTGTATGCTGCCATTTCCGGGCATAATATTTACTTCTATATTAAGTGTTACACCACCTACCGCTGTCCATGCAAGGCCTCGTACAGAGCCTACTTTATTGGTCAGATCATAGCTGTCATCCATGTACTTCTCTGTTCCGAGAAGCTGCGGTATCATTTCCTTTGTTACTTTTACAGTCTCTACATGTTCTGTAAGTATCATTCTGCACGCTTTTCTGCATATTTTATCGATATTCCGCTCCAGATCACGCACACCTGCTTCTCTGGTGTAATGACGGATGATATATTTGATCGCTGATCCATTGATCTTGAACTGCTTCTTAGTCAGTCCGTTTCTTTCAATCGCTTTATTGACCAGATACAGCTTCGCAATGTTAAACTTCTCATTTTCCGTGTATCCACTGATCTCGATCATTTCCATACGATCAGCTAACGGTCCGGGGATCAGGGATGCATCATTTGCTGTTGCGATAAATAATACCTTGCTCAAATCGATCGGCACTTCAAAATAATGGTCGTAAAATTTATTATTCTGTTCGCTGTCTAAAACCTCTAACAGAGCAGAGGATACATCTCCCTTGTAGTCGCTGCTCACCTTGTCTATCTCATCAAGCAGTACCAGTGGATTCTCAGTCTTTGTCTTTGCGATCGACTGTGCGATCCTGCCCGGCATAGCACCGATATAAGTTCTTCTGTGTCCACGGATCTCTGCTTCATCCCGAACGCCACCAAGCGACATACGGATATATTCTTTTCCTGTCGCAGTAGCAATTGATCTCGCGATCGAGGTCTTACCGGTTCCCGGAGGTCCAACCAGACACAGGATCGGCATGTTGCCTTTTTCATTTAAGATATGAACTGCCAGATAATCTATGATCCGTTCCTTTACTTCTTCTAATCCATAATGATCCCGTTCCAGAATCTTAATTGCCTTTTCCAGATTATCATTCTCTTTTGAAGCTTTGCCCCATGGATAGTCGAGCAACGTCTCAATATAGTTTGTAAGGATGCCGGATTCAGCAGCCATAGGCGGCAAAGCACGAAGTCTGGATATCTCTTTCGTAAGCTTCTCTTTGACTTCTTCCGGAACTGTCAGTTCCTGCAGGCGCTCCATATATTCATCTGCCGCTTTTTCTGTATTATCATCCTCGCCAAGTTCTTTCTTTATGACCTTCATCTGTTCCCGGAGAACATATTCTCTCTGGTGCTTATTTACACAATCCTGTAATTTCTCCTGAATCTCCTGACGGATGGCTAAAATCTCCATCTCTTCATCCATCGTCTGAAGGATCTTCATTACACGTTCTTTCACATCGAGCGTTTCCAGAATCTCCTGCTTCTTCGTATATGGCGCAGGAATGAATTCTGTCACTCCATCGGCAAATTTTGCAAGGTCATCGATCGTAAGCAGTTTTTTATATAACAGCTTATTTGTTCCCATTCCATTTGCAAATGCTTGTCTGAGCTTATCCGTAAGCATACGGATCAATGTTTTTTCCTCTACTTCATCCAGATGGTTTGTTTCTTCTGTATCTATATATTCAAAGTCTGCATTATATGCTCCGTCTTCCTTATAAAATGAAACGATCCTTGCACGTTTTTCTGCTTCAATCAGAATACGGACTGTTTTGTTCGGCATTTTCAGATATTGTTTGATCTTTGCTGTAACACCGATCGGATAAAGATCAGGAACCTTTCCATTCTCCTTTACTTCCTTTGCCGTAACCAGCAGGATGCTGCAATCACCCTTCATCGCATTGGCAACTGCTTCACAGGATTCCTTGCTGATCACATCCAGATGGGAGGAAGTATCCGGCATTATAACAATATTATTCAAAACGATCATCGGCCTGTTCCAGACGATATTATCCATACTTTTATCTCCTTTATATCAAAAAACCGGGATGCATAACATCCCGGCTTTCTGCTTAAGCTATTTCATCACTGTTTTTTACTGAACGCTTCTTCTTTATCTGCTTTTTCTCAGCCGGATTATCAGAATAAGTGATTTCTGGTTGTGCTCCATCCGTTATAACTTCTTTTGTGATCACGCATTTTGCAACTCTGTCATCCGATGGAATCTCATACATAAGATCTAGCGTTGCTTTCTCTATGATAGAACGAAGTCCTCTGGCTCCGGTCTTTCTCTCCATCGCTTCTTCTGCTATAGCGTAAAGCGCATCCTTATCAAATTCCAATTCCACGCCATCTAATTCAAATAATTTCTTATACTGCTTGCAGATTGCACTCTTTGTATCTGTCAGGATTCTTACAAGCGCATCCTTGTTCAACAGATCCAGTGTAACCGTTATCGGCAGACGTCCGACAAATTCAGGAATCAGTCCATATTTTACAAAGTCCTGAGGAGTTACCTGCTTTAACAGCTCTCCGATATCCTGTTCTGTCTTATCAACAACCTCTGCATTGAAGCCGATAGCTTTCTTGCCGATTCTGTTGTCAATGATCTTCTCCAGACCATCAAATGCACCACCGCATATAAATAAAATATTTGATGTATCGATCTGTATAAATTCCTGATGTGGATGCTTTCTGCCACCCTGTGGTGGCACTGATGCAACCGTTCCCTCCACGATCTTTAACAAAGCCTGCTGTACACCTTCACCGGATACATCTCTGGTGATGGATACATTCTCACTCTTCTTCGTGATCTTATCGATCTCATCAATATAGATAATTCCATGCTCTGCACGTTCTACATCATAATCGGCCGCCTGAATCAGCTTCAGCAGAATATTTTCTACATCTTCACCAACATATCCGGCCTCCGTCAATGCAGTTGCATCGGCAATGGCAAACGGAACATTCAAGATCTTCGCAAGTGTCTGTGCCAGATATGTCTTACCGGAACCGGTTGGTCCGACCATGAGAATATTACTCTTTTGAAGCTCTACGTCAAAATCTTTATCTGCCATGATACGCTTATAATGATTGTATACCGCAACAGATAATACCTTTTTTGCTTCTTCCTGACCGATTACATACTGATCCAGGAATTCACGGATCTCCTTGGGTTTCAGTAAATTAATGGAATCTTCAGCACCTGTTTCTTCCAGTTCTTCATCAACGATCTCTGCGCATATCTGTACACATTCATCACAAATATAAGCGTTTGGTCCTGCTATAAGTTTTCTGACCTGATCCTGCGTCTTATTGCAGAAGGAACATCTAAGTAGTTTTCTATCTTCACTACGATTTGCCATTCCAATACCTCTTTATACTATCTTTTTGCGATTACACTATCGATCAGACCATATGCACATGCTTCTTCTGCTGACATCCAGTTATCTCTCTCTGTATCAGCAGCAATCGTTTCATATGGCTTTCCGGTATTCTCGCTTAACATTCTATTTAATTTCTCTTTTGTCTTTAAAATATGCTTCGCAGCAATTTCAATCTCTGTAGCCTGACCCTGTGATCCGCCGGATGGCTGATGGATCATGATCTCGGCATTTGGAAGTGCAAATCTCTTACCTTTTGCACCACCTGCAAGCAGGAATGCACCCATACTTGCTGCCATTCCACAGCAGATTGTAGATACATCACATTTGATGTACTGCATTGTATCATAAATCCCAAGTCCTGCTGTTACAGAACCGCCCGGACTGTTGATATACAATGAGATATCCTTGGATGGATCTTCGGACTCCAGGAACAGGAGCTGTGCGATCACTATACTTGCTGATGTATCATTTACTTCTTCTCCCAGAAAGATAATTCTGTCTTTCAGAAGTCTTGAATAAATATCATATGAACGTTCACCACGGCTGGTCTGTTCAATGACATAAGGTACTAAACTCATATTTACACCTCCAAAATATCGCAATCAGAAATTATGGATTAAACTTCCTTTGCGTTATCTACAACAACCTTAACTGCCTTTTTAACAGCAAGATCCTTTTTAATGCTATCCTTTTCTGCATCACCCATGAAGCCTTCGATATCTTCTACATTCATCTGATACTGTTTTGCCATAGCTTCCAGTTCTTCATGTACTTCATCGTCTGATACTTCAATGTTTTCAGCAGCAGCAATTGCTTCCAGAACAAGACGGGATTTGATTCTCTTCTCTGCGTCTGGTTTGATTCTCTCCATTAATGCTTCCTCTGTAATATTGCAGATCTGCATATACTGCTCAAGGTTGATTCCCTGATACTGAAGATTCTGAGCGAACTCATCTTTGATTCTTTCCTGTACATCTGCAACCTGTGCATCTGCAACGTCCATCTTAGCATTCTCGATTACTTTCTCGATCAGCTTGTTTTCTTTCTCGTTCTCAGCATCCTTCTGTTTCTTCTCAGCAGCCTTGCTCTTGATGTCTTCTTTGTATTCATCTAATGTCTCAAAATCTGAAACTTCACTTGCAAATTCATCATCTAATTCCGGTAATTCTACAGCCTTGATCTCTTTGATCTTGCATTTGAATACTGCCGGCTTACCTGCTAAATCTTCTGCCTGATAATCTTCCGGGAATGTAACATTTACTTCTACATCCTCATCGATGTTCTTGCCAACAAGCTGATCTTCAAATGTATCAATGAATGAATGAGAACCAAGAACGAGCTTGTAGTTCTCAGCCTTACCGCCTTCGAAAGGAACACCGTCAACAGATCCTTCGAAGTCAAGTGTAACTTCATCATCCATCTGTGCAGCTCTGTCTGTTACAGGGTTGTATCTTGAGTTCTCTTTCTGAACCTTTAAAAGCTCTGCCATAACTTCATCATCTGTTACTTCTACGTCAGCCTTTTCTACTTCGAGTCCCTTATAATCACCAAGCTCAACTTCAGGCTTAACAGCTACTTCTGCTGTAAAGATAAAATCCTTGCCCTTTTCGATCTGAGTTACATCGATAACCGGTCTTGATACAACATCAACATCTGATGCGCTTACTTCCTTTGGATAATACTCATTAATTAATGAATTAGCTGCCTCTTCATAAAATACTGCAGGTCCATACATCTTCTCAATAAATGCCTGTGGTACATGACCCTTTCTGAAACCAGGTACATTGAATTTACCTTTCTGCTTATTGTAGGCAGTTGTCATTGCCTTACCAAACTCCTCTGCCGGTACTGTGATTGTAAGTTTTGCCATACTGTGTTCCAGATTTTCTACTGCTAAACTCATTTTTTATTTCCTCCTTAAAATTATGCAAATGATGCCTTATGCCATCATCTTTTAATAATATATAAGGCATTATTTAGCATCCATTTATCATTTCGTTTTTATTGTGGGCATAAAAATACCCGCATCAATCATCCGATTATACCATATATACCGGATATATGTCCAGTCCATTTTCCATAATAACGCAGAAAAAGGTTATTGTCTTTTCGACAATAACCCCTTCCTGCTAAGCAAAAGCTATAAGATATCTCTTATTTTACTGCTTATCTGCCTGACATCTGTTCTTCCTGTCTCTTGATCATCTGACGAACCATCTCGCCACCGATTGATCCGCTCTGAGCAGATGTTAAGTCACCATTGTAACCATCCTTGAGGTTTACACCAATTTCCTTAGCAACCTCCATTTTGAACTTGTTCATAGCGTCCTTAGCTTCCGGAACACTCATCTTGCTTGTTCCTGTTGAATTTGAACTTGCCATAATACATTTCCTCCAATACATTTATTTAAGACTTTGTTGTCTTGATTCTATTATGTGTATTATAAGAAAAACTATTATGCCAATTTTTGTATTTTTATAGTTCACAGGCAAAATATCAATCATCAAATTAATATGTCATCGGCTCTTCTTCGCCATTCATAACTCTTAATGCTCCCTGTGCAAGTGCAAGAAGTTCATCCTCACCAGGATATACTGTAAACGGAGCGATAAATCCGGCTCTCTTTTCCAGTTCTGCACATGTATGCTTGGAATATGCGATACCACCTGTTAAGATGATCTGATCTACTTTTCCGCAAAGTACGGTTGACATAGCCCCGATATCCTTTGCTACCTGCTGATGAAATGCGTCCTGAACAAGCTTTGCATGCTCATCACCTTCCTGAACGAGTTTCTCGAGATCTCTTGCATCATTGCTGCCGATATATGCATTGAATCCGCCGTTACCGACAAGTTTCTTTGTAACTTCCTGCTGTGTATATTTTCCTGAAAAGCACATCTTAACAAGATCACCTGATGGAACTCCACCTGCTCTCTCCGGTGAGAATGCGCCTTCACCATCTAATGCATTGTTAACATCAACGATACGTCCGTTTAAGTGAGCACCAACAGATACACCGCCGCCCATGTGTACAACGATCAGGTTCAGATCTTCATATTTCTTACCATGCTCTTTTGCATATCTCTTTGCAACTGCCTTCTGGTTTAATGCATGGAATACACTTCTTCTTGGAAGCTCAGGCACACCGGATAAACGGGAGGATGGCATCAGCTCATCTACAACAACCGGATCTACAATGTAAGATGGAATTCCCAACTCATCGCCAATCTCTCTTGCAAGGATACCACCAAGGTTGGATGCATGCTGACCCTGTTTACCGATCTTTAAATCCTCTAATAATTCATCACTAACAGGATATGTACCGCCCGGAATCGGCTTTAACATACCACCACGACCTACACATACATCTAATGTCTTGATGTCAAAATTTTTCTCTGCAAGAATATCAAGGATAACTTTCTTTCTGAAGTCCTTCTGCTCAACGATAAGGTTGAAGCCCGCAAGTTCCTCTGTTGTGTGTCTTAATGTTTCTTCAAATAATAAATTCTCGTCTTCAAATACACCTATCTTTGTAGATGTTGAACCCGGATTGATAATCAAAATTTTGTATGACATGTTCTTCCTCCAAAATTCTTATATATTTATTCCGTAACCATAACGGTCTGATTACTGCTCATTCTTGATTGCTTCTGCAACAACTGCTGCAAGAGCGATAGAGTTCATCTTTACTTCAAAGCTGTCTGATCTGGATGTCAGGATAACCGGTGCCTTTGTTCCTGTCAGGATACAACCGTTCTTGCTTGCTGTTGTATGTGTCAGGCACTTGTATACAAGGTTTCCGGCGTGGATATCCGGGAATAAGAGGATATCTGCATCACCAACGATCTTACGGTCTTCTGCTCCCTTATGTTTAGCTGCTTCCGGATCGATCGCAAGGTCAAGTGATAATGGTCCGTCAACGATACATCCTGTAATCTCGCCATTCTCGTTCATCTTTGTAAGCTCTGCTGCATCTACAGTTACAGGCATCTTAGGATTTACAACTTCAACTGCCGCAAGCGGAGCAACCTTTGGACATGGAATACCACAAGCATGAACAACTTTTACTGTATTTTCAATAATCGCTTTTTTATCCTCAAGAGATGGATATGTCATGAATGCTACGTCTGAAAGATATAATAATCTGTCAACACCCGGAACCTCAAAAACTGCTACATGTGATAATGGCTTACCGGTTCTTAAACCTACTTCCTTATCCAGAACGCTCTTTAAGAAGTTCTTTGTATCAATGATACCCTTCATATACATATCTGCTTTATTATTATGTACCAGCTCAACAGCCTTATGTGCAGCCTGAATGCTGTCCGGTTCATTTATGATCTCATACTCATCCAGATTCATATCAAGTTCAGCAGCGATCTTTCTGATCTCAGCTTCATCACCGACGAGAATCGCATCTGCAATACCTTTTTCCTTTGCCGCCTTAACGGCTTCCAGAACCGGCTTGTCCTGAGCACATGCTACAGATACTGTCTTCTTGCTGCATTTTGCAACCTTGGCTAATAAATCTTCAAAACTCTTACTCATTCGTTTACACCTCTCGCGATTTTTATTCTTTTTCCCATAACGCATGAACTTATTATGGGTTGCCGCTCTCTTCCGGCAATCTTTATCTGTTATCGTATCACTTTGAAAAAAAAAGGTCAACCCTCTGGATAGTTCAGGCGATCTTCGCCTATATTATAAAGAACCTCTTTTAAGAACTTCTCTGCAAGGTAATTTGCCATGTTCAGATTCATGTCCTGATAATTTCCACATTCTCTCGGATTTGCACCCGGAATCGGATCATGATAATGACGTATAAATTCAAACATTGAAATCATCAGATCTACGATATCCTCTGACTTATAATCACCTGCAAGGATCAGATAAAATCCGGTTCTGCATCCCATCGGTCCAAAATAGATTACTTTGTCCTTATAATCCTCATGATTTCTGAGATAAGTAGCTGCCAGATGCTCAATCGTATGAATCTCCGCCGTATTCATGACCGGTTCAAAATTTGGCTTTGTCATGCGGATATCAAAAGTCGTAAGGACCGCATCTCCAGCCTTATCCTTTCTGGATACATAGATTCCAGGATTTAATAATAAATGATTGATCTGAAAACTTTTAATCTTTTCCATAGTTTTTCAACTACCTCCTGTCTGTATCAATAAATATAATTTCTCAGTTTTTATTTTTAATGCAAGTATTCCTGTCACAATCTATTTTTAACATAACTTTACAAATTCTGTCATAAGTGCAACACTGTTATCGATCGCCATAGCCGCAAAAGACGGATAATCCATTTCTGCACTGTCATCTGCTTTATCTGAAATCGCACGGACAATCAGATATGGAATCTTGTTCAGACTTGCGACATGTCCGATCGATGCTCCCTCCATCTCTGCACAGGTTCCGTCAAATGTCTCAACCAGCCATTTTTTCTTATCTTTCCTTGATATGAACTGATCTCCGCTGACTACACGTCCGGTAAAGATGTTGACGGAAAGCTCTGCCTGCTTTGCTGCGGCAAGAGCAAGCTCCAGCATTTTGACATCTGTCTTGAAAATATTTTCATCATCTTTTAAATCCGGATTGATTCCCGGAGCATATCCAAGAGCAGAGACATCCATGTCATGCTCTAATGCATCCTTTGCCAGCACGATATCTCCGATGTTGATGTCTGCATTTAACGAGCCTGCAATTCCGGTATTTACAATTCCATCTACCGGGAACAGGTCGATCATTGCCTGTGTACACATTGCTGCATGAACCTTACCTACACCACATTTTACCACAACCACTTCATGGTCACACAAAGTACCTCTGTAAAACTGCATACCTGCTTTTTCAATAATATGCACCTGTTCCATTTTTTCTTTTAACTTTGCAACTTCTTCGTCCATTGCTCCTATAATTCCAAGCATGTCTTCTTTCCTTTCTTACTGCATTTGTTCTTTTTATCCTGCTTATTCTTCACCAACCAGCTCAATCTGGCACATCTTCATCGTTTCAAGTGCAGCCACCTTTGATTCCGGTGTCACGCCTGCCGTACATCTGACATCGACTGCCACGCGAATCTCCGGATATAACGCCTTTATGATAAGAGCATTTGAAACTACACAGATATCGGTACAAAGCCCGATCAGACAGACATCTTCAAATTCATACCGATCCCAACCTGTATACCCAAAGGATGGCTTATCTATGATCTTACAGCCATCTGCATATATTCCATCTGCGATCTTCCATCCGTTAGTTCCCTTTATACAGTGTTCCACCGGCAGATGTTTCCCCTCGTTCGTCTGCAGATAATCTGCCCCATGGGTATCTCTGGTATAAAGCACCTCATCTCCCCTGTTTTTATATTCCTGTATCAGATTTCTTACCGGATCCACGATTGCCTCTGCTTCTTTTGTACCAAGTGAACCATCAATAAAATCATTCTGCATATCAATTACGATCAGGGTTCGTCTCATTCTTTTCACCATATGACCAGTTCAGGTCACCTTTCCATACATATTTCCATGCGATTACTTTTCGCCAGTCCGTTATAAAAGTCTGATCTGAAAATTTGATCACAAACTGTCGTTTCTTTGATACATATTCTCCGATTTGCCATTGATATATCCCGTTTTTTGTCTTCCAGACATAGATACATCTGGTACCATTATCCGGGTAACCGAACTTATTTACAAAATTAAAATCCGAAAAATCCAACTGAAAATCGATTGGATCATCTTTTCTGTTATCATCTGTCTGATTTTTAGATTCATCTTCTTCCTGCTTATGAAACACATAACGAAATGCTCGTGCCACCCGTGACCAGAATCCCATTTTCCCTGTTTCATTCTTTTTCTGTTCCAACATCGCTTCCCGTTCATGCACCCGATGCATGCTCCACGAATATGTTTCAATATTTTCGATAGCATATTTAATCTTTGTATTAGAAGTAAATTCGCTCTGGATATGAAAACCTTTTTCAAATTCCCTGTGTTCATCCACTATATGATAATTATTATGCAGAAGTCTGACATTTCCCGGACTGTCTAAATATACGATCTTCCATGTATCTTCTTTATGATGGATTGTAAGCGTATCCCCATTTATCCTTGTCTTCATATCACAATCAATATACATATGCCGGATCATCTCTACAGACATCATCATAAGTCGGAATAACGCATCATATTCTGCCAATTTGTCATAATCCTCTGCCCCATATCTGAGATACGCTTCTATCGCACACTTCGGGCACTGTTTCATCCACTTCGGATAATTTACCAGATACTTCAGATCATAGTCTTTAATATTCCTTGTAAGAATACAGCTTTTATCATGGATCACATCTTCATTTCTGGAACAGATAAACTTCACATTATCATCCGCCATAATCTTACGTCTGAGTTTTGAATCATTCATCTGTCTGCCGGAATTTCCCTGCTGTCTCTTATCATAATACATTTTCTGACTCAGGTTCTGTTGTCTGTTATTTCCATTTCGGTAATTTTTCTTTTTTTCATAAGTATTTCGTTCCCCATATACAGATTTGTTCTCTCTCTGGCGGTAATTATTCCTATACTCTGCCAAATCTCTCTCACCACCTTTCCTATAGTTTTTTACTTTATAGAACATCTTATCCTATAAAGTAAAAAATCGAGCTTATTGTAACATTTTATTCAAACATCTACAATAAATCTAAAAAACTCTTATTCACCAAATACAGCCTTGTAATCTGCCTGGAACTTTGCAATACCCTGATCTGTTAACGGGTGCTTTGTCATCTGCTCGATTACCTTGTATGGTACAGTTGCAATATGTGCGCCTGCAAGAGCACAGTCTGTAACGTGGATTGGATTTCTTACAGAGGCTGCGATGATCTCTGTATCTAAACCATAATTGTCAAATATTGTTACGATATCTTCAATCAGGTTGATACCTGTTGTGCTGATATCATCTAACCTTCCAAGAAACGGAGATACATAAGATGCACCTGCTCTTGCTGCAAGAAGCGCTTGATTTGCCGTAAAGATCAGAGTTACGTTTGTCTTGATTCCTTCTGCCGATAACACCTTGACTGCCTTTAAGCCTTCAACTGTCATAGGGATCTTAACAACCATATTTGGGTGGATCGCTGCGATCTCTCTTCCTTCTTTGATCATGCCTTCTGCATCTACAATTGTTGCCTTTACTTCTCCACTGATAGGACCATCTACAATTGTTGTGATCTCTTTGATAACTTCATTAAAATCTCTGCCTTCTTTTGCGATCAGAGATGGGTTGGTTGTTACACCACAGATTACTCCCATGTCATTTGCTTTTCTGATGTCATCTACATTTGCTGTATCAATAAAAAATTTCATATTCCTTTACCTCGCTTTATTTTCTTTTTATTTACAGGCATGTCATTCATGCTTTGCTTTTATATGCATACATGCAATTTCATGCTTTGTTTTCTCCTTTATCTGCTGTATCAGTCTGCCGACAATGCTGCCTCTACTTCTTCTCTCTTTGGAATTGACTGAACGGCTCCATTTCTGGTTACTGCTATAGAAGATGCCTTCGCACTCATTCTTAAGATATCCGGTATCTCCATGCCGCGGATCAGTCCTGCGAGGAAATATCCGGTAAAGGTATCTCCGGCTGCTGTCGTATCGACTGCTTTTACTGGAAAGATCGGCTGTTCATACTCACAGTCCTTGTCTGAATACCTTGCGCCATCTTTGCCAAGTGTCAGTACGATCTTTGCTTCCGGGAAACGCTTTCTCATGGAAGCAAGTATATCATCTGGCTCTGTCAGTCCTGTGATCTGTGCACCCTCGATCTCATTTAACAGGAAGATGCTGATCTTTGAAAGATCACAAACTTCAATCTTTTCATTATATGGAGATGGATTAAGTGCGATCACAAGCTTTCTGTCATATGCCCGGTCAATGATATAATCCAGCTTATTAACTTCGTTCTGAAGTAACAGAATATCTCCGGCTTCAAAATGTTCTAATACTTCATCTATATATTCTTCTGTCAGACTCTGATTTGCTCCTCCAAAGAGCAAAATGCAGTTCTGTGCATCCTTGTCTACCTGAATGATCGTGTGTCCGGTCTTCTCATCGATCGTACGGATGAATTCATCATGCACACCATGTTCTCTGCATGCATCCAAGAATACCTGTCCGTCTTCTCCGATCATTCCGCCATGATAGATATCTACGCCTGCCTTTGCAAGTGCAATGGACTGATTAATTCCTTTTCCTCCGAGGAATACATTCATTCCGTAGGTTGCCTGCGTCTCACCCGGTGCGATAATATGATCGACACTGTAGACATAATCAAGGTTCATGGAACCAATATTTAAAACTTTCATCATTCACCTCCAAAATCTGTATTTTTCTGTCGTTATTACTTATGCAGGAAATGCGACTCCTGCTGTAAGGATAATATTTGGATATAGTGTAAATTCACCTGTCCGAATTGCAAATTTCACGAATCTGTGTCTCATCAAGGACTGCATCCATTACCTGCTTAAATGTCGGTACACCTCCACAGAGTGCCAGATCTACAATCTCTACTCCCTTTGGAATTGGCATTCCGCCATCACCGATCATAAATGTATCCTTATGTCCAAGTCCTGCGATCAGACCTGCAAGCTGTGCATTAATGATACCTCTTTTTTTTCATATTATCTGTCCTCCATACCTATCTGACATATGTTTATCTTTTTAAGAACGTGGACATGAAGCGATTCTCCATGTCCACGTTCCTTAATATTATCTCCGTCTTTACCTGATATCTTCGATATTATTTGTTCTCATTTCTTGCCTGTAATGCCATCTTTGCCTGCATCTTTCTCTGGAACTGGTCAATGATAACCGCTACGATGATAACCAAACCTTTGATAACCATCTGCCAGAATTCAGATACACCACACATAACCATACCATCATTGATAACACCGATTACGAAAGCACCAACGATTGTTCCGCCGATCGTACCAACACCACCTGCCATGGATGTTCCACCAAGTACGGCTGCTGCGATCGCATTCCTTCCACAAGACGCTTTCGCTCTACCTTCGACGTAGCGGTACTAAGCTCCCGCTTTCGCGGGTCGCTAAGGACCGACGCTCAGGCAGGCTTGTTGCATAATAATATGATATCTTCTATTTTTTATTTACTAATTATCTCCGCATGAATAGCTTTCTTCTAATTCAATCAAATAAAAGTGTTCTGCAAAATAAAGTTAAAACTTTCTCGCCTGTATATGGCATTTTCTAATCTTCTGATCTGTTTGATACATTCTTTCTTGTGATCTTTAACAGCGACAGGATTGTCTGGCTGACGACTTTTCGGTTGGCTTCGTCCATCTTCTTGATCGAGGTCAGAATCCTTCCGATATCCTTATGCCAGTTATTTTGCAGATCATCCGTGGTCTTCGCATCGCATTCATCCAGCAGGTCGAACAGGGAATTTACGAACTGCCTGCGCTGGTCGTAGTCCATATTGTCGATCCATTCTTTTAAGGAAGCATTTAATAAACGACATTCATCTGTGATCCCCTCCTCATGGATCAGGGATGGTCCAAGAACCTCCCAACTATATACATCATGCTGCATGAAGCCCTCCTGCATACTTCGGATCACGACATATTTCTCTCTGTGCTCAAGCAGCATTCCCACTACGGAATTCTGTGGTATGTATGTGATCATCCGTGACAGCATCCGGTTGTAACCGGCAAGCTCTAACACATTTGGTTCAAATCCCGGTCCATCCATACTGCATACCTTCAGGATCCTATCCTGTAGGGTACGTTCACAGGTTGCTGCTGCATAAATCGCAAGATTTCCGCCTTTGGAATGTCCGCATAGCAGGAATGTTCCGGCTATCTGTTCTGCTGCCTGCCGCAGATACTCGACTGCTGTCCGCTGAGACGGAACCGGTGAAAGGAATGCCATATTACAATCTTCCCGCCAACCGACAACTGTTTTATCGGTTCCTCGGTATACCACACAGCTTACATCGTCAAATAATTTTACTGTGACTGCTGAAAACTGCTTCTGTATCTCCTCATCCAACTGATTCACATAACCGCATAAGCGCAGATCACCAAATCGTCGGCTTGCTCCCATTGCAGCAAGCAGTTTCAGATCATCTTCATAAATCACCTGTGTCATGCGCTTCGCATCTCCTAAGAAACGCTCTGCCGCCTCTGCTACCGTGACTGCATGACTAAAATCATCCGGCACGATCCCCTCAAACGGTATATATGAAAATCTTGAAAATACAACTGCATCCACCTCATTAAAAGCCGATGCCTCAAACGGCAGATCACCCCGCCATTCCAGATAGTCTAATATATTTGCCATATTCATACCCCCGGCTTATCTAAAAACCTTCTTTACGTCTCTGCCCTCTGAGTTCTCTCCGTTTCTCTCCTGCCAGCCATTCTGCTTGTTCACTTTCGTTCTCAAGTGTCAGCCCCGGAACCGGTCTTGGTTTGTCATTTTCATCGACAGCCACCAATGTCAGATACGCCCGATTGATTGAGCGCCGGATTCCTCTGTGATCCTCGATATAAGTATCCACACGGACATCCATCGAGGTATGTCCGACATAGGTAATACGGCCTACTAATACGATCAGATCCTTCAGATAAGCACCTCGCATGAATTTCAGATTATCAACCGAGGCTGTGATCACATCTCCATTTGAATGGCGGATCCCAACAAGACCTGCAACTTCATCGATCCATGCCATTAACTGTCCGCCAAATAATCGTCCGGCACCATTTAAATGCTCCGGCCGTACCTGAAAGACCTGCTCTACCATTGAATCACTGACTTTTTTCGTATTTCGCTCCATATACACCGTTCCCTTTCTTTATTTTCATCCTGTTTATAATTGGAGTATTCATCCGGTATTATTCCTGTTCTGCTCATTTTATCATAACAGACGCAAATACACAATCGGCAGCCGGTCTGTCCGACAATACCCTTTTATTCCGTCTATCCTGCAATGCTCTCTTGTCCGGTCTGTTAAACAATATGCTTTCTTCTGTCGCGTACATCCATACATATGCACAGTATAAAACATATAAATCCTGATATCGTGATAATAATTCCCGGTACAAACATAGGATATACAAAGGAAATCTCTGTATGCCTCTCATGCACAACAAGAAGATTCATCTGCTCGGAAATCTCCTGATCAGATGTAAATATGTCCTGTGCCGCAATCGACGTATTGACACCTGTTTCCTGATCAAAATCCGCATCAACATCGATCGATAGTCCATCTTCTTTATAAGCTATTGTGATTGGAACAAGTTCTCTGTCCGGAAGCTGTTCATTTGATATCCCGAGCACATCATTTAAGATGTCAACCAGTGCCGCATCCTTCCTGCTAACAGCTTCATACATCAGATTCAGTCCGAGGAAATATATATTTGGCAGATCATCTTTCATACCTAAAAACGTCAGCTTCTGATTGCCCATCTGAAACGTTCCGATCTCGGTATCGGTTCCAGTTATATAAGCTGTACTAAAATCCCTGTCTTCCTCCGCAAAGTCATCACTTCGGATCTCGCTGTTCTGATAAGAAAGAACCGGATACCGTTCATCAAAATGGATCTGCTGTGCAAATACACCGAGAAACATTTCCTGTTTATTACTCTTATTAGCCGGAACATGGGTACTGTCGATCACAACTCTGGTACCTGCTGCCGCCACGTCCGTAAGTATCGCTTCTGCCTTACTCTGATTCCTGTATTCAAATCCGGTTAAGAACAAAGTATCATACCAGCTCAATTCTTCCACTGAATAATCCTCAATCACATCCGAGCTTCCTGCCACAAATGCCGGATAAAGCAGAGTCATTTCATTTGCATATTTTCCGATTGCAAGCCCATAGTATCCGGTGACCGTTCCAAAGTTCTCTGGTGTCTCACGTTTATAAGTATATGCAGTCGTCATTTCCTGCACCATAGAATAACCGCTGGCTGCCGCATCCTGCTCAATATCAGAGATTGTGATATCCTGCTTCTCAAGATCACTCTTCCGTATCAGAACCGTATCAGCCCCAAGCTCTACTGCCCGATCAAACAGAAAACGATAGTATTTTCGGTCAAGCGCTTCATTTAACAGAACAATATTATCCCCGGTCGCAGCACCCTGCCAAGCCCAGCCATACGTGTACATCGTATGACTGCTGCCACTGATTCCATAAGATGGATAAGAACCATAAGAACTCTTATCGATAACAGCCGTCCGCTGGTCTGTCAGTTTCGTAAGCTTCTGCATCTCCATTTTTGTTTCATCTGATGTAGCAACGCTGTAAAAATCCAGATTCATACATGATATACTGTCTACACACAAAAGCGCAGCCAGAAGCACACAATATTTTTTCTTCAAGCGAACCCATTCCAGACATGCACTGAAGAAAAAACCATAGATCATCGGCGCAAACCGGGTCATCCAGAACAACTGGCTGAACGGAAGCTTTACCAGTATCCGGTATGCAGCAGGCGTTGTACAGGCAAGCATGATCAGTAAAAATACAAAACCGGCTTTCTTTCCGCCTCTTGCAAGCAGGATTCCGGCTATCGCGATAAGTACTGCTGCCAGTCCGAAATAAAAGCTGTCATTTCCTGCACTCAGACGTTTAAATGGATTTAATGACGTCGTAAGTGGATAGATCAAAGTTGACATAACACTTCCGTCTCCACTCTCTGACGTCACAAGCCCGCCTTTTAAAGAAGGAATCACCCATATACCCGCTGTCAGGATTCCACAGATCATATAGATAAGAGCAAATATTTTTCTTCTAGTATCCTTATTCCATATCTGATCGATCAGCAGATATAAAAATGCAGATACGCCCATGATCGCAGTAACCATCAGATGCGTAAAACTCATCAATGTCATACAAACAAACAATCCGACAGCTGCACAATTATTCTTCTTTCTTACATAGAGCCATAAGAACCAGATCGCATATGGTACAAGCATCGTCGTCACCATCTGCGGCAGATTTCCCGCTGTAAAATAAATTCTGATATGCTCCGGCATAAAGAACCAGAGCAGTCCGAAAAAGGTTCCAAGCACTCTGCGGTTCTCATGGATCCCCCAGAGAATCCACGGAAGTCCACCGACTACGAATATAACAAAGGCAAGTAGCCTGTAAGCCAGAAGAAGATCGCCCCCTGTAAGAAACATCAGTCCCGCCATAATATAATAAGAGAGCGGTCCCCAATATCTGAAAAGCTGGATTCCGTTATACCAGTATGGGGAGAACAACGGAAAGACGTTTCCTTTTTTCAGGCTCTCATACATTTCCTGCGACTTATAGAGATGTCCCCAGATATCACCGCCGGACGGCTCATATCCTGATAGCACAAGATACAGTGCAAGCCCTGCACCTGCAAGTAACAAGATACTTATACATATGCAGTTTTTCCGAATTCTCTTGTGACTGTCTGTCATATTTCTTACTCTCCAATATGTTTTATCTCATCTAAGATCAGGTCTGTAAGCGTCTGCACCGTCTGATTCTGCTCCATCTCCTGCTCATCCAGCATACTGATCACATATGTTCTTCCCGGTGTCTCACTCATCTCGATCATCAGAAAGATCCATCCCATTGCATTTAATATCTCCTGCAATTTTTCTTTAAAATACAGGCATACGTTTTCGATCGTTGGATTTAATATATCAAACGGCTTTATATCATTCAGATAATTATTCTGAAAAGGTTCCAGAAATTCCTCAACTGCCTTTTCAAGTATATGAAATGGTTCAAAATTCTCCTTTCCCTTCACCACATGCAGAACGATCTCCCAGGTATGCGGATGTACTTCGCCTAATTTTCCACCGATATAGATAGCATGCCTGGCATCCATATAGAATTTGAATTTATACTGTTGATATCTCATTCCGCTACGCCTCCTCCTGCTTTCTGGTATAAGCATCGTACACATCCACCGGTTTTTTTACCCCAACATCGATTAAGTCATATCGTATCGAGCGATATGCATTCTCGGACTTTCGGATACAGTACCGATAAATCTCATCCGCCCTGTCTTTTGCCTGCTGTTCATCCAGCCTGTAAAGCAGAATAACAAAAAATCCTTTCTTCACCTCACCCATGATCTCATTCTGATGAAGTCTGGAACGGATCTTCCTCATAAAATGAAAGATCTCCTGTCTGCTATAATAACGATCCATCATGTCCAGATGAATGAACATATAATGGATCGGTTTTAACGCTTCATCATCCGATTTCTGAAGCATGATACGAAGAAAATTATTATCATAGAATTCATGCGAGCTGTTATATTGATTCTGTACATAGATATTCTTTGCCATCTCGTCATCTAAAGCCTTTTCAAACCCCATATTCCCGGCATTGCTCGTCACCTTTTCAAGCTTCCGGTTACGTTTGTCCAGTTCTTTCTTCGTACCCTTCAAATTCTTCTCTGCCTTGTTCCAGGATTCTAACAATGCAATCAACAGCCCGAGCAGAACGACACTTACAAGTCCTGTTGCAATTACAATATAATATCCATGCTTTATTGTCGATGTCCGTTCCAGAATACTATCCGTATCAGACACCACACTGATCGTACATTCTTCCTGTCCGACCGTCCATCTGACTGTATCCACCACAACATCCTGCTCACGTATCATCTTCCAGAATTCTGTGATCTCTGCATATTTACCTAATGTATTCGTTGTATTCTCATTCTTTGCCCACAGCACTTCCGAATCTCTTGTATATACCAAGAACCTCTCTCCGGAGGAAACAGTCTGCTCCTGTAAAAAAGCAAGAACCTCTGCATCTTTTCCTGACTTCTGAACTGACTGAATGTTGCAGGCTAATAACTGTAGATAGTCCTCCTGATCATCCTCATACGCCTGTATCACTGCTTCCCGGTTCTGTAACAGCTCATAACAGATACATCCCATAAATATCATAATAAACAGGATCACGGTTGCGGATATCGAGAAAATCCTATGATTCGGTGATGTATATAGTTTTTTTATCCATGATTGTTTTTTCTCTTTATTCACTGGTATTTACCTCATCTCTGATCTTCTCCAGCACCCGGTGTGTTCCTGCAAAATCATGCGTCACGACCTGTTTAAAGTCATTCCATTCTTCATGCAGGTCTCTTGTCCGCCATGTTCTCGTTTTTCTGGTTGAATTAATAATTCCTGCAAACCGGAACCAGAATACAATAAAATTAAACAACGGAAGTAAAAAAATCAGATACCATTTCCTTGCATAATATTTTCTCAAATACGGAAAATCCTTTAAAAACAGAATAATACAGATATACAACAGGAAGTTGGCCATACTGTATAAAAAGAATAAGAATACGAGCGATGTCACAATAAGCTTCATCGGATAATTGATAAATGCCAGACAGATAATCGCAAAATACCAGATCATCCGAGGGAACGCAAACGTGTGATCATACACAAGGATCCGCATGACGAAATCTTTAAAGAAACTCCTGCCAATGTTCATCTTATCCTTTCGGAACATATGAAGCACTTCCAGCTCACCGCTCTGCCACCGCTGCCTTTGAACATACAGTTTATTCAAGCTCTCGATCGGATCTACAAAAAAAATCGCATTCGGACAAAGTGCCACACGCTTCTTCATCTGAAACCGTACCTGAAAAGTTACATGCGTATCCTCGCACAGGGTATCCGTATTATATAACTGCGTCTTCATGATCGCAGATTTACGGAACGCCGAAAAAGCACCCGACAGAGTAAAGATACTGTTCAACTCCGACTGGAAATTACGGCCGGATAGAAATGCCTGACAATATTCACCAAACTCCATCTTCTGCAGTAACCGTAAAGCGCATCGATTCGTCTGATCGATCAACTCCGGATTCGTCAGTACTGTTCCGGTCAGGCTGTGAACTTCCGGTTCATTCTCAAACATTGTTACAATATTTCTGATAGCATCCGGTTCTAACATTCCATCACTGTCAATATGGATAATATATTTACCCTGGCAGTTAAACAATGCCAGATTAAGGGCTTTGGATTTTCCCTGCTTCGAATTCATCCAATTAATCGAAAGATTCGGGAAATCCTTCTGACATTTGCTGTATATCTCAAAGCTGTTATCCTTGCTCATATTATTGACAAGCAGAACAAATATCTTATCCTTCGGGTAATTCGATTGATAGATCGACTGCACACAGGCATACAAGGTTTCTGCCGAATTGTAGACCGGAACGATCAGAGATACCTCCGGATAATGGGATAACGGCTTATATTTCTTCTTCATGATCCTGCGTTTTAACAGGATGATAAAATTCCCGACTGTTGGGATCACTTCCATGATCAACGGAATGACGATCCATGCCACCCAGAAGATCACGGAAGACATAAGCATATTTTTAATTGCTGTCATAACGGAATGCACCTACCTTCTGTCTGACAATCTGTGGTTTCGTGAATACATAGAAATACAGGAATACTGTACATCCATAGAACAAGATTCTGGCAAATATCGTATGTGCAAAGAAATACATATCGATGCCCCATATATGAACTAACAGGCAGATAAAGAAGATTCGAAGTACATTTGCGAGGAAGATCGCCATCACTCCGATCATACTTACAACCACTCTCTCATATTTGTCATAGACCGGAAAGAACCAGAGCAGCGCAAGAAACGCCAGCATCTCGATCACACCGGAACACTCAAAATCAATATATAAGGACAGACTGGTTCCTCCATTCTGGATAAACAGAATTCCCTGCTGAAAATAAGAATCATAGAGATGCGTCAGCCCACCGATCACACCGGCAACAGCAGAGACGGCCTTTTGAAGCGGAACTACGACATACGGTTCTATCAGTATCAGACTGAAAATAAACAATCCCACACTTCCGCAGATATAATACCAGAAATTCAATTTTGCCCGATATAATACTGTTAATATATAGATCCAACCAAGAAGACAGACAAATACCAGCCAGTTCATCCTCTACCTTTTATCCTTTCTTTTCTTTGCAACATAGCCTGCTGCCAGTAACAGAGCGATCAACACACCTACGACCGGTCCTGTAGAAGATCCGGCAATCGACACACCCTGACCTCCGATATTCGGATTCTGGATTGTGATAGTTCCCATCTCATCCGCGGGAATACCTGTTAATTCTGCCAGACGTTTCAGACTGAGCGAGAATTCCACCTCATCTCCCGGCGTATTATCCTTATGTTCTGCATCATACACTGTATATGCTACTTTACTGTCACATTCATTATTATTTCCATATCCGATAAAAGCTTTCAAGTTAGTATGGATTCCTTCTGATCTCGGAGTCTGCGTACTCCAGTCGATATTTCCATTCTTTTCCGGCTGGATCTGCATGGCAAATGTCTTGCCGTTGATCGTCAGATACCAGATCTGAAGCTGCATACCGGAGGTATATAATTCATTCATCTTAAAATGGCCATATAAAGTATCCCCGTCTAATGCAAGCTGACCATAATGGTTACACTGTTTGTTATTACTGGAATATGTAATCTCCGTCTTCGGTCTTCCTTCCCAATCATCATAATATCCATCGATCTGGATATTGCCGCCTACATGGATTCCGCCTGTTGTTTCTGTTGTTGCCTCGTCCGTCATTTCTACGGTAGTGCTTGCATTATTGTTATCCTCCGATGTAGTCTCAGGAGTTACTGCACTGCTGTCTTCTGATTCCGTACCGGATATCTCTGTTGTGCTCTCATCAGTACTGTCTGCAGTAGTATCTTCACTTACTGCTTCAGTAACACCCTGTTCCGTTGTCCCGGAAACTGTTGTATCATTTTTTTCAGTTTCAGTTGTATCTTCGGTCGTCAGAATTTCTTCCGTTGAGTCCTTCTCTGTAGCAGATGTAATTTCTTCCGTATTTTCTGTAGAAGCTTCTTCCGTAGTATTCTTTGTACCAATCGCAACTTCCGTGCTCTGCCCTTTATATGTTACCTTCAGCGTATCAAGATTAAAAGCCTCATAAGTATCAAGTGGAACCTGAATCTTCCATGTCATAAATTCATATCCATAATATTGTTTTTTTCCGGTATTTGTAACCGTTCCGGAAGCCCCGCTGATTTCCGAACTCCATGCATCCTTTACTGAAAATGAACTTCCGTCTCCATTATTTTCATTATTCAATATGATCGCATTCAATCGATCCAATGACACTCCGTCTGCCGACAAGTCAAAACGCTCATTCAGATATCCTGACCAGCTTCCATTATACCGAATACACAAATAATCATTATCCGTATATATATCTACTGTATTTCCATTATCTTCAAACGTTGCTGCCTGACTCCTCATTTCTGTCATTGGCATACATGAAACAGCGATCAACAATACCGCTATCCCTACAGCTATTATTTTTTTACAGATTTTCTTATGTCTCATCATACATGCCTTCTTTCTGTCTGTTTTATGACATTCCACACAAAAAAGACCCATCTTATCCGAATGAGTCCCTATCTATTTTTTCTGGTCAGGCATCTGTTTCTTATAGAACAAGATTGCCTCCAGATTTTCTCTGCTCCGTTTCTCATTAACCGTCGGTAACAAAATGTGATCACACACCTGATACACACCAAGTGGTGTATCCCCTATATCAAGCTGCATCAGCTCCGCATTCAATTCCGATAATTTTATCTTTAATTGTTCGTAAAAATAATCTCCGATTGCCTCTATACTTGCATTCCCGGCAAAACAGGAAAGTTCATTCAGATATAAGCCCTCATATCTGCCGAGAAAAATCTCAATCATTCTGTCAAGCCGTTTAAAATCCATATCTCGGCCAGAATGATTACGAATATACAGTATCATCGTAAATGTATGACTGTGCGCCTGTTCTTTATTGCCATCAAAGCTATGGCTGGCATTAAAATGATACTGACACTTATAAAAATCAATCACATTATCACCTCAATCTTCTAGCCATTTGGGCATTATGCTACCTTTTCGACTGCTATTCTAGTATAGAAAACAAGCAAATTCAAGGAAGTACAACATTTTTTCACATTTGGAGATAACGAATTTTTTCAGCTGTTTCAGTCATTTTGCACAATTTACGTGTAAAATCCATATTCTTATATTTCATCTATCAAAAATCTCAGATTATTTCTGAAAAGGTTCAACATTTTGCCTAAAACAAAACCATTATACAAGAGGTTTTTATTCGATCATTCAAAATTCAAAAAAATCACATTTTTTCCTTGTCTAATCGGCACAATAATATTAAGATAGAGATAATTTGTAAATAAAAATAAAAATGCAGGAGTTTATTATGAAGAAAGTTGTTAAATTTGGTGGAAGTTCCCTGGCAAGTGCAGAGCAGTTCAAGAAGGTCGGAAAAATCATCCATGCAGATGATAGCCGTGTATATGTTGTTCCTTCTGCTCCGGGAAAAAGATTTGATGGAGATACAAAGGTAACTGATATGTTACTTCATGCATATCAGACCGCCAGCGAAGGCAATGATATTGACGAAGAATTAAAAGCGGTCAAAGCCAGATACGATGAGATCATCACTGGTCTTGAACTGAAGGATTTCAGTCTGGATGATGAGTTTGCCGAGATCAAAAAGAACCTTTCAGAGAATCCTCAGAGCGATTATGCTGCATCCAGAGGTGAATACTTAAATGGTAAGGTCATGGCAGCTTACCTTGGTATTCCATTTATCGATTCAGCAGAAGTCATTTTCTTCAATGAAGAGGGAAATCTGAACGATTATAAGACATACAAGCGTCTGACCGAGCGTCTCGCTCAGAATGAACGTGCTGTTATCCCTGGCTTTTATGGTATGGGTAAAAATGGAAATATTAAGACCTTCTCCCGTGGTGGTTCCGATGTAACCGGTTCTATCGTTGCAAGAGCCAGCCGTGCAGATGTATATGAGAACTGGACAGATGTATCCGGTTTCCTTGTAGCCGACCCAAGAATCGTTCCGGATCCAAAGCCGATCAAATATATCACATACCGCGAGCTTCGTGAGTTATCCTACATGGGCGCTTCCGTTCTCCACGAGGACGCTATCTTCCCTGTAAGAAGCTGTGGTATTCCTATCAATATCAAGAATACAAATGCACCGGAAGATGCAGGAACATGGATCGTTGAAAGTACCTGCCAGAAGCAGGATTATGTTGTAACAGGTATTGCCGGAAAGAAAGATTTCTGTACGATCTTCATTACAAAAGCAATGATGAATTCAGAGATCGGCTTCGGCCGTAAGGTTCTTCAGGCATTTGAAGAGAACAATATCTCCTTCGAGCATATGCCATCCGGCATTGATACTATGACCATCGTTGTTCATGCAGACGAATTCATCGATAAAGAACAGAGCGTTGTATCTGCTATCCATCGTCTGGCAGAACCAGATTCTGTTGAGATTGAATCCGGTCTTGCACTGATCGCAGTTGTTGGTCGTGGCATGAAGTCAGCCAGTGGTACAGCCGGAAAGCTCTTCACTGCTCTCGCAAACAAGGGCATCAATATCAAGATGATCGATCAGGGTTCTTCTGAGCTTAACATCATCATCGGTGTTGAAAACCGTGACTTCGAGACAGCAATCAAAGCAATCTACAGCACGTTTATTACAAAATAATATTTATATCGTGGGCAATTATCAGAGCACATTGTATAAATACAGACTTTAGCTTATTGTCCTCGCACAGGTAATACAAACGCCTGTCATTGGTTCTTATTCAATCCAATGGCAGGCGTTTGTATTCATATTAAATATATTCCCATTTTACCAGACATCATTATAATTCTGATATGTAATTTTTTTAACTTTCCTAATGATTTTACTTTTTTCTGATAAGCTTTTTTTGTTGTTCTCTTACCATTTACATAATACTCGTTTATTGTTTTATACGTTACCGGATCCATCCGTGTGCTATATTTCGCGACCTCTGTTCCACCCGACTTTGTCTTTTTGAAATATGTCTTTATATACACACCCATACGTCCGATAAATTCATCTACAAATGCTTTATCAGACATTTTTGTTATACGTGTATATATACCATGTTGGTCACTCTTTGTACCTTCGCTTCTAAGCTTTCCTTTATAATAATATTTAAACTTTAAAGGTTTCCCATTTGTCTTATAAAAATATTTATCCAAACACTTCTTGTATGTTGCCTTTGCTTTTTAGTAAACTTAGATGCTGTCTCGCTTCCACTACATGGCAGTATGAGTGCAATGATCAATAATACACATAATAATAAAATACTTCTTTTTCTTTCGTAAATGTCTCCCTCCAAATTATTGATATATAAATAATAATATATATTATTTATTATTTCAACCAACTCATTTTCATTTAACATTTACACAATAAAACATTTGCCCACGAATTCAAGAACAGTTATAAATTTTATCTCTTACTGTGCGTCCGGCTGGCACATCTTGATCCGCTCTGCCGTATCCTTGGTAATTGCAAGGCATCTTCCGTGTACCCGGACGATGACATTTCCGAAAAACGATGATACCACCTGAACCTCATCCCCCGTATCTAACGGACAATCTCCAAATAATGCTTTATCTGCACAGTTCCACGCGATCGTTGAACAAAATCCATCCGCTGCATTTGATAATGACATCATAATAACCACCCTTTCTTCTAACAAATATGTGTCAATCATCTGCTGATATATGCTTAGTATATCCCCGATTATATAAATTATACTTCCACACTTCCTGTGCAAGTCAATGCTAATTATTGTTCAACAATCTAATCTTTCTTATCAGAAACTAACTATCTGGTCAACCATGCTTTAGAAACCTTTTTGTTCACAAGTTCTGCTATTTATATTTTGTGTGAATAGTTCTCAAGTCGATGAAAAAAACCTAGAACATTCACAACATTTCCATCAATACTAAATACAACCACATAATTCATCTGTGGCACAACCACCTCATGGTATCCTTTTTGATCAAGAAAGTTATCTCTGCATCGTGGAAACTGCAATGGGTTTTCTTCCAATCTTTCATATATATCATTGATACTATCCAACAAGTGTCTGGCAGCCTGTTCATTCTTAAGTCGATAAAGCAAATAATAAACAAGTCTATCTAACAGTTTCTCTGCATGTTTTGTTATTCTCAAATTATAAGCCATACTTTCCCCTTGTTTCTTGAAGCGAGATTCTTGCATCCCTTACTTGACCTTTTCTTATTTGCTGTTCTGAAATTTCTATATCATGATACATCGCTATTCGATTCATGGTATTTTCGTAATTCTCCATACTCATAATAACCATATCACCATATCCATTTTTTGTAACATAAATTGGTTCTTCAGACTTGTGACACATATCTGATATCTCTGCTGTATTCTTTAATTCCTTAATTGGTATAATCTGTGGCATAATACCCACCTCCTACTTTATAATGGTATTATTATACCATAATTGTGTTCTTTATAAAAGTAAATAACCGTAAAATAAACGGGCATGCGGACGAAAAGTTGGACTGTGTAATGTCTGACATGTTATGAGGTACACACAAGAACAAATATCGACAGCACTTGTATTGCTAAAAGCGACAGGATCCCCAGACAAAGTTGTCCAAACCTTAAGGTATCCATCTGCACCAATGCTTTATCATTGGCATAAAAAGTATCCCGAATATTACGATGTTCCAAATCAAAAGCATTGGAGACAAGCTTCAACTGAATTGAAACATGACGTAATTAAACGTTGCCTTATTAAGGGCGAGCCTGTAAAATTAGTGGCAGAAGAAATCGGATACACACCTTCCTTGATATATAAATGGATTAGGGAGTATCGGGAGAAGGGATGTTTTCAACCCATGAAAAAAACTACTGCCAACATTAATGTAAATCCAAACGATATCACATCTGCGGAAGATATCAATGAGCTTAAAGCTCAGATGCTTGATATGCAGATGGAAATAGATATTCTTAAAGAAACAATCAATGTATTAAAAAAAGACCCCGGCATCGATCAGACAGCTCTCTCAAATCGGGAGAAGGCAGTGATAATCGATGCCCTGAAAAATAAGTATTCACTGCCGGATCTTCTAAAAAAACTAAACCTTGCAAAAAGTAGCTATTATTATCAAGAAAAAACCATTTATGCAGAGGATAAATACTCCAATCTTCGCAAAAGAATCATACAACTGTTTCATGAAAATCGTGATATATTTGGTTATCGGAGAATTCATATGCTGCTTCATCGTGAGGGTATAAAAGTTTCTGAAAAAGTGGTTCGTCGTATTATGAAGCAGGAAAAACTAATTATCAGACGAAAACGCAGACAGAAATATAACTCCTATAAAGGTGAAATAACACCTGCGGTGGAGAATGTTATAGCTAGAGATTTCCATGCTACAAAACCGAATCAGAAATGGCTTACTGATATCACAGAGTTTTCTATCTTCACAAAACAAAAAAAATAGCCTAAAAGCCAGCATTTATGCGACTTCTAAGGCTATTCCTAATAGCAGGGGATGAGAGAATCGAACTCCCACCAAAGGTTTTGGAGACCCCTATCATACCATTTGACCAATCCCCTATACTGCTTAAGTGTCCTAAATTGGGACACTTCACAGATAAATGAAATATTTACTTTTCATGTACCTTCAGAATTTCATACAGAAAGTCTTGCGACTTCATTCTCTCCAAT